>BNJV01000028.1_pt1:0-577500 | contig 1270428 bp, 1446 predicted proteins | sample 8540591 | NCBI WGS metagenome assembly BNJV01 (sample SAMD00202457, study PRJDB9452) | human saliva metagenome | host: Homo sapiens
AAGACAATGATTAAATTTTTGTAAAAAGCATTGACTTGAAAATAAACTTAGTGATAGGCATCTAGTACGTATTACATTAAATGCAGGTAGAGATAATGTGCAGTGTAGGGAGGTATATGTCATTTTATAAGGATGTTGAAGAAATGCATAATGACGTGCAAAACGTTTTAGGGAAGATGCCGACAGACGATTGAGGCAGTGGCAAAAAGCGTTGAGGAGTTATCACTATTCTAAAGCAAAGGGAGTTTTACGAGGCGAAGGAATAGGATAAAGCTGAAGAATCAAAAAGGTAAGAGCTTTAGAAGGGAAAAATAATAATAAAAACCGAACTACCTCTAAGAGACAGCCCGGTCCCTTTTTCAGATTGCGAACTACGCAATACTATATCTTTACTACCATGGTTTGGACCGTAATAGGTTTAGAATATTTACCGCAGGATGCTTGTGCTGATAGTGTGAACCACATGACGTACAGATACCAACCGTTGGCAGAAGTTTCTTCTCGATTTGTCTAAGAGTGTACCATATCTCCTTTATGAAAACAAATTGAGCTGAGTTACATGCCTCACTGTTTACTAAAGTATATAGTTAATTTGATAATATTCTAATAAAAATACTTGACACGTATTATAAAGACATATTATATAGCCATACATAAACACAGAAAGGAAGTAAGCTATAGATGAAAGAGTCTTATGCGCTATCCGGCGGTAGTAGGAAGAGAAAGATTTTGTGATTTCTTTTCCGGTTTCTCTGATCGAGGTTACATATGCAGATACATATGAAGAAATTATCGATGCAGGACAGGAGGTATTGCACTTTGCATAGGTGATAATGAAGCTACAGAGCTAGATGCCCGATACCAAGCGCACCCTGAAATATAGCCGTAAAAAGATGGAGAGAGATTGGTATATAACATGTATGGATGCCATATTTTAGAAATATTGAAAAGGTTGTTTATGTGAAAAGAAAACATTAACAATACCAAAATGGTTAGACGGATATGAAAGCAGCAAAATATCAACTTCTCTGCCACCTTGATGAAAAGGTCTAAAACAGGCTTTGGAATTAGAGACAGATAATGATATAATTTCGTGCTACATTGTATCAAGCTATATAAATATTAAGTTGTAAAATAGGAGGAAAGTATGGATAAAGAAATGTTTTATTTTAGTAAGAAAGTAAGCTAGTAGTTGTTGCAGTGGTAGATAGTTCATAGTGAAGAATAGGAGGAACAGTATGGATAAAATAGATTTATGGAAGGCTTTAGAAAAGTAGGCAGAATTGTAGTTGCAGTATCACAAATATTAGGAGAAAAATGAGTGGTAAGATTATATTAGTACACTTTGAGGGTTTTATGAGGGACTGTATATATATTGTTTTGCACTGAAAAGGTGGTTCATATGGGAATAATGAAATATTGGATCCAACAAGATGTTTTGACTGGTCAGGAACTGTAAGGATGCAGAGGTTAATGTAAATATATCAGGTATAAAAAGTATAACAGTAAATTGGTCATAACATATACAGGAGGATGAGATGTACGTAGTAGCAGCTCTAAAAACAGTAGGAAGAAATATATAAAAGTATGTAAGACAGTAAAAACAGTGTATAAAAGTAGTAAAATTTTTGTTTAGCTATAATTAGTGCATCCCTCGGTGTCAGTTGATGCGAGTAATTATATAAATTATGATATATGTACGATAAAAGCAGATAAGATTATGAATAAGGAAAAATTTGGAAGATTTGAACCCGATGGAATGTATCTTATACTATAACCTTAAAGAACAGTACTATGGAGATGAATTGATCAAATAAAATTGATTGAGGGATTGTAAACTAAGAAAATATATTTTCAATGTAGGAATTAGCACAAATATGAGAATACTGATAGAGTAGAAGAATATGTTATTATTTGAAAAAGATTTATACAACAAAGTTACAGATTTATAACAGAGTTGAGGATAGAAGAACAGACCCATACATGGTTGATGTTCGGGTATTACATGATCTATATTTGGTCAAACGATGTTCATGTGATGAATTGGCAGAGTATTACCTATCAGTAGGAGATGATAGAAACTATAAAAGGCTATATCTATATGAGGAACTTAGAGTGCAACTACTTTGATTCAAGCAAATTAATGAAACCAAAAGAAAAGGGAGAAATATGCGGCAGAAATAAAATATGATGATATAAGACTTGGTAAATCTGCTTGGGAGAGCACATAACAGAAACTAAATTTATTTAAAAACAGCAGAACATCTATATAAAGAATTTCTCGTAGTTGAACTTGCAGAGATGTGCAAAATATTTGACTATTCTTGTATTATTATATTACTTATGAGAAGCTACTAGAACCTCGAGCTAAAAGAAATATATATCCATGCTGAGACTGTTTGAATTGTCTCTGGGATGTGAGATCTTCTCCTCAAAAGCACTCGCGAACTCAAATGGAATAGCTTTTTAAGATAATTAAGAAAAGAGTGGCCAATCATAGCAGGGATATATTATATAAAAGAAATCGGATTTTGACTTACGTAGATGATGAGAGGATAGATCCGTAATGATTGCAAAGATTTACTCTTGGGCAATTTGAAATTATATAGTTGGAAGCGCATGACGAAGAGGATGGAAGACATTTTTCATACTACAGTGATTGATTCTCTGCATAGATTCAAACTAGATAATGTGGTGAAAATGGCTCACATATATTATTACAGAACATCCGTAGATGGTATAAAGAACAAAGAGAAATAAGGCTGCTCATGCAGTCTGCGAGCATCAATGATGCGGAGTTTTGTTTTAACCAAATGATATTTATAAACAAGTTAATAGAGAATGTTATTTTAAAAGCAAAAGATTAGATGTACTGATAGTAGAGTCACATGAGTAAATGAATATAATAATAATGAACAGTTGTATATATGAACACTTTAGTTGGGACGTTATTATATCACAAAATATACTGTATGTACCATCTAAATTTACCATACAAAAAGATTACTTTTTATGAAAATAAGGTAAAATGCAATTAACAGCTAGTTTTTGAAAAATGCAAAAAGTAGCATGCTGGCATACTTGAGGCTAGCATAACTGATTTGTTTCATAAGAAAGGAGACCGTATGAAAAAGGTTTATTTTCTGGAGCAGCGTTGGCGATAGGTACATTGGCAATGGCACTACCCACATTTTTGGCGAAAACGGCAGTTGAAAGAGGATAATATGGATATAAGTATCGCTTTCCGACGGTACTTTTGCACACTACCGTCATGCTAAGTCTTGACAATAAGTGGTATCAGTTATTGACAGTCAGATATATGCAACAAAAGAGCTGGCGGCACAGACGGTGATGATTGGTACCATCTCGGATACCGGTATCGACAGATGGTGAAGGTTGGTCAAAGGTCGATGATAAAAGTCGGTACTATTTTGACCCTATATATGGCGGCAGAATGGCTGTAGACAGATATGTTGATTTAATGAATGAAGAGCATAAAGACTATTATGTGGATGCAAGCGGTGTATACAATCCTGAAGGAAAGCCCGGTGCAAAGGTGCATGAAAGATATCACACAGGCTTTTGAGAAAAGGCTGTTGAGCTATAAACAAATGAGAGAGCAGAGCATGGTGTTCCGTCCTTATTTGATGACAGCATGTCTGCAGAGTGTGCGTAAGGGCAAGACTGTGCAGAAGTATTCACATAAGACCTGACGGAGACGGTTACCTGTCATGCACTGCCGTCGGGACTCTGGATACATGGGTGAAGTTATAGCTGTGGGTCAGACTACACCTGAAGATGTTGTGAAATACTGGATGAGTTCGGAGGTGAACAGAGCCCAAATACTTGGCAAAGATTATGATTCATTTGGTGTCGGATGCTACATAAAAGACGGTATTATATACTGGGTAGCGGACTTTCGGTGCCAGAATGTAAACAGTGATTCTCTTAGGGGTGTGAAAAACTCGATTAAAGTCGCATCTCGCAGTTGTGTGTATAAACGACTGAAATCATACATAGCGCACTCCCCCATAGAAATTCTTTTGAATCTATGTACAGTTCTGTGCCCCCATCTTTTTTCTGACATTTATAAAGTGTACTATATCACGAGTAAAACTTCGGTTTGACTGATGAATACCCTTCGGACGACTCTCTTGTACCAACGGTCGCTTTTAATAATTCCGAAAGTGCCTTCTGCTTGTATCGACCGGTTCATTCTTAATAACGCACCGTGATACTTCCAGGTTTTCGATTACTTCCCGCATGCAGTTAGTTCATGATCGATCCGAAATCGGTCTGATTCTTATCTGTCTTCTTACATTTCTTTGGCATATGGACATCCGCTGCAGTCTCGCATCTGACTACAGTTCTTTCCCTGCGTCCGTACCATTTCCCTCCCATTTCTTTTCTGACATAAAAATGGAATGCTTTATCGTTAGGACATCGCAGACTCTTTTGCCCATCAATTCCTTTGAGTTAACTGGCACGAAATGGATCTCCATGATATTCCGATCCCTTAGTCCTTTTAAACATTGGAAATTCTATACTTTTCAATTTCCGTTGTATCTACAGAAAATATAATTGTTGTATGAGCTGGCATATCCGCATCCACTGAGGATATTTGGGATAGAATCCATGTTGTTTGAAGTGCTCCATCAAAGGAACGAAACAATCCATATCCGAACGATACGGTTCATGTCAACAACTGCAATATATTCATCTGCTAAATCAATCTGTGTCATTATATGTGTGAAGAGAGGTATAATAATAATTATACTTAAAATTTTTGTAAAAGTATTGACTTAGAATTATCAATGCGTGTATACCTGCATCTCATTACGCTACGGCTGAGATACGCCTACACGCTGATTTAGTCGGTAGGAACTTCTATTTGGATAGAGCAGGGAGGAGAGGAGTATATGTCCATTTTATAAAAGATTTTGAAGAAATGTATAATACGCGTGAAAGCGTTTTAAGGAGGATGACGTGACAGCATTGGGCAATGGCAAAAAGTGGTGAGGGAGATTACCACTATACTAAAAGCAAAGGAATTTTATAAGGAAGCCGAAAAAGAATGGGATGCAAAAGTCTGAAGAATCAAGAGAGAGAGAGTTTCAGTAGTGTGGAAGTAATAATACGCAAACTGAACTCACCTCCTAAGAGACAGCCCGAGTCACTTTTTCTGAGTAGATTGTGAACACACTCAATATCTCTATATCTTTACTACCAGTGGTTTGGGACCGCATGTAGTTCGTGATATTGTAGCAAGTGCTGGTACTGCGAGTGTGAATCATACACGTATGCATGATGATACCAACCGTGGCGTCAATTTCTTCCTCGATTTTTCTAAAATTAACCATATAAAACTCCTATGAAAACTAATTGGCAGTCACGTAACTTTACTTACTGCTTCCTAAGTGTATAGTTAATTTAATAAAATTGTAATGGACTACATAAAGTCAAGTATAAAAATATTTGGACACGTGCTGTAAAACGTGTTATATTACGGAATAGATACAGAAAAGGAGCTAGAGCATAAATGGAGGAGTGCTTTATGTATATCCGGCAGTGAAGTAGGAAGAGATGGGTAAAGATTTTATAATCTCCTTTTCCTGACTTTCCAAATCAGGTTACATGCAGATACATACGATAGTTATAAATGCAGCTCTGGAGTATTGGCGCTGGCATAAGTTGATAATGAGTCTACAGGAACTGAATGTCCAAACTACCAAGTTCACTGAAGAAGTATAACTATAGATGGATGAGAGAAAGATTGGTGTATATACATACTTTGGATGCCAGCATTTTAGAAATATTGAGAAGGTGGTTTATGTAAAGAAAACATTGTAACACCATAAGTGGTTAGGAGGAGATGGCGAAGCAACAGAATATTAATTTTTCTGCTACCCTAGTGAAAGGTCTAAAAATAGACTTGGAATAGGAGATAGATAATAGTGATACAATTTCAAGGATACATTGTACTCGTTATATAAATATTTATAGTTATAAATGGAGGATATGGATAAAAATATTTTTGATTTAGTGAAAAAGGAAGGCGAGTAGTTGTTGCAGTGATTGATGTTTGTAGTGAAGAGCCGGAGAAACAGTATAGGCAATATTTGATTTTCGGAAGCCTTATAAAAGGCTAGGAAAATTGCAGTAGCAGTGGCTGAAATATTTGGAGAGAAAATAAATTGGTTAGAGTATGTCACACTACTACGTGTAAAGTTGAAGTTTTATTTGGACTATTTAGATATTGTTTTGCTTTCGAGAGAGATTGGTTTATATGAATAATAGAAACATTGGATCTAACAAGATGTTTTGACTGGTCAGGAACTGTATGAGAATATGTAGAAGTAGAGGTTAATATAAAGATATGTACCAAGTAGATAGTGCAAAAATAGTAACAGTAAATGAGATAACCTATATGGGAGGATAAAATACACGTACTGTATTAGCAGCTGAAAACAGTAGGAAAAGTATATAAAACACTGAGCAAGGTAGCAGCAGTGGCTAAAGTAGTGAGAATTTTGTTTAGATAGAATGAGGTTCCCTCGGTGTTTAGTGGCACCGGGGAGTAAACATATAAGGAATTAGTGAAGTGTGGTTGTATGTATTTAAAGGCAGGATGGAATGAATAAAGAATTGAAAATTTAATTAATAAATTTAAGAATATCTTTGATATGAGATCAGATGAATTCACGAGACTAAATGGTCTAGGAGATGTATTAGATGCATCTGACTATTGTGATAAGATAGTACCTATAAGAAGAGCGAAAAGTGATCTCAACAAAATGTTGATATACTTAAAGGGGAAATAGAATATTAGAGATGATTTTTATGTATTAATTGCTGCATTTTGCAATTATTATATTGAAGAGGGCTTAATATAGTTTTTAAAAAGAGAATTTGGATTAACTCCTTTTACATCAGATGACAGTATATTGTCTCATTGCATTTTAAAAGGAAGACCCAAGCACAAAATTATTATTGGTTTAAACGTACGCAGGAGCTGGATCACAATTGTACAGTTGCTAAAGTGCACGGCGTGTAACGAGGCAATATCTAAATTAATGAACGCGGATTACAACAAAAGAAAATATTGAAGATGAATTGGAAGATGAGGCATGAAGCATTGGTGAAAGGCTGGATGCATATATGGAGAGACTACATAATAAGAGATAAGGAAGATGTATATCTACAGATTCAAGATATAAGAGTCCTTTACCATATACTTTGTACATCACGTAGAGAAAATGCGCTACTAAGATATAATATAGTTCAGGGAATCTATTTTAGATAAACTGAATATTGATGTTGATAAATTAGACCAGATACAGTTACTAATACGATTGGTTTTAAACTTAAAAATATTCTGAAACGAAAATATGTGTCCGGGTTTGGTGCGGAAATACAAGAGTGTATGTGAGAATATTGGAGAGCTTCACAGAGTACTGATGAGACTTCTACATGTGAGATCTGAGAATATTAAATATTTCTCATCATAGTAGAAGACAATTTTGGAGATATAATTTTCGCACATACCTTTTTCAAGAGACAGTAACTACTACTAAAATGTTATCCTTAATAGGTATAAAATTGCATAAAAATAGAAGTTAAAATGATACAGAACTGGAATAAGAAATATTGAAGACCTAAATAAAGAGGAGGTATGATGAACTATTATGCTATGAGCTGGAGCATAGCAACATATCCTGAAATTATTAAGTCTGTTGCAGAAGATGTAATGAATACTCGATATATCATTGGCAAGTAGATTAATGAAAAGCATATAACGTGGTGAAAGACATTACAAGCATGGGATGTGCTTCTTCAATTAGTTAATTCAGGTGTTGACTCTGCTGTTAGAAATAGATTTTGGAGGATTCTCAAGATATGGAAGAGATGCAGTTGGAGTTGTTAATATCAATATGTTGATAGAACAAAGTTTAGATATTGTTGCTTTTTAAAATGTTGATGAAAGATAGCGATAAAGTAGCTGCTATTAGTCAATGTGAAAACAAATTGATATATATCATTCGTTGAATGATTGTATAGATGATTATACAAATATAGTTCATATCTAAACGACATGATAAAGATATAAATATTATTGAGGTGGACAGTAATAATATTATGGAAAGTGTGTTACCATAAATGAAGGAGTGGGATGGTGTTAGAGTAACGAAAAGAAAGTTTCAGCGCAAGTACGCTAGTGAGATATTTGTAGAAATATTTACTAATACTTTTATGCATGGTAGAGACTATTGTGAATTAGACCTTATAAGTACAGATGATGCTTTAGAAATTATTAGCTTGAATAAGAGGAATATATAATCCAGGAACAGGACAAATGTATAGGGAATATGCAAAGTTTAATGGATAAAATAAATATTAATACAGATATAAAAGGTTTATATTTAGAAAGCAACGATAACTTATATAAAATATGTTTACAGTTTGATAAAAACTTATGAGTTAAAAAGGGGAGATAGTTGTATGAGGTTTTTTATGGATAGAGGATTGTAATGGTGGAAGCTCAACAAAGGGATACGAAATAGATGGAAGGATTATTTTGGTATAGTTAACGATCTCAGTTTTAGAACACTTGAAGAAGTCTTAGTATTTTAGAGAAAAAGGAGAATTGGAAGATTTTGATGCAGTGTTGATAGATATGAGATTTCAGTATGGTGGGGAAAAGACAATAATTTAGAAATATTTAAGAAGCTTTAAGAATATAATTACTGAAGAGAAGTTTGAAGAATATACACAAGTAATAGGTGGAAAAACAAGATGCATCATCAGGTATTTTGTATATCTTGCACTTGTACTTAGATATAATATACCTCAAAATAAAATAGCTTTTGTTTCAGCTAATATAGATGCTACAAATGATGAGTTATCTTCATTAAATCATGAAAGAGTATCTCTACAAAGCGAAAGCTAGAGAAACACTGTCTGAGGATGAAATGAGTGATTTTGGTGATAAAAATGAGGAGCTATATAATTTATATTGTGAAAAGTTTAAAAGAGTCTAAAGAGCGCATTGAGGAATTTTGATTTTGAGAAAGAGAGATGAGATAGAGTGGTATAGAGAGGATGAGGGTATTTTTTAAAACTTAATTACTAAGTTAAATAGGATTGAAAAAGAGCTTACGAATGAGTTTTAAAGATACATAGTTTGAAATAATAATAGTGTTAGAAGAAGAGTTCGCAAAGATTGGATTAGTTATACCACGGGCTTTGAAAAACCGGGTTCTGAGAATGGAATTATTAAAAAGTTGGTATTTTTAATGATTGGAAAAGGACAATAGATGATGATTATTCAATAATTAGATCTAATATAATGAGTATGTAGTGTATGTTTAGGTATGCTAGAAAAAGGGTGACGTAAGAGATAGGTTTATAAGACTATATAAATCTATATTAAAAGAGAATATTTCTAATAATGAGATTGTATGCAATATAGTTTACTATTTAAATGGTATGTAGAGGCCTTACCTATTATATTGGACAACTAGTGAAGAGTCACTAACCAAGATATATCTTAAAATACTAGAGATATAGTATCTATTTTTGATAGTATGAGATAATAATATTAGCACAAAATGTAGTATTCTTAAAATATGTAGAAATTGATTTCACATCAGTGTATAAAATAGGGGTGAATAGTAATGAGTTAGTGTTTATATTTTGCTAGCAATAGAGTCATTGTTTGATTTTGAAGTAGTTGATGATGTTGGTAGAAAACTTTGTTATCAGTCAGAGAGAATCTTTGTCTGAGATATTTAGAAAGAAAGATAAATTTGATTTGCAAAAAGAATATTGCTAGAATTGAGGATGAAAAGAAGAGCTACTTTTATGCGATTAGAATATTTGGTAAAAAGAGTTTGAGAAGTGATTCTAGTATTAGTAATGAAAGAAAAAGAATGCTAAAAGGGTTTTAGAATACCTAGCGAAGATGAATCTATTATGAAAGTTTTATCTGGAATAGGAAGTGAATATAGTTCAGATAGGAAGAGTGTTAGAATTGAGGATTTGGGAAAAGGCTTTATAATTGATTTATATGATAGTTATGGTTACAATGTTATAGCGTGTAGAGATGATAAAAAGAAAAGAATTATGGAAAAATTCAAAAATTGGTGTTATAGCTTATTTATAGAGTAATATTTCATTCTAAATTAACAATGAAAAAGAAAAAGACTTTGTTATTAGTATGAATCATTAACAGAGGATTTTTCCACTGATACAGAAAATAATACATTACAGAAATGAGCATGCAGATGATGTACATTTATATTTTGAAATTGTATCTGACTTTGAAGGAAAGCACCTAAAAATCTTTGACAAAGAAAAGGAAGAGTACATACTTCATGAACTAAATTTATATTATCGGATGGGGACAACCTGTGCCCGGCGGATGCAGGAATACAAAAATAGAACAATGATATGGGGTAGACCCTGAAACAATACAGCAGAGTGCTGTTTAGAGATTATAAGAGGAAGCAGACTTTTGTAATGACATTTCGAAGCTTTGAAAGCATTGAAGAGTATGTCTGAGGTAAGAGTGTTACTTAGGGTGCGAAAATAATTCTAAATCTTTACACTGTTGTCAAGGAAATCTTTAATAGATAGATAATATGGAGCCTAACCAGCATGTTAGAATCCATAAGTTTAATGGATTAAGCTCTATGAGGCAAGCTTACCTGTGTGCAGCAACCTTTTTACGTCGGTTACTAAGTTTATGTATATTAGCGGTATTGCGCAGTATAAGTAAAATATTGTATAATCTGATATAAGGAAAAACAAAGGAGGTTTTATATGGAGAATACAATGGGTGCTGCAAGGGCATTAGACAGCTTGTATTATAAGAAAAGAATGGTAAACATATGGATGAGATGAGAATGCATAAGCTTATGTATTTTGTACAAAGGGAATCTCTTATGTACAATAAAGAACCTTTATTTGATGCGACTTTTTATGGTTGGAAAGTATGGCCCGGTAAAAGAGGTTGAAATCAATTTAAGAAGGATTTAAACTTAGAAGAGTTGACAAAGCTGAAGGATTCTGTATCGGATAATACATTACTTGAGTGTTTTTTGATAGATATGGTTCTTTATCATCATGGAAGCTAAGTTGCCTTATCACATGAAGAGTTTTCATGGAAAATGGCCAGATCCGTCTAACTATGAAGATAATGGTGATGTACCGTTGTCAGCTAAACACGCAATGAAAGTAGATGCACAAAGAGAGCTTGTCAGTAGGAGAGAAGAGCGGCATAGGAGGGTATTTCTATTAATATTATTGAAAGTCAGAAATACTTCAAAAATTTTAAATATGAAGTATTGACATTTAGTGAAGAGAATAAGGAAATATTGAATACTTTTATTTCAAAAGTAATAATTCTTGAAAGTTATATTAAAATAATGCATGGGAAGAAGATTCTAATGGGAGACGAGTGTATCTTGTAGAGAGCAGTAATGAAAATCTGTACTGTTTTTTCTCTATAAAAGTGTGGGTTGTTGGTGGAAGAACCTTTAAGTGAATTATTATCAGATGAGATTTGGTTGATCGTGGTCACAGATTGCATTTTAGATGAAGATAACACTAGTTGAGTATAGTTTGTTCGAATATGGATGTGAACAATATGGTTATGATGAATGTGATCGATTATTCAGTATAGCAAGAGGTGTAGTTGACAGTAAAAATGAGTCTCATAGAGGTTGGGCAATCGCAAAATACAACAAGAGATATCAAATGCATACCTGCAATAGAGATTTCGCTCATTTATGCAGGAATGAGAAGTTTAAGACACCGGATGATTTTGAAAGGATACCGTTAGGTTGAGTCTTTTGGGAAGTTATTGTTCCGTTGCTCATTAACATTGCGGAAACGGTCGGATGTAAATATGTTTATCTTTTGCAGCAGATAAAAACAAATATGAGGAACGAGAATGGTGAAAGGAAACTTATTTCATACTACAAGAATCATTTTAAAAATTTTTCTGAGTGCAAAAAGAAACTTTTTAAGTTTATAAATGCAGATGTGATAATTATTGTTATGGATTAGTGCAGAGGTATCAGAAATGAAAAGAAACAGAGAGGCTGTTTGGACAGAATTCTCAGATATATTTGGCAGTTAGCATTTTTCAGACAACAAGAAAAATGTCTATGTCAAGTCTTAGGAGGGTTGATTTTTTCAATTTTACATTTTATATTTGGTGATTAGCTGTAAAAGATATACTAGAAGATTTTTGAGAAAAGTCTATTTGGCTTATAAACAGTGAAAAAGCATCGAAAAAGAGTGGCAACCGGGAGAAAAAGGGTTGATATAAATTTAATTATGGAATTGTCAAGATATAAAATCATATCACTATAATAGAAATCTTCCTATACCCTATGCTCGGTATAGGGTTTTTTAATTTATATACTTTACTTTTTATCAAAATTTTTAAAAATAAATTACTATAAACCTATAGACAAAAAGGGTTTATAGTGCTATTATGTATTGCGTAAAAACAAAAACGGATACGGACAGTATCTTGGAGAATGATTATGGATTTTGGATTTATAAAAGGTATTTCCGCTGTATGTACATGCAGCGATACTGACACTGCTAAGATCGGTATACTCGGAATAATACTTGCAATAGCGGTGGGGCTTTTATGCACACTGATTTTACATAAGAAAATACCGGTGCTTAGGCAATTGGTAAGCATATATATAGAACTTAGCAGAAATACCCCCCTACTTATACAGCTGTTTTTATATACTACGGTTTACCGAAGCTGGGTATAAGGATAGATGCCTTTATCTGCGGAGTAATCGGACTGGCTTTCCTTGGAGGAAGCTATATGTGCGAAGCTTTCAGAAGCGGAATAGAAACTATAGATAAGATACAGGAGGAGAGTGCACTTAGTCTCGGACTCAGTCACAATCAGGCGCTTTTCTATATACTTCTTCCACAGGCAATTTCAATAAGTACACCTGCATTTGTAGCAAACATCATATTCTTATTGAAAGAGACGTCAGTATTCTCGGCTATAAGCTTGATGGACTTGATGTTCACGGCAAAGGATTTGATCGGAATTTATTACAAGACAGTAGAGAGCCTGGCACTTTTGGTATTTTTCTATCTGATTATATTACTGCAGGTTTCCATACTGGGATCCTATGTAGAAAGGAAGGTGCGTTATGCCGGATTTGGGTCTTAATGTTATATTCAAAGGCAAAAACGCCGTAAGACTTTTGGGAGGAATGGGAGTGGCCCTAAGGATAAGCTTGATAGCGGTGATTATCAGCATACCTTTAGGCATACTGGTAGGAATACTTATGACCTTTAAAAATCCTATACTGAAGGCGGTACTTAGAGTATATCTTGAAATTATAAGAATAATGCCTCAGCTTGTACTTTTGTTTATAGTATTTTTCGGTAGTACAAGAGTGATCGGAGTGGATATATCGAGAATCTGGCGGCCGTTATAGTATTCAGTCTCTGGGGAATTGCAGAGATGGGAGACTTGGTCAGAGGAGCGATTATAAGTATCCCGAAGCACCAGTACGAAAGCGGTGAGGCGTTGGACTTAGTAAGAGACAGATATTTGTATACATTATAATACCTCAGACAATAAAGAGACTTGTTCCGCTTTCAATAAACTTGATTACCAGAATGATAAAGACAACATCACTTGTACTGCATGATAGGCGTGGTGAGAGGTAATAAAAGGTGGCGCAGCAGATAATAGAGGCTAACAGAACGGCAAGCCCGAATGCGGCTTTCGGAGTGTATCTGGCGGTATTTTTGATGTACTTCGTAGCATGTACGCCTATAAGTATGCTTGCAAGATATCTGGAAAAGCGAAGATAAAGTGACGGAAGGAGAGATTATGCCGGCATTATTGGAAATAAAAATGTTGTAAAAACTATGACGGTAAGACACCTGTACTTGAAGGTGTGAGCCTGAACTGAACAGGGGCGAAGTAATAGTTTTGATTGGACCGAGCGGTTGCGGCAAGTCCACATTGCTTAGATGTATCAACGGTCTTGAGGCCACAGGGCGGAGAGATTTGCCTTGAAGGCAAGGCTATCGACTACAATAAAAAGGATTTGACCGGACTTAGACAAAAGATAGGTATGGTTTTCCAAAGCTATGAGCTTTTTCCGCATATGACAATACTTGACAATATCATTTTGGCTCCTACAAAGGTTGCCGGAGTGAATAAGGAGAGAGCAAAGAAAGAAGCAATGGAGCTTTTTAAATAAGGTAGGACTTGCACATAAGGCAAAGGCCTATCGGGAGAGCTTTCAGGCGGTCAAAAGCAGAGAGTGGCGATAGTAGAGCACTTGCACTGCATCCTGAGATTTTGTTGTTTGACGAAGTATGGCGGCTCTTTGAGCCCTGAGATGGCTGCGAGAGGTGCTTGATGTAATGCTTGACCTTGCAAAGCAGGGTTCCACCATGATTATCGTTACTCATGAGATGCAATTGCTTGAGGCGGTTGCGGACAGAGCCTATTTCCTCGATAAAGGAAATATAGTGAGAGCGAAGGCCGAAGAGCTTTTAGTGCTCCTAAGACTGAGAGAGCAAGACGTTTTTGAACATATTTGAATTTGAGTCTCATAAAGGATGAAAAAGGAAGAATATAACATATAATAAAAATTCGGGTGTACCCATAATACATATATAAGAAAGATTTTATCGGAGGATTAAATATGAAGAAAAATTAAGTTGATAGGGTTTATTAGGTGTTTTGGCGGCAGGTGCATTGGCACTCAGCGCATGCGGCTCATCAGCAAAGACTGCAGATGCCGGCGGAAAAGGCGGCAAAAACAATTTCAGAACACTTGACGAGATAAAGAAGTCGGGTACTATAAATATAGGTGTGTTTCTCAGACAAAGAATCCGTTCTGGATATGTAGATGAGAACGGTGAGTATCAGGATATGATATTTACTTCGGAAACAGACTCGGTAAGGACCTCGGTGTCAAGATAAACTATGTCAGTACAGAGGGCTGCAAACAGAGTTGAATACCTTGAGACAGGAAAAGTTGACCTTATACTTGCAAACTTTACAGTTACACCTGAGAGAGCGGAGGCTGTAGATTTTGCACTTCCATATATGAATGTAGGTCTTGGAGTTATCTCACCTGAGAATAATAAGATAGACAGCCTGATAACTGGGAATCTAATGACGAGATGATTATTATATCAGGAACAACGGCGGAACCTTACATGATTAAGAATTATCCTAATATCAAGCTTCAAAAGTATGATACATATGCAAATGCAAGAATGCACTTTTAAACGGAAGCAGTAAGGCATGGGTAAACGACAATACTGAGGTGCTTGCATTTGCAAAAGAGCAATCAGGGATATGTTGTAGGTATTGGATGACCTGGAGTAAAGGATACCATTGCACCGGCAGTAACAAAGGCAATACAACTTTGCTTGATTGGGTAAATACTGAGATTGAGAATCTCGGAAAAGAGAACTCTTCCACGAAGACTATGAAGCAACACTTAAAAGATACATATGAGTGCACAGGTATGCGGATACTCTTGTAATAGAGGGCGGAAAGACAAACTACATAAAATTTCGGCGGTGGCATATGACAGTTAATGAAGTAATGGAGAAGATGATTGTAGCAAGTCACGGAAGCTTCCATGATATAAACCACTTTTTGAAGGTCTGGGCTTACGCAAGGAATATAGGAATGGGTGAGAAGCTGGATGATGAGACTCAAAAGGACATTGGAGATGGCAGCTATAGTTCATGATATCTCATGTCCGTCACTTAGAGCAAAGTATGGAAATGCAGACGGCAAAAAGCAGGAGGAAGTGTCATCTCCTATGATAAAGGAGTTTTTTGCAGACACGGATGTAAAGAAAAGTGTAGCGGACAGAATAGATTATATGATAGCACATCACCATACCTACACCGATGTGGACGGTATTGATTTGCAGATACTGCTTGAAGCGGATTTTTTGGTGAATGCTCAGGAAATGAGTATAAAAAGGACGCAATAGAAGATGATGAAGAATGTATTTAAGACTGATACAGGCATCAGATATTTAAAAGAATTATTTTAATCTAAAAAGAACCCCTCAGGGTTCTTTTTATACTCAGTTTTGTGCCGGAGGGAGCAGCACTACTAAGCATCTGCGCAGTCTCCGTTCCGATATTGGTTATGCACTTTTTGCTTCCCGGTGCGATATGTACACTGTCACCTTCTTCAAGTACGGTCTCACTGCCGTCATCACCTTTAAAAGAGCATCTTGCCTTTGATGATGTAGTAGATAGATTCGAGGATTTGCACCGTACTCTGTGCCGCCGCCTGCAGGAAGGAAATGTGAGAGTCCGCATACAGCTTTCCGCCGTCTATATCAGGCAGGGTCGTGAAGTCTTGTAAGCTTGCACTCCTTATGTCCCCGGAGCCTCATATGCATAGTAACCATCTTTTTGTAATCTTAAAAACCCGCCATTTTTAGTCTCCTAATAAATTTATTTTAGTCTGAAAACGAACTGAGACTAATTTGTTGTCTTAATATAGCACTGTGAAAAATATTAGGAAATACATTTTATTACTTATTGTTATGCATTTTTATATAACAACTGATTATATATATTCATACTATTTGTCTTTCTCTCCGTCTACATACACATTGTGGTTGATTATATGTACGCTCCAATGTATATAGGAGTTGTTGTCGGCGTTCAAATGAATCGTATAATCTTCGTCATTGTATCTTACTATTATTCCGTCCTTTAATGTAGTGGAGTTTACCATAACATTGTAAGGAGAAACATTGTAGTCTGTAGCTACGCTTTCAATAAATTTTAAGAGTACATGAGACTGTGAAAAATCACGGTTGTTCTGTGTGTAATGCTCCACCTGAATACCTAAAAGTATAAAGGTCAAAACCACGATGCCTATTGAGATATCTCTAAGCCTCGTCTTCATTCTGTCTTTCATAAACTTAAAGCTTGTAAGTATAACAATTGCTAAAAGTACGATAATAACTGCAGAGCGTATAATCAAACCTGTTGACTGGGTTTTTGTTATGTAGTCCAGTGTGTAAAAATTCATAATAATATTTCCTTTCTGCATATAAAACTTTAAGGATGTAGCCTCAAAGCAAAGTTACCTGATTTTAGGATAGGCTGTGATATAGAGTTCACCGTTTACATATTCACCGAGAAAAGAGACATCTTGTATGCTCTCTATGCCCTGTTCCTTTTATATAGTCAAGGAGCCACTCTTCTGTATGTCCTATAAGCTCCAAGATATCGTGATTCAGCTTACCGTTTGAAATAATAGGGAACTTAGGGTGTGGCGGACTGCATATCTATGATTGTCAACTTACCGTTGGTCTCCATAATAGCTCGATTTTACTTCCTTGGTGGAGGTAAGTCCCTCCATCCTTATATGCAGCATAAGCTGTTCGGCGGAGAGTCCGACTTTGGCACAGTTTCAACATTCACAACTCCGTTTCTTATAAGTACAACAGGGTTCCCTACGACCAAAGATTTTATAAATTTCAGGTTGACCATCAGTTTTTACGATGATTACAACAAGTGACCAAACAAGTATAAATATCAGAAAGGTCAAAATAGATATGGAAGTATTATAAATAACACCACCTATAATACCGCCGAGAACGTAGTTTTTGTATCTGGTCTGCAAAAGGGTGTTTATAGAGAATTCATATTTACCCAGTATATGTATCTGCAATATCATTACAAGGATGCCAAGGAAAACTTGATTCCGACCAACAAATATATATTCATAAATCACCTCAAAAAGTTTATAATTTCTAAATACTGTCTGTCATTTGATCAAGTATTTTTGAAAAGTGAAACTTAGTATCTTATAACACTTTGTAAATCATATTGCAAAGTATAATTTCAGTAGATATTGAAGCTTCAATAAGCGCCTTTGTATACTCGTTTTTAGGCATGTATAATCTGACTGCAACATCAACTATATGACCCGATTTCATTACCGCCACATCATCACGCATATAATGCACCAAAAAGAAATATCGTGGCAGATAAAAAGTATTGCCATGCCCATCTCTTCTTTCAGACTGTTTAATAAAGCTATTATTTTCTTTTTGTACTATCATATCAAGATGCCGAGGTGGCTTCGTCACATATTAAAAGCCTGGGTGAACCGGCTATAGCCCTTGCAATGGCGGCTCTTTTGACATTCACCGCCGCTGACTTCATTCGGATATTTGTCATAGAATGAGGCATCCAGTCCGCAGCGATTTAAAAGTGTGATTGCATTACTTTTTATAATTGCCTGTGATACCGAAGTTTTTAGGTTTAAAAACTATGCTGTTTCCAAGCGTCCTTGTGGGATTGAAGCTTTCCCTGAAGCTGAAATATCATCTGAAGGTCCTATATATTTTTATACTGTGAAAAGTTAAAAAGTACTTATGCATTTGTCTTCAAAATATATTTCGCCTCGAGGAGACGGGTATAAGACCTGCTATAGCTCTTGCAAGTGTGCTTTTTCCCGAACCGCTCACTCGACTATGCCCAGGCATCTGCCCGGACTAAGTGACAGGTTTATATTTTCAATACTTGGTCTTTTTGCTCCTGCAAATTGTTTTGTCAGGTTCTTTATTGTTAAAATGTTTTTGTTCATATATACTCCAAAATAAAAAGGGGAGACAAAAGTCTACCCCAAAGCGGAAAGTATCAGCTCCTTTGTAAAAATCACTTTTCGGAGAGGAGAGTACTTCCTGTATTTCCGTAATCCGCTATTTTCACCGTGGTGAAAACCATGATTGTATCTGTGATACTTCTTGCTATCTTGATATTATGTGTCACCAAGATAATTGCGGTATTATACTTTTCTCTAAGAGATTTAAGCTCGTTCACTATCTGTACGGCAACTATCGGGTCAAGTGCACTTGTAGGCTCGTCTGCAAGTATAATTGAAGGCTTGTTAAGCATTGCCAGCGCAATCCCCACCCTTGTGTTCATACCCGCCTGAGAGCTCAAAAGGGTGAGGATGACAATATCCTCTCAGGGTCCGGCAAAGACAGGCTCTCAAAGATGCTCACTGCCGTATCAAGTGCATCCCTCTTTGAAACTTTTGAATGCGCTCTCATACTCTCAAATACAGTATCACCGACAGTCTTTAAAGGATTGGTATGAATGCCTGATTCCTGAAATACCATACTGATACTCTTACCTCTGATTTGTCTCATATCGTAAGCATTCAGTGAAAGCAGGCTCTTATCTTCAAACATTATATCACCGTCTGTTACTTTAGGACCGTCAAGCGCCAAGATACTTTTTTAGAGTGTGGATTTTCCACAGCCGCTGTTGCCGACTATACCCAGTATTTCACCTGATGAGAGTGAAAATGATATATCATACAGTACCTGTTTGTTTTCGTATGAGATATTCACATTTTGAAATTTCAAAAGAGTTCATTCATTATTCTGTACCAAATCCTTGCTGAATTCTAGTAGTCACTTGGCATCGAGGTCAGACCTTTTTATATTTTTCTTGCTTACAAGGCTCATTTGAAGATGTGAAACAAAATATAAATCCGCAGTCATCCACTAAAATATCGCTCATCTGTTTTGCAAGTTCATCACGCTTTATCCGGTCAAATGTGGTTGATAAGGTCTTTGCAAGCTCATCAAGCTCGGCATTTGAATAGTGTCCTCTGTTCTTAGGTGAGTCTGAAAGAGAAGTCATATCAAAGAAATATTCCTTATTTTCCCGTAGGATTTGTTACCATAGCACTTGCAAAGTATATCCCATGCTTTAGAATCCTTCATAACTTCAAGGTAGTTTTCCGTACTGTTTATATTTACCTTTATTCCGATATCCTTAGGTTTGACTGTATACTCTGTGCCAAAACAGGCAATTCGCTTCTGCCCGGATATGCGAGAAGTTTATTTCAAAGTTTTTGCCGTCCTTGTCAACATAGCCGTCATTGTCGCTGTCGGACCAGCCTGCCGCACTAAGAGTTCCTTTGATTTATCCGGTGAGAAAGAGTAGTTCAAACTGTCGCCGTCTTGCATAGGGAAAGGTCCGATTTGGCTTTGCCGTGACCGCCAAGCAGCACATTGACAAAGCCGTCTTTATCAATTGCGCATAGCTATAGTGATCTGATATTCTTATCCCTGAAAAAGATCGTTGTCAAAGTTTAACTGTAAGAAGAAAGCCTGCTTGTAGCAGCGGAATTTATATTGTAGTTGTCGTTTTTCAAACAGAGGGTAGCTCGCATAAGGGAGTCCGTATACGGCGTCAAGTTCTCCTGATTGTAATCCCATAGTTAAGGTGTCACCGTCGGTAACCGACTTTACTTTTATATTTAGTTTTTGCGACATTGCCGTCCCAATAGTCGTCTCCTTGAAGTTAAGTCAATCTCTGTGTCCGATACGGCTGTTGCCTTATAAGGGCCTGTACCCTGATACATTCTTATTTGCATCCACACCTGTTTTCATATCTATAAGAGCCGAGTAAGGCTCCGCAAGAAAAATTTATAAGTGCGGGATTGGGTTCTGTGGTAATAAATGTAAGAGTTTGACCGTCAGCCTTTATCTCGCTTATTTTCATATCCTTAGGTGCTCTGTCATGTACTGCAAGTAAATCTTCAAAACATTCCTGGCGGCTGTCGCATCCAGCTTTCTGCCCTGATGAAAAGTTTATATTGTCCTTTATCTTGACTTCAAGTGTATTGTCATCTATGAATTTGTAAGAGTCTGCCAGCCACGGAGTCAGCTCAAGCTTGTCATTTAACTTAAAGAGTGTCTCACCGACTCCGTAACGTACCAGACTCAACCGAGTAGTCCTCATGAGGATTAAGACCTGCATCGGACATTCCGACACCGTAGCTGCTTGTACCGTATACAAGCGACTTTATGCTATCTTCTTTGGAGACGGCGCTTTCATCTTTTGATTGTGCTCGACTTTTGCGGAGCACTGCAGGCCTCAAAAGCAAAGTTCCTATAATTGCGACAGAAAGTAGTTTCATTTGTTTTTCATATTCATACTCTTTTATTTTTAAGCTGTAAACAGCTATTTTGCTTGATAATAATCTCAGTGCTTCACCGAATATATTGAAGACGGAGACTGTGATAAATACGGCTATTCCTGGAGAGAGGCGATCCAAGGTGAAAGTTGAAGCAGGCTTCTGCTTTCATTTATCATACTTCCCCACTCAGGTGTAGGAGGTGTAGCTCCGAGACCTAAGAATGAGAGTGCCGCCAATTCCATAAGACTTGTGCCTATATCAAGGCAGGCGGTCGCAATCAGTTTGCCCGATTATATTGGGCAGTATTTCCCGTAAAGACTATCTGAACCGTACTGCTGCCGCTTAGTTTGGCGGCATATATATAAGTTGAAGTTTTTGTAGACAGTACAAGACCTCTTGAAAGTCTTGCGTATCTTGGCCAACCTACACTTGCCAGTGCAATGACGGCACCGAAAATACCGTTTTTGAAAAGTCCTGCGGTGGCAATAGCAAGCACAAGCCCCGGAAATGCTAAAAATATATCTGAGACACGCATAAGAACGGTGTCTGCAATTCCCGAGAGGTAGCCGCAGAATACACCTATGACTACACCGCTTATCGCCATCAAAAGGACTACCGCCAGAGCGGAAAATATACTTATTCTGCTTGCGGCAATCACTCTTGAAAACATATCTCTTCCGTATATATCCGTACCCATGATATGTGCAAGCGAAGGAGGTTGCCTTGATATCATAAGATTTTGTTTTGATACATTATACGGCGTAAGATATGGCGAAAAGAATGCAAATATCAACAGCAGCGCTACAAGAATTGAAGGAATCAGAATTTTTTTATTTCTCATTTTTGCCTCCAAGTCGCAGCCTCGGGTCAAGGAAATAGTAGGAAATATCCGCTATAAGATTTACAAATACGTATATAAACGCCATCCAAAGTACATAAGCAAGGATTACAGGGTAGTCACGCAAGTTTATGGACTCTATTGCAAGTTTGCCTATTCCGTCCCACATAAAGATATTTTCAACTATAGCGCTGCCGCCTAAAAGACTGCCGAAGCTTAACGCCATGAGTGTAATGATTGTAAGTGAAGTAAGCCTGAGTACATTGAAAAAAATATTATGGTATTTTTCCTTTATACCTCTGGCTCTTGCGCCGATTACATACGGTTTTTGACAGCTCGGCTATGACAAGAGCACGTATCTGCCTTTATATATTTGGCACTCATTGCCAAAGAAAGTGTCAAAGTGGGCAGTATAAGACTTTTTATGCCTGTTCCCTGTGATATTACAGGCAGAAGCTTAAGTCTGAGTGCCAATATATGGAGAGTACAAGTGCCACAAAAAAATTAGGCAGTGAATTGCCTATAAAAGACACAGTCTTTATTATATGGTCAAATATACTGTCACTTTTTATTGCCGAGAGTATACCGAGCGGCAGTGATATAAGTATTGTAACAATAAGCGAAGCGGCACTTAAAAGTAATGTATTGGGCAATTTGCTTAATATATAAAAAAATACAGGCTTCCCTGATACATAGCTGATTCCCATATCACCCTTTAAGCACACCCAAAAGCCAATCTATATACTGAATGATAAAAGGTCTGTTTAATCCGAGTTCTTCACGTTTTTGACTGATAAGCTCAGGGGAGAGTACTCCGCCGATCGCCTCATACCTTACAGCCACCGCATCGCCTCCTGTGAAGTAAATAAGCGCAAAGGATATGAAGCTGATACCGATAAGAATAGGTATCAACGATAATAATCTTTTAAAAATATATTTATACAATTTTATCACCTAAAAGGCAAAAATTATTTGTTTAAGATACAGCTTTTAAAACATGATAATAGCATATAAAAGAGTGAGAGATATGTCAAGTTGAAATTGAGTTTCAAATTCAAAATAAGTATGAGAGTTGACATATTGTATTTATCGGTATTTTGTGTACAAGACATAATGGTTTCAAATAAGTTAAAACCAATATTGAAATATATTTTTGAAGTTTTTATGGTTAAAAAAATTATAGGAAATTGCTTTTCTTTCCTGCCTTGAAAATATTTAATAAATTTTTGTTGTATTGGCATAGAAAGTTTTTACCACAGTATATTGTAAATTGCTCATTGACCAACCACTATATATTGTGTATACTAGGAAAACGTAAGGCAAGGAAGAAAAGCCTGATATTTAAATCAACTGCGAGACTGTCGCAGATTATATATAGTAATATAATTTAAGTAAACTAGGAAGGATTCAGATATGAGAATCATAAAAAGAAGCGGTGCTGAAGTAGATTTTGATATTTCAAAAATTATAGCTGCTATTTACAAAGCAAATGCTGTAGTGGGCGAAGATGACAAGTTGAAGAAATCACAGGTAGACCGTATTGCCAATACTGTAGAGAACCAGTGCATGAGCATGAACCGTAGCTATGAGCGTGGAAGAGATACAGGATATGGTAGAGGACGGCATCATGAGAGAGAACGCTTATGAGGTGGCCAGAAGGTATATTACATATAGATATGTTCAAAGTATTAAGAGAAAGAACAATACAACAGATGATAAGATTTTATCACTTATTGAATGTGACAATGAGGAAGTAAAGCAGGAGAATTCCAACAAAAATCCTACAGTCGCATCGGTGCAAAGAGACTATATGGCAGGAGAGGTTTCAAAGGACCTTACAGAGAGAATACTTCTTGACAGTGAGGTGGTAGAGGCGCATAAGGCGGGAATATTGCACTTCCATGATGCGGATTATTTTGCACAGCATATGCACAACTGTGACCTTGTAAATCTTGAAGATATGCTTCAAAACGGTACAGTTATATCAGGTACATTTATTGAGAAACCTCACAGCTTCTCAACAGCCTGCAATATAGCTACACAGATTATTGCACAGGTGGCATCAAGCCAGTACGGTGGACAGAGTATTTCACTTACTCACCTTGCACCTTTTGTAGATGTGAGCAGAAAGAAAATCCGTGACGAGGTTGAAGCCGAGATGTACGGACTTAATGTCTCAAATGAGAGAAAAGAAGAGATTGTAGAGAACAGACTTCGCAAGGAAATCACAAAGGGTGTGCAGACTATACAGTATCAGGTGGTTACACTTATGACTACCAACGGTCAGGCTCCTTTCATTACGGTATTTATGTACTTGAATGAGGCGAAGAACGAGCAGGAAAAAGAAGACCTTGCACTTATTATCGAAGAGATGATAAGACAGAGATATCAGGGTGTAAAGAATGAGAGCGGTGTATGGGTAACACCTGCGTTCCCTAAGCTTATATATGTACTTGAGGAGGACAATGTTCGTCCGGGAAGCAGATATTATCATCTTACAAAGCTTGCCGCAAAATGTACCGCAAAGAGACTTGTACCTGACTATGTTTCAGAGAAGAAGATGTTTGAGTACAAGATAGATAAAAACGGCAACGGAAATTGCTATACACCTATGGGATGCAGAAGTTTCTTGACACCTTATGTGGATGAGAACGGCAAGCCGAAATACTACGGAAGATTCAATCAGGGTGTTGTTACAATCAACCTTGTAGATGTGGCACTTTCATCAGGTGGAGATACTACAAAGTTCTGGGATATCTTTGATGAGAGACTTGAGCTTTGCCACAGAGCGCTCAGAGCAAGACATGAGAGATTAAAGGGTACACCTTCAGATGTGGCACCGATACTTTGGCAGTACGGAGCACTTGGAAGATTAAAAAAAGGGTGAGACTATAGACAAGCTCTTATACGGCGGATACTCTACAATAAGTCTCGGATATGCCGGACTTTATGAGTGTGTAAAGTATATGACCGGAAAGAGCCATACGGATGATGCGGCAAAGCCTTTTGCACTCAGCGTTATGCAAAGGATGAACGACAAGTGTAACGAGTGGAAGAAGGCTGAGAATATAGACTATTCTCCATACGGTACACCGCTTGAGTCTACAACTTATAAGTTTGCCAAGGCACTTCAAAAGAGATTCGGTATTATAGAAGGTATCACAGATAAGAACTATATTACAAACAGCTATCATGTTCATGTGGCTGAGGATATTGATGCGTTTACAAAGCTTAAGTTTGAGAGTGAATTCCAGAAGCTTTCACCGGGCGGCGCTATCAGCTATGTAGAGGTACCGAATATGCAGGACAACCTTGAGGCTGTAATGAGTCTGCTTGGATTTATCTATGACAATATCATGTATGCGGAGCTTAATACAAAGTCGGATTACTGTCAGGAATGCGGATATGACGGCGAGATTAAGATTGTAAAGGATAAGGGCAAGCTTGTATGGAAATGCCCGAAATGCGGAAACACGGATCAGAGTAAGCTCAATGTAGCAAGAAGAACCTGCGGATATATAGGAACACAGTTCTGGAACCAGGGCAGAACACAGGAGATAGCGGACAGAGTACTGCATCTGTAATAAAATTATAATATAAGCTGCTGCATTTATAAGTGCGGTAGCTTTTTTGTCGGAGTTAAAAAGCTATAAAAAAGGAAGTATCGCGGACAAGATACAAAGATAAAAATGTACCTTACCGGATACTTCTATTTTATATGGCCTGAGTCTGATTATTTCCACCGGCTGATTATGTGAAATATTTCTTTGACTTCTTATCAGCAAACAGACACATTGATAATTTATTCCGATTTTACCTTGCAGAAATTCTTCTTGCCTCTCTTAACAAGAAGTCCCTCACCTGCAAAGTCTTCTTTTGTAAATGTTTTCTTTACGTCTTTTATCACTTCGCCTTCTACAGATACGCCGCCCTGTTCGATATTTCTTCTGGCTTCGGATCTGGTCTTTGAAAGTCCGCTTACTACAAGTACGCCTGAAAGGTCGATAGTGCCGTCTCTGTAATCCTCATCCTGCAAAACATAGGTAGGAACATTGCTCATATCACCGCCGCCTACAAAGAGTGACTTACTTGCGGCATTTGCCTTCTCCGGCTTCTTCCTTGCCGTGTACAAGCTCTGTAAGATGCATTGCAAGAATTTCCTTAGCCTCATTAAGCTTCGCACCTTCCCAGCTTGACATTTCTTCTATCTGCTCAAGAGGAAGGAATGTAAGCATTCTAAGGCAGGTAAGTACATCTGCATCAGGAAGATTTCTCCAGTACTGGTAGAAGTCAAACGGAGATGTCTTATTCGGGTCAAGCCAAACGGCACCGCCTACAGTCTTACCCATTTTCTTACCCTCTGAGTTCAGTAAAAGTGTGATAGTCATGGCATGAGCATCTTTTCCGAGCTTTCTTCTGATAAGTTCAGTACCGCCAAGCATATTTGACCACTGGTCGTCACCGCCGAACTGCATATTGCAGCCGTAGTCAAGGAAAAGTCTGTAGAAGTCATAGCTTTGAAGTATCATATAGTTAAACTCAAGGAATGAGAGTCCGTTTGCCATACGATTTTCATAGCACTTTGCTCTAAGCATATTGTTGACTGAAAAAAATGAGGTCCGATATCACGGATAAAGTCCATGTAGTTGAGATCTCTGAGCCAATCGGCATTGTTTACCATTCTGGCCTTGTTCTCGCCGAATTCTATAAATCTGCTCATCTGCTTTTTGAAGCATTCACAGTTGTGGTCTATATCTTCTATAGTAAGTACCTTTTCTAAGGTCGGTTCTTCCTGAAGGGTCACCGATCGTACCTGTACCGCCGCCGACCAGTGCTATAGGGCTTGTTACCTGCCATCTGAAGTCTCTTCATTAGGCAAAAGCGCCATAAAGTGGCCTACATGAAGGCTGTCTGCCGTAGGGTCAAATCCTATATAGAAAGTAGCCTCACCGTTATTTATCATTTTTGCTTATTTCTTCTTCATTTTGTGACCTGAGCGATAAGTCCTCTGGCCTTAAGTTCTTCATAACAATTCATATTATTATCCTCGATATATTTTAATCTAATAAATTGCATAAAAAGTATAACAAAGTAATGAGAAAGGGTCAAGCTTATACTTTGCAAGTTTAAAGTTCAACACTTTTTAAAAGTAATAAAGACTTGATAATTTCTTCTTATTACTATATACTGTTTAAATGTTGCAGCCATGTAGGTAAATGCCGACGGCTTAAACTTACAGATATTCTACCGAGCTCGGCAGAGTGTACCGGGCATCGGTATAAAAATACCTATTTAATAGAAAGAGGAAGTTATGGGAATAAAATATATCAGCAATCTTCCAAGTCCGGAGGAAATAATAGTAAAATATCCTTTAAGAGAGGATTTAAAGGAAAAAAAGAAAGATTTTGACAAGGCTATTGCAGATGTTTTTACAGGAAAGAGTGACAAGTTTCTTGCGGTTATAGGACCTTGTTCTGCAGATAATGAAGATTCGGTACTTGATTATGTTACAAGACTTGCAAAGGTAGCGGATGAGATAAAGGATAAGATAATAGTTATACCGAGAGTGTATACAAATAAGCCGAGAACAAACGGTGACGGATATAAGGGACTTTTGCATCAGCCGGACCCTGAGAAAAAGCCTAATGTACATGAGGGACTTGTGGCTATAAGAAAGATGCACCTTAGAGTGGTGGAAGAGACGGGAATGTTTACAGCGGATGAGATGCTTTATCCTGATAACCTCGGATACCTTGACGATGTACTAAGCTACATTGCGGTAGGTGCAAGATCCGTGGAAAATCAGCAGCACAGACTTACATCTTCAGGTGCGGAGGTTCCTGTAGGTATGAAGAATCCTACAAGCGGTGATATGTCGGTAATGCTCAATGCAATATATGCGGCACAGCAGTCACATGAATTTATCTACAGAAACTATGAGATAAAGACTGACGGCAATCCGCTTGCTCATGCGATACTTCGAGGTGCTGTAAACAAGCACGGACAGTGTCTGCCGAACTATCACTATGAGGATTTGAAACTCTTACATGATTTGTACTTGGAGAGAGATATTGTAAATCCGGCGGTTATAGTGGATGCAAATCACTCAAACTCAAATAAGAAGTACAAAGAGCAGGTACGTATTGTAAAAGAAGTACTGCACTCAATGAGATATTCTGATGAGATCGGAAAATTTGTAAAGGGTGTAATGATTGAGAGCTATATCGAAGAAGGAAATCAAAAGATAGAAGAGCATATATACGGAAAGTCCATCACCGACCCTTGTCTTAGCTTTGAGGACTCAAAGAAGCTTCTTTTGGAGATGGCAGAGATTTTATAATGAACTACGCAAATATAAAATACGATGATATAGCCAACGGTCCCGGAGTTAGAACATCACTCTTTGTATCAGGCTGTACACATGCCTGCAAAGGTTGCTTTAACGAGGTGGCATGGGATTTTAAATACGGTGAAGAATTCGGTGATGAAACGATAGAGAAGATAATGGCTTCAATAGAGCCTGACTATATATCGGGAATGACCATACTGGGCGGCGAACCTATGGAAAAGGTCAATCAAAGAGGTATCTTGCCTTTAATAAGAGAGTTTAAAAAAAGATTTCCGAATAAAAGCCTTTGGATATACTCAGGTTATACATTTGATGTGGATTTGATACCTGGAGGAAGAGCATACTGTGAGGCGACTCCCGAGATTTTAAATTCTACCGATGTGATAGTTGACGGAAAGTTTGTAGAGGAACTTCATGATATCACGCTCAGGTTCAGAGGAAGCTCCAATCAAAGACTTATAGATGTGAAGCGAAGCATAAAAGATAACAAAGTGGTACTTTGGGAGGGAGATGCAACGTTCGCCTCCCCACAGCATGTAAGCATATGGAAAAAAGACCTTATTGTCAAGGATAAAAACACCATATATATAGGGGGCAATCAAGCCTGGTTTTTGCCTCTCGGGTATAAGGATATATGTGAGTACGGCTGCGGTATAGTGGCCGTATGCAATTTTTTGCTTTGCTTTTTCAGAGCGGAATATAAAAGCGGATATGAGATAAGTAAGGATACGTTTATCTCATTTGTACTGAGTATGTATAAGAAATATTTTTGTATACTGAATAATGTCTTTATAAAGGGTCTTACAGGATTTGCACTTGCAAAAGGCATAAACAGATATTTTGCAGGTAACAATATAAAGATGAAAGCAAGATGGGGGCACAGCCTTAATATACTTCACAAGGTAAAGCTCAGTCTGCAAAACAACAGACCTGTAATACTCGGTATAGGTCCAAGTCTGTTAAAGAAATCCGACGGAGTGGATGCAGTGGATATAGATACCGGCAGTAATGTAAAGTTGTACTCACATTATGTGACTATATATGATTGCAAAGATGATGTAGGAGATGTATTTTTTTATATTTCATCGTGGGGAAGAAGATATAAGGTTTCTTACGGAGATTTTTGCAGGTACCAGCGAAGTACTCTGCTCGGATTTTTGCTTTCAAACATATTGGAGATATAGCCATATTTTAGGATACTGTAGAAGAATTTATTTTTTTCTGTAGTATCCTTTTCTTATATATTTTTTTGGACGGTAGGATATGAAAAAGGAAAAACTTTTAATCAATCTATAAAATATAAAATAGGTATTTTCATAATTGCGGTAATATCGGCACTTATTGTGGATATATGCTTTTGATTTCTTTGTAGTGGAATATACATCTTCAGGCTTTTGGTGAGATACTTAAAGAGATTTCGGTTTGTTATGAGCTTCAGGATGCTTTGACCAACGAAAAGGCACAGTTTGCTTATTATATAAAGAACAGAGACAAAAAAGAGGAGCTTTTAAAGAGCTGTGAGAGAACGGATGAGATAGTTGAGAAGCTTCCTCTTGACCTAAGCCATATGGATACTGAGAGATATGCAAGAGTTTGGAGTATAAAAAACAGCTACCCTGTGTATGCCGATAAAAGACAGGAGATTATAGACTCCGACTATGATGCGAAGGATTTTATAGAAAAGGTCTATGATATATATGAGATGCAGGACTATCTGATAGGATACGGCGAAAGGTTGATGGATATTACATTGAGTGAGAACAATGAAATCTATCAAAAGCAGGAAAAATTTTTTAAAAGACTGCCGTTTATAATAGGTATCGTGCTGCTTCCCATCATAGTTTGGATAATATATATGGCAATCAGATTGCAGGCGTTGATACTCCGCCTATAAACAAGATGGTGGAAGTGTCGAAGAATATAGCAAAAGAACAGGTTTTTGCGACAGGGATATTGATGTTAAAAATAAGGATGAAATGGGAGATTTAGTCAATGCTTTCAATAAGATGAAGCATGCCACGGCAGGATATATCACAAGTCTTGAGGAAAGATATGAGCTTTCCGAGCTTCTCCACAAGGAAGCCATGGAGAAGATGAAGATGGAAAAAGAGATTGAATGAAGCAAGGTTTGATTTGCTGAAAAGTCAGATAAATCCGCATTTTTTTATTCAATACACTGAATATAATAGCGGCATCGGCAAACCTTGAAGATGCCAAGGATACCGAGGATATGATAAGAGCCTTGGGAAATATATTTCGCTACAGTTTAAAAGACCGATGAAAAAGCAGGTGAGTCTTGAGAGGGAACTCAGTATAGTAAAGGACTATATGTATATACAAAAAGATGCGTTTCGGTGACAGAGTATCATATGAGATAGTTTCAAGGGTGGAGGATAATAAAGTTTACATTCCTTCATTTTCTTTGCAACCCATAGTTGAGAATGCTATAGTACACGGTATTTCAAAAGAAGGAAGAGGGCGGCAAGGTTGTAATAAGAGTGTGGGAAAAGGATGAAATGCTGCATATAACAGTTGCAGATACGGGAGTAGGTATGAGCGGCGAGAGGCTGTCTGAACTTCGTGATTTTATGAAAAAGAGGTCCACCGCAAAGATAGGTATAGGATTTGGAAACATATATAAGCGTATCAAAAATATTTATAAGACCGGAGATTTGAGAATTTATTCTAAAGAAGGCAAGATGACCGTGGTCTATTTTTTGATACCGCAGGTGTAAATATTGAGAGTGGAGGGGATATGAATTTATTGATAGCGGATGATGAAAATTTGGAACTTAAAGTCCTTGAAAAGACTGTAAAAAAACATTTTGTAGACGAACTTGAAATTTTTGCTTCAAGTAACGGCAGGAAGGCATCACAGATATGTGACGAGGTGAAACCGGATATAGCGCTTTTAGATATTGAAATGCCCGGAATGAACGGTATTGAGCTTGCAAAGTATATAAAGAAAAGTATGCGGATTGTATTATCATATTTATAACGGCATATGACAGGTTTGACTACGCCATAGAAGCAATGCATATCAAGGCGTTTGACTACCTCTTAAAGCCGTGGAAAGAGGAAAGACTGTGTGAGCTTATAAGTACGGCAATAGAAAATGTAAGAAGTATGCAAAAAACGGACAGTATTGTACATTCTCAAAAAGATGTAATAAAAGAGTATATCGACAGGAACTATAAAAAGGATATAAGTGCAAAAGATGTTGCCGGCATACTGGGTTATTCGGATGTATACTTTTCCAAGGTATTTAAGCAACTCTTTGACGACAACTTTATCAACTACCTGACAAAAATCAGGATAGACAGAGCAAAGTTACTGCTAAAGGATGTAAGTTTTAATATAAAAGAGGTCGGAAAGAGTGTAGGTTATGCTGATTCAAATTATTTCACAAAGGTGTTTAAAAGGTCGATAGGTATGAGTCCGTCGGAGTACAGAAGTAAGCATAACGCTTAGGTTAAAAATTTACTTGTTTTATTAAAATATTACTATTTAAAGAATATTTCCTTAAATATAGAATGGATACATAAGGTTTTGAGGCTAGGAGATTGGCCTTAGTATTTATTTTCGGAGGAAATATGAAAAAGAGATTTTTAGCAATGGCATTGGCCACATTGACAGTATCGGCACTTGCAGGATGCTCTATGAAGAGCCCTGAGATGACTTCCACAACAGCTGCGGCTGCAGGTGAGAGCACAGATGCAAAGGCTGACAGCAAAGCAGACAGTAAGTCTGACGGAGCCGAGGTAACTTTGGTGTATGCTGAGGTGAACCCGCTTGATACAATCGTAGGACAGAGCGGAACCGCATTCAAAGAAAAGGTTGAAGAGCTTTCAGGCGGAAAGATTCACATCGACATACAGGCAAGCGGTGTACTCGGTTCTGAAAACGATGTACTTGACGGAATGCTTGGAGGAACAGGTACTGTAGATATGTCAAGAATATCCGCATTTGCTCTTACAAGTTACGGTGCAAAGAAGGCTTCACTTCTTTCAATGCCTTATACTTTCAACTCAAGAGAGCATTTCTGGAAGTTTGTAGACAGTGACCTTTCAAAGGAGTTTTTACAGGAGACATCGGATCTTAACCTCGGCATTAAGAGTCTGTACTACGGAGAAGAGGGATTCAGACATTTCTTTACAAAGAGCCCTGTGACAAAGGTGGAAGACCTTAAGGGAATGAAACTCAGAGTGTCAAACGATCCTATTATGAACGGTATGGTTGAGGGGCTCGGAGCATCACCTACAGTAGTTGCATTCAACGAGCTTTACTCTGCACTTCAGACAGGAGTTGTAGACGGTGCAGAGCAGCCTATAACAAACTATAAGTCAAACGCCTTCCCTGAGGTTGCACCGAATATCATACTTGACGGACATACCCTCGGAGCGTTCCAGGTAGTTATCACAGACAAGGCTTGGGACAAGCTTACAAAGGAGCAGCAGGATATCTTGGTTGAAGCCGGAAAGTATGTAGGAGAGGTAAACAGAGATATCGCACAAAAAGGCTGAGGACAAGGTATTGGAAGACCTTAAGGCAAATAAGGTAAATGTTGTAGAGGTAGACGACAAAACACCTTGGAGAGAGGCAACAAAGGGAGTTGTAGAAAAAAATATACCGCAGATCGAAAAAGAACTTTATCAGAAGATACTTGATTTGGACAAATAATAAACCGCCTCTTGGGACTTTCCCGAGAGGTTTACTGATAGAATAGAGGTAGAAATGTCGGATTTTTAAGGCTGTGGACAGAATGAGACCTGCATATGATGCGGTATATAAGTTTGTTCTGTTCCTATGTAAAAATTTTTGTCGATCGGAGATATAGCCATCACGACCATGTCGGTTGCGGGAAGGTATATCTCATTTATACCCGGATCCTGCCTGGAGTGAGGAGATAGTGCTTACATTCATGGCATATATGGCGGTGCTTTCTGCAGCACTTGCCATAAGAAGAGGCGCACATATCAGAATGACCGCATTTGACACATACTTGCCGAAGAAGTTGGTAAGATTCTTGGATATATTATCAGATTTGGCGGTACTTATACTTGCAATAGTTATGATAGTTGTAGGATGGAGCTATGCAACAAAAGATAGGTGCAAAGGGTACATATGTAAGTATGCCGGGACTTTCAAAGTTTTGGCAGTATTTCCCGATACCTTTAGCTGGAGTTGCTATGGTTATATTTGAGCTTGAGGCGCTTTTATAATCATTTCAAGGCTCTTTGTTTGAACGAAGATGCACAGGAGGTGAAGGCATGAGTACAGGAATGGCAATAGCTATATTGCTTATCAGCTTTTTTGTAATGATATTTTTACGTTTCCCGATTGCTTACGCGGTGGCACTTTCATCACTGCTTTGCCTTTTGGCTCAAGGCCAGCCTTTATCTACCATATGTCAGCAGATGGTTAAGGGTATATCATCATTTTCACTTATGGCGGTGCCTTTCTTTATCACAATGGGTTGTTTGATGGGCAGCGGCGGTATTTCGGAAAAACTTATTGCGCTGGCAAATGCCTGTGTAGGCTGGATGCGTGGCGGTATGGCAATGGTAAATATCGTAGCTTCATATTTCTTCGGAGGTATCTCAGGCTCGGCTTCAGCCGATACGGCTTCTCTCGGTTCAATACTTATACCTATGATGGTAGACCAGGGATATGATGCCGATTTTTCAACAGCTGTAACAATCACATCGTCATGTGAGGGACTTTTGGTACCTCCGTCACATAACATGGTAATTTATGCGACCACAGCAGGCGGAGTATCTGTTGGAAGCTTATTCCTTGCAGGATATATACCGGGTGCATTGCTTGCGGTATCACTTATGATCGGATCATATATTATATCTGTCAGAAGGAATTACCCTAAGGGCGATAAGTTCTCGATGAAGGTACTTCTAAAGCAGCTTAGCGTATCATTCTGGGCATTGGCGGCAGTGCTTATAGTAGTGGTAGGTGTAGTAGGCGGTGTGTTTACAGCTACAGAGTCTGCCGCTATAGCGGTTATCTACAGCCTTATTGTCAGCGTGTTCATATACAAAGGTCTTGACTGGAAGGGCGTATGGAAGACTCTTGAAGAATGTATAAATACACTCTCAATAGTGCTTATACTTATATCTACATCAAGTATATTCGGATATTGCCTTACAACACTTCATGTGCCTGATATGGCTGCAAGCGCAATCACAGGATTTACAAGCAATCCTATAATTTTGGCACTTTTACTTAACCTTATTTGCTTATACTCGGATGTATTATGGATATGGCACCTATTATACTTATTGCCACACCTATACTTCTTCCGATAGCGAATTCTATAGGAATCGGACCGATACAGTTCGGTATAATGGTAATATTAAACTGCGGTATCGGACTTCTTACACCTCCTGTCGGAGGAGTACTCTTTATCGGTTCTGCTGTAGCAAAATTGCCTATGGAAAAGGTGGTAAAGGCGACATTACCTTTCTATCTTTGCATGATAATCACACTTTTACTTATAACATTTATACCGATGATAAGCTTGGGACTCCCTGTATTATTCGGTAGCTTATAGAATGAAAAGCTGTTACAAAGATTAAAAATTCTTTTGTAACGGCTTTTTTTATTATTATATTTTTAAAAAAATTTAAATGTATACACAGCAAAAATACTTGTTTTAAAAGATAAAACATAGTACAATCCAATAGAATACAATCAGATTTTAAAAATAATTATTAAATATATTTTGGAGGAAATATGAGCAAAATAGTAGTAGTTGGAGCAAACCATGCCGGTACTTGTGCAATCAATACGATTACAGGTTTTTAACGAGGGAGATGAAGTGGTAGTATTTGATCAGAACTCAAATATCAGCTTCTTAGGTTGCGGTATGGCACTTTGGATAGGCGGACAGATATCAAAACCTGACGGACTTTTCTATTCAAACAAGGAAAAGCTTGAGTCACAGGGCGCAAAGGTAAATATGAACAGCAAGGTTGAAAATATCGACTTTGATAAAAAGGTTGTCATTGCAACTTTGGAAGACGGTAAAGAGGTGGAAGAAAGCTATGACAAATTGATACTTGCTACAGGTTCACTTCCTATAGTACCTCCTATACCGGGAAGGGATTTGGAGAATGTTCAGCTGGTGAAGCTTTTCCAAAATGCCGAAGAGGTAATAAAGAAGCTTGAAAATCCTGATATAAAGACAATCGCCGTAGTAGGTGCCGGTTATATCGGAGTGGAGCTTGCAGAGGCGTTTGAAAGACATCATAAGAAAGTGATTTAGTGGATATAGCAAAGACTTCACTTTCAAGCTACTATGATACCGAGTTCAGTGCAATGATGGATAAGAACCTGAGTGACCACGGAATAGAGCTTGCTTTCGGTGAGACCGTAAAGGAAATCAATGGTAACGGTAAAGTAGAGGCAATCGTCACAGATAAGAATGAATATCAGTGTGATATGGTAATACTTGCTATCGGATTCAGACCGAATACCGAACTTGGAAAGGGTCGCCTTGAAACAATGCCAAACGGTGCATATATAGTGGACGCTACTCAGCAGACAAGTATAAAGGATGTATACGCAATAGGTGACTGTGCAACAGTACAGTTCAATGCTACAGGAGAGAAGTCATATATCGCACTTGCAACCAATGCCGTACGTTCAGGTCTTATAGCGGCATACAATGCCTGTGGCAAAAAGCTTGAGACAATAGGTGTTCAGGGATCAAACGCCATCTCAATCTATGACTTGAAGCTCGTATCCACAGGTCTTAGCGAGCAGAAGGCAAAGCAGCTAGGTATGGATGTACTTTCAACTTCATATGAAGATTTGCAAAAGGCAACATTCATTGAAACAACCAATCCGAAGGTAAAGCTTAAGATAGTATATGATGCAAAGACAAGAGTGATAGTAGGTGCACAGATGGCATCAACATATGATATGTCAATGGGTATACATATGTTCTCACTTGCAATACAGGAGAAGGTGACTATAGACAAGTTAAAGCTGCTTGATATTTTCTTCCTTCCGCATTTCAATCAGCCTTATAACTACATCACAATGGCTGCATTATCCGCAAAATAAAATAAAGATAAATTAAAACGGCTGTCGCAGTGATTCAAATCATTGCGACAGCCGTTTGTTATGAGGTGTGTTATATATTATTTGTTTTTTGCAAGTTTTTTAAACTCGTCCGCCACGAACTGAACTTTTGTACCGATAATAACCTGTACGGAAGTCTTTGAAGGTCTGATAACACCTGCAACACCTGCAGATTTAATCTTTTTTTCGTCAACCTTTGTATAGTCTTTGATTTCAAGGCGAAGTCTTGTGATACAGTTATCAATAGATGTGAGGTTCTCAGGACCGCCGACACCGTCCAAGATAATAGCTGCAACTGCAGTAAAGTCATCATTAGATAAAACAGCTTTTTTCTCTTCTTCCTCGTCATCTTCTCTGCCAGGAGTCTTTAAGTTAAACTTGGTGATAACAAAACGGAATATTGCATAGTATATTACGCCGTAAACAATGCCGATAGGTATTAAGAGTATCGGATTTTGTGCAAACGGAGCTTTTAAAGCTCAGCACCCAGTCTACAAGACCTGCACTGAAGTTAAATCCCGCTCTGATAGGAAGTAATGCTACAATCGCAAGTGAAATACCTGTAAGCAGTGCATGAATAACATAGAGTACCGGCGCAAGGAACATAAATGCAAACTCAAGCGGCTCTGTAACGCCTGTAAAGAATGAAGACAGAGCGGCAGCAAGTAAAAGACCGTAAGCCGCCTTTTTCCTTGAATCCTTAGCCGTATGATACATAGCAAGTGCGGCACCCGGAAGTCCGAACATCATTACAGGGAAAAATCCCGACATATACATACCTGTCTGTCCGAGTACACCGCCGTCAGCACTTCCCCAGAATTTGCCTATATCATTGATACCTGCCACATCAAACCAGAATACGGAGTTTAGTGCGTGGTGAAGTCCGAAAGGAATCAAAAGTCTGTTAAAGAATCCGTAGATTCCTGCGCCCAGGGCACCTGTACTCATAATAGCTTCGCCGAAGCTTACCAAAGCACCGTAAACAACAGGCCAAACAAAGAAAAGTATAAGAGATGCAATAAGTGAAAATCCTGCTGTAACAATAGCTACACATCTCTTACCGCTAAAGAATGACAGAGCGTCAGGCAGCTTTGTAGTTTTAAACTTATTGTAGCAAACGGCACCTATGAGACCGCAGATAATTCCGATAAACTGAGTCTGAGTTTTACCAAAAGCTGCAGGCACGGCATCAGCCTCAACACCTGTAAACATTGCTACGGAACCCTTTGATAAAAGAGTTGTAACAACCAGCCATGAAACAAGTCCTGCAAGAGCGGCGGCACCGTCACCGTCATCACTCATACCTACCGCAACGCCTATAGCAAAGAGGATTGCCATATTGTCAATGATGGCACTGCCTGCTTTTAACAGGAAAGCCGCAGCTATATTATTGCTGCCCCAGCCTGTAGGGTCAATCCAATAACCGATACCCATCAAAATCGCCGCCACAGGAAGGCAGGCTACAGGAAGCATCAAAGACTTCCCAAGTCGTTGTAAATACTTCATAAATTTCTCCTTATTTTGTGTTCTCTTTGTCGGCCGTTCAAAGAGAAAAGTTTATTATGGTATTACTACCAAGATTTCACTGTCATTTGTCACAGTTATATCTGTGACACTCTCAACTGATTTGTAGTTGTCACTGTTGCAAATAATCATAACGGTGACAGGGTCAAATCCTGCTTCTTTTATTTATTCAAATCGACTTTTAAAAGAGGATCCTTTGCCTTCACTATATCACCCACCGATACAAAGGCTTTAAATCCTTCACCTTTCATCTTTACGGTATCAAGTCCGACATGTATAAGTACTTCCTCTCCGGTATCCGCTATTATGCTGACGGCATGCAAGGTATCAAAGACCATACTTACGGTACCGTTTGCAGGAGAGGTGACAAGACCGTCACTCGGTATTATCGCAACCCCCTTTCCAAGCATCTCCGATGAAAAGGTTTCATCAGGGACTTCTTTTATAGATATACTTTTTCCGGCCATAGGGCTTAAAAGTGTGTCTTTTTTCCTTTTAAAAAATCCGAACATATTTATTCCTCCGACATAGTTACCCTTTTAATATGAATTGCAAGATAGGTCATTTCCATTCGGGTTATTTCCGATTTGGTCTCATGTTCTATATATTTTGCAATTCTCTTTCCGCATTCAAACTCGCGAGGGTACTTTTCTTTCATCATATCTTCAAATATTGTGTCCTCATCTAAAAGCATCTCATTGTGATACAGCCTTTGAATAAGAAACTTTATATGGGTTACAAATCTTTCATAGTGAATGGAATTTTCATTTAAGTTTACATTCAATTCACTCATTACAATGTCCATTATATCTCGCATAAGATGCGGAAGGCTTAGAGTATCCTTCATATGTGTGCTGTACTGTGCATTGACAAAGTGGAGTGCAATAAAGCCCGCCTCAGAGTCGGGAAGCAAAAGCCCCATCCTGTCGTGTATAAGTCTTATAGTATAGAGCCCCAGCGCATATTCCTGCGGATAAAATCTCTTGATCTCCCACATTAAAGCGTTCTCCGGAGTCATACCTTCTTTGAATCTCTCAATGGCAAAGTTGATATGGTCGACCAATGTAAGATAGATGTTTTGGCTCAGCTTCAAATTTTCAACATTTATAGCATAGGATATAACATCATCAGTCAGTATCAACCTTTCCATAGGTATATCGGCAATCATATCCTGAAACTTCAAAAGAGTTTCATTTTCTTTTATGCGAAATACTTTTTCAATCTCCGATTGTGATACGCTATCACCCTTTCGCCTGCCGAAACCTATGCCCTTACCCATGGCAATGATTTCTCTGTTCTTATGGTCATGGGTCAAGACAATATTGTTGTTTATAATTTTTTCAATGATCATCGCACCACCATAAACATAAAATAATAAAAAGACCAAATAAACCGTACAAATACGGTCATTCGGTCTTGCCTGCGTCTCAGTAACAATCCTAAATATAAAATCTTATGAAGAAATTCTAACATATTTCTTAAGCAATGGCAATTGGCAGAATACCAGAAGAAAAGGCGGGAAATTGGGCAAAATCAATAAAAGAGAGGGAAGGGTGGAGAAGAGTTGATTGCGGGTCTTCAACACTTATTCATATATAAAACCCTCCAAGGCCTTATAAATAATTTTTATAGATTAAGTTAGGTAAATGATAGTGTGTTGCCAATATGGCAGCTCTTTTGGTATAAAAAAATATAAAGTAAGGTAGGTTAATGTGAAGTATTGATTTATGTATATTGCATATATTTTTTTAAAAGATTAGAATATAGTCATTGAATGGAAGTTATTTTTATAGAATTTGTAATAAATATATCAGGAGGAATATGTTAGAAAAAAACTGAAAAAAAAGAGGTATATGATGCAAATATGCTTTTACCGAAGTATGGTCTGGTTACATTTACTTGGGGAAATGTGTCAGGTATTGATGAAAGCGGAAAGTACTTTGTAATAAAGCCGAGCGGAATAGAGTATGACAGGCTTACACCTGAAGATATGGTTGTAATGGATCTTGACGGTAATCGTGTGGAGGGTAGATATAATCCCTCATCCGATACAAAGACACATCTTATACTGTATAAAAATTTTAACAATATAGGTGGTATTGTACATACACATTCACCTTATGCTACAGGTTTTGCACAGGCAGGAGTAGACATAGCTTGTATGGGTACAACACAATGTGACTATTTCTATGGAGATATACCATGTGTAAGACATCTTACAAGAGAAGAACTGGATGAGGATTATGAGCTTAACACAGGTAAGGTGATAGTTGAAACATTCAGAGAAAGAAACATAAATCCTGAATATATACCGGGATGTATATGTCACAGTCATGGACCTTTTGCATGGGGAAAGGATGCATATACGGCGGTACATAATGCGGTAGTTATGGAAGAGGTGGCAAAGATGAATCTCTTTGCATTGACTATAAATAAAAATGCGGATAAAGCACCGAAGTATTTACAGGATAAGCATTTTTTGAGAAAGCACGGCAAGAATGCCTACTATGGAAATTAGGGGGAATATGGACAGTAGACAGGTAATCGAAAGTGGAGATGTATTTTTAGGAATAGAGTTCGGATCTACAAGAATAAAATCGGTACTTATAGATGAAAACGGAACAGTGCTTGGCATAGGTATTCATGATTGGGAGAACAGATTTGTAGACGGTATATGGACATATCCGCAGGATGAGATACTTTTTGGACTTTCAAATTGTTATGCGAGCCTGAAAGCCGATATAAAAGATAAGTTCGGAATTACAATAAAGCAGATAAAGTATATGGGTATAAGTGCCATGATGCACGGGTATATGGCATTTGATAAAGATATGAAGCTTTTAGCACCTTTTCAGACATGGAGAAATTCAAATACTGAAAGGTCTGCAAAAGAATTAAGTGAGAGCTTTAAGTTCAATATACCTCTTAGATGGACAATAGCACATCTTTATCAGAGAATACTTGATAAAGAGGAACATGTAAAAGATATTGATTTTGTTACAACATTATCATCATATATTCACTATATGATTACAGGTGAAAAGAATATAGGTATAGGAGATGCTTCAGGCATTTTTCCGATAGATTCCGTTACAAAAGAATATGATGAAACTATGCTCAGTATATTTGAAGAAAAGATCAAAAACTACAATTTTTCATGGGAAATTAGAGATATACTGCCGAAGGTTATGGTGGCAGGAGAATGTGCCGGTATCCTTACAAAAGCAGGTGCCGATTTGTTAGATAAGGATGGTGACTTGGCAGAGGGAAGTATACTGTGTCCTCCTGAGGGTGATGCAGGCACAGGAATGGTAGCAACCGACTCTATTAAGAAAGGTACAGGAAATATGTCGGCAGGAACAAGTATGTTTGCAATGCTTGTTCTTGATAAAAAGCTTGATAACTATTATGAAGAGATAGATATGGTAACCACCCCAAGTGGTGACCCGGTGGCAATGTCACATGCCAACAACGGTACCGGTGACCTTAATGCATGGGTCGGGTTGTTTAGAGAATTTTCAAAGCTCTTCGGAATGAATATTTCCGACGGTGAGCTGTATGAAAAGTTATATACCAATTCTTTAAATGGCAGCAGTGACTGTGGGAACCTTATGTCATTCGGATACTTTTCAGGTGAGGGTATTACAAAGTTGAATGAAGGACGGCCGTTATTTATAAGAAGTCCAAAAAGTGATTTCAATCTGGCAAACTTCATGAGGGCACATCTTTACAGTTCACTTACCGCTGTTAAGTTGGGGCTTGATATCCTTATAGAGAAAGAAAATGTGGTGATAAAGAAGATGATGGGGCACGGCGGATTCTTTAAAACAAAGGGTGTGGGACAGAGATATTTGTCAGCTGCTATAAATGCTCCGGTAGAAGTACTTGATAATGCAGGTGAGGGAGGTGCATGGGGAATAGCACTACTGGCATTGTATGTAAAGTATGCCTCAAAGTATAAAGATTTGGATGAATTTTTAGATAAAAGAATCTTTGTAAAGAATTTGGGAAGTGAGATAATGGCAGATGAGAGGGATATAGAGGGATTTAAAGCTTTCTCAAAGAGATATTTGGATGCCATAGATGTCGAAAGGTTGAGCGTTGAAAGATTTGCTGAGTGATAAGAACAGTAACCTCAAATATATGAAGGTGTATAATTGGGGTAAGACTATTATTATAAGCGGTGTTCTTAAGTATGGTGCGAAGTTTCCAAGTGAAAACGTTTTAATGCGAAAGTTCGGATTTTCAAGAGAAACGATCAGAGGTGCGCTTGAACATCTTGAAAATGAAGGCCTGATAGAGAGAGTTAGAGGGAGCGGAACCTATGTATCTTTTAAGATGGAACAAAGTTCCAAAAAGAAGGTAGGATTGATTTTAAGTTATCTGTCAGACTACTTTTTTCCAAGGTTATATGACGGTATAAAATCTATTATGGATGAGGAAAATATACAGATTGAACTTGCTGTTACAAAAAACAGTTTGAATGAAGAAGCACATTATCTTGAAAAGTTTTTAAATATGAATATATCAGGGATAATAGTAGAAGGTACGAAGTCCTCATTTCCGAATCCGAATGTCAGACTGTATGAAAGGCTTGTAAAGAAGAATATTCCTATTATATTTATTCACAACCACTATTCAAATCTTGATTTTTGACAGTATAGAGATGAGTGATGCAAAATGCAGTTATGAGTTGACTAAATTGCTGTTGGAAAACGGTCACAGGAAAATCTGCGGTATTTTCAAATATGATGATATGCAGGGTATCGAGAGATATAAAGGATTTATGGAATGTATGGCAGAGCATGATATTGCAATAGATGACGACTGTATAAGATGGTACTCTACAAAGGATTTTGATTATAAATTTTCAAAATCAAGTTTGAATTCATTTTATAAGAAGACAAAGAATTGCACGGCTATGATTGCTTACAATGATGAGATTGCATATAAGTATGTGAATTTTTTGAATGCCAAGTCGGAGAAGTTTCTAAGCAACTTTTCTATGGTGTCATTTGATGATGCGGTACTTGGAGAGAAAGACTTTAAGATAATTTCAGGAGCTCATCCGAAGGAAAAACTTGGAAGGCTTGCAGCAAGAAATATAATAAAAATGCTGAATGACAGTGACCGGATAAACCATAATTACTCACATAAGTTTCCGGTGATAATTAGTGACGGAAATTCGGTAAAAAAATGATAGAGGAATAAATAACTTTAAGAGAGTGACTGTCGCGATGCGATGGTCCTTTTTGTTTGGTTTTTTGTCAAGTGTTGGGGTGGATTGATTTTCTTGTTGTAATAATACTTTTACTTTGTTTGTATTACCATTCTAAGGGTTTTTGGCATGTTTTTTGAACATTCTCAAGAGATTAATATACAGTATGAGTAGATACATTATCTATTATAGATATATGCTTAATATCATCGTGTCATAGAAATCATGAGCAATAAAATTGGTCAATTATTGAGTTATATGTAGACATCTTGAAATAAAAATTATATATTATACAACTTATAATATAATAAATATAAAGAAAAATTTATCAAATGGAGTTGAGGAAAAATGAAAATAAGTATTATAAGAAAATCTGTTTTTATTGGAATATTGTGTTTGCTTTTTGAGCCTTATATTAACTGTTTTATTTCAAATACAGCTGACAAAAGAAAATAAGCTAAAAATGGATAGGATATATCATAGTTTAGAATCGGAAACTTATGAAACATTGCAAGTTCAAATGGGAAAACTACGAGTTATGGAGGGACATTTGATTGAAACCGAAGGTGGTTTTCAAAGTTTTGGACCTATTTCAGATAGAATGCTGAATGATGGCATTGTAAGGAGCTTTTTATTTGCTCCTAATGGTATTGTCAAAGGAGTGTTTCCATTGGAAGGGAACGAATCTGTATATGGTTTGGATATGAATACGCCGGGAGCGGGAAATTTGGAAGCACAGAGTGCAGTTTCAAAAGGAACGTTACTATTGGCGGGGCCATTTGATTTAGTAGAAGGAGGAATAGGGATATGTGGAAGAATGCCGATATACCTCCAAGATGGCAGTGAAGAAAAAAAATACTGGGGTATTGTGGCTATAACACTGAACTATCCACAGATTTTTAAAAATATTTCGATAGATTTGATTAATGATGAAGGTTTTGCTTGTAGAATATGGAGAGTTAATCCTGATGATAACAGCAATCAGACAATTCTCGAAACAAGAAAGATAGTTAAAGGAACTTCTGAAGGTGTACAATACAGTGCAGATTTTTTTAATACAGAGTGGAAATTTACATTGGAGCCGCTTGTTCCTATATACAAAAGGAAAAGTCTGTGGATAAGTTTAGCAGCAAGTGTGCTGATTGGTATAGTTTTCGGATATGAATTTTACAGAACAAAAAAACTCAAGGAAATGCAAGACGAAGCTTCAAAACTTATAATAAAGAATTTACAACAGAAATTAGAACAGGAAGAGAATAAACAATTATTGACACAGATTAGGTCACATTTTTTATCATACACTTAATACTTTGCAAGGACTCATTATCATGAAACCTGAAATAGCAGTAAAAATGGTAGAAGATTTTGCAAGATATTTGAGATTTAATGTTAATACAAGTGTAAATGCAGAAGAATTGGTACTATTTAAAGAAGAAATCAGAGCTACAAGAGCGTATGCAAAGATAAATGAAGCACAGCTGGAAGGAAGGCTTAGGGTAGAGTTTGATATTCCGGATGTTAATTTTATGATTCCGGCATTGACTATAGAACCAATTGTTGAGAATGCTATTTTACATGGAATAAAACCTAAATCGGGTGGTGGTAGTATAAAGGTAAGTCTATATGATGATAAAAATTTCTGGTACGTAATAGTAGAAGATGATGGTGTTGGATTTGAGATAGGAGAACTTGATAAAGGGAATTCTATAGGTCTTAAAAATGTTAAAAAAAGGATGTCACATTTTGAAGGATGCGGTATAGAAATGGAAAGCACAGTGGGCATAGGCACAAAAGTAAAAATATATTTTTCTAAAAATGGATTAAAGAACAAGTGATAAGTATACGGAAGTCGAACGGTCAAATTGGTATAATGTCTTTAAAGTTATAGTTGAACGGACGATTTGTATGTTATAAGGAGATGATAAATGAAAACAATCCTGGTGGATGATATGATTTTAGATTTACAACTCTTTGAATTAAAATGTGCGGATTTGTCAGAGTTTGAAATCGTAGGTAAATTTACTGATCCTAAAAAGGCTGTAGAATATGCAAAATTAAATTTAGTAGATTTTGCAGTTCTTGATATAGATATGCCTTGTATGAACGGAATGGAACTGGCACAACAACTACGTGAAATACGTGGAGATATGATTATTGTATTTGCTACTGCTCATATGCAATATGCGGTAGATGCCATGAAGATGAAAGCGGATTATATAATTTTTAAGCCGTTTGACAGGTATGACATTGAAGATGTTTTAGAGAGAGCAAAATTACTTAAACAAAGACAGAAAAAGAAGTACTACTTCCACACTTTTGGTCTTTTTGATTTGAGAATTCATGGAGAGCCGGTGTATTTTAGATCAGGAAAAGCGAAGGAATTGTTGGCTCTTTGTGTGTATAGAGAAGGACAGGGGGTAACAATATATGAACTTGTTGAGAAGTTGTGGGGCGAGGAACAGGCCGACTATCCTGAAAAGACAGGATATAGGAGAGTTATTAAAGAATTAAGTGATACATTAAAACTATACGGTGCGGAAGAAATTTTGATAAGAGAGAGAGGGAGTCTTAGAATAAAGAAGGATATCGTGGATTGTGATTACTATGAGGCACGTTTGGGTGATAAAGAGATATGCTTATCTTTTCAGGGGGAGTTTATGAGACAGTACTCCTGGGCAGAGGAAGCGGTATTCGGGCTATATGAAAAGAAAAGATTGATAATGACAAGTATGTAGATAATAGATTCATTAAAAATATTGATGTGTAATATTTTTAATATAAAAAAATGCCTAGAAGGAGGGTAGATAAATTGAGTGTATTTTTTTACAAATGGAACATATAAGTAAAAAGATTTGGAAATTTTTTTATGCAAATAAAGATATATCTCTTACTGTAAATAAGGGTGAAGTATTAACATTACTCGGAGAAAATGGTGCGGGTAAGTCAACTCTGATGAATATACTGATAGGACTTTATCAACCCACAGAGGGAAAGATTTTTATTAATGGAAATGAAGTAAAAATAGATTCACCAAATCAGGCAGTCAAAAATGGTATTGGAATGGTACATCAGCATTTTATGCTTGTGGAAGCTATGACAGTATTTGAAAACATTATACTAGGTGATAAGAATTCAAAAAGGTATTTTCATAGATAGAGCTGCAAGAAAGAAGGAAATACTTGAGTTGTCAAACAGGTATGGGCTAAATGTGCAATTAGATGCATTTGTAAGAGATATATCTGTAGGTGAGCAGCAAAGAGTAGAAATATTAAAGGCACTTTACCATGGGGCTAAGCTATTGATTTAGATGAGCCTACAGCAACACTTACCGATATTGAGACAGAAGGTTTATTTAAGATTATAGAGTCATTGATAAAAGAAGATAAAAGTGTTATTTTCATCAGTCATAAGATGAGGGAAGTATTAAGAATATCTACAAGAATTGTAATACTTCGTCTTGGAGAATTGGTTGGAACTCTAGATATAGAAGGTGCAGATGGACAGTCACTTGCAAATCTTATGATTGGGAAAGAGCTTCATGAGACAAAGTATGATAAGAGGATTTCTGAAGATGATGAGGTTCTTAAATTAAGTCATGTAAAGTATCATCCTAACATGAAGCACAATGGACTAAATGGTATAAGTATGGCTATAAAGAGAGGAGAAATCGTGGGTATAGCCGGTGTAGATGGAAATGGGCAAACACAGCTTGCCCAGATGGTCACCGGAGTTATAGCACCGGAGGAAGGTGATGTTTATGTAGATAATAGTAAAGTTGGGAAATATGACCCTAATTACTTTATATCACATGGTGTTGCACATGTACCGGAGGATAGGAATTTACAGGGACTTATAGGTGATATGTCAATAGCGGACAATCTTGTATTAAAGGAAATTGAGTCAGAAAGATTTAGTAAAGGAAAGGGAGCTTTATTAAAGAAAAAGACAATAATTGATTATGGAGAGAGTGCAGCTAGAAAGTATGATATCCGTTGTACAAGTGTAGACCAGGAAGTGAGGAGTTTGTCAGGTGGAAATCAGCAGAAGGTAATCCTTGCCAGAGAATTAGAGTCAAGTCCGGAAGTATTGGTGGTGGTTCATCCAACAAGAGGCTTGGATATAGGAGCAACAAATTTTGTACATGAGCGTATAATTGAAGCGAGGGATAATGGTGTTGGAATAATACTGATAAGTGCAGATCTGGATGAGATATTAAATGTCAGATCGTATTTTGGTTATGTTTGAAGGCCAGATTATGGGAGAATTTCCAGGAAATAATCCTTCAGTAGAGAAGATAAGCATGGCAATGACAGGAAACAATGAGGTGAATAATAATGAATAAAACGATGAAGATTATGGAAAAATTTATCATTCCACTTGTTTCGATTATTATAGCATTTATTGTCGGAATGATTATTATGCTTGCATTGGGAGTTAATCCGGTTTTGGCTTTGACAGCGTTATTTAAAGGAGCATTTGGAACAGGTGCAAGTATTGGAACTACTTAAATAAATCAACACCCTTAATTTTTACATCTCTTTGTGCCTGCTTTGCATATAAATGTGGTGTTTATAATCTTGGTGGAGAAGGACAATTTTTATTTGGAGCAACAATTGCATTTTGTGCTGTACACTTAAGTGGAATACATGGAATACCAGGAATCATTTTAGCATTACTTATTGGAACTGTTGCCGGAGGAATATGGGGACTGCTTCCGGGAATATTTAAAATAACAAGAGGGCTTAATGAAATGATAATATCTATAATGCTCAACTATATTGCAACTCTTTTTATGGGAGTAATTTATACAAGTTGGATTAGAGATACAAATATGCCACAGACACCTTCTATCGACAATTCATTAATGTTATCAAAGGTGATACCAAGTATGAGATTTACATGGTCATTTGTAATTGCGATTGTAATAGGACTGGTTATGTACTATGGATTATATTGGACATCTAAGGGATTTAAGTTAAGAGCTGTAGGGCTTAATATGACAGCAGCCAAATTTAATGGCTTATCTGTAAAAAGATATATACTTTTTAGCTTTATCATATCAGGTGCTGTTGCAGGACTTGGTGGTAGTGCGGACTTGCTTGGAACTCAGTATCGTCTTATTAACGGATATGGTAGTGGATATGGTTTTGATGGAGTTGCCATAGCATTGATTGCACAATTACATCCAATAGCAGCTATTATAGTATCTATTTTCTTCGCAGCACTTAGAGTTGGATCTTACATCTATGCAAGTTGCGACAGGAGTTCCAACAAGTGTATCTGATATTATGCAGGCACTTGTAATAGTGTTCTCTGTTGCAGGAATGGCTATGACTAAGCTTCCGGAATTTGAAATGTTTAGATTAAAATATTTAACAAAAAAAGTGGAGGGTAAAGCATGAATACAACATTAATTTTAAGTATTGTATCCGCATCTGTCAGGATGGCAGTTCCGTTATTGCTAATTGCACTGGCTGAGCTTTACTCAGAAAAAGCGGGTATGGTAAATATTGGTTTGGAAGGCCTGGCAGCAATTGGTGCACTTGTAGGTTTTATGGTTACTTATTATACCGGAAATACTTGGCTGGGAATATTGGGTGCAGCTGTTGCAGGTATATTGATAAATTTAATTTATGCTTTTTCAACCATATCACTTTGTGCTAATCATATAGTATATGGTATGGCCATGAATATTTTGGCACCTGCCCTTGCATCATTTATATACAGGATTTCATTCGGTGTAGGAAATTCGCTGACACAGATTGAACTTATGAAGCCTATAGAAATACCGGTACTTAGCAAGATTCCATATATAGGAGAATTGATTTTTCATCAAACACCTATGGTTTATTTAGCATTTTTAATGGTGCCACTAACAAGTATATTTTTCCAAAAAACAAAGATGGGGCTTAATTATAAATCTGTAGGAGAATACCCTAAAGCCTCGGCAACATTGGGTATTAATGTTATAGGAATTAAATATATTTCTTGTATAATATGTGGTGCACTTGCAGCAATAGGAGGTGCCTACCTGACAACATGTTATTCTACAACTTATACCGAGGGTATAGTATCAGGTAGAGGATTTATTGCATTAGCAGCGGTTATATTTGGAAGGTGGATGGGAATAGGAGTTATGTATGCATGCTTGTTCTTTGGATTATGTGATGCAATTCAGATTAGATTACAGGTTAGTAGTATAGGACTACAATATCAGTTTTTCCAAATGATTCCATATATAGCAACAATCGCAGTATTAGCTATAATAGGCTCTAATAAAGCCGGACCAAAAGCGAATGGACTTCCTTATTGTAAGGAACAAAGATAAATAATTTTAAAGGAGGGTATTTTTTATGATGAAATTTAGGAAGGTAATATCTATGTTAATGGCTGCAACTATGATATTTACTCTTGGTGCATGTGGAGGAGGTACAAAGCTAGTGAGAGTACTGCTACGACTGATACACAAAAAAGTGGAAAATATAAGGTGGCATTTATTTTAAACTGCAGTATTAACGATGGAGGGTGGGGTACTGCATGTTACAGTGAGTTGGTTTCAGCTTGCGAAAAAAATACAGATTGGACTATGGAGTATACAGATAATTTATCTCAGGATGGTTACTATGATGCAATGGTTGCATACTGTAATGCCGGATTTAATTTAATATATGCTCCGGGTGGTGAATATACAGATGCTGTGTTACAGGTGGCTAATGAATACCCTGATATTGCGTTTGCTATATTGAATGGAGATACAGATGTGCCTGAAAAAGCAACTAATAAAAATGTAACATCACTTCTTCCTAATGCACAACAAATTGGCTGGATAGCAGGTGCATTGGCCGGACTTATGTCTGAAACAGGCAACATAGCGTTTATAGGTGGAATGGAGTTGACAACAACTGTGTCTAAGTATAAAGGATATGCGGAAGCAGCAAAGTATGTTGCAGAAAAAGAAGGAAAGAGCATAAATGTTTTGGACGCTGTTTATGCAAACTCTTTCGATGATTCTTCTAAAGGAATAGAATTTGCAAATGCAATGATGGAGCAAAAAGCAGATGTATTTTTTGGTGATGCTTCAGCAGTGGATTCAGGTGCAAGACAGGCTATTGATGAACATAATTCAGCAAAAGGAAAAGTTGAAGTATATGACATAGGCCAACCGGCTGATATTTTAGGTCAAAATGAATGTGTTATAGGATCACAGATAACAGATAATTCTTCACTTATTGAATTAAGCTTCAAAGCTGTTGAAGAAGGAAAATTTGGAGGTGAAGTATTATATGGTGATTTGCAAAACGGTGTATTATCAGTTGGAAAACTCAGTGATTTGGTTCCGGCTGAAAAGCAGAGCCTATATAATGAATACATTGAACAGATGAAAGCAGATAAATTTATGAAGTAATCATAGAGAGGAAAATATGGAGTATCAAAAGCACGAATATTACTTGAGACGATGTATTAAGGTTTCAAAAAATGCGAGAAAAAATGGAAATACACCATTTGGTGCTATATTGGTTGATGAACAAGGAAATATTCTTTTAGAACAAGAGAATGTAGAGATTACAGAAGGAATATGTACAGGGCATGCTGAAACAACATTGGCTGCTAAGGCATCTCATTTATATAGCAAGGACTTTCTTTGGAAGTGTACTTTATATACAACTGCTGAGCCATGTGCTATGTGCACAGGTGCAATATATTGGGCAAATATAGGGAGAGTAGTATTTGGAATGACCGAAAGAAAGCTTTTGGAACTCACAGGTAGTAATGAGATAAATCCGACTTTTGATATGCCATGTAGGAAAATATTTGAAGCGGGTCAAAAGAAGATTATGGTTATAGGTCCAATTCCGGAAGTTGAGGAAGAAGCAGCAAAGGTACATGAGGGATATTGGGACTAATACAATGTTATTTTAAATTTTCCGGACGGGTTAGAATGCAACTCGTCCTTTTTTGATGCTTTTAGTTCAAGTGTTGGGGAGAGTTGATTTTTCAAACCATCTCATAATACCAATATCGTATAATGCTTGGATTTTTAAGAATAACTATACTGTTTCAAAGTACCTTATAATACAGATATATTGATAAGAAAAAGACAAGGAGGTGCTGTTTTGATCGAAACGGTATTGGGTAAAAAAGATGTAAGTGATATAAACAGATGTCTGATGCATGAGCATTTTCTTTTTGGCTTTTGTGGATTTCAGGGCGACATGAGCCTGGGAATGTTTGATGAGGAAAAGTCATTAGTTATATGCAAAGAAGAACTGAAAAAGGCGACTGATTATGGAGTAAATACAATAGTTGATGCTACAACTAATGAATGTGGAAGAAATGTAAGATTTTTTTACAAAGACTTTCAAGAGAAACAGGCGTAAATATTATATGTTCCACAGGGTATTACTACGAAGAAGAGAGTGCATTTGCGTATTGGAAGTTCAGACAAAAATTTACGAATATAGAAGATGAGATTTTTGAGATGTATGTGCAGGAACTTACAAAGGGCATTGAAGGAACAGATATAAAGGCCGGAGTAATTAAGCTTGCATCAAGTAAGGGCAGAATTACAGAAATTGAAGAAGCTTTTTTTAATGCGGCAGCCAGAGCACAAAAAGAAACAGGTGCGGTAATAATCACACATACACAGAGCGGAACAATGGGAAAAGAACAGGCACAGCTCTTGATAGGAAAGGGTGCCGATAAAAATAAGATAGCAATAGGACATATGTGCGGAAATACCGATATTGAATATCATAAAAGCGTTTTGGAGCAGGGCGTATATGTGAACTTGGACAGATTCGGACTTCAAGGAAAGCTTTTTGGAACACCTACGGATGAGGAAAGAGTTGACTTGATAGAAAAACTTATTGCACTGGGATATGAAGATAAGATTCTGGTAGGACATGATACGGTGAATGTACAACTTGGCAGACCGAATGTGATGAACGATATCATGAAGGAAGCAATGAAGGATGCAAATCTTTCTACACTTGGGAAAAAAAGGTTATTCCAATTATGAAACAAAAAGGAATAAACGACAATATAATTGAAAAAAATCTTTAGTGAAAATCCAAAGAATATATTTAGATAGGAGAAAGATAATGGATAAGGTAATTATAACAGCGGCACTTACAGGAGCGATAACACCGAAGGGATATGATGTTCCTGAAACCCCTGAGCAGATAGCAAAGGATGCGTATGAATGTTATAAGGCGGGAGCATCAATAGTTCACTTACATATGAGAGATGATGCAGGAATGGGTGTTATGGATCCTGTAAAATTTTATCAGACAATATCGATATTAAGAGAAAATTATCCTGACTGTGATGTGATAGTTAACTGTACATCATCTGGGGATAACAGAGTTTCTGATGATTCACCTTATGGAAATGCACTCAGAATGTTGCATCACAAGATGGTACCGGGAATCGAAATGGGTACATTTGATGCCGGAAGCTTTAACTGGGGGATACCGGGAGGAATATTTTCAAACTCTCCAACATTTTTAACAACTCTTGGAAATTTGTATCAGGAAAGAGATATAAAGCCTGAATTTGAAGTTTTTGATCTGGGAATGATAAGAGCGGTAGGAGTATATTGGAAAAAGGGCATTGTAAAATCACCGCTTCATTTCCAGCTTTGTCTCGGTGTAGTAGGCGGTATGAATGCTGAATGTGCCGATGTTGAAGAGATGCTTGCATATATAAGAAGATTGCAGTTGCACGGTGAATTGCCTATGGAGATAACATGGTCGGCATTCGGTGTAGGAAAGGGACATATACCTGTTATGTTGTCGACACTTGCAAACGGCGGAAACATAAGAGTCGGAATGGAAGACAATGTCATATACGGTAAAGATGAAAAAGGTGAAAAAGATTTTTGCGACAAATAAGATGCTTGTAGAAAGAGCTGTAAGAATTGCCAAGGCGGCAGACAAAAAGATTGCCACACCTGCCGAGGCAAGAAAGATACTTGGACTTAAGGAGTTTAACAGAGAAGAACAACTTAGAGAACTGAGGGCAATAAGGCTTGAAGACTTTGAAGTTGCAAAGAAAAAGTTGAGAGAAGAACTTGGCGGAACATACTTTGAAGCCAAAGGAATGGGCGAGAAAAAATAATATATTATGCTATACAAAAAAATTACATAATAGAAAATATTTTTGGAATTTCCGTATATCATATATCTCATGATATAGTACTTATATAAAAAATATATCGTATTTAAACAAAATATGGAGGTATTTATGCAACCATTAGCAGATTATGTAAAACTACCGCAATTCGATGAGTACAAGGAGTGGTTCAAAGCTTTTGCGGATTTGAAAAGAGAAGACGGCATCGTACAGGTAACATGGAAAACAAATGACGGTCCTATGCATCATTCAGGAATGTCACATAGAGCTATGAGTCAGCTTACCAGAGTTTTATCACTTGATTATCAAAATGAAATCATTATTTACACTCATATAGGTGATAACTGGATGATAGAGTCTGATGCAAACGGATGGGAGACATATTCAAAGCTGCCAAGAGAAAGATTTGAGCATCAGTATTTTGATGATACAAACCTTATAAAAAATATGGTGTTTGATTTACAGGTTCCGACAATCGGTGCTATTCCGGGACCGATTCCACTGGGACAGTGCAATGCTTTGTGATGTAACTATTTGTACAGAGGATACAAAGCTTGAGGTTCCTCATGCACAGGGAGGACTTGTTCCGGGAGACGGAATGGGACTTATGTGCCAACATTACTTCGGTACAAAAAGAGGAAACTACTATATGATGACCAGCAGACAGTTTACAGCACAGCAGATGCTTGATTACGGAATGGTAAGTGAAGTAGTAGCAAAGGGTAAGGCTGTAGAGAGAGCCTGGGAAATTGCCAGAATGTGGAAGACTATGTCATATGAGAACAGAACTATAATGTCAGATCTGGCTAAACGACCATTACAGAAATTATTGGTAGAGGATTTGAAGCTTCACACTGTAAGCGAGCAGTACGGATCACTTCTAGAGTGGCTGCAGGAGAACTTGGTGATGAGAACTCATCTCAGCAGGATGAAAAAAATATCAGTAGGGTAAATGATTACAGATATGCTACTAAGGATATGGAGGAGCCACAAACTGCAAAATCGTGGAGAGAGATGCCAAAGAGAGCAGGAGAATGGTTTGAGAAAGTACAAAAGGGCGAAATAGAGAACCCATATGAGTTTGAACACAGTAATGAACCTGATTGGTATAAATTTTAAAGGAGGATTTTAAAATGCCAAACGTATATAGTGGTGATTTAACAAAGATGTTTGATTTAACCGGAAAGAAAGCTGTAATCTTCGGCGGTGCAGGTGGATTCGGTAAGGCTATAGCTGAGGGTTATGCCGCAAACGGTGCCGATGTACTTATTCTTTCAAGAAGAGAAGATGCACTGAAGGAAGCTGTTAAAGAGATAGAAGCAAAAAAGGCTGCCAATTCAGTAGTAAAGTATTTTGTATGTGACGCTTCTAAAGAGAGTGAAGTAATAGCTGCCAGAGATTTTTGCGTAAGCAAAGAGGGACTTGGCGGTTGCGATATACTTGTAAATTCACAGGGTATTAACAAAAAGATGTTCTCTTGGGAAATCGACAATGAGTTCTGGGATAAGATGATGGACACAAATATTACATCACTTATGTATACCTGCAGATACTTCGGAAACTGGATGAAGGAGAACAATACGTCAGACGGTGTTAAGTACAATGAGAAGGATTTTGAATCAGGAAAGCCTTCACCATGTGCAGGATTTGGAAAGATCATAAATATCGGTTCTGTAAGAGGTATCAGAATAGTTGGAAACGGCGGCATGGGAAATGTTGCATATAACACCACAAAGGGTGCTGTAGAGATGCTTGGAAAAGCGTTTGCGGCTGATTTAAGACCGAATATTCAGGTTAATACTATCGGACCTACAATTACATATACACCGATGATGGTTGGGCTTTTGCCACCTGATGAGAACGTAAGAAACGGCATTGCGGCAGCATTACCTGCACAGAGAATCGGTTATGAAGTTGACGTAGTCGGACCAGCTATATTCTTAGCATCTGCAGCTTCGGATATGGTTACTGCTACAACAATTTATCCTGATGGCGGACTTGTAGCAACATCTTAAATTTAAATCTAGTGCAAACATTGTATTACGATGTTTGCCTTTTTAATAATATGAATATGAGGATACTATGGATTATAAAGAGATATATAAAAGCAGAGTGATGAGTGCAGAGGAAGCATTGAAAAAAATAAAACCTAATTCAAGAGTTTTTTTCGGTATGTCAATGAGTGAGCCTGATCACCTTGTAGATGTAATGTGCAACAATAAAGAGTGGTTTGAAAATGTTGAAATATGTCATATGGGATCTACAGGACCACATAGATATTGCTATGAAGAGGGAATGCAAGGGCATTTACATCACAATTCACTTTTTGTAAGTGCAGCTTCAAAAAATTCGGTAAGAGACGGAAAATCCGATTTTACACCTATATTTTTTTCAGAGATGCCAAGACTGATAGAAAACGGACCTATAAAAGCTGATGTATGTATGTTGATGGTAACCCCTCCTGATGAAAACGGAAATGTAAGTATAGGTCTTTCATGTGATTATACAAGACAGGCACTTGATACAGCTTCTTTAGTTATAGCTCAGGTAAATGAGTACTGGCCGTATACCTACGGCGATACAGTAGTAAGCGTGGAAGCTATTGATTGCTTTGTAGAGTATTCGGCGCCTATAAGAGAAATGCCCATAGCCCCTATTACAGATAAGGATAGAGAAATTGGAAAACATTGTGCCGAACTGATAAATGACGGCGATACACTTCAACTTGGAATAGGAGCACTTCCGGATGCGGTTTGCGGATTTATAGAGCATAAGAAAAATCTGGGAATTCATTCGGAGATGATAAGTGACGGTGTAGTGAACCTGATGAAATGCGGTGCTGTAACAAATGTAAATAAGAAGGTTGATAAGGGTGTTACGGTAGCTTCATTTGCAACGGGTACCACAGCATTTTATGAATATATAGATCATAATCCGAATTTCTTATTCAAGAGAGTGGATTATACAAATGATCCTTTCATCGTTGCAAAGCAGGATTATATGGTTTCTATAAACTCGTGTGTGGAAGTGGACTTGCAGGGACAGGTTTGTTCAGAATCTGTAGGTCTTTTCCAGATAAGTGCGGTCGGAGGTCAGGTAGATTTTGTGAGAGGATGTTCTCTTGCAAAACATGGCAGATCGATTATTGCCACACATTCGGTTACAAAGAATCACAAATCAAAGATAGTTGCATTCCTTGAACCGGGAGCAGCGGTTACGACGAGCAGAAATGATGTCGACTATGTCGTAACGGAATATGGAATCGCACATTTAAAAGGTAGAAGTTTGAGGGAGAGGGCAATACTTCTTATAAATATTGCACATCCTGATTTTAGAGATGAACTTAAAAAGGAATTTGAAAGAAGATTCAAATGTGAATTTCCGGAAGAATTGGACTAGAGGTATTTTATATTAAAAAAGTGGGTTAGTTGTATAACCCACTTTTTTTAGTTGAATATTTCTTTATGAAAATTGGTGAAAGAGTGTATAAATGTCTTTAATGAACCCTTTGAGTTACTTTTTCTTCCATATAAGAGACAGTGAGATTCTGGCTTCCGGATCTGATATATCAACTATAGGCTGATTTGTAGCCATAAATGTCAAATGCTTAGGTATTATAAAAAAATACCAAGTCCAAGGTCGGAGTAAAATAATCCGAATCTACATTATTAACATATTTAACAACATTAGGTTTTACATTAAATTTTTTTCAAAAAGATTATCATAAAAAAATGAGCGACATGAGGATTATCAGACTCTTGGAAAGATATTATATCAGTATTATTAAGTTCACTTATACTTATAGATTCTCTACCTATAAATTTAGAGTTACTAGGAACTACAGCACATAAATTGTCATAGGAGATATGTTTTTACATCAAAATTGTTAAATTTTTGTAGCATCTATATGAGAAATAAACGCTACATCATAGGTATCATTTTCTACACCCGATATAAGAGGAGCTAAATCGGTAGAAGTATAATTAATATGTATATTAGGATAATTTAACTTAAAAAGTATTTGAAAATTGTACAATAAAAGGTTTTGCAGCTCTTCCAAGTATACCCTACAGATAGATTAGAGTTTTTTGTATCTGTGGATTCAGTAATATTTCCCATAACTTCATTATAGCATTCCATTAATTTTGTGAATTCATCTTCACATAGTTTTCCTATATTCGTCAACTCCACTTTATGAGTATCTCGAACAAATAGTTGAGCGTTAAGTTCTTCTTCTAAGGCGTGTATATGTCTACTTAAAACAGGTTGTGTTAGGTAAAGCAAGTTAGCGGCTTTAGAATAATTCAAATGCTTTGCAAGTACAAGAAATTCATGAATTCTGCTTAAGTTCATAAAATCCTCCTTAAATATAAGTTCGTTATTTCGCAATAAAAAAATATTTTTTTGTGTATACAAAATATAATTTATATGAAAATATATTTACAGTACTATTATAGCAGAAAATAATTGTTATGCAAATTTAATATAACAATAAATTTATTTAGAATTTCATTGTATGAAATGTGTATGTTAATCTATAGACAATAATAAAGAACGAAAGTACAAATTGATATGAAAGGAAAACAAATGGCAAAGGAAGCAGTAATAGTAGGTTATGGAAGATCGGCGGTAGCAAGAGCATTTAAAGGCAGTCTGGTAGGAGTACATCCTATAGAATATGCGGCACAGGTACTTAACGGAGTAGTAGAGAAAGTCCCTAATTTAAAGAAAGAGGATATTGATGATGTAATAGTCGGATGTGCGGTTCAACATAAGCAGACATCAATGAATATAGCAAAGAGTATTGCTGTAAGAGCCGGTATGCCGGAGTCGGTATCTGGAGTAAGCATCAACAGATTTGTTCTTCAAGTTTGCAGGCTATTGCATATGCATGTGGAAGCATCTGTGCAAATCAGGCAGATATGATTATAGCAGGCGGAGTTGAAGATATGACTGATACATTTGAACCGTATCCGGTAGAGTATCAGGATGAGTGGCTGAACGAGCATGCTCCGGGTGCATATATGGCAATGGGTATAACTGCTGAGAATATAGTTAAAAGATATAATATAAGCAGGAGGCAAATGGATGAACTTGCACTTGAGTCTCATAAAAAGGCGGCAAAAGCTAGAAAAGAAGGTAAGCTTGCAAAATCAATTATACCTGTAAAGGTAGAAAGAGAAGGAAAGAGTACAGTATTTGATATAGATGAGGGTATTCGAGAAGATACAACTATGGAAAGACTTGAGAGCCTAAAGCCATGCTTTATAAAGGAAGAAGACGGTGGAAGAGTCACGGCGGCAACTTCATCTCAGACATCCGACGCTGCAGCATTTGTAGCGGTGATGAGTGAAGATATGGCAAAGGAGAAGAATATAAAGCCTATAGCAAAACTTATCGGATATGCAGTGGCAGGTGTTGATTCTACAGTTATGGGACTTGGCCCTATAAAAGCGGTTCCAAAGGCGTTAAAAAAGGCCGGACTTACAATAGAAGATATTGATGTATATGAGTTAAATGAGGCTTTCGCCGCACAGGTTATTCCATGTATAGATGAGCTTAAACTTGATAAGAGTAAACTTAATCCATATGGAGGTGCTATGGCGCTTGGTCACCCTATGGGAGCGACAGGAGCTTTTCTTACATGTAAGGCACTTGATTATTTGATTGATAACAATAAGAGGTATGCACTTGTTACCATGTGTATAGGTGGCGGAATGGGTGCAGCGGCAGTATTTGAGAGGTGTATGTAATGAGAGAAATAAACAGAGTAGCTGTAATAGGAGCGGGAGTAATAGGAGCAAGCTTTTGCACTTTTTATTTGCTAAAAAAACGGACTTGAAGTAAATTTATATGATATATCAAAAGATGCACTTGATGCAGGTATAAATAATATAAGCAAGAATGTAGATACGCTTATAGATATGGGACTTGTTACCCCTGAGGAAAAAGAAGCGTATACTTGAGAGAGTAAAGGTATTTGACTCATTAAAGGATGCATTAAGCGATGTAGACTTTATTCAGGAAAACGGACCTGAAAGAATAAATATAAAGAGAGAAATGTTAAAGGAAATAGAAGAGTACGCACCGACAGATGCCATATATTCCAGTTCTACATCGGGACTTTTGATATCGGATATTGCAAAGGAAGCAAAATATGGCGAAAGGTGCATTGGAGGACATCCGTACAATCCTCCACATTTGATTCCGCTTATAGAACTTACATACACAGATAAGACTTCCAAAGAGTGTATAGAGGCAACAAAGAAGTTCTATGAGAGCCTTGGAAAAGAGGTAGTAATAATAAATAAGGAATGTCCGGGCTTTATAGCAAACAGGTTACAGCTTGCCGTATACAGAGAGATGATCGATCTTGTTATGAGAGGGGTATGCAGTGCAGAGGATGCCGATAAGTCACTTACCTACGGACCGGGAATAAGATGGGCAATCTTCGGACACAATATGATAATGCAACTAGGCAATCCTAAGGGACTTACCGGAATGATGGAAATGCTTGGTGATGGCGGTGATGTGTGGTTAAGGGATATGGCTGATTGGAAGCATATACCAAGAGAAGAGTACGTAAAAATAGCACAACCTTCAGTGGATGAAATGATGAAAAACTTTCCTGATTATAAAGGACATGATAATGCATCCTGTGCTAAGTTCAGAGACAAATCACTTATTGAGATATTGAAATTGCATAAGAAAATTTAGTGGGGTAATATAAAATGAAACAAAAAAAAGGTGGGGATTTTTCGTTTTGTAAAAAAGGTTGGACGGTAATAGGATTCCAGGTTATATGGTTCTTCTTTATCGGAGGAATGGCTGTTGACGGACTCAACATTATAGTACCGGGGATTGCAGCATTTAGAGGTTGGGATCCAAACAGGATATTGGCATTTTCAACACCTGCATCGATTATTGCATTGCTGGTTTGTGTAATATGGGGTGGATTTTGTAAGAAATTCGGAACAAAAAATACAATGATTGTTACCATGGTTTTGGCAGGTATATCTACTATATGTTACGGAAACGCTACAAGTATACCTATGTATGTAGTCTGTTTGGTGGCAATGATTACATTTATTTCTGCATTTTCAGTTAATGTGGGGATGACAATCTGTGCAAACTGGTTCCCTACAAAAAAGGGAATTGTAATGGGACTTACAACAATAGGTATGAGCCTGGCAAGTGCGCTTATCAATCAGATACTGAATTTCTTTACAAATCTTTTTAATATAAGTGTGGCAATATCTATAATGGGTGTAGCAATATTGGTAGTAGCGGTATTGACTGCATTGCTTATAAAGTCAACACCTGAGGAGGCCGGTGCACTTCCGGATAATGATGAGAATATTGCAAAGCTTATACATGAGGAAGAAAAAATACTTTCAACATCTTCAAGTGAGATGGGATATAAAGAGGCTTTGACAAATAAGTATGTATGGATACTTGGAATAGGGTATGGTTGCTTTGGACTTGCAAGTGTGGGAATCATGTCCCAGCTTGTGGGATTCTTTATGGATACACATGGATATAGCATACAGGGAGCAATAAATGTTGTCACTATTGCGGCTATTATAGGAATAATAGGCTCAATAATATGGGGAATAGTAGATCAAAAGATTGGTACAAGAATCACTTCAATTCTTTTTGGAATCTGGTACTTCATAGGAATTATATTATTGCTCTCAGCTAATAATATAGTGATGGCAATAGGCATTGTAATGCTAGGATTTGCAATATGTGGAAATGGAAACCTCCCACCATCAATGGCAAGTTATATATTTGGAAGAAGAGATTTTGCTATAAGTTACAGCTCGGGAGTTTGACAGCTACCGATTCCCTTTATAAACCTCAAACCCTTATAAAGACTGGATTTCAGTCTTATTTTTTTGTCAATTTATTATCTATTTTTATGTAGCTATTTGTAGCTATTTATGGTATAATATGAACATGGAGGTGGAATACTATGAAGCTTACTGTAAGTAAATCAAAAAAACTCTGCTACATTCTATGTTCAGAAATCTATACGTAAATCCAATGGTTCTGTTACTACAGTTACTATTGAAAAAAACTTGGAAATCTTGATATGGTTAAAACTAGAGCTAATGGAAAAAGACCCTTATATTTGGGCTCAGGAATATGTAGACGAACTTAATCGTAAGGAATATGAGGAACAAAAAGAGATTTTTAATAAAATGTTCTCCTTCAAAACTCCTAAAAACCTGATGAAAAAAACATTTGTTTAACTGTGGATATCTATTTCTTCAGAGTATTTACTATTCACTGAATCTGGATAAAAATCTGTTCTAAAATTTCAAAAGAAATATAGCTTTGAATATGACTTGAACGATATTTTATCTCGACTAATTTTTACTCGTATACTTTATCCATCTTCTAAGTTGGCCTCAAACCGTTCTTCAAAAATGTTTATTGAGCAGCCTACCTTTAATTTACATGATATATATCGTTCGCTTTCTGTTTTAGCTAAAGAAAGCGACTTCATTCAATCTGAACTTTATAAAAAAATAGCCAAATAATACTTCCACGAAGGAACGACATTCTTTACTATGATTGCACAAACTATTACTTTGAAATCGAGCAGGAAGATGAACTTAGAAAATATGGAAAATCAAAACAACATCAACCACTACCTATCGTAGGAATGGGAATGTTTATGGATCATGACGGTATTCCTCTTGCTTTTGATATTTTCCCGGGAAATAAGAATGAGCAACCGACACTAAAGCCTCTGGAACAAAAGGTAATCGATGATTATGGTATTGATAGTATTATTATATGTACAGATGCAGGTCTTTCTTCAAATGCCAATAGAAAGTTTAACGACAAAAACTTTATTTGGTGAAAGAATAAGAAGTTTTATAACAACACAATCTATAAAACAACTCCCAAAATATTTAAAGGAGTTTGCCTTAGACCCTGAAGGCTGGTCACTACAAGGTGAAACAGGCTTATTTAATCTGAATAACCTTGATGAACAGACAGACTATAATAAAGTCTTTTATAAGGAAAGGTGGATTAAAGAAGATTTATCAGATAAAAAAGTCAAAGAAGGTGATAAAGCGCTAGAGCAACATCTTATTGTATCATTCTCCTTAAAGTACAAAAAATATCATCAGAAAATCAGGCAAAGCCAGATTGACCGTGCCAATAAAGCTTATTGAGAAAGGGGAATATAAAAGAAATCAAAAAAATCAAAAATGATCCACGCCGTTTTTATTGCTACCGAAACAATGACATCTTCAGGAGAAGTATGTGATAGAGAAATCCCTTATATAGATTCGAACCTCATAGCTGAAGAAGAAAAATATGACGGTTTCTACGCCGTTTGTACTAATCTGGAGACAACAAGTGCCGAAGAAATAGTTCGTATAAACAAGAAGAGATGGGAAATCGAAGAATGCTTCAGAATCATGAAAACCGAGTTCAGTGCACGCCCTATTTATCTTCAAAGAGAGGACCGTATAAAGGCACATTTCATAACTTGTTTTTGCCTCATTAGTAGTCTTTAGGATACTTGAGAAAAAACTTGGAGAACAATATACATGCGATGAAATCATTAACGTACTACGCTCTATGATGATGTATCGTCCGGGAGAAAAGCTAGGATATCTGCCCGCTTACACAAGAACGGCCATAACAGATGCACTTCATGAAGCATTCGGATTTCGTACCGATTATGAAATTTTTAACCGATTTGAGTATGAAAAAAGTCTTTCGAGACAGCAAAAAAAGTAGGTAGTTCTAGCTACACTTTTACGAATTAAAAAAGGTCTGAAACCCTTGATATATAAGGGCTTCAGGCCTTTTAGCTGTCAAAGACAGGATTATATTGATTTTTCAGTTGTTTGTCAATACCTCTATTTAATCAATTTTAGCCAATTTCAGCCTTATTTTGCCTGTTGCCATTCTCACGGGAGTTTGACAGCTACCGATTCCCGGGAGTTTGACAGCTACCGATTCCCTTTATAAACCTCAAACCCTTATAAAGACTGGATTTCAGTCTTATTTTTTTGTCAATTTATTATCTATTTTATGTAGCTATTTGTAGCTATTTATGGTATAATATGAACATGGAGGTGGAATACTATGAAGCTTACTGTAAGTAAATCAAAAAACTCTGCTACATTCTATGTTCAGAAATCTATACGTAAATCCAATGGTTCTGTTACTACAGTTACTATTGAAAAACTTGGAAATCTTGATATGGTTAAAACTAGAGCTAATGGAAAAGACCCTTATATTTGGGCTCAGGAATATGTAGACGAACTTAATCGTAAGGAATATGAGGAACAAAAAGAGATTTTAATAAAATGTTCTCCTTCAAAACTCCTAAAACCTGATGAAAAACATTTGTTTAACTGTGGATATCTATTTCTTCAGAGTATTTACTATTCACTGAATCTGGATAAAATCTGTTCTAAAATTTCAAAGAAATATAGCTTTGAATATGACTTGAACGATATTTTATCTCGACTAATTTTTACTCGTATACTTTATCCATCTTCTAAGTTGGCCTCAAACCGTTCTTCAAAAATGTTTATTGAGCAGCCTACCTTTAATTTACATGATATATATCGTTCGCTTTCTGTTTTAGCTAAAGAAAGCGACTTCATTCAATCTGAACTTTATAAAAAAATAGCCAAATAATACTTCCACGAAGGAACGACATTCTTTACTATGATTGCACAAACTATTACTTTGAAATCGAGCAGGAAGATGAACTTAGAAAATATGGAAAATCAAAACAACATCAACCACTACCTATCGTAGGAATGGGAATGTTTATGGATCATGACGGTATTCCTCTTGCTTTTTGATATTTTTCCCGGGAAATAAGAATGAGCAACCGACACTAAAGCCTCTGGAACAAAAAGGTAATCGATGATTATGGTATTGATAGTATTATTATCTGTACAGATGCAGGTCTTTCTTCAAATGCCAATAGAAAGTTTAACGACAAAAACTTTATTTGGTGAAAGAATAAGAAGTTTTATAACAACACAATCTATAAAACAACTCCCAAAATATTTAAAGGAGTTTGCCTTAGACCCTGAAGGCTGGTCACTACAAGGTGAAACAGGCTTATTTAATCTGAATAACCTTGATGAACAGACAGACTATAATAAAGTCTTTTTATAAGGAAAGGTGGATTAAAGAAGATTTATCAGATAAAAAAGTCAAAGAAGGTGATAAAGCGCTAGAGCAACATCTTATTGTATCATTCTCCTTAAAGTACAAAAAATATCATCAGAAAATCAGGCAAAGCCAGATTGACCGTGCCAATAAGCTTATTGAGAAAGGGGAATATAAAAAGAAATCAAAAAAAATCAAAATGATCCACGCCGTTTTTATTGCTACCGAAACAATGACATCTTCAGGAGAAGTATGTGATAGAGAAATCCCTTTATATAGATTCGAACCTCATAGCTGAAGAAGAAAAATATGACGGTTTCTACGCCGTTTGTACTAATCTGGAGACAACAAGTGCCGAAGAAATAGTTCGTATAAACAAGAAGAGATGGGAAATCGAAGAATGCTTCAGAATCATGAAAACCGAGTTCAGTGCACGCCCTATTTATCTTCAAAGAGAGGACCGTATAAAGGCACATTTCATAACTTGTTTTGCCTCATTAGTAGTCTTTAGGATACTTGAGAAAAAACTTGGAGAACAATATACATGCGATGAAATCATTAACGTACTACGCTCTATGATGATGTATCGTCCGGGAGAAAAGCTAGGATATCTGCCCGCTTACACAAGAACGGCCATAACAGATGCACTTCATGAAGCATTCGGATTTCGTACCGATTATGAAATTTTAACCGATTTGAGTATGAAAAAAGTCTTTCGAGACAGCAAAAAAAGTAGGTAGTTCTAGCTACACTTTTACGAATTAAAAAAGGTCTGAAACCCTTGATATATAAGGGCTTCAGGCCTTTTAGCTGTCAAAGACAGGATAGTAGATCAAAAGATTGGTACAAGAATCACTTCAATTCTTTTTGGAATCTGGTACTTCATAGGAATTATATTATTGCTCTCAGCTAATAATATAGTGATGGCAATAGGCATTGTAATGCTAGGATTTGCAATATGTGGAAATGGAAACCTCCCACCATCAATGGCAAGTTATATATTTGGAAGAAGAGATTTTGCTATAAGTTACAGCTGTATGAATATGATAGTTGGAATCACCGGATCTATGGCCTTTGTAATATTGGCAATACTTAGAGCCAACTTCTCAGGATATACAGTACCTTATATGGTTTTTGCTGTTATTTCATTGGTAGGTGCAGCATGTATTTTGAGTGTTAAGGTAACCGGAGTGGTAGGAAAAACTCTGGAACAGCAAAATAAATAAAACAAAACTATAATATTTTAAAAGTAAGATGGAGAAGATTGAAAATGAAAAGTAGAGGGTATCCATTCTCTTAATCGTAGCATAAACAAGCCATCTTTCGGTGGCTACTTTAAAAATTGAATATCAAAAGTTAAGGCTATGCAGTTGCTGACTTGATTTTATAACCTTGATTTTTTGCAATAATAATTGCCTGTTCTACCGTGATTTCCCAGTTAGTAGGAGGCAAATCATATTTTCGATAAAGTTCCGCATTATAGTTTTCACCGTTCTTAAGCATATGATATAATGCAGTCAGAAGCATTCTTGCAATGGCAATGATTGCTTTCTTGTGGCCGCGACGCTTTTTGAGACGGAGATAGCGGTTGCGAATTTCCGGATGCTTTTTACTGGTAACAACGGCATTTGCACACTGGACCAGTAAAGGTTTGATATAGCATCTGGCCTTGGAAACTCGGACAGATTTTTTCTTCCCTGCACTTTCATTGTTGGTCGGAGTAAGACCGGCCCATGAGCATAAGTGTTTCGCCGAAGGAAAAGCCTCCATGTTGGTACCGATTTCGGAAATAATTCCGATGGCAGTAAAGAGGCTACGGATACCTGGAGCGGTTTGGAGAATGGCAAGTTCCTGCTGATAGGGAGCGGCGAGCGCAAGAATGAGTTCTTCAAGCTCTGCTTTCCGGGATTCCAGGCTTTCATAATGAGCTTTAATCACCTTAAGTTTGCCAACCTGTTCCGGTGTGATATAACCGTCAATAGCGTCACGGAGTTGAGGAAGCTTCTTTTTCAAGCTTTTGTAAACAAGGGGTTCAAGGTCAAAAGATGTATCTGCGGGATTTTCCAAAAGTTTATCCGGTATCGCCTGAGCAGATTTGCCGAAGGTGTCCGAAACAACGTTTCCCAACTGGATATTGGAAACCGTGAGACAGTTCTGCAAACGATTCTTTTCGCTTGATTGAAAGCAGGTCAGTTTAAAACGGTAACGCATAAGGTCACGGAGCTGGCGGATGTCAGCGGGTGGCATAAAGCTACCGGCAACAAGATCATGCTTAAACAGGTCAGCAATCCATTTGGCATCTTTCTTGTCAGTTTTCTTTCCACGGATAGCCTTAACATATTTGGGATGAGCAAGGACAATCGAACAGTCATTTTCTAAGATGTTATAAATAGGGATCCAGTATTTACCGGTGGATTCCATACAGACATCCTTGCAATTGTGTTTGAGTAGCCATTGTAACAAAGTTTTCAGACCGCTCGTGTAGGTAGAAAACCGGTGGCTCTCATAAGAAGTAACACCTTTATCGTTGGTAGAAGCGATACAGGCAACTACAAAGTCTTGTGGACATCAATACCACAACAGATTTTGTAGACGATTTTTAAAGACATAGGGACTCCTTTCAGAATCAGAAGATTCATTAGAGATTATAGGGAGAGACGGCATTGACTGAACGCCTAAGCCATAAACGAGATTGTTTATACAAAGATAAGATTACGTGTTCCATGACACACTTATTTGTGCTTGAAAAGGCGAACCACACATATAATTATGCGGTCATCCGGCAAGCCGGACAGCCCACTCACCTCCCCGTGATTTGTAGTATACCGAGTTCCCTACAAGAAGAATTATAAATAAAAAATAGGCTCAAGGAAACATTTTCATAACGTTTTGTGCCTTGAGCAAAGCGAAAGGAATGGAAATAATTATGGGTTGCAGTAAATATCCACATATGTTTGAGCCGATAACAATAAACGGTCTCACCTGGAAAAATAGAGTTATAGCATCACCTATAACATCAAATAGAGTAGTGTATGAGGGAATGCCTACTCAAGAGGGTATAGATGTTTATGAAACTAAGTCAAGGGGAGGTTTTGCTCAGGTTACAGTAACAGAGTCATTTATAGATCATGAATATTCATGGAGACACGAGCATGGCCTTGATACATGGTCTAATCCTATGACTACATTTCATATGGAAACTATTATGACACTCACAGAGGCTATTAAAGCTCATGGTGCCATTGCTGCATGTCAGTTAAACCATGTCGGTGGAATGAATCATCCGGATGCTATACCTGGACATAAAAATCCGATAGGACCTTCTGCGTATGTACGTGAAGACGGTGTGCAGGTGGAAGAGATGACTGTTGAAATGATGAAAAAAACAGCGGAAAAATGGGCTGAGTCTGCATGGAATATGAAGGCTCTGGGATTTCAGGTTATAAATCTTCACGGTGCACATGGTTGGCTTTTAAACCAGTTTATTTCACCAAGATTTAATCATCGTACAGATGAATATGGTGGCAGCATGGAAAATCGTGCAAGGTTCCCCATTATGGTATGTGACAAGATAAAGGAAGTATGTGGTAAAGACATAATTATTGAATACCGACTTTCCGGATCCGAGCGTACAGAAGGTGGAATGACTATTGATGATGGTATAGAGTTTGCAAAGATAATACAGGATCATATAGATATTTTGCATATTACATCAGGATCATATAAGGATCATGTAAAGACAAAGGCCTTTTCATCAATGTTTGATAAGCATGGATGTAATCTTGATCTTGCAGAAGCAATAAAGAAGAATGTACATATACCGGTTGTTGCAGTAGGAGGCTTTAACTCACCACAGCAGATTGAAGATGCTATAGCATCCGGTAAATGTGATTTTGTAGCTATGGGACGTCAGCAATTTGCAGATCCATATTTCGTAAACAAAGCGCGTGATGATATAGAAGATGAGATAGCACCATGTTTACGTTGCTCATGTTTTAATCCATTAGATCCGGATCCTGATAAAAGACCTATACCTTCGTTATGGCATTGCACAGTAAACCCATGGGGGCAGAGAGAACTGCGTTGGAGGAATGCTCCAAAGCCGTCAGTAAGTCGTAATGTAGTAGTCATAGGTGGCGGTGTATCAGGAATGTATGCCGCTGTTACAGCTTCGGATAGAGGACATAAAGTTACCTTACTGGAAAAGTCAGATACTTTGGGTGGACAACTATGGTTTACTGAAATAGACAGTGATAAGGAAGCGCTTAAGGCCTTTAAGGATGCAATGATAGCACGTGTAAAACATCGCAATATAGAGGTAAGACTCAACACAGAGGTTACTAAGGAATACCTTGAGAAATTAAATCCTTATTATGTTATATGTGCTGTAGGCAGTCATCCTTTTGTTCCAAATATAAAGGGTATAGAGACGGCAATACATGCCACTGAAGCATATCTTTCTCCGGATTATATTAAAGGGAAAAAGATTGTCATGATAGGTGGTGGTGCTATTGGTTGTGAATCAGGTTATTTCTTTGCAAGCGAATGGGGTTGTAAGGTAGACATACTTGAAATGCGCGATCAGATGGCAAAGGATTCATATCCTTCTCAAAGAGAGGCACTTCTACCACGTATGGAAAAAGCTAAGATGGGACTTTATTGTAATGTAAAGGTAAAAGAAATAAAGCCTGATGGCGTTATATTTATTGATAGAGATGGAAACGAACAGTATGATAAAGCGGATGTTGTTATGTACTGCTGTGGAAGCAGACCTAATGACGATATAGTAAACAGCCTTTCGGGTGTATGTGACAGATTTGTTGTAACAGGGGATTCTAAAATTGCAAGAACAGTCAAGGAAGCAACATATGAAGGATTCTGTGCAGCTATGGATATATTGTAAACAGAATATTAAAAAAATTATATAAGAGTATTGTAAAAGGGCTGTTGCACTAAAAAGTGTGACAGCTTTTTTGATGCGAAAATTTGTTATACAGATTTCATATAACAATAAGATTATTTAGAATTTCAGTGTTTGAATTATGCATGTTAATATATAGACAATATTTAAAAAGCAACGTTAATAACAATTTAAGGAGGATACATATATAAAAAAATTAACAGATTAACATAAACGGTAAATTTTGAAAAAAACTAAATAAATATTTAAACTTAGACGGAGGAATATAAAATGAAACAAAAAAAGGGCGGGGATTTTTCATTTTGTAAAAAGGGTTGGACGGTAATAGGCTTCCAGATTATATGGTTCTTCTTTATGACAGGAATGACTGTTGACGGACTCAACATTATAGTACCGGGGATTGCAGCATTCAGAGGTTGGGATCCCAACAGTATATTGGCATTTTCGACACCTGCATCAATTATCGCATTGCTGGTTTGTGTAATATGGGGTGGATTTTGTAAGAAATTCGGAACAAAAAATACAATGATTGTTACCATGGTTTTGGCAGGTATATCTACTATATGTTACGGTAATTCGGTCAGTATACCGATGTATGTAGTTTTCCTTATAGCAATGATTACATTCATTTCAGCATTTTCAGTTAATGTAGGCATGTCAATATGTGCAAACTGGTTCCCTACAAAAAAAGGAATTGTAATGGGACTTACAACAATAGGTATGAACCTGGCAAGTGCGCTTATCAATCAGATACTGAATTTCTTTACAAATCTTTTTAATATAAGTGTGGCAATATCCATAATGGGTGTATCAATACTTATAGTTGCAGCACTGACGGCAGTACTTATAAAGTCCACACCTGAAGAAGCAGGTGCATTGCCTGATAATGATGAGCATGTTGCAAAGGTCATACATGAAGAGGAAAGAATACAGGAATCATATTCTAAAGATATGGGTTATAAAGAAGCACTTACAAATAAATTTGTATGGATACTTGGAATAGGATACGGATGCTTCGGTCTTGCCACGGTAGGAATAATGTCACAGCTTGTAGGTTTCTTTATGGATACTCGAGGTTACAGCATACAGGGTGCAATAAATGTTGTTACAATAGCGGCTATTATAGGAATTATCGGTTCAATAATCTGGGGTATAGTTGACCAGAAAATCGGTACAAGAATAACATCAATACTGTTCGGTATTTGGTACTTTATAGGTATATTATTGTTGTTGTCAACTAATAATATAATTATGGCAATAGGCATTATAATGCTTGGATTTGCAATAGGTGGAAACGGCAACTTCCCACCTTCAATGGCAAGTTATATATTCGGAAGAAGAGATTTTGCTATAAGCTATAGCTGTATGAATATGATTGTAGGTATCACAAGGTCAATGGCCTTTGTAATACTGGCAATACTTAGAGCCAACTTCTCAGGGTATACGGTTCCTTATATTGTATTTGCCGTTATTTCATTGATTGGTGCGGCATGTATCTTAAGTGTTAAAGTTACAGGTATAGTCGGTAAGGAAGTCAATGTGGAATTGGAAAAATAATAACGGTAAAAGGTCGGCGTTAAAAGTCGGCCTTTTTATTGTTGAGTTTTTTCATATTTGCCAATACAGAAGTTTTGATATAGAATAAACATAGTTTTATCGGTTGTAAAGCGATACTCACTTTGATATTTGGAGGTCCTATGAATTACAAATTCAAATATAAGAATACGGCTTTTGAACTTTTTAAGCTGTCTTTTTTCTTTTTGTATTCCTCTTTGGCGGGGATTGTGAATATTATTTTTACAGTTGCGATGATTGCACTGATATATGCGAGGTGGGATGATGCTACAGACTTACTTAGGGTGGTGCTTGTCATAGCGGTACTTTTCTTTGTGTTGTTTCAGCCTGTGATTATGTATAACAGGGCAAGGAGGAAATTCAAAGGCACTAAAGGAGCTTAGCCTGGAATTTGGTGACAGAGGTATCGCAATAGAGGTAGAAGGCAAGCGTGAGTATATAGATTGGAAAAAGATAAAAGCCGGTAAGAGATTTCCGCAGATGCTTATTATTTTTACAGACAATACAAACGGATATATTCTTACAAAGAGGGTTGTAGGAAATAATTATAAGAAGGTGTTTGGCGATATATTAGAGAAAATAAAGCGATGAAGGGTTAGAGTTTTGCTTCTTATTGTACTTTGTTTTGTCATATTTAATACATCATGTGTAAGAAAGAGAATGTCGGTGGAGTATGTCTTTACATATGCCGAGAATCATCCGAAGGATTACCCTACCACGCTTGGTGCTTTTGAATTTGCAAGGTTGGTCAAAGAAAAAAGTAAGGGCAGGATAATTATAAATGTGGTGTATGACGGAAAGCTTGGGGATGAGCTTAGTGTTATAAAGCAGATAAAATTTGGCGGAATAGATTTTGCAAGAGCTTCCATATCGCCGCTTTCAAATGAGATTCCTATACTCAATGTTTTGCAGATGCCGTATCTTTACAGAGATGATGAGCATATGTGGAATGTTTTGTCAGGTGAGGTTGGAAAGGAAATTTTTGAAGATTTTGAAGGTTCAGGTATTGAGCCGCTTTCATTTTATACTGCAGGTGCCAGAAGCTTTTATAACAGTAAAAGACCTATAGAGGATATTTCAGATTTGTCGGGGCTTAAGATAAGAGTACAGCAGTCTGAACTTATGAAAGATATGGTGAGGATGCTTGGGGCTGAGCCTGTTGCCATGGAGTACGGTCAAGTATACGGTGCGCTTCAAAGAGGTGTAATAGACGGTGCGGAGAACAATACTCCGTCTTATATTTCGGCACTTCACTTTCAATATGCCGGGTATTATACTAAGGATGAGCATACTAGAGTGCCCGAGGTACAGATTTGCTCAAAAGTGACATTTGACAAACTATCTAATGAGGATAAAGATATTATAAGGGAGGCGGCTGTGGAGAGCAGCAGTTATGAGAGGAAAATCTGGGATGAAAAGGAGAGGCTTTATGAAGACGAGCTGCTTAAAAAAGGTGTTAAGATAAATACACTTTCAGAAAATGAAAGAGAACATTTTAAAGAAGTCTTAAAGCCGCTTTATGAGAAGTATTGTAGTGACTATATGGGTCTGATAAATAAAATAAATGAAAAGTGAGGTAGCATATGCAAAAGTTTAATTATTATTCACCTACAAGGATTGTTTTCGGAGCCGGAATAAGGAATGATATCGGTACTTTAATCAAAGAGTTCGGAGTAGAAAAGGTTGCCGTTATCTTCGGCGGAAACAGTGCAAAGAAAAGCGGTCTGCTTGATTTGGTTGAAGAGAGGTTAAAGTCTGAGGGCATGGGTGTACTCTTACTTGGAGGGGTTGTACCGAATCCGCTTTTAAGCAAGGCAAAGGAGATGACAAAGGAGGCTGTCAAGTTCGGAGCCGAGTTTGTGCTGGCTGTAGGCGGCGGAAGTGTAATAGATACCGCAAAGTTTGTTGCAATCGGTGTGGCAAATCCGGATACCGATATAGAAGAGTTTTTCTTTCAAAGAAAGAAGGTGGAAAAGTCCGCTCCTATCGGTACTGTTTTGACCATTGCGGCGGCAGGGTCTGAAACCAGTGATTCCGCAGTGCTTACAGATGATGTTACAGGAACTCATATAAAGAAAGGTATTACCACAGATTATAACAGATGCAGGTTTGCTATAATGGATCCCTGAGCTTACTTATACTTTACCTAAGTATCAGATAGGTGCCGGCGTAGCCGATATCTTTATGCACACATCTGAGAGGTATTTTACAAATATTCTTGGCAATCATTTGGCCGATGAGATGGCTGAGGGACTTTTTAGGGATATTATTAAGTATGGTCCTGTGGGAGTGAAAAATCCTACCGATTATGAGGCAATGAGTGAGATAATGTGGTGCGGCAGTGTCTCACATATAGGACTTACAGGTCTTGGAGCCAAGGGAGATACACCAAGAGACGGTGACTGGTCATGCCACCAGCTTGGAATGGCTATATCGGCACTCTTTGATTCCACACATGGTGCAACCCTCAGCGCTGTTTGGGCTTCTTGGGCAAACTATGTGAAGGATGAGAATATATCAAGATTTGCAAGATTTGCAAGAAAGGTATATGGAGTAGTTGAGACTGATGATAAAAAGGCTGCTGATATAGGAATAGAAAGAACGGTAGAGTTTTTCAAATCTGTAGGAATGCCTGTAAGTTTACATGAGCTTCTTAACAGAGAAGTAAGCGAAAAAGACTGTGAGGATTTGGCAATAAACTGTTCCTATAAGAAATCAAGAAGTATAGGATGTTTTAAATCACTTGACTATAATGATATGTACAATATATATATGGCGGCAAGATAATGTAAAAAGAAGGCTTTAGGAGGTGTATAAAGCCTTCTTTTCCTTTTTCAGTATCTCCACTTAAGTAACCCATACTTAGATATATACGAATTATGGTACCTGTTATCTGTAGTCACATCTTCGCCGAACCATTCGGGCGGAGTGAAATTAGCGGCTTCTTCTACTGAGTCAAACTCCACCTCTACCAGTTTTAGACTGTCAAGATCACCTTTGAAAATATCAAGTTCCGCTGTAAGATTATTTTCAATCGGAATTTTATATCTGCTCTTTGAGATAATGATACCGTCACATTTTTTTAGCAAATGCTCAAATGCGTCTTTATTCAGCGGCAGATTGTATTCACTGTGTGAGAGCAGGCCGCTACCCTTATAGGTTAGTACGTAGTCGTCGTTTTCTTTTCGCACTCTGACTACAGGGGAGGTATTTAAGTAGCCCTGAGTCATATCTATCCTCTCATAGGTATCAAGATTATCCGGTATTTCTTTTACAAGAAACTTTCTTTCTATTTCTGTATTTTCCATAGTATTCCTCCATAGTATAAGTTGATTCTGTTTCAAAAAGTGTCTTACAGCTAAATTATAAGCCTGTTTCGCCGGATTTTCCGGTTCAAAATCAGTATACATAATTTTTCGCAACAATTAAAGGAAATATTTGTATATAACAGGTATAGTAATATTGTACATTTGATTTATATTTGTTATAATATTCGTGCTTTTAATATATAAAGTGTAGAAAAAAATATTTTGGAGAAATTATGAATAACACGATTTTGATTGTTGCGGTAGTAGTGGTAATTTGGGCGGTACTCTTTGTTATTATGATGAGCTTTAATAAAAAGAGACAGGCTAAGGCTAATGAATTTAATAATAATAATAGAAACAGAGCTATTGTACATCTATATGGAAAGAATTTAAAGATTGACGGAAATGATATTTCGCAGTTTGATACAACTACAGGTGAGAGTCTGGAAAAGGTTGTGGCTCTTGATGTGGGTAAACACAGCTTTGAAGGTGTTTTTGAGACTACTGCGGTAGGTGCTGCAGGAAAAAATATAAATATAAAGACGGAGAATCTGCAGTTTGAAGTAGATTTACAGGGCGGACACACCTACTCGGCAGGTATATATGATTATTCACCTGAAGATAGAGAACGTTATATAAAAGAGTATGGTAGCAAGGTGCAGGATATTCTTGTAATGCCTTTAAGTCTTTACAAAGAGAGTGATTATGTCGCAGGTTGTTTGGCAGTCACATGTGATAAATAATTTTTACATAAATAATCTTTAAACTTTTTAATCACAGTTGTATGAGGGCTATGTTTATGGTATAATAGCATACCAGATGTGCCTCTTGAAGGCATTTATGAAACAAGGAGAAACTTTAATGAGTGTAGAAGTACAAAAATTAGAAAAAAATATGGCAAAGCTTACAGTCACAGTAGATGCAAAAGAATTTGACAAGGCTATAGCTGATTCCTTTAAGAAAAATAAAAATAGATTCAATGTTCCGGGATTTAGAAAAGGACATGTTACACAGGACGTTTTTGAGAAGATGTACGGCGCAGACAGCCTGATTCCGGATGCTATAGACTTCGTACTTGATGCATCATATCCAAGTGCTGCAAGAGAGAGTGAGCTTGAGATAGTTTCAAGACCTCAGATAGAAATCAAGAATGCTAAAAAGGGCGAGGATTTCGTATATGAGGCATTGATTGCAGTAAGACCTGAGGTAGAGCTTGGCGAGTACAAGGGTATCGAGGTAAAGAAGGCTGATGAAGTTGTAAATGACGACGATATCGCAAGCGCACTTAAGAGCGAGCAGGAGAAGAATGCAAGACTTATCACAGTTGAAGGCAGACCTGTAGAAAAGGGTGACAATATCACACTTGACTTTGAAGGAAAGATTGACGGAGTAGCATTTGACGGCGGTAAGGGCGAGGATTATCCGCTTGTTATCGGTTCAGGTACATTTATTCCGGGATTTGAGGATCAGATAATCGGACATAATGCAGGTGAGGACTTTGATGTAAATATCACATTCCCTGAGAACTATCAGATGAAGGATCTTGCAGGCAAGGCAGCAGTATTTGCTTGTAAGGTAAAGGAAATTCAGAAGAAAGAGCTTCCTGAGCTTGATGATGATTTCGCAAGCGAGATCAGTGAGTTTGATACAATGGATGAGTACAAGGAAGACTTAAGAAAGCAGCTTTCAGAGGCTAAGGCAAAGAGAGCGGCAACAGAGAATGAGAATGCTATAGTTGATAAGCTTATCGAGACTTCAACTATGGATATTCCGGATCTATGGTAGATGCACAGGTTGAAGGACTTGTAGCGGACTACGGCAGAAGAATGCAGAGTCAGGGTATCACACTTGATCAGTATCTTCAGATAACAGGTATGTCAAAAGCGGACCTTAATAATCAGTTCAAACCACAGGCTTTAAAGCAGATCAAGACAAGACTTGTGCTTGAAGAAGTAGCTAAGAAAGAAAACATTCAGGTTAGCGAAGATGAGATAAATGCGGAGCTTCAGAAGATTGCGGATTCTTACAAGATGGACCTTGAGAAGATTAAGGGATTCTTCGGTGAGAATGAGAGAAAGCAGATGGCTGACGATCTCGCAGTTCAAAAAGCAATTGACTTTTTGGTAGAAAATGCTAAATTAGTATAATGTATTAGTGAAGATAAGTCAGCCTTCGGCTGGCTTATTGGAGTATTAAAGGATTACAATTTAGATAGGAGTTTTATGAGTTTAGTACCTACAGTCATTGAGTCTACAAGCAGAGGCGAGAGAGCTTTTGATATATACTCAAGACTATTAAAAGATAGAATAATATTTCTCGGAGAAGAGGTAAATGATGTTACTGCAAGTCTTGTTGTAGCACAGATTCTTTTCCTTGAGTCTGAAGACCCTACAAAGGATATAAATCTTTATATAAACAGCCCGGGCGGAAGTGTTGTAGCCGGTATGGCGATATATGATACAATGCAGTATGTAAAATGTGATGTATCCACTATCTGTATGGGTATGGCGGCAAGCATGGGAGCTTTCTTACTTGCAGGCGGAACAAAGGGCAAGAGATATGCGCTTCCGAATGCCGAGATTATGATACATCAGCCTTCAGGCGGTGCACAGGGACAGGCTACAGAGATTAAGATTGTCGCAGAACAGATTTTAAAGACAAAAGAAAAATTGAATAAGATTTTGGCTGAGAATACAAATCAGCCGATAGAGGTCATAGAAAGAGATACCGAGAGAGACAATTATATGTCTGCCGAGGAGGCTCTTGCCTATGGTATTATAGATAAGGTTATAGAACACCACTAAGGAGGTATTATGGCCAACAAGGACAAAATATGTTGCTCATTTTGTGGAAAAACATCAGATCAGGTAAGACGACTTCTTTCAGGTCCGAACGGAGTATATATTTGTGATGAATGTATAGAATTATGTTCTGAAATACTTGAAGAGGAGCTTGACGGAGTAACTGATTACTATGATGCTTCAAATGATATAAATCTCTTAAAACCTAAGGAAATCAAGAAGTTTTTGGATGATTATGTTATCGGACAGGATGATGCGAAGAAGGTATTGTCCGTAGCGGTATACAATCATTATAAGAGAATTAAATCAAAGAAAAGCTCAGAGGTGGAAATCCAAAAGAGTAATATCTTAATGCTTGGACCTACAGGTTCAGGTAAGACATATTTGGCACAGACTCTTGCAAAGATTTTGAATGTTCCGTTTGCGATTGCGGACGCTACCACACTTACAGAGGCCGGTTATGTCGGAGAAGATGTCGAGAATATTCTTCTTAAGCTTATTCAGGCGGCCGACGGTGATGTAAAGAGAGCCGAATACGGCATTATTTATATAGATGAGATTGATAAGATAACAAAGAAGTCTGAGAACGTATCCATTACCAGAGATGTATCCGGTGAAGGTGTACAGCAGGCACTGCTTAAGATACTTGAAGGAAGTATTGCTTCCGTACCGCCACAGGGCGGCAGAAAGCATCCGCAGCAGGAGCTTATACAGATAGATACCACAAATATATTGTTTATCTGTGGAGGAGCTTTTGACGGACTTGAAAAAGATAGTTGAGAACAGACTCTCAAAGGGAAGCATCGGATTCAATTCGGATGTGGTTGAGAAGAACTCAAAGTCGATAGACGAGCTTTTCAAGATGGTACTTCCGGGAGATTTGGCTAAGTTCGGACTTATACCTGAGTTTATCGGTCGTGTACCTGTTACGGTATCACTTGATATGCTTGACAAGGAAGCTCTTATACAGATAATGACCAAGCCTAAGAATGCCATCACAAAGCAGTATCAAAAGCTGTTTGAGCTTGACGATGTGAAGCTTGAGTTTGATAAAGGTGCTGTAGAAGAGGTGGCCAACCTTGCACTTGAAAGAAAAATAGGTGCAAGAGGTTTAAGGTCCATACTTGAGGGCGTTATGACAGAGATGATGTATGAGATACCTTCAGACCCGAATATAGGTATCTGTACCATCACAAAAGAGACAATAGACGGTGGAGAGCCTGATATTGTATACAGAGATAAATCTGTAAGAGCAAAAAAGATAAAAGCAACCAATGAAAACAGCGAAAGCGCTTAGAATTTACTTACCCTCGGCTATACCGGGGGTATTGTATATATAGGGAGTAAATGAACAGATTAAAAACAATATTGATAAAGGGGCAGGTAATCTTTCCGGGAGAGGTGATAGGATTTTCAGCTGACGACAGAGAAAAACTGAAGGTACAGCTGGAGGCCTATGACAATGATGAAGAGTTGTTTCTTTTAAGATTCAAATCGGATGACGACAATGAAAGAAAAGACAGTGCATATACCGAGACCAACGGTGTAATTGCAAAGGTAGAGAGTGTAAATGAAAAGGACAACGGTGTAACGGAGGTTTTGGTAAGGGCCGTCAGAAGAGGAAAACTTTAAAATCTATGGATTGCATAGCTCCTAACGAGTATGAAGCCGATGTGGAGGAGTATGTGGAATCTGAAGAAGGTTTTGACAGGATGATAAGAAGCCTTCACCTTACCATGAGGGGATACAGTGATGTAAACGAGAGATTCAGAAAGAACTTCCTTAACGACTTACTGGCTGTAAAGTCTTTGCCTGAGCTTTTGGACGGACTCAGACTTGCACTCAATTTAAACTATGAGAAGAGAAAGATAATCAATGCCGCAAAGACTCCTATAGAAGAATCAATGCTTCTTATGGAGATAATGAGCGAGGCCATAGACAGGAAAGAGATTTCGGACAGAATCAAGTCTGAAGTGGATAAGGATATTTCAAAAAATCAAAGAGATTATATTCTCAGAGAACATCTTAAAGGTAATTCAAAATGAAATGGCAAAAAACAGCGGCTATGAAAATGTTACAGATGAATACGAAGAGAAGCTTGAGAGTATAAAGCTGGATGAAGAGTACAAGGAAAAACTTAAAAAAGATATTTTAAGACTCAATACTTCCGCCAACAACGGCCCTGAGGGAAATGTTATCAGAACATATCTGGACACTGTCTTTGAAATGCCTTTCGGAAAAGAACAGTGAAGATATCAATGATATACTTCGTGCAAAGAAAATCCTTGACGAGGACCACTACGGACTTGAAAAGGTTAAGGACAGAATTTTAGAATATCTGTCTGTAAGGATATTAAATCCTGACGGAAATTCACCTATACTCTGCCTTGTGGGGACCTCCGGGAACAGGTAAGACTTCCATTGCAAAGAGTGTCGCAAAGGCGCTTGGCAGAAAGTATGTGAGAATAAGCCTTGGCGGTGTAGGCGATGAGGCTGAAATCAGAGGACACAGAAGAACATATGTGGGAGCTATGCCCGGCAGAATAGTGGAAGCTATAAAGAATGCAAAGGTGGAAAATCCTCTGCTTTTATTGGATGAGATAGACAAGACATCAAGAGATTATAAAGGGAGATGTGTCATCGGCGCTGCTTGAAGTACTGGACGGAGAGCAAAATAAGACCTTCAGAGACAGATATCTTGAGATACCGCTTGATTTATCTAAAGTCTTATTTATAGCTACGGCAAACACTCTGGATACTATTCCGAGACCTCTCCTTGACAGAATGGATATCATAGAGATAAGCTCTTATACCGAGAATGAGAAGTTTCATATTGCAAAGAAAGTATCTGGTGCCCAAGGAAATAGAGGCAAACGGTCTTAAGGATGTGCAGATAAGTTTCAGCGACAAGGCGATAAGAAAGATAATACATAACTACACCAGAGAGGCCGGAGTAAGAAACCTTTCAAGGCGAATCGGCGATATTTGCAGAAAATGTGCCAGAGAGTCGCTTGAGGGCAAAAAAAGCTTCAAAATCAGCGAAAAGAGTGTATTTAAGTATCTCGGAAAAGAAAAAAAGTAAGATATGATGAGGTGGAAAAAAAGAGCCAAAGGTCGGAGTTGTTACAGGACTTGCGTGGACAAGCGTGGGCGGAGATACTCTAAGTATTGAAGTGAATATAATGTCCGCAAGGGAACACTTACACTTACCGGAAATATGGGCGATGTCATGAAGGAAAGTGCAGGTATTGCAAAGAGTCTTGTAAGAAGTATGGCAAAGGAATATGCTATAGAAGATGATTTCTTTGAGAAAAAAACGATATTCATCTGCATATACCTGAAGGCGCTGTTCCTAAGGACGGACCGAGTGCGGGTGTGACTATGACTACCGCCATAATATCTGCAATCACAGGTAAGAAGGTGAGAGCGGATGTGGCAATGACAGGTGAGATAACTCTTCGAGGCAGGGTACTTCCTATAGGCGGTCTGAAAGAAAAGCTTTTGGCTGCGAAACTTGCAGGTGTAAAGACCGTATGTGTGCCTAAGGAGAATGAAGCCGATATTGCGGAACTTTCAAATGAGATTACAGACGGACTTAAGATAGTATATGTAAGCGATATAAGAGAAGTTTTGGATGTAGCACTGGTTAAGTGAGGTGTTTATGATAATAAAAAAAGCACAGCTTGAGACTGTATGCGGTATAACAAGTAAGTTTCCGGAAAACAGTGAGCCTGAACTGGTCTTTGCAGGCAAGTCAAATGTAGGAAAATCGTCACTGATAAATGCACTTATGAACAGAAAGTCGCTTGCAAGGACATCAAGTCAGCCCGGAAAGACGCAGACTATAAACTACTACAAAGTAAATGATGAAATATACTTTGTGGACTTGCCGGGATACGGTTATGCCAATGCCAATATTGAAACCAAGGCAAAATGGGGTAAGATGATTGAAAAGTATCTTCACACCTCAAAGCAGATAAAATGCATATTTTTACTTATAGATATAAGGCATGAGCCGGGTAAGAACGACAAGCAGATGTACGACTGGATCTTGCATAACGGTTATCAGCCTGTAATCATAGCTACAAAGCTTGATAAGCTTAAAAGAAGTCAGGTGGCTAAATGCGTAAAAATCGTAAGAGAAGGACTTGGACTGCCTAAGGAGGGTGTACTTATACCTTTCTCATCACAGACCAAGCAGGGAAAAGAAGAGATATATGATTTTATAGAGAATCTTTTGGCAGGAGAACAGGTTTAATTAAATGAAGATATTTATTGTGGAAGATGATGAAAATATAGTGGAGCTTTTGGGAGACGAACTGAGAGCGTGGGGATATGAAACAATGTCTGTGAAAGACTTTAACAATGTGGCAGGTGAGATAGAAGAGTTTGAGTCGGACCTTGTACTTATGGATATCACTCTGCCGTATTATAACGGTTTTTATTGGACTCAAAAAATCAGACAAAACTCAAATATACCGATTATTTTCATCTCTTCACACAATAATTCACCGGATATGGTATCCGCAATGCAATTCGGAGCGGATGACTATATTACAAAGCCTATTGATATCAATCTGACAAGAGTAAAAATACAGGCAATCCTAAGAAGGACTTATGAATATACGATGCAAAGTGATAAAATGACATTTGAAGGAATAAGTCTTGATACTTCAAGGGCAAAGCTTAGCGGCGAAGGTTTTGAGATAGACCTTACAAAGACCGAGCTGCTTATACTTGAAGCATTGTTTTCTATAAAGGGTCAAATTGCAAGGAGAGAGGATATAATGAATCACTGCTGGCAGGGAGATGATTTTATTGATGACAACACCCTTGCGGTGAATATTGCGAGGCTCAGGAAAAAGCTTGATGCCGTAGGTTATAAGGATCTTATACAGACGAAAAAAGGTATCGGATATTATCTTATGAGGTAGATATGAACAGATTGTGGTCTTTTTTAAAAAGTGAATACCGTATTTTTTTCACCCTTCTATGCACATGCCTTGTATTCGGAGGGGTATATTTTTATTTGCAAATCTTGATATGCAATATTTTATCTTGAGTCTTGAAATTATATTATTTTGTATGCTTATCTTTCTTATCAAAGAGTGGATGAACTATGTAAAAGAAGAGAATATCTTACAGGAAATGGAGAATATTCAAATAGAAAATAAAGCTCTCAGAAATAAGATGATTGAAGAAAGAAATGATTTGGAAGAATATTTTTCTGCTTTGGATACATCAGATAAAGACACCTATCACGGTGTGCAATCTGATACTTGGAAAAGCCTGATGCCGATTACAGACTTAAGGAACAGATTTTTTTATAGAAGATTATACAAATATGGCTATGAATTATTTGAAGCTGAAAAACAAGAACTTCGGATATGGACATCTGTGAAGCGGATCTGGACAGTATAATAAGCGGTGTAATAAAAAAATACTCAATTATCTTTATTGAAAAGAAGATAAAGTTAAACTATAAAAAAACGGAAGCTAAAGTAGTTAGTGATACGAAATGGCTTTCCATACTTTTTGGAACAGGTGATTTCAAATGCACTGAAGTATACAAAGTCGGGTGAAATCACTATACTCTATGATAATAAAACCAATAAGCTGACCGTAAAGGATACCGGAATAGGAATCCCTTCAAGTGATATAAAGAAAATCTTTGACAGAGGCTACTCGGGCTTTAACGGCAGGTTAAATGAAAAGTCAAGCGGTCTTGGACTTTATATGGTAGGAAAAATAGCTGAAATTTTAAATGTCGAAATAGAAGTAAAATCCGAGCTTAATGTAGGCAGTGAGTTCTCCTTTATATTTAAAAAAAGATAATTTTATTTAAAGTCCGGTCTAAACTTACAAGATTGTAAGATTAAACCGGATTTTGTCATATTAGATAAATGCAGGCAAGAAAAAAATTGAATGTAAAATAGTCGATATAAAGGAGGTAGACATGGCAATATTGGAATGTAAAAATATTAAAAAAATATATAAAACAAAGGATATAACAACGGAGGCGCTTAAGGGAGTGAACTTTTCGGTAGAAAAGGGTGAGTTCATCTCTATAATGGGTGAGTCGGGAGCCGGTAAGACAACTCTTTTAAATATAATAGCTACACTTGATAAGGCTACATCAGGCGTCTTAAGTTTAAACGGCAAAGACATTGCTACTTTAAAGAGTAACGAGATTGCAAGATTTCGCAGAAAAGAGCTGGGATTTGTATTTCAGGATTTCAACCTATTGGATCAGTTTTGTAATAAGGACAATATTTATCTGCCGCTTGTACTTTCAGAGGAAAAAGTATCTTTGATGGATGAGAGGCTTGATGAAATCAAAGACAGGCTTGGTATAGGTGAGCTGCTTGATAAATATCCCTATGAAGTATCGGGAGGACAAAGCAGAGGATAGCTATTGCAAGGGCCGTTATTACAAAGCCTGCACTGCTTTTGGCGGATGAGCCTACAGGAGCACTTGATTCTACATCTTCAGAGATGATTTTGAATCTGTTCCGTCAGGTCAACGAACACGGTCAGACCGTTTTGATGGTGACTCATTCACTTCGTGCGGCATCCTACGCAAAGAGAGTTTTGTTTATAAAAGACGGAGTTGTATTCCATGAGATATACAGAGGTGAAAATGAATCTCAGGGTGATTTTATGGAAAGAATAAATCAAAGTGAGTTTATGCTTGGCAGAGGTGAGAAAGTATGAGTTTTTCGATGGCAAAAAAGTTTGCGCTGCAAAACTTAAGAGCAAACAAATTACTTGAGATTCCCTTTGTGCTGTCATCAGGTATAATGCTGATACTTTTTAATGTAATGTCAAGCTTGGTAAACAACAATTATGTAAGAACAAGACATGTGGTTTTGCCGACGCTTATAAAGTTCGGAATAGTTATTCTGGCAATATTTACATTTATATTTATACAGTATGCTATAAATTTTTGGTTAAAGAGGAGGAATAAGGAGTTTGCACTGTACGGCATCTTGGGACTTGAGAAAAAACATGTAGGCAAGATTATCGGTATTGAATTTTTTATACTCTTTGCAATCATATGGATAATGGGAGTAGTCGGAGGATATATATTCGGTCAGCTTTGCTTTTTATTTTTAAACTTTTTGATGAAGGATGTGTCCGGAAGGCTGATGGACTATACTTTCAGTATTTCAGCACTTATAAATACTACAGTTTTGGTAGTGATTCTCTACCTGATTGTTATTATCGTAAGCGGATTCAGAATATATATGTCCACACCTATGGAACTTTTACAGAGAACTCATAAAGGTGAGGGGGAACCTAAGTCAAGAATCAAAATAATGCTTGCAGGATTTCTACTGCTCTTTGTGGGTTACGGTATTGCACTGTTTGTAGGCGGATTGCTTTCCTCTATTAACTATTTCTTTGTAGCTGTGCTTGCCACAATATTTGCGACTTATCTTTTGTACGCAACTTTTACGGTATTTATTTTGAAAGCGCAAAGAAATAATAAGAGCTTTTTATACACCCTAAGAAGTTTTTTTGAGTATAAGCGGACTTCTATACAGAATGAAGGGCAATGCGATATCGCTTGCAAGTATCTCTATTCTAAGTGCCGGAGTTATAATCAGTCTTTCCACTACGGTAACGATATACTCAAACTATATAAAGCTTGGAGACAGTATAATGCCAAGAGAATATAAGATTGAAGCCGGCAGTGAGAATATAAGCAATGAGGATATGGCAAAGAGACTGCAAAGCCTTGTGGAGTCAAGTGTACCGGATGCGTCAATGATTAAAGATGAGTACACTATATTTGATATGACTACAGCTGCAGTAAAGACAGGTGATACAATAGCTGAATATCAAAGAGACAGCAAAGCTGATCCTATATTTGTGGTTGCAAGCGACCTTGACGGATACAATGGGAGAACGCATCAAAATATTAAACTTGATGACGGAGAAATTTTACTGGGAGATAATAAAAATAATAAAATCGGTGACACATTAAAAATAGGAGACAGGGATTTTAAGGTCAGAAAAATAGACAGTATATTTCCTTATGAATATTCAGGAGTGGAAGGATACAGTATTGTTGTTAAGGATATGGCTACTCTGGAATTTTTAAGAGAGGCTTTGGACGGTTCGGATATAAATTGCAGTGTATATTGGGATGTAGACGGAGTAGATGATAAGGAATATGAGGATACATTGGTAAAGCTTAAAGACGGCATAAAGAATCAGCTTACAGGTGCTGGCAGAAGTGTGTATGATGTAAGCAGTCGTAGTGAGATGATAAGTAATCAGTATGAGATAAACGGAGGATTTTTATTTCTTGGGGTACTGATAGGTATTATCTTCCTTACAGGAACCGTTTTGATTACTTACTATAAGCAGATCAGTGAAGGCTATGAGGACAGAGAAAAGTATCAGATTATGAAAAAACTGGGGCTTTCAGATGATTTGATAAGAAAGACAACCGCGTCACAGATCGGGTGGATGTTTTATGCACCGCTTATTGTAGCAACGATTCATTGCATTGTGGCATCAAAGATAATATTCAGGCTTTTGGGTCTGTTCGGAGTAGGAGATGTTTCACTGTATGTGATATGTCTGGTATCTGTAATTGCAATATTTGCGTTTATATATTTTATTATCTTCGGGCTTACATCAAGGGTTTATGAAAAGATAGTTGAGTAAATTTAATCTTTCTATGGTATAATGTAAACTTAAGGTCAAAGGGATTTGACCAAATATTACCATAGAAAGAGGCTGTATGGAGATTTTAAAGGATTTGATGAATTTTTTGGATTCATCAGTGACAATGTTTCATGCAATAAATGAATGTGAAAAAGTTTTAAAAGACAGCGGGTATATATATTTACCTGAAAATGAAAAGTGGAATATAAGAGCGGGAAAGTACTATACAAAGAGAAATTCGTCAAGTCTTATCGCCTTTGATATAGCAGACGGAGATTATCACTTTCAAATAAGTGCGGCACATTCGGATTCGCCTACATTTAAGTTAAAGGACAGACCGATAATAGAGTCAAACGGCTACCTTAAGTTAAATGTTGAAGCCTATGGCGGAATGATTGATGCCACATGGCTTGATAAGCCTCTCACATTGGCGGGAAGAGTGATGGTAGATACCGGGTGCGGCATAGAGACGAGACTGCTTTATATAGATAAAGACCTGTTAATTATTCCCAATGTACCTATACATTTTAATAGAGAAATCAATAAGGGATTTGCTTTCAACAATCAAGTGGATATGTTGCCTGTATTCAGTGCAGGCAATCTAAGTGAAGCCGATTTTGACAAGATGCTTGCAAAGGAGCTGGGTGTTAAGCCTGAGGCCATACTTGCAAAGGATTTGTACCTTGTAAACAGACAAAGGCTACAGTTATAGGCTATGACAATGAACTTATATCAAGCGGAAGACTTGACGACCTTGAGTGTGTATACACATCACTGCTTGGCTTTATTGAGGCTATGAACAATGATCATATCAATGTCTTTGCGGTATTTGACAATGAGGAAGTTGGCTCCGTGACAAAGCAGGGTGCAATGTCCACATTTCTTGTGAGCACACTTAACAGGATAAACAAAGCACTTGGAAAATCCGATGAGGACTACTACAGAGCGATAGCAAAGAGTATGCTTATAAGCTGTGACAATGCACATGCAATTCATCCGAATCACCCTGAGCTTTTTGATGTAAAGAACAGACCGGTTCTAAACAAAGGAATTGCAATCAAAGAAAGTGCAAATCAGAAGTACACAACAGATGCGTTCAGCAGAGCCGTACTGAAAAAGATTCTTGATAAGAACAATATTCCGTATCAGACTTTTGCAAACAGAAGCGACATCATAGGAGGTTCAACGCTTGGCAATCTTTCAAATACGGCTGTAAGTATGAATGCCGTAGATATAGGTTTGCCGCAACTTGCCATGCACTCGGCATATGAAACGGCAGGAGCCAAGGATGTGGAGTATGCGATAGAAGCGCTTAGAGCATTTTTTGAGACAAATATTGATATAAAAGATGATAAGGTGTCTTTAGAGGTATAGATGAAGGATAAGAACGAAATATACTTTAAATGGGGTATTACTGCAGTTGCGGTAATTGTGATAGCACTTGTAATATCTTTGATTTTCAGTAAGCTTGGAATTATCGCCTCGGCTCTAAAGACTGTAGTATCTACAGTTTCATCAGTGCTTTACGGCGTGGTTATGGCATTTTTGATGGCGCCCGTATACGACAGGATAAGCGCATGGGTGGAGGAGATACTCTCCTCATTTTTCCCAAAGTGGAAGAAATCCGGCAAATGGGCAAAGTTTATAGCTACTTTGGCTTGTCTTATCATACTTATATTTGTGATATTTGCACTTATAATGATGATAATACCGGAGCTTGTAAACAGTATCACAAATGTTATAGGCTATGCTCCTGACGGAATGAGCAATCTGGAAAATTGGTTAAAGGATATACTCAATAAAAACCCTGACCTTGAAAAGCTTGTAATAGGCAACTATCAGGATATAAGCGAGAGGATAAGCGATATTGCAACCACTACCGTACTGCCGAATGTAAATACATACATTAAGAACTTATCAAGCGGTGTAATGAATGCACTGGGTGTGGTGGTAAATATCATTATCGGTATGATGGTAATGATGTATCTTCTCAATATGAAGACCACACTTTCATCACAGGCCAAAAAGATTGTGTATTCAATGGCAGGTGTAAAGATAGGTAATGAGATAGTTACGGAAGCCAGATATATCAAAAATATGTTTGAAAAGTTTATTGTAGGTAAGATAATAGACTCCATCATAATAGGAATAATAAACTATTTCTTTATGGTGATAATACATATGCCTTATGCTCTGCTTATAAGCGTGGTGGTAGGTGTAACAAATGTTATACCTTTCTTCGGACCTTTTATCGGTGCGATTCCGAGTATAGTGTTGTTATTACTTGTTTCACCTGTTACGGCACTTCAGTTTGCAGTATGGATTTTGGTATTGCAGCAGGTGGATGGAAATATTATCGGACCGAAGATACTCGGACAGACTACAGGTCTTCCAAGCTTTTGGGTACTGTTTTCAATACTGCTCTTTGGCGGACTTTTCGGCATTGTCGGTATGATAATAGCTGTGCCTACATGGGCTATAATATACAGGAGTATAAGCAGGCTTTCGGAACATTTTTTAAAGAAAAAGGGATTGGAGCCTGACAGTAAACATTACATGGATCTTGACTACATAGATGAAGAAAGCAAAAAATATATAAAATTGGAATAATTTATGTACCCCTCATTTGATAAAGATAATGAGGGGTGATTTTTTAGGAGGAAAAATGACAAAAGAAAACTTACAGTATATAGAAAATGTAAAGGCCGGGGATATACCTTGGCACAGGCTTACCACTGCTTATAAAAGAGCTACGGATTTTGATAAGTATTTTGATGTGCTTTTTAAGATGAAAAGCAAAGAAGATGTAGAAGAGTCAGGAAATGAGATTGCTGTAAATATAGAACATCAGGATACACTTTGGCAAGCAACACCTTTTGCCTGTATATTCCTATACAGAATATTTAAAGGCTTTGAATGACAGAGATAAAAACCCTGTAGCGGCATATCTTGTACCGGAGCTTGCGGAATTGTTCGGATATATAGTTGAAGCGGTAAATATTGTCGAAGATATGGAACATCCAGATCCCTTACCGCACTTTAAAGATATGCTTTCTGAAAAGTATCTTTGGTCTGAAGTTTATGATGAGGAAGAGGATGAAATGAGATGGGACGAGGGTGATGTATTTCCTGATGATTTGTATTACAGCTTTTACTACTATTCAAAACAGGTGTTGCTTCTTTTAAAACCTTTATTAGAACAGCCGGAGGATAAATGGTCTAAGAAATTATATGAGCTTATAAAAGAATAGGAGACAATATGAAGACATTAAAGAGAATATTACTTGGTTTTGTAATTATTATAGCGGCAACGGCCTGCCTTTGGTTTGGCAGATTTAAGGTCGAAGATATAAGTGCTCATAAAAAAATAGCGGATATAAATGCATATACGAAGACTGTGGATGATATAAAAATATCGGATAATGTAAATGTGGTCGGGATAGGAGAGGCGGCCCACGGCTGTAAGGACTTTCAGGAACTTAAGCTCTCAGTCCTAAAGAAAATGGTGAAAGATTATGACTTTAGAGCTTTTGCACTTGAGGCGGACTATGGTGAGTGTGCTGCAATAAACAGATATATTCAAGGCGGTGACGGAGATATAGAAAGTATTGTAAAGACATTTTCATTTCCGATATATCATACAAAGCAGATGGAAGAACTTATTTCATGGATGAGAGAATACAACAGTACCGTAAGTGAAGGCAGGAAGCTTAGATTCTACGGATTTGATATGCAAAATCCTGAAACAAGTTATGAGTTTTTAAAAAGTTACTGCACATCAAAGGGACTTACAAGTGCAGAAGAATTTGATAAAAATTTGGACTGCATAGAAAAAGGTGAGGTAAGCGTAGAGAGTGCAAAAGCCGCTATTGGTTTTATCAACAGCCTGAAAGAAAAAATCGGCGATATAGATGTGTCAAATGCCGATGACAGGGATGCGGTATTTGAGTTAAATACTGTAAGACAGTCAATGGAGACTTTTACTAAAAGTGATGAATCAATTTATACTCTCAGAGACAGTGATATGGCAGGTAATATAGAGACTGTTTTGAATATTGAAAAGAAAATAGGTAGCGGAAAGCTTGTTATAGCGGCACATGACGGACATATAGCAAAGATCGGCAACGGATATACATCTATGGGAGCCGTTTTATCAAATGATCTTAAAGACGCTTACTACAGTATAGGCACAGATTTTTGGAAGGTTACGGACAATATAAAGAATTTTCAGAAGAAAAACAGAAGTATACAAAGTTTTATTTCAGCCGATCCGCTTGCGGCACAGGCAAGATTTGCAAAGGATAAGCAGTATTTATTGGACTTTTCTGATATAAAGGAGGGCAGCAGTCTATACAGTCTGATAAATTCTCCGTTAAGAATGGGATCCCTTGGAGAAGGATATACATGGATGATGAGGATAGTACAGAGCAGTTACAGACCTAAGGCGATGCCAAGCGGCCTGTATGATGCAATGATTTTTGTATACGAAGGTAGTCCGATAGAGATAATAAATTAAAAATAGCTGCTCATTGATATAAAATTCTTATATTAACTTGCTTTTTTAAAGCAAAGTGATATACTCCTAGTTAGCAAATTCTAACCGGGAGGTTTTTTATGAACAATGTAATAAATATAGTTATAATAGTTGTCATTGCGGTATTGGTGGTTTTCGGAATCGCAAACTATATCAAAAAGCTGAAAAAGGGTGGAGATTGTTGCCCTGAACATGAAGAAACTACAAAGTCGATAAAGGTTAAGGACAGAGACAAGTCACATTATCCGTATGAGGCAAAGCTTGCAATAGACGGTATGAGCTGCGGTAACTGTGTAAGAAATGTTGAGAATGCACTAAATGCTCTTGACGGTACATGGGCAAGCGTCAGCCTTGAGGACAATATGGCGACGGTACTTTTAAAGGATAAGCCTGATATTGATAAGCTTTCAAAGGCTGTATCGGATGCAGGATATTTGGTATTAAAGAGGAAATCCACATACTAAAATTGTAAAATAGGGACTAAAAATTGAAAGATTATTTAAAATCAAATAAAATTGGCATAATATAGCGTTAATAATATAAATATGTTATAATAGACAGTACAATATATTTGTTAATGCATAATGAATATCACAATGTATAAGATTATCTTATAATTTAATTCATATTTTGCATTGGAAAGGAAATTTATGTCAAAGAAGATTAAAGTATTTTATGATTACACATGCCCTTTTTGTTACAAAGGAATAGGAGAGCTTCAAGATATTTTACCGGATTATAAGAGCGTGGAGGTGGAGTGGTCTCCATGTGAGGCACATCCGAGACCCGAACCTGCAAGAGTTCATTCGGATTTGGCTGCACAGGTAGGTTTTTATATTGCAGAGAACGGTTTCAATATAAAAAAGTACAACAATTTGGTGTTTGAGGCACATTTTGAAAAACAGCAAAAAATTGACGATAAGGAGCTTTTAGCAGACCTCGCCGAGCAGGCAGGTGCAAAGAGAGAAGATGTTTTGGAGCTTTTGGCTGCAAATAAGAACGCAAAGAAGGTGGAAGATTCAAATATTGAGGTTTGGGATACATTAGGTATTCCTGCAGTGCCTTCTTATGTGTACGGTGATACGATTGCGGCATCCGGAGGCGGATTATTGGTTCCTATCAGTAAAGTTTCAGAACTTTTTAAGCTTGCTGCAAACGACAAGTAAAGTGATTTTGGTAGTTTTTACAAAAGTTACTTAGAAAATATTCAACAAAGTTTTTTCTTTGGTAAAATTTAAGCTATATTATAATATATAAAAATTATATTATAATATGGCTTTTTTTCTATATATAATAGCCTAAAAAATTAGACCAAAAAGCTCCAATTACCGCTTTGCAAAAAGATTGCAACATTTTCTTATTGACATTTAACATTTATGTAATATAATAAAGGTATCCCGACGAACAAAAGATTCGTTCTTTGCAAGAAAGGAAGTAAATGAAAAATAACTTTAAGAAGATAATTTTAGTTGCATCTGTTTTTTCAGCTATGATGGCGGGAAGTGCATATGCGGCTACACAGGCGGAAGTGGATTATGTGACGGGTCCTGCATTCGGTCTTAATGCGGATCAGTACGAAACAACACTTGACTCTTATAAACAACAGCAGGAGGCTGAACTTGTAGCGAAGGAGGATGAGGAGATAGCTGCCTTAAGAGCATCAGCAAGAGGCAGATCTGTAGGTAAGTTCAAAGCATATGCTTACTCACTTGACACAGATCCTTCCAATATTACTACTGCAGGTACAAGACCTACTGTAGGAAGAACTATAGCTGCAGACTGGTCAGTGCTTCCGAGAGGAACCAGAGTTCGTATAGGAAACAGTGATACTATCTATGTAGTGGAAGACACAGGTGGCAATATTAAGGGAAAGACCATCGACATCTTCATGAACAATGACAGTGAGGCCAGAGCACATGGAGTAAGATACCCTGAGCTTTACGTTGTAGAGGGTGATGCAAAGACGCTCAGCAAAAGATTGATGCGATTTTGGCAAGAAGAGCCGAGAGACAGGCAAGTCAGAATAAATAATTTAAGACCAAGAGATAGCAAATAAGTTAATATGTGAATAGGTTAGACAGTTACAAGCAGGTAACAAGGCAATATAGGATTATTGTCTACACTTCGTTAAGAAGATATGATTAATACGTTTGCAAAAGGGATATTAGAGAGAAAATCAATTCGGTTTTCTCTTTTTTATATTGTGAAAAAAACAACCCGCCCTAAACTTGATACAGAAATAAAAACTCCCGCAGGAAAATCTACGGGAGTCTTTTATTTATTTTGCAAACTGTCTTGGCGGTGTATTTTCGTTAAGAAGCTCAAACTTATATCCGTCAGCCTTAAGCCTCTCTATAATGGTAGGGAGAGCATCATGTACGAATGCGGTACTCGGCATATCGTGCATAAGCAAAATGGAATGAGTATTCTCATTTACCTGCTTGATAGTCTGGTCAATAAGTTCCTGACCTTTCTTGCCCTCTACGTCACCGTCAAATGAGTTCCAGTCAAAGTATACTATTCCTCTGTCTCTGATAGCCTGTAAAAGCTGAGGTCTGATAGCTTTGTTGTAGCTTGCATTGCTTCCGCCCGGGAAACGAAGCATCTTACTGTGCTCGCCTGTAGCTTTAAAAATAAGATCGTCCATAGCGTCATAGTCCGCCATAAAAGCATCTACAGAAGCATATATCTTCTTGTAGTTATGTGTCAAACTGTGAACGGCTACATTGTGACCTCTGTCTTTGATCTGCTTAAGCATATTTATCAGAGGTTCCGTATCCATATACTGTGCTGTAACAAAGAAACAAGCCTTGATATTGTACTGGTCCAATATATCTAAAAGTCTTGGAGTACCTGTCCAAGGACCGTCGTCAAATGTGAAGTAAACCACCTTTTCATCCGGACCCGGGTTGCTCTCAGGTGCGGCTGTAGTCTCTTCGGCACTCTGAGAAGTCTCGCTCTCGGATACCGCTGAAATCTCACCTTCACTTGAGGTCTCACTGTTATTCACTTCTACAGTTGTCTCTGTAGTGTCCTTTGATGCGTCCGCTACTTTAACATTTTTCTTTCTTGCATTCCAACCGTAGGCAACCATCGCTGTAAAAATACAGCAAAAAATCAATACTATAATCGGCACAACAAAATTATGTCTTTTTCTTCTACTTCTTCTTTTCATTTCTACCTTCCTTAGATAAATTGAATGCCCTGAGTCTTGTAAGATCTACGAAGATATATAGAATTTAGATGACAAACAGAGTATTCGAAACTTGTATTAGTATAACAGATAACAGGCGGTTTGTGTTGATATTTTTCTTAAATACTTTTAAAGGAATGATAAAGCGTGATTATGATATTCGAATAAATATGAGTATAATATGTGATTTTGTTGACATTTATAATATATGCATATATGATGTGTGTGTTCAAAAACAAAATGAAAAGGAAAATATTATGGTATATATTTGGCTGATTATAGGCTTTGTATGTCTTGTAGGCGGAGCGAATTTCTTTGTTGAGGGAGCTTCGCAGGTGGCAAGAAAGCTCAATGTGCCTTCTGTTGTAATAGGTCTTACAATAGTGGCGTTCGGAACAAGCGCTCCCGAGGCTGCGGTAAGTATTGATGCGGCTCTAAAGGGTAGCAATGCGATAGCGCTTAACAATGTTATAGGTTCAAACATATTCAATCTTTTGGCGGTAGTGGGTATATGCGGAATAATACATGCAATGCCTGTGGATAAGTCGCTTTTAAAATTTGACTATGTGGTGAATATAATAATTACGATTATAACACTTGCTTTTATATTCCTTACAAGCGGTATAGGAAGAATAGAGGGCGCGATACTTCTTATAATTTTTATAGCGTATATGATTTATACTGTAAGGTCTGCGCTTAAAGGAAGCAGTGACAATAAGGACGAAACAAGAAAAAGCTTCCGCTGCCTTTGGCAATTGTCTATATAGTCGGAGGTCTTGTGCTTGTAGTATTAGGCGGTGACAAGGTTGTGGAGTCCGCCAAAGAGATTGCTTTGATGTTCGGAATGAGTGAGACATTGGTAGGACTTACAATAGTGGCGATAGGTACTTCACTTCCTGAGCTTGTGACAAGTATTGTAGCTTCAAGTAAGGGTGAGAACGGTCTTGCACTTGGTAATGTTATAGGTTCAAATATCTTTAATATAATATTTATACTGGCATTCTCTTCCGTATTAAATCCTATAGGCGCGGATGTGGTAGCGGTATATGATACATTCTTTTTATTATGTGCGACCTTGATGGTGTATATATTGGCTAAAAATGACGGTGAGATATCCAAAAAAGAGGGACTTGCCATGGTTATAGCTTATATAGCCTACACTGTATTTATTATCTTAAGATAAAAATAAACCGATTCTTTTTGAGATAACTCATAAGAATCGGTTTTTATTTTACAATAAAGCAAGTTTTATGCTAAGAAAGGCACAAGGAATAAGAATCCGCAGCCTATGATGATTCCTGTCACTATAAGTACTATAGCACAGTAACCCATAATATCTCTGGCGCCAAGTCCTGCAATACCCAGAGCCGGCAAAGCCCAGAAAGGTTGAAGCATATTTGTCCAAGCGTCACCCCATGCAATAGCCATAGCGGATACTGCAGGAGAAACTCCGATTGAATTGCCTGCAGGCATTACTATAGGAGCCTGTACAGCCCACTGTCCGCCGCCTGAAGGAACGAAGAAGTTTACAATACCTGCAGAGAGGAATGTAAACAGCGGGAATGTGGTCTGAGTTGATATATTTACAAAGAAATCGCTTATAGCACCTGCAAGTGAATGTCCGTTAGGACCTGCAGCGGTCATAACACCCATGATACCTGCATAGAACGGGAACTGTAAGATGATACCGCCTGCACTCTTTGAAGCGTCTGTAATAGCTCTTACATAGCTTATAGGAGTTCCATGGAATATAATTCCCAGTGTAAGGAAGATAAGGTTTACAACATCAAGTGATAAATTCAGCCCCTTGTTAATAAATACAGTATATCCAAGATACAAAATAGCAAGCAAAGCTGTGAGTACTGAAAGAACCGGACTGTTCTCAAGCTGTTCAGCAGGTGTAGTGGCCTTGGTTAGCTCAACCTTTTCTTCTACAAGCAGCTTAGGATCTACAGTAACGGTATCCTCAGGCAGCGGATGCATCTTCGCATTGACAAATGCTATTACTATAATGATAGCCACTACAATGATAAGATTCCATGCTGAAAATATAGTCTGTGATGTAGGGATAGACTCTGTTACGGCACCTGCTGTCTGCTTGTTTATCTCATCGGTATATGAAGCAAGCTGTAGCGGTATTGAACCTGAAAAACCTGCATGCCAGATTACAAAGCCTGAATATGCCGATGCGATAAGCAGTCTGTAGTCAACACCCTTTACCTTCTTTGCAATTTCCTTTGCAAGTATTGCGCCTACTACAAGTCCGAATCCCCAGTTAAGCCAACAGGCAATCATAGATACAACTGTAATAAATACGATTGCGGATGTAGGACTTTTTGGAACTTCTGCCGCCGCATTTATCGCTCTCTTTACCGGCGGAGCGGTAGCAAGTGCGGTACCGAGTACAAGTACAAGAGCCATCTGCATAGAGAATTTCAAAAGACTCCAGATACCCTTACCCCAGGCATCGGCTACATCCCAAGGCATCATACCTGTAACGGGCATTGCAGCCAGGAAAACTAAAATAGTAAGGATGATACAGAAGATAAATGCATCCGGCAAATACTTCTGAACAACATTTACACATGCGTTTGTAAATTTCTTAAACATTTATCTGCCTCCTTTTACGAATTGTTTAATTATTAACATTATATCAAAATACAATCCAAAAAACCACTATATATTCATAAAAAATTAAATGAAAATGCTTCGAAAATTCATAAAAAGCATTCCAACTTCAAAAAGGGATATTGCTATAAGCATATCCCCGATGTATAAAAGCATTATAGTAAAAGGCCTTTATGAATGTCTTTAAATTAGAATGTTTTTAAATCGTCTGCAACTTTTAAAGGAGCTTCGGTCTTTGCAATAACTTCATCTACGCTTACTCCCTCAGCCACTTCTTTAAGTACAAGACCGTCATCTGTAACTTCGATTACAGCCAACTCCGTAACAATCTCGTCAACAGCATGTATAGCTGTAGCCGGAAGATTGATAGACTTCAAAATCTTCGGAGAACCGTCTTTTGCGGTATGTGTCATAGCGATGACAACTTTTCTTGAACCTGTAACAAGGTCCATAGCGCCGCCCATACCCGGAACCATCTTGCCCGGAACTATATGGCTTGCAAGGTTTCCTTTTTCATCTACCTGCAATGCACCGAGAACAGTCATATCTACATGTCCGCCACGGATGATTGCAAATGAGAATGCACTGTCAAAGTATGAAGCGCCTCGTAAAACGGTTACATTCTGTCCGCCTGAATTGATAAGATATTTGTTTTCAAGTCCTTTACCTGCGAGAGGTCCCATACCGAGAATACCGTTCTCGGACTGAAGTGTAATCTCTATTCCTTCAGGAACATAGTCAGCTACCATAGTAGGAAGTCCGATACCTAAGTTTACCACATCACCATCATGTAAATCACGAGCAACTCGTCTGGCAATTTTCTCTTTTGACATTATGATTCACCTCCTACAAGATAATCTACAAATATAGCCGGAACTGCAACATTCTCAGGCTGAATATCGCCTACAGGAACTATAAGGTCCGCACCTACGATAACAACATCTGCAGCTGTAGCCATAACCGTATTGAAGTTCTTTGATGTAGCTGTGAAGTAAAGGTTTCCCTTTTCATCGGCTATTGTGGCACCTATAAGAGCAAAGTCGGCTCTGAGAGGCTTCTCAAGGAGGTAGTCCTTGCCGTCAATAGTGAGAACCTGCTTGCCCTTGGCAACTTCCGTACCGACACCTGTAGGTGTAAGCACACCGCCGAGTCCTGCACCGCCTGAACGGATTCTCTCTGCAAGAGTACCCTGTGGACAAGCTCAACTTCCATTGTGCCGTCATGCATCTTTTGTCCGGTTATAGGGTTTGTACCTATATGTGTTGCAATAACTTTCTTTACCTGATTATTGACAACCAGTTTACCGATACCGGTTGTAGGAGTAGCGGTATCATTACATATAAGTGTTAAATCCTTTACTCCCTTCTCAACCAATGCATCAATGATCGGTTCAGGTGTACCGCAGGCTAAAAAGCCGCCTACCATGATGGTTGCGCCGTCATGGATGTTTGCAATAGCGTCTTTGATTGAAACTATCTTCATTTTTATTCCCTTTCTACAACAATTGCTGTGCCCATACCGCCACCGATACATAGTGTGGCAAGGCCGCATTTTGAATCTCTTTTTTGCATCTCATAGAGTAGAGTTGTAAGTATTCTTGCACCTGATGCACCGATAGGATGTCCAAGTGCTATAGCACCGCCGTTTACATTGGTGATTTCTCTCTTAAAGCCGAGCTCGTTACATACTGCAATAGCCTGTGCCGCAAAAGCCTCGTTAGCTTCGATAAGTTCAAGGTCGTCTACTGTAACACCTGCCTTTTCCATAGCCTTTCTGGATGCAGGAATTACACCGAGTCCCATTACGCTAGGATCAACACCGCCTGAAGCATAGCCCTTAATAGTAGCCATGATAGGAAGCTTAAGCTCAAGAGCCTTCTCCTTGGAAGCGATAATGAACATTGCAGCACCGTCGTTGATACCTGATGCGTTACCTGCAGTTACAGTACCGTCTTTCTTGAATGCAGGTTTAAGCTTTGCAAGGTTCTCTATAGTAGTATTGAATCTTGGGAACTCATCTGTATCAAATACCTTAGGATCTCCCTTTCTCTGCGGGATAACTACAGGAACTATCTCATCTTTGAATCTTCCGGTCTCAATAGCTACCTGAGCTCTTCTCTGGCTCTCAACAGAGAAAACATCCTGATCTTCTCTTGTAATACCCTTTTGCTCAGCGATATTCTCAGCTGTTACTCCCATATGATAATTGTTGAAGGCATCCCAAAGACCGTCTGTAATCATCTCGTCTACAAGTGTCTGATTGCCCATCTTCACGCCGAATCTTGCGCCTCTTAAGATATAAGGTGCGTTTGACATACTCTCCGTACCGCCTGCCAATACGATATCCGCATCGCCCGCTTTGATAATCTGAGCTGCAAGCTCAATAGTTCTAAGGCCTGAACCGCAAACCTTATTTACTGAAAAAGCAGGAGTAGTATTCGGAAGACCTGCACCAAGTATTACCTGGCGAGCGATATTCTGACCGAGACCTGCACCAAGTACGTTTCCGACTATTGCTTCATCAATAAGAGAAGGGTCAATACCGGCACGCTCAATAGCTCCCTTTGCCGCTGTGATACCAAGATCTACCGCACTTACACCTGCCAATGAACCGCCGAAACTACCCATAGCTGTTCTTGCAGCACTAACTATAACTACCTCTTTCATGTTTATTACCTCGTCATTCTATAAAAATGAACAATACCAAAGAGTGATTATCGCCCTGTATTGTTAGATATACGTCTCATCCATAGCATACCATAACTGTAAGGATTTATCTACCCCCTTATTATTGAAAATGGCTATAAAAAATATTGTATATTATTATATATATTTTTTTAAACAATGTGGTATAATATATAAAAAGTGCGAGTATGTATAAAATACTATAGACAGGTCAGGTTTATTCCATATCTAAGTAATAAAAAAAGACAGCAAAATAATTTTTGCTCAATTAAAGATTAAAAAAAATTCATACTTTTTAATCAATGATGTATTTTTGTATACAAGGAATTGCTTATGCAAAATATATATAATACTTAGTCAAAAAAACTGATTGAATGTCAGATACATATATGTTATATTTTTATCAGAGAGTTTTATCATGTCAAATATGATTACTGACATGCAATATTTACAAGGAGGTGTTTTATGGGTTTTGTAAGATTTGACGCGGAAGGTGCGATCGGTATTGTTACTATTGACAGACCTAAGGCACTTAATGCTTTGAATTCCGAAGTGTTATCAGATCTTGAGGTATGTTTTGACGGAATTGATACAAATGTTATAAGAGCCGTTGTATTGACAGGTTCAGGCGATAAGTCCTTTGTAGCCGGTGCGGATATCGGTGAGATGAGCAAACTGAGTGTAGCTGAAGGTGAAGCATTCGGTAAGAAGGGAAATGATGTATTCAGAAAGATTGAGACTTTCCCGATACCTGTAATAGCTGCAGTGAACGGATTTGCACTGGGCGGCGGATGTGAGCTTGCTATGAGCTGTGATATAAGAATATGCTCGGAGAATGCAGTATTCGGACAGCCTGAGGTGGGACTCGGTATTACACCGGGATTTGGCGGTACTCAAAGACTTGCCAGAATAATCGGAATAGGTATGGCTAAGCAGCTTATATTTACTGCAAGAAATATAAAAGCCGACGATGCTCTAAGACTCGGACTTGTAAACGCTGTTTATACAAGTGAAGAGCTTATGGTTCAGGCTAAGAAGATGGCGGCTACAATAGCTGCAAACGCTCCTATAGCTGTCAGAGCCGCAAAGAAAGCTATAAATGACGGACTTCAGGTAGATATTGATAAAGCCATTGTTATAGAAGAAAAACTGTTCGGCAGTTGCTTTGAAACTCATGACCAGAAGGAAGGCATGGGTGCATTCATGGAGAAGAGAAAAGAAAAGAATTTACCAATTCATAAATTTCGACTTGGTAAAGTATAGTTTTTATAAATTTAAATTATTTAAAGGTTTTTGAGAAAGGAAGTAAAAAGATGATAGTTGGTGTTATTGGTGCAGGTACAATGGGTTCAGGAATTGCTCAGGCTTTTGCTATGACTGAAGGTTATGAGGTTAGACTTTGTGATATCAAAGAAGAGTTTGCACAGGCAGGTTTTGCAAAGATTCAAAAGAATATCAATTTCCTTGTAGGTAAAGAAAAGATTACAAAAGAAGCCGGAGATAAGATTATTTCAAAGATAAAAGTCGGACTCAGCAATATTTGTACAGACTGTGACCTTGTTGTTGAAGTTGCACTGGAGAAGATGGAAATTAAGAAAGAGATCTTTAAGGAACTTGAGAATATTGTTCCTAAGGATTGTATCTTTGCTTCAAATACTTCATCACTTTCTATTACAAGAATCAGCGAAGGACTTGACAGACCTGTAGTAGGAATGCATTTCTTCAATCCGGCTGACAGAATGAAACTTGTTGAGGTAATCGGCGGAAAGAACACACCTGCAGAGCTTGTTAAGAAGATAGAAGAGATTGCCGTTGAGATCGGCAAGACACCTGTACAGGTTAAGGAAGCTCCGGGATTTGTAGTAAACCGTATCCTTATCCCTATGATCAATGAAGCAATCAATGTATGGGATGCAGGAACAGCAGATGCCGAGGGTGTTGATACAGCTATGGTTTTAGGATGTGCACATCCTATGGGACCTCTTCGTTTAGCAGACCTTATCGGACTTGATATTTGCCTTGCTATTATGGAAGTTATTCACAATGAGACAGGTGACGACAAGTACATACCTGCTCCTAAGTTAAAAGAACTTGTAGCTGCAGGTAAGCTCGGTAAGAAGACCGGAGAAGGAATCTTCTCATATAAGTAAAATAGATACCCCCTTTTTACAGAGGTAAGAAGGGGGCATAAATATTGGTATAAATACAAAAGGCGGGTTTGTATTTACTATATATAAGGTGAAAGAAAACTAAGAAAGGATAATGCAAACAAAGACTTTCACTTTTATGTTTGCACTTGGATTTATTCAAGTAGGGTATTATTCATGGATTTTACTTTAGACAAGAAACATGAGATGGCGAGAACCCTCTTTAGGGAGTTTGCCGAAAAGGAAGTAAAACCTCTTGCAATAGAGGTAGATGAAACAGAAGTATTTCCAAGAGAGACTGTAACTAAGATGGCTAAATACGGTTTCCTTGGTATTCCTGTTGCAAAGGAGTACGGCGGTCAGGGAGCAGATCCGTTGGCATATGTTATGTGTGTTGAAGAGATTGCAAAAGACTGCGCTACTACAGCCGTTATTATTTCAGCACATACATCTCTTTGCTGTGATCCTATTGCCACATACGGTACACCGGGCTCAGAAAGAGAAGTATCTTATTCCACTTGCAAAGGGAGAGAAGCTTGGAGCATTCGGTCTTACAGAGCCTAACGCAGGTACTGATGCACAGGGTGTTGTTACGACTGCCGTTCTTGACGGTGACGAGTATGTACTCAACGGTTCAAAGATTTTCATTACCAACGGTAAGGAAGCTGATATCTATGTAATCATTGCATGTACAGATGTAAAGGTGGATGCTAAGGGCAGAAAGAAAAAAATCTTCTCAGCATTCCTTGTAGAAAAGGGAACACCGGGATTCTCATTCGGTACAAAGGAAAAGAAGATGGGTATCAGAGGTTCATCTACATATGAGCTTATTTTTAACGATTGCAGAATTCCGAAGGAAAATATGCTTGGACCTGAAGGTAAGGGATTCGGTATTGCAATGCATACTCTTGACGGCGGTCGTATAGGTATTGCCGCACAGGCACTCGGTATTGCTGAGGGCGCACTTGAGAGAACTATCAACTATGTAAAAGAGAGAAAGCAGTTCGGAAGAACTATCGGTGCATTCCAGAATACACAGTTTGAGCTTGCAAATATGGCAACCAAAGTAAAAGCGGCACAGATGCTTGTATACAGAGCTGCAATGGCTAAGGCTACACAGAAGACATATTCTGAAGAAGCCGCAATGGCCAAGCTTTTTGCTGCAGAGGTAGCTATGGAAGTAACTACCAAGGCTGTTCAGCTGCACGGCGGATATGGTTATACAAGAGAATACGAGATTGAAAGAATGATGCGTGATGCGAAGATTACAGAAGTTTACGAAGGTACAAGTGAAGTACAGAGAATGGTAATCGCCGGTTCATTGCTTAAATAAAGTTGCTATTACGAATGGAGGATGTCATGAAGATAGTTGTTTGTATTAAACAAGTGCCGGATACAAAGGGTGGCGTTGTTTTCAACCCTGACGGCACACTTAACAGAGGAGCTATGCTTACAATCATGAACCCTGATGATAAAGCGGGTCTTGAGGCTGCTCTCAGAATAAAAGATAAATACGGTGCGGAAGTTACAGTGGTTACTATGGGACTTCCGAAGGCTGATGAGGTACTTAGAGAAGCTCTTGCAATGGGAGCCGACAATGCAATCCTTATCACAGACAGAGTACTTGGCGGTGCAGATACTTGGGCTACATCACAGACTATAGCCGGTGCACTCAGAAAGCTTGAATATGATATTATTATTACAGGTCGTCAGGCTATCGACGGTGATACCGCACAGGTCGGACCGCAGATTTCAGAGCACCTCGGCATACCTGTTATCAGCTATGCACAAAAGATTGAGGTTGAAGGTGACAGTGTAGTGGTAGAGCGTCAGTTTGATGACAGATACCATGTTTGAAAGCAAAGATGCCTGTACTTATCACAGCACTATCAGAGCTGAATGAACCTAGATATATGACTCCGGGCGGTATCTTTGATGCTTATGACAAGGAAGTAACAGTATTCTCAAGAGCTGACCTTGTAGGTGTGGACGACTCAAATATAGGTCTTAAGGGTTCACCGACACAGATTGCCAAGGCATCCGATAAGGTAAGAAAGGGTGCCGGAGAGCAGGTAAACTTAAGTGCATCAGAGTCTGTTGACTACATCTTAGGCAAATTAAAAGAAACACATATCATCTAAAAAGGAGTCGTTTATGAGACAAAATACAGAAGAATACAGGGGAGTGTTTACATTTGCCCAGCAGGTAGACGGCAAATTAAGCGGTATTTCCCTTGAGCTTATAGGAAAAGGTAAGGATTTGGCTGCCGACCTTAATACAGAGGTAACGGCGGTTCTTCTAGGATCTGATATAAAGGGATTGGCACAGGAACTTGCCGAGTACGGTGCCGACAGAGTAATTGTGGTTGACGATCCTAAACTTAAAGAGTATCGTACAGAGCCTTATACACAGGCACTTGCAGCAGTTATAAATGAGTTTAAACCTGAGATATTCATTATCGGTGCTACAGCTATAGGTAGAGATTTGGGACCTAGAGTATCAGCAAGAGTCGGAACAGGTCTTACAGCAGACTGTACACAACTTGATATAGGTGACTATCCGCTTGTAGCTATTGCAGGAAGAGAGCAAAAACATAATCAGCTTCTGATGACAAGACCTGCATTCGGCGGAAACACCATAGCAACTATTGCCTGCCCTGAGAACAGACCTCAGATGGCTACAGTTCGTCCGGGTGTTATGCAAAGAAGGAAAGAGTTGCAGGAGCAAAGGCTGAGGTTGTTGACTTTGATGCCAAGCTTGAAGAGAACAACAAGTATGTTGAGATTTTAGAGATCGTAAAGAATACAAAGACTACAGAAGATATCATGGCTGCAAAGATCTTGGTATCAGGCGGTAGAGGTGTAGGTTCGGCTGAGAACTTCAAGATACTTAAGGACCTTGCAGATGCACTTCACGGCACTGTAAGCTGTTCAAGAGCGGTAGTTGATGCAGGATGGATGCCTAAGGATCTTCAGGTAGGACAGACAGGAAAGACAGTTCGTCCTCATCTGTATTTTGCAATAGGTATCTCAGGTGCTATACAGCATCTTGCAGGTATGGAAGAGAGTGACATTATCATCGCTATCAATAAAGATGAGAATGCACCTATTTTCAGCGTTGCAGACTACGGTATTGTAGGAGATTTAAACAAGATAGTTCCTGCACTTACAGAAAAGATTAAGGCTGAGCTTGCCAAGGAAAATTGATATATTATAAACAGCTTCGCTATAACCCTAAAAAGGTTATAGCGATTTTTATTTTTAGAAAAAAATGTTGACATGAGAGTAGACTTTAGATATAATCGAATTACCTTATAAACATACTAATTTTATAGGTAAATAGGTTATTCGACAGATACACAGTAGGAAGGAATGCTCATGGAAAAGAAAGAATTCAATCGCGAACATAAACATGAACACAGTCATAAGCATGACCACAACCATGACCACAGCCATGGTGTAGACCATATTCACAGCCATAGAAATCTTATAGGATTTGATGAAAACGGTATACCGACAATTACTTTAAAGTCGGACCATGAAGAAGACAGAGATGATAAGGCGTTTATCAGAGATTATATGAATGCTGTATCTGAGTACAGAAAGACTTTCCGTCAAAGGATGAGGTTTTGGAAAACACTCCCGATCCGGCGGTAAGAGAGATGATCTTACGTCAGAATCAGCTGGGATTTGATACCACATTTGACAGATTTGATAAGCAACAGCCACAGTGTGGTTTCGGTATGGCGGGAATCTGCTGTAAGATCTGTAATATGGGTCCATGTAAGATAACTTCAAAGAGTCCTAAGGGAGTCTGTGGGGCGGATGCGGACCTTATAGTTGCAAGAAATTTGCTTCGTTCAGCCGCTGCCGGTGTAGCTCAACACGGTATGCACGGTCGTGAGGTTATTTTATCTTTGAAGTGGGCAGCTGAAGGAAAACTTGATTTACCTATTTTGGGACGGCAAAAGATAAAGGATACCGCAAAGGCTTTCGGAATAAAGACTGAGAGAAGAAGTATAAAAAAGATTGCGTCGGAACTTGCAGATGTGCTTTTGGATGATATGAGTCGTACAGTACCGGGAGACTATAAAATAATAGAGGCACTTGGCTCCGAGGAAAGAAAAAAGGTGTGGAAGGAACTTGATATACTGCCTATAAGTGCTTATCATGAGGTATTTGAGTCTTACCACAAAACAGGCGTCGGTACTGACGGTGACTGGAAGAGTATAATGCAGCAGTTTTTACGTTGCGGACTTGCATTCACATATTCAGGTGTTGTAAGTACATCAATAGCAACTGACGGACTTTTCGGAGTGGGAGACAGAGTTACATCAAAGGTGAATATCGGCGCTTTGAAAAAGGGATATGTAAATATTGCGGTACACGGTCATCTTCCTACCCTTGTAAGTGAGATTGTAAAAGTAGGTCAGGAAGAGAAGTTTATAAACCTTGCAAAAGAGGCCGGTGCAAAGGGAATCAGATTTTACGGAATCTGCTGCTCGGGACTTTCAGCAATGTATAGATATGCCGGAGTTATTCCGCTTTCAAATGCGGTATCTGCAGAGCTTGTACTTGGTACAGGTGCACTTGACCTTTGGATTGCGGATGTTCAGGATGTATTCCCTTCTATAATGGAAGTTGCAAAATGCTTCAGAACCACGGTTGTTACAACCAGTGAGTCGGCAAGACTTCCGGGTGCGGAGAGATTTGAATATGACCATCATCACTCAAACATAGGAGAGACAAGAGCGCTTGCTGAAAAGATAGTGCTCAGAGGTATTGAAAGTTTTAAAGACAGACAGGGAATCCCTGTGTATATACCTCCATATGAGGTGGATGCCGAGGTAGGTTTCTCACCTGAGTATGTACATAAGCATTACGGCTCTATGAAGCCGCTATATGAGGCGATAAAGGAAGGCAAGATACTCGGAATCGTAAATATGGTAGGATGTAACAATCCTAAGGTGGTGTATGAGAAGTGTGTTATAGATGTAGCCAATGCACTGCTTAGAAACAATATTTTAATACTTACAAACGGCTGTGCTTCATTCCCGCTTATGAAGATGGGATATTGCAATGTTTCGGGACAGGAGCATGCAGGAGAGAGCTTGAATGAATTCCTTGGAGATTTACCTCCGGTATGGCATGTAGGTGAGTGTATAGATAATACAAAGTCAAGCGGAATCTTTGCAGGTGTTGCAGGTGAGGCGGGCAAGCCGCTTTATGAAATGCCTTTTGCATTTACATCTCCTGAGTGGAGCAATGAAAAGGGAATAGATGCGGCACTTGGATTCAGACTTATGGGTATAAATTCATATCACTGTGTGGAGGCGCAGATACACGGTTCAAAGAACGTTATAGAGTTCTTAAAAGAAGGTACAAAGGACTTACTTGGTTCAGTGATGGTGGTAAACCCGAATCCTGATGCGCTTGGTGAAAAAATAGTTGCAGATATTATAGAAAAGAGAAAGGCTCTCGGTTGGGCTGTTCCTGATGAAATAGTACATAAAGATGAAGAGCTTACACTTGTGTAAGTCTTATGGGCAAGGCTTGAGGCCTTGCCTTTTTTTATTGAAATTTGAATTTAAAGTATAAAATAATACGTTTTTTTGAAGAAAATTAGTATGAATATAGATATTTATATTTTTCATAAAAAAATTTTTTTCGTTGTCAAAAAAATGCTTATAATTAAAAATAAAAAAAAGCAAAAATTACTGCATAGTATTTGATTGTAAAATATTTTTGTCTGAAGATTTGATAAAATTATATTTACTTTTTATTTTTTTATTGTACTTGTGTTAATATGAGTACATCAGAGGGATGAGGCAAGTGGGCACTGCAAAGGCGCAGGGTTTGTTTGCCTTTTTCATTTATCTGAAAGAAATATTTCTTTATGGAGCTCCTTGGTGTAAATTCTTTTAAAAAGGTGGGAACAATGTTAGGAGTTATTTTACTGTATGTCGGTATGGTTCTTATGAGTAACGGATTTTATCGACTTGAAAAGATAAATGACAAGTCAAATGTGGTAATGAATATATTTACAGGCGGACTTGGACTTATCTTGAATTTAATCGCCATAGGTTACGGTGCAGTGACAGGTGCGGATGCAAGCTGGTTTTATGCAAGTGCTACAGGACTTTTGTTTGCATTTACATATCTGTACACAGCTATCAACACTATATGGGATTTGGATCAGCGTCTATATGGGTGGTTTAGCCTTTTTGTTGCTATAAATTCTATTCCTGCAGGTCTGCTTTGCTTTTTTGGCTACGGCGGAAACTTTTTGTACGGAATTATATGGTGGCTATGGGGTATTTTATGGCTTACAGCCTTTATAGAAATCAATTTGAAGAAAAATCTTGGGAACTTTGTTCCGTACCTTGCAATTTTTGAAGGAATTGTGACGGCTTGGATTCCGGGATTTCTTATGTTGGTAGATAAGTGGCCAAAGTAGAAAGGAAGATGTTATGCAGTTGACTGAACGTGAGCAGGAAAAGATGATTGTTAGTCTTGCCGCTATGATTGCGCAAAGAAGAAAAGATAAGGGTTTGAAGTTAAATCACCCTGAGAGTGTCGCAATTATTACAGATTATATTTTGGAAGGTGCAAGAGAAGGCAAGAGTGTAGCTGATCTTATGAATGAGGGTGCAAAGGTACTTACCAGAGACGATGTAATGGAGGGTGTACCTGAGATGATTCATATGATTCAAGTAGAAGCAACATTTGTGGACGGTACAAAGCTTGTTACCATCCATGATCCGATCAGATAGGAGTAGATATGATTCCGGGAGAGTATATTTTAAAAAAAGAGCCTGTTGATTATAATGCAGGTTATGAGGCAATTAAAATAAAAGTAAAAAATGTGGGTGACAGAGCGGTTCAGGTAGGTTCACATTTCCATTTCTATGAGGCAAATGAGGAAGGATTACAGTTCGACCGTGAAAAGGCATATGGCAAGAGGCTTGATATTGCGGCAGGTACGGCAATTCGTTTTGAGCCGGGTGAGGAAAGAGAAGTATCTTTGATTGACTTCGGCGGAAAGAGAAGAATCTTCGGTTTTAACAATAAGGTTAATGATTATTTAGATAGAGAATAGTAAGGAGATACATATGAGTTTTAAAATGGATCGAAAAGCCTATGCTTCACTGTACGGACCTACTGTAGGAGACAGTGTAAGACTGGGTGATACCAATCTTTTTGCCTGCATTGAAAAAGATTATACTGTATACGGACAGGAGAGCATCTTCGGAGGCGGTAAGGTACTTAGAGACGGAATGGGTGTCAATGCCACAGAGACAAGAAGAGATAATCCTAAGGTAGCGGATACTATTATCTCAGGTATCACTATAATTGATTATACCGGAGTTTATAAGGCTGATATCGGTATTCGTGACGGAAAGATTTTGGCTATAGGTAAGGGCGGAAACCCTGACAATATGGATAATATAGATTTTGTTGTAGGTGCTTCTACAGAGGCTATTGCAGGTGAAGGACTTATAGTAACAGCCGGAGGTATTGACCTTCATGTTCACTTCCTTTCACCGGGACTTGCTCATGCGGCACTTGACAACGGTATTACAACACTTTTCGGTGGAGGTACAGGACCTGCCGACGGTTCAAACTCGGCTACTACAACACCGGGTGCATTCCATATAGCAAGAATGTTACAGGCAACAGATAATGAACCTTTAAACTTCGGATTTCTTGCAAAGGGAAACGGAGCGGTAGTTGATACTGTAGGTGAGCAGATAGAGGCAGGTGCTGCAGGTATAAAGACTCATGAGGACTGGGGTGCTACAGCGGCAGCTATAGACAATGCGCTGAAGGCTGCAGACAAATATGACGTACAGCTTGCTGTACATACAGACTCTTTGAACGAGGGCGGATTTGTAAACAATACCATCAACGCTTTTGCAGGTCGTACGGTACATGCATTCCACTCGGAGGGTGCAGGCGGCGGACATGCTCCTGATATTATGGTAGTAACAGGACAGAAGAATATACTTTCATCTTCAACAAACCCTACAGACCCTTATACTACAAATGTTGTGGACGAGCTGTTTGATATGACCATGGTTTGTCACCATTTGGACCCTAAGGTTCCTGAGGATGTTGCTTTTGCGGAGTCACGTGTAAGAAAGCAGACTATTGCGGCTGAGGACGTACTTCAGGATATGGGTGCAATCAGCGTAATGACAAGTGATGCTATGGCAATGGGTCGTGTAGGCGAGGTTGCTATGAGATGTTGGCAGCTTGCAGATAAGATGAAGATGCAAAGAGGACCGCTTGCAGGAGACAGCGAGTACAATGACAACAACCGTATCAAGAGATACGTAGCAAAGTACACAATCAATCCTGCTATTGTAAACGGTATTTCAGAGTATATCGGTTCTGTAGAAGTCGGAAAGTATGCAGACCTTGTTATCTGGGAGCCTTCAAGATTCGGTACAAAGCCTAAGATGGTTTTTAAAGGCCGGAGTTATCAGCTACGGTATAATGGGTGACGCATCATCTTCACTTCCTACTCCTGAGCCGAGACTTATGAAGGATCTTTACGGAGGTTTGGGTAAATCTTGCGGAAAGTCAAATATCGCCTTTGTATCGGCATATGCATATGAACACGGTATTAAGGAAAAACTTGGACTTGATAAGATCGTACTTCCGGTAAAGAACACCAGAAATCTTACAAAGAGAGATATGAAATGGAATGATTATACTCCTAAGACTATCAAGATCGATCCACAGAGCTTCGTGGTTACTATTGACGGTGAGGAGATTACTTGTGAGCCTGTAGAGAGAATTTCTTTGGCTCAGAGATATTATTTATTCTAATATAATTTATTACTTTGGAGAGTAGACAAAAAAGCATTCACTTTTATCTACTCTCTTTTGTCATAAAAGGGGTATATATGATTTTTACAAAGATAGACGGAAATATAAAGGAAAGAGAAGACCTCGGCCATGTACATGTAGAGACTGCAATGGTAAAAAGCGACGACCTCGCAAAGAGTATCCTTCGTGTAAAAAGTGACCACCACAATGAATACGGTATCAGACTTGAAGAGGGAAAACTTGAAAACGGATCGTTCTTTTTTATAGACGACCACCATGTATTGGTACTGAATGTAATTCCTGAGGAGATGATAGTCATCACTCCTAAAGATATGGATGACTGCGGTATTATTGCACATATGCTTGGAAATATGCATAAACCGGTTAAGGTAAGGGGCGGAAAGATTTCACTGCTTTATGACCCTGTAGTTGCAAAGAATCTTGAGAAGTCCAATGTAGAGTTTAAGGTGGAAGAAATTCAGCTTGAAGAATCTCTTCGATATGTTGATTTGTCATGAACAAAGTGAATTAAATATTGATAAACTGAGTCTTTTGGAAGTATTTCAGGTATGTGATTCCACATTTCCTATCGGTACTTTCAACCATTCTTTCGGAATGGAAAATTATCTTAGTGACAGAAGAATAAAAAAAGCACCTGAGTTTGAAATCTGGTTTAAGAATTATTTTGACAATCAGTTTAAGTACAGTGAAGGTCTGCTTATATTATTATGTATGCAGGCACTTAAAGCGGGTGATTTTGAAAAAATCTGTAAGTACGATAAGGTTATCACCATGTCCACACTTGCGACGGAAACGAGAAACGGTACAAAGCTTATTGCAAAGCAGATGATAAGGCTTCTTAAGGGAATGTACGGCGATATAAAAATGCTTGTCAGATATGAAGAAGAGATAAAGGGAAAAAAGTGTTTCGGAAGCCCCGCAATTGTATTTTCCATGTTTGCATTTGAAAAGGGGATAGATGTTGAAGATGCCTTTATTCTTTACGGATACAGCATTGCCTCAACTATGGTTCAAAATGCGGTCCGTGCAATTCCGCTGGGACAGATGGAAGGACAGATTATTTTACATAATATCAGTGAGAGACTTTTTTCTATATATGAGAAGATTAAAGACTTGGATGAGGAGTATCTGGGCGCAAGTATGATAGGTATTGAGCTTGCGCAGATCAGACATGAAAGCCAGGAGTCAAGGCTTTTTATGTCTTAGTAGAAAGGTGAATTATGAAGAGAGCGATTCGTATAGGTGTCGGAGGACCGGTAGGTTCGGGAAAGACACTTTTGATAGAGAGACTGACTCGCCATATGGCGAATGACTACAGTATAGCTGTAATTACAAATGATATTTATACAAAGGAAGATGCACAGTTTATGGTGGCAAATTCCGTACTGCCTGAGGAGAGAATAATAGGCGTGGAAACAGGCGGTTGCCCACATACGGCAATCAGAGAAGATGCTTCTATGAATCTTGCGGCTATTGATGAGCTTGAAGAGAGATTTCCGGGAGAGCTTGACCTTATTTTCTTGGAGAGCGGCGGAGATAATCTGGCAGCTACATTCAGCCCTGAGCTTGTGGATTTTTCAATATATATCATTGATGTGGCCGAGGGAGAGAAGATTCCAAGAAAAGCCGGACAGGGAATGATAAAGTCGGATCTTTTTATTATCAATAAGATTGACCTTGCGCCATATGTTGGAGCGGATCTTAACAGAATGAAGACCGACTCCGAAAAATTCCGTGAGAGCGGAACTTTCCTTTTCACAAATCTAAAGACTGATGAAGGCTTGTCAGGAGTTATTGATTGGATAAAAAAAGATGTTTTACTGGAAGGGTTATAAATGAACAGATCCTATGACGGAGTAAGTGATATCGCCTTTGAAAAGCGCGGTGACAGGACGGTTCTTACAAATCGCTATAGAAGCGGTAATTCAAGGATTTCCGCACTGATTCCAACTGAAGATGATACTCCTTTGTACTTTTTGGTGGCTACCGGCGGAGGATTTATAGAGGGCGAAAAATATTATAATATTGCAACTTTGGAAAAGGATGCCCATGCGATATTGACAACTCAGACACCTAATTATATATACAAATGTCCAAACGGTAAAACCACATCTCAGTTAAATGAGATTGTGGTAAAGGAGAACGCTTTTCTTGAGTACTATATTGATGAAGTTATTCCATATGAGGATGCCATATATTATCAAAAGACATTTGCGGATATAAAAAAGGGAGGAAGCCTTATATTAACTGACGGATTAACTGCAGGCTGGTCTAAGAGCGATACACCTTTTTTGTACAATAAAGTGGATTTAAAGACAAAGATTTTATATGATAATGAGCTTGTGTTTAATGACTATCTGATAGTAGCTCCGAGAGAAGAAAATATGGGTGAACTTGGGCTTTTTGAGGGCTACACCAATTTTAATTCGGTTGTAATCATTGACGAAAATTTTTGTACAGATTGGATAAAAAGGAGTAAAGAGGCGCTTAATACAAAAGATTTTGAAGGAATCTACGGTATTACCGCCTTGGAAAAATATGGTTTTGTGCTTCGAATTTTGGGCAGGAGCAGCCACAACAATCTTGGGATTATGTGGGACTTTTATAAACTTTTATCGTGAAGAGATAAGAGGATTGAAAACATTTGGAACTTAGAAAAAATCAAAGATAGATCGGAGAAATATGCATATACCTGATAATTATCTCGGACCGGCCACCTGTGCGGCTTTAAGTGTAGTATCCTTGCCGCCTTTGGCCGTATCCGTGTCTAAAGTAAGACTTGAGCTTAAGGAGAACAGAGAGCTTGCGCCGATGCTTGGAGTGGGTGCTTCGCTTTCATTTCTTATGATGATGTTTAACGTACCTATACCGGGAGGTACAACCGCACATGCTATCGGAGGTGTGCTTTTAGCCGTATTGATGGGACCTTATGCCGCAAGCCTCTGTGTAAGTGTGGCACTTATACTGCAAGCCTTTTTGTTCGGTGACGGCGGAATACTCTCGCTGGGTGCCAATATCTTCAATATGGCAATTCTTATGCCTTTTAGCGGATACGCAATCTATGATTTTTTCAGAAAAAGGGCATAGCTATATCGGAGCGGGAGCAGGTGCATTCATAGGCATCAATATAGCGGCATTCTTTACCGCAATAGAACTTGGTATTCAGCCGATAATAGCAACAAGTAACGGATTGCCGCTTTATAATCCGTATCCGCTTTCGGTTACAATACCTGCAATGCTGATTCCGCATATGGCTATAGCAGGTTGGGTGGAAGTATTTTTCACCGTGGTAATTTACCGCTTTGTAAATATTGCCTTCTCCGGATGCAATATACAATGAAAAGAGTGTAAGCAAGGGCTGATAGGAAACTCTACGGTCTTATATTATTTCTTGTAATTATCACACCTATAGGACTTATAGCATCAGGAACGGCATTCGGAGAATGGTCGGGAGAGGAGTTGCTTGAAAAGCTTCAATCTGCAAATACGATGGCTGCATTGCCTACAGGAATGGCGAACGGAATCTCATTTAACTCATTATTTACGGACTATGAGATACCGGGTATAAATGTAGGCATCGGATATGTACTCAGTGCGGTGACGGCGGTACTTTTATTTTTCATTATTTCAAAACTGATAGGAAGTATGTATGACAAATCAGACATTGCCTGATTGGATGATGAGAGAAGAAATAACAGAGGACAGATTTGAAGTTAAAAACAGTTTTCTTCAAAGAAATCTCTCAACTGTTATTTCTCTTTTATCATATTTAAAGATTGAGGACAGAAAGAAATATAACGACAGTCCGGTTATAAGAATCTGTGAATTGCTTATATTGCTTGTACTTATTTATAACAGTAAAAGCATAGTGTTTTTATGGACTGTCGGAATCTTTTTCCTGGCGGAGATTGCCTTTTTTGACGGCAGAGAAATAAGGTCTATTGTAAAAAAGATGATTAGGCTTATTATTTTTACCGCCGTTATTTTATTGCCGAGCTATTTACTGCATCCAAGTATTCACCCGGCTTTTTTCCTTATCAGAACCATGCTTTTACTCTTAAACCTCTCGGTATTTTTGACAAAGACCTCATGGAGTGATTTTATAGAGGGACTTAGAGGCCTTTATCTTCCTGAGGAGATAGTTATGATATTTGATATTGCAATCAAATATTTTTATATTCTCGGAAATCATATAAGGAATATCCTCTATGCCGTCAGGATAAGAAGTGTAGGAGGTGGAGTTTCAAAGAAACTTACAGGTGCAATCCTGGGTCAGGTATATCTTATAAGCAAGGAGCATATGAAGAGTCTTTATGAGGCTATGCTTCTTAGAGGATACGGGAATAAGGTCAAAGTCAGTAAAAGATTGAAGTTAAATAAATCCGACATATTGCATATAGGGGTTTGTATATTGTTTATAGTTTTATTTTTTATATTGAAAGGACAGATATGATTCATATTGAAAACGGAAAATATATTTATGAAAATCAAATAGGGATGGATCATATAAACCTTGATATAAAAAAGGGAGAGTGTGTATCTGTAATGGGACCGAACGGAGCCGGAAAATCCACCTTGCTTAAGATTATTGTGGGACTCTTTGCTCTCAGTGAGGGTAGATATACTTTGACGGTGAAGAGATAAATAAGGCATATATAAAGGATTTAAAAAGAGTATCAAACCTCTACAAAAAAGTAGGGTTTGTATTTCAAAACAGCGATGTGCAGCTTTTCAATTTCTCAGTATATGAGGAACTTGCTTTCGGGGTGAGGCAGCTGTGTTTATCCGAGTCCGATGTTGAAAAAAGAGTGGAAGATTGCTTAAAACTTTTACAGATAGAACATCTGAAAAACAGAGTACCTTATCAATTGTCAGGCGGTGAAAAGAAGCTTGTGGCTATAGGCTCAGTGCTTACTATGAATCCTGAGGTGATAATACTTGACGAGCCCTTTTAACGGACTTTCACCAAGGTATGTGGAGCTTATAAAGGATGTTTTATATTCTTTGAAAAAGGCGGGAAAGACACTGATAATAACCAGCCACCACTTCAATCAGGTAAGTGATTTGGTGGACAGCCTATATCTTTTCGGCGAAGAGCATACTATAAAGAAAAAAATAGAAAGACATGAATGGGACAATTTACCTACATTTATGGAGTTTTTGGATAATGTATAGCTAGGGATTTACACAGCTATTGACAACTGATTTATAAGATGTACAATGAAGTTAAATAAAAGCTTCGTGAAAGTTTTGTATGGGGAATGAGGAGGAATCTTATGGATATGCAGTTGTTTTGGGACTCTGTGATAACAGTTGTCAGTGTAGTAGGATATATAGGATCTTGGGTTGCCCTTGGACTTCTTATAAGGTGGTTTATAGTAAAGTCTAAGAGATAATAAAACAGCAAAACAGATTTATATCTTGTATTAAAAAGAGCAGTTTACCTTTTGCGGTAAACTGCTCTTTTTACATTCTCCTAATTTCCGCCTGTATCATATTTCCTACCAATGAGGCAAAATTATCAAGCGATTTTACTTTTACAAAACTTCGGCCGAAGATTTTCTGAACATTCGGCAGGTCGGCGTCATCACCTGTAAAGGCGCAGAGGACATAAATGTTTTCAAGCTTTGCTTTATGCACAAGCTCGGTCATATCCTCTATAGCGATATCACCGCTGTAATTTCTTGATTTACCCTTGACCTCGAGCATATCATTCGGCTTTATATCTGTAAGCCATATCACAACTCTGTGAGAAGCATTGTTTTTCTTCATCTGTTCCATTAAAGCGTTAAGCGCAAGACCGTCTCTGTTGGCACCTGTTGTAAAGAATCTGAATATTTCATTGTTCTTTGAGGTCTCATTGTAATCTCTGTAAAGATTCATTACAGTGTAGCCGTTCATAGATGAATATCCCCATACCCTTACAGGAACATGGCAGTTATCAAGTGCTTTTGAAATAATATAGCCTTGTGTGGATACTGTGTCCATACGATGAATCTGTGAAGCCGAGGCATCCAGTAAAATATCGACACTTATATTGCCGCTACCTTCAGCCACCTGTTTTTCAAAAATTTTATTATTGTTAAGATACAGAGCCTTCCAGACAAGAGCGGGATTTAATTTACCTGTCTTTGAATAAACTGTAGTAGGCTCAAGCTGAGTCAGCAGAGCATTTTTGATACGATTTGTAAGTTCCAGGATGACGGCATTATTACTTCCTATATTGTCAAAGAAAAATTCTTTGTTTTTGGTATACTGCTTTTGCATTTCTTTTCGCATTTTTGCGGCAAATCCGCTTACCTTGTCTTCACTTTCACCTCTTGTGAAAAATATTCTGGTACCTTCATGATTACCGGTACAGCATTCTCTTTGTATTTTCTCTGAAGTCTTATCATCATAGATGGACTTTCCGAAATAGCTGCTTATATATTTTCTAAGTCCTTCTTCCGTGATTCTGTTAAATTTTTCAGAGTCTGTTTCAAATGCGGAGGCGTCGGCACCTCCCTGATTTTCGACATAGCCAAGTACAAGCTTGGTGACGCCTTCAATTTCATTTGATACGCCTGCCTTTTTGCCGAAGAAGAGTCTTGGAACAGGGATTTTAAACCTGCGCTTTTGACCCTTTGCACTGACACCGGGAAGATAGGTAAAATACTTTGCAAGAGTATTGGACAGACTCCGAATAAAACCTTCAGTATCCACATCCGCACCGATTTCAACCTCACTTAAGAGCTTCCTGTCTACCAAATCGGGCAGCCCGCTGTCCTCACCCATAGAGGTTCTGTAATGTCCTTCAAGTATCCATCCCTCTCTGCTTTCGGCAATACTCGGCATAAACTCTATAAGCTTTTGTTTGCAGTACTCTTTCCTAAGGAGTGGAAGACTTGGTCTTGAATCCTTTTCCTTTTCAAAGGTGGAATTTTCAAGTGCAATCCAAAATAGAGCTTCATAGGTACCTTGACCTATGGTTTCGTGGAAGGAATTGTAAAATTCTTTTAACCTTTTCCAGTCAAAATGTGCATAGCTGCCGCCAAGTATGGTGTTCCAGTAAAGATCGGCCTTCGCATCATTGTCATACATACGAAATCCTACGGAAACATCATAATTTCCTGCAGCATTCCAAATCATGTTTGCGGCTCTCTTTTTTTCAAACTCCGTCAAGATCATGAAAAGATACTCTCCCCCAAAAGACTTTCAGGCAATCTGGCACTTACAATATCAAGTACAAGCTGCCTTTCATACTCATCAAAACATTTATTGATAAGTCCCATTTCGAGAGCCTTTGTAACTCCAAGTCCCTTTTTCATCATTCCTATACAGGAGATAAGACCTCTAAGATCAAGACTTCTTGTAGAGATTTCACCGCCCTCACATTTTTTTCTTATTTCATCAAAGAGAGTGGCAAACTGTGAGATATATTCAGGCTTTAGGGTAGGATATTTATCCTTTATAAGCTTTTGTAAGTTTTCTGCCGATATAACAGGCATATGAAGTACCATAAATCTTGAAGCAAGTGCTTCGTTCATCTCTCTGGTGCCGGCATAGCCGTAGTTCATTGTGCCTATAAATCTTGTGGCTTCATGAAGATTTATTCTGTCATATCCCGGCAAGTCAATGGTTCTTCTAAAGTCAAGTACCGCATGAAGTACGGCAAGAGATTCATTCTTTGCCATATTTATTTCATCAAGTACTCCGAAACCTCCCTTTACGGCACAGTTTAATATAGGGCCCTTTCTAAGCTTGACTTCACCGTTTTCAAAGGTGTCCGAGCCTATAAGAGATGAAGCGTCGGTATTTATATAAAGTGATATATCCCACTGAGGTCTTGCAAATGCCATGGCAAGATTTTGTGCCAATACGTTCTTTCCTGTAGCTTTAGGACCGTCAAGCAAGATATTTTCACCTGCTATTATAGCTGTAGCCGCTTCTTCCCAAATCTCTTTTCCGTAGTAAAGATATGAATCCTTCGGGATTCTTCTTTCATCCTCGGCTTCAAGCTTATAAAAGCTTCTGAATGACTTTATCTCTGAAATGATTTTTATCCGATATATTTTTCCTGTTTTTAAAAAAATTCTAAAAATTTCCATATTTCCTCTGTCTAATAAAAAATAATAAAAAACTCCCAAGACAGTATTATATTACAACCGTCTTGAGAGTAGCAATAATTTTATTTACTTTACAGGATCGGCAGGAGTGAAACCACCCTTTTTACCTCTCCATATAGTAAGAACTGCGTATAAAGCGGCAATTACAGCACCGCCGATATAAGCAATATTCCAGCTTAAACCGAAGCCAAGCTTTGCATTCAAGATATAGCATGCACAAATAAATGTGTAGAAGATACCGGGTATAAGGGTCATCCATGCCCACTTTCCTCTCTTATTTATTATTAAATAAATAGTAGCGGCGGCAAGCGGGAAGAGTGCCATTGTCTGGTTAGACCATGCGAAATATCTCCAAAGAATATTGAATCCCTTAGGATCAATCTTTGCCCAAACAAGGATTGCACCTACTATAACGAAAATAGGAACGGCAAGACTTAGTCTTCTTGCATTGTTATCCTGCTTGAAATGGAAAGTATCCGCAATAGTAAGTCTAAGTGCACGAAGTGCTGTATCTCCTGATGTTATAGGAAGTATAATAATACCGATAAGTGCTACGGCTCCTCCGATAGGTCCAAGAGCATATCTACATACTACACCTACAACACTGGTAGGAGAAATAGCAACAAGCTCTCCTCCTTTTTGGATCATATACTGCCATACACCCTTGTCACTAAGCTGCATTGTGATACCGCCGTGCTCGGCTGTGAACTGGATAAGTGCCATTGTGCCTGCAGCCCATACCATAGCGATAAATCCTTCAACAACCATCATATTGTAGAAAGTCATACGACCTTCTTTTTCGCTCTTAATTGTACGAGCTACCAAGGCTGTCTGTGATGAGTGGAATCCTGAAAGAATACCGCAGGCTACAGTAACGAAGAATATCGGGATAAAATGTCCTGCTTTAAAATATGCAGCATAGTCAAATGACTGTGTTGCCCAGCTTCCCCAAACATTTACAAGCGGATAATGGAAGATAACCATTGCACCGAATACACCAAGTGCGGAGAATACCAAAATCGCACCGAAGATAGGATATACACGTCCGATAATCTTATCAATCGGGAATACTGTTGCAATAAGGTAATAAGCAAAAATCACAGCGTAAATGACCCATGTTGAAACTTCTGTAGGAGCACCGCTGAAACCGAATACCTGAGTTGCGGCTATATCACCGGGTGTATAAATAAATACTGTACCTACAAGTAAAAGCAAGAGGCATACAAATACATCATAAATCCAGAATACGGTTTTACTTGTATATTTGCGAACCATCTCAGGCATCTGAGCGCCGCCGTCTCTTGTACAAATCATACCTGCAAAATAGTCGTGAACCGCACCGCCGATTACATTACCTATCGGTATTGTAAGAAGTGCTATAGGTCCGAAAAGAATACCCTGGATAGGTCCGAGAATTGGTCCTGTTCCTGCGATATTAAGTAGGTTGATAAGTGCATTTTTCCATGTAGGCATAGGCACATAGTCTACACCGTCCTGCTTAGAATAGGCCGGTGTTTCTCTGTCGTCAGGCTGAAAAACATGGTCACATAACTTGCCCATGATAAGTCCGCCTACGATTAGAATCACAAGGCCGATCATAAATGTTGCCATAGAAAATTCCTCTCTTTCTTTCTATGCTAAGTTTTTACACATTTAAAGTACTACATGTTAATAAAATTTTCAAGATTATTTTAATAAAAAAACAAGGAAAATACATTCTGAAAAAAATAGTAGTTTTGATGGCCTAACTAAAGGGTTTTCGTTACATTTTAATCATGATTAAGGCTTTGCGTAATGCCTGTAATTCTTTGATTTATTCGGTATTATGTTACTTTAAAAAATTAATAAAAACTAAATGATTAGCATCTGCTAACTATGCTATTATATGAATAATAACACTATTGTTTTTTATGAGGTACAATTTGAAAATCGGGGATATTTTAATAAATAAAGGTGATAAGAAAAGCTTTCACATAAACGATATAAGCGGTGTGGCATTCTGCGGTAAAAATGAAGGTAAGACACTTCTTATAACCGCAGGGGTACATGGCGGAGAATATGTGGGCATTGAAACCTGTATGAGACTTATAGGTGAACTTGAGCCCGGAAGGATGTACGGAAATGTGGTAATCTGCCCTGTTTAAATAAGGACGGGTTCTTACACGGTGTAAAACAGATTTGCACGGTAGACGGTAAGAACCTTAACAGGGAGTTTCCGGGAGATAAATACGGCACCTTTACACAAAAAATCGCATATGATGTGGAGAAGTATTTGTATCCTCTTGCAGATTTTATAGTGGATTTGCATGGAGGAGATATGAATGAGAAGTTGATATCGCTTATATTTTTTCCATATGATGCCGGTGAGAAGATGAGAGAGTATGTGGGCGATATTGCAGGCAGAATGAACGTATACTTCCGAGTGGGTTCTTATGCCGACAACGGGCTGTACAGCTACGCCGCAAAGAAAAACATACCTGCGATGCTCTATGAAAGAGGCGGTCACGGTATATGGAGCGAGTCTGATGTGATTGCCGAAAAAGAAGACTTGTACAAACTTATGGAGATACTCGGCATTATAAGAGAAGGTTATGATATTTCCGTGAACAAGTCTCAAAAAGAGATAGTAAAAGCCGAGTATGTGGGAGCGGATTCGGACGGATTTTGGTATCCGTATTTTACTGTCGGAGATAATGTAAAAAAAGGTGAGCTTCTCGGTATTGTAAAAAATATGGACGGTGTAGCTGTCCAAATGCTGAGAGCGAAGTTTGATGCAATCATACTTTATTATACTCTGTCCTTAGGAGTAAGAAAAAATGACACTTTGATGGCATACGGCAGGGAAATTTAATAAACCTCTTGACAAAGACTTGCTACAAAATTAAAATACTTTGAGTATCAAAGTATTTTGGTATTTAGATAAAACATCTTATACCAATTTACTACTTTGATGAAGTCTTACGAAAGGACTTGTGAAAAATGGGAATAGCACTTGCAGGAACAGGCTCAAAACTGCCTTCTAAGGTTTTGACAAATGATGATCTTAGTAAAATGGTGGATACAAGTGATGAATGGATCAGTCAAAGGACAGGAATCAAGCAAAGACATATAATAGGTGAGAGTGAAAACCTTGTAAGTCTTGCATTTGAAGCCGGAAAGGAAGCACTTAAATCTGCAAATATCGAAGGTAAGGATTTGGGTCTTATAATAGTGGGAACATCCACTCAAGATAAGAGACTTCCAAACACCGCATGTGAGTTACAACCGCTTTGGGCGCAAGTGATTGTGCCTGTATGGATGTAAGCTCTGCCTGCTCAGGATTTGTATATGCTCTCAGTATTGCATATTCCATGATGAGCACTCTTAATATCGAGTACGCTCTTGTAGCGGGAGGCGATGTACTCTCAAGAGAGATGGACTGGAGTGACAGAACCACCTGTGTACTTTTCGGTGACGGTGTGGGTGCTGCTGTACTGAAAAAATCGGATATCGAAGAGGGATTTTTGAGCTTTGATATAGGTGCGGACGGAAGTAAGGGATTTGCGCTGTATGACAACTCCTACGGTGATGACAGATATATAAGAATGGACGGACAAGAGGTCTTTAAATTCACTGTCAGAACGGTACCTCACAGCATTGAACAGGCTATACAAAAAGCGGGGGTACATAAGGATGATATAGATTTATATCTTTTACATCAGGCAAATTTGAGAATACTTGAGGCGGTATCAAAAAAGCTTGATATTCCGCTTGAAAAGTTACCTCATAACCTTGAAAGAACCGGAAACACTTCGGCAGGAAGTATACCGCTGTTACTGGATGAGGTGATAAAAAAAGGCATGGCAAAAAAAGGAGATTTGATTTTGCTTTGCGGATTCGGAGCAGGATTAACCTGGGGAACTTGTGTATTAAGATTGTAGTCATACAGGCTGCAACTTACTATAAAATAAAATAAGCATATTGCTAAAGAATGGAGAAAATTATGTCAGAGAAAATGAAATCAATTATTGCAGAGCAGTTAAATATCGACGCTTCAGAGATTACTTTGGAGTCAAGCTTCAAGGACGATTTAAATGCAGACTCACTTGACCTTTTTGAGATGGTAATGGCACTTGAGGATAACTACGGTGTTGAGATACCTTCAGAGGATTTAGAGAAGCTTTTGACTGTAGGAGATGTGGTAAATTACCTTAAGGACAAGGGCGTAGATAATTTATAAAAAAAAAAAAAACGCCTGCGGGCGTTTTCTTAAAAAGGGCAGAGGAAAGTAATGCAAACAGATATAACAAAGCTATTAGGTATAGAATATCCGATAATTCAAGGCGGTATGGCATGGGTTGCCGAACACCACCTTGCAGCAGCAGTAAGTGAAGCGGGCGGCTAGGTCTTATAGGAGGTGCCAATGCACCTGCAGAAGTCGTAAGAAACGAGATAAGAGAGGCAAGGAAGCTTACAAGTAAGCCTTTCGGCGTAAATGTAATGCTTATGTCACCACATGCTGAAGATATCGCTAAAGTAGTAGTGGAAGAAGGTATAAAAGTAGTTACTACCGGTGCCGGTTCTCCTGAAAAGTATATGAAGATGTGGAAAGAAGCCGGAATAGTGGTAATTCCCGTTGTAGCAAGTGTGGCACTTGCAAGAAGAATGGAAAGAACGGGAGCGGATGCCGTGGTTGCCGAGGGTACGGAGAGCGGCGGACATATCGGTGAAGCTACAACTATGACTCTTGTACCTCAGGTGGTTGATGCGGTAAATATACCTGTTATTGCGGCTGGAGGTATTGCAGACGGCAGAGGTCTTGCGGCATCACTTATGCTTGGAGCCAAGGCGGTGCAGATGGGTACAAGATTTGTGGTAGCCGATGAGTCTATAGTAAGTGAGGCTTATAAGGACAGAATAATAGCGGCAAAGGATATAGATTCTGCAGTAACAGGCAGAAGCCACGGACATCCTGTAAGAAGTCTTAGAAACGCTATGACCAGAGAGTATTCAAAACTTGAGGCTGAGGGCAAGAGTTTTGAAGAGCTTGAGTATTTGACACTGGGTACATTAAGAAAAGCCGTTATGGAAGGCGATATAGTACACGGAACAGTTATGGCGGGACAAATAGCAGGTCTTGTAAGCAAGAAACAAAGCGCAAAAGAAATCATTGACGAGATAATGAGTGAGGCAACTAATCTTTTAAAGAATGCAGGGAGCTTAGTATAAATTATGAAGATAGCATTTTTATTCCCGGGACAGGGAGCTCAAAAACAAAATATGGGCAAAAGTTTTTATGAAAATGATGCGGATTCAAGAGCAGTTTTTGATAGTGTAAAGACTGTAACGGGAATAGATGCATGTGATCTGATTTTCAAAGAAAATGATGAATTAAACAATACAAGATACACACAGATAGCTATGGTGGCTACAGGCATAGCCATGTTGAAGGCTGTCGAAAAAACAGGGCTTAAAGCAGATATATGTGCGGACTTAGCCTTGGAGAATATGAGGCGCTTTACCTTAGCGGTGCGATAAGTGCAAAAGATGCAATTGCTACAGTGGATAAAAGAGGACAGTATATGTCGGAGATAAAGGGCGGTGCCATGAGTGCCGTATTGTCTTTGGACAATGATACCATCAAGTCCGTAGTGGATGATATAGACGGATGCTGGGTGGCAAATTATAACTGCCCGGGACAGACTGTAATATCGGGAACTAAGGAAGCGGTGGCACTTGCAGGTGAAAAATTAAAAGAAGCCGGAGCAAAGAGAGTACTGCCTTAAGGTAAGCGGTGCTTTCACTCGGGACTTATGAAGGAAGCAGGAGAAAAACTTGCAAAGGTACTTGATGAAATCAAGATAAATGATATACAGATACCTTATGTAGCTAATGTGAATGCACAGATTGTTACAGATAAGAATGATATAAAGAAAAATCTTATAGAACAGGTTTCAGGCAGCGTACATCTTGAGCAGAGTATAAGAAAGATGATTGAATGGGGTGTGGATACTTTTGTAGAAGTCGGCCCCGGAAAGACTATGGCAGGTTTTGTAAAGAAAATCGATTCTCAGGTTAAGATGTACAATATCGAAGAGTATGCGGATGTAGCAAATGTTTGCAGTCAGATTTTGGAGGCAAGATGAAAAGGTTGGAAGGAAAAGTAGCTTTGGTTACAGGTGCAGGCAGAGGTATCGGAGCGGCTATAGCAAAAAAATTGGCGGCTGACGGAGCGCTTGTGTATGTAAACTACGCTTCATCAAGTGAGGCGGCAAAAAAAGTTGCAAAAGAGATAGAAGATAAAGGCGGTAAGGCAAAGATTTGCCAATGTGATATATCGGATTATGACAGCACAAAACAGATGATTGAAAACATCATAACAGAAGAAGAAAAGATTGATATATTGGTAAATAACGCCGGAATCACAAAAGATAATTTGATGATGAGAATGAAACCTGAAGATTTTGATGTGGTAATAGCTACCAACTTAAAGGGTACATTTAACACAATGCAAGTTGTTTCAAAATATATGATTAAGAAAAGAGTCGGAAGAATAATAAATATTTCTTCCGTTAGCGGTGTGATGGGCAAATGCGGGACAGATAAACTATGCCGCATCGAAAGGCGGGAGTCATCGGTATGACAAAGACAGCCGCAAGAGAGATGGCAAGCAGAAATATCACTGTAAATGCAATAGCACCGGGATATATAAAGACGGATATGACTGAGGCGATGACTGATGACGCCAAGTCAAAGATAAATGCAATCATACCTTTAGGATATCAGGGTGAGGCAGAGGATATTGCAAATATGGCGGCATATTTGGCAGGAGAAGAAGGCAGATATATTACAGGTCAGGTCATCAAATAGATGGCGGAATGAGCATGTAAATGAGGTGACTATGAGAAGAAGAGTTGTTATTACAGGTATGGGAGCCATCACTCCTATAGGTCTAAATGTAGCTGATTTTTGGGAGAATATCAAAAAGGGCGTACACGGTATAGGACCGATAACATATTTTGATACCACGGACTATAAGGCAAAACTTGCAGCCGAGGTTAAGGGCTTTGATGCAAAGCAGTATATGGATCCGAAGTCCGCAAGAAGAATGGAGCAGTTTTCACAGTTTGCGGTAGCGGCTACCAAGGAAGCCATTGAAGATGCCAAGCTTGATATGGAAAAAGAAGACCCGTATATGGTGGGAGTGGCTGTAGGATCGGGAATAGGATCACTTCAGTCTATGGAGAGAGAGTACACAAAGCTCCTTGAAAAGGGACCGGGCAGAGTTGCTCCGCTTTTGGTACCGATGATGATTTCAAATATGGCGGCAGGAAATGTGGCCATTGCTTACGGTCTTAAGGGAAAGAATATAAATGTTGTTACCGCATGTGCTACAGGAACCAACTGTATCGGTGAGGCTTTCAGATCCATCCTTTACGGTGAGGCGGATGTAATGCTTGCAGGAGGTACGGAAAGTTCCATAACACCTATAGGTGTGGCGGGATTTACTTCTCTTACGGCACTCAATACTACAGATGACCCTGACAGAGCGTCAATACCTTTTGATAAGGACAGAAACGGATTTATTATGGGAGAGGGTGCAGGAGTTTTGGTTTTGGAAGAACTTGAGCATGCAAAGAAAAGAGGAGCACATATCTATGCCGAGATGGCGGGATACGGTGCAACCTGTGACGCTTTCCACATTACATCACCTGCAGAGGACGGCTCGGGAGCTGCAAAGGCTATGGAGCTTGCAATAAAGGATGCAGGAATATCTCCTGACGATATCGACTATGTAAATGCGCACGGTACAGGAACACATCACAACGACTTGTTTGAGACAAAGGCTATAAAGAGTGCTTTAGGTGAGAATGCAAATAAAGTCGGAATAAGTTCAACCAAGTCTATGGTAGGTCACTTACTCGGTGCCGCCGGAGGTGTTGAGGCTATTGTATGTGTGAAGTCTATTGAAGACGGATTCATGCATAAGAATGTGGGTCTTATAAATAAGGATCCTGAGTGTGATCTTGATTTCCTGACAGAGCCTAGAGAATGTGAAGTAAATGCAACTATAAGCAATTCACTAGGTTTTGGCGGTCACAATGCAAGTATAGTTATTAAAAAATTCGTGGAGTAAACTTATGCAAATAGAAGAGATTATAAAACTGATAGAGACTGTAAGTAAGAGCGATGTCGATACATTAAACTATGCTACCGATTCGGAGAAAATTGTTATAAAGAAGAATAAGACAAAGCTTGTAGCGGGAGAAGTTCAGGCCGTACCTGTAGCACAGAGTGTAAGCTTTGAAGCTTCCAATACAGAAGAAGCTGTGGAAGCTAAAGGACATACAATTACTTCACCGCTTGTAGGTACTTTCTACAGTTCACCTTCACCTGACGCTCCAAGCTTTGTGAATGTGGGCGATAGAGTGAAAAAAGGTCAGGTAATAGGTATCATTGAAGCTATGAAGCTTATGAACGAGCTTGAAAGCGATTTTGACGGTGTTGTAAAGGAAATTCTTGTAAAGGATGAGACTGTGGTTGAGTTCGGACAGCCTCTGTTTATATTGGAGTAGAGAATATGTTGGGAATTAAGGAAATTCAGGAGATTATACCTCACAGGCATCCTTTCTTGCTTATTGACTGTATCGAGGAGCTTGAACCCGGCAAAAAAAGTGTCGGATATAAATGTATAACATATAATGAGCCTCAGTTTTTGGGACATTTCCCCGAGGAACCTGTAATGCCCGGAGTACTTATGATAGAGGCGCTTGCACAGACAGGAGCGGTAGCTATACTTTCAGTACCTGAAAATAAGGGCAAGACAGCTTATTTCGGAGCTATAAACTCTGCAAAATTCAAGAGAAAAGTAGTTCCGGGAGATAAGTTAAAGCTTTCATGTGAAATAATCAGATCAAAAGGCAGAATTGGAATAGGAAAAGCTGTAGCAAGCGTAGACGGCGAGATTGCGGTAGAGGCTGAGCTTACATTCATTGTTGGAGAATAAATGTTTAGAAAAGTATTGATAGCAAATAGAGGAGAGATTGCAGTCAGAATTATCAGAGCACTTAGAGAGATGGGTATCATAAGTGTAGCAGTATATTCTGAGGCGGATAGAGACAGCTTGCATACAATGCTGGCAGATGAGGCTATTTGTATAGGGCCTGCACCGGCATCTAAGAGCTATCTGGATATGGACAGAATACTCAGTGCGGCTGTGGCAACAGGTGCGGAGGCTATTCATCCGGGATTCGGTTTTTTATCGGAGAATGAAAAGTTTGCAAGACTTTGCACCGAGGTGGGTATAAAGTTTATCGGACCGAAGTCAGAGACTATTGCAAAGCTTGGAGACAAGGCCGAGGCCAGAGCCACCATGCAAAAAGCCCGTATTCCTGTAATACCGGGAACAGACGGAAGCGTAAAAAATGTGGATGAAGCTCTGAAACTTGCAAAAAAAGTAGGCTTTCCGGTAATGATAAAGGCGGCTCTTGGCGGTGGCGGCAAGGGAATGAGAGTTTCAAAGAGCGAAGCGGATTTTGCCGAGAACTTTATGACTGCAAAGGCGGAGGCGATTAAGGGATTTTCGGACGACTCAATGTATATTGAAAAATATATTGAAAGACCGAGACATATAGAGTTTCAGATAATGGCGGACAGCTTTGGAAATGTAGTTCACTTAGGAGAGAGAGACTGCTCCATCCAAAGAAGACATCAAAAGGTGCTTGAGGAGGCTCCTTCGGAGTTTCCTTGACGATAAGTTAAGAGAGAAGATGGGAAAGGCTGCAGTAAGTGCGGCAAAAGCTGCAGGCTATGAAAATGCCGGAACTATTGAGTTTTTGGTGGATAAGCACAGAAACTTTTACTTTATGGAGATGAATACCAGAATACAGGTGGAGCATCCTGTAACGGAGTGGATTACAGGAATGGACCTTATCAAGGAACAGATCAGAGTGGCGGCAGGTGAAAAGCTCTCAGTTTCACAAAAGGATGTAAAAGATAGACGGTCATGCTATTGAGTGCAGAATAAATGCAGAAAATCCCTGAGAAGAACTTTGCACCTTCTCCGGGAAGAATTACAAGTATGCATTTGCCGGGCGGTAAACGGAGTGAGAGTGGATACACATATATATGAGGACTATATGATATCTCCGTTCTACGACTCAATGCTTTTTAAAGCTGATAGTGCACGGCAAATCAAGAGAAGAGGCTATTGCAAAGATGAGATCGGCACTTGGTGAGATTGTTATAGAGGGTGTGGATACAAATATCGACTTTAACTATGAGATAATAAACAACCCCAGATTTTTATAAAGGGTGATATAGATACTTCATTTATAGAAAAAAACAGTTTAAGATGCAGTAATGAAAGTTTTTGAGGTGTTGTCATGTTTAGAAATGTGTTCAAAAAGACATATGCAAAAGATAGAACCCGAAATGAAAAAAACTGGATATTCCTGAAGGGCCTTTGGAGAAAGTGTAAAATCTGTAAGGAACCTATTTTTTTGCAGAGGATGTTAAAGCAAATTATTATACTTGTCCGAAATGCGGCGGGTATTTCAGAGTTCATGCATACAGAAGAATAGAAATGCTTGTGGATGACGCAAGCTTCATTGAGTGGAACAAGACAATGCCTGTATCGAACCCTTTGGATTTTCCGAACTATGAGCTTAAGCTTGAAGAAGAAAGAGTAAAGACAAAGCTTAACGAGGCGGTAGTAACCGGTGAAGCGACTATCGGTAATGTAAGGACTGCAATAGCCGTATGTGATGCAAGATTTATGATGTCATCTATGGGACATGTGGTAGGTGAGAAGATAACAGCCGCCATAGAAAAGGCTACACAGGAAAAAATGCCTATCATAATCTACTCATGTTCAGGCGGTGCCAGAATGCAGGAGGGGATGATTTCACTGATGCAGATGGCGAAGACTTCAGCCGCACTCAAAAAGCATCATGAAGCCGGTCAGCTTTTTATAAGCTTCCTTACAGACCCTACAATGGGCGGAGTAAGTGCCTCATTTGCAATGCTTGGAGATATAATACTTGCGGAGCCTAAGGCACTTATAGGTTTTGCAGGACCGAGAGTAATAGCACAGACAATAGGTACAAAGCTGCCGGAAGGATTTCAGAGTGCCGAGTTTTTGCTTGAACACGGCTTTATAGATGCTATCGTGGAAAGAGCCGACCAAAGAAGTGTGTTAAAGAAGCTTTTAAGAGCACATACCTGCGGATTTAAAAAGGTAAAAAAGATGGAAGAAGTGGGCGACAATACAAAGATTGTTGACCACAAGCAGCCTAAGGTGAAACAGCCTAAGAGCGCATGGGACAGTGTGGTACTTTCAAGAAGAGCGGACAGACCTACGGCAAAGGATTATATTGATAAATTGTTCGGATTCTTTATGGAACTTCACGGGGACAGACTTTCAGGTGATGACGGCGCAATCATAGGCGGAATAGCCAACTATAACGGTAAGCCTGTGATGGTGGTGGCGCAGCAAAAGGGAAAGAATCTGAAAGAAAACAAGATAAGAAACTTCGGTATGCCGAATCCTTGCGGATATCGTAAGGCTCTAAGGCTGATGAAACACGCCAATGACTTTGATATGCCTATTATCTGTTTTGTAGATACTCCGGGAGCATTTTGCGGTATAGAAGCCGAGGAAAAAGGTCAGGCTGAGGCGATTGCAAGGGCGCTGTTTGAGATGAGCGATATGAGAGTGCCTATTCTTTCTGTAGTAATCGGAGAGGGCGGTTCAGGCGGAGCTTTGGCACTTGCAGTGGCCAATGAAGTCTGGATGCTTGAGCATTCCATATATTCAATACTTTCACCTGAGGGCTTTGCATCAATACTTTATAAGGATGCAAAGAAGAATAAAGAAGCTGCAGAGGTGATGAAAATCACTGCAAAAGAGTTAAAAGAACTCGGAGTTGTAGACAGAGTTATAAAAGAAAATATTCCTTTGACAATAGATACTATAGATGATGTTGTAGACGAGCTGTCTTCAAATATGGATGATTTCTTTGAGAAAAATGCAGCCAAGTCAGGCGAAGAGATTGCTAAAGACAGGTACAACAGATTTAGAAAATTTTAATAGCTGAAAGGTAAATATGGAAGTGTTAAAAATAGGTGACAGAAGTTTACTCTATCCTATTATACAAGGCGGAATGGGTGTCGGTATAAGCCTTTCCTCCTTGGCGGCACATGTGGCCGGAAACGGTGGAATGGGGATTATCTCTACGGCACAGATAGGCTTTAGAGATGATGACTTTTATAAAAATCCTATACCTGCAAATCTTCGTGCTATAAAGACCGAGCTTTATAAGGCGAGAGCTTTGGCGGCGCAGGTGTTTGAAAAATTCAAAGATTCAAACAGGGCGGCGAAGTTTTTAGATAAATTAAAAGATTATGTGCCTTTTATAGGCTTTAATATAATGGTGGCAACCAATAAATATGCGGACTATGTAATAGAGGCCGTGAAAAGCCGGAGCGGATATTATTATATCAGGTGCAGGATTGCCGATAGATTTGCCGGAGCTTGTGCAAAAAGGGACAAGAGATAAGCGGAAATGAGAAAAAAACCTGTATCGCACCTATAGTTTCAAGCAGAAAAAGTGCAAAAGTCATATTAAAGATGTGGGACAGAAAGTATAAGACCACTGCCGATGCGGTAGTTATAGAAGGGCCTCTTGCAGGAGGACACTTAGGACTTTTCATATGAAGAGCTTCATGAACTCGGGTGCGGATACTATGGCAAGCAAAAACTATAAAAGAGATAAGTATGATGCTGAAATAAAAGAAATTATAGAAGAAGTAAGAATCTATGAAGAAAAATTCGGCAAAAAGATTCCCGTATTTGTAGCAGGCGGTATATATACAAAAGAGGATATGGCACATGCCATGAGTCTGGGTGCGGACGGAGTACAGATGGGGACAAGGTTTGTTACCACATATGAATGTGACGCGCCTGATGATTATAAGCAGACATATATAGACGCTAAAGAAGAGGATATAGTTATTACAAAATCTCCTGTCGGTATGCCGGGAAGAGCAATCAGAAACGACTTTATGGACAGATTAAAGAGAGGCCCTGTTCCTATAAGGCGTTGTTGCAACTGTCTTGCAACTTCGGTATGTGACAGAAAGACCATACCTTACTGTATCACCGAGGCACTATGTTGTGCCGCAAACTCGGACGAGAGTCATGCACTTTTATTTTGCGGAGCCAATGCATACAGAGCAAAAAAGATTGAGCATGTAGCTGACATTATGAAATGAACTTACAGAAAATATATAGAAAATATAATAAATTTTCAGACCGAGCTTTAGGAGCTCGGCCTTTTTATATTACGATTTTCTTAATATTATTCGTTTCATACTTTACTAAATTACTCCGGTTTAGTATAAAGTCATAGCTATGTAAGATTTACTTAATATTTGCGTTCGATATATGTGATACAATATTAACACATGAGGCATAATCATACAAAAGCTCATTATAGTATTTTTGCTGTGATTAGAGATTGTCCTCAATAAAATAAAGTAGGAAGGAAATATGAGACTTAAGAGAATAATTTCAACCGGATTGGCTATAGTCTTATCCGTAACTGTAATATCTTTTGTACCTGAATCTATAGCGGTATATGCGGCGACACCGCCAAGTATAGGCGCACAGGGAGCGGCGGTATACAATGCAAATACAGGCGAATTTTTATATGAGAAAAACGGTGATACTCAGTTTGCGCCGGCATCCATCACAAAGATAATGACAGGCCTGCTTACAGTGGAACAGGCAAACCTTGACGACACTGTATACTTTAACAGTTCGGCTGTCGCAAATCTTGAGAGCGGTGCAACAGTTTTACCTGTCAGAGTCGGAGATACTATGAGTGTAAGAGATGCACTTTACGCAATGATGTTGGCATCGGCCAATGAAGTATCAAACGGATTGGCGGAACATATAGGAGGGTCTGTGGCAGGCTTTCAAATATGATGAACAACAGAGCAAGAGAGCTTGGAGCAACTCATACCAACTTTGTAAATCCGAACGGACTTAACAACCAAAACCACAAAACGACAGCCAAGGATATGGCACTTATTGCGGCTGAGGCATTTAAAAATCCGACATTCAGGGCTGCAGCAGGTGCGGGAAGTTATACTTTCACAGCTACAAATTCAAAGTCTGCGCCTTCATCCGTAAAGATGCACCACAAGATGGTTACGGGAGAGATAAGTTGTGACGGAGTAATAGGCGGTAAGACCGGATATACAAAGAGTGCCGGGAATACTCTTGTAACGGCTGCCGAAAGAAACGGTATCAGACTGGTAGTGGTAGTTCTTAAATGTAAGGGCACTCATTATGACGATACAAAGAAATTGCTTGACTACGGCTTTTCTATAGCAAATAGCGGAGGAATAAACATTGCTTCAAAGGACACAGGCAGAGCAGTTGCAAAAAATCAGGCTGTTGCGGCAAAACAGGAGCAGAATATTACAATGGCGGACAGTGCAAAGGTTGAGCTTGCACCGAAGCAAATCAGAACATCTGTGATGAAGGCCGAAAACTACGGTCCGGGAATGGCACCCGATGTCGGTTGGAAGGAAAATAACGGCAACTGGTTTTATATAAAGTCTGACAATACAAGTGCCAGAGCCGAGGTTCTTAATATCAACGGTAAAAAGTACTGGTTTGACGCAGACGGACGCATGGCAAGAGGCTGGAGACAGGATACAAGCGGTTCATGGTACTATATGGAAGATTCAGGTGCTATGAACTCTTCATCTTGGCTTAAGTATAACGGACTATGGTATTATTTGGGAAGTGATGGTAAAATGTTGACAAATACCACCACACCGGACGGATATGTATTAAACAGCGATGGAGTCTGGGTAAGCTAGGAGTTTGATGAAAAATATATTTTCTAAAATTATAGGATTGGGAGCAGTGGGGTGTAGTGCCTTGCTGCTCCGTTCTTTTTATGAGAGAAAAAAGTTTAAGGTAGTACATTACAATATATCTACCGATAAGATAAAATGCGGCAAAAAAATAGTCTTTTTGACCGATTTACATAACAACAGCTTCGGTAAAAACAATATAAAGCTTCTTGAGGCGATAGATAAAATATCTCCGGATATCGTGTTGATAGGCGGAGATATGATTACTGTAAAGAGTAAGCTTGGAATAGAGAATGTCTTGCCGCTTTTAAAGAAACTTTCAGATAAATATACCTGTATATATGCAAACGGCAACCATGAGCAGAGGCTGTCTGAGAACAAGTTCGGGCTTAGTTACCTCGTATATAAGCAGATATTGGAAGATATGGGGATAGTATATCTGTCCGACAGCAGTATGGACATAGGTGAGAATATTCGTATTCACGGCCTTGACCTTGAAAAAAAGTATTATCTGCGCAGGTTTAAAAAGCCGCTTGATATAGGTTATATAAAAGATAGACTGCATATTGAAAGGGCACATTACAACATACTTATGGCACATTCACCTCTTTTTATAAAAGACTATGAAAGAAGCGGCGTGGATCTGACACTTTGCGGACATTTTCACGGAGGAACGATAAGACTGCCGGCAGGAATCGGAGTGATGACTCCGCAGTTTCATTTTTTCAACAGATTGGTAGTGGGAATGAAAAGACTTGGAAATATGACCGAGATAATAGGAGCGGGGCTTGGTACACACAGTATCAATATCAGGCTCAATGATATGTCGGAGCTTGTGGTAATCAATCTTAAAGGTCGCAAAAGAGCTTGAAATTTGATACAATGATAAGGTTGAGTGAGTTGATGAGAGGTGAGTATGGAGATTTCATACAAATTGGAGAGATTTGAAGGTCCGCTGGATCTTTTGCTGTATCTTATAGAGAGAGACAGGGTGGACATATATGATATTCCGATAGTGAGTATAACCGAGCAGTATCTGAATTATATGAATCATTTGGAGACGGACGACCTTGACCTTATGAGTGAATTTATAGTGATGGCTACAACACTTTTGGATATAAAGGCGAGGATGCTTTTGCCTCTTGAAGAGGATGAAGAGACCAAGGAAGTCATTGACCCGAGGGCCGAGCTTGTGGAGAGGTTGCTTGAGTATAAGAAGTACAAGCTTATGGCAAATGAACTTGCAGGCAAGTACTTTGATGCCGAGAAGATACTTTATAAGAGTCCGACTATTCCTGATGAAGTGGAACAGTACAAAGAACCTGTAGACCTTGACGAGCTTTTCGGAGATTTGAATCTGCATAAGTTAAGACAGGTCTTTGACCGCGTGATGAAGCAAAAGGACAACCGAATAGATAAGGTAAGAAGCAATTTCGGCACTATAAAGAAGGAACCTGTATCGCTTGAGGCGAAGATAAAGGATGTAATGGAGTATGCCAGAAAACATAGGAAGTTTACCTTCAGAGCATTGCTTGAAGATCAGCCTACAAAGCTTGAGGTTGTTGTCACATTTTTAAGTGTACTTGAGCTGATGAAAATAGGGTAAGATTGCACTGTCACAGGAAGAAGGTTTTCGGTGAAATGCAGATAGAGACTTTGGAAGAAGAGGGAAAGGAGGAAACGCTAGACCTTAGCGATATACTTGATGGCTAAATTAACCAAGACGGAGGCGGCAATAGAGGCGATACTCTTTGCACTCGGAGCTTCTGTAGAGATCAGACAGCTTTGTGCGGCCCTTGAGATGAAGGAAAGTGAAGTTATTCAAATCTTGAGTCGTTAAAAGATAAATATAATAAGGAAAACAGAGGTATACAGATAATAGATTTGGGAGACTGTGTGCAGATGTGTACCAGGTCTGAATACTATGACAAGCTTATCAAAGTTTGTAAGACTCCCAAAAAGCAGGTACTGACTGATGCCATACTTGAGACATTGTCAATCATTGCATACAAGCAACCTATAACGAAGTCTGAGATAGAGCATATCAGAGGAGTTTCATCGGATCATGTGGTGAACAGGCTTGTGGAGTTCGGTCTGGTGTATGAGGCAGGTAAGCTGGATGCTCCGGGAAGACCGGCACAGTTTGCGACCACGGAGGAGTTCCTCAGAAGATTCGGTATAGAGTCAAAGGAGTCTCTGCCTAGGCTTGATTCGGACCTTGAGGCGGAGATTGTACATGAGGTGGAAGAAGAGACGGGCTGGAAGTTCGGTTTTGAGAGCGAAGCAAATGTAAACAAGTGAGGATAAACAGTTGAAGATAAAGATAAAATACTTTAGTGAGAAAATTGAAAAGCTCAAATTCATTGACGGCAAAAGTGATTGGATAGATTTGAGAGCCGCCGAAAGGGTGGAACTTAAAAGCGGAGAATATAAGCTGATAAAACTCGGCGTGGGAATGGAATTGCCAAAGGGCTATGAGGCGTTGGTGGTACCGAGAAGTTCCACATTCAAAAACTTCGGCATACTGCAGACCAATTCTATGGGTGTGATTGACGAGTCTTACTGCGGAGACAATGACGAGTGGAAGTTCCCGGCACTGGCAATGAGAGATACCGTCATAGAGGTAAATGATAGGATATGTCAGTTCAGGATAATAAAACATCAGGATGCGTTTACATTTGAAGAAGTAAAAGAATTGAATGAGGTTGACAGAGGTGGCTTTGGTAGTACAGGGAAGAATTAGAAGATTGTTTGCGGTAGGTGTACTTGCCGTCATTATGCTTGGCGGATGTTCAGGCAAGGAGAGAAAAAACTTTGAGGCCGGAAAGGCACTTTTAAATGAGGGAAAGTATGCCGAGGCGGTGGAAGCGTTTGATAAGGCTATAGAAGCACATGGCAGCAACAGTATAAGAGGCCTTGAAATAGATATACTCAGATACAGAGCGGAGGCGGAGTACAGGGCAGGAGATTATAAGGCGGCGGAGCACAGCTACAGGCTGCTTACATCTGCAGATGAGAACAGAAGCGAATACATGGATATGCTCGCTATCATATATACCAAGCTCAGTAATACGGATATGGATATAAATATTGACAATGCCATAGAGATGTATGAAAAGGCAGCAAAGCAGGATGATAAAAGTGAACTTCATATCAATGCAGGTATTACTATAGTAGAGTATTACGAGGATATGTATGATAAAAAGATGGATGCCGCATACCTTGACAGTGCCGAGGAGTTTTTGGAGAAAGCTTTTAAAAGAGACAGGCAGGAAAGAATGCTAAAAGTATTGGCGGTTTATGCAAAGCATATGTCAAAGCGGGAGGACTATGACAAGGCACTTGAAGCTGTTGATGAGGGCATAGCATTGCTTGAAAAGAAAAAGCTTAATAAAAGTGAAGATGAGACCTTGAAATCTTTGATGTTTTCAAGGGGTTCATGTTATGAGTATAAGAGTGATTACAACAAGGCGCTTGAAGCATTCAACGCATATATTGAAAAATACGGTGAGGATGAGAGCGTTTCACATGAGGTCGCATTCTTAAAGGCAAGAATAAGATAGGTAATATATGAGTACATTTGAGACAAAGAAATAGTTGAGAAAGTTATACTTCTTGGAGTGGATGTAGGTGACGATACAAAAGAGTCCATGAAAGAACTTGCAGAGCTTGTGGACACGGCAGGCGCCATAGTGCTTGATAGTATTGTCCAGTTAAGGGAGAGGATACATCCCGGCACCTATCTTGGAAAAGGCAAGATAGAAGAGGTAAGAGAAAGAATAGAGCAGCTTGATGCCACAGGTGTGGTATGTGATGACGAGCTTACACCGGCACAGCTTAGAAATCTGGAAGATTTGCTGGATACCAAGGTAATGGACAGAACTATGGTTATTTTGGATATATTTGCAAAAAGAGCCACGACAAGTGAAGGAAAGATTCAAGTTGAGCTGGCTCAGCTGAAATTTTCTGCAGCAAGATTGATAGGACTTAGAAGCAGTCTTTCAAGACTTGGTGGAGGAATAGGTACCAGAGGTCCGGGTGAGAAGAAGCTTGAGATGGACAGAAGACTTATTCATGAGAGGATTTCACAGCTTAAGTCCGAGCTTAAAAAGGTGGAAAGTCACAGAGAGCTGATAAGAAAATCAAGGGATGAAAACCTTGCCTTTAATGTGGCGATAGTGGGATATACAAATGCGGGCAAGTCGACACTTTTAAACAAGCTGACGGATGCAAATATTTTGGCGGAGGACAAGCTCTTTGCAACACTTGACCCGACTACAAGGAAGTTGAAACTTGGAAGCGGTCAGGAAATACTTGTAACGGATACTGTAGGTTTTATAAGAAAGCTGCCTCACCATCTTATAGAGGCGTTTAAATCAACGCTTGAAGAAGCCAAGTATGCAAATCTTTTGGTGCATATGGTGGATGCGTCAAATGAAGAGGCAAGCTCACAGATGCTTGTAGTCTATGACACACTAAGAAGCCTTGACGTGGTGGATAAGGATATTATTACAGTCTTTTAACAAGACAGATTTGATAAAGGAAGGAGAGGAGCTTCCGAGAGATTTCCATGCGGACAAGATTCTTAAGATGTCTGCAAAGACCGGTGAGGGTATTGAAGATTTAAAGAAGACTATTGAAAATATATTACAAAGTCAAAGAGTATATCTGGAACATATTTTTTCTTATAAAGATGCAGGTAAGATTGCACTTATCAGAAAGTTCGGAGAGATTAAAAGTGAAGAGTACATAGACGACGGTATCTCTATAAAAGCGTATATTCCTGCGGAGATTTTCGGGAAAGTGATGGGATAGCATAAAATTTGCTTGAAAAAGTTCTATAAGTATTACCTGACTTCCGTCGTTTCTCTCAAAACCTAGTACTCTAGGTATCCAAGAGCATGCAGTTTTGAAAGAAATTGTCGACTTCAGCTTTTGTTAAATAGAGAGCATCAAGGTTACTAAAGCCAACCAATTTTTTAACCTTTTCGTTAACAGATTGGTTTCTTGATATATTGATATATGTATTGTCACCTTTATTTACTACCCTAAAATCACGCATAAAGTTGATCAAGTCATAAGAGTTTATTTTATTTTTGAAGCACTTGATTTCTAATACTCTTAAAAGAAACAAGCTAATGTAGCATATCAAAAAATGCCCATAGATTGTTTCTTTTTTCTGTAAATAAACAGGCCTAGCATCCAGGTATGATTTTGTAAGTCTAAAAGATTCCTCGATTTTCCATAGGCTATGGTATGTTTTATATACCTGTAATGGCTCCATATCTATTTCGGATGTCACTAAAAGATTATATCCTGCATATTTAAGATCTTCATCAATCTTAGATTTATTTAAATCTATTATAGGCTTTATTGTCTTGCCTGTACTATCTTTAGTTATAATGTCTACATATTTAGCACAATCTCCAAGTTCATCTTTAGCGATATTTTTGTATGTAGAAAACTTTGAAGCTTTATCGACCATCTTCATTATTTCAAGCCTTTGTTTCTTTGCAAGGTTAGGATTATAAGAGACGATACGCTTTTCTTTTACAGAAAACCTTGTAACACTCTCTTTTCCTGTTTCCGGATCAATCTCTTTAAAACTGTAATCAAAGCTGTCAATACATGATTTAAGACGAAAAGATATATTACCTCTTTCATCAGTGTAATTAGAAAAGACATTTGTATCATTCTCAAGTAGAACCCATTTCTTTTCCTTTTCACTTAGATTCTTACCATGTATTGATTTTGAAAATATATAGCCGTCACTAGCTTCTTTAACTGCAGCATAAATATTTCTTGCACAATTAAGTCCTTTATCAGCCACCTGAATTGTCTTGCCTGATACGTTATGTCGTTGCTTCATTTCTTCAATAACTTTTCTAATATATGGCTTTTTCCGATTCATTTCGGGATACATTTGCATGGAGACAGGTACTAGATCAGCATCTAAAAAGTAAAAGCTTGCCCTATTATCGGAGAGTGCCTGTTCTCTTTTGAAGGTCCCTTTTGCTTGTCATCGCCGGGATATCAATTTCAAAGTAATAATTAGTACAATCGAAAAAAATACATTGCTTAAATCTCTTTTAAAAATACTTTTTCATAAGAGTGATTAAACAAATCAATGTACTTTTTATAGGACTCTCCTATGAAAGAACACCCGTCATATACTTGGTCTTCAGAGATGATTGAACTGCCATAAAGGTATGGAAATACATGAGAGGCCGTCTTTGACTTAGAGCATGGAGATATAACCCTTGCATAAATAAGTTGCGTAATTAAATCAAATACAGAGAACTGAAAACGCATTTGAGAGGCAAGTATATCAATAGTTTCCTTAACATCAAGCTCATCAATTATCGAGGACAGTAAGAAGTGTCCTATATTAAGTTCAACAGGATTGGAAAATGCACGAGGGCGGGATTCTTCAGAAAGAGCTTTTTGTTCTATTCTCATTTTTGCTCTTTTACATAATCGCTATAAAATTTAATCGGATCCGAATCTCATCTGAAGTCGATCTTCAACGTAACCAAAAAGATTTTTACATTTCTTGTTCTTGGTTGCTTTTTTTATCCTTATCCCAAAAATGATTCATACATCTGAAGATAAGTCCCTTTTTTTCTTCTTTTTCTTTTCTCAAAAAAATAAGCCATAAACACCTCTAAATCTAAAAGTACTATGAAGTACTATGATTATAACATACTATAAAAATTTTTTTCAAATTTTTTTGAAATATTTTTTTATGTGAGAAAAAGCCTTTAAAATAAAGGATCTAAAAAGAATTGCATAAAAATTAAATAGTTTGCTAAAAATTTGAAACGTCGGAAATTTCATAGTACTTCGACGGAAGACGGGGATGGGATAGCATAAAATTTGCTTGAAAAAGTTCTATAAGTATTATATATTAGTTATACCTAACTTAGTGAGTCCTAACTATATTATATTACTTTGGGGGGATTATGTTATTAGCACTTTTGATTGCAGGTAAGCTTTTGATGAAACCGGGCGGTGACAGACCCAATAAGGAAGAAAAGATTACCGGCAAGCAGCATTTTTGGAGAGATAAAAAAGTAAAGAACGGATACAGACTGCAACAAAATCTACTTGACGACCATGCAAGGATTTTGGACAAGGACAATATAAGAAAAGCCACAGGAAGTATGAGTGCTATGGAGGATAAGTTTGACAGATTGGTTTCAGGCAGCTTCCTAAAGCCCGGAGATGTGATAGGGGTATCCAGAAAGTGGTATGATCACTACGGTGTATATATAGGTGACGGAAAGGTTATTCACTATGCGGATAAGACTAAGGATTTCGGAAAGAATGTGAGTATCTATGAAACAGACCTTGAAGGTTTTATTGAAGGCTGTAAAGATTATTTTGTACTGCATTTTTCCAAAGGCGGGAGGTCCGCCGAGAAAGTTAAGGAGCAGCACCGATTTCACTGAAAAATCCGAGAGAGGGAACAGGTATATTTGATTTTATATTCAAGGTAAAGTATCAACTGTTCTCACCTGAAGAGACAATAAAGAGAGCCAAGTCAAGACTTTGGGGAGAGGTCATACAACCTTACAAGAAACAACTGTGAGCATTTTTGCTCTGTGGTGTAAGACCGGCGTATCATTTTTCGCGTCAGGTGGATATGGCATTATCGATATGATTTATTAAGACTGTCAAAGCTTAAAAAGCTGCCGACGGTCTTTTTTTATTTGTGTGAACATTTGTTATAATCTGTTTGAAAGTAGGAGATAAGCCATGAAAATCATTCTGGAAACTAAAGAGACTGAGATTGTAGAAAAGAAATCAAGGTTTATAGCAAATATTGCAGCAGTATCTTCAGAGGAAGAGGCAATCGAGTTTATAGAAAAAATAAAGAAAAAATATTATGACGCCAGGCATAATTGCTGTGCGTATATTATAGGTGACAAAGGCGACAAGAAAAAATGCAGTGATGACGGAGAGCCGCAAAGAAGTGCCGGAATGCCTATGATGGAAGTGCTTGAAAACCAAGGCTATTTTGATATAGTGGCGGTGGTAACAAGGTATTTCGGAGGTACACTGCTTGGAGTGGGCGGACTGATAAGAGCATATCAAGGTGCCGTTATAGAAGGTTTAAATGCAAGCGTCAGCGGAGAAATTCACGAGGGTTTCAGAGCAAAATACAAGTTCGGTTATGATTTTTACGGTAAGATAAAGTATATAGCGGAGAGTGAAAATATAGTGGTTGAAGATACTTTATTTGATGAGAATGTCACTATGAGTCTTATATTTGAAGACGGTGAGAGTGAAAGACTGCAAAAAAAGCTTGTAGAAGAGACCAACGCAAATATAGAAAGACTGCTTTTGGAGAAGATAAAATATATCACGGTGGATAATAAGTGGTATAAAGAATACAGATAGAAAAGGCTTGAATTAAGCTTGAGGATTTATAAATGCAAATGTATTTGGGAGAAGAAGGAAAGAAATACTATTGGAGAGCTGTAGATGTCAGCAATATAACGGATGTAGAGACATTGGAGAAAAAATTTGACCTGACTGAAGAGATGTCCGAGTATGTGCTTGACTCAAATGAGAGAGCGAGAGTCGATTATGACGGCAAGAATCTGTTTGCGGTAATACATGTGCCTGCATTTACACAAAATGACGGACACTATGAGACAAGGTCGATAAAATTTTTTGTAAATGCGGACAGCATCTTTATGTTCGTCACATATGATACAAACTATATTGTGCCGCAGATCGAAAAGCTGATAGAGGTGGAAGAGGCGAGCAGCCCTATGATGCTGTTATTTTTGTGCCTTTTTGTAATATCCGACTCCTTTTTGCCGATACTTGATAAGCTTAATGAAGAGAGACTGCATCTGAACAGAAGGCTTAGAAACAACACAAACAATCAGGGTATTTGGGATTTGTCGGACCTTGAGGTAGGTCTTATCTACCTTGGAGCCGCAACAAGGCAGAATGTAGTGGCAATCAGACAGATGAGAATAACTACGGCAATAAAGAAATGTTCAAATGCCGAGAAGGAGCAGCTTGAGGATGCCTACATAGAGGCGAAGCAGGCAAGTGAGATGGCGGATATGGCGTCAAGTATAGTGGAGCAGATGAGCGGAATGTACAACAACCTTATAAATATCAGGCTGAATGAAACAATGCGTATCATGACCGTATGGTCACTGCTTATGACAATACCGACAATCATCTCAGGTTTCTTCGGCATGAATGTAGATTTGCCCTTCACCACGATGAAAGGCGGATGGATACTTATAACACTTATCACAGCCGTACTGCTGTGGATAATGTGGAAGTTTATATGGAAAAAGTTGTGGTAAGAATAATAGTTACATTGGTTATTTAATGACTAATGTAACTATTATTTTTTTGCAAATTTTAGTAAATTATTTTTGAAAGGGGGCAATATGGACAGAAAAATAATAGTTGCAGGCCATATATCCTATGATATTACACCTCAAATATATGATACAAACGGGAAAAACTTTGCAAAGCTGTTAAAACCGGGAAAACTTATAAATGTGGGCAGGGCGACAGTGGCAAATGGCGGAGCTGTAAACAATACAGGTATGGCATTGCATAAATTCGGAGCAAATGTTGATCTTATTGCCAAGGTCGGAGATGATGAGTTCGGTCGTCAGATAATAGAAAAATGTGAAGAAAAGGGTGCAAAGACAAGTTTTATAATATCAGACAGTGAGGATACCTCATATACAATAGTGATAGCACCGCCGGGATTTGACAGAAGTTTCTTACATTTCCCCGGAACAAACGATACCTTTAAATTTTCAGATTTAAATATGGAAGATATAAAGAACGGGTATCTATTCCATTTCGGTTATCCTACATTGATGGCCGGATTTTATAAAAACAATGCTAAAGATCTTATAGAAATGTATAAGAGCATAAAGGAAGCCGGACTTATCACAAGTCTTGATGTGGCGGCCATAGACCCTGAGGGTGAGGCAGGAAAACTTGACTGGAAAAAAATTCTAAAGCAAGTACTTCCATATGTGGATGTATTTGAGCCGAGTTTTGAAGAACTTTTATGTATGATGGATAAAGAAGCATATGAAGATCTTTTGGAAAGAGCGGGAGAAGAAGATATTTGCATGTGCTTAAGCCTTGAAAAGGATGTGTTGCCGCTTGCAAAAGAGGTGATGGAATTTGGAGTTTCAATATTGCTTATAAAATGCGGTGCGGCAGGCATGTATCTTTGCACGGCAGATGATGTTTCAAAAAACTCGGACTTGGCAGAGAATGGGATAACTTTAAATGTTTTCAAAAGAGCTTTAAACCTGACAGGATAAAATCGGCAATAGGAGCAGGGGATACTGCTATAGCGGCATTTATTTACGGAATAGTAAATGACTATTTACCAAAATCCACTATAGAGATAGCGGCAGGTACAGGTGCGATGTGTATTACAGAATACGATACATATGGCGGTTTAATTGATATAAAGGAACTTGAAGAAAAGATAAAAAACAATTGGGAAACTCAGGATTTTATAAAGGAGTAAATTATGTTAATAACACTTAGGAATATTTTGGATATAGCGGAAAGTAAAAATATGGCTGTCGCTGCATTTAATGCAACTTCACTTGAGGGGATAATGGCTGTAATAGAGGCTGCCGAAGAGGAAAATGCACCTGTAATATTGCAGTTTGCCAATGCCGCACATGGAAAATATGTAGCGCTTGGAAAGATTGGGAAAATAATGGTAATGCTTGCCGATGAGGCAAAGGTACCCGTATGTGTACATCTGGATCATGGTAATAATTTTTATGAGATAAAAACTGCACTGGATCTTGGATTTACAGGAATAATGTATGACGGATCAGCATTACCTTTTAAAGAAAATGTGTCAAATACAAGGTATGCAGCGGCTCTTGCAGATGAATACGGCGCAAGTATAGAGGCTGAGCTTGGAGCTATGGGAGCTGAAGGGGTGGAGGATAATATTATGGGTGCATATACAGATCCCGAGCTTGCAAAAATCTTTGTAGAGGAAACAGGTATTGATGCGCTGGCGGCTTCATTCGGAACAGTACATGGTATATACAAGAGTGAACCCAAACTTGACTTTGAAAGAATAGAAAATATCAGAGAACTGACAGGAGTTCCTGTTGTAATGCACGGAGGATCCGGAATAAGTGATGAAGAATTCAGAAGATGTATTGATCGTGGAGTAAGAAAGATAAACTTCTATACCTATGCGGCAAAATTTGCAGGAGATGCGATAAGAAAAATGGCTGAGGATACAAGTGGAAATCTGTATTCACATGATGTGTTTGTTACTGCAAGAGAGAGTATGAAACAGACGTATAGGGATGCTATAAGAGTATTTAAAAATGAATAGTTTAATAGATTTTCGATTATCTCTTTAGAAATTCTTAAATGCCGGTATAGCCCGTAACTTCGGGCTTCTCCGGCGTTTTTCATATCGGAAGAACCTCACATATACTTTTATATCCCCTTGTGTTTTCACGGTCAAAAGTAGTATAAGCAGTAGTAAAATACCTGTCTACTACTAAGCGGCAGCTTCGATTTTCTCCGTGTTTACCACTTTGATTTCCGCCTTTGCTTCCAGTCTGTCCATTTCCTCTTGTGCGGAATGGAATGTAGTGTGGGCGTAATAGTTCAGCGTCATAACGATATTAGCGTGTCCCATGATGTACTGTAATGCTTTAGGGTTCATTCCCGCATTTGCCATTCTGGTGCAGAACGTGTGCCGCATAGTGTGGGGCGTCATTACCGAGGGCAACGGCTCCTTGTGGCACTTGTTGAATTTCTTGGCAAGGCATTTAAACATGGCGTCATAGTTTACCGCTACTTTCGGCAGGCCGTCCCGGTTCAGGAATAAGAAATTGCTATATCCATCAACCTGAATGGATTTGCCGCCTTTGCGGTTCTCCAACACACGCTTGAACGCTTCACAAGCTGCTGCGCTCATTGGCACTTGACGGAAACCGCCCTCGCGCAAAACGCCTACTGCGTGGCACACACTGGGCTTTGACACTTCCATGCACCGGGCCACGTCTACGGAACGCACCATGCCTTGTTTCTGTTGAAGTATCAAGATCGCTTCTAAATAGTCCTCCCCGGACGCATGGAGTTTATCATAGGCGGGCATAATCACATACTCCAATTTTGGCTTTCTTGTTGGATGTGGTATAGTTTTTCATATAGCCCCTTGTGTGCCAACAGCTCCTTGTGAGTGCCATGTTCAACAACTGTTCCATCCGCTAGAACCAATATCTGATTCGCATTAACAACTGTTCTTAGACGATGAGCAATCATAATAACTGTCTTTCCCTCCACCAGTTTTGCAATCGCCTTTTGGATTTCTCCCTCATTCTCTGGGTCAAGGGAGGCCGTCGCCTCGTCGAGCAGAATAACAGGTGCGTCTTTTAAAAGAGCGCGGGCAATAGAAAGGCGCTGCCGTTCACCACCAGATAGGGTAGAACCATTTTCGCCAATCATAGTTTGGTAGCCATCAGGTAGCCGTTCAATGAAGTCTTGACAACAGGCTGCTTTTGCCGCCTCCATTACTTCTTCATCTGTGGCATTACTACGGCCAAGACGAATATTTTCCATTACTGTGTTGTTAAACAACGTAACATCTTGAAATACAATCGAAAAATTTTTCAAATAGGTTTCTGGGTCTACGGATGTTACATCAACGCCGCCAAGTGAAATTTTACCTTTGGAAGGGTCCCAGAAACGAGCAGCCAGCTTGATAGCTGTACTTTTCCCGCCACCGGAAGGCCCAACAAGTGCTGTGATCTCACCCTGCTTTGCGGTAAAACTTACATCTTTCAGAACAGTTTCCCCGGTCTTATACGCAAAAGCCACATTATCGAAGTTAATATCATATCCGTTATATTGTGCAGTTTCACTTCCATTCTGAACAGGATATTCCGTGATCTCTCTGGTACGTTCTACTTGAAGCATGGTATTAAAGACTGCTGCAAGATTTCCAAGTGCGCCGGACAGAGGTTCAAAAATCCGGGAAGCCGCAACAAGAAAAACCAAGAAGGTCATAAAATCCAAACTCCCGGACGTAAGCAGAGTGCCACCTACAACAACTGTTGTAGCAATTCCTAACTTTAAAATCATTTGAGAAGCAGTTACACACATACCTGTGATAGCTTCACTTTTTACTGTTTCCGTTTCCAAATGATCGAGTTTGTCATCCAAGCTCTGCATATAACGAATATTCATATCGTTTGCACGAATATCTTTAATATTGTCAATGCACTCTTGTATTCCATTCGCACAGTCCAGAGTAGCTTCTTTGTGCTTTTTACTATATCGTTCCTGCAATTTTTTTGTAGAAATACAGAGCAGAAAAGCAACAGGAGCTACCCAAAGCAATGCCAGCCCCATACGCCAGTCCATAATCAATAAAGCAACCGCAACAGGAACGATAGAGAATACAGCACCAAACAATTCTGGAATGTGCCTTGAAAATGCCTTCTCCATATCCGCACAGTCTGAAAGAATTGTTGTTGTTAGGTCTGAAAGGTCACGTTCACCAAAGAATGACAAAGGCAGCTTTCGTAATTTTTCAGCAATACTAATTCTCCGGGCTGCACTTTCCGAGTAGGACGCTAAAAAGGAGGAATTTAACTGTAAGTATTCCAGTCCATAAATAATCACAAGAATTATTAGACTTAGGCCGATATAGACCCAAATCCCCATGCTCTGAACAGAAATCCCCATCAAAGGCAGAATCCATTGACGCAACAGTATATAGATTAGGCACATCGGAAGCAGCAGACTTAAATTGGTTATGGTGTAACACCAGATTGCTTATTCAAGTCTTTGGCACCTTGTTCACTAAGGGCGAAAATACGTTTTAACCATCCTGTCATACTGCCGCCTCCTTTCCTACTTTCCATTCAACAGAGCTTTGGTAATCAGCCCACATTTTTGCATACAGGCCATTTTTTGCCAGTAGTTCATTGTGAGTTCCTTGTTCCTTGATTTCTCCTTCTTCAAGGACGATGATTTTATCTGCGTTTTTTACCGTAGAAAGACGGTGTGCAATCATTACAACCGTTTTTCCTTTCATCAATGTTTCAAATCCTTTTTGTATTTGATGTTCGTTCTGTGGATCAGCAAATGCCGTCGCTTCATCGAGGACAATGATAGGAGCGTCTTTCAAAATGGCTCTTGCTAAGGCTATACGCTGCTGTTCACCACCGGAAAGATACACACCTTTTGTTCCTATAACTGTCTGTAAGCCATTTGGCATTTTATCAATAATATCCTGACACATGGCGGCTTTAACCGCTGCTTGTATTTGGTCGTCTGTGGCCTCTGGCCTTGCCGCCCGGATATTATCTAAGAGGGTTGTTTTAAAAAGGTGATTGTCCTGAAAAACGAATCCGACAAGTTTTAGCAATTCGGAAGATTGAATATTACGAACATCTACGCCACCAATTTTTACAGCCCCTTGCTCGGTGTCCCAAAACCGAGGAATCAAACTGGCTACGGTGCTTTTGCCTCCACCGGAAGGGCCGACTAAAGCAACCGTTTTTCCTTCAGGAACAACAAAGGAAATGTGATTAACCGCAGGGTTTTCGGCTCCCTGATAAGTAAAGGATACATCTTCAAAAGAGATTGTATTATTTGGGGGAGATTGGGGGCTTTCTGTTTCTTTCAATGCTTCCTCATTGATAATTGCTTTTAATGCGTCTCATGGCGTCCTGCGCTCTCATTGTCTCGATCGCTTGACCAAAGGATTTTTATTAAAAAGCAGACGCACACAACGGAGTAAACAATATGTAAAAAAATAAAATCCAACATAAAAAGCCGATGGGTTAGCAACACCAGCAATCAATAGAATCCCCGCAGGGATTAAAAAAAGGCAAAGCTGGCGTTAATGCAGACGGTATAACCGCACATTGGTTTTTGTTGTCAGTACCGTGTAAGCAACCGCCCATTTCTTGTAAGATTGTATAGAATCGTGGAACCGCTTAAAGGAAAAAAACACTCTGCTGAAAGGTCTTGACAACTGGAATACCACGCACATACTCTACCGCGTGAGCGTTCATATCTCCCAATGCAGACTGATATTTCTGCATATTTTCCATAAGAGACGGCCCCATCATAGCAAACATAAAAAACAGACTAATACATAAAGAAATAAGGCTAATCAGCCCAAGCCGCCAATCAAAAACAAATAATAAGACTACTGCCGCAACCGGAGTTACTTTGGCCGCTGTCAGATCGGGGAGTTGGTGTGCCAAATATCCTTCTGTTTGAGAAGCACAATCATCAATTTCTCTGCGGATTTTTCCGCTATTGTGAGATGTAAAATAGCCTAAAGGCAATGAAATCAAATGATGGAGTGCCACGGAGCGCAGATTTTTTGCGGTGCGAAATGCTGCAATATGCGTACACATTAACCCAATAAAATATACGGCCATACTGGAGGCGGCAAATGCGACAGCCAGCCAGCCCCATTTTCCAACTTCAATCTGTGATAAATCTGACAGATTAGAAAAAACATCTTTTATGGCAAACCAGATACAGATAAATGGGATAACCGCCAATACAGCACTTATTCCAGCTAAGACACACCCGATTACAGATAGTGAACGATAATTACCTGCATATTCAAGTAAATCTTCTTTTTGTTGTTTCTTATTCATAAAATATCTCTCACCTCGCTATTCCAAGAAGTGCAGGCGTGACAGATTGCCACGCCGTCCCTTCTTTATGCTTCCAATTTAGAAAAATGCTTTTTGAACAGGGTATAGCCTAAAAATCCGCCGAGGGCCGCTAAAACAATCGTTGCCAACAGGCATACAATAAACATCGGGCCACTCACAAAGTCTACCAGAGATTGTGCAAATTCAAGGTCTGTTCCCTGACGAACCATAGAGTTCATAAACATTTCTGTTCCAAGAATCATATACAACGCCTGGCCAAGCCAGAAGCCGCAAATGAATACGATATACCCAATCAGGTTCCACAGCTTGTTTGTGTATTTACCAACCGCACTGATGATTTCAGCAAAAATACCACCGATGAACAATCCGAGAGCTGACGGCCATGTAATACCAAGGCAGAAAGCAATGAGAGCAACCAGCGTACACATAAGAAGAACACTGCCTTTGCGCGGAACTTTTGCACGGACATACATATAAATAATTCCACAGGGAACAGCACTTACGCCATGTGTGAAAAAGAATGTAACAGGGGTGCTTCCGAGTACCGCTACCGCTACCAACATAACTGCAAAAAACAGCACTGAAAAAATGGCGATGAATATAACATCTTTGAGTTTCATTTTTTGAGACATTGTAATACCTCTCCTTTACTTTTGATTTATTTTGAAAAACTCCTGCAATGCAGGCAGAATTTCCACAGTCAGCCGGACATCTTTCCCGGATGGTTCCCTGATCGAGCCATAGCACACGGTCACAAGTATTCAAGAGAAATTCATAGTCATGTGTGATAACAAAGGTGGTTTTTCCTTCCGTGCGGAGATCGTTTAATAATGCACTCACACGATTCATATTTTCCAAATCAAGCCCGCTTGTCGGTTCGTCCAAGAAGAAAATATGGGTATCCTGCATAAGTGCTGCGGCGACAGAAAGCCGCTGCTTTTCCCCTCCAGATAATAAAAGGGGATGGTATTCTCGTTTCTCTGTTAAATTGAGGAGTTCAAGTAACTGTTCAGCACGCACTCCATCCGCCTCTGTTTTTTTTCGCCCAAAAGAGATGCGGAGTTCTTTTTCTACGCTGTCAGCAAATAACTGATAACCGGGCTCCTGCATTACAAGGTAAATTTTCCCGGCCCGTTGTTTAGGGGATAATGGCGTTCCATTTACAAAAATCTTACCGGCAGCCTCTTTTAACAAGCCGCACACACATTTTGCAAAGGTGGATTTGCCTTGGCCGTTACGCCCTATAATTCCTATAACCTCACCTACATTGGCCGTCGTAGAGATAGAAGTGATCAACGGTTCATGTTTTGAATAATTTACAGCCAAGTTCTGTGTAGCAAGAATCTCCGCAGTTTTACTTTGATGTGCCGCCTTTATGCAAAGCCGTTCAGGGAATACGGATCTCAAGCCCATATTCTTACGCTCGTTGTCGGTGAGTGCGAGAAAATCATTCTTTAAATAGTCTTGAATAATCGAGCCATTTCATATAAACAATCCGATCAGCCAAATCACGAAGATACGCAATCCGGTGTTCAGCAATAATGATGGTCTTTCCCTGACTTTTTAAAAGGGCAACGATTTTCTTTAACCGTTCTGTGACTTCCATATCCAGGTTAGCAGACGGTTCATCCATTACATAAATATCCGGGTTCATAGCATATACGGAAGCGATTGCTACTAATTGCTTTTCGCCGCCGGATAAAGAAAAAATATCTCGGTTTAATAGATTTCCCATTTCCAAATCACGGCTTGCATTTGTGACACGCTCTAAAATCTGTTCATGGGAGATACCAATATTTTCGCAGCCAAAAGCAATTTCGCCGGTGGTGTCCACGTTAAAAAACTGACTACGGGGATTTTGAAACACGGAACCAACTTTTTGAGACAGAGAACCATCTTTGTATTCAGTGACAGCTTTTCCTTCAATCAGCACTTCTCCATCTATTCTTCCCTCATAGAAAGAAGGAACTAAACCGTTAATCAGTCTGGTTAAAGTCGTTTTGCCACAGCCACTAAGTCCCACCAGCAGGACACATTCACCCTTGTTGATGTGCATACTGACATGATCGAGTGCTTTTTCCTTTTTTTTCTCCATAGGAGAAAGACACGTCTTTTATATCAATCAAAGTATCACCCCCAATTTGGGAAGATAGGCTACCAGTAGTAATAGAAACAGCAAAATAAACAACGCTACATCTGCCCAGCCTATTTCAATTCATAATATGAGGTTCTCTGTTGCGTAGCTTCAATTCCACGGGTCAATGCCGCCGCGGAAAGTTCATCTGAAACGATAGAAAGTCTTGAAATCAGAGGAACTAAAACAAATTCTGTTGTGGCTGCGGGGTGTAATATACTATTTTTTATATTCAAAGGAATCCCCCGAACAAGCATTGCACTTTTGATACTCCTAAATTCTTCCGCAATCGTCGGGAAAAACCGAAGAATAACCGCAACACTTACAATTAAGACTTTCGGACAATGCCATTTTTGCAAACCACAGATCAGTTGGCCGGATGGTGAGTGAATAAGCAATTTTGCCGCCATAAAAACAGGGAACATTTTGCGAATCAGAAGCAAAAATGCGCCAATCGCCACAGCTGCTTCACCGCCTATTATCCCCATAAGAAAAGTGAGAGCTGCGATTACTGCATAGCCGGTCAAAGAAATAGACACATCTTTATATTGTTGTTGATAGAGCAAGCCGAGCGTTATCACCAAGACACAGATTGCCTCTACCCAATATGTAATGGAACTATACATCAATAGATTTACAAAAAGCAGAGCCACCACTTTGATTCGTGGGTCTAACATTCTGGTCATGTGGGTTCCTCCCTTCCGATTAGACAGTGCTAACCTTTGCTCATAAAAAAATCGCTCCGTGAAGGAGCGATTTCCTCTTACGATTATACAATTTAACACACTTTGGACAATGAGCGTTAATCTGAAAAGTCCTCTTTTATCCCATTAAGACAACAATTATTACGATATTCTACGGGAGATAGATTCAAAATTCGTTTGAATACCTCTGTGAACTTGCTTTGGTTAGAATATCCTACCCGTTCTGCAATTTCGGCAATCGAAAGATTGGTTTGCCGGAGAAGATCAGCAGCGGTATGAACACGATATTCTCGCATATAGGTATGCACGGGTATGCCGTAGATTCCTTTAAAACACTTTTTCATAGATGTTAGCGGTATTTCAAAGTGTTCCGACATTTCTTGCAATGTAAAATGACGGTCTATATTCTTTACCATGTATGCGGTCATTTCTTTGACAGCCATAACATGATTTTTATAAAAATACGGGCGCTCGTCCGTAGCCGCAGCGTTGGAGGATAAGAGATAAAATAATAGTTCTATCACTTTCAGTTTCAAATAAAATAATCGCGTCTTTTTCTGTTCCTCATACATTTCATCCAAGATATGCTCCAACGACGGATTGGAGCGAAAAATCACAAGCTCATTCCCTTTTAGCAAGCGGTCACGCAAAGTTTCAAAGTGGATAGGATTTTCACCAAACACCATTTTTAAATTATGGATTCCCAGTGCCGCTTCTTCGATGGAAATTGTGATCGTAATTCCGTGAAAGTGTGAAAGGGGAAATGTATTTCGTATGGGCGCTTTTTCAGGTAGATTCATTGCTAAATCCCCTTCACCAAGATAGATAAATTCACCATTTGCAAATTCGGCCTCAAAACGTCCTAACCGGCAATGGTTGATCGTCAGTACATTTTTTGAAAAATCCTGATCGGTTTTGCTATAATCTAAGCTGTTAAGGTGAAAGTCCTGATAAAAAAGCTGTATTCCCGGAAAGAGATCATATTTTGTTATCACCCCGGTTCCATTCCCGTGTTTCGTCTGGTAAATTCTGCAAAACTCACAATTGCGGATTTGTCTGGTGTCCGGCCCATATAATGTTTCAATTTCCAAATCATCTACGGGGAATATAGGTTCTCCATGGACTTTTCTTTTTCGCATATCCGTAGGTTTACAGATATTGTCTGGAACAAGCCAAACATCACCAATTTTTTTGGCTCCCGGTACTCTGTTTTCCTTACAAAGAAATTGAACTCTACGAGAAGAAATATTCCATTTTTTTGCGACTTCTTGAATAGATATATAATTCATTGTCTTTAACTCCCAATCAAACATTCGTGTACACGAATGTTTATATCACAAAACAGCCAGATTATCCATTCCTAAATTCCAAAATAAGAATTATAAAATGAAATCAAAGCGCATATCAAATCATTCCCGGCGCACTCTATGAACAATAGAATGTAATTGGGTGATATGATATGCCGAATGTAAAAGACTGTCCCGGTTGTTATGCAGCTTATCCGGCTGTGCAAGCTGCCAGCGGAACGCTATTTCAATCCCGGCTTAATCGTGACAGCCCCCCTTTCCTTGATTTTCTCATTGGCCTGTTGGCTGCTTCTGGCCGCTGCCTTTTCTTTCAGTATGGCAAGGGTCTTTCGGATGGAGGGGCGTTCCCGCTGTTTGAGCTTCTTGGCCGTAAACTCCTTAAACGCCTGTTCCAGATTGTCCGCCTGCTTGGATTTGAAGATCACGATATACCGGGGCGGATGTGTAGTGCGGTCTTTCTGCAGGGTAAAATCAATGTCGTATTTCCGGGCTTTTTGGAGATAATCAGAGTTGTTCCTATGAAAAATAGAATATGACAATTGTCATATGATACCCGTTACAAAAAACAATTATGAAAAATATCCTTTACTGATATGATTACATCATCAGCCTGAGGGCATTAAAAGGAGGTCTTATGAGAAGAAAATTAATGGCAGGTGCATTGGCACTTGCAATGGTAGGTAGTTTGGTAGCTTGTGGTGGCGGAGAGAAAAAGGCCGCATCTGAGGGAGAGAGCAAAGAGACTACTGTAGAAGCAAAGAGCGAAGGCGAAAGCGGAGCAAAGAAGCATTATAAGTTCGGATACACATGTATGGACGGAACAAACCCGTTCTTCGTTACCATTCAGGATAAAATTAAGGAAATGGTAGAGGCAAACGGTGATGAACTTATCGTGACGGATCCGGGAAATGATGTTACAAAGCAGATTTCACAGGTTGAAGATATGCTTTCACAGAATCTTGACGGATTGTTTATGAATCCTGTTGATGCACAGGGTATTATACCTGCACTTGATCTTGCAAAGGATGCAGGAGTTCCTATGGTGGGATTTGATACTGAAGTAGGCGATATGTCATATCTTGTATCATACACAGGATCAGATAACTACAATGCAGGAAAAGTGGTTGGAGAGGACCTTGTTAAGAAGGCACCTAACGGAGGAAAGATTATAGTTCTTGACTCACCTACTATGCAGTCTGTTGTAGACAGAACAAACGGTTTTATGGATGCTATAAAAGATCATGGATTTGAAGTTGTAGCACAGCAGGATGCAAAGGGAAATCTTCAGGTAGCAATGGGTATTGCAGAGGATCTTTTACAGTCAAATCCTGACGTTGTTGCAATTTTCGGAGGAAACGATCCTACAGCTTTAGGAGCTTTGGCAGCGGCAAATGCGGCAGGCATCAAGAATTGTATGATTTACGGTGTTGACGGTTCACCTGATATTAAGTCTGAGCTTGCATCAGGTAATTCTTTAATAGAGGGTACCGGTGCTCAGTCTCCTGTTTCTATCGCAGAGAAGGCAGTTAAGATTATGTATGATTATGTGGAAGGAAAGCAGGTTGAAGAGAGATATCCTGTAGAAACATTCCTTATCACATCAGACAATGTAGCACAGTACGGAACAGACGGCTGGCAGTAAGCTTTAGCGGTATTTAGCGAAACTATTATTAAATAACACAATTTAAGGCATCCCAAGGGATGCCTTATTTAGAAGATAAGAGCAGGTGAAACAGTGGCAGACAATATTTTATTGAAAATGAAAAACATATCTAAGAGCTTCCCGGGAGTTAAGGCCTTAGATAAAGTAAACCTCGAATTAAAGTCCGGGGAAGTGCATGCACTGTTGGGAGAAAATGGTGCCGGAAAATCAACTCTTATAAAAGTGCTTGGTGGAATATACAGCCTTGATGAGGGAGAGATAGAAATCGAAGGCAAGAAAGTATCGATTGAGTCGGTTCATGATGCCTCAAAAAACAATATTGCGATAATACATCAAGAACTTGTTTTGGTGCCGTATATGACAGTGGCGGAAAATATATATTTGGGTAGAGAATCGGGAAAAGGATTTACTGTAAATATTTCAAAAATGGAAAAAGATGCTCAAAAGATTCTGGATGATTTGGGCATGGATATAGATGCAAGAGAACTTGTTATGAATCTTCCTATAGCGAAGCAGCAGATGGTGGAAATAACAAAGGCGGTATCGGTAAATGCAAAGATACTGGTTATGGATGAGCCTACATCTTCCATAAGTGACAGAGAGGTTGAAAATCTCTTCAATATCATGAGGGATCTTACAAATAAGGGTGTCGGAATTATCTACATATCACATAAGATGAGCGAGCTTGAAGAAATATGTGACAGAGTAACGGTGATGAGAGACGGCGAATATGTAGGAACAAAGGTCGTAAAGGAGACAAACAAGGACGAGCTTATCGCCATGATGGTTGGAAGGACTTTGACAAACTACTATGTAAGGGATTTACGTCGTCTAAGGAAGTTATACTTAAAGTAGAGAATTTAAAAGACGGCGATAGGGTAAAAGATGTCAGCTTTGAGTTAAAGAAAGGCGAGATAATAGGTTTTGCAGGGCTTGTCGGAGCAGGAAGAAGCGAGGCTATGCAGGCAATATTCGGACTTTCAAAATATACTTCGGGAGAGATATATATTGAAGGTAAGAAGGTAAACATAAAAGATCCGACAGATGCGATAAAAAACGGTCTTGCACTTGTGCCTGAGAGCAGAAAAGAACAGGGGCTGTATCTGCTTCAGGATATAAAATATAATACCACTATTGAAGTTCTTGATAAGTTTATAAAAAATTTGAATGTAAACTCAAAAAAAGAGTCTGAGATAACACAAAAATATATAGATATGATGGCGACCAAGACACCTTCACAGGAGCAGGTGATCGGTAATCTCTCAGGTGGAAATCAGCAAAAGGTAATGATAGGAAGATGGCTGGCTACAAATCCTAAAATCCTTATTTTAGATGAGCCTACAAGAGGAATCGATGTAGGAGCAAAATCAGAGATATACAGAATAATGAATGACTTGGTAAAACAGGGTGTTTCAATCATTATGATATCCTCGGAATTGCCGGAAATAATAAACATGAGCGACAGAGTATATGTTATGGCGGCAGGAACAATAAGAGGCTGTATAGATCATGAAGAAATATCACAAGAGAGTATTATGGCATTGGCAGCTATATGATGGAGGTAAAAAGTGAAAAAAGCGAATAATTTAAAGGCATTAAATTTTTTCAAAGAGAATATGGGAATCATAATCGCATTGTTGGTGCTGGCAATATTCCTTACGGTATTTCCTGCTACAAGCAGTTCATTCCCTACAACAAAGAATGTTTTCAATGTACTTAGACAGATATCCACAAATATGCTTCTTGCATGTGGAATGACTATGGTAATCATACTTGGCGGTATTGATTTGTCGGTAGGTTCCGTAATAGCACTTTCAGGTGTATTTGCCGCAGGATGTGTATCCAGATACGGCATGAATATTTACCTTGCTATGATTATCGGAGTAATCATAGGAATTGTAATAGGTGCATTTAACGGTTTTGTTATTTCAAGAACAACAATCCCGCCATTTATTGTGACTTTGGCAACAATGAATATTGCAAGAGGTCTTGCAGGTGTTTATACAGGAGGTTCACCGGTAAGAGTGGTATCCAAAGAATGGCAGTGGCTTGGTGCCGGATATATCGGTATTTTCCCTGTACCTGTTATTATAATGATCATTATATTTATAATATCGGTTCTTATAATGAACAGAACAAAAATCGGTAGATATATATACGCAGTCGGTGGAAACACACTTGCAGCAAAGTTTTCAGGTATAAGTGTTTCAAAAGTAAAATTCATGGTGTATACTTATTCAGGACTTATGGCAGGTCTTGCGGGAGTTATCTTGGCTTCACGTATGTATTCCGGACAGCCTACAGCAGGTGACGGCGCCGAGATGGATGCCATAGCTGCGGTAGTAGTCGGCGGAACATCAATGTCAGGTGGATACGGAAAGCTTGGAGGTACATTGGTAGGTGCCCTTATCATAGGAATTTTAAGCAACGGACTTAACCTTATGAATGTAAACTCTTTCTGGCAGACTGTTGTAAAGGGTATTGTAATATTACTTGCAGTATTTATCGACTATATTAGAAATTTAAAAAGAGTAAATAATGAAAAAAATTGACAAAAACAGGCTAAGGGCATTTTATATGCTCTTAGCATATGTTTTTTTATTGTGTTTATCGGTAGTTTTGCTTAAATTAAAAACTGAAGACAAAAAAATTGTTTTCGGGTCGACATTTATGACAATGAATAATCCTTACTTTAATGTGCTCAATGAGAATATAAGAGACACTATTGAAGCAAACGGTGATATACTTATAACAAGAGATCCGGCGCAGAGTCAGGAAAGACAAAATGCTCAAATAACGGATATGCTAAATGAAGGAATTGATTTTCTGTTTGTAAATGCCGTGGACAAGATCGGAATAGAAAGTGCATTGCTTGAATGTCAAAAAAGAGGGGTTCCGGTAATTTTAATTGATACGGATGTTGATAACAGAATCGGTGTAATAAGTGCAATACAATCGGAAAATTATGAAGCTGGAGTACTCTTGGCACAGGATTTGATAAGAAAAAAGCCTGAAGGTGCAAATATACTTATTGTTGAGAATCTTATAGCATCATCCATGATACAAAGAAGGCAGGGATTTATTGACACTATATCAGGTAATAAAAAGTATGAGATTGTAGAGGAAATAGACGGCGTAAGTGAGATTGAGACTGTAAATCATGCTGTAATTGATTATATTGAAAATAATGACAGGGCTTTTGATGTTATATTCGGGATGAACGATCCTACAGCAATCGGTGCAGTTGCAGCAATTAGAGAAATGAGTGAAAATAAAGTTTTAATCTACGGAGTTGACGGGTCCCCGGATGCAAAAGAACTGATAAGTCAGGGACTTTTTACAGCTACTGTAGCACAACATCCTATATATATGGGTAAGGAAGCGGCTAAAGCGGCGTATGATTATCTAAACGGAAAAGAAATAGAATCCGACATAAGCATAAATGTCGACTTGATAAACGCAGGAAATTTAACAAGATTTGATATATCGAAGTGGCAATAAGATGAAAAGTATAGGAAATTTTAAAATAAATACAATACAGGAAATAATGCTGGTCATATCTGTTGCGGCAGTTATTTTGATTTCAGGCTTTATATGGATAGTTACGGAAAGAGTTGTAAGTATACATGAGGCAAAGCTGTTTTTATCAAATGCGGTAAATGTACCTGGAAATACTTTGTATATATTCACATTTACAGTTATATCATCGGTATGCTTTGTAATAACTTTTTGCATTAGAAACGGCAATATTATAAATGATACCGGTATTATATTTGCAACTTTCGCATTGGAATTTATACTTGGCTTAATATGTATCATACTTTTAAATTTTAATTATAACGGAATACTGCTTTGGACTTTTGCAAACGCTCTGATGTATTTAAAGAGAAATAAATATATGCCGATTGTAGTTGTTATTGCGATGATAAGCTATCTTCTGACAACACATGAACTGGTAAAGCTCTTTATAAAAGTCTTCGATATCTCATCTTATATAGAGGTATGCGGTCAAAGTATACAGACATTAATATTCTTTATCTATAATGCGCTAAATCTTATGACTGTGGTATGTTTTATATTATGCTGTATTATTATAATAGTAAGCAAGGAAGAGATAATAGAAAAAAATTTGGAGCTCAATAAAAGGCTTGAGATAGCAAATACAGATTTGCAAAGGACAAATGAAGAGCTTGAGAAGTCTTTAATGGACAATGCAAGACTTGCAGAGATCAGAGAAAGAAACCGTATTGCCAGAGAAATTCACGATACTTTAGGGCATACTCTTACAGGTCTTGCGGCAGGTATAGATGCCTGTATAGCACTGGCAGGAGATGATAAACCGGCTCTAAGAAATCAGCTGGATCTATTGTCAAAGGTAAGCAGAAACGGTATAAAAGATATCAGAATGAGTGTCAGCTCATTAAGACCGGATGCACCTGAAAGACTTAATCTTAAAGTGCTATAGAAGAACTTGTAGAGAATACAAAAAGGGTTGCCGGTGTAAACATAAACTTTGACTGTGATACTATTAATTTAAAGTTTGATGAAGACGAAGAGATGGCCATATACAGGATAGTACAGGAAAGTCTTACAAATGCCATAAGGCATGGAAAAGCAAAAAATATAGATGTATCCATTAAGAAAAACTATGGAAGCATCAGTCTTTTGATATGTGATGACGGAATAGGTTGTGAAAAAATAGAGGCGGGATTCGGACTTAGGCATATCAGAGAAAGAGTAAATATGTTAAAAGGACAGGTGAATTTCAGCAGTGAAGAGGGCTTTAAAGTTGAAGCTATGATACCGATAAGATGGGGAGAGGAATATGGTTAAAGTTTTAATTGCAGATGATCAGGAACTGATAAGAGAAAGCTTAAAGATAATCCTTGACAGTAAACCTGATATAGAAGTGACTGATGCGGTGTCTGACGGGCTTGAGGTAATAAGAAGTGTTAGAGAAAAAAGACCGGATATAATACTTCCTTGATATCAGAATGCCGAGACTTGACGGCGTATCCTGTACAAAGATTATAAAGGAAGGTTACCCTGATATAAAGATAATCATACTTACTACGTTTGATGATGATGAATATGTATTCAATGCACTGAAGTACGGTGCAAGCGGTTATCTGCTTAAAGGAATAAGTATGGACAGTCTGGTTGAGGCGATAAATACGGTATATCAGGGACAAGCAATGATAAACCCTGATATTGCTTCAAAGGTTTTAAAGTTTTTCTCAAAATTGGCTGTAAATAATGAAACTATACACGTGCCTGTAGAAAATATAAAAATGATTACAAAAAATGAATGGACTATAATAAAGGAGGTCTCAAAAGGTAAAAGTAATAAGGAGATTGCCAAGGACTTGAGTTTCTCGGAGGGAACTGTAAGAAATTATTTATCGAATATATTGGATAAATTAGAACTTAGAGACAGAACTCAGTTAGCTATTTGGTCAATCAGCAGAGGTGAGCTGTGAAAGCAAAAAAAATTGGTATATTTATATATGCAGGTATAGCCTTTTTGATTATTTTTTTAGGCGCAGTTTTTTATAAGTTCAGACCTGAAGAAACAGTGATAGAGTTTGCTATGTTTAACGGCAGTAACTGGGGAGTTGCGGTAAAGGAAAGTTATTCTGTCATTGACAGTGCAATAGAAAAATTTGAAAAAGAGCATAAGGGTATAAAGATAAAGTATGAGAGCGGTATTCCGAAAGAAGATTACAGTGAGTGGATGGCAAAAAGAGTTCTAAAGGATGAGATGCCTGATGTGTTTATGGTACTTGATGACGATTTTGAAAATTATATAAATCTGGGGCTAATAGAAAAACTTGACGGATATGTGGAAGAGGATAAAAATTTTGATATAAATAAGTACTATAGTGAGATTGCAAATTCGGGAGTATTTGAGAGACATAGGTATGCCCTGCCGTATGAAGCGATGCCGACATTGATGTTTGTGAACAGAACATTACTTGAAAATTTACATTTGAATATACCTGAGAATGACTACACTTTTGAGGATTTTTATAAAGTATGCAGGATGGTAACTCTGGACAGAGACTTGGATGGAAATCCGGATTATTTTGGAATATACAGATATGATTGGATAAATGCCGCATTATCAAACGGTGTTACATTATTTACGGAAGACGGAAAGAATTCATATTTTAATCAGGAAAGCTTGGCGGATGCAATCAGATTTGTAAAAAACTTGGATGATTTGAACGGTAATCAAAATGTAACAAAGGAGGAGTTTGACAGCGGTAAGGTAGCTTTCAGTCAGATGTCACTTGCAGAATACAGAACGTATAAATCTTATCCGTATAAAATAAAAAAGTATACAGGTTTTGCATGGGACTGTATACCGATGCCGGCAGGAAAGACAGGTAATAATGTCAGTATGGTTGACAGCTTGAATGTTGCAATAAGTGCAAAATCGAAAAATAAAAAGTTGGCATGGGAATTTTTGAAAACGTTAAGCTACGATATACAGATACAGCAGAAATTGTATAATGATATGCCGGTAGCATCTGTTCTTAAGGAAGTTATGGAAAGTAGAGAATCTGAGAATATATTTAAAGAAAATGAAGATATTATCGATTCTAAGCTTATATGTCAAATATTGGAAAACGGTAGTGCTAAGCCGAGATTTAGTGGGTATGAAGAAGCTATAGCATTGGCGGACTCCAAGATTTCAAATTTAAATCAAGGAGATGATATAGAAAATACACTTAGAATATTGCAAAGACAAATGAGCAAATATTTGTTACAAGAAAGGGGAAAGGAATGAAAAGATCACAAATTAACAGCATCATAAGAGAGATGGAGGAACTTATAAAAGATAACGGCTTTAATCTGCCGCCGTTTTGCAACTGGACTCCAAAGGATTGGGAAAACAAGGGCCATGAATATGATGAAATAAGAGATAATATGCTCGGATGGGATATCACGGATTTCGGACTCGGAGATTTTGATAAGATAGGTTTCGGGCTTATTACACTCAGAAACGGAAACAGAAACAACGAGAAGTATAAAAAAGTCTATGCGGAAAAGCTTTTATTCTTAAGAGACGACATGATGGCGCCTATGCATTTTCATTGGTTTAAATCGGAGGATATTATAAACAGAGGTGGCGGTACACTTCTTATAAAAGTATATAATGATGACGGTAAGGGCGGACTTGCCGACTCCGATGTACTTATAAACTCAGACGGAAGATCATATTATGTAAAGGCCGGAAGCCTTGTAAAACTTTTGCCGGGAGAGAGCATCACCATATGGCCACACCAATACCATGAGTTCCATGTGGAGCCGGGAAGCGGAAGTGTGCTTATAGGTGAAGTTTCACAATGCAATGATGACAATATAGACAACAGATTCTATGAAGATATAGGCAGATTCCCTGAGATAGAAGAGGACGAAGAGCCGTACAGACTGCTGTGTAATGAGTATCCGGAGGCGAAGGATTGAGAAAAATATTGACTATTTAATGCATAAGTAGTATCATAAAAACTAACAAAAACGTTTTTGTAGTTTGAAATTTTGGAGAATATTTTGGCGTGGCATCTATAAAAGAAGTAGCCGTGGCTGCAGGTGTTTCCGTGAGCACAGTATCGCGAGCCCTAAACGGTTATACTGATGTAAGAGAAGATACAAGAAAGAAGATAATGGATATTGCGCAGGAACTTGGTTACAGGCCAAGTCAAAGTGCAAGAAATCTTTCATCAAAAAGAAAAGAGAATGTCGCTATACTTATCTCCGGTTTGGGAAGTAACAGCCCTGTGGATGAGTTTACGGGTAATGTTTTGAAAGGTCTGAATTCATATATACAAGGTAAGAATATGATTATTGCTATGTATGGCATTTCTTCTAAGATGCAGGCAAATCAGAAATTATCGGAGTTTTGTAGAGAATACAGTCTTTCAGGGGTTATACTTGCAGGATTAAAACTTGGAGATCCTTATATTGAAGAAATAAAACATACAGACATACCATGTGTAGGTATTGATATAAAGCTTGAGGGAAAGATGGGAGCATCTATACTTACAAATGATATTGAAGCTTTCAAGGAAATTACAAACTATGCTATAGAAAAAGGATTTTCACAGCTTGTACTTGTAAAGGGAAAGAATGAGGCTTCGGTTACACATGAGAGGTATGCAGGTTTTAAGGAAGCACTTAAGGATAAGGGTATTTCACAAAAAGAGGTGGATGTTCTGGATTGTAGATTTGATGAAAATCTGGCTTATAAAGGTGAAATCATATATAGAAAAGTATAAGAAAAATAAAGGAAGGACTTTTGTATGTATGAGTGATCTTATGGCTGTTGCGGCGGCAAAGGCAATAGAGGATCTGGGTTACAATGTAAGCAAGGACTTTATTGTCACAGGATTTGATGGTATACAGCTTTTAAATTATATTAGGCCGAGGATAGCTACAATAGATCAAAATATAGTAAAAAAAGGCTATGAGGGTATGCGTTTACTTATGAAGATAATAAAGGGAGAAGATATACCAAGAACAATATATGTAAAACATAGACTTATAGAAGGTGAGTAAATTTTAGTTTAAGGAGGGTTTTATAATGAAACTGAAAAAACTTTTAAAGTCAGGAATAGCACTTGGACTTTGTTTGGGGCTTTCAGCATGTTCGGGAGGAGGAGCTTCATCAAATACATCAGGTGAATCTTCAAAGGCGGTAGAGTCCGGAGATTCAAAGGAGACTAAGACTGAAGCATCCGGAAAGGAAATTGAACTTAAGATCCCTACATATTTGGCAGGAGAAAATGTAGGTGCTACATTCTTCCTACCGCAGGTGGAGAGATTTAATGAAAAATATGCAGGCAAATATAAGGTGGTTGTTGAAGAAGTTGTACAGGATTCTTATGCGGAGAAAATCAAGCAGCTTGCGGGACAGAATAAGCTTCCTACATTGGTACATTCACCGGGTTCAGGCGGTATAGATACACAGTGGTTTAAGCAGGTTATTCTTGACAATGATATGGCATATGATTTGACAGATTTCGCAAAAGAATATCCTGATGTTTCATCTTCATGGATAGAAGGTTCGAAGGAGTTTTGTACAGTCGACGGAAAGATTATTTGTAATCCGCTTATAGTGTTAAGACCTATAGGATTATATTACAATGAGTCTCTTTACAAGCCTGAGAAAGATATAAGAGATATGAGTATGGATGAGTTTATTTCAGGTCTTGGTGACAATAAGTTGGCATTTATGACATCTGAAAATGCATGGACTTCATCACTTATGCTTGCCGCTCTTGTTGCAAATGAGGAAGGTGGAGTGGAACTCTTAAATAATAATACAAGTGAAAAGCTTTGGGATTACAATACTCCTGTAATGGTAAATGCTGTAAGCAAGCTACAAAAGCTTTTACAAAACAATGCATCAAGCAATACTGTAGGTGCGGCTTATGCAGATGCGGCAAATGCATTTATGAGCAATAATGCGGCTTTAATTTGTAACGGTTCATGGATGGCATCAGAGTTTAATGAGGATGCAAAGGATAAGTGGAGTAACGGCTTTGACGGAAAAGATGTAAAGACAACCATATATCCGGGAAATGTTGCACTTGCAAACCCTAAGGCATATGGAGACTTCTGGATATCAAATGCGGCAAGTGATGAGCAAAAAGAAGCTGCAAAGGCGTTCCTTGCATTTAGAGGATCAAAAGAGGAGATTGAAGCTTACATCTTGGCAGAGGGTGGAAATGCTCCAAATATTAAACACAGCGAAGATTTCCTAAATAAACTTAAAGAAAATAATATATTATATCAACTTGATCAGAGTATGAATGCGGATACAAAATTCGTAGCCACTCTTGGAGATATATTACCGGCTTCTGTAGCTGATACAGAGTTTGGAAAACTTCTTCCTAAGTTAATTGACAACTCTTTGACACCGGAACAATTCTGTGCCGAGCTGACAAAGAAGGCACAAGAGGCTAAGCAATAAATATTTGTATGCTCCCTATATAGGGAGCATATTTTAGAATAAGGAGGACTTTGATGAGTTCAAAGAGGAAAACGGCTGCAAGCAAACTTGAACGTAAAAACTATAAATGGATTTATTTATTTTTACTTCCCTCTTTTATTGTATTTGTAACCTTTTATATACAACCTATATTTACAGTTTTCTACACCTCGTTCACAAAGTGGGACGGATTTAATAAGCCGAAATTTATCGGCTTAACAAACTATATAAATATGTTCGGCAATACGGCATTCAGATATTCTTTGAAAAACCTGTTGCTATGGTCAATTATAGCGGCGGTGCTTCATGTAGGTTTTGGAGTATTGGTGGCTTTTGCTATATTTAAGAAGCCTTATGGCTGGAAATTTACCAGAGCGGTTTTTATGATACCGAATGTAATAAGTGCTGCCGCATGGGCAATGATTTACAGATTTATGTTTCATGATGACATGGGTATGATAAATAATTTGATCAGAAAATTCAATCCTGATTTTCATGTGCAATGGTTTTATCAGTCACCCTTTGCTTTTATAGCAGTAACTTTAACATGGCTCTTTTATGCGGTAATCGTAACATTGATAGTATTAAATGATTTGTTTGCAATACCGAGCGATCTGTTTGAAGCTGCACGTGTTGACGGTGCTTCCGACTTTCAACTTATAAAATATATACAACTTCCTCTTTGCAGAAATGCGATAGGAACTTCCATTATAGCCTCTATTACAGCAAGAGTGGCAATGTATGAGCAGATAGCGTTGACCACAGCAGGCGGACCGGGGGATGATACAATGAATTTACCGGTCATACTGGTAAAATCTATAATGGATCTAAAGTACGGGTATGCAAATGCAAACGGTGTTATAATGTTTGTTTTGGGATTGTTCATACTGTGGCTCATAAATAAATTGTTCAAAATGAATGAAAGTGTATATTAAGGAGGGCTTTTATGAATTTAAAAAACAGCGGAAAAAAATTTTTATCAAAAGTATTTACTTATATCTTACTTTTTATTTACTGTGATAATTTCTATTTTCCCGATTATATGGGTTGTAATGTCGGCATTTAAAGACAATGCAATGATCTTATCGGATCCTTTTGCACTGCCGAAACAGATAAGCTTTGAACCTTTTGTATACATATTTTCAAAATATGATTTTGCAAGATATTTTATAAACTCATTTTTAATATCCGTAAGTTCCACATTAATAGCACTTATAATTTTTGCAATGGGAAGTTATGTACTTGCAAAGTATGAGTTTCCGGGTAAAAATCTGGTTTTCATATTATATACGGTAACATTGCTCGTGCCCGCACAATCAAAGGCACAGCCTATCTTTTCACTTATTATGAAGCTTGGCCTTTATGATAATATATGGGGAGTAGCTTTGGTATATATCTCCATGGGACTTGCAATATCAACTTTTATATTAAAACCTGCATTTATGGCTGTTCCTAAATCTTTGGATGAAGCCGCTGTAATAGAAGGTGCAAACTTTTTTACAGTATTTTGGAAAATAAATTTACCGCTTGCAAAGGGAGGACTTGCTACAGCAGGGATTTTAATGTTTTTAGGAAACTGGAATGAATACTTTTATGCTTCCATACTGACATCATCAGACAGTACAAGGACTTTGCCTCTTGCATTACAGTTTTTTACAGAGGCGTTCTCATATAACTACCCGAGGCTTTTTGCGGCTTTAACTGTAGTTATATTACCGGGAATAATATTGTATATTTTGGCACAAGAGCAGGTACAGGCTTCTGTAGCAAGCTCGGGAATAAAGGGTTAGAGAGGATTATTATGCAGCAGTTGGAATATAAGGGCACAGTAATCAAAGAATGTTTTTTTGAGAGAAAAAACATAAATAAATTTGAGGCAATATTTACACAGGGAAACGGGTATCTTGGAATCAGAAATGCACTCGAAGAGCATTATGTAGGTGAAATAAGAGATACTTTTATAACCGGAACATTTAATAAGGCATCAGAGGAAGAAGTAACTGAGCTTCCTAATATTGCGGATGTAAGTGCAGTTAAGATTGTTGTAGACGGTGAAGAGTTCAGCCTGACAGAAGGAAATATTATCTCATATGAAAGATTCCTCGACTTGAGTACAGGTGAGACGCAAAGAAGAGTCGAATGGGAAAGTAAAAAAGGTACAAAACTTAATCTTGTATTTAGACGTTTTGTATCTCTTGATAATGAACATATTTTTGTACAAAAAATAGAACTACTCTGTGACAGAGATGCAAATATTATTATAGAAAGCGGAATAGACGGTTCTGTAACAAACAGTGGTGCCATGCACTTTGAAGATATACAAAGGCGAGTGTTTGAAGGAAAATATATGGAGTATATTGCCAAAACAACTCAATCACATGTAAAGGTAGTTCAAGGTGCTGTATGCTGTCTAAATAAGGAGGCGGCTGTAATACCTGTTATGGGAAGAAGAACTCTTGGAAACAGATACAGTCTTAAAATCAATGCAAATGAAAAGCTTGAGTTTGAAAAAAAAAGTCAACATTCTTTTCGGAAAGAGATAAGGAATTTACACATTTAGAGGGTGAGAACAGGCTTGAAGAAATAAAAAAAGAGTCGGCAAAGTTGATACGTGAACTTGAGGTATCAAGTTATGATGAACTTTTCAAAAGAAGTGAATCAAAGTGGAAAGAGTATTTTGATAAAAGTAAAATAGATATCGGGACAGACGATAATTATATAAAGACCTCAATTAATTTTGCACTCTACCATTTAAGGATAATGGTAAAAGCAGATGATAACAGAGTGGGTATCGGTGCAAAGGCTTTGAGCGGTGAGGGATATAAGGGGCATTCTTTCTGGGATACCGAGCTTTTTATACTTCCTTACTTTACACATACACATCCAAAGATTGCAAGAACACTTCTTGAATATAGATATCATAATCTTTACGGTGCCAGACTTAAAGCCAAAGAAAACGGCTATGAAGGTGCAATGTATCCATGGGAATGTGCATGGGTGGATGATGGAGAGGTAACTCCGCTTTATATGGGTGCCGATATAGTAACCGGTGAAATAACAAAGGTTTGGACAGGACTTATAGAACATCATATAACAGCCGATATAGTGTATGCGATAGATTATTATCACAGAGTCACGAATGATAATGATTATATGGATAAGTACGGATATGAGATAATTTTTGATTCTGCACTTTTTTGGGCAAGCAGGCTTGAATATATAGAAGATAAAGACAGATATGAGATAAGAAATGTTATAGGACCTGACGAGTATAAGGAACATGTAGATAATAATGCATATACAAATTATATGGCCGCATATACTATGAGACTTGCACTTGAAAAGTATGAATATCTAAAAACCGAGAATAAGAAACTTTTTGATGTTTTAGATTCCAAACTTGATTTAAAATATATAAAGGAGTGCATAGAAAAGAAATTACCGAAACTTTACTTACCTCTACCAAATGAAGAAGGAATAATTCCGCAGTCGGATACATTTTTAGGATTAAAAAAGCTTGATATAAGTAAATATAAAAATTCCGATGAAGTACTTGGAATTTATAATGACTATAATACAAAACAGCTTAATGAGTATATGGTATCCAAACAGTCGGATACAGTCATGCTTTTGTATTTATTCAGAGATTTATTTGACACGGAAACAAGAAAAAAGAATTTTGTATTCTATGAAGATAAGACTTTACATGATTCATCATTAAGTAAGTCCACTCATGCTATTTTGGCAAATGAGTTTGATTTTGAGGAATTGTCATATAAGCTGTTTAAGGGAACTATAAGTGTGGACATGGGGACAAATATGAAGTCATCTGATGAAGGTATACACAGTGCCTCAATAGGAGGGATATGGGCTGTATATGTATTTGGATTCGGCGGTGTAATGATTGATAAAAAAGGGTTAAGCATCAATCCATGTCTGCCCAAAGGATGGGATTTTTTAGAGTTTCCACTGGTTTATAAAGGAACAAGTTTAAGAGTCAGAGTGGAAAAGAATAATGATGTGAGTATACAAAAAATTGACGGAAACAGCGTGGAGATTTATGTAAAAGGAGAGAAACTCCTCATTAAATAAAGGGGTGGTCACAGTAATGGATAGAAAATATAAAGGTATAATATTTGACCTTGACGGAGTAATATGCCATACAGACAGGTATCACTATAAGGCTTGGAAAAACATGGCAGACGGTTTGGGTATATATTTTGATGAAGAAATAAATAACAGACTTAGAGGGGTAAGCCGTATGGAGAGCCTGGAAATAATACTTGAAAGGTCTGATAAAAAGTACAGCGATAAGGAAAAAGAAGAGTTTGCAAATAAAAAAAATGAGCTGTATAAGGAACTTTTAAATGAGATGAGTGAGAAAGACCTTGATAAAAAAGTTAAAGACACTTTAGATATTTTAAAACAAAGGGGATATAAGACGGCAATAGCTTCATCAAGTAAAAATGCAAAGCTTATTTTATCAAAGTTAAATCTTATTGATTTTTTTGATATTATAATAGACGGCAATGATATAAAATATTCAAAGCCTGATAAGGAAGTGTTTGAAAAAGCTGGGATCGGATTGAAACTTTTACCAAACGAATGTCTGGTTGTTGAAGATGCAGCTTCGGGAGTAGAGGGGGCAATAAGAGCCGGAATGCAGGTTGCAGGAATAGGGGATGCAAAAAAACTCAGTGATGTGAGTTACAGTTTGGAAAGCTTTGAAGATTTGCAAAAGTATTGTATATAGAAAGAGGATAATATGTTAAGTACAAAGGCAGCAGAGACTTCAATAATTAAAGGAAATAATTATCGAATAAGTATTCTTACCGACAGACTTATAAGGTTTGAATACAGTAAAAAAAATATATTTGTCGATGAAGAGACGGCGGCTGTTACAAACAGAAATTTTCCGAAAGCAAAGTTTGATGTTTTAGACAGTGAAGACAAACTGGTTATAGTTACAGATTATCTAAGAGTAATATATGATAAAAAAGAATTCTCAGGTGAAGGCTTAAGGATAAATGTAAGCGGAAATTACGGAACAACTTCAAGTGTATGGCATTATGGAGATAAGAATGAGAGTTTAAAAGGAACAACAAGAACGCTTGATAATATTGACGGAGCAACAGAGCTTGGAGAGGGAATTGTGTCAAGGCAGATGTGGTCTGTGGTGGATGACAGCAGTTCAATGCTTATAACAAAGGATGGGTTTGAATTAAGAAAAGATCCTGAAGCAATAGATTTATACTTCTTCGGATATGGACTTGATTTCTTGACAGCATTGAAGGATTTCTATACTCTCAGTGGAGAATTACCTCTACTGCCCAGATTTACACTTGGTAACTGGTGGAGCAGATATTATAAATACACTCAAAAGTCATATCTGGATTTGATGGACAGATTTGACAGTGAGGATATTCCGTTTTGTGTGGCGGTTATCGATATGGACTGGCACATTACTGATGTGGAAGGAAGATTCGGTACAGGATGGACAGGGTATACATGGAATAAGGAACTTTTCCCAAGTCCAAAAGATTTTCTAAGTGAACTGCATACAAGAGGATATAAGGTCTTACTGAATGTACATCCGGCAGACGGTATAAGGGCATATGAAGATTGCTATAAGGATATGGGAGAATTTATGGGTGTAGATATTAAAAAGGAAGAACCTGTACTTTTTGATATTGCCGATTATAAATTCAGAGAAGGATATTTTAAACATGTTCATCATCCGCTTGAAAAGCAGGGAGTCGATTACTGGTGGATAGACTGGCAACAGGGAGAAAACTCAGGGCATAAGGGGCTTGATCCGCTATGGCTTTTAAACTATTTCCACTATAAGGATTCTGAAAGAAGAGATGAGGGAAGAGGTCTAATACTTTCAAGATATGCAGGAGTGGGAAGCCACAAATATCCTATAGGATTTTCCGGAGATACCATTATTACATGGGACAGTCTTGATTTTCAGCCGTATTTTACAGCTACAGCATCAAATATCGGATATGCATGGTGGAGTCATGATATCGGCGGACATATGAACGGGATAAGAGACGACGAGATGTTTGTAAGATGGGTACAGTTTGGGGTATTTTCACCTATAATGAGATTGCACAGTACATGCAATGAGTTTTCAGGAAAAGAACCTTGGAAGTACAATCAGATTGCGGAAAGAATAACAAAGAAATATTTAAGGCTTCGTCACAGACTTATACCATATCTTTACACTATGAACAAAAGAGCAAATGTGGACAAACTTCCTTTAATACTGCCGCTGTATTATTATGAGCCTGAAAATGACAAGGTCTACAATTACAAAAATGAGTATTACTTCGGAAATGATTTGATAGTCTGCCCTGTGACAAAAAAACTTGACAGAGAAAGCGGTTTGGCTAAGATAAAGGTTTGGCTTCCTGAGGGTGAGTGGTTTGATATATTTAGCGGAGTAAGATACAGCGGAAATCGTGAGCTTGAAATATATAGGGATCTTGAAGATATCGCCGTATTTGCAAGAGCCGGAAGTATCTTGCCTCTTGATGCAAATATCAGTACAAATGATATTAAAAGCCCTTCAGAGCTTGATTTGAATATTTTTGCAGGTAAGTCGGGAGAGTTTATTCTTGCAGAGGATGAAAAGGAGTATAAGACTTATGTAGAGTCCGACTGGGCCTATACAAAGTATGAGCTGATTGATGAAAACGATAAGCAGATATTTAAGATTCATCCGGTTTCCGGAAATAAAAATGCAACAAGAGAAAAAAGAAAATACAATTTGCATTTCTACGGTGTAGGAAGTGAAAGCGAGCTTAATATTTTATCGGATAAAGGCTCTGTAACACCTTTATGTACGGAATATGATGAAAATAAAAATGTTTTGATTATAAAATTGCCTGAAATTTTCACAACATCCACACTGGAGGTTGAAGTGAAAGACTTGGGCTACAGCTTGCATAAGAGCATACAAAATAAAGTATTTGATATTCTAAATAAAGCGCAGATAGAATATGATTTAAAGACAAAGGTAATGGAAGTAATGCGAAAGTATAATTCCAAAAATGCAGGTGAAGTAATGGGTGAAATTTACAGTGTCTGTGAAAATGAATTTGTAAGGGGAGCTGTAATAGAGCTTTTGTCTGCAAAATAGATCATGTAATGTATAATAGGATAAAAAGTATTACATGCCGCTTTGTAATGGGTATCAGTAAACGAGTAAATAAATTTTGAATTGTATAGATAATAACATAGAAAAATGTTAGAATATAATATACATCATTGAGAGAGTATTGGTCACATGGAGAAATAATGAGGTATACTGAAAGCTATTATAATTTAAGCCATGGGACAGATAATATATCTGCAGAAGATATCAAAACCAATGGCTTTGCTTTAAGAGGAGATAAGACAAGTTGGTGTGGAGAAGGTGTATATTTCTATGATATAAAGGCGAAAGCCTGGTGGGCAGCTAAAAGAAAATGCAATGAGTTAAAGCAAAAGGGCAAAGGTAGTATTAAAGCCACGGTTATTTTAGCTGATATAGAAGATATATACAAGGATGAAACGTTTGACTTAAGGGTAAAAAAAGACTTGGACGATTTTGAAAGCTTTGTCAATTCAATGTTATCAGAGGATGATAAAATTCTGATTGAAGGAGTTGATGATGAAGTAGAGAGAAAAATTGTATTAAGGTCTATGTTGATTTCATTTTATGCAAAAGAAAAACATTACAAGTTGATAATAGGCAATTTTAAACAACGTCCACAACCTTTATATGAGCATACAATTGAGTTTGCAGATTCATTGGACATGGTTTTTGGAGTAGAGACAATATATTGTGTAAAAGATACCGGTATAATCAGTAATATTCGAATAGGAGGTAAGCAAGGTGAATAGTTTGATGGACAAGTTTATAATGTATGCGAAAGAGCAGTTTGGATATGATATTTCACTGACAGAAGCCGGTACTCCGGATACATTTGAGTCATTATTTGGAGTAAGTTTCATTAACGAAGAAGAAAATACAGCAGTATCCTATGATGAAAAATTGATATATAAGAACGACTCAGCCATAGTAGCGAATATGGATACAGTATATTTAGATGATGACTGTATACAACAGGATATCGGCTTAGCTGCTTAGTGAGGTGAGAATGGATATTAAGGACATTAAATCAAACTTACAAATGAAGAACCTTTATTTTAGTAAATTTTCATTTGTGAGGGATAAAGTTATTAAAAATGGTGAACTTAATGCAGATATAAAGAAGAATATCATTTCTATCGGTAACCATGAATACAATGTAATATTGACAACTACAATTGAAAAGGATGATATGAACATAGAATTGGTGGCGGAAGCACAATTTATATGAGTCAGAGGATTATTCAAGAGAAGAGTCAATAATAAATACAAATACTGTAGCAATAATGTTTCCATTTGTTAGAAGCCAAGTTACGCTATTGACATCACAGCCCGGTATGACTCCGATTATACTTCCGCCTATTAATACGCAGAAGTTAAAGTGATATATAGTATATCTAAAAAACAGTATCTTTTAAAAATAGTTTGGCTTTATTTTAAGCCGGACTATTTTTAGTTTATTAAAGGAGGTTTTATGTTAGTATTTCATTATCCGAAATGTTCAACTTGTGTGAAGGCAAGAAAGTGGCTAAGAGATAAAAATGTGGAGTTTACGGAAAAGAATATTGTGGAGGAGACTCCAAGTGTGGAAGAGTTAAAGAAGGTTTTGGAGTATTCAGGTCTTCCTATAAAGAAGCTTTTTAATACAAGCGGTATGCTCTACAGAGAGCTGAATATCAAAGAAAAAATGGATACTATGAGTGATGACGAAAAGCTTAAACTGCTTGCAGAAAACGGAATGCTCATAAAAAGACCTATAGTTTTGGGAGACGATTTTGCTTTGGTAGGTTTTAAGGAGAGTGAGTGGCAGAACAAATGGCAGTAAAGGCATCGGATAGAGTAAAGTTTTATAAGAATAAAAATGGTGCAACTGTAGGCAGCTGTGACAGAAAGGTATTTGAAGTTGAAGGACTGTATTTTAAGGATATAGACGGTTCCGGAGAGTTTAAAGACTTTGATGATTGGAGGAATTCGCCTCTTCAAAGAGCGCAAAGTTATGTGAATGTTTTAAGCACTGATGAGAAGATAGGTCTGCTTTTTGCAAGTGACTGGAGAATGGGACTTGATCAGGAGGATAAGAGTAAGCTTGATGAATCGGGAGTATTGGATGAAGGAGAGCTTGTAAATGCCAAAACAATCTTCGGTATACAAAATCTTCCAAGTACATCTGTTGCAATTAAGGAATGGTTTGCAAGACATCTTATATTCAGAAAAAATCCAAGTCCTAATGACCTTGTCGACTGGGTAAATCAGTTAAATGCAAAGGCTGAGGAATGTGAGCATTTTGTTCCGGTTGAAATAATTTCAAACTCAAGAAATGAAAACGGTGAAACAATATTCGGAATGAATGATGCTACAGGTGTGTTTGCAACCTGGCCGGGAACTCTTGGTATAGCGGCTATTGCAAGAGGAGAAGGTCTTGGCGTTATCGAAGAATTCGGAAATACCATAAGAAAAGAATGGGATGCTACAGGTATCAAAAAAGGCTATATGTATATGGCCGATGTACTTACAGATCCAAGATGGCAAAGATCCTATGGTACATTCGGTGAGGATCCGAAGCTTATCAAAGATATATTTGAAAAGCTTGTACCTTTAGTACAGGGTAGTGATAAAGGAGTGACTGTAGACGGAGTGGCTATGACCGTAAAGCATTTCCCGGGTGGAGGTGCCAGAGAGAACGGTTTTGATCCGCATTATAAGGCAGGGCAATGGAATGTATACGCTACAGAAAACAGCTTAAGAGATTATCATCTTCCGGCATTTGAAAGTGCCATAGCAAAGAATGTTTCATCTATAATGCCATACTATGCAAAGCCTGCAAGAGATAAGAGTGCAAGCCAAAAGGATCTAAAGGGCAATGATATAGAGATGAAACCTCTGGGATTTGCCTACAATGATTACTTTATAAAGAAGCTTTTGAAAGAGCAGCTTGGATTTAGAGGTTATATTAATTCAGATACAGGTATTGTCCACAATATGTGTTGGGGTGTTGAGGCCCTTGATACAGCTGAAAGAATTGCCTTTGCCATAAATAACGGTGAGGTGGATCTTATAAGCGGCTTGTTTGATTTAAAAGAAACAAAAGAAGCTATTGAAAGAGCAAGTAATGACTATTATGAGAGCCATGATATACCGGCAGGCTTTAAAAAGGCTGATATTACACTGAGTGAAGCGGCGCTTGATAAGGCGATAATAAGGACATTAACAGAAATGTTTGCACTTGGAATATTTGACAATCCGTACAGAGATCCTAAGGCTGCAAAAGATATAATAAATGATAAGAAAGATAGAGAAGTCGCAGAGCTTGCTCATAGAAAAAGTGTGGTTTTATTAAAGAATGACGGAACTCTTCCTTTAAAGAAAGGCGTGAAGGTCTATATTGAATGCTTTAATAAAAATGCAGAGCAGGCAAAGGAAAGAACTGAAAAACTTAGAAAGCGCTTTTGTGACAGGCTTAATATAGTAGAAGAGTTTGAGGATGCCGATATTGCAATATTGCTTGTAAATCCGACTTCCGGAGAGTATTTCAGTGCTACAAAGGGATACTTGGAGCTTGGCATATGTGAAGGTAAAACTGTTTGTAATGTAAGTGAAGACGGACTGCCTTTGGAGGAAACACATGAGGAAACCACTGTTGCAAATGCAAAGAGAATAAAGGCTATATCGGATACAATCCACAAGAACGGAGGCAAGGTGGTAGGAAATATAAATATTTCACTGCCATGGCTTTTAGGTAAGTTTGAGCCTTATGCGGATGCACTATGTGCAGGATTTGATACTTATGATGAGGCTGTTTTGGATGTTATATCAGGTGAGTTTTCGCCGGTTGCCAAGCTTCCGCTTACATTACCAAGGGGAGATGAAGTTATTGCCGTAAATAAAGACGGAGTATGTGTAAGTCCTAATGATGTACCGGGATATGATAAGGATAAATATATGCCTGAAAGTATGAAGGATGAAAACGGAAAGGCATATGCATACAGAGACAGTGCAGGAAATTATTACGAACTAGGCTTCGGATTGAGGTTATAAAAATAAAGCATAGAAAGTTTTGAAAGTACTTTCAAAATTATTTTATTTATTGAAAAACTATTCAATGAGTGATATTCTAAGCTTATAAATATTTGATAGGGGGTCAAATTTATTTTGGCCCTTTTGATATTATCTCTGGTATAAGGAGGAACTATGAGAGATTTAGATAAATATAAGGGTGTTATACCGGCATTTTATGCCTGCTATGATGAAAAGGGAGAGATAAGTCCTGAGAGAGTAAGAGCTCTTACAGAGTATTTTGTGGATAAAAAGGTCAGAGGTGTTTATGTAAACGGTTCTTCAGGTGAGTGTATATATCAAAGTGTAGAAGACAGAAAAGTTGTTCTTGAGAATGTAATGAAGGTTAGGGGAGACCTTACTGTAATAAATCATATAGCATGTAACAATACAAAGGACGGTATGGAGCTTGCCGCTCATGCGGAAAGTCTTAAAGTAGATGCTATAGCTGCGATTCCGCCTATTTATTTTAAGCTTCCCGAGTATGCCATTGCACAGTACTGGAATGATTACAGCAGTGCGGCACCGAATACGGATTTTATTATCTACAATATTCCACAGCTTGCAGGAGTGGCTTTAAGCAGAAGTCTCTATGCAAAGATGAGAGAGAATAGAAATGTTATAGGTGTAAAGAACTCATCAATGCCTACATATGATATTCAAGGATTTGTTAGAGACGGCGGTGATGATTATATCGTATTTAACGGTCCTGACGAGCAGTTTGTTTCAGGCAGAGTAATAGGTGCAGGAGCAGGAATAGGCGGAACATACGGTGCAATGCCTGAGCTTTTCCTTGCAATGAATGAGAGCATAGAGAGCGGTGATATTAAGAGAGCAAGAGATATTCAGTACGATGTAAACGACATTATTGAGAAGCTTACATCGGGCCATGGAAATATGTATGCAATGATAAAGGAAGTCCTTAGAATCAATGAGGGACTTGATATCGGCAGCGTAAGAAAGCCGCTTGTTGAATTGACAGATGCCGATAAAGAGATTGCAAAAGCGGCAGCAAAGATGATAGTTGACGCCAAAAAGAAATTTCTATGATGAATAAAGTGTATTTGGGAATTGATATAGGTGGAACCGCAGCAAAGTTCGGACTTGTTGATGAGAACGGCAAAAATACTTCAAAGGGATGAGTTCTCGGTTTCATTTGACGGATATGAAACTCCAATACTTAAGACTGTTTTGGAAAAAAACGGAGTATTTTGTGGCTTCAAGCGGACTTGCTTTCACTGAAATATCGGGTATCGGTGTATCCGCTACAGGTCAGATAGATTCCGAAAAAAAGGTGAAGTTATCGGCAGCGCGGACATATAAAGAACTGGGTAGGCTCAAAGATAAAGGAAAGCTTTGAAAAGAAATATTCTGTCAAAAACTATAGTTATAAATGATGCCAACAGTGCAGCACTCGGTGAAAAAAATGGATAGGAGCGGGGAGAGGCTATAAAAAAATATCGTTGCTATAACCATAGGAACCGGAGTTGGCGGCGGTATTATAGTTGATGATAAGATCTTGCTTGGAAAAAAAGAGGACTGGCAGGAGAGATAGGACATATAGTGATACATGGAAGCGGAGAGGGCTGTTCATGTGGAAATGTGGGCTGTCTTGAAAGATATGCATCTACAACAGCGCTTGTAAGGATTGTCTCAAAACTGCAAAAAGAAAATCCGACAGCTTTTCCAAGAGACTTTGAAGAAAATATCAACGGTAGAAAGATATTTGATGCCTTAAATGAAAACAGCCTTTTAAGTCGGGCGGTTGATAATTGGGTGGAGGATATTTCACTTGGAATCATTTCGCTTGTTCATATCTTTAACCCTGAACAGGTTATTATAGGCGGTGGAGTAAGCACAAGAAAAGAGTTTATAGAAGCCTTAAGCAAAAAGGTACATGAAAAGGTAATGCCAAGATTTTCAGAAGGTCTTGAGATAGTTCCTGCAAAACTTGGCAATGATGCCGGCCTTGTCGGTGCGATATATTATTTGATAGAGAATAGATAAAATCAGAGGAATAAATGTAAATGAGCTTTATTGCGTAATACTTGTAGCATTTGTATTATGCAATAAAGCTCTTATTATTTAGTCTACTTTAGGCAGCATAGCCGCATATTTTTTTAGTTCTTCATCACTTGGAACACTGTCATCCATCTTTCCGTCATGGAATTTCTCATAAGCTACCATATCAAAATATCCGGTTCCTGTAAGTCCGAATACGATAGTCTTTTCTTCACCGCTTTCTGTGCATTTCTTAGCTTCTTCAATAGCGGCATATATAGCATGTGAGCTCTCAGGAGCAGGGAGTATACCCTCTGTTCTTGCAAAGTACTCTGCAGCCTTGAATACATCTGTCTGGTTTACTGAAATTGCTTCCATATATCCGTCGTGATAAAGCTGTGAGAGTGTAGAACTCATTCCGTGGTATCTTAGTCCGCCTGCGTGGCTTGGAGAAGGAATGAAGTCACTGCCAAGTGTATACATCTTTGCAAGAGGTGTCATCATACCTGTGTCACAGAAGTCATAGGCAAAAGTTCCTCTTGTAAAGCTTGGACATGATGCAGGCTCTACAGCAAGTATTCTTACATCACTTTCGCCTCTAAGCTTCTCACCCATGAAAGGAGAGATAAGTCCGCCAAGGTTTGAACCGCCTCCTGCACATCCTATAATGATATCAGGCTTGATATTGTACTTATCAAGTGCGGCCTTAGTCTCAAGTCCGATAATTGACTGGTGTAAAAGCACCTGATTTAATACACTTCCAAGTACATATCTGTAGCCTTCACTTGTAGTAGCCTTTTCTACCGCCTCTGAGATGGCACATCCAAGGCTTCCTGTAGTTCCCGGATGCTTTTCGAGGATTCTCCTTCCCACTTCCGTTTCCATAGAAGGTGAAGGTGTTACTGAAGCGCCGTAGGTTCTCATTACCTCACGTCTGAAAGGCTTCTGTTCATAAGATACCTTAACCATGTATACCTTGCAGTCAAGGTCAAAGTATGCACATGCCATAGAAAGCGCGGTACCCCATTGCCCTGCACCGGTTTCTGTAGTAACACCTTTAAGTCCCTGCTCTTTAGCATAGTAGGCTTGAGCTATAGCCGAGTTTAACTTATGGCTTCCGCTGGTATTGTTTCCTTCAAATTTGTAATAAATCTTTGCCGGTGTGCCGAGTTTTTCTCAAGGCAGTACGCTCTGACAAGCGGAGCCGGTCTGTACATTCTGTAAAAAGCTCTTATTTCCTCAGGTATCTCAAAAAATGCTGTAGTATCGTCAAGCTCCTGTTTTACAAGCTCGTTACAAAATACATGTGACAACTCGTCGGCAGTAACAGGCTTATGTGTTCCGGGGTTTAAAAGCGGAGCCGGCTTATTCTTCATATCAGCTCTTACATTGTACCAATACTTCGGCATCTCACTTTCTTCCAAATAAATCTTGTAAGGTATCTCCATACACTCTCTCCTTTCAGATAAATACTTGCCGTCGGCAAATATTATTTAGTAAAGTATACATTGATATAGTATTTAAGTCCAGTAGGGAATGAAAATTTAACGAAGAGTTTGAAAATATATTCAAAAAAGGCTGTCGCACGCGACAGCCCGAATGTTTTAATATATTACTTTGTATCCTTTGACTTTGGAAGTACTACATTCAATATGATAGCTACTATAGTTGCAACAACTACAGGGCTCTTACCGAAGACAGTTGTGAATGCAGGAGGGAATGCAGCAAGTGACTCCTGTGCCTGTGAAAGGCCGACACCGAGAGCTACTGCAAGACCTACGATAGAAGAGTTTCTAAAGTCCATCTTCTCTGTGAAGATAAGCTTCACACCTGTCATTGCGATTGATGCAAATACAGATATTGTAGCACCGCCGAGTACGCACAACGGAATAGTGGTAAGGAGTGCTGAGAACTTAGGTATAAGACCCGCTACAAGTATTACGACACCTGCAAGTCCGAGTACCACTCTGTTGATAACCTTTGTTGTAGTTACAATACCTACATTCTGTGAGTATGTAGCTGACGGAAGTCCGCCAAGAAGGGCACCGATAATGTTTGTGATACCGTAACCGATAATACCGCTTCTAAGCTCGTCACCGGTAGGAAGTCTGTCCATAGCACCGCTTGTGGTAGCTGTAAAGTCACCGATAGCCTGAATAGAGTTGATGGCAAACAAAAGTCCGATTGCTACACAAGCTGCAGGGATCGAAATGTTATTCCGAAGTGTAAAGGCTGTGGAAGTGAGAACACACCTGCACTTGCAACAGATGAGAAATTGATCATACCTGTACAAAGAGCTATTATATAACCTATAATCATCGCAATAAGGATTGATGCAAGCTTTACAAGTCCCTTTCCGAAGTTGTTTAATCCTATAACTATAATAAGTGTGATTAAAGCGATTGCCCAGTTCTGGATTGAACCGTAGTTGTCTTTACCTACACCGCCTGCCATATAGTTTACGGCAACAGAATAAAGTGAAAGACCGATAGTAAATACTACAGTACCTGTCACAAGAGGCGGGAAGAACTTTTGAATACTCTTAACAAAAAGTCCTACTATAACAGCGATAACACCGCCGACTATCTGTGCGCCGAGTATTGCTGAAATACCTGAAGTACCTGCAATAGCTGTCATACTTGGAACATATGCAAAGCTTATACCGATAATCATAGGAAGCTTTGCACCTATTCTAAACGTTTTGGTACCTATGCCGAACAGCTGTAAGAATGTAGACAGAGCTGAAACTACAAGTGACACCTGTATCATAATTACTCTGTCCGCTTCAGAAACCTGAGCAACGTTTGCTACGATAATAGCAGGTGTAATACAACCTACAATCATAGCCACTACGTGCTGAAGTGCAAGTGGAATAGCTTCTGAAAGCTTTGGAAATCCGTCTGATTCAAATATTGAAGCATACTGCTTTGTTGTTTGATTGCTCATAATATTTCTCCTTATCAATCAACAATTTTTGTACCGGTTTTGCCGTTGATGGCGTCTTTAGCCTTCTCAAGCAATGTTATCATAGCAGTTTTGTTCTCGCCTGAAGAAGCGAAGTCTACTGCAGCGAGTACCTTAGGGAGCATTGATCCCGGAGCGAACTCACCGTCATCAGCATACTTTAGAGCTTCTTTTGTGCTGAGCTTATCAAGCCATTTTTCATTTTCCGTACCGTAACCTATAGCAACTTTTTCTACAGCTGTAAGGATGATAAGAGTATCTGCGCCTACATTCTTTGCAAGAAGAGCGGCAGCAGCGTCCTTATCTATTACTGCAGGCACACCTGCAAGATGCTTACCGTTTGAAATAACAGGGATTCCGCCACCGCCGCAGCAGATAACAACCTGTCCGTCATCAGCCATAGACTTAATAGCTGAAAGCTCTATGATTTCCTTCGGAGCAGGAGAAGCAACAACTCTTCTGTAACCTCTGCCGGCATCCTCTTTAACAATCCAACCTCTGCTGCCTGCAGCTGCAAGAGCTTCATCCTTGCCCATGAACTTACCTATAGGCTTTGAAGGGTTCTCAAATGCCTTATCATTCTCATCTACTCTTATCTGAGTTACTACTGTAGCGATAGGCGGAACTTCAAGATTTCTGTTTAAGAACTCCTCGTGAAGAGCGTTCTGGATATCATAACCGATATATGCCTGACTCATTGCAACACATACTGACAGTGGAGTAGGATCCGAGTCTGTAGAATGAGCATACTCCGTCATAGCATTGTTGATTACACCGACCTGTGGACCGTTACCATGTACAATCAATACCTCATGGCCTTCTTCAATCAAATCCACGATAGCCTTTGCGGTTGTCTTTACAGCTACCATCTGTTCTTTCAGGTTGTTGCCGAGGGCATTACCGCCAAGAGCGATTACAATCTTGCTTTTGAATTTTTTTGTCATAAAATCTCCCCTTAATAAAATTTCTAGGAAATGTTAAAAAAAAGACAGGTTTTTGTGACCTGCCTTTTGGTTTATAGGCAGCAGTGAAATGATTGTCTATATTTAACTACTGCCACATGGATAAGTCCTTTGACTTATATTATTCTGAAAGGATTCTGTCCTGTCCACGAGCCTCAAGTTTCTCAAGAACCTTAGCAGGATCTTTGAACTTCTCAAGAAGGATCATAGCAGCGATAACATATGGCTTGAAGCTTGCTTCTTTGTAAAGAGGATCTCTGTATCTGTCGAATACTGAACCGTCAACCTCGCCTTCCTTGCAAGAAACGCCTGTGATATCAGCAGGTAAGCAGTGAAGATAAAGAGCCTTACCGTCCTTTGTAAGCTTCATCATTTCTTCTGTACATGCCCAATCCTTGTGCTCTGCATTCTGAGCAAGAAGTTCCTTCTCAAGCTTCTTGATTCCCTCTGAATCGCCCTCTGCATAAAGGTTTGTTCTCTTCTCCATAGCTGCGAAAGGTGCCCATGACTTAGGATAAACGATATCTGCATCCTTGAATGCTTCCTTCATATCGTTTGTGATAGTGAACTTACCGCCACACTCAGCTGCCTGCTTCTTAGCAACCTCAGCAACCTCAGGCATTACCTCATAACCTTCCGGATGAGCTAAAACAACATCCATACCAAGTCTTGTGAAAAGACCGATAACACCCTGTGGAACTGAAAGCGGCTTACCGTAAGATGGTGAATAAGCCCAGCTCATAGCAATCTTCTTACCCTTAAGGTTCTCAAGACCGCCGAACTCATGGATTACATGAAGAGCATCAGCCATACACTGTGTAGGGTGGTCGATATCGCACTGAAGGTTTACAAGAGTAGGTCTCTGCTCAAGAACGCCGTCCTTGTATCCTGCCTCAACAGAATCTGCAACTTCGTGCATATATGCATTACCCTTACCGATGTACATATCATCTCTGATACCGATAACGTCAGCCATGAAAGAAATCATGTTAGCTGTCTCACGAACTGTCTCACCGTGAGCGATCTGTGACTTACCCTCGTCAAGATCCTGAACCTCAAGACCTAAAAGGTTACAAGCTGAAGCGAAAGAGAATCTTGTTCTTGTAGAATTATCACGGAAAAGTGAAATTCCAAGGCCTGAATCAAATACCTTTGTAGAGATGTTTCTCTGTCTTAAATCACGAAGTGCATCTGCAACTGTCCATACAGCGTTAAGCTCGTCGTCTGTCTTCTCCCATGTAAGGAAGAAATCGTTCATGAACATATCCTGTGTCTTTAGGCCTTTTAACTTTTCAACTAAATTCTTGAAATTTGACATTTTTTAAACTCCTTATTTTTAAAAGCATTGCTTTAGTTTTTATAATATACAATTTTTTACACTCCCGGATAAGCTGTGTATCCGGGATTATAATCTATCAAAATACAATCTATAAAGATTAGTCACAGTAGTAAGCAGGAAGAGCTGCATAGAATGCCGCACAAGTTACCAAGTCTTTCTTCCATGTAATCTCGTTTGGTGCATGAGCCTGTGCCTCTGCTCCCGGTCCGAATCCGATTACAGGGATACCGTTTCTACCCATGATTGAAACACCGTTTGTAGAGAATGTCCACTTGTCAAGAAGCGGTCTAACCTCACGCTCAGGTGTAGTCTTAGCATTACCGATTCTCTTATCACCGAAGAGATCCTTGTAAGCTGCAACTGCACTTGTACAAACCTTGTGATCCTCAGGAAGTACCCAAGTAGGGAAGTAGCACTCGATAGGATATACAACACCTGTAAATGAAGGTCTGTCATAGTTGTACATACTTACAACTACATCATCGCCGTACTTCTTGACTGCAGGAAGTTCTCTGATTTCCTCAAGACATGACTCCCAAGTCTCACCTACAGTCATTCTTCTGTCAAGTGATACCGCACATGAGTCTGCTACAGCACAACGTGAAGGAGATGTGAAGAAGATCTGTGAAGCTGTAACAGTTCCTCTACCAAGGAATCTTGCTTCTTTCCACTGATCGTTGTACTTAGGATTGAGCATCTTTACAAGACCTCTGATATCTGTAGACTCAGCGTCACCGTTGTTGTTAAGTGCACGAACATCTCTTAAGATATCTGCCATCTTGTAGATTGCATTGTCACCTCTGTCAGGAGCTGAACCGTGGCAAGAAACACCCTTAACATCGATTCTGATCTCCATACGTCCTCTTTGTCCTCTGTAAAGACCGCCGTCTGTAGGCTCTGAAGATACAACGAACTCAGGTCTGATCTTATCCTCATGGTAGATATACTCCCAGCAAAGACCGTCACAGTCCTCTTCCTGAACAGTACCTACAACCATTACACGATACTTGTCGTTAAGAAGTCCGAGATCCTTCATAATCTTTGCAGCATATACTGCAGAAACTGTACCGCCAAGCTGATCTGAAACACCACGACCGCCGATTTCTTCATCATCCTCAAATCCCTCATAAGGATCGAAGTTCCAGTTGTCTCTGTTTCCTATACCTACTGTATCAATATGTCCGTCAAAGCGATAAGAGTCTTTCCGCTTCCCATGAATCCCATAACATTACCCTGCGGATCCACCTTAACCTCGTCAAAGCCTACCTTCTCCATCTCAGCCTTAATTGTAGCAACGTGAGCAGCCTCTTCAGATGACTCGCCCGGATTGGCAACTATAGCACGAAGGAAAGCTGTCATATCAGCCTTGTATCCTTCAGCTAAAGATTTAATCTTTTCCAACTCTTCTTTTGATAATTTACCCATTGTTTTGTTCCTCCTTTAAAAAATAACAACTATATCTTATCTTTCCTTAGCTTCCCAGATAATATTTCTCCAACGCTGCGGATCTGTGTCGCCCTCGGTTGAGAAAAGTAATACCCTTGAATCTTTAGTTAAGTTTAGTTTCTCTCTAAGCTCCTTGTATTCATCGTCCATCATAATAGTAGCGAGAGCACCGAACGGAGCGGCTCCGGACTCACCTGAAAGTACCTGAGGATCTCCCTTTAACGGAGCGTTAAGCATACGCATACCTCTGGCAGCTACTTCATCTTCTGCAGCTATAAAGCATGTTACATGGTTCTTTAAGATATCCCAAGATGTGATATTAGGCTCACCGCAAGCAAGACCTGCCATGATTGTATCCATATCTCCATCCACGATTCTTATGTTACCGTCTGCAGCCTTAGCACCCTTATAAAGACATGCTGCAGCTTCAGCTTCAACAACTACCATGATTGGAGGGTTCTCTTTGTACTTGTTGGCAAAGTAACCTACCATTGCACCTGCAAGTGAACCTACACCTGCCTGAACAAATACATGAGTAGGTCTCTCGGCAAACTGAGCGTCAGCCTCAAGTGCCATAGTACCGTAACCCTGCATTATCCATGAAGGTATCTTCTCATAACCTTCCCAAGCTGTATCCTGAACTACAACACCGTGCTCAACTTTAGCGGCAAGCTTTGCAGCTTCACGAACACATTCGTCATAGTTTACATCTGAAATCCATGCATCGGCACCCTCAGCCTTGATATTGTTAAGTCTTGTCTGTGTAGAACCCTTAGGCATTATTATTACCGATTTCTGATGTAACTTGTTTGCTGCCCAAGCAACTCCACGACCGTGGTTACCGTCTGTAGCGGAGAAGAATGTAGCAGGTTTGAATTTCTTTGCAAACTCCTCAGATGTAAGAACTGAATAAGGTAATTCCGATACATCTACATTCATTTCATCAGCTATGTACTTAGCAATTGCATATGAACCGCCAAGAACCTTGAATGCGTTCAAACCGAATCTGTAAGATTCATCCTTAACCTTAACCTCGCCTAAACCGAGGAACTTAGCCATCTCCTTTAAATCAGCCAAAGGTGTTTCGCTGTACTGAGGGAAGCTTTCATGAAAAGCTTTAGCCTTAGTCACCTCTTCAACCGACATTATCGGAAGATTAGCATCGTCTGTTTTGGGCATATTGTTAATGACCCATTTTAGTTGTGACATGAAATTTAAACCTCCTAAAATTGTTAAGCAAAATGCTTATTCATCCACTGCTTTTGCTTGATCAATGTAGCTATACAGTGTAAACTTACTAATTCCAAAAAATTGAGAAATCTTATCTCCGGACCTTGTAATAAGGAAGGCACCGGCATCCTGTAAAAATTTGATTGCCTTTACCTTTTCATCCTTTGTCATAAGAGCGGGAGTCTTCCCCACAAGCTTTACGCTTTGTTCAATCAGATTGTCGAGCAGGTCGTTCACACTTAGAGGAATCTGACCGTAAATATCTTCGCCTGCAGCTTCGATATTTTCCACTATACTGGATAGCGCTGATTGAGCATTTATGAAATCTGTCATATCATGGTTTATACCGAGTATGAATCTGTACTTACCGCTTTCATCTTTTAAAAAGATAGTGGAAGATTTTAAGATTCTGCCGTCGGATGTATGTGTTCGATAGCCGAGGTGATCACTTACATTATCACCCTTTTTTAAAGCCTCAAGAGTCTCAAGTACTATCTTTGAAGCACCGTCACCGATCTTTCTTCCCGATACATGACCGTTTATGATGTAGCAAATAGTGTGCTCAAGGTCATTAGCCTGTAAATCATGAATACATACTTCACAGTCATTGCCGAAATGTCTTGCAATACCGTGTGCAATCATTATTAAAGATTCCAAAGTTAAGTCATCTCTGTTCATAACACTATCGCTACTCCTTTCTAATTTACACGCCTAAATTTTTTTTAGGTATGTATACTATAGCACTTTAATCAAAGCAAATCAATAGGTATCTAAAAAATTTTTAGGTAAGCAAAAATATTATAAGAGTGAAGATGAATGGCTCATTTTAATAAATTTTTGAACAATAAATGATGCGCTTTTTATATTGCGCACTATCGAAAAAAATTAATATATACTATACACAAAAAAATAAGATATTTTTTTATGTACAGTTTTTCAAAAAAATTTTTATAATAGTGTTTTAGTCGAGATTGAAGTAAGCAGTCCGACTTATAGTTAAATAACAACCAAATTCTACTATATATAGTAAAGATTTGGAATAGAAATATAAGGGGAATTTATGAGAAAAATCATAGTAACATTATCTTGTATCCTGTTGGTAGGATGTGGCGGAGCCAAAAAAGCGGATGTAGGAAGTACTACCGATATAAGCAATATAGAAAGCAGCACGCAGACAACCGGTGCAGATATAAAAAGTGAAGAACCTAAAGCGGACGGACAGGTAGATTATGACTTAAGCAGTATGGGACCGGATATGGTATATGCTACAATATATCAGATGATGATAGACCCGAAGTCATATGTAGGAAAGAGTTTTAAGGTAACGGGAAATTATTATTCATCGTACAGTAAAGAAAACGATCAGTACTATCATTTTTGCATGGTAAAGGATGCCGCAGCCTGCTGTGCACAAGGTCTTGAACTTCTTTGGGCGGATGAGAGTATGAACAAGCATGAAAATTGCCCGGATGAAGAAGCCCTTGTCACAGTGGAAGGTGTATTTGAAACATATGAAGAGGGTCAAAATACTTACGGCAGATTAAAAGATGTAAGGCTTGTCAATCAGTAATATTATTCAGGCTTTATTTTTGCCTGCCTCAGAGATTTGAAAAAAGAACTTAAAAGTGAGGAGCACTCGCTTCTAAGTGACTCAGATGATATAAGCTCAACCTCGGTCTTATGGTTGAATCCGTCGGTTTGCAGGATGTTAAGCACTGAACCTGCACATCCTGCCTTCGGATTCATAGCGCCTAAGACCACTTTTTTTATTCTTGACTGCACTATGGCGCCTGCACACATAGGGCAGGGCTCAAGTGTTATATACATGGTACAGTCTTCCAGTCGCCAGTCACCTATTTTTTTGCAGGCCTTTTTCATAGCAAGTATTTCAGCATGTGAGAGTGTACTTTTATCCTTGTTTCTTCTGTTGTAACCTCTTGCTATTATCTTATCTTCAAATACAATAACACAGCCTATCGGAACATCACCTATTGCCATGGCTTTTTTTGCCTGCTTTATGGCTTCTTTTAAAAAATAATTATCCCTATCCATTTTAATACCTTTAAGTCACAAAATTTTAACAGTTTTACCATATAATAGCCTCTGTATCAAAGTTTTTGTTTTTTTATATGAAAACAAATGGTATAATTGATACCGAGGTTGTGATAAAACAATCCGTATAAGTTGTATTTTAAACTAAAACAAAATGAAAATTATGTCAAGATATATATAGAGGATGGAACTATGGAATTGATATTGGTATGTGATGACGACAGAGAGATAGTGGACGCAATTAAAATCTATCTTTCAGGAGAAGGATTTGAAGTGCTGACCGCATATGACGGTGAAGAAGCTATACAGTTGATGGAACACAAAGTGGACCTTTTGATAATAGATATAATGATGCCTGTACTTGACGGAATAAGGGCAACGATGCAGATAAGAGAAAACAGTACAATACCTATTATAATGCTTTCGGCAAAGTCGGAAGATGCCGACAAGATACTCGGATTAAATATAGGTGCGGACGACTATCTTACCAAGCCTTTCAATCCGCTTGAGCTGGTTGCCAGAGTAAAGAGTCAGCTGCGCAGGTACAAAAAGCTTGGAAATATGTCGATGCCTGAGCCGCAAAAGGTGGTTGTGGGTGACCTTGAGATAGATGATGAGACAAAGGAAGTAGTAGTGGCCGGAGAGCTTATCAAGCTTACACCTATAGAGTACAATATACTGCTTTTACTTGCCAAAAACGCAGGAAAGGTCTACTCAATAGATGAGATATATGAGCAGATTTGGAATGAAGAGGCTATAGGTGCCGACAATACGGTTGCTGTACATATAAGACATATCAGAGAGAAGATTGAGATAAATCCTAAAGAACCGAGATACTTAAAAGTGGTATGGGGAGTAGGATATAAGATTGAAAAGCATGGATAAAAATATATTTTTTTCAAAAGCCAGATTGAAAATTTGGGCAGTGGTCTTGCATTTAACGGCCTTTGCCCTGTTTGTGGTAGGTATTTCCATAATATATTGCAATGATAATTTTAATAAGGGTCTGCTGTGGCTGAATTCAGAGAATTATGACGATTCGCCGGCATTTATGAAGCAGGTGGATTCTGATATTTCATTGCTTTTTTCGTATGCCGAATTAAAGGATGTATTTGAAACCGACGGGAAGTTCGATATAAATAAGAAGATATTCGGTTTGAATATGGGTCCCAGCAACGATGTGGATTTTACTGTCGGCTCGATTATAGAGTATGCAAAAAGACACGGATACTATATTGATGAACATTATAAACTGAGTGTTACCGACCAAAATCTGGTAAATCAGATAGAAGATACGTCATACTTTGTAAACTACAGAACTTATGCCAACGACTCAAGTATATTGGAGCCGGGTGATGCATATATGAGTATGAAGACCGCTATAACCGAGAGTATAGGTCTTTTTGTCCAAGTACTATGAGGCATATGAAAGATTTGTGGTACAGCCGTCCAATTTCAAATACAGACTTGAGTACGGTGATGTTTTGTATACAAACGACAGGCTTTTTGAATGTAAAGACGGTGTATGACTACGGCAAGTTTGCAATAACATCTTCACAGGGTATGCAGGTGGAGACAAATATGAACAAGGTGCCGAGTGAGCTGTCCTTTTTGGCTGAAAAAGATGACCGATAAGCTTCAAAAAAACCTTATAAAGTATATATTGCAATTAACACTCTTTATACGGCAACGGATGTCTACGCTATCGACAATGTGAACTATTTAAGTCAGAGAAGACTCTATGCCATAGGTTTGGTATCCGTGACTATAGGTATTATACTGATGGCAATAAGCTTGTGTTATCTTATAGCTTTTTGCGGTCATAATGAGAATGAAACCGAATAAGGCTTAACAACTTGTTTGACGCCATACCTTTTGAGGTTAAGCTTTTTACTTTTTGATTTTTTTGTTATTGTGCTGTTGGCTACAATCAACAATTTCATAATAAATAAAGTCCTGCACATATATGTTGAAAAAGAAGCGATGGGGTTTTGCAGGTCAAATGTTAAACTATGTTTCTATCTATCTTGTGACATTGCCGATTGCATTCTCAATACTCAGAGAGTACAAGGCCGGGCTTTTTGTGGAAGAATTCATATACAAAGATTATAAAAAGAGCTTCTCGGTCTATATGTTAAAGAGAACCTTCAAAAAGAAGCTCGGTTCAAACTTTTTTTGGTTATGATTTTTGGTGGACTTTGTAGTGGTTATACTGTTTTTTACTTACCACAATCAATGTAAAAAGCCTCTTCGGACGCCTCACCATATTTATATGCTTTTATTATCTTCCTTATTATAAATATGGTCATATTCAACAAGGTTTATAAGACCGCAATAGCATTTGACAAGATTGCGGAGGCGATAAAGGAAATAGCAAACGGCGATACAAGGTACAGGCTTGAAGAAAGCGAGTTTACAGGCAGAGAGATAAGTGTGGTAAAGGATCTCAACAATATAAGTAAGGGATTTCAGGGTGCCATAAACGAGCAGGTAAAGAGTGAAAGATTAAAAGCCGATCTTATTACAAATGTCTCACATGATATAAAAACTCCGCTTACTTCCATTATAAACTATGTTGACCTTATAAAGAGAGAGAAGCCTGAGAATGCGAAGATACAGGAATACCTTGATGTATTGTCTGTAAAGTCACAGCATTTAAAGAACCTGACTGAGGATTTGGTAGAGGCAAGCAAGGTATCAAGCGGAAATATCTCCGTGGAACTTAGGGATATAGATCTTGTAGAGATGATAAATCAGACAAACGGAGAGTTTGAAGAGAAGTTTGCTGAAAAAGGGCTTAAGATCATATCTACCATTCCGACTACAGGTATTATGATAAAGGCTGACGGCAGACATCTTTGGAGAGTTTTGGAAAATCTCTACAATAACGCTTTCAAATATGCGGCTAAAAATTCAAGGATTTATATAGATATAACTTCAGAGAATAATATTGCCACATTTGTTATAAAGAATATTTCAGAAAATCCGCTCAATATAAAGCCTGACGAACTTACAGAGAGGTTTGTAAGAGGTGATGTGTCAAGGACTACCGAGGGCAGCGGACTCGGACTTTCGATAGCCAAGTCACTTACGATATTGCAGGGCGGAAAGTTTGAGATAATCATAGACGGAGATTTATTCAAGGTACAGATAAGATTTAAGGCGGTCTGATCTATATGAGTGAGTCTTAGGACCCACTCATATATTTTACTTGATTATTAGCACTCGTTATGATATAGTGCTAATAACGACTCGGTCGTTATAGGCAACACAGTATTTAGCATTAAGATATAAGAAAGAATGGAGAAAATATGGTAGAAGATCCCAAAAGCAGAAAGCCGTTCATTTATTACTATATTGTTGTTTTAGCAATAATGATGGCATTAAATTTTTTAGTTCTACCTTTTATCAAAGAAGGTCAGATAAAGCAGGTTGATTACGGAACCTTTATGACAATGACTGAAAAAGGTGAGATTTCAAAGGTCGATATACAGACCAATCAGATAGTATTTGTAGGAAAAAATGACAATGTAACATATAAGACCGGTCTGATGAACGACCCGCAGCTTACAGACAGGCTTCATAATGCAGGAGTGGAGTTTTCAAGTGATATTGTAAGAAAAGATTCACCGCTGTTGGATGCCGTTTTAAGCTGGGTATTACCTCTTGTAATATTCTATTTTCTATGGAACGGAATTTCAAAGAAGATGTTTAACAGAGACAGTGCAAACTCTCTGATGTTCGGAGGTATGGGTAAGTCAGGTGCCAAGATATATGTAAAGTCATCTGAAGGCATCAAGTTCAGTGATGTGGCAGGTGAGGATGAAGCTAAGGAAAATCTTACAGAGATAGTTGATTACTTACATGACCCGAGTAAGTACAAGGATATCGGTGCTTCAATGCCGAAGGGTATCCTTCTTGTAGGCCCTCCGGGAACAGGTAAGACAATGCTTGCAAAGGCTGTAGCCGGTGAGGCGAATGTTCCTTTCTTCTCAATGTCGGGTTCCGAGTTTGTTGAGATGTTTGTAGGTATGGGTGCTTCAAAGGTAAGAGACCTTTTCAAACAGGCAAAGGAAAAGGCGCCATGTATAGTCTTTATTGATGAGATAGATGCTATAGGTAAGAAAAGAGACGGACAGATAGGCGGAAATGATGAGAGAGAGCAGACTCTCAATCAGCTTTTGACGGAAATGGACGGTTTTGAGGGTAATTCAGGTGTTATGATTTTGGCGGCTACCAACAGACCTGATGCGCTTGATCCGGCGCTTACAAGACCCGGAAGATTTGACAGAAGAGTACCTGTAGAACTTCCCGATTTAAAGGGTAGAGAGGAAATACTCAAAGTTCATGCTAAGAAGATAAAGATTGCGGATGATGTTGACTTTAAGCTTATTGCAAGAATGGCTTCAGGTGCTTCGGGTGCGGAGCTTGCAAATATTATAAATGAGGCTGCACTGAGAGCGGTCAGAGATAAAAGAAAGTTTGTAAATCAGTCAGACCTTGAAGAAAGTATTGAGGTTGTTATTGCAGGCTATCAAAAGAAAAATTCTATATTGACTGATGCAGAGAAGTGGAGAGTGTCATACCATGAGGTAGGACATGCGCTTGTAGCTGCAAAGCAGACCAATTCGGCGCCGGTTACAAAGATAACTATTATTCCGAGAACTTCAGGAGCACTAGGATACACCATGCAGGTGGATGAGGGTAATCATTATCTGATGACAAAGAGTGAGCTTGAAAATAAGATTGCCACTCTTACAGGTGGAAGAGCAGCAGAGGAAGTGGTATTCGGAGATGTTTCCACAGGAGCTTCAAATGATATAGAACAGGCTACCAAACTTGCAAGAGCTATGATTACCAGATACGGAATGAGCAAGGACTTTGATATGGTTGCACTTGAGACCGTTAACAACAGGTATCTCGGAGGTGATACTTCTTTGGCGGCTTCGGCTGAGACCGCGGCTGTTATAGATAAACAGGTTGTGGATTTGGTGAAAGCTCAGCATGAGAAGGCTGCACAGATACTTTTGGAAAACAGAGAAAAACTTGAAGAAATATCTCATTTCCTGTATGAGAAGGAAACTATCACAGGTGATGAGTTTATGGAGATATTAAACAGGTAATGTTTACATAATCTTAAAACTTTAATATAATATCGTTGATATTCGTTTGGATATTTAGAAAAAAATGAAAGTGGGTGAGCAAATGGTAGAATTAGACGGTTTTAAAACCACACTACAATCCTACGAAAAAATATTGCTGGAAGTGAGGGATTCACTTTGACTTGGACAGTAAGGAAAAAAAGATAATTGAGCTTGATCGTGCTATGGAAGAGCCTACATTTTGGGATGATCCGAAGGAGAGTACCAAGATAGTAAGAGAGGCAAAACAGCTCAAAGATACTGTCGAAAAATATAATAAGTTAAAGTCTGAATACGAAGATATCGGAGTCCTTATAGAGATGGGCTATGAGGAAAATGATGAGAGTCTTATACCTGAGATAGAAGGTATGCTTGAAGCATTTACAAAAGAGATAGATGAACTTAAGATAGCTACACTGCTTACAGGTGAATACGACTCTTCAAATGCTATCATGAAACTTAATGCAGGAGCAGGCGGAACGGAGTCTTGTGACTGGTGTTCAATGCTTTACAGAATGTATACAAGATGGGCCGCCAGGGAAGGCTACAGTGTAGAAGTTTTGGATATGCTTGAAGGTGATGAGGCAGGTATAAAGTCCGTTACATTACAGATAAACGGTTTAAATGCCTACGGTTATCTTAGAAGTGAGCATGGTGTACACAGACTTGTGCGTATCTCGCCTTTTAACGCGGCAGGAAAGCGTCAGACTTCGTTTGTGTCCTGTGATATTATGCCGGATATAGAAGAAGACCTTGATGTGGATATCAATCCGGATGATTTGAGAATAGATACCTATCGTTCATCAGGCGCCGGCGGACAGCATATCAACAAGACTTCTTCAGCTATAAGAATTACACATATCCCTACAGGTGTGGTAGTACAATGTCAGAATGAAAGAAGTCAGTTCCAAAACAAGGACAAGGCTATGCAGATGCTTAAAGCAAAGCTTTTCTTATTAAAGCAGCAGGCAAATGTCGAGAAGCTTTCAGATATCAGAGGTGATGTAAAGGACATAGGCTGGGGAAATCAGATTCGTTCCTATGTAATGCAGCCATATACAATGGTAAAGGATCACAGAACCGGAGCGGAAAGCGGAAATGTAAGTGCCGTACTTGACGGTGATATAGATAAGTTTATTATTGCATATCTTACATGGCAGAGCCTAGGTTGTCCTGCAAGAAATGCGGGGGATGAATAATGTAGAAAATAAAGAAACCGACTGTGAAAAAAGTTTTCACGGTCGGTTTTTTAATATTGTATTTTTAGAGATTCACTCAATAAAAACATACTGTTGAGATAATGCTTATATTCAGGCCCTTTTTTATTAAAATCATCTTCGTTTATTCCTCTATAAACATAAATTGCGGTTTCAAAAAAGGATGAATTGGACATAAAGTAATCTTTATCGGGTATATAGACCAATATAATCTTAGGAGAATCTCCGATTTTTACAAATCTCTCATAAAAATCCTTATAAAAGCGGAAAGTTGACAAATTTTGTGGAAGTTGCCAAATATCATTAGTAGGAATATTCATATTGTTTTCGGGGGTATTATAATTAATCAATGATATGGCTAACTCTGCAGTCATCCTGTCGAGTTCACTATATAATACTTTAGTCAGACCATAATCTTTGGAAAGCAGTAAAATCATATCATCAAGTGATTTCTTCGGCATAATAATATCATTTTTATAAAAATTATAGACTGACGGCAAAAAACTGATATCTGTAGTAGATATTTCCGCGATGGTCCGATAATTACAAATGTATTGATCCATAAAGTTCTCCTTATTTTTTTAATCAAAAATTACCCCTTTGCAGCTTTTTTTAATAGTGTATCTAATTTGATTACGGGATATTTCAAGAATAGTAATCTGCTTCTTAACAAGCTTGGCATATGGATTTTTTCTTGGATTTAAATTCTTTATATCATATTCTTCTCTCATTTTTATCGCTCTCCTTGTTATAGTTATATTATAATTATTAAATAGCTATATTTCAAGGCGAAGGCAATTTCTTGAGTATCTTGTATACGAGATATCCTGTAAAGTCGGATTCAGTGATTATAAGTATTTTTTTGTACGGTATTTAAAAAATATACTTCCCTCAGTCCGTCAGAATACCAAAACAGAAATACCAAAATGTAAGAAAATTGTTCTTGCATTCCACTGCAAACCATGCTAAGATTAAGTACTGTGACACATAATCCTTGCTTTTGATATCGCTATCCGGGAGTTTGACAGCTACCGATTCCCTTTATAAACCTCAAACCCTTATAAAGACTGGATTTCAGTCTTATTTTTTTGTCAATTTATTATCTATTTTATGTAGCTATTTGTAGCTATTTATGGTATAATATGAACATGGAGGTGGAATACTATGAAGCTTACTGTAAGTAAATCAAAAAACTCTGCTACATTCTATGTTCAGAAATCTATACGTAAATCCAATGGTTCTGTTACTACAGTTACTATTGAAAAAAACTTGGAAATCTTGATATGGTTAAAAACTAGAGCTAATGGAAAAAGACCCTTATATTTGGGCTCAGGAATATGTAGACGAACTTAATCGTAAGGAATATGAGGAACAAAAAGAGATTTTAATAAAATGTTCTCCTTCAAAACTCCTAAAACCTGATGAAAAACATTTGTTTAACTGTGGATATCTATTTCTTCAGAGTATTTACTATTCACTGAATCTGGATAAAATCTGTTCTAAAATTTCAAAGAAATATAGCTTTGAATATGACTTGAACGATATTTTATCTCGACTAATTTTTACTCGTATACTTTATCCATCTTCTAAGTTGGCCTCAAACCGTTCTTCAAAAATGTTTATTGAGCAGCCTACCTTTAATTTACATGATATATATCGTTCGCTTTCTGTTTTTAGCTAAAGAAAGCGACTTCATTCAATCTGAACTTTATAAAAAAATAGCCAAATAATACTTCCACGAAGGAACGACATTCTTTACTATGATTGCACAAACTATTACTTTGAAATCGAGCAGGAAGATGAACTTAGAAAATATGGAAAATCAAAACAACATCAACCACTACCTATCGTAGGAATGGGAATGTTTATGGATCATGACGGTATTCCTCTTGCTTTTGATATTTTCCCGGGAAATAAGAATGAGCAACCGACACTAAAGCCTCTGGAACAAAAGGTAATCGATGATTATGGTATTGATAGTATTATTATCTGTACAGATGCAGGTCTTTCTTCAAATGCCAATAGAAAGTTTAACGACAAAACTTTATTTGGTGAAAGAATAAGAAGTTTTATAACAACACAATCTATAAAACAACTCCCAAAATATTTAAAGGAGTTTGCCTTAGACCCTGAAGGCTGGTCACTACAAGGTGAAACAGGCTTATTTAATCTGAATAACCTTGATGAACAGACAGACTATAATAAAAGTCTTTTTATAAGGAAAGGTGGATTAAAGAAGATTTATCAGATAAAAAAAGTCAAAGAAGGTGATAAAGCGCTAGAGCAACATCTTATTGTATCATTCTCCTTAAAGTACAAAAAAATATCATCAGAAAAATCAGGCAAAGCCAGATTGACCGTGCCAATAAAGCTTATTGAGAAAGGGGAATATAAAAGAAATCAAAAAAATCAAAATGATCCACGCCGTTTTTATTGCTACCGAAACAATGACATCTTCAGGAGAAGTATGTGATAGAGAAATCCCTTATATAGATTCGAACCTCATAGCTGAAGAAGAAAAATATGACGGTTTCTACGCCGTTTGTACTAATCTGGAGACAACAAGTGCCGAAGAAATAGTTCGTATAAACAAGAAGAGATGGGAAATCGAAGAATGCTTCAGAATCATGAAAACCGAGTTCAGTGCACGCCCTATTTATCTTCAAAGAGAGGACCGTATAAAGGCACATTTCATAACTTGTTTTGCCTCATTAGTAGTCTTTAGGATACTTGAGAAAAAACTTGGAGAACAATATACATGCGATGAAATCATTAACGTACTACGCTCTATGATGATGTATCGTCCGGGAGAAAAGCTAGGATATCTGCCCGCTTACACAAGAACGGCCATAACAGATGCACTTCATGAAGCATTCGGATTTCGTACCGATTATGAAATTTAACCGATTTGAGTATGAAAAAAGTCTTTCGAGACAGCAAAAAAAGTAGGTAGTTCTAGCTACACTTTTACGAATTAAAAAAGGTCTGAAACCCTTGATATATAAGGGCTTCAGGCCTTTTAGCTGTCAAAGACAGGATTATAATTATTAAATAGCTATATTTCAAGGCGAAGGCAATTTCTTGAGTATCTTGTATACGAGATATCCTGTAAAGTCGGATTCAGTGATTATAAGTATTTTTGTACGGTATTTAAAAAATATACTTCCCTCAGTCCGTCAGAATACCAAAACAGAAATACCAAAATGTAAGAAAATTGTTCTTGCATTCCACTGCAAACCATGCTAAGATTAAGTACTGTGACACATAATCCTTGCTTTTGATATCGCTATCAAAGGCCGGAGACCAAGAGGAGGTAAGAAATGACAAGTACATATGAATTAGCATTAGTGCTTAATGGTAAGCTTGAAGATGATGCAAGAGCGGAAGCTCTGGAGAAAGTTCAAATTACATCACAAGATTTGGTGGAAGCGTACTTAATGTCGATGACTGGGGTAAGAAGAAATTCGCCTATGACATCAACAAGCAAAAAGAAGGATTCTACTATTTCATCAAGTTCCAGTCAGATGACAACAACTGCCCTAACGAGTTGGAGGCAAATGTTCGTATCATGGAACCGGTTGTGAGATACCTAGTCGTTAAGCAGTAAGCTTAATAAAAAGGAGAGATTGTATGAACAGAGCCATATTGATGGGCAGACTAACAAGAGACCCGGAAGTAAGATATTCAAGTGGTGAAAGATCCATGGCTATAGCAAGATATACGCTTGCAGTTGACAGAGGTTTCAAGCGTGGAGGAGATTCATCCGAACAGACCGCAGACTTTATACCATGTGTTGCATTTGATAAAGCCGGCGAGTTTGCAGAGAGATATTTTAGACAGGGAATGAGAGTATTGATTTCAGGTCGTATACAGACAGGAAGCTATACAAACAAAGAAGGTCAAAAGGTTTATACAACTGAGGTTATTATAGATACTCAGGAATTTGCAGACAGTAAGGGAGCAAGCGATAGCGGTAATAATTATCATGCTTCCACAAGACCGTCACCGGCATCGGCAAGTACAGACGGATTTATGAATATTCCGGACGGAGTTGATGACGAGGGTCTACCATTTAACTAGGTTAAAATAAAGAAAGGGGACTTTATCATGGCATTTAACAAAGCTGACAGAGCGGAAGGCTCTAGAAGAAGACCTGCTAACGGATTACGCAGGAGAAAGAAAGTTTGTGCATTCTGTAGTGATAAGGAAAAGGCTATTGATTACAAAGATGTAGCAACTCTTAGAAAATATATTTCAGAGAGAGGAAAGATTCTTCCAAGAAGAATTTCAGGAAGCTGCGCTAAGCATCAGAGAGAAATCACAGTAGCTATCAAGAAGGCTAGACATATAGCTCTTCTGCCTTATGTTGTAGAATAAGATTTAAAATGTAACAAAACCCGTTTTTGTCCAGGACAGAGACGGGTTTTTTGTATTACTTAATGTAATTGTAATGTAAAAAATACCCATGTAGTGTATAATGGTAATACAAGTTGAGTGAGTAGTAATATTAGAGCTTTGGATTAAAAACATAATGGAGTAAATATGAAAAAGAAAATACTGTTACCGCTTTTTGCGTTCGGTCTTATTTTGGCAACGCCTACAGTCATATATGCTGAAGGTTGGTCAAAATCCGGTTCCGATTGGATTTACTTGGATAAAAACAACGATAAAGTTACAAATGAGTGGAGAAAAGGTGCCGATGACAAGTGGCGTTATCTGAATGATAACGGAGTTATGGCAACGAACAGTTGGGTTGACAATGACAAATACTATGTGGACGATCAGGGACTTGTAGCGGAAGGCTGGAGAAAATTAAAAGACGGCAATGAATATTACTGGGCATACTTTCAAAACGGCGGCAAGGCGGTCAAGGGAAATTGGAAGAATATAGACAACAAGTACTACTATTTTGACGATGACGGAAAGATGCTTACAGGCTGGATACTTGACAATAACTACTATATAAAGAGTGACGGAACCATGGTGACAGGCTGGTATAAGCTTTTGCCGCCTGACAGTGAAGAACAAAAACCGGGTCCGAACTCGGGAAATAAAGAAAAGTGGTATTACTTTACCAACACCGGAAAGAAGTTCAAACCTATACTTAACGGCAATGCAAAGTTCGGTGAGAAGAAAATTGACGGTGTAAGGTATGCTTTTGATGAAAACGGCGAGCTTGTATCAGGTTGGATGCAAATATCCGGCGGTTCAAATCCGGAAATAAAAAATTTCAGATATATGAATGATGACGGTACCGTCAGAACAGGGTGGTATTCTTTGGAGCCGCCTGAGGATTTGCTCGGCAACTACAACCATTTGGTTGAGTGGTTCTATTTTTCATCTACAGGAGAACCTTATGCTTCAAAGACGGACAAATTGAATATAAGCGACCTTGTAAAGATAAAGGATAAGCAGTACCTTTTTAATAAGAACGGTACACCTGTGTACGGTATTCAAAAAGTATATCAGGGAAATACATACAGTGCCTATTACTTCGGAGAGAGCTCACAGTGCTACCTCATTAAGGGTAAGCAGAATATAAAAGAATCTTCAGGTAAAAGTGAAGAGTATTTCTTCCAGACATCTACAGGTAAGGGGCTTACAGGAACAAAGGATTCAAAGCTTTACTACAAGGGAAGGCTTGTAAGAGCGAATGAATATATGAAATATCAGGTGTTTGCTCTGCCGAATGAAAGCGGAAGCGGAACTACAAATTATGTGGTAAACTCTTCAGGAAAGATAGTGTCAAACGGTAAGGTAAAGGATGCTGACAAGGTGGAATACAAAACAAACTCTTCAGGCGTGTTGACTGCGATAGACGGCAGCACAAATATAAGTGGAAGTTTTGAAACACCGCAGGAGCCTGATTGGGCGAATAATGATTGAGAGGTGAAATATGGATTGTATTTTTTGTAAGATAGCTAACGGAGAGATTGTATCGGATACGGTTTATGAGGATGATAACTTTAGAGTAATACTTGACTTGTCACCTGCAAGCAAGGGACATATGCTTATTTTGCCGAAAGTTCACGCCGGGGATATAACGGAGCTTAGTGAAGATATAGCCGGTAAGGCACTTGTCCTTGCGGGTAAGCTTGGAAAGGCCGCAATGGTAGGACTCGGTGCTACAGGTTTTAACACTCTTGCAAATACAGGTGAGAGTGCCGGACAGACGGTTTTTCACTGCCATATCCATGTGATTCCGAGATACGATGATGCGTCAAGCATTGTAAGCTGGGCTCCGAAGACAGCCGATAAAGAAGAGCAGAAGGAGACCGCAAAGAAAATATCAGAGAGTCTTAGATGATGGAACTTGGAATAAGTAAAAGAAACTATGTTGTTATAGGTATAATCATAATAAATATAGTGTACTTTTTATTTCTTGAGACACATGGCGGTTCGGAGGACACCATGGTCATGTTAAGGTACGGTGCGTGCTTTCCCGACAATATAAAAAACGGAGAGTACTATAGACTGATAACTTCCATGTTCATGCATTTCGGAATAGAGCATATCGCCAACAACATGCTTATATTGGTGTTACTTGGCGGAAAGCTTGAAGATATAATGGGACATTTTAAGTTCTTTATCATATATATGCTTTCAGGTATACTTGCAAATCTTGCATCGGACTGGGCTCAGACAATGACGGGAGATTTTGCAGTCAGTGCCCGGAGCCTCAGGTGCGATATTCGGAGTTGTAGGAGCTTTGCTGGCATCACTGGTTTTAAGCAGGGGTAAGATAAAGAATCTCAGTCTGTATCAGATAGTGGTATCTTTGGGGCTTATGCTGTATGCCGGATTCAAGACCACGGGTGTTGACAATATCGCACATGTGGGAGGTGCGGTAAGCGGTGTCTTTATAGGCCTTATACTTTACAGAGAAAATAAAAAGTCGGAGTTGCAATCGGACGAATATTATGATAGAATTTTATAGCTAAATAAGCACATCAGGTGAATGAGAAAGGTGGTGCCATAGGTCCTTTTCTTAGGCCTGATGGAAGAAAAACCAAAGGAGAAAAACAATGAGTGTTATTTCAATGAAGCAATTACTTGAGGCAGGTGTTCACTTCGGACATCAGACAAGAAGATGGAACCCTAAGATGGCTCCGTACATCTACACAGAGAGAAACGGTATCCATATCATCGATCTTCAGCAGAGCGTAGGCATGGTGGATACAGCATACAATGCTATGTCCGACGTAGCTAAGGACGGCGGAAAGATTCTTTTTTGTCGGTACAAAGAAGCAGGCACAGGATGCTATCAAGGAAGAAGCTGAGCGTTGCGGAATGTACTATGTTAACGAGAGATGGCTTGGTGGAATGCTTACAAACTTTAAGACAATCCAGTCAAGAATCAAGAGACTTCACCAGTTGGAAGAGATGAGTGAAGACGGTACATTTGATTTACTTCCAAAGAAGGAAGTTATCAAGTTAAAGAAAGAATGGGAGAAGCTTGAGAAGAACCTTGGCGGTATCAAGGATATGAAGAACATCCCTGACGCAATCTTTATCGTAGATCCTAAGAAGGAGAGAATCTGTGTTCAGGAGGCTCATACTTTAGGTATTCCGCTTATCGGTATCTGTGATACAAACTGTGATCCTGATGAACTTGATTACCTTATCCCGGGTAACGATGATGCAATCCGTGCAGTAAAGCTTATCGTAGCTAAGATGGCTGATGCGGTTATCGAAGCAAACCAGGGTGAGCAGGGTGAGTTGCTTGCAGTATCTGAGGATGCAGCGGATGATTCACTTGAGGGCAATGAGTTCGCTCCTGAGAAGGAAGATTTGGACGAGAGACAGTTCTAATATAAACATTAACTTATAGGCAGGTTGCAAAGCCGGGTTTTCCGCTTTGCAACTTGTCATATCATAAAAAGTTTAGGAGGTTTTACAATGGCAGCAGTAACAGCAGCAATGGTAAAAGAGTTAAGAGAGATGACAGGTGCAGGAATGATGGACTGTAAGAAGGCGCTTGCTGCAACTGATGGAGATATGGATGCGGCAGTTGACTTCCTTCGTGAGAAGGGACTTGCAGGAGCACAGAAGAAGGCAGGTCGTATAGCAGCTGAGGGTATCGTAGATGTTTGCGTAAGTGATGACGCAAAGAAAGCGGTTGTACTTGAAGTAAATGCCGAAACAGACTTCGTTGCAAAGAACGAGAAGTTCAGAACTTATGTAGGAGAAGTTGCAGCACAGGCATTAAAGACAAGTGCAAACACTACAGAAGAGTTCTTAAATGAGAAGTGGGAGCTTGATCCGAGCCTTACAGTAGCTGAGAAGCTTTCAAGCATGATTTCAATCATCGGTGAGAACATGACAATCAGAAGATTTGCAAAGGTTGAAGAGAACGACGGTTGTGTAGTTTCTTATATCCATGCAGGCGGAAAGATCGGTGTTTTGGTAGACGTTGTAAGTGATGTTGTTAATGATGATATCAAAGAGATGGCTAAGAATGTTGCAATGCAGGTTGCAGCGCTTCATCCAAAGTATACTTCAGATAAGGAAGTTGATGCTGATTATCTTGCAAGAGAGAGAGAGATTTTATTGGCTCAGATCAAGAACGATCCTAAGGAAGCATCAAAGCCTGAGAAGGTTATCATGGGAATGATCGAAGGAAGAATCAAGAAGGAACTTAAAGAGATTTGTCTTCTTGATCAGCCATATGTTAAGGCGGCAGACGGTAAGCAGTCTGTAGCGGCTTATGTAGCAGAGGTTGCAAAGGCAAACAATGCTAAGGTTTCTATCAAGGGCTTTGTAAGATTTGAGACAGGTGAAGGTCTTGAGAAGAAGAGCGAGAACTTTGCAGAGGAAGTTGCAAAGCAGATGGCAGGTAACTAATTTAAATAGTATTTTTTTAACAGAGCCAAGGACGTTAAGGTCTTGGCTCTAGTTTTACAAAGGAGAAAAAATGGATATAACAAAAATAGTAACAGATATAATAAATAAGGCAAAGGCCGATCCTGCACTTTTAGCAAATCTTACAAGTGATCCTGAAAAGACAATAGAAGGACTTACAGGTATCGATATTCCTGACGGACAGCTTGATGCTGTTGTAAACGGTGTAAAGGCGCAGATTACAAAGGTCGGAATTGCAGGTGCAATGGACAAGCTTGGAGATCTTTTCAAGAAGTAATATGAAATATTTATTTGATTTGCATACGCATACCATAGCCAGCGGCCACGCCTACTCCACCTTAAAGGAAAATATGGAGGAGGCCGTGGCCAAAGGCCTTTTGGCATATGGATTTTCTGATCACAGTGAAGCCGTTCCGGGTTCATGCAAGAATATATACTTTATGAACTTTAAGGTTATCCCGAGAAACTACAAAGGAGTTCTTATACTTAGAGGCGTAGAGGCCAATATCATGGACTTTAAAGGCAATCTTGATGTAGATGAAAATGTACTGAAAAGACTGGATTATGCTATAGCAAGCCTACATACGATATGTATAGATCCCGGCAGCTTGGATGAAAATATGAACGCATACTTCGGGGCGATGTCAAACCCTTATGTGAAGATAATAGGACATCCGGATGACGGAAGATATCCTATGGACCACGACGCGCTGGCAAAGGAAGCAGCAAAAAGAGGTGTTGCACTTGAGCTTAACAACTCTTCGTTGAATCCGAGGTCTGCAAGGGTCGGCGGCAGAGAAAACGCCGCAAAGATGCTTGCAGCCGCCAAAAAATACGGTACATATGTGGTATGTAATACCGACAGTCACTATGCGGACTATGTAGGTGACTTCAAAAATTGTGACAGTTTGTTGAATGAATCGGCTTTTCCTGAGGAACTTGTTTTAAATAACAGTATGGAAAAGCTGAAACTTATTTTAAATAAAGATATCGAAGAGATGTAAAAGATATTCTTATTGAGGGAATTATGGAAAAAAGAAAAGCAAGTATCACGGATATGACCTGTGGCAGCCCTCTAAAACTTATATTGGCATTTGCAATACCGATGCTTATAGGAACACTCTTCCAGCAGTTCTACAGCATGGTGGACACGGTGATGGTAGGTAAGTATTTGGGTGTTAATTCATTGGCGGCTGTGGGTTCCACAGGTGCCATATTCTTTATGGTGAACGGCTTTGTTATAGGAAATACGGCAGGTTTCGCCATACCGGTGGCACAAAAATTCGGTGCAAAAGACTACAAAGAGATGAGAAAATTCACCATGAATGCGGTATATATGGGAATATTCTTTTCTGTAGTACTTACAGCTGTAGTATGTTTGCTTACAAAGACCATACTTATTGTGACCAATACACCTGCAGAGATAATGGATGATGCATATATTTATATAATAATTGTATTTGCAGGTATACCTGTAATGTATTTGTACAACTTGACCGCAAGTATAATAAGAGCGCTCGGAGATTCAAAGACACCGCTTTATTTCCTTGTGGTGGCTGCACTGCTGAACATAGTCCTTGACTTCGTTTCGATAAAATTTATGGGACTTGGAGTTGCAGGACCTGCCTATGCTACCGTTGTATCACAGCTTGTATCGGGAATACTCTGTGTGGTATATATGGTAAAAAAGTTTGATATACTGAAGCTTGAGCCGGGTGAAGGCGCATTATCAATGAGGCATGTAAAGGTAGTGCTTTCCATGGGTATACCTATGGGATTGCAGTACTCAATTACAGCTATCGGTTCCGTAATACTTCAGGCGGCAGTGAACGGACTGGGTGCGATTACAGTGGCCGCAGTTACCGCAGGAAGTAAGATAAGCAGTTTCTGTGTGGCTGTAACAGATGCGCTCGGAGCGACTATGGCAACTTACTGCGGCCAAAATGTAGGTGCAGGTAAGCTCGACAGAGTAAAAGAAGGCGTAAGAGTTGCCACAATAATAGGTTTAATATACGCCGCTTTGGTATTCATTTTTATGATATTTATAGGCGGAGAGCTGCCGAAGCTTTTCGTAGATGCAAGCAAGAGCGATGTAATAAGTCAGGCGAGATTATTCCTTTTATGTAACTCGGGATTTTACTTTGCGCTTATCTTTGTCAATGTTTGGAGAAATTCCATTCAAGGTATGGGATTTCCTATGTTTGCAATACTCTCGGGAGTATGTGAGATGTTTGCCAGAGGTATTGTAGGTTTTGCAGGAGTTAAATATTTCGGTTTTGTTGCGGCATGTATGGGCTCACCGCTTGCATGGATTGTAGCGGATATGTTCCTTATCCCGGGATTTATGTACTGCATTAGGAGATTAAGAAAGGTGTTTGCTGAAAGAGAGCCGGTAGAAACATTAAAATATGAATAATTACAATAAAAGAATAGGTATATTGTATATACTTGGAGCCGCATTCGGATTTGCGATGATGGGGCTCTTTGTACGACTGGCAGGTGAACTGCCTACATTTGAAAAGGTATTTTCAAGAAATTTTGTGGCGGCTGTTGTAGCATTTGTTATGCTTATAAAAAACGGTTACAAGTGGCAAAATATAGGAAGAAAGAATTGGATTTTGTTGTTGCTGAGGTCATCATGCGGTTTTGTAGGGGTTATATGTAACTTCTATGCGATTGACCATATGAATATAGCGGACGCTTCCATATTGAATAAGCTCAGCCCTTTCTTTGCAATACTTTTGAGCTTTATAATCCTACAGGAAAAACCGGTTATAATGGATATTCTCACTACTGTGGTAGCATTTATAGGAGCAATATTTGTAGTAAAGCCGAGTGCGGATTTTGCATTCTTAGTGGCTATGATAGGAGTTCTCGGCGGATTTATGGCAGGTGTGGCTTATGCTCTTGTCAGAAAGATGACCGGAGGCGGAGTGACAGGAATGTTCATAGTATTTTTCTTCTCGGCATTTTCAAGCATATGCTGCATACCGCTTATGGCTATAAATTTTATTACTCCAAGTACTGCGCAGTTTGCGATGCTCATCGGATCGGGTTTTTCAGCCATGATCGGTCAGATTTGTATTACAAAGGCTTATACATATGCTCCTGCAAAGGAGATTTCCGTATATGACTATACGCAGGTTATATATTCGGCATTACTAGGCTTTATATTTGTAGGCCAGATACCTGATGTACTTAGCTTATTAGGTTATATAATTATCATATCCATGGCGGTGGTGAAATGGGTATACAACAATAAGAAAGTCTCTGATTAAGGGGCTTTTTTTGCTGATACAATTCTAAAAATAAAACATATCTCAAAATATTTTTATGGAAATACTTGTACATATATAGTATAGTAGGTTTATATGATAGATTAAAAATATGATAAATTAAATATATTGTTCTAATAAAATAGACATAATTAGTTAGAAATGTTTAATTTAGGAGGGGGATTATGGAGAATTTTTTGGATTTGAAAAAATTAAACACTTTTGTAAAGATAGCGGAATCTGGAAGCTTTTATAAGGCATCCATGATACTTGGATATTCTCCTGCAGCCGTATCCATACAGATACAGCAACTGGAGTTTGACCTTGGAACAAGGCTGTTTGACAGACTCGGAAAAGCAGGTACGTCTGACAGATTACGGCAAGCAATTTTACCCTTATGCTGAAAAGATACTTATGTTAAATGAAGAGGCAAAGGAGTCGCTTATAAGGTCGGAGGACCCTATAAGCGGAGAACTTAGAATAGGTACGGTTGATTCCATATGTGATACACTTGTTTCCACAGATACTTTTGGCGGAGTACCACGAAAAAAATCCCGGGTGTTACACTGGAAATTAAAGTATCCACACCGGCGGAATTGTTTGATGCGCTGAAGCACAACAGTATTGATATAATGTTGTTTTTGGATAAACCGTATGTCGCAAAAGATTTTGTGGAAGATATTCAGGTGGATACCGATGTGGTGTTTTGTGCATCGGCTAAACATCCTCTGGCATGTAAGAAGTCTATAGATTTGAAGGAAGTGTTGGGAATATCCTTGCATACTTACAGAGAAAAACTCAAGCTACAGATATATTTTGGAGAATAAGCTGTCTGAACTGGGGACTAAGCATAAGTCCCGGTATAGAGTCACAGAATACAAATCTTATTATCAAGCTGCGTTTGTAAAAATATGGGATATTCGGTTTTGCCGAGATTTTTGATAGAACAAAAGTTAAGAGATGATGTGCTTAAGGTACTTCCGATAAAGGACTTCAATATCAAGGCGAAGTATCATGTGCTGCACAAAAAGGACAAGTTTGTCAACAGACAGATGGAAAGTTTTATAAATCTGTTGAAAAAGCAGGCGGATGTATTGCAGGTTGTTGATAAGTATCAGGATATTGCAATGAGCGTGTAAGATATCACTGAACTGACGTTCTTTATACTATACTTTTATTTTGCCTCATGCTATAATTTTTCCATGTTGGCGCTTTGCCACAAGATAGGGGTTAAATAATGGAATTTAAATTACATTCGGAGTTTTTGCCTACAGGAGACCAGCCTCAGGCAATAGAGGCGCTTGTAAACGGGATTCAGAGAGGGAAATCAGTTTCAGACATTGCTAGGGTGCCACAGGTTCGGGTAAGACCTTTACAATGGCAAATGTTATTCAGAAGTTACAAAAGCCCACGCTGATAATAGCACATAATAAGACATTGGCGGCACAGCTGTACGGTGAGTTCAAGGAGTTTTTCCCTGAGAATGCGGTGGAATACTTTGTTTCTTACTACGATTACTATCAACCGGAGGCATATGTACCGTCTACAGATACATATATTGAGAAAGATTCGGCAATAAATGATGAGATAGATAAGCTGAGGCACTCTGCAACCGCATCACTTTCAGAGAGAAAGGATGTTATTATAGTTGCTTCGGTTTCATGTATATACGGACTTGGAAGTCCTATAGATTATCAGGAGATGGTGGTATCTTTAAGGCCCGGAATGGAAAGAGACAGAGATGATGTCATAAGAAAGCTTATTGATATGCAGTATGACAGAAATGATATGGATTTTCACCGAGGTACTTTTCGTGTGAGAGGAGATGTGCTTGAGGTATTTCCGGCAGCATCCACATCCACAGCATTAAGATTTCGAGTTCTTTCGGTGATGAAGTGGACTAAAATACTTGAGATAGATACGCTTACAGGGAATATTATAGCGGAACTTGCACATGCCGTGATATTTCCCGGCATCACACTATGTGGTGGCACCTGAGAAGATGAAAGGTTGCTACCGAAAACATACTGAAAGAATGTGAGGAGAGAGTAAGTTTCTTTAAATCTGAGGATAAACTTATAGAGGCACAGAGGATTGACGAGAGAACACATTTTGATGTGGAAATGATGAGAGAGACCGGTTTTTGTTCGGGAATAGAAAACTATTCAAGACATCTTACAGGTTCTGCACCGGGAGAGCCGCCTTATACGCTTATAGACTATTTCAAGGACGATTTTCTTATTATTGTAGACGAGTCACATATAACAATACCGCAGGTTAGAGGAATGTATGCAGGAGACAGGTCAAGAAAGATGACTTTGGTAAACTACGGTTTCAGACTGCCTTCGGCACTTGATAACAGACCTTTGGAGTTTTCGGAGTTTGAATCAAAGATAGATCAGATGCTTTTTGTTTCTGCTACACCGAGTGTATATGAAAAAGATCATGAGATGCTTAGAACAGAGCAGATTATAAGACCTACCGGGTTATTGGATCCTCCTATAAGTGTCAGACCTGTAGAAGGTCAGATAGACGATCTGATAGGTGAGGTGAATAAGGAGATTGAAAAAAAGAACAAGATTCTTATCACTACACTTACAAAAAGAATGGCGGAAGATCTTACCGAGTATATGAAGGAAGTGGGTATCAGAGTGAGATATCTTCACTCCGATATCGATACTTTGGAGAGAGCCGAGATTATCAGAGATATGAGACTTGACAAGTTCGATGTTTTGGTAGGTATCAACCTTTTGCGTGAGGGACTTGATATACCTGAGATTACATTGGTTGCAATACTCGATGCGGATAAAGAAGGCTTCCTCAGAAGTGAGACTTCACTGATACAGACGATAGGAAGAGCTGCAAGAAATGCGGACGGACATGTGATAATGTATGCCGACAATATGACCGATTCCATGAAGGCGGCTATTGACGAGACCTACAGAAGAAGAGGTATACAGGAAGCTTATAATAAGGAGCACGGTATCACTCCGACTACCATAAAGAAGGCAGTCAGAGATCTTATAGCAATATCAAAGGCGGCAGACAGTGTTTCGTCTATTGATAAGGATGTTGAGTCTATGGACAAGGCGGAGATACAAAAACTTATAAAAGAGCTTGAGAAAAAGATGTTTAAGGCTGCGGCGGAGCTTGATTTTGAAAATGCGGCACTTTTGCGTGATAAAGTAAGTGAACTGCGTGCAAACCTATAAATAAAGCCGGAAAAAATTTTTTATAAAATTCAGGGTTTTAATATAAAATATAACGGAGAATAAAAGTGGCAGAAAAAAATGTGTCAAAGAGCCTCGAAAGAGTGGTGGCGGAGACAGCCATGCTTGCAGGTGAGACCATGCTTATAGCGGGCGCGGAGATAAGCAGAGTGGAAGATACTATGAACAGAATACTGGACTATTCAAAGTGTGAATCACATACCGCATTCGTTTTGGCTACAGGTATCACATTAACTCTTGACAGCGAAGAGGGGCTTATCACCATGTCAAAGAGAGTGCCTGACAGGACTACAAATATAAACAGAATATACCTTATCAACAATGTATCAAGAGCATTAAGTGCAGGTAAAATGGATATATATGAAGCGTATTCCGAAATAAAAAAGATAAAGGATGTAAGACAGTTTACAGGTATTTTATACGGTCTCTCCTTTGTGGGAGTGGCACTGTTTTTTACAATGATGCTTGGAGGAGACTTTACAGACTGTATGGTGGCAGGTATAGCCGGACTTGCGATGGCTGTCACACAGTGGGTACTTACACCTTTCGGATTCAATTCGTTTTTCTTAAATATGATATCCACACTCAGTATGGCGCTTACTGCGGTAGGTTTTAAGAAGTTTTTTCTGCCGGGTATAAATATCGATCTTGTGATTATAGGCGGAATCATGCCGATAGTTCCGGGCGTTGTGTTTACCACGGCTATGAGGGATACATTGAACGGAGATTATACTGCAGGTGTCAGCAGAATGCTTGAGACCGGAGTAGTGGCTTTTGCGGTGGCGGTAGGTGTGGCACTGGCATATGTGATTTTGTGAGGAGTGTATGATATTTAAAATAATAGGTGCATTTATTGCGGTGGTGGCCTTTTGCATTATGATAGAGCTGCCGAAAAAATATATGGTACAGGCGGGGCTTACCGGCATGATAGGATGGGGAGTGTATCTGCTGGTGGATATAATCGGACATAGGGTAGAGATAGATGCACTCATATCTGCACTCTGTATAGCTACCATGTCGCATATACTTGCCAGAGTCTTGAAGGCGCCGGTAAGCAACTTTTTGATACCGGGTATACTTCCTATAGTTCCCGGAGGTTCAATATACAGATGTGCGTATGCATTTATCAACGAGTCTTCATATCTCAGTACATATATGAATGAGACATTGAAGATTGCAGGCTCTATAGCGCTTGCGATATTCTTTGTAGACTCGGTATTCAAACTGCATATGCCGAAAAGAAAATAGACGGCTCCAAGGGCTTACTTTGGAGCTTTTTTCGTGCCTGAAAGTCTAATGCATAAAAATGTATAAATATAAATATGCATAAATACTGTATAAAATGTGTCTGCGAGTAAAAGACACGAGACCTGAAACGATGTTCTTCTCAGACGGACACACATAAAATGACTGTTTTACAAGGTGTTTTTCTACCAAAGACAGTATAGAAATCACGATAAAAATCTCGGTGTGACAGCAATTTTATCATAAAAAACAGCAAGATTGCAATTGACTTTTTATAGCCGTAAACTTAATGTAGTAGGTAGATAGAGGGGATTTACACTTTGATCCCCGATGCTTTTTTTAATAAGAATAATGATCTTTACGGAGGTTGAGTATGTATTATATCGGTGTTGATTTGGGGACTTCGGCCCTTAAACTTGTAATGATGAAGGGCAACGGAGAGCTTGTAAAAACCGTATCTAAGGAATATCCGCTTTATTTTCCACGCTCAGGATGGAGTGAGCAAAATCCTACAGACTGGTTCTTGGCGGTAAAGGAGGGGCTTAAAGAACTTGCAGCCTGTGCGGATGAAAAGATAGCGGGTATAAGTTTCGGCGGACAGATGCACGGACTTGTGAATTTTAGATAAGGATGACAATGTATTAAGGCCTGCAATACTCTGGAATGACGGCAGAAGTACTGAGGAAACAGATTATTTGAACAATGTTATAGGCAAAGAAAAGCTTTCTAAGCTTACGGCAAATATTGCATTTGCCGGTTTTACCGCACCTAAGATACTTTGGGTAAAAAAGAATGAACCGGAAATTTTTGGAAAAATTTCAAAAATAATGCTTCCGAAGGATTATATCAGCTATATGCTCAGTGGAAATTCTCTACAGATTATTCGGATGCTTCAGGTATGCTTCTCTTGGATGTAAAGAACAAAAAATGGTCAAAGGAAATGATTGATATATGCTCTATTTCCGAGGATATGTTGCCGAAGCTTTATGAAAGCTATGAGGCGGTAGGAACTATAAAGTCTGAGCTTGCAAAAGAACTTGGACTTAATGAGGGCATAAAGATAGTAGCAGGAGCCGGAGACAATGCGGCGGCGGCCATAGGTACAGCTACAGTGGGTGAAGGTGCCTGCAATATTTCACTTGGAACTTCAGGAACCGTATTTATCTCAAGTAAGAACTTCGGTGTGGACAACTTTAATGCCCTACATTCCTTTGCCCATGCGGACGGCAACTATCATCTGATGGGTTGTATGCTCAGTGCGGCGTCATGTAACAAGTGGTGGATGGAAGAAATATTAAAGACAAAGGACTTTGCAAAGGAACAAGGTAATATAGACAATCTCGGTGAGAACAATGTTTTCTTTTTGCCGTATCTTATGGGAGAGCGTTCTCCTCACAACGATCCTGATGCCGCAGGTACATTTATAGGTATGAGAATGGATACAAAAAGGGAGGATATGACACTTGCGGTATTTGAAGGTGTTACCTTTGCTCTAAGAGATTCACTTGAAGTGGCAAGAAGCCTCGGCATCAAGATAGAGAGAACTATGATCTGTGGCGGAGGTGCAAAGAGTCCGCTTTGGAAAAAGCTTGTGGCCAATATACTTAATGTAGAGGTGGATGTATCTATTAGTGAGGAAGGACCGGGATTCGGTGCGGCCATACTTGCGGCGGTAGGCTGTGGAGAATATGAAAGCGTAGAAGATGCTGCAAAATCTATAATAAAAATTAAAGAAAAAATAAAACCTGAAGCCGATCTTGTGGTAAAATATGAAGAGAAGTATCAAAAATTCAAAAGGATATATCCTGCCTTAAAGGATGTATTCAAAGAGATTAGATAAGGATGGATTTATGTTAAAGATAGGCACAAAGGCACCGGAGTTTTCACTGCCGGATGAGAACGGAACCGTTAGAAATCTTTCAGATTATGAAGGTAAGAAACTTATATTATATTTTTATCCTAAGGACAATACTCCGGGATGCAGTGCGCAGGCTTGCGGCTTTGGAGAGCTGTATCCGCAGTTTATGGAAAAAGGAGTAGAGGTTGTAGGCATCAGTAAGGACAGTGTGGCATCACATAAGAAATTTAAAGATAAGTATTCATTACCTTTTACACTGCTTTCAAACCCTGAGCTGGATGTTATACAGGCTTATGATGTATGGCATGAGAAAAAGCTGTACGGAAAGACTTCCATGGGAGTGGTAAGGACTACATATCTGATAGATGAAAAGGGATTTATTATAGAGGCCATGGAGAAAGTGAAGGCTGCCAAAAATCCGAGTGATATGCTGGAGAGCTTTGGGATGAAAATAATAGTATCACCTGCCAAGACTATGGTGGAAAACAGTGACAGCTATATCGGCGGCAGTGTACCTAAATATATTGATTACAGTCAGATTCTTTTGGATGAGATAAGAAAAAAGTCTTATGAAGAGCTGAAAGAGATTTGGAAATGCAATGAAAAGATTGCAAAAGAAAATTTTGACAGGTTTAAAGATATGAATTTGCAGGGGAGTCTTACCCCTGCAATATTTTCATATCAGGGTATACAGTATCAATATATGGCTGTAAATGTGATGGAAACTTCTTCACTTGAATATATAAGACAGAATCTGTATATACTCTCAGGTTTTTTCGGTATACTTAGAGCATTTGACGGTGTGAGTCCTTATAGACTTGAGATGCAGGCAAAGATGGAGATAGGAAAGCATAAAAATCTTTATGAGTTTTGGGGCGATAAGATTTATAAAAGCTTGTTTCAAGATAATGAAGCGGTGATAAATCTGGCTTCAAAGGAGTATTCAAAGACTGTAGAGAAGTATCTTTCAAAAGATGATAAATTTATCACCTGTATATTTGCCGAGAAAAGAAACGGCAAAACAGTACAAAAGGCGACTCTTGCAAAGATGGCAAGAGGTGAGATGGTAAATTATATTGCCGGTAAATATTCAAAATGAGGAAGATATAAAAAAATTTGACAGACTCGGATTTTCTTTTGACAGTGAGTTGTCGGATGCAAACAAGTATGTATTTATATTGGAGCAGCGGTAAAAGTATGTATATTTCAAAACCTTACAAGGGCAGACCTGCGGATATGGAAAACAGGCAGGAAAAAGAAAAAAGATGCTATGATTTCTTGGACGGAATCGGTGTGGAGTACGAAGTGGTCGACCATGACGAGGCCTCGGATATGGAAAAATGTAAAGAGATAGAAGGTGCACTTGGTGTAAAGATTTGCAAGAATATAGTACTTTGCAACAGGCAGGAGACAAAGTTTTTTCTCTTTATGATGCCGGGCGACAAAAAATATGTGACAAAGGATGTTTCAAAGAAACTTGAAATGTCAAGGCTTTCATTTGCAAAGGAAAACTATCTGAAGGAGTTTTTAGATGTGACTCCGGGGTCTGTAAGTGTACTCGGACTGATGAATGATAAGGACGATGCTGTCAAGTTGGTTATAGACAGAGATGTTATAAAAGCCGATTTTATCAGATGTCATCCCTGTGTAAATACGTCTACATTGAAGATAGCGACTGACGACTTTTTGAATAAAGTAATACCGGCGCTGAAAAAAGAAGCCAAGATAATAGATAATGAATAAGAAAGAGACATTTGTTGCAATTGATTTAAAATCCTTCTATGCATCTGTGGAATGCAGAGAAAGAAATCTTGATCCGATGGATGTGAATCTGGTGGTTGCAGATGAGAGCAGGACGGCAAAGACGATATGTCTGGCGGTAAGTCCCGCACTGAAAAGCTTTTGGAGTGCCCGGCAGACCGAGGCTTTTTGAAGTCTTGAAAAGACTTCAGGAGATAAATCACAGAAAACAAAAGCTTGTAGGAAAACTTGAAGGCAAGTCCTCATCATTGACGGAGCTTAGGAAAAATCCGAAACTTGAAGCCGATGTGGTGGTGGCAATCCCGAGGATGAAAAAGTATATGGAATACAGTGCAAAGATACTGAGCGTATACTTAAAGTATGTTTCTCCTGAGGATATATATGTCTACTCTGTAGACGAGGTATTTATAGACCTTGGAGGATATATTTCAGATAATGCCGTAGAGTTTGTGGAAATGATGGTTAAGGATGTCTTTGATACCACAGGAATCATTGCAAGTGCAGGCATCGGTGAAAATATGTATCTTGCAAAGGTGGCAATGGACATTGTGGCAAAAAAGGCTAAGCCGAATGAGCATGGAGCAAGGATTGGAGAACTTAGTATAAGTTCATATCGAGAGCAACTTTGGAGTCATACTCCTATCACAGACTTTTTGGAGAGTCGGAAGAGGGTATGCAAAGACTTTAGCAAAGTACGGTATACATACCATGGGAGATATAGCAAGAGAGAGCCTGAAACGAAACAAAGGGAATGAGGGAATGGATCTTTTGTACAGGCTGTTCGGTAAGAATGCAAGCTTTCTGATAGAGCATGCCTGGGGAATTGACAGCACACAGATAAAGGGATGTGAAGTCATACACTCCTGAGAAAAAGAGTATCAGTGAGGGACAGGTTTCTGCTTAGACCCTACAGTTATGATGAGATGAGAACCATTGTTATAGAGATGGCGGAGAGACTTTCGTTCTCATTGCTTGAAAAGGATATTTTGACAAAGCAGATTACTCTAAGTCTGGGATATGATATAGAGAGTCTTTCAGACCCTGATATAGCAAAGAAGTACACCGGCAATATTACCAAAGACTTTTATGGAAGAAGTATACCTGAGGGAGCTCATGGCGTGATAAATCTTTTAATCCTATACCGATTCTACCAAAGAGATATGTAAGAAAAGTGAAGAACTTTTTGAGAGACTTGCAAATCCCATACTGCTGTTTAGAAGGATAACCATAGTTGCAAGTGAGATAAGTAATAAAAACAGTACAGGGCTGCATTGGAAATCTTTTGGAAGCAAGCAGCATTTCTAAAGAAAAAGAGAACAGCAGAATGAAAGCCGTACTCAAAGTAAAAAGAAAGTTCGGAAACAATGCCATATTTAAAGGATTGAATCTTAAAGAAGAGGGAACCGCACTTGACAGAAACAGGCAGATAGGCGGGCATAAGGAATAAAGTAGAGATACATTGAGAGATATAGAACCTGAATTACGTAGTCACTGTAAAATTTAAAACGTCGGAACTTTCGTGGTGAAAAATCAAGAACAACATTCATGGGGAGATGCCTTTATAAAATCGTTGGCTAAAGATTTACAAAAAGAGTTTCCCGATATGAAAGGTTTTTTTCTGAAACAAATATTAAGTATATCAGAAGATGGTATTCATTTTTATATAAAAAGGGCTACAAGGTGTAGCCGAATTAGAAAAATAACGACAGCAATTCAAAAGGACTACAACCTGTAGCTCGATTTGATGAAAGAGTTATAAACCATATTAAACAGATACCTTGGGGACATAATCAGAGGATAATAAATAAGTGTAAAACCATTGATGAAGCCATATATTATGTTAATAAAACTATTGAAAACGGATGGAGCAGGAATGTACTCGTACGTCAAATTGAAAGCGGATTATATGGCAGGGAAGGAAAAATCTATAACAAACTTTGAAAAAAAGGTTACCGGCTTTTACAATCAGATCTGGCAAGACAGACGTTAAAAAGATCCATATAATTTTGATTTCCTTACCATTCGTGAAGGATATGATGAAAGGGAACTTCAAAAAAAGAACTTGTTGACAAGATTTCTGATTTTTTTACTTGAACTTGGTGAGGGATTTGCTTTTTATAGGCAAAAGAATATCACATAAATATAAATGGGGATGATTTTTATATTGATTTGCTTTTTTACAATTTGAAACTCCATTCTTACATTGTTATAGAACTGAAAGCGGAGAAGTTTAAGCCGGAACATTTAGGACAGCTTAATTTCTATGTAACAGCAGTGAATAGAGAACTAAAAACTGATAGAGATAATGCTACGATTGGACTTATTATTTGCAAAGATAAAAAAACGATGTCGTTTGCGAGTATTCATTAGAACAAATATCACAACCTATAGGTATAAGCAAATATGAGATTACTAAATTATTTGAAGCAGAATATAAAAAGCAGTTTGCCGAGTATTGAAGAAATAGAGAAAAAGATCAAAGAAATAGATACGGATAATTAAAAACATCGAAGAAATGAATAATTATTGGCTAATGACGATTGGGAAAAATCACTAATCGTCAAATAAGGAGACATCTTATGAGAAAATTTAAGACGATTTTTGTGACAATGATACTTGCGGTATTTCTACTTAGCGGATGTTTTCATTCAGACAAGGCCGAAGATAACGAGCCGGATGTTCTGACAAAAACATCATGGATTTCATATGATGACGGATCATATTGGGTATTCAATAAGGATAACAGCTTTTTCTGGTATCAGGAAAAGGGGGTTACCGATGACAATTATTATGGCGGAACATATAAATTGTACAGAGGTGAGGAGGCGATGGATTTTTATAGAAAAGAAGCTTTCCTCCTATGGTGTGACCAAGGCCGAGCTGATGGAAGTTATAAACAGATCGGACGAATATAAAAGTAGAAGATTTTTATATGTATTTATACAAAGAATAAGAAATTTATGTTGGATGGTAAGGAACAGATATCTAAGCCGAATATGATACCATATATGGGATTTCTTTTGAAAGATGAAACGATACTTGATATTGCAAATATGAAGACCGGATCTTACTACGGATTTATTAAAGAAGAGTAGAAAATTTATACAGCCCACGCATTTATGTTACTGATAAGTTTAAGCATTACTTTTGTCGGGACATAATTGCGTGGACTTTTTATTACTCTTTTATAAATATAGTAAACAAATAAAAATTTTTGCACTATGAAGCTTTAGTGCAATAAAATATATAAACACATATAAAATATTACAAAAATACTGAGGTGATTATTTAATTATATCGTTATAAGATATTAATAATAGATAAAATAATAAAAAAAGAACATAAGCATACCGTATACATTGTTGGAATTATACAAAAATAAGTAATATAATATAATTGTTTCGAAAAATAAAACATAAGTAGGACTCTTCTAGAGGCAGCACAGTTTGAGTCATTACAGCCTTCGTTCAATCAAATGAATCAGTTGATACAGGGCATAGCAAAGTATTGTGATGACGTGACAGATGCAACTTGGGCATTATATGAAGAGATTGCAGGCAAGTTTAAGTAGAAGTTAGTTTTTGTAGCCCAATGTATTTATGTTATCGATAAGTTATTATTTAGTTTATTAAGATATATGAAATATATGGGTATTTTTGAATTTAAAGGTATAAAATGCAAAATAGAAGACTTAGTAAGAATGAACAAGGAATAATAGGTATTATTGCAGTAATAGCTTTTGTGGTTGGACTTGTATTCCTCAGAGATATGTTGGTAAAAAGAGGAGTGAGCATTTTGATGTTAACAAGAGAAGATTACATGAATGCAGTAGAATACTATATGCAGAAAAAATACGGAGAGAAGTTTGAAGGTGAGTATGTATATGAAGATAGCGTTTATGTACACCCAAAGTCAAAACCTGAGTGGCATGCAGTAGTGGACTTTGAGAGTGACGGAATAATGACATCTTTTCATGATAATTATGTAGGATATCTAAAGAAAGAAGAGCTTGAGAAGTATATATATGAGCTTGTAAAACCTATATATGGAGAGTGTAAGGTGTACACACAGCCATGGGGATTTTCACTGGATGACAGCTTTAACAAAAATACAGATATAATGACATATGTAAGTAATAGTGACTATACTACATGTATATTCACAGATAAAAAGGCTGAAAATATAGAAGAAGATTTTAGAAAGGTATGTGATATATTTGATAAAAAAGATTTGCAGACAAATAGTCTGCTGGTAACATATATTACAAAGGAAGACTTAGATGGCTTTGAAGAAAGGTTGGTAGACTATACATTCAATAGGCTTAGGCTTTACTATAGAATTTCAGGTATTTATGATAAAGTGGATAAAACATGGTTAGATGATATAGACATATTGGAAGGTGAGAAGGATTATGGCAAGTGATAGGCCTACAGATAAAGACTTGTAGTAAAAAACAAATGCCGGAAAATGGTAAGTATATTAGAGATGGGATTAAAGGAACAGTGGATATTACATCGGAGGAGTGAACTTATGCTAAGTAAATATAGGAAGATAGTTTGTATAACCATAATTATTATTATCGTATTTGCATTATATACTGTAAATAAAATAGCCTTTTTTCATGATCCGGAGTTTGAAAGAGCTGTAAGAAATACTACTATAGGTAATACTGTGTCAGGTGCACTACAGAAGGAGTATCCAATGTTACAGGGAGAGAGTCCTATTAAAGGTATAATTTGGAAGAAGGATTTGGAGAATATAAACTTAGTATTTATCGATTTTAGAGAGTATAGGGTGAAAGATATAAGTGATATAAAATATTTTTAAAAAAATGCAGAAATAGTTATGTTCAGGCTATTCAAGTGCATATACGGAGATAAAAGCATATATGAGGAAGAGCATGTACTTGATAATTTATACAAGGCAAAAGAATTTAAAAATACTTGGATAATTTGCAATTATATAACTTAAAGTTAGATGATAAGGACATAGAAAATATAAAGGAAAATGTTTCCGAATGCAAGGGTAGTTATAGAATAACTGTATACAGATTTTTTTCTACTCTGTTTTTTTCAATAACAATAAATTTCAGAAAATAAAATATAAAGAATATTGAAGATATAAAGAACTTCAAGAATGCTAAATTTATAGGGTTTTGTTATGTGAGTGCATATGTCGGAGATAAGAGTATTTACGAGGATGAGCATGTGCTCGATAATATATATTTAATAAAAAAATTGACACATTTAAAGAAATTGGATTTATATCATTTGAAGATAAATGAAGATATTGAAGTTATGTTTCCTGAAGCAGAAGTTTTCTATCGAGTAGAGGTTAAAAAAATCAAATGTTGAAAAAGAGAAGACTAAGCCAAAACGAAGAGGCAATAAGGGGTATTTTACTGATAATAGTTTTTATAGTTGGACTTGTATTTCTCAGAGATGTACTTGTAAAAAGAGGAGTGAGCATTACTATGTTAACAGAGTCAGATTATATAAATGCAGCGGAGTATTACATGCAGAAAAAATACGGAGAGAAATTTGAAGGAGAATATATAGTTGAGAGACAGTATATACGTACATCCCAAAGTCAAAACCGGAGTGGCATGTGGTTGTGGACTTTGAGAGTGAGGGAGGTATGACATCTTTTCATGATAATTATGTAGGATACCTAAAGAAAGAGGAACTTGAGAAGTATATATATGAGCTGGTAAAGCCGATATATGGGGAGTGTAAGGTGTATATAGAGCCGCATGGATTTGCATTAGAGGATAGTTGGAATAAAGATACAGATATAAGAATATATGCGAGTAAAGGAGATTATACTACAAATATATTTACAAATAATAACATAAAAGATATGGATACAAAATTTAAAAAGCATATGTCAAATTTTTTTATTGATAATAAACTTGAAAGTAATGCAATACTGGTAACATATATTACGAATACTGATTTAAGTGATTTTCAAGAGAAATATATCGATATGGTAAATAATAGACGAAGTTTTTTTCTATAGGGTAGATGCGGTATATGATAATGTTGAAAAAAAGATTTATAGATATAGATATATTGAAAGGAAATGAAGACTATGCCAAGCAATAATAGACAAACAGAAGATGAATTACAGGAAAAAAAGCATTATATAACATCCTACAATATAAGAAGATAATTTGTGCAACCCTAATTATTATTATCGTATTTGCATTATATACTGTAAATAAAATAGCCTTTTTTTCCATGATCCTGAGTTTGAAAGGTTTGTTAGAGAAACGAAAGTTTATAGTACAATGTTTGCAATAGACAAATATAAGAGATATAAACCTATAGATGGTGTTATATGGAAGAATGATTTGAAAGATATAGAAGATATATATTTAGACTTTAGGGAATATAAAATAAGAGATATAGGTGACCTGGTATATTTTTAAAAAAACGCTAAATCAATATGGTTGGTATATTCAAGTTCATATGACGGAGATAAGAGTATATATGATGACGAGCATGTACTTGATAATTTATACAAGATAAAAAGATTTAAAAATACTTGGGATGACTTGCAATTATATCACTTAAAGTTAGATGATGAAGCTATAGAACGTATAAAGAAAATGTTTCCTAATGCAAGTGTAGTTATAGAGTAAATATATACGGATATTTGTATATAGATTATGATCCGGGTGGTATTAGTTGGAAGAAAGATCTTAAGAGAGTAGAGTATGTGTCAATAAACTTTAGAGAATATAGAGTGAAAAATATTGAAGCTATGTTTCCTGATGCAGAAGTTTTTATCGAGTAGAGGTTAAAAAATCAAATGTTGAAAAAGAGAAGACTAAGTCAAAACGAAGAGGCAATAAGGGGTATTTTACTGATAATAGTTTTTATAGTTGGACTTGTATTCCTTAGAGATATGTTGGTAAAAAGGGGAGTAAGGATTTTGATGCTTACAAGGCAAGATTATATAAATGCAGCAGAATATTACATGCAGAAAAAATATGGAGAGAAGTTTGAAGGAGAGTATATAGTTGAGGACAGTATATACGTTCATCCAAAGGCAAATCCTCAGTGGCATGCAGTAGTAGAGATTGAAAATGACGGAATAATGACATCTTTTCATGATAATTATGTAGGATACCTAAAGAAAGAAGAGCTTGAGAAGTATATATATGAGCTGGTAAAGCCGATATATGGAGAGTGTAAAGTATATATACATCCATATGGTTTTGCACTGGATGACAGCTTTAGCAAAGATACAGACTTAATGACATACGTAAGTAATGGAAATTATGCATTAGATATATTTACGTATGAAAATGTAGAAAATATGGAAACTGAATTAAATAAGACATGCAGTATTTTTGTTGAAAATAAATTAGAATGCAATGTTATAAATGTTACATATATTACTCAAGAAAACTTCAGCAGTCTCGAGGAAATTAATATTGACAACATATACAATTCAAGGAATTACTATTATTCATTAGATAGTATATATGACAAGAAGACCGATACCGGATTTTCAGATATAGATGTATTGAAAGGAAGAGATGGTTATGGAAAATAATAATATGCCAACTGAAGATGAACTACAAGAATGTACGATGAAAATCTGGGAAGATTCCTTGGAAAGGATAAAATCAAGGGAGATCTAAGATATGGATTTACTCAGAACGAGTATACTTACTGCTATAATGCACCATTGATATTTGTGGACAGCACAGGAGAATCGCCGGAAGCAAATGCACTTAGATGCAAGCATTTGGTTGAGGGTGCGCTGGAATTATGTTCATGTGCTGACTTACATGGCACATATGTTTTAAATAAAATAGTTAAGTATAGTTCAAGATACATTAAATGGGATAAAGCTGTAGATAATATTGCAAACTCAGGTTATACCTATTGGAAAGAGAGAGTTGCAGACATTGAAAAAGATGCGATATCAAAAGATGTGTATAATAAAATCAAGAATATTCGAAAATTTGCTGAAGACAGTGGGCTCAGTGATAAATTAAATGAAATAACGAGAAGCAGTATTGCGGATGTAGTACTTAATAATTTTGACTTTTATAAGGATGATAAAGGAATTATTCATACAATAAGTCTTTGTTGGCAGTCGCATTGGGGATATAACAATTTTATTGATTTTGCATTTAATTCCTTTTCATCTATGAATAGAGGAAAGTTTAAATTTGGAAGTGGAGATGATGAGTTTACACTTTGGATGTGGAAAGGAGATTATTTTAACTTTGGAGCCGGAGGTGAAATTGGCATATACAAAGGTAATAAATGGCATGTAGATTGCTATACTCAGAGTAAACTTAAAATGAATTTGGATATAAGGCTAAAAGATGGTACACAGGTAATAGATTGGGATGCTAACGATTTATATCAGTGGTGGATAACAGGGTTTAATCCGGATAAAAGATTTCAAGATGTAAAGGCTGAAGATTTAGTAATGACAGGTATGGTTGACTTTAATGAGGAAAGAGTTATGTGGAAGGGTTCGTACATACAGCAGAATTCGATGATCAAAATGTAGATAAGATAAATGATAACTGGTGCCTTGATTTTGTACATCGCAATGCTGTAATGAAATGGAAAGGAGGAAATAAAAACTGATGAAAATTAAAATTAGTATATTATTTTTAATAGCATGCCTGCTTACAGGATGTACGTCAGTAGTTGAAACTGTAAAATATATACATGATTCCGGTAAAATAGATAATTATATATATGGTGATGCAAAAGTGGTGAAATGAATATATCGAAAAGATAGTACAGGCTTTAAATACTAATGATAGGGAGCTGTTAGCAAGCCTCTTTCCTGAGCATGCAAGGAGTAAGATAGATCATTTTGATGAAAAGATAGACTATATTATTAGAGAGAATGAGATTTGGCCGGGTTCGATAATAAGATATAAGCTTAATGAAGATAATAATTATCAATCAAGTTCCGACATGGGAAAAGTACAAAAGGTTATATAGCTAATACTACTATAGAATTTGCAAAAGCCGAAAGGAGAGATGAATATAGACAAATTTGATTTAAGCATTGGAATGGAAATAGTTACTGTAGATGATTTTAATGAGAACAATGTAGGGATATCCATATTTGCAATGGGTGATGAAGTGATTTTAATAAGGATGAAATGTGGATAAAGAAAAAGATGGGATATGATATCTATGCATTTGGACAATGATTATAGGAGATAAGAATTTGATGGAGATTAAATCAAATATTGATGGAAATGACAAAGGAAGCTGATAATTATGATATGTTTAAGAAATAGAATGCAGTCTATCAGAGAAGATCTTTAGTAGATATTATAACAGATGTTGATGACTACTGGATTGGAAGAAGTGGAGACAGCTTTTAAATACATATGCTGGTATTTGAAAAATATTTATTGGATACAGGATATGAAATGAGTTGGACTGAATCTTGGAAAATAAGATTGCTGATGCGAAGGAAGCTATATAATCATAATGACTATCAATCTTTCAAATCAGATACAAAGTAAGGAGCATGTAAAAGTATGAAAAAAATAATATTTCTTATTATTGCATCAGCGCTTTTAATATCAGCCTGCTCAAGTGTCAAAAATACAGTGGACGGTGCAAAGAGTGAGATTACAAAAAATGATAAGCAGCCTCCTGAGGAAAAAGAATATAAAGATAAGGTGATTGCTGCAATGGACGATCAAAATGCTAATGCACTGAAGGCACTGTTCTCAAAGAATGCAAGAGATAACATAGAAGATATGGACTTTAAAATTGCATTATTGCTAAAGAGGTATAAGGGAAAGTCAAAGAGTGTAAAGTATGACAGAAACTATCCTGTAGTTACAGAGGATAAAGAAAAGGGAATATAAAAAGGATTGAGACTTATTATGTTGTAAAGACAGATGGTGGTAATATAGATTTTATGTACCTTCAGGTTGTAGCTAAGGATGATGAGGATCCTGATGAGATAGGTATCAGCTCTATGATGTATTCGCCTGAAATTTGGCAGATTACGATGGATGACAGTAACAGAGGATATTATCTGTGGGTGGATAATCCGTTTTGGGCTGACTTTGTCAATCCTGATGAGGTTATGACTACAGAGAGCAGTAGGTAGATCTTTTAGAACTCCTATGAAAATACATAGGAGTTCTGTTGCTATACAAACAATATGTTAAGTAGTATCAAATGTATAAATTAAATAAAACATTGAAGTATAGTTTAATAGCTTAATAATGGTATGAATGGTTGACTTTAATAATGAGGAGAAAAATGTGGAAAGGAGGAAATAAAAACTGATGAAAATAAAAGTTTTAATGGGAGTTTTGATATTAAGTTTGCTTACAGGATGTACGTCAGTAGTTGAAACTGTACAATATATACATGACTCCGGTAAAATAGATAATTATATATATGGTGATGCAAAAGTGGTAAATAAGTATATAGAAAAGATAGTCGAAGCATTTAATACTAATGATAGGGAACTGCTAGCAAGCCTGTTTCCTGAGTATGCGAGGAGTAAGATAGATCATTTTGATGAAAAGATAGACAGAATTATCAGAGAAAATGAGTCATGGCCGTCTTCTGTAATAAGGTATAAGCTTAATGAAGATAACAATTTTCAATCAAGAGCTGATATGGGTAAAATCTATAGAGAGGTATATGCTAATACCACCATAGAGTTCGCAGACCCTAAGGAGGGAGAAGTACATAGACCAAGCTTAAAGATTGGTATGGTAATAGTACCTGTAGATGATTTTCACGAAAATAATGTTGGAATATCTATACTTGCAATGGGTTATGAAGGGATTTCATACAGGATGATGTAGATAAAGAAAAAGATGGATATGATATCTATGCATTTGGGCACTAATGATTATAATCATTCAATAAGGGAAAGTATAGAGTCCTTTTAACACACAAACAATATTACACAAACAATATGGTAAAACTGTATGAAGTTTAACGGAAAGGAAATGTGAAAATGAATTATACATTATCATTTTACTTGGGAATATTTACAATAATATGCATGATTGTGGTGAGCAGAATAGCCTTTTTTAAGGATGAGGAGTTTCTCAGAGCGGTAAGAGATACCATGGGGAAAAATCGTATGTCTCTGGCAAATAAAAGAGAGAAGCCCATCAAGGGTATCATTTGGAAAAAGAACTTTAAAGAAGATGAACTTCTTATCAATCAATTTTAAGGACTACCATGTTAAGGATGTGAGTGACCTTGAATATTTCAAGAATGTTGAGACAATTATCTTGACATATATGGGTGATAATGAGGAAGATATCGGTATGTATGATGAGGAACATGTCCTTGATAATCTGAATAAAGTAAGGGATTTTAATAAGCTGAGAAGGGTGCAGTTATATCATCTGAACGCAGATAAGAGTGTGAAGAACGAATGTCCGAGAGCAATAGTATATATAGACTAGTTTTTACGTTAAGGAGAGACATAGATGAAATTAGAGTATAAAAAACGGATATATTGGTTGTTTGGGTTTATACTTATTATATGTGCAATCAATGTGCTGACCGGATTTTATGAGATGTGTACTACAAGCAAAAACACAAATGCAAACCAAATCATATGGAAAGGCGAGAGATATAATAAGGACGAGACAGGATATCACAGTATAGATGAACTTAAGTATTTGGTGGATATGCCGACAGATTGTGACGTGAAAGATATTTGGGCGGTGGCAAGTTATTATGCAAAGGATGACAGTGAGTGTGATACAAGACTGAAGGAACTTAAGGGTATATATGATGAAGGTGGAGCAAAGGCTGTCGTAGAGGATATCATGTCTAAAGATATTGGGAGATGATAAAAAGACTATGATGGAGTACCTGATAGTGGACGGTTGCCTAATAGAAAGTCCTAGTAACGACACGGAACTGCTGAATAATGTTCTTGAACACTGCTATGACAGAGACTATGGATTCCTTGGATATAAAAGATATATTGATATCGGAAATAAGCTCTATAAAAAGAACGGGAAGCTTGAAAGAATCATTGAAGCATTTGAAACTTTAAGCAAAGTATACAATTGATCGTGCAATTGTGATGCCAAAATCAGAAAGATGGGCATGAAAGTGCAATTGAAACGGCATACTATCATCGTATGATACAACTGTTCCAGACATTCTCAAGTTTATCATATTTTGACGATAATCTTTTAGCAGCAAAATCATATCCCGGATGGATAATAAGAAATATATCGTCAGGGCATCTATAAAAGAAAATTATGATATTGTATTATCCTACAAAAAATACAGATCATTTATAGATCTTGGACATATCAGTATATACGGAAGATATAAGAATCTGAATATGATAATAAAGAATGTATCAATTAGAGATCTGGATGATTTTGATATTGCGAATTATTTATCATTAAAAAGTCCTGAAACTTATATGTTAGGTGATAAGCTGGTCAGCCTAAAAGTTGTATCTTCAATTTTTAGACTTTGTGGTACCTATGTGATTGTATATGATTCGGATATACATACGCTTGAGGGGTTAAGCTACGGATTTTATCCTGTACTTCCTGTGTATAGTTACTTTGATACATATAATATAGTTGCATCTCCTGACAGTCACTATATAGATACAGTAGAAGCCATAAAAATTTTAATACAAATTTTTCAAAAGGCGGTTATTTGGAAGAATTTGCAAATGATATAGGCTACGATAAAAATAACCCGGTAACATTGGAAAATTTCGGTGAGAAGATAGATGAATTTTGCAGTATGGAAGAAAAAGTTAATAGATTTTTGTATATAGGATATAATATCGGTATAGGTAGTATTGTAAATGATTTTACCGGAAGAGAACCGTTACATAAGAAAGATTAAAAGGGAATGTCCGAGAGCAATAGTGTTTATAGACTAAGTTTGTACGGTAAGGAGAGACATAGATGAAATTAGAGTATAAAAAGCGGATATATTGGTTGCTTAGGTTTATATTGATTGTATGTGTAGTAAATGTGCTGACCGGATTCTATGATATGTGTACTTCAAGCAAAAATACAAATGTAAACCAAATCATATGGAAAGGCGAGAGATATAATAAGGACGAGACCGGATATCACAGTATAGATAAGCTTAAGTATTTGGTGGATATACCGACAGATTGTGACGTAAAAGATATTTGGGCGGTGGCAAGTTATTATGCAAAGGATGACAGTGAGTGTGATACGAGACTGAAGGAACTTAAGAGTATATATGATGAAGGGGGAGCAAAGGCTATAGTAGATGATATCATGTCCAAGGATATTGGAGATGATAAAAAGACTATGATGGAGTACCTGATAGTGGACGGTTGCCTAATAGAAAGCCTTGATAACGACGTGGAACTGCTTAATAATGTCCTTGAACACTGCTATGACAGAGACTATGGATTCCTTGGATATAAAAGGTATATAGATATCGGAAATAAGCTCTATAAAAAGAACGGGAAGCTTGAAAGAATCATTGAAGCATTTGAAACTTTAAGCAAGTATACAACCGATCGTGCCGGCAAGCTTAATGTGGTAGGTGACAGTGATGGTAATCTTGTGGACAGAAAACATTACAGTAATATGATACAGTTATTACAGACATTCTCAAGTCTTTCATATTTTGACGGCAATCTGTTGGGAATAAGACCGACTATAGGTAATAGTAAAAATAAGTATATTGTGAAAGCTGTCAAAGAAGATTATGATATCGTATTAAGTTATAAAAAATATAAGTCGTTTATAAATTTTGGAAATATAAGTATATATGGCAGATATAAGAATTTAAATATGCGTGTAAAGCATCCGGTGATAGGAAATGTAGAAAAATTTGATGTTATGAAATATGTAGCACCATCTGTGGTCGGCAAAGTTGTGGATAAGTTGTTTGACTTAAATATGTTATCAAGAGAATTTGAACTGTGGGGTACAAATGTGATTGTATATGATATTGATATACACACACCGGAAGGTTTTAACTATGGATTTTATCCTATGTATAAAATTTATAACATTGATGATATGGACACTAAAAAGATATATTGACAGGTTTAATGAGTATTTTCTGCCGGGAGGCGAATATGAGGAGGAAAGGGATAAAGTGGGTTATAATCCGGATAATCCTATAAGTGAAGAAGATTTTGCTGAGAGGATAGATGAAATAAACAGTATGGTATATGAACTTTTTGAACTTAGGTGGTATTAAGGTATAATACTGATAAAAATAAAATGATAGAGTTGATGAAGTATTGTAAATGGAAGACACATAGCAGTTAGAAATAATTGTAGAATACTTGAGCAAAAGAGAACCGTTAAAAAGAGAATAGCAATGTAAAGGAAGAAAATTATGGCGGAATATATTATGGCCTTTGATGCAGGCACTACAAGCAGCAGATGTATCATATTCAATCGAAAAGGTGAGATATGTGAGTCGGCACAAAAGGAGCTGACACAGCATTATCCGAAGCCCGGTTGGGTGGAGCACGATGCGGATACGATATGGTCTACACAGCTGAGCGTGGCGGTGGAAGCAATGGCAAAGCTTGGAATAAATGCATCCGATATTGCAGGTATCGGTATCACAAACCAAAGAGAGACTACTGTAGTATGGGATAAGGAAACAGGTATTCCTGTATATAGGGCAATAGTCTGGCAGTGCAGAAGGACTGCGGATTATTGTAATGAACTCAAAAATAACGGATACACCGATATGATTCGTGATAAAACGGGTCTGATGCCGGATGCGTACTTTTCGGGAACAAAGATAAAGTGGATACTTGACAATGTGGAAGGTGCAAGACAAAAGGCAAAAGAGGGGAAAGCTTCTATTCGGTACGGTTGATACTTGGCTTATTTGGAAGCTTACAGGCGGCAGAGCCCATGTGACAGATTATTCCAATGCATCAAGAACTATGCTTTTTAATATACATACGCTTACATGGGATGATGATATATTAAAACTGCTTGATATACCTAAGTCTATGCTGCCGCAGGTCAACGAGTCGTCATATGTATGTGGTGAGTCGGACTTGGCATTTTTCGGAAAGAGTATACCTGTCGCAGGTGTGGCGGGAGACCAGCAGGCGGCGCTTTTCGGACAGACTTGCTTTGAGGTAGGTGAAGCAAAGAGTACATACGGTACAGGCTGCTTTTTGCTTATGAATACAGGTGAAAAGCCTGTTAAATCCGATAACGGACTGGTAACCACCATTGCCTGGGGACTTAACGGAAAGATAAACTATGCTTTGGAGGGTTCGGTTTTTGTAGCCGGAGCTTCAATACAGTGGCTAAGGGATGAGATGCGTCTTATTGATTCGTCCGCAGACTCCGAATATATGGCCATGAAGGTCAATGACACTCACGGTTGCTATGTTGTACCTGCATTTACAGGACTTGGGTGCACCGTACTGGGACCAATATGCCAGAGGTACCATTGTCGGCATTACAAGAGGGAGTGAATAAGTATCATATTATAAGGGCTACCTTAGAGTCTATGGCTTATCAGGTAAGAGATGTACTTGATGTTATGGAGAAGGATTCTGATATTGTACTGAAAGTTTTGAATGTGGACGGAGGTGCAAGTGTAAACAATTTTCTTATGCAGACACAGGCGGATCTTTGTAATGTACCTGTAGAAAGGCCGAAATGTGTGGAGACTACCGCAATCGGAGTGGCTTATCTTGCAGGACTTGCCGTAGGATTTTGGGACAGTATTGATGATATAAAGAAAAGCAGGAGTATTGACAGGACATTTATACCGAATCTTTCTGATGAGGTCAGGTCTGAGAAGATAAGAATGTGGAAAAAGGCTGTAAAATATGCCTTTGGATGGGCAAAGGAAGATTAGTATACAAAGGCATTGATTTAGTGTGAAAAATCAATGCCTTTAAGTATTGGCTTATTGCTTGGAGATTAAATTTTGCTGGAATTTTTTGCTGATTTCCATGATGTCTTTGATAAAGTCGATGGCGCTGTCTGTATATTCCTTGTTTTTTACGATGGATTTTACTTTTGATATTACGATATCCTCTCTGTTTTGATTCAGAATGGGAAGATTATTCTTTATTTTGTATTCTGCAATATCATTTACTACATCCATTCTCTCTTCAAAGAGCGATATAAGTTCTTTGTCTATGGTATCAATTCTTTCACGTAGATTTTCTAATTCATTCATAAGTACTCCTTAATTTAAATAAAGCTTTAACTGAATCTATTTTTGACTTATTTGATAATAAAAAGTAAATATAAGATTTTTAATATTTTTAAAGATAATTAACACAAAAAAAGCAGTGATGGTTCATATTTAATTGTGTACAATGAGTTTTTCATGATGATATAATATGAATCTGTAAATTTGACAAGTTTTGATTAATTTGAAAGAATGATATTATGACTGAGGAAATAAAGAATATTTTTATGGAAGCACAAAAGGGTGAGCTTGATGCCGTTATCATGTATAACATGCTGGCAGATGCTATGGGAAGTGAAAATAAGGAAATAGCAGAGAGTCTTCGTAAGATTGCTAAGGATGAGGGAAAGCATGCAGCAATATTTAAGAAACTTACAGGAGAGGCGGTAGTACCTGATGATGCACAGGCGAAGTATGTTTGTGGGCTTTTACCCGCTATAGGGGCAAAAACATTGTTTGCAAATATGGCAAAGGGTGAGTATGATTCCATAGAAAAGTTTAAAAGGTCCTGCAGGATGAATACCCGGAGTTAAGAGTAATTGTAGAGGATGAACCGAAACATGGAGATGCACTTATTAAGATGAGTGAAATTACAGGTTAATAATGTATAGTAATAAATTCTGCCTGATTTAAGGCAGTTTTTTCATTTGACAAAAGCGGAAAAATAAATATAATTAAACCATGGAATACAAAAAATTAAATTTTAAACAATTAGTAGCGGACGACATACAAAAGTATGCAGGGTTTTATGGACTCAGGCCCAATAAAACCTGTGACAGTGTAGAGCTTGAGAGTTTTATATGGAAAGATTATTATAATGTGCGAGCAACTATCGCAATGAGAGACGGTAAGGAGGTCGGACTTCTTTGGCTTATGGGAGATGAGGACAGGCCTTTTGCAGCTATGCCGCTTTGCAAAGAAGAAGACCTTGAGTACTGTTTCAATTTAATGGTGGAGTATTTTAATAAAGAGCTTGACCTACCTTTAAAGATTCACTTGGCGGATGAGGAAGGAATAAAAGTATTGAATTTGCCGGAGGATAAATTTATAGTAAGGCAGGAGGAGGATGCAAAGGACTATCTCTATGAAGGAGATAAGTTGAGGAATCTTTCGGGAAAGAAGCTTCACAAGAAGAAAAATCATTACAATAATTTCCTTAAGACCTACGGTGACAGATATGAGTACAGAGTACTTGGCTGCAATCCTACAGACAGGGATGATGTTTTCAAGTTCTTGGATAAGTGGAGAGAGAAAAAGGGAGAAGAAGTTGAAAAGCATCTTGATCCCTGAGGTGGAAGGAATACATGATATTTTGCTTCACTGTACAAAGTTAAACATCAGAATGGGAGCAATATATATTGACGGTGAGATGGAGGCGTTTTCTATAGGAAGCTATAATAAGCTTGAAGATATGGCTGTAATACATATAGAGAAGGCAAATCCTGAGATAAACGGTCTGTATCAGGCCATCAACAAGGAGTTTTTGGAGCATGAGTTTCCGAATGTCAGCCTTGTAAATCGTGAGGACGACCTTGGACTTGAGGGACTTCGCCGTGCGAAGCAAAGCTATTATCCGGTGGACTATGCAAGAAAGTATTATGTTGAACAAAAAAGGTAATATATGATAAAGTATTTGAAAAAAGAAGAAAAAGTACTTACAAAGCCTCTGTATAAGGAGGCTTTTTTTGAAGATTCCGATAATTTTGTAGAGTACTATTATAATGAAAAGACAAAGGATAACAGAATTTTGGCGGATATAGAGGGTGAGAGCATAAAATCTATGATTATGCTGAACCCTTATACGGTATCTGTCTTCGGAAAGAAATACGGACTTGATTATATAGTGGCGGTTGCCACAAAGAAGGAGTATAAAAGGCAGGGATATATGAGAAGGCTTCTTGACAAGGTTCTCATTGATATGAACAGCGAAAAGGTTCCTTTTACCTACCTCATACCGGCAAATAAGGACTATTATCTGCCTTTTGATTTTGCATTTGTCGCAAGAAAAAATGTTTATGATGTAGATTTATCCTCTTTTAAAAAGTCTGTATTAAAGGGCGTAAAGTCTGAGTCTAAAGAGGCTTGTGAGATTCTTGAATTTATAAACAATGAGGTTTCAAAGGATAATGATGTATATACATATAGGGATATGCATTATTTTGAGAGGGAGTTAAAAGAGATAGCTTCCGAGAATGGGTTTATAAATATCTACCGAAAAGGTGATGAAATCGTGGCCTATGAGTCTTTTTGGGGGCTTGAAAAGATTGAACTGAAAGAGAGAATAGTCTCATCAAGTATTGCAAAGAGAGAGTACGGCAAAGAGAATATAATGGTAAGAATCACAGATGTGGCAGAGCTTTTGTCAAACTTCAGATCAAGCAAGGATATAGATATCATTATAAAGATAAATGACAATATTGTTAAAGCACAGAATGCCTACTTTAGAGTGCAGATGGGTAAAGATTTCGCAAATATCGGTAAAATAACTGATGCAAAGGATAGTGCCTTTGTTGAGTTTGATATTGCGGATTTTACAGCTTGGATTTTCGGGTATATTGATAATGTAAATTTTAATATTGTCAATTTTGTAGACAAATCTATTGCAAAAGATTCACTTGATTCTATAAATAAAATCAGTGGAATATTTATAAATGAACTTGTATAATAGGCGTTGATGCATAAAAGCTTGTAAGAGGAGATTATAAGTTTGCTTGTAATATATTTGAGCTTTATACTATATGCAGATAGGAAGAAGGGTGTAGAATGAAAAATCCATTACATTATCAAATATCTGAGTATGACTGCGGTCCTACATCAATGCTCAATGCACTGAGCTTTCTATTTGAGAGAGAGGATATCCCGCCGGAGGTCATCAGAAACGTTATGCTTTATACACTGGACTGTTACAGTAATGAGGGTCATCCGGGTAAGAGCGGCACGTCACCGATGGCAATGATGTTTTTAAGTAATTGGCTCAACAGGTTCAGAGATATTAAGCAGCTTAATGTTATATGTGAATATATTACAGGTGAACAGGTCTTTATCGGTGAGACAAGTCGTATCAATGATGCTCTTACAAGAGGCGGTGCGGTTGTGATAAGGCTTTTTTATGATGTACCTCACTATGTGCTGCTTACAGGTGTGGATGAAAGCAACATCTATATGTTTGACCCTTATTATGAGGATGAGTTCACGGATGAGCATTGGTCACAGTTCATACCGGAAGGTGATGTGGAGTTGGTACTTGATAAGCCGCTTAGGTATAATCGCATAGTACCTTTCGGCTACTTTAACAGAGAAGAGGACTTGCTCTATGCCCTTGGAAAGTTTGAAAACCGTGAGGCGGTAATACTTTATAATCAGAAGACCGAGAAGACCCCGGAGAAGACGATAGAGTACTTTATATAGTTCAGGTTTTACATTGAGAAAAGAATATGAAAATGGTAAAATCATAACAGAAAGTGAATTTAGGGAGGCTTTAGAATATGTGCTATCTTGTTGCAAAGAAGGCTGACAGTATAGGAAGTATAGCGCTACAGACTTCTCATGGACAACATTTGGTTGATTTCAAAAAAAAGATAATAAAAGAGATAGGTGTTGAGAATATACAACTGGTTACTATAAGCAGACCGTCAGCTTATGGAGAATATGAGCCATATAGATTTGTTGATACAGAGCAGGAATTTGAAGAGAATTTAAAATTGCTTTAGCATATACAATGTGTGGAATACTTTTTTATATTATATGGAATATACTTTCAGGCAGTTAATCTAATGATTAGCTGTCTTTTTTAAATTCTTTAAAAGCACCACCAAAGTCCGAAAAGATGTACAGCATGTCTGATATGATAATTACAGTATATATATTAACGGAGGTAATATCATGACTGAAATTAGTATAACAAAGGCAAAGGCGAATCTTTATCAAATTGTTTCAGATGTTAATGAATATTCGCAGCCGATAATTATAACAAATAACAGAGGGAAAAATGCTGTATTAATATCTGAAGATGATTGGTTGGCAATTCAGGAAACACTATATCTAAATTCAATACCCGGAATGACAGAGAGTATTCTTGAATCAAGAGATGAAGATGTTTCTGAATGTACCTCCTATAATCCGAACAAGGAGTGGTAAATGTAGCACGCATTATGAGGGAATAAAATAATAATTGAAAAATACAATCTTTGTGCTACAATAGTCCTTAACAATATATGTTAAAGTTTTGACATAGTTTCAAGGCTTGACGATTTTAATGGAGGTTTTGTTATGAAACGTTTAAGAATGATGCGTGCACCACTCAAGTATGTACAAGGAAAAGGAGCTTTGCTTCAGTTCCGTAAGGAAATGGAGTATATGGGAAAGAGATGGTTGTTTGTCTGTTCAAACAGCGGTTACAACAGCTGCCATGAAGATTTGGAAAAGAGCTTTGAAGGTGAAGATGATTATCGCAGATATGAAGTCTTCGGAGGAATGTCAAGTATCAGCGAGATAAAGAAAATGCAGGATATTGTTGAGACTGATAAGATTGACGTTGTTGTTGCGGTAGGCGGCGGTTCGGCAGTGGATGCGGCTAAGGCAACTGCATATTACATGGGTAAGAGAATAGTTATAATACCTACAGTTGCGGCTACAGATGCACCTTGTACAGGACTTTCGGTTATATACAATGATGACGGAAGCTTCAATAAATATTTATTTTATCCGCAAAATCCGGATGCGGTACTTGTAGACAGCAGTGTTATAGCTAAAGCACCTGTAAAGTTTTTGATAGCCGGTATGGGAGACGCTCTTGGAACATACTTTGAAGGAAGAGCTTCACTTCGTACAGAGTCACCAAGTTTGGAGAGCGGCGGTATTACAAGAGCAGGTATGGCGATTGCAAAGGCTTGCTATGATACCTTAAGAAAATACGGAAAAGCGGCTATAGCTGCCTGTGAGAATAATGTTGTTACTCCTGCTTTGGACGCAATCATAGAGGCTACAGTTTATCTTTCAGGTGTAGGAGCGGATAATGTAAACTGTGCGGCTCCTCACTCATTCTACAACGGAGTTACTTCACTTGGCGGACATGAGGCATATCATGGTAATTGTGTGGCGTTCGGTACTTTGATACAGCTGACACTTGAGTGTGCGGATAAGGCCGAGTTTGAGGATATACAGAATTTCTGCCTTGAAGTAGGACTGCCTATTACACTTGCAGAGCTTGGAGATTTTACAGATGAGGATCTTCATACTATAGCAAAGAATGCCTGTGTAAAGGGAGAAACAATACATAACCTTGCAGGAGACGTAACACCTGATGAGTTGTATGCGGCTATTATAGCTACAGATGCTTTAGGTAAGGCAAGACTTGGCAAGTAATCTATTTAATGGATAAGTGGCTGTTGCCGGATAGATATTTTATCTTTTTGGTGGCGGCTTTTTATGTTCTTTGTCAAATACTGGGGTGGGAGGTAAAATGAAATCAAAGCATGATGTAATAGTAATAAGACCGGGTTTAGTATATTTGTTTTTCAGTTTTATGCCTATAGTTTTAGGAGTTACATATTTTTGGGTATTAGGCAAAGCTTTACCGTCAGATAATCCGGAGACGGACAAGATGGCAAGGTGGATATTGCTATTATTTTTTTTGACTGTCGGATTAGTATCGGGATTATATGCGTTGCTTACCAAGATAAAAATTGACAATGAGAAAATAGAAATAACAAGGTTTCCTCTAAAAAGAAAGGAATATTTTTGGTTTGATATAACTACTGCAAAGATTATAAATGAGGCATTGGCTTACCCATGTGTGATATATACAGCAGAAAAAAGAATAGCAAAAGTACCAAGGGCATATATAGGCTATGAAAAGCTGCTAAATGAGCTAAGCAAAAGAAAAATTATTGAGGAAGATGATTTGTACCTGGAAGCCAGAGGAATGTTGGCATTTGATAAGCTAAAACTTAGAGATCTCTTTAGAAGGTAGTGGGAATAGGGTTAAAGTATAATAAAAATAGATAGGAGAATAGCATAAAATGAATGATAACAAAAAAGAAACTATTTGAAATGATCTTGAAAATTTTATAAAAGAAAAAAGAATTGGGAAGTATTGTATTTGGATGATGATACAGCACGATTTATGTTGGGAGAGGTCGGAGAAAATCCTATTATATGCTTTGGAATAAATCCAAGTACAGCTAATGATGAAAAGGATGATCCCACTATTTCAAAAATAAGAAAAATTGCATCAGAAAATAATTGTGACGGTTGGATAATGCTAAATCTTTATCCGCAAAGAGCGACAAATCCAAATGATATGCATATAAAAGCTGCTGATGATTTAACTGTAAAAAATTATGAAGTTATAAGAAGTGTTTTTAATATATACTCTAATGCTTTAACCTTGGCTTCTTGGGGGAACGCCATAGAGAAAAGAAAATATTTGAAAGATTGCTTAAAGGAAATTCTAGCTATTGACCCGGATAGAAAGTGGGTATGCCGTGGCAAGCTTACGGTGAAAGGCAATCCAAGGCATCAATTATATGTACCTGATAATACCAAATTACAAGATTTATATTTTTAGATTAGATGGAAAAGTTTTATGCAGTAAAGATTGAAAAAAAGATAATGGTGCATAGATGTGTACAATTATTGATAAATAATGTATATAAAAATTTGAACTTAGAAAATAATAGTATATAAAGATAGATATTATTAGAGGAGGAGCATAGTGACCGGCTATAAAAAAATATTATAAATAAACCTGAATATAATTTTATAAATACTAATGAGCATCTTGGAAAGCATGTGATTTTGCTTGGGCTTGCAGGAAGCTATGCATATGGGACAAATATAGAAAGCAGCGATATAGATATAAGAGGAATTACACTCAATCAAAAATCGGATCTTATAGGACTTACACAGTTTGAACAGTATGTGGACGATAATACGGATACCGTTATCTATGCATTTAATAAAATGGTGAATTTACTTTTGAGTTGTAATCCGAATACAATAGAGTTGCTTGGACTTGCACCGGATAATTATCTCTATCTTAATGATATCGGGAAAATGCTTCTTGATAATAAACGATTGTTTTTATCAAAAAGAGCTATTCAGTCATTTGGAGGGTATGCGGATGCGCAACTTAGAAGATTACAGAATGCACTTGCCAGAGACACATTTCCACAAAGTGAAAGGAGCAGCATATTTTTAATTCTGTAAAGAATGCAATGTACAGTTTTAACTCAAGTTATAAGAACTTTGAAAACGGAAGTCTGGAAATTTTTATAGATAGGGCGGTTAATCCGGAGCTTGAAACTGAGATATTTGTCAATGCCAAGTTGAGTCACTATCCGCTAAGAGATTATGTAAGTATGTGGAATACAATGTCAAATGTTGTAAAAGACTATGATAAAATAGGCAAGAGAAATAAAAAGAAAGATGATCTTCATTTAAATAAGCACGCCATGCATCTTATGAGATTATTTATGATGGCCATTGATATACTGGAAAAGGGAGAAATCAATACATACAGAGAAAAAGAACATGAATTGTTGATGGATATCCGCTTTGGGAAATATCAAACAGATGAGGGAACTTTTTCGGACAGCTTCTATGATATGATGAGAGAGTATGAAAAGAAGCTTGATTACGCTTCCAAGCATACGCAATTACCGGATGAACCGGATTTTAAAAGTGTGCAGGAATTGGTAATGACAATAAATGAAAGGGTGATTAGTGATGAGATATGATAATTATAAAGAGAATATAGAAGAACTGATTCTTTCTAAAATCAGAGAAATAGAAGAAAAAGAGAATATAAAAGTGCTACACGCTATTGAATCTGGAAGCAGAGCTTGGGGCTTTGCCTCACCTGACAGCGATTATGATGTGAGGTTTATCTATGTTCGTAATAAAAACTTTTATTTATCCCTTCGTGAGAACAAGGACTTTATTGATTGGGAATTAAACGAGGTACTTGATATCAACGGATGGGATTTAAAGAAGGCGTTGAAGCACTTTCATAAATCCAATGCCACATTATTTGAGTGGAGCAATTCTCCTATTGTGTATTATACAACGGATGAGTGGAAGGAGCTTTATGACAGAACGGCATGCAAGTACTTTTCGTGCAAGTCGGCACTTTATCATTACTACGGTACGGCAAAAAAGAACTACTACGATTATCTATGTGATGATATGGTAAATTATAAAAAGTATTTTTACGTGCTGAGACCTATTCTTGCCTGTAAATGGATCGAAGAAAAGAAATGCCCACCGCCGGTACTCTTTGATGAATTGGTTAATACCGTTCTTGAGGAAGACATGAAGACAGCGGTAGAGGATTTACTTGCAAAGAAGGTGAAAATGTCTGAATCTGAAAAAGGCCCAAGGGTTGAAGCGATAAATAATTATATAGAAGAGAAGTTGGAGTATTATAAGTCAACCTTGGAAACAATGGAGGATGACAGGAACACAGACTGGGATGCGCTGGAAGAGGAGTTTAGATGGGTGCTGGAAAGTATGCGGAAGTAAATGACATAATTTATCTCGTGACTATCTTGTGAAAAAGAAGAGATTTTTACAAGATATAGGAATGAGAGAGGGCAAGTAAATTACGAGTATTATGAACTGGATAGTAATGTATAGACACTACAATAGTCTAAACATATGAAAGTGAGGTGTGGAAAATAGCAAGTAACAAAAGACCGAGAAAGAGCTACTTGCAAAACTAAAAAAATCCGGATAACAGAAAAAGTTTAGAGATGCAGATGATGTTATTTCAGATATGAGGTCAAAGTATGGATTATAAGATTATTTTGATGCGGAATGCAGAGAATATACCACCTTTTGTGATAATAATGGAGAAAGCAGGGGAAGTATTGTTCATATAAAATGTTAGAAAAGCCAACAGAAAACTGTTGTAAAATCTAACGGTACGAATTATAATGAATTAGTTGGTAGTTTAAGGAGGAAGAACAATGATGAGTATTAATGAGAGAATTAAGAATTTTAGGAACCGGCTTCATCTTTCACAGGAGTACGTAGCTAATTTTTTGAGAATTAATCGTGCAACATATACTCAGATGGAAAATGGTAAGAGAAAAATAACAGCAGAAGATGTTTCAAGACTGAGTGAGTTATTTGGTGTAACAGCAGATGCTTTATTAAATGAAAACAAGATAAGCCGGTCGGCGACAGTGTTTGCAAGAAGCTTTGAAAAGTTAGATGAGAATGATCAGGCAGAAATCATGAATTTGATTAAGTTCAAAGAGCAGATGAAAATGCAGAGGAGTTAAATGCTTAATTTCAAATCAAATGCTAAGAACTATAGAGATGCAGAAAGTATGGCGGCCGCATATTTGGCTGCCTATTTTGGCGATTCGAAAATAGAATATCCTATTAGCCCGTTCAAGATGTTGAAAGACGAGGGGGTTAGTTTTGTGATACGAAATTTTAATAAACTGGAAGGTGTATATATACCTTCTCAGTCAGAAAATGACATAGCTATAGTAGGCATTAATTCAAATAGACCAATTACCAGACAAAGATTTACTGCGGCACATGAGTTGTGCCATCACTTTAGAGATGCAGATAAACAGGTTGCTTGTCCAATAGGTCAAAAGAATGCATCTGAATACTTCGCTGATGCATTTGCTTCGGGTTTATTAATGCCAATGAGTGAGCTGAATGTAAAAGTGAATGAGTATAAAGACGCCAATGGAAATGTCAATTTTGATGATATATTAAAAATAGCAGATTACTTTGGAGTTAGTTTTGAATCGTGTGTAAGAAGAATTGCATATAAGGTACATGCTGTTGAAGGCAATATTGAAAGCAAAGAATTGACAAAGAGAATCAGAAAATATAAGCCGGATATAAAAAGAAAAGAATTAGAAATGTCTTATGAAAATTTATATTCTGATTTGATAGATAACTACGCAGAACAGTTGAGATTTGCCCCAAATGAACATGCTAAGTATGTATTTGAAAATACATATATTTATAATGATAGTAGGATGGAAGGACTGGATGTTTCTATTGAAGAAGCATCAGAAATCATAACTGATTTACGTAACAATTTGCAAAATAGTAGATATTGTACTGAAGAAAATGAGGCTTACTTATCTGTTGCAGGGCATTATTTAATGTATCAAGATATTTTTACCTTGCCGGTTAAAGAATCACTAAATATATATGATTCGTTTAAACTAAATAAGGATTTGTTTGCATACTATCCACATCCTGAGTTTGGTGGCAATCCAAGACAGAATAATGTAGTGATTTCGGGTGCTAAGTTTGAAGCAGTAGATTACCATGATATTTAGTGAATTAGCAAAAGTGGATGCAGATGTAAGAAAGTTTTTTGAAGAGAAATCTTACATTAAGGTGAGTGATTATATAAAACATGTAATTAGAGTGCATCATGGAATTACGGTAATTCACCCTTTTCCGGAAGGTAATGGAAGAACAACAAGGGCATTTATGAATGTTCAGCTGGTAAGGGCCGGTCTAACCCCTATATACATAAAAGTTGAAGAAAAGAAAAACTATATAGCAGCGTTGGAAAAAGCTGATGTTGAAAAGAACTATGATGACTTATATGAGTGTATATTTAGAGTAATGCTTAGGTCGCATGTTGAATTGAGTATAAATCCTTAGTAGTAAGAATTTTAGTTTTACTACTAACAGGTAGTAATGATTTGATAGATCTTACTCAAATTTATCTCAATCTGCATTTTTGTGATGAACAACGAAATCCCCTGCACCCCTTGCAAATCAAGGCGTTTTAGGGGCAAAAAGGAGTAAATAAAATATGATAAAAGTACTTTTCATCTGCCACGGCAATATCTGCCGTTCACCTATGGCGGAGTTTATAATGAAAGACAAAGTAAAAAAGCTTGGGCTGGAGGATATGTTTGAGATAGCCTCAGCAGCTACAAGCGCAGATGAGATATGGAACGGTGTAGGTAATCCGGTGTATCCTCCTGCAAAAGATGAACTTAAGAAACACGGGATAGCCTGCTCGGGCAAGAAGGCAAGGCAGATGGTAAAGTCCGACTATGAAGAATACGACTACCTGATAGGAATGGACGATGCCAATATAAAAAATATGAAGAAAGTTTTTGGAAGGGATGATAAAGTATATAAACTTTTGAGTTTTACAGGAAGTGATGAGTCGGTATCCGATCCGTGGTATACCGACAGATTTGATACAGCTTATAATGATATAGATAGAGGAGTGGACGGATTTGAAGTTTTTGGAGGTAAAAAATGTCATCAATTAAAAAAGTATTGATAATAAAGGTTATATTGGCAGCTGTTTGTATTGCAGCAGGATTGGTATCGTTTTTTGTGCTGGCAGGCATTTTCAGTAATGTAGATTTTTATGCGGATACTATAAGCGCACTTGATAAGAGCAGGAGCAAGGTGATGGAGCTTGCGGCTGCAGCGGTAGCGTCATCTTCCGCCATAACACTTTTGCCGGGAGATATAGGCACTCCGGTTGCACAGGAACTTGCAGAGATGAGTAAGTATTTTTTGATTGTACTTTGTGCCATCTATCTTGAAAAATTTTTGCTGACAGTAACAGGAATGGTTGCATTCAAGTATATCATTCCAGTTGCCTGCCTTTTGTTTATTATATTTATAGCATCGAATGAAAAGGTGTTTGCAAAGATTGCAACCAAGCTGTTTTTATTCAGCCTGGTTATATCATTTACAATACCAATCAGTGTAAATATCGCAAATATGATAGAAAGCAACTACGCCTCGTCCATAGATACGACACTGAATAACGCCAAGCAAAACACTCAGACCGTTACGGATGATGCCAAGGAAGAGAGCGGCAATGCCATAGATAAGTTTGTAAACAATATCACAGGCAATGCAAATGAAATTCTAAAGAAATTTGAGAATACCGTAAGTTCATTTATAGAAGCAATTGCAGTGATGATAGTAACTTCATGCCTTATACCTATAGGTGTGCTGTTTTTCTTCCTTTGGCTGGTAAAGCTGATATTCTCAATAAACGTAAACGGCTTCGGTTTTATGCGTAGAGAAAACAGGTAGCCAAATTATTTGTAAAAAATACTGAGAATTTAATTTTGGAGTGTATGCATTAGAGAAAAAGGGGCTGTGAAATAAGTCCCCAAAAGAAATAGGACCATTCGCTCATGCGAAAGGTCCTATTTTTGTGGTAAAATTAACTTGGAATGAAAAATTTACCCAATACCTATTGTAATTCAAAACAAGAATATTTTCCACTGTTTCTTTCAGATTGTTTGGATCTGCTGGATCCTGTTTTAACATTTGACAGATTGATAGGAGGAATCGATTTAAACAAGTATCTGACGGATATTCCGGAGTACACAACCGGACGACGCAGATATAATCCGGTCAACATGTTAAAGACAGTACTTTTCGGATTTATGACTAGCGGTTACTGCTCTCTGAGAAAACTTGAAGACAACTGCAAAGTTAATATCAGGTTCATTTATCTCATGGATTACCGGACTCCGTCATACAGAACCTTTGGATATTTCATCAATAAAATACTTAAAGATAAGATTGAAAACATTTTTAACGATATCAATCATGCTATCTTTAACGAGGAGCATGTAGATCTGCAACATCTCTACATCGACGGCTCCAAGTTTGAAGCAAACGCAAACAAGTATACCTGGGTATGGAAGAAGGCTACCGAAAAGTTCCGTTACAAGCTTTACGAAAAAATCACTGCGGAGATTGAGGAAATTAATGCAGAAATCGCATGGAGTGGGGTGCAGATCACAACAAACACAGAGTATGTACCGGATTATCTGAATGAAATCGTTGAGCAGCTGGTACTTTTATGGGAACTGGATACAAGTACATTCGTTTACGGAAGCGGAAAGCGAAAATCCAAAGAACAGCGTCATTATGAACACTTAACTACTTTCTGTCAAAAACTTCAAGAATACATACAAAAAATTGAAATCTGTGGTCCTGACCGAAATAGTTACTCTAAAACAGATAGCTCAGCTACCTTTATGCGTATCAAAACTGATTACATGGGCAATGATCAGCTTCTGCCGGCATATAATGTACAGATTGGTGTAGCAGATGAATATATTGCAGTTGTTGACGTTAACCATTATCGTTCAGATATGGATTGTTTCGTTCCTATGATGGATCACTTCAAACAAACTTATGGATTCTATCCCAAATATCCTGTGGCAGATGCCGGATATGGCTCATACAATAATTATATTTTCTGTGAACAGAACGGAATTGAAAAGTATATGAAATTTCCAATGTTTAAAAAGGAAACTAAGGATCGGAAATATCATGAAGATCCATTTCGTGCAGTTAACTTCAGAATTGATGAACAAGGAGTCATGAGATGTCCTAACGATAAAGCATTCCATTTTTTATGCAGAAAAGGTGTGAGGGGAAATCAGTACGGACGCAAGGAAGAACTGTATGAATGCGAAGACTGTAGCGGATGTCCATATGCAAAAGAAATGTAAGAAGACAGATAAGAATCGAACTGTTCGGATCAATCAGGAACTAACTTCCATGCATAAGGAAGTAATAGAAAACCTTGAAAGTATCCACGGTGCGTTATTGAGAATGAATCGTTCGATACAAGCAGAAGGTACTTTCGGAATTATGAAAAGCGACCGTTGGTACAAGAGAATTGTCCGAAGAGGTATTCATTCAGTCAAACTGGAAGTTTTACTCGTGGCGATAGGCCATAATTTATATAAATATCAGAAAAAAAGACAAGAAACAGAACTGCCGCATAGATTTAAAAAAAGAATTTCTATGGGGTAGGGAAAGTGCGCTTTTCTTGCGTATGATTTCAGTCATTTATACACAATAATTGCAAAAGGGAGATGCGAAAAAACTCTATAGAGTTTTTTCACACCCCCTTTTTCTCTAATGCCAAACCTATCAAACGATCTGTATAATCTGCCATAAATAAAGGAATATTCAGTACATCGTCATCAAGTTTCAGATTATTCAATGAAAAGCGTATTTTAAGTTTTACATTATTAGGAAATAATTCCTTAAACTTCTTTAAGCTCTTAGAGGATGTATTGGTTTCAGATTTGACTTCTATAGGAAATATCATTTTCACGCTGAATGAGGAAGTCAACCTCATAAGGAGGATTATTTTGCGACCAATACCTTGGAGTCACTTCAAATTGTGTAATTAAGGTTTGAAGTACAAAGTTTTCAGTCAATGCACCCTTGAATTCTGTGAACAGGCGATTTCCTTCACCAAATGCGGTAGGTGACAGTTGAGCCAGACGGCGGAGTAAACCTACATCTACAAGATAAATTTTAAAGGCCGATATATCATCATAAGCTGCAATAGGAAGGCCGGGAGCAGAGCTGCGGTATATTTTATGTACAAGTCGTGCGTCAACAAGCCACTGTAAAGCATCTTCATATTCACGAGCTCTTGCACCTTCTTTTACAACTTTATAAATGAACTTCTTGTTTTCTCTTGCAAGTTGTGAAGGCACGGATTTCCAAATCATGGATATTTTCGGGAATTCACTGATATTGGGATGTTTTGCAAAATCACGCTCATATGCACTGATAATATCAGACAGAGATTCCTGCATAGCGGAAACGTCACGAGCTTTTGTCCACATTAGAACAGGTTCAGGCATACCGCCTGTAACATAATACATCTTCAGTTTCTCATACAGAGGGTTGAAGAAGGCGTCCGGTAAAGGTTCAATTGAATTTACATTTTCCAAAAAGTCGGCAAGATTTTTGTCACCGTTGGCAATCAGAAATTCTGAGAATGTCATCGGATCTATCTGTAGAAAGTTTACTTTTCCTACCGGAAAAGAAGTTGGTTTTGCAAGAGTAATACCAAGCAAAGAACCTGCACAAGCGATATGATACTGTGGGGCGTTCTCGCAGAAATATTTCATAGAATTGATGACTTTAGGGCAGTCTTGAACCTCATCAAAAATGATGAGAGTTTTTTGGGGCGAAATCTTTTGACCGCTTGCAAGGATTAAGTTTTGAAGAATACGATCGACGTCTTTAGTAGTTTCAAAGAATTGCTTATATTCTTCGTTCTCATCAAAGTTAAAATAAGCTGTATTTTCATAGTAAAGTTTTCCGAATTCCTTTAAAATCCAAGTCTTACCTACCTGTCGTACACCTTTTAGGATTAACGGTTTTCTATATGGAGAATTTTTCCAGTTCAAAAGATTTTTTAAAATAAATCGTTCCATAGCCTTGCCCTTCACATTTTTATATTGATTTTTAGTGTATATAAATCACATTTTTTTATTATATACTAAAATATAAAAAAATACAATATAAAACCACAGATTTATACGAATCAAGAAAAAAACGGATTATGTTAAAAAGATAACGTTAAAAACATTGACAATGTAACAAATGTGATGTATCATATAAGCAAGAGGTTAAATTTATTTGCAAAGAGTGATTTTGCTTACACTTTTTGCTTAATATATTAAATTTAATATGGAGGCTGTATATGAGATTTACATTACCAAGGGATATTTATCACGGAAAAGATTCACTTGAGGCTTTGAAGAACTTCACCGGTAAGAAGGCTTTTGTCTGTGTAGGCGGAGGCTCTATGAAGAGATTCGGCTTTTTGGACAAGGTGGTAGACTACCTTAAAGAAGCGGGCATGGAGGTAAAGCTTTTTGAAGGAATAGAGTCTGACCCTTCTGTAGACACCGTAATGCGCGGTGCTAAGGAGATGATTGAGTTCGGACCTGACTGGATAGTAGCTATCGGCGGAGGTTCACCTATTGATGCAGCTAAGGCTATGTGGATAAAGTATGAATATCCTGATTGTACATTTGAAGATATGTGTAAGGTATTCGGTATTCCTACACTTAGAAAGAAAGCAAAGTTCTGTGCTATTTCTTCCACATCGGGAACAGCTACCGAGGTAACGGCTTTTTCAATCATTACAGACTATGAAAAGGGTATCAAATATCCTATAGCAGACTTTGAGATAACACCTGATGTGGCAATCGTAGACCCTGCACTTGCAGAGACTATGCCGAAGAAGCTTGTTGCACATACAGGTATGGATGCTTTGACACATGCAATCGAGGCGTATGTATCTACTGCAAACTGTGATTTTACAGATCCTCTTGCACTGCATGCAATAGAGATGATTCATAAGTATCTTATAAAGTCATACAATGAGGACAAGGAAGCAAGAGATGCAATGCATAATGCACAGTGCCTTGCAGGTATGGCGTTCTCAAATGCATTGCTTGGAATAGTACATTCAATGGCACATAAGACAGGTGCGGTATTTGGCGACTACGGTGCTCACATTATACATGGTGCCGCAAATGCAATGTATCTTCCTAAGGTAATCGCTTTTAACGCTAAGGACGGTGAGGCGGCTAAGAGATATGCAAAGATAGCCGATGTACTGGGTCTGCCCGGGAAGCACACAGGAAGAGAAGATAAAAGAACTTATCAAATATGTCAGAGGAATGAATGACGAGCTTAATATTCCGCACTGCATAAAGAATTACGGAGCAGATTCATATCCTACAGAAAACGGATTTGTACCTGAGAACGTATTCCTTGAGAGACTGCATGATATAGCAGTAAATGCTGTAGCGGACGCTTGTACAGGTTCAAATCCAAGACAGCCGAGTGTTGAAGAGATGGAAAAACTTTTGAAATGTTGCTATTATGATACTGAAGTTGACTTCTAATATAAGCAGAGACATAAAAGCTTAGTATCTAAGCATAATGAAACACATCAATGACGTAAGTTGTTGGTGTGTTTTTTCGGCTTATGAATCATTTATAATAAATATAAAACTCATTATCAAATTTACTTGAAAAATGATAAAAAAAGTTGTAATATGATAACGAGTTTCAAATTAGACTATCCGAGTAGGGTAGCAATGTTGGAGGTGTGATTTGACGAAGGCTCAGTATAAAACCAAACAATTGTTGGAAATAGAGGATTTCCTGAAGGAAAATGCGAACAAGCATGTCACCGTGAATGATATTATTCTTTTTTTCAAAGAGCAGGGAAAGAATATCGGGAAAGCCACTGTTTACAGACATTTGGAAAGAATGGTAAGTGACGGATCCGTACATAAATATATGCTTGATGCGGGAGACAGCGCGTGCTTTGAGTATATTGAAGATGAGAGCTTACATCCGGTTTGCTTTCACTGTAAATGTGAGAAATGCGGTAAACTTATTCACTTGGAGTGTACTGAATTGTCCCTTGTAGGAGACCATCTGAGAGAGGAACACGGCTTTGATATAGACCACGCCAGAACAGTTTTTTATGGAACTTGTAATGAATGTAGAAAAGAGGGTAAGCTATGAAGAGGTTTATTGGAATAGGACTTGGTATCCTTATGGTAATGATGACACTTCTCGGCTGTGCAAAAAAAGATGATACGGCTGCAAGTGCAGGTAAAGAAGGTAAGAAAATAAGTATTGTTACGACTATTTTTCCAGCATATGACTGGGTAAAGCAGGTGGTAGGCGATAATAAGAATGTGGATATTACCTTCCTTATAGATAAGGGAGTGGATTTGCACAGCTATCAGGCGTCCGCACAGGATATTGCAAAAATCACTGACAGCGACCTGTTCGTATATGTAGGCGGAGAGTCTGACGGATGGGCTGAGGATATCATAAAGGAAAATCCTAATCTGAAATACATCAGTATGGTAGACAGTATCGGTAAAGCTGCATTAGAAGAGGAACTTGTAGAGGGTATGCAGGAGGAACAAGGCGAAGAAGAGGGAGAAGAGTGCGCTATCGATGAGCACGTTTGGCTTTCATTGGCAAATGCCAAGACTATAGTGGGGGCTATAGAAGCCAAGTTGGCGGAGATAGATCCTGACAATAAGAGCAGTTATGAAAAGAATGCAAATGATTATATTGCAAAGCTTGACGCGCTTGACAAGGAGTATCAGGATGCTCTTTCAAAAGTTCAGGATAAGACAATCCTTGTGGGAGACAGATTCCCGTTCAGATACCTTGTAAATGAGTATGGAATAAAGTATTATGCCGCATTTAAAGGATGTGATGCAAACAGTGAGGCGTCATTTGAGACGGTCAAATTCTTGGCAAACAAGATGGATGAGTTGAAGCTTACAAAGATATTTATAATTGACGGTTCAAAGGGTGATCTTGCAAAGACAATAGTGGAAAACACAAAGGATAAGAATGCAAAGGTTTTGGTACTTGACTCTATGCAGTCAACAAAGAGTAGTGATAATGCCGACTACCTTGATATAATGAAAAAGAACTTGGAAGTACTCAAAGAGGCATTATAGACTGGAGATTTATGATAAAATGTGAAAATCTGTCACTGGGATATGACGGAAAGGCTATAGTAGAGAATCTGAACTTTGAAATAAAAGACGGGGATTATCTATGCATTATAGGGGAGAACGGTGTGGGAAAGTCTACATTGATAAAGACGCTTTTAAAACTTATAAAGCCTATATCCGGAGAGGTTATATATAATGAGAACCTTGTGCCGACAGAAATAGGATATCTTTCACAGCAACAGCAGCTTATGAAGGATTTCCCGGCATCTGTCTTTGAAATAGTAATCTCGGGATGTCAGTCAAAGGTGGGGATTAGACCGTTTTATAATAAAAAAGAAAAGCTGGCCGCAAGGGAAAAGATAGAAGAGCTGGGACTTCTTAATCTTATGAAAAGAAGCTTCAGTGAACTCTCCGGCGGTCAGCAGCAAAGAGTTCTTTTAGCCAGAGCATTGATGGCAGGTCAGAGGCTCATGATACTTGATGAGCCTGTGACAGGTCTTGACCCGCATGCAAGTCAAAATATGTATGATATTATCAACGGGCTTAACAAAGACGGAATGACCGTAGTCATGATATCACATGATGTGGACGAGGCGCTTGAGTATGCAACAAATGTGTTATACATCGGAAAGCAGATATTTTTCGGAGATACAGCCGAGTATAAAAGGAGAGTGGGAATACAATGAAAGAAATCAGTTTATATTTTAGTTATCCTTTTGTACGCTATGCGATAATCGTAGGAATACTTATAGCGCTTTGCTCTTCACTTCTTGGAGTTATCCTGGTTTTGAAGAGATTTTCATTTATAGGAGACGGACTTTCACATGTAGCTTTCGGTGCGGTATCTGTAGCTACAGTGTTTAATCTTACCGACAATATGATACTTGTACTGCCGGTAACAATTATTGCCGCAATTATCCTTTTGAAGGGCGGTACAGGCGGCAAGATAAAAGGTGACGCCTCTATAGCTATGATGTCGGTAGGAGCGTTGGCATTCGGCTATTTGGCGATGAATGTATTCTCAAGCGGAGCAAATCTGGCAGGAGATGTATGTACCACTCTTTTCGGTTCCACCTCAATACTTACATTGACCAAGGAAAAGGTAATGCTTTGTATTGTACTTTCGGTAATTGTGATAGCTATATTTATACTGTTTTACAATAAAATATTTGCAGTAACCTTTGATGAAAATTTTGCCGTTGCGACAGGTATCAATACAAGAAAATACAATCTTTTGATAGCGATTATCATTGCGGTAATTGTGGTACTTGCAATGAATCTGGTGGGATCATTGCTTATATCTGCACTTGTAGTATTCCCTGCACTTGCTTCTATGTGTGTGTTCAAAAGCTTTTTATCCGTAACCGTATCATCGGCAATATTTCCGTGGTATGTACAAGTGTCGGACTTTTTATTTCAATACTTGCAGGTTCACCTGTGGGTGCCACTATTGTGTGTATTGATATATTGGTATTCTTTATATTTTATATACTCGGCAGAGTAAAGGGGTAGTTAGTACAGACTACCCTGTATTTATGCTTATATTTTATATTCTTTGTTATTTTTTTATCTTGATAATACTTTTGAATTAATGTAAAATCAAAGTCGAGTTTAGAAATAACAAACAACCGCAGTTATTTTCGGTTGCTTAAGATAGCATTTGATGGAAAAAGAGGTATATATGGATAAGAGACCGATAGTACTATGTATAATGGATGGTTTAGGTATAAGAAAAGGACATGATCATAATGCCGTATTTGAGGCAAAGACTCCGAATCTTGACAGACTTGAGAAGGAATATCCTTTTGTAGAAGGTCAAGCAAGCGGACTTTATGTAGGTCTGCCTGACGGACAGATGGGTAATTCCGAGGTAGGTCATATGAATATGGGTGCCGGAAGGATTATCTATCAGGAGTTGACCAGGATATCAAAGGCGATAGAGGACGGAGATTTCTATAAGAATAAGGGACTTTTGGCAGCTGTAGAGAATGTAAAGAAACAACAGTGCGCTTCACCTTATGGGACTTGTTTCAAGCGGCGGTGTTCACAGCTATAACACTCATATCTACGGACTTTTGGAACTTGCAAAGAGAAACGGCATAAAGGAAGTTTATGTACATGCATTCCTTGACGGTAGAGATACACCTCCTACATCAGGTAAGGAGTTTGTAGCCGAGCTTGAAGATGAGATGGCAAAGATAGGTGTAGGTAAGGTTGCATCTGTAATGGGTCGTTTCTATGCAATGGACAGAGACAACCGTTGGGACAGAGTTGAAGCGGCTTACAATATAATGACAAAGGGCGGCAATGAAAAGGTAAGTGCCACAGAAGGTATACAGGAGTCATATGATGACGACAAGAACGATGAGTTCGTAGTACCTTTTGCAGTGGAAGGAACAAAGAGAATACAGAACAATGATTCTATAATATTCTTCAATTTCAGACCTGACAGAGCAAGAGAGATGACAAGAGTTTTCTGTGTAGACGATTTTAACGGTTTTGACAGAGGACAAAGACTCCATACAACATTTGTTTGCTTCACAGATTATGATGACACTATCACAGATAAGATAGTTGCATTTGAAAAAGAAGAGATAAAGGATACATTCGGTGAGTTCTTGGCGGAACATCATTTAAAGCAGTTAAGACTTGCAGAGACTGAAAAGTACGCACATGTTACTTTCTTCTTCAACGGCGGTAAGGAAGAGCCGAATGAGGGTGAGGACAGAATCCTTGTAAATTCCCCTAAGGATGTGGCAACCTATGACCTTAAGCCTCAGATGAGTGCTTATGAGGTCTGTGACAAGCTTGTAGGTGCTATAAAGGGCGGTAAATATGATGTTATAATAATCAATTTTGCAAACCCTGATATGGTCGGACATACGGCGGTTGAATCTGCAGCCATAAAGGCTGTAGAGGTAGTCGATGAGTGTGTCGGCAAGGCGGTTGAAGCTATCAAGGAAGTGAACGGTATAATGTTTATATGTGCGGACCACGGAAACTGTGAGACATTGGTTGATGAGAAAACAGGTGAGCCTTATACGGCACATACTACAAACCCTGTACCTTTCATACTTGTAAATGCGGACCCTAAGTATAAGCTTGCAGAAGGCGGAAGACTTTGTGATATAGTTCCTACACTTATAGAGCTTATGGGAATGAAAAAACCTGAGGCTATGACAGGAAAGAGCCTTTTGGTTGAGAAATAAAATATAAATGATATGATAAAACGCTCGAAGGTAATACGCCGGGCGTTTTTTTATTGCCTATATTTTTTTAAAACAAAAATTTAATCAATATGTACTTATTATTCATATGATATTGCTTGACATTATAAATAGTTAGTGTATTATTTGTATTGGTACAGTTAATATAATTTATCACATAACAAAGAGTGAAATAAATTATAAATATTTTGTGATTATTATTGTTTAGAGGTAAATTTGCGATATAATATCAAATACTTTACAATAAATGACGGAGGTTATATGAAAAGGAATATAATAAAAATAGGAGCTTTGGGACTTGCTTCTATAATGACTTTTGAGAGCGTGGGAGCAGGCAGTGTATTTGCACAGAGCTCAAACTTTGAATTAAGAAAAAAAGTAATAGGTCTTACGGGAATTACCTTTGTAAGTGGAAATATAGACAGATTTGTAACCAGAGGTGAGTTTGCCAAGATGCTTGCACAGGCTTCACCGTATCGCTCGGTACTTACAAAAAACAGCAACACATCGGTATTTAATGATGTGCCTAAGGACAATGAAAATGCGGCGGCTATAAAGATGGCTGTGGAGCACGGATATATGACAGGATACCTTGGCGGAGTTTTCAAACCTAACGACAATGTTACGCTTAATGATGCAATAAGAGGAGTACTTACATTGCTTGGATATGATTCAAGTGATTTTGCGGGAGATGCCAACAATAAGAGAATGGCAAAGTACGGCTTCCTTGAGCTTAACGAAAATCTCACATCACTGAGCGCCAATTCAAATCTTACCGTTAGAGATTGTATAAATCTTTTCTACAATATGTTAAAGACCAATATGAAGGACGGCGGTGCATATGTGGTTACCGTATTTAACGGTGAAATAAACAAGGACAAGGAGGTAAATCCTCTAAAACTTGCAGATAATTCACTTAAGGGTCCGAAGGTTGTAAAGTCTGTAAATCAGCTTGCAAGAGCTTTGCCTTTTGACTATAAGGACGGAAACTTATTTGTAGACGGAAGAAGTGTAGGTGCGGATTACTTCAAGAGCCTTATGGAATCATCGGATGTGGGACTTGTAATCTATTACTCGGCAGCTGCAAAGACTGTTTGGGCATATGATGAGAACACTGATGCCACAAACGGAAAGAAGGCTGTACACGGTACCGTAGAGAGTATTTACTATGAATCGACTTCTTCACTTACACCTACATCGGTTACTATTGACGGACAGGAATATCAGATTACAAACAGCGATATGCAGTTTGCATTCTCTATCTACGGAAGCATCAAGGTAAACGATGATGTTACATTGGTAGTGGATATCAATAATGCCGAAGACGGTACTTCGACATATTCGGTAGTTGATTATATAGAGGATTAGTGGGGGAAAGATGAAGAAAAGATTTATAGTTATACCTGCACTTGTAGTACTTGGAGTAGGCGGATTTCTTTATGAAGTCAAGGAATGCTTCCAAGATGGATATGAGTACATTCGTATCGACAGCGGTAGTAACAAAACAGGATATTTCTTCCGAGATTTCTTCCTCGGGTACTATTACTCCTAAGGATACTTACAATATCACCGCACTTGTGTCGGGAGAGATTATTTCGGCTGATTTCAATGTGGGAGATACCGTAACTAAGGATCAGGTGTTGTATCAGTTAGATAAGTCAAGCCTTGAATCGGATATGAATTCTTCAAACAATTCACTCAATAAGGCAAGTTCAGGTTATGCCAATGCAAGCAAGGAGTATGCAAAGGCAAAGGCCGAATTTGCAGGAAATCTTTACCGCTCCACCAGAAAGGGATATATAAAGGAACTCAGTATACAGGACGGAGATAAGATAAGCGGTGGAACCAAGCTTGCGACTATCTACAATGACAATGTGATGAATATTCGTATTCCTTTCTTAAGTGCGGAGGCCGGCAATATAACTCCGGGTATGACCGGAATATTGACACTGACCGAGACAGGTGAACAGGTTGAAGGTAAGGTGGTGTCCGTTTCAAGCATGGATCAGGCCATGGACGGCGGCAGACTTGTCCGCAATGTCACCTTTGAGGTTAACAATCCGGGCGGTCTGACAGATAAGACAACCGCAAATGCTACAGTCGGAGATATAACTTCTACAGGTGACGGAACCTTTGAGGCTTCCACAAATGTGGATATGAGTGCGGACCTTGCCGCAGGTGTGGATATTGAAAAAGTGCTTGTAAATGTAGGAGACTATGTGGAAGTAGGAACACCTATATTTAAGATGACATCAGAGAGTGCGGACAAGCTTTTAAAGACATATAAGGATGCCGTGGATACCGCACAGGGTGATGTGGATACGGCCAAGAAAGGTGTGGATACAGCCAAGAAGACTTCGGATGAATACACTATCAAATCACCTATTGCCGGAAAGGTAATCAGTAAGAATTATAAGGTCGGAGATAAGGTCGGCTCAGGCGGTGACAATAAGGCGACCACTATGGCTGTTATCTACGATATGAGTTCATATACATTCAAGATGAGTGTGGATGAGAAGGATATTACAAAGGTTCAAAGCGGTCAGAAAGTAAGAATAAAGTCCGATGCCTTCCCTGATAAAGAGTACTCGGGTACGGTGACCAATGTAAGTCTTGAGAGTACCAGCCAAAACGGTGTCTCGACCTACCCTGTTACTGTAACTCTGGATGAAACCTATGATTTGCTTCCGGGAATGAATGTAGACGGATATATCACACTTGAGTCCGCAAAGGATGCACTCACTATACCTTCAAATGCGCTTATGAGAGGCAATAAGGTATATGTAAGAGATAATTCCGCCACAGAGGCAAGGCAGGTTCAAAAAGTGATGAGAGCGGAGCTGCAAACTCAAGCGGTGACGGACTTATCCCGGCAGGATTTAAAGAAGTTACGGTAACCACAGGTGTTATCAATTCGGATTTTGTACAGATTACTTCAGGACTTAATGAAGGTGATGAAGTCTATGTGGATGAGACCGCGGATATGAGTGTAGGTGAAACCGGTGCTGACGGAATGCCTGCAGACGGCGGCGGGGCCGGAGCAGAAGGAGCCGGAGCCGGAGCAGGAGCTGAAGGAGCCGGTGCAGGTGCTGAAGGAGCCGGCGGAGCGGACGCAGGCGGTGCAGATGCGGGAGCCGGAGGTCAGTAATGGAAAAACTTATCCAAATGATTGATATTCGAAAAGAGTACAAGATGGGTGATGAGACGGTCTATGCCAATGACGGCATTACGCTGGATATTGATAAGGGTGAGTTCGTAGCGATAGTCGGAAAGTCGGGATCGGGAAAGTCCACTCTTATGAATATCATAGGAGCATTGGATGTGCCGACTTCAGGTACTTATCTTCTGGGCGGAAAGGATGTAGGTAAGATGAGTGACAATCAGCTTGCGGATATTAGAAACAAGATGATCGGATTTGTCTTCCAGCAGTACAATCTTTTGCCCAGAATGAATATACTTGAAAATGTGGAATTGCCGCTTTTGTATGCACATGTACCGACACATGAGAGAGGAAAAAAGAGCTTTGGAGGCGCTTGAAAAGGTGGGCTTGGCAGAAAAGGCAAACCAGATGCCCAAGCAGCTTTCAGGAGGACAGCAGCAAAGAGTGAGTATTGCAAGAGCTCTTGCCGCCAATCCTTCTCTTATACTTGCAGATGAGCCTACAGGAGCCCTTGATTCAAAGACAAGCCGTCAGGTACTGGACTTCTTTAAGAAGATTCATGAAGAGGGAAATACGGTTATTATGATTACACATGATAATTCAATCGCCATTGAGGCGAAGAGAGTCATTAGAATAGCGGACGGCAAAATAAATTTTGATGGAAGTAGTGAAGATTATGCTGCAATCATTTAAACTTGCGATAAAGAGTATTATTGCGAATAAGATGAGATCATTCCTTACCATGCTCGGACTTATAATAGGTGTGTCGGCAGTAGTTATACTGGTAAGTGTAATGATGGGATATATGAACAATATGGTGAAGTCCTTTATGGATATGGGAGCCAATACTATAAGCGTCAGCCTTGTAAATTCGCCGGCAAGACAGGCAAGTATTGATCAGATGTATGATTTTTTCAATGAGAACAGGAATGTATTTTCGGAGATGAGCCCACAGGTAGGTGTAAGCGGTACTATAAAGGTGGGAACTACCAAGTCCACAAGCACCACGGTAAGCGGTGTAAGCGAATACTACAGTAAGATGAAAAACTACAAGCTTGAAAAGGGAAGAAATCTCTCATATGCGGATATGATATCAAGGCAAAAAGTGGTCGTAATAGGCTATTATGTGGCTTTGAAGCTTTTCGGCTCACCGAAGGAAGCTTTGGGTCAGATTATAAAGATAAACGGTTCGGCGTTCACAGTCGTGGGTGTTGTGGAAAGGCAGGATAAAAAGCAGTTGTCGGCCAGAGGAAATGACGACTTTGCACTGATGCCTTACTCCACTGCAGGACAGTTAAACGGTACTTCGGTACCTGATACTTACACATTTGCTACTGTGGATACAAAGGTAAGTGATAAGGCTGTGACTCTTTTGAAAGATTTTTTAAAGACTATTTATACACAAAAGGAAACCTATTTTGTGGAGTCTATGAGCCAGATGCTTAGTGAAATAAATGTTCAGCTGGCGCTTATGAGTACCATTATAGGAGCTATAGCAGGTATATCACTCCTTGTGGCAGGTGTCGGCGTTATGAATATTATGCTGGTATCGGTAACTGAGAGAACCAGAGAAATCGGTATAAGAAAGGCGCTCGGAGCCAGAAAGGTGTTATAATGCAGCAATTTGTTATTGAGGCATTGGTTACAAGTACATTGGGAGGTTCTGTAGGTATCTTGCTTGGTTGTATAGTCAGTCCTACTATAGGCAGATTTATGGGAATGAGTTCGCCTGCAAACTTTAATGCGGTGCTTATTTCTTTCAGTGTATCTGTAGCTATAGGTCTTATATTCGGCTATATGCCTGCTATGAGAGCTGCAAGTCTTAATCCTATAGATGCGCTTAGAAGCGAATAAATTTTTACTCGGGGGAGCCCCCGAGTTTTTTATTTCAGTAAATATGTGATAAATTTGGCAGACATAGATGTTATATTGTGCTTTAGATAGTAAAATTTAATATAAATTATATTGGCTAATCTACTTATATAAGATATACTAAAGAAATGAAGAAATTTTTTTATACATTGTGGGTGTGTTTATACCCTATAATTATTTATTCGGCAGTACAGCTTATGATAATGATTGTGGCTATGGTTGCATTTATGGTGTCAGGAGTGACGGCCTATGATAAGCTGTTGGATTCGGTGATTCCGTATCTATTACCGCTTACCGCGGTGAGCGCCGTGATTACATTTGTACCTATGATACTGTTTTATTATTTCGATAAGAAAAAAGGCAGGGGCTTTACAGAGAGCAATGCAAAGCCTTTAGACTTTTTGATGGCTGCTTTAGGAGGAGCGGGAATTGCGATAGTACTCAATGTAATTATTGGCATCAGCGGACTTGCAAACTTAGATAAAAGTTTTATGGAAGTAAGCGAGGCTATATCAAGTCCGCCATTTCCTGTTATTTTGCTTTGTGCAGGTGTGATAGCTCCGATAATTGAGGAACTTATATTTAGAGGTTTGGTATTTAACCGAATAAAATACAATTACAATGCTGTAGCGGCAATAATTATATCCTCCATAGCATTCGGTATTTATCACGGAAATCTGACACAGGGTGTATATGCAACTCTTCTGGGACTTTGTCTGGCATATGTATACAATAAGACCGGGAACCTGCTTGTGCCTATATGTATACATATAAGTGCGAATGTGATAGTGAATTTTTATGGTAAGCTCAGTGAGAACTTTGATACGGTAACGAAGTTTTTGGAGTCGGCAGCGATATTTATGGTGGTTCTATTGCTTTGTCTGATATTTGCCATAATAGGAATTATATATTTTATAAGAAGAAAGGTTAAACAATGAAAGTTTTAAGTATAGCGGTACCTTGCTTTAATTCCGCGGAGTATATGAGAAAGTGCATAGATTCTTTGCTTGTGGGTAAGGATGATGTGGAGATACTTATTGTCAATGACGGTTCAAATAAGGATGATACGGCCAAGATTGCCGATGAGTATGAGAAGAAGTATCCTACCATATGTAAGGCGATACACAAGGAAAACGGCGGACACGGTGATGCCGTTATGTTCGGCCTTAGAGCTGCAACAGGTGAGTTTTTCAAGGTGGTTGACTCTGATGACTATCTGGATAAGAAGTCTTTTTTGGAAGTAATCAACAAGTTAAAAGAGTTTATCAGAGACAAAGAAAATATTGATATGCTGCTTTGCAACTTTGTGTATGATAAGGTGGGAGTAAAGAAGAAAAAGGTAATGACTTACAAGAGGAATTTACCTGTGAATAAGAAGTTTGAGTGGGAAGACATAAAGCCTTTCCATACAGGACAGTATATCCTGATGCACTCTGTAATATATAAAAGAGAGCTTTTGATTGAGAACGGGCTTGATTTGCCGAAGCATACATTCTATGTTGACAATATCTTTGTATATCAGCCTTTAAAGGCGGTGAAGGATATCTATTACATGGATGTCAATCTGTACAGATATTATATAGGCAGAGAAGATCAGTCTGTAAACGAGCAGGTTATGATCGGCAGGATAGACCAGCAGATAAGAGTGACCAAGCTTATGCTTGACGCCTTCAATCCTTATGATGTTGTCAATAAGAAGCTTAGGAAGTATCTTATAAGCTATCTTGAGATAATGATGGTAATATCTTCAATACTTGCCATTCTCTCAAAAGACGAGGAGAATATGAAAAAGAAAGATGAGCTGTGGAACTATCTTAAAGACCACAACCCGAGACTTTACAGAAGAATAAGGAGCGGTGCACTGGGTCAGGCTATGAACCTTCCGGGCAAGGTTGGAAGAAGTATTGCAGTAGCAGGATATAGAATAGCCAATAAACTTTACGGATTCAACTAAGTGTTTATAGGGGATTGCAGGGTGTAGAAAAACTTAAAAAAATTTAAAATAATGCTTGACATATAGTGGGATTTTTTATATACTTACAGAGCGTTGAACGCGACGGGATCTTAGCTCAGCTGGGAGAGCATCTGCCTTACAAGCAGAGGGTCACAGGTTCGAGCCCTGTAGGTCCCACTTTTTCATGCAAAGCATGAATTTAATATATGGCGATGTAGCTCAGTTGGCTAGAGCATACGGTTCATACCCGTAGTGTCGAGAGTTCGAATCTCCCCATCGCTATTTTTCCATTTTGTCCCGACCTATTTGTCGGGGCCTTTTTTATTGCAAATTTTAATATATATTAAAAAGCCGACATATAACATTATATTATAAGTCGGCTTATTTTTTAAAATTACTTTATCTCAAAACCGAAGTATCTTACTGCATTGTTAAATGAGATATTTTCTATAAGTTCTTTAAGTGCCTTGTCATCATTAGGATATTGTCCGCTCTCTACCCACTCACCTACAAGTCCACAAAGTATTCTTCTGAAGTAATCATGTCTGGTATATGAGAGGAATGAACGGGAGTCTGTAAGCATACCGTTGAAGTTACCGAAACATCCTAGAGCTGCAAGTGATTTCATCTGAGCTCTCATTCCCTCATAATGATCGTTGAACCACCAAGCTGAACCCTGTTGAACTTTGCCTATAGTGCTTGAGTCCTGGAAGCAACCTATGATTGTACCGATAGCGGCATCATCGTTAGGATTGAGAGAGTAAAGGATTACCTTCGGAAGCTCATCTGTTAGATTAAGAGCGTCCAAAAAGTTTGCAAGCTGATCTGCAGGAGCATATCCGCTGATAGAATCAAAGCCTGTATCAGGACCGAGCTTGTTAAACATTGCGGTATTGTTGTTTCTCTTACAACCGAAGTGCAGCTGCATTACCCAGTTAAGCCTGTGGTACTCTCTGCCAAGGAAAAGAAGCAGAGCGGTCTTATACTGATACTGTTCTGTAAGACTTATATCATCACCTGCAAGCTTCTTTTTCATTATTGCATCAATGGCGGCGTCATCAGCCGGGTAGTAATATACAAAGTCAACGCCGTGGTCTGAAACCGAGCAGCCGTTTTCGTTGAAGAAATCAAGTCTGTTTTTAAGAGCAAGCTTCAGACTTTCAAAGTCTTTTACAGATACACCGCTGACGCTTGAAAGCTTTTGTATATACTCATTGTAGTCTGTCTTTTCGATATTTGTAGCCTTATCAGGTCTCCAGGCAGGAAGTACACTAAATCCTAAATCGACTACTTCTCTAAGCTTGATATGCCACTCAAGAGAGTCTATAGGGTCGTCGGTTGTGCATATAACTTTTACATTTGAGCTTCTTATGATATTTCTTACGCTGAGTTCATCACTTGAGAGCTTTTCCTTTGTAAGGTTCCAAACTTCATCTGCGGTCTCAGGGCATAAATGACCTGTGTAGCCGAAGTATTTTTGCAGCTCAAGATGTGACCAGCTGTAGAGAGGATTACCTATAAGCTTAGGCATAGTGGCAGCCCATGCGTCAAACTTCTCTCTATCGGTAGATTCATTTCTGGTTATAAGCTTTTCAGGCACACCGTTTGATCTGATCTGACGCCATTTGTAGTGGTCACCTCCAAGCCAAACCTGTGTGATATTGTCAAATTTTTTGTCTTCATATATTTCCTGCGGATTGATATGACAGTGATAGTCAACTATCGGCATCTTTTCTGCGTAGTCATGATAAAGATGTTTTGCTGTTTTTGTATCAAGTAAAAAATCCTGATCCATAAAATTTTTCATGTTAACCTCCTTAGCCAAACGGCTGTATAAAGTAAAATTTATAAATAACTACATACAGTAGCCATATATCAATAAGTCTGCTTAGAAAAATTCTAAGCCTTAAAAGTATCTCTTTCAATAATCACAGGCTCAAATACTCTGATATTTTCAGGCGTTTGCCCGTCAAATACCTCTAAAAGAGTATTTACACTGTGACTGCAAAGATCAAAGAGCCTTGAGTCTACAGTGGTAAGTTCAGGGTATGAGACCTTTGAAAAAATCGAATTATCATATCCTATTATAGATAAGTCTTCAGGTACAGAAATATTATTTTGCTTTGCAAACTTCAGTGTAATCATTGCCAAGAAATCATCACTTGCAATTATACCGTCGGGGATAAAATTCTCCTCACTGAATTTAAAAAGTGCCGACAGAATACACTCTATATCGTTTTCCGTACATAAAAGATCGGCAAAAAGGGTACCTGAATGTTCGTACTCTTTACATACATTCATAAATCCGTCAAGTTTTCTTTTGGCGGACTGCGATGTGGAGTTATAAAGAAAAAGCAGTTTTCTTTTTCCGGCTTCATATAACATATTTGCACATTTTTTTGTAGCGTTAAAGTCGTCATAGTATGAGCAATATATGTTATCACCTTTTAAAGAGCCGTTTATCAAAAGTATAGGCAGGGATTTTGCAGTGGTTTTTATAAGATTTTTATTATCTCTTGAAGATATGTATTTTGAGCCTATCATAATGACGGCATCCACACTTTTTGAGATAAGTATATCCATATATTTTTTCAAATTCTTGGTATCATAGCCGCTGCAACACAAAAGTGAGTCGTACCCGTTTTTACGAAGCATTTTTTCAAAGCAGGACAATGCTCCGGCTACATAGATATCTGAAGGATCCGAGCAAAGTATACCTATAGTCTTCATAGTATTAAGTCCCAGGCCTCTTGCAAATACATTAGGAGTGAAGCCCAGCTCATCCACTATATCCAAAACCTTTTTTCTTGTTTTCTCACTTACCTTAGGGCTGTTATTGATGACTCTTGAAACCGTGGCTATAGAGACATTTGCCCTGTTTGCAATATCATATATATTCATAATCCTCCAAGACCGTACAGTAAAGTCTGTAAAAGTATAAATTCATAACTTTTACTATACAAGCATATCTGTGTCTTGACAAGCTGTAAAAATCCCTTGTATAATGCGATTGTAAACGCTTACATTTATTATAAGCTTAATACTGAAATTTGGCAAGGAGTAAGAGATGGATTATATCAAAATCAATGATTCGGATAATGTATGTGTGGCACTGAATGCATTGAAGGCCGGAGAAAAAATCACTATAGGGAATGAAAGTGTGGTGACAAACAGTGATATTCCGGCAGGGCATAAGGTGGCATTAAAGGATATAGGTGCAGGTGAAGACATTATCAAGTACGGAAACAGAATAGGTCTTGCAAAGGAAGATATAAAGGCGGGAGACCACGTACATACACACAATATAAAGACGGCTCTTGGAGATCTTTTGGAATACAAGTATGTTCCGAAGATAAAGGAGATAAAAGAGACGGCCCATGAGAGCTTTATGGGATTTAGGAGAGCAAACGGCAAGGTGGGAGTAAGAAATGAGATATGGATTATTCCGACTGTGGGTTGTGTCAACAATATAGCACAGGCTATTGAAAGAAGAGCAAAGTCTCTTATAAGGGGAAGCGTTGAGGATGTTATAGCATTTGTACACCCGTACGGTTGCTCACAGATGGGAGATGATCAGGAGAATACAAGAAAGATTCTTGCTGATATGATAAATCATCCTAATGCCGGCGGTGTGCTTGTACTTGGACTTGGTTGTGAAAACTCAAATATTCCTGTGTTGAAGGACTATCTTGGAGATATAGATGAAAGCAGGGTAAAGTTCCTTATCTCACAAGAGGTGGAAGATGAGATAGAAACAGGACTTTCACTTATAGAAGAACTTATAAACAATATAGCCGATGAAAAGAGAGAAGAAATAGATGCAAGCGAGCTTATTATCGGAATGAAATGCGGAGGTTCGGACGGACTTTCAGGTATTACGGCAAATCCTATAGTAGGAGAGTTCTCAGATATCCTTATTTCAAAGGGTGGAAGTACAATACTTACAGAGGTACCTGAGATGTTCGGAGCGGAGACGCTTCTTATGGAGAGGTGTAAGGACAGAGAGACTTTTGAAAAGACTGTGGCTCTTATAAATGATTTTAAGATGTATTTTAAAAATCATAATCAGACTATATATGAAAATCCTTCGCCGGGAAATAAGGCAGGCGGTATATCTACACTTGAGGACAAGTCACTCGGATGTACACAGAAGTCGGGAAGTGCAAAGGTGGTTGATGTGCTTTCTTATGGCGAAACTTTAAAGACAAAGGGCTTAAATTTGCTCTCTTCACCGGGAAATGACCTTGTTGCGGCTACAGCTCTTGCAATGAGCGGTGCACATATAGTATTATTCACCACAGGAAGAGGAACACCATTTGCGTCGCCTGTACCGACTTTAAAGATTGCCACCAATTCAAGACTGGCAAAGGCTAAGGGAAACTGGATTGATTTAATGCAGGCAGGATGATAGAAGATAAGTCAAAGGACGAGTTGGCAAACGATTTATTCAAATTGGTATTGGAGGTTGCAAGTGGTAAGAAGGTGAAGTCTGAAATCGCAGGATTCCATGACTTTGCAATCTTTAAACAGGGAGTAACGCTTTAATGAAAATAAATCGCACAACAGAAAGAAGTGTAAAGATACTTGAGCTTGTAGCCAAGGCAAATGACGGACTTGATATGGATGAAATCTGTGAGAAACTCGTTATACCGAGGACAAGTTGCTATGATATTTTGGTGACTTTGGTACATATGGGAATGCTTGAGGTAAGTACAGGTATAAAGAGAAACTATAAGATAGGGTTGAATGCATACAGGATCGGAATGAGCTATACAAATAACAGAAATATATCTGAGATTATAGATCCTGCACTGAAGGAGCTGTCAAAGGAACTGAAAAAGACCTGTTTTTTCGGAGTATTGGAAGGGACAAAAATTGTGTATATATCAAAGTTTGAACCTGAGAATCCGATAATAACCACAGCCACCATAGGAACAAGAAATCCGGTATACAGCACTTCTTTGGGTAAGGCGATATTAAGCACAATGAGTGATGAACAAATAAGGGAGATAACAAAAGACATCGAGTTTAAGCAGGCTACAAGATTTACACTTAAAGGCGTGGATGAGCTGATTGAAAACATAAATATTGTAAGGAGCAGAGGTTTTGCACTTGATGAGAGAGAGGTGGAAGAGCATATGGAATGTGTCGGAGTACCTGTCTTCAATGAAAAAAGAGAGTGCATAGGTGCCATATCGGCGTCAAGTCTTTACAGAAAAGATGAGGACTATATTGCTCTTGGAAATACACTGAAAGAAAGAGCTTTTAAAATATCAAAATCTTTAGGCTATATGCCTTGACAAGACTTGGAAAGTTAATTACAATCAAATTATCGCAAATATGAATACAGATTCGTATATACGAATAATATAAAATTGTAAAAGTTATATTATTATGGAGGTTGAAATGAGAAAAGAACAGGTTCTTACAAGAATGAAAGAAGATTGTTTGGTTGCCGTTGTTCGCGCGAAGAACAAGGAGCAGGGCGAGAAGGTAATAGATGCTATAGTTGCAGGCGGCATCAATTTTATCGAGATTACAATGACTATGGATGAGGGCAATCCTGTAGAGTTCATACAGTTTATGGCTGATAAGTACAGAAATAACGACAAGGTGGTTATAGGTGCAGGTACCGTGCTTGACCCTGAGACGGCAAGAGCGGTAATCCTTGCAGGTGCAAACTATGTGGTAAGTCCGGGACTTAACGTAGAGACAATCAAGCTCTGCAACAGATACAGAATTCCTATGCTTCCGGGTGTTATGTCACCTACAGAGGCTATTACAGCACTTGAAGCAGGATGCGATATTATAAGGTATTCCCGGGAAATGTTGTAGGACCGGGTGCAATAAGCTCATTTAAGGGACCTCTTCCACAGGGAGATTTCATGCCGAGCGGCGGTGTGGACGTTGACAATGTAGACAAGTGGATTAAGGCGGGTGCTTGTGCGGTAGGTACAGGTTCATCGCTTACAAAGGGAGCAAAAACAGGAGACTTTGCGGCGGTAACTGCAAAGGCAAGAGAGTTCGTAGAGGCTGTAGCGGCAGCAAGAAAATAGTATTGGAGAAATTATGGCAAAGATAGTTACAATGGGAGAGATAATGCTCAGATTATCAACTCCGAACAATGAGAAGTTTATTCAGGCGGATGAGTTCGATATCAACTATGGAGGCGGTGAGGCAAATGTTGCCGTTTCACTTGCAAACTATGGACATGAAGCGGATTTTGTAAGTGCGTTACCTAAGAATCCTATAGGTGATGCGGCTATTGCAACTCTTCGCAAGTATAATGTAGGAACGAAGCATATATCAAGAAGCGGTGAGAGAGTGGGTATCTACTTCCTTGAAACAGGTTCAGCGATGAGAGCTTCAAATGTAGTATATGACAGAGCACATTCTTCTATTTCTACAGCTAAGGTGGATGAATTTGACTTTGATGAGATTTTCAAAGATGCGGATTGGTTCCATTTTACAGGTATTACACCTGCAGTTTCAGACAGTGCGGCAGAGCTTACAGAGGCTGCTCTTAAGGCTGCCAAGAAGGCCGGAGTTACAGTATCTGTAGACCTAAACTTCAGGAAGAAACTCTGGTCATCAGAGAAAGCAAAGAAAATAATGACAAATCTTATGCAGTATGTAGATGTATGTATCGGTAATGAAGAGGACGCCGAGAAGGTTCTCGGATTTAAGCCGGGCAACACAGATGTTACAGCAGGAGAACTTGAGCTTAACGGATATGTGGATATCTTCAATCAGATGTGTGATCAGTTTAAGTTTAAATATGTTATAAGCTCACTTCGTGAGAGCTTCTCAGCTTCTAACAATGACTGGTCTGCTTGTATCATGGACGGAAGCACAAGAGAGTTCTATCACTCAAAGAAATACCATGTAACTCCGATCGTAGACAGAGTCGGCGGCGGTGATTCATTTGCAGCAGGAGTTATCTGCGGACTTTGCGATAAGAAAGACTTTAAGTCGGCACTTGAATTTGCTGTAGCGGCTTCAGCACTTAAGCATACAATCCCGGGAGATTTCAACCTTGTAACAAGAGAAGATGTTGAGAGCCTTGCAGGCGGAGACGGCTCGGGTAGAGTACAAAGATAATCAAAGTTTATATGTATTTTCCTATAAAAAGGAGTCGGCGAGTTGCCGGCTCTGTTTTTATTGGATCTTTCTCTTTTTTAGTGTCACTTCTGTGACATATATTCATGTTGAATAACTATATTCCCTACAGTTTCAGTATTACTTAATGATGATTAGATAATCAATGGAGAAGTGGTTAGAGTATATCTTCGGAGGATTAAGAGTTTTTATGAAAATATGACAATGTATGTCCGGTTATTGTGATATAATAATTATAGGAGATGTTAAGACGATGAAAGATAATAGGCTGTTTAGGATACTATATTATATTCTGGAAAAGGGAAAAGTCACAGCAAGCGAACTTGCTGATAAATTTGAGGTATCAGTCAGAACAATTTATAGAGATATTGACTCTATCAGTAGTGCCGGTATTCCCATCTATGCGTTGCAAGGAAAGGGCGGCGGAATAGAAATTGCTGAGGATTTTGTGCTTAGTAAATCATTGCTGTCTGAAAATGAGAAACAGCAAATTATGTCAGCTCTTCAAGGATTGGATAATACCGCAATACAGCATGAGAATGAGCTTCTAACAAAACTTTCCGCACTCTTTAAAATGAAAAATACCGGTTGGATAGAGGTTGATTTTAATAATTGGCAAAACAATAAGCTGTATGAACAAACGTTTAATGATATTAAATCTGCAATTTTAAGTAAAAACATTATTTCATTCACATATTTTAGCAGTAATGAAAAAGAAACAAGTAGAAGAGTTAAACCCGTTAGACTACTTTTCAAGAGTCAGGACTGGTATCTATATGCTTTCTGTTTACTTAGAAATGATTTTAGATATTTCAAATTGTCCCGTATAAAGAATTTAGAAATCTATACTGAAAAGTTTGATGACAGCTTTGAAGATGCAATTCTCAAGAAAGAAATGCCACACGAGAACACGGTGCATATAAAAGTTAAGTTTGATCGTAAAGTTGCTTTTCGAGTATATGATGAGATAAACGGAGAAATCATAGAAGATAATGATGGAAATTTATATTCAGAAATAGAAATAACGAATGACTATAACCTATACAATTATATTTTTTCTTTCGGAGATGGAGCGGAAGTATTAGAACCGAAAGAGATACGAATGCAGATTAAAGAAATGATAAATAAAATGGCAGAAAAAAATATAATATGACAAATGGTGTCAAGTATCCTCCTGTATAATAAAATTAACCAAATGTAAAGGGAGGACCTGATAATGAAATATGAGTGGAGAAAACAAGAAAAGAATATTTATGGCGTAAAGCAAAAACCTGTCTTTGTAGAAGTGCCAAAGCAAAAATTTATTTTGGTAAAAGGTAAAGGCAATCCGAATGAAGTAGATTTTTCAGATAGAATATCCACTTTATATTCTCTTGCTTATGCCATTAAAATGTTGTTTAAAAATTCAATGAAAAATAAAACTGATAACGAGATTGCAGATTTTACGGTATATCCACTAGAGGGATTTTGGAAAAAAGTAAATGGAGAAGAGCTTGATAAAAATAAACTGGAATACACATTGATGATTAAACAACCTGATTTTATTACACAAGAGATATTCACAAAGGCGCTTGAGAATATAAAAAAGAAAAAGCCTAACGCATTGTATGATGAGATGAGTTTTAGAGAAATAGAAGAAGGTAAATCCATTCAGATTTTACATGCCGGAAGTTATGATGATGAGCCAAAATCATTTGAACAGATGAATGAATTTGCAAGAAAAACTTAATCTTAGAAGAATAGGTGATTTTCATAAAGAAATATACTTAAGCAATAAAAAAACAGAACATCGGAAGAAAAAAACAAAAAAACCATATTAAGATATTCAGTTGAATAGTAGGAATTTGTTGTACCAAGACCAACGACAAAAAAATGATTTAATGACTACTGCTAAGGGAAACTATGAAAAGTTATATGTAAATGATACAGAAATATAATGTAATATATTTTTTTATATCACGGTGATAATTTTTCTGAAACAATAAGCCTATAATGTTCCATCACTTAATCCCTCTCATAGATGTTTTATCGACTCCTCAAAAACTTAATGTATGACCGTTTGAAAAGTCATCTTCGCTTTGTTCCAAAAAGTCTGTATAGTTCATATTTACTTGTTAATTTATTATATAAGTCAATGCTCATAACAGCTAAGTCACCTCGACCGTTTTTGGTAATAAATAAAAGTTGAAAAGTTTGAAATATTATATTGACAAAAAAATAACAATATAGTATCATTTAACTATGTTAAAAAAATAACGAAATATATTTTATTATGTCGGAGGAAATATGGCAGATAAGAATTTTATTGTGGATAATATCGACAATTTGAGCGTCAAAATGAAAGAGTTGAAAGAGGCTCAGAGAGAATTTGCGACCTATTCTCAGGAACAGGTGGATAAGATTTTCTACGAGGTGGCTATGGCTGCCAACAAGGCGAGATTTGAGCTTGCAAAGATGGCTGTAGAAGAGACGGGGATGGGCGTCTTGGAAGATAAGGTTATAAAAAACCATTATGCGGCAGAGTATATCTATAACGCATATAAGGATACAAAGACCTGCGGTGTGATTGAAGAGGACGATATATTCGGAATAAAGAAAATAGCCGAGCCTATAGGCGTTATAGCTGCCGTTATTCCTACCACAAATCCTACATCAACAGCTATATTTAAAATACTTTTGGCACTTAAGACAAGAAACGCCATTATCATAAGTCCACACCCGAGAGCAAAAAACTGTACAAACTATACTGCAAAATTTCTTTTGGAAACGGCTGTAAAAGCAGGTGCGCCAAAGAACATAATAGGTTGGATCGATGTGCCTTCACTTGAACTTACAAATGAAGTAATGCATGAGGCCGATATCATACTTGCTACAGGCGGTCCGGGAATGGTTAAGTCGGCTTACTCATCAGGAAAGCCTGCAATAGGTGTAGGTGCCGGAAATACACCGGTTATCATCGATGAAACGGCAGATATCAAGATGGCTGTAAATTCAATAATTCATTCAAAGACATTTGATAACGGAATGATCTGTGCTTCAGAGCAGTCTGTCACAGTGATGGAGAGCATATATAATGAAGTAAAGAAAGAGTTCGCTTACAGAGGCTGTTATTTCCTGAAGAAAGATGAGCTTGATAAGGTCAGAAAGACTATAATTATAGGCGGTTCTTTGAATGCAAAGATAGTAGGACAGCCTGCATATAAGATTGCAGAGAAGGCAGGAGTAAGCGTACCTGAAAACACAAAGATTCTTATCGGTGAAGTGGAATCTGTAGATATAAGTGAAGAGTTTGCACATGAGAAGCTTTCACCTGTACTTGCAATGTATAAGGCAAAGACATTTAATGAAGCTGTTGCAAAGGCTGAAAGACTTGTTGCGGACGGCGGTTACGGTCATACATCAGGTATATATATAGATGTTAATGAAAAAGAGAAGCTTAATATACATCAGAATGCAATGAAGACTTGCAGAATTCTTGTAAATACACCTGCATCACATGGCGGTCTTGGAGATTTGTACAACTTTAAGCTTACACCTTCACTTACACTTGGCTGCGGTTCATGGGGTGGAAACTCCGTTTCGGAGAATGTAGGCGTTAAGCATCTTATAAATATAAAAACTGTAGCACAAAGGAGAGAGAACATGTTGTGGCTTAGAACTCCTGAAAAGGTATATTTCAAGAGAGGCTGTCTGCCTGTAGCACTTGACGAGCTTGGAACTGTAATGCATAAAAAGAGAGCATTTATTGTAACAGATACATTCCTCTATAAGAACGGATATACGGATGTTATAACAAACAAGCTTGATGAGATGGGTATAAGATATTCATGCTTCTTTGATGTGACTCCGGACCCTACACTTCAGTGTGCAAGAGAAGGTGTGAAGGCGATGACAGCTTTTGAGCCTGATGTAATCATAGCACTTGGTGGCGGTTCGGCTATGGATGCCGCAAAGATAATGTGGGTAATGTATGAGCATCCTGAAGTCAACTTTGAAGATATGGCAATGGACTTCATGGATATCAGAAAGAGAGTATATAAGTTCCCTAAGATGGGTGAGAAGGCATATTTTGTGGCAATACCTACATCATCAGGTACAGGTAGTGAGGTTACTCCTTTTGCCATCATTACAGATAAAGATACAGGAATAAAGTGGCCTATAGCTGACTATGAAATCCTCCCGAATATGGCAATCGTTGATGTAAACAATATGATGGATCAGCCTAAGGGACTTACTGCAGCATCGGGAATTGACGTTCTTACCCATGCTCTTGAGGCATATGTATCTATAATGGCTACAGATTATACGGACGGACTTGCTCTAAGAGCGATGAAGCTTGTATTTGATTATCTGCCTTCAGCATATGAAACGGAAGTGCGAATCCGATTGCAAGAGAGAAGATGGCTGACGCTTCATGTCTTGCAGGTATGGCTTTTGCAAATGCATTCCTTGGAGTAAACCATTCAATGGCACATAAGCTCGGTGCATTCCACCATATAGCACACGGACTTGCAAATGCGGTAATACTTACAAGGGTTATGAGATACAATGCATCTGATGTTCCTACAAAAATGGGTACCTTCCCGCAGTATGAATATCCTAAGGCAAAGGCAAGATATGTTGAGGCTGCAAAGTACTGTGGTGTAACCGGAAAGAATGATGACGAGATATTTGAAAACTTTATAAAGAAAATAGAAGAGTTGAAGAAATTTATAGGGGTTAAAGAGACAATAGCACTCTACGGAGTAGAAGAAAAATACTTCTTAGACACATTGGACGAGATGAGTGAGCAGGCATTCAACGATCAGTGTACTGCTGCAAATCCGAGATATCCGCTTATAAGCGAGATCAAAGAGCTGTATTTGGACGCTTATTACGGCAGATAATACCTATTGGAAAGGAGATTGATTATGGATTTGACAAACAAAAAGCTTATTGTAGAGAGAAAGCATAAGAAAGTATATGAAACAAATGACTGCATTATAAAGGCATTCAGCGGCGAGCATCCAAAGTCCGATGTATTTAATGAGGCACTCAATCAGGCAAGAATAGAAGAGACGGGGCTTAATGTTCCGAAGGTGCTTGCCGTAGAGGCGATGGATGACGGATGGGCAATCATAATGTCAAAGAAAAACGGAAAGACATTGAAAGAGATTATGGAGTCCGACAAGGACAATATAAGAAAGTATATGGATATGTTTGTGGATATTCAGCTTGATATAAACTCAAAGTCGTCACCGCTTCTTAACAGAATGAACCTTAAATTCAGCAGGCAGATAAATGAGTTGAAGGAACTTAATGCAACCATAAGATATGAGCTTTTAACCAGACTTGACGGAATGAAAAAGCATACAAAGATTTGTCACGGAGATTTCAATCCAAGCAATGTACTTGTGGGAGAAGACGGAGAGGTATCAATAATCGACTGGTCTCACGCCACTCAGGGAAATGCGGCGGCTGATGCTGCAAATACTTATCTGCTCTTTGCACTTACAGATAAGAATCTTGCAGATATGTATATGGATATTTACTGTGAGAAATCCGACACCGCAAAGCAATACGTACAAAAGTGGCTTTCAATAGTTGCGGCACAGAGATTGTCCAAACATATAGAAGCCGAGAAAGAAATGCTGATGCAGTATATTGACGTGGTGGATTATTTATAGAAGTGATTTCGGAGTGAAAAAGTGATAAACAAGGGATTGTATATGATTTTATAATTGTATACAATCCTTTTTTGTGCTATTATAGGTACTCATATAATGAAAGGAATAAAGGTAAAATATTATAAATGAATGAGGGAGTAACATCATCAAATTTCAGAATAGATGCAAACGAGAGGAGAAAAAAGATAATAGGCGTGTCTGTAACAGGTATTGTCACAAATCTGTTTCTGGGCATTTTAAAGGCCGTGCTTGGCGTATTGTCAGGATCCGTTGCACTTGTCAGCGACGCTTTAAATAATATAACGGATTCGTCATCGTCACTTATCACTATAATAGGTACAAAGCTTGCAGGTAAAGCACCTGACAAACAGCATCCTTTCGGACATGGCAGAACCGAGTACCTGACAAGCCTTTTGATAGGCGGTATCGTATTTTTGACAGGTTTTCAGTCACTTATAAGTTCGGCTAAGGCCGTATTTCATAAAGAAGAGATGAGTACCGGTGTTGTGACTGTGATAATAATTATTGCAACAATTGTGGCTAAAATAATATTGGGGACATATACACAAAACAGCGGAATAAAGTACAATTCAGGTGCGCTGCAAGCTTCAGGTGCGGATGCCAAAAATGATGCAATAGTATCTGTGGTGACACTTATTTCTACAGTTGTATACATATTTACAAAGATTTCAATAGACGGTATTGCCGGAGTTATCATATCACTTTTTATATTGAAGGCGGCATATGACATACTCTCCGATACAATAAAGAAACTTCTCGGTGAGAGAGTGGACGGAGATATGGTAAGAGGCATAAAGGAGATAGCAAGGAGTACTGAAGGTGTTATAAATTGCTTTGACCTTATATTAAATGACTACGGTCCCGACTTTTATACCGGTTCCATCAATGTTGAAATCGAGGACAACAGAAGCATAGGAGAGATGTATCCTATCTTACATGAGGCGCAGACAAAGATTTATGACAAGTATAATGTATTCTTAGTGTTCGGATTTTATGCGGTAGATGTAAAAGATGAGAGATATAAAAAGATAAAGGCATTACTTCAAAACTATAAGGACAGTGAAAGACATATCATCAACTATCATGGAATAGTGATTGATGAAAAAGATATGACTATATACTGTGATATTACCAAAGATTTTGATATTGTGCCGGAAACTATTATAGAAGATGTGAACAGAATATTGAAAGCGCAATTCCCGCAGTACGACATACATGTGAATATAGATACGGAATTCACAGGAGAATAGTTAAATTTCAGACAATAGGCGGTGTACAGATGATTTTGTACACTGTCTATTATTTTTTTAATATTAAATTTATTGCAATGTATATATTAAGTATTTTAAAAACACAAAAAGTACATGAAAAAACTTAAAAATAGATTTATCTTTTAGTATACTCTTCAAAGTTAGATATAGCTAACCCAACCAATAATATAGTACTTAAATGCAAAGGGGAGAGTTTTTACAATAGTATTTAGTCATAGTTGCAGTATAACATTATGATTTAAATACTTTTTTGTAGTGCAACTTTCCTTTATTTAAGTAAAAAAGTTAGAGGCCACTAACCAAAATGCAATAGGAGATTTATGAAAAGAAAGCTTATTTTTAATGTAGGAGTCGGTGCACTTAGCATATTGATGGCTACAACACAGGTTACACCTGCTTTTGCCAGATCGTGGAAGAGGGAGCAGAGCGGCTGGAGTTATATAAACGACAACGGTGCCAAGGCCGTTGGGTGGACAAAGACTCCAAGCGGATGGTACTACCTGGATACTGCAGGTCTTATGAAGACAGGCTGGTTGCAGGATGTTGACGGAAAGTGGTATTTTTTGGATACTGCTAAAGGTATACAAGAGGGCAAGATGCTCACAGGGTGGAATTGGATAGACGGATATTGCTATTATTTCGACATTCAAAGCGGAGCTTTGCTTGTAAATACCACAACACCTGACGGTTACAAGGTAAATGCTGACGGCAAGAGGGAAAAAGACGGCAAGGTTATGTTCTCACAGGGTAAAGGACATTTATCAGCCTCAGGTATAGTCGGAAATAATACAAATCAGTCAGCGGCAAAAAAGAGTGGCGCAGGTTCAAAGAGCGGTTCACGAGGAAAATCGGAAAGTTCACGAGGCGGCGGTTCACGAGGAGGATCGGGCAGCTCACAAGGAAGTGCTTCACATGGCGGCACAGGCAGTTTGCAAGGAAGTGCTTCACAAGGCGGCACTGGCAGTTTGCAAGGAAACTCGGGCAAAAGTTCATTTGGTAACAGTGTAAGCCAAAACGGTTCCGATACAGCTAACGGGCAAACAAATAACGCAGGAAATAATAATACAGCAACTAACGGAACACAGGAAGGTAGTGTTAGCGGCGGACATTCGATAGGTGACGCGGGACATAGTGCCAATGCAGAAAATAATGTAAGCAGTATAGTAGAAAATGCGGGAGTTGATGCGACTTTAAACAATGAAGGTGCAACAACAAACCAAACAGGCAGTGAAGCCGCAAGCAATTCAGGAAACACCTCAAATAATGAGGCTTCAAATAACACAGGAAACACCTCAAACAGTGAGGCAACAAATAACACAGGAAACACCTCAAACAGTGAGGCAACAAATAACGCAGGAAACACCTCAAACAGTGAGACAACCAATAATACAGGAAACACCTCAAGTGCCGAGGGTTCAAATAACACAGAAATACCTCAAGTAGTGAGGCTTCAAATAACGATAAATTTGCATATGTAAATTATACAAAAAATGTTAATACGGATTTCGGTCAGTATGTAGTGGTTACATTCAAATACGGAACGATTGACAATTACAAGGTGCTTGTAGACGGTACGGATGTTACTTCAAGCATGACCAAGGTGGATGATGAAGGACATGTAGTAAAGTGGCTTTCAACCGTAAAAGATCCGTCGGCACTGCAGATAGTAAGTAAGGCTGATAATGATACTCAGGATATCAAACTTGCAGGCGGTGAGAGAAAGAATATAACAAATACATCTGTAAAGGCTCCGAAGTATGTACTGTCAAATGGTTCTATGACAAAGTTTGATTATCTGCTTGAAACATTTGACAATGAAGGTAAAGTAAGAAAAGATCCTGCAAAGACAACATTTACGTTACAGACTAAAAAGACCGATTCATCTACAGAAACAGTTCCTTCAAAGTACTATATACCTGTGACGGAGATAGATAATGTAGGAACGGGAAATATAAAGATAAAGCTTCAGCTTGAGAATGAGGAGCAGGAGGCTGGTTTGACGGACTTAACAATATAAAGCTCCTTAACGAGGATCACAATATTATAAATCAGAACCTTGTATACAATAAAAGCAAAGAAACAAAGTACGGCAAGGTCGGAGTTATAAATATTCCGCTTCCTCAAAATAATGCAAGGAGCAGAGGAGACTACTATGTAAGTGTAGGTTCTTCAAAGAATTCTAAAAGGGTAAGTCTTCCTATATCACTTGTAACCAAAACCGATTTCAAGGTGGTAAGAGACAGCTCTACACCGAATCCTAAGGTTGGCGGAGATATAAGATTTAAGATAGAGGATCCTAAGGGATTGCAGAGCTTCGGCAATGACTACGGTCTTGTTATGTATAAGGTGACACTTACAAAGCCCGACGGTTCCGTGATAGAGTTGCCTCATTATGACAGCTGGTACAATATAATGGGACTTATGCATATCAGCGGAACGGATAAGACATCAGGTAAGGTGTATACAGATGTAGCGGGAGTATATACGGCTACTATTTACGCCAAGGGCTATAAGACAATGACAAAGAAATTTGAAGTCTTAAACAGCGACGGTTCATCGGCTGCAACTACAGGTGATAAGGATTCGTCAAAGCCTGTTGATGCAATATCCACTCCTACAGTAAGTAAGACACATTCGGGAAACAGAGAGTCATCAAGTACTTCATCCGTAGTTATAGGAGGATACACAGGTTCATCAAGCTCAGGCAAGAAGGCGGACAGTGTATCGGGTGCTACGAAGAAGTCCGGAGGTAAGGCTGACGCCACATCAAGTGCAAGCGGAAGTATGATGATAAACGGATATTTACTTTATGACTATGACTTGCTTACAAATGCGATGGTTCTAAATGAAATCGGACTTAGAAGTAAGGATTCCGATGCGGTAATGAATTGGTGGTTTGACCAGACTCCTGAGGCGATAGTCGGAGATGACAAGGGAAAACTTTATGAGTTAAACAGCTTTGTAGATGCATATAAAGACGCAAGACTTGACGGAAATGTATTGACATTTGAAGATTATATAAAATCATCAGATGCAAAGACAAGAGAGATGGTAGGTAATGTAAAGAATGTGCTTGAGAACGGTAAGCTCGGTACGGTATATCGCTACGGAAATCTTGTGGGAGAGGCCGCACCTACATTTACAGGACTTACAGCCCCGGTTGCGGACAGCTTTACAATAACTACAGACAATGCCGACTTTATAAAGAATCTTAATTCAATAATGCTTGACGGTTCAGGTTCACCGCTTAGAAGCGACAACTATCTGAAGCAGTATGAGATAGGTGCGGACGGTAAGAGTATCATAATCTATAAGAGTGCATTCAACAAATATCTGAATCCTTTGGTAGGAAACATAAGATAGCACTTGATTCTACAGGTTTTGAGAAGATAGAGCTTGAACTGAATATAACGGATACATTTGAGAATATAGAGCTTACAGATGTAAGTGATAAGCATGAGACCGATTCGGCTGTAGTGATAAAGGCTGTTAAGGATGATGATCCTAAGAAGGGTGACTTCTTAAGTAAGCTTGGAAGCGTAAAGGTACAAAATCCTGACGGAACTATAAGAGATGTAATATCGGCATTTGCAGGCGGCAATACTTCAGATACGGTATATGATATAGCGGACGGAAAGATTACTCTTCGAGGAGGACTCTTTAAAAACGCCGGAGAGTATACAATCTATTTACTGTCAAGTGACGTAAACTACGCCGTGCAGTCTGTTAAGGTAAATATTGCACAGAAGGAAACTGCCGCACCGGTAACACCTGTAAGTCCTGTAACACCTGTAACTCCGGTAAGTCCTGTGACTCCTGTAACACCGATAACACCGGTTGCTCCTTCTACAGAAGAGGGTAAGGATGCGCCTAAGGCAAATACAGGTAAAAAGTCAAGCTCATTTATGTATGATATGCTTACTGTAAAGTTTGAAGGAATGAATGAAGGTGACCTTGAGAAGTATCTGAAAGCGATCACTGGTGTTAGTGTAAACGGAGAGGATTATGCTAAAGCAGGCATACTCGGATTCGGATATGGAAGCAATAAAGAGTTTAAGGCACATGATGATTCGGTCTATGGCGGTAAAGTAAGTCAGTTATCTGTAAAGGCAGGCAGCTTCACAGACAATAAGTTTGATTTTGTTGTAAAGGCTGAGGGCTATAAGGATTTGGTATTTACAATGAATGCTGACGGAAGTATCGTTAAAAACACTGTGCCTGTACCTGTAGTTCCAGCTGTTAATGATGTGGAAGTTGATAAGGTTGAAGTTACAAAGTATAACAATGCCGAGGTCTATGCGGTTACACTAAAGGGTGAGTCAGCAAAGATTGATGAGTTTATAGAAAAGCTTAACGCCATAGAAGTAAACGGCGTAAAGGTTGAAGAAGGTATTATATCAGTACTTGGCAGAGAATGTTTTGCAGTAGACAGTGACAATGTAATCTATATAAAGTCAAGGAAGATAAAGGGACTTGCAGACAGACTGGTATTTAAGGGAGACGGTATGGATGATTTAAGCTATACCACATCTTCACAGATATCTACACCGACTATAACAGGCTCTGAGATTAGGAGAGGCTATGACAATTATGTAAGATTGGCATTTGATGATACAAATAAACCTTTACTTAAGCTTTTCACGGAACTGATAAAGTCGGGAAAGGCTACAGTGACTGTAAACGGTGTTACTTATAACAAAGGTTATAATATAAGCAATACCGCTACATATAAGCTTTCATCAAATATGACTTTCGGATATACTCAGTTTATTGACCTTTCACTTGACGGATTCAATCAGACAAGCAATGAAGTGGTGATAAGCTCGGACAACTTTGATACAATCAGATTTAATGTAGAGGTATCTGAGAATGCTTCAGGTAACAGAAGAACAAGAAGAGACTTGAGCGCTTTTGAAAGTGCTACACCGTCCAATGCAAACAGATAAATAAAAAATCATGTCGACTCCATAGCGGGTCGGCATTTTTTATATAAAATACGACAAAGAACAAATGTTTGGGATTGACAGACGGAGCTTCTTTTTGTAAGATGAAAGTTGCACTATTGTAGGGATTTTTATGCCCTTTGATAGGTGCCCAGATAATGTAACTTGCCAAAAGGCTAAACTAAATGAAATGATTTTGCTATTATATCATAGAAAAATCTAAATTCATACCAGAAAAATATACAGGGGTGAAACGTCAATGGATAGAAGCAAGATGCGTCCGATAACTTCCGGAAAGAGCATGAGGATGAGTTTCCAGACACAAAAAGAAGTTCTGGAAATGCCGAACTTGATAGAGATACAAAAAGACTCATATCAATGGTTCCTGGATGCAGGTCTAAAGAAGTTTTTAGAGATATATTTCCTATAGAAGATTTTGCAGGACATTTTAGCCTCGATTTTGTCAATTTCAAGTTGGCAAGAGATGAAGTTAAATATTCCATAGAAGAGTGTAAAGACAGAGATACAACATACGCAGCTCCGCTAAAGGTGAAAATCAGACTTATAAATAAAGATAAGGACGAGATAAATGAGCACGAGATCTTTTTAGGAGATTTACCGCTGATGACTGATACCGGATCATTTGTAATAAATGGTGCAGAAAGAGTTATTGTCAGCCAGTTGGTTCGTTCACCGGGTATTTATTATACAATAGAACATGATAAGATAGGTAAAGAGTTGTTTATGTGTCAGGTCATCCCGAACAGAGGTGCATGGCTTGAGTACGAAACGGATTCAAACGACATTTTTTACGCAAGAGTGGACAGAACAAGAAAAGTTCCGATTACAGTACTTTTGCGTGCTTTCGGACTTGGAACAAACACACAGATTATAGATATGTTCGGAGAAGAGCCGAAGATTATGGCAAGCTTTGCAAAGGATCCTTCAGAGAATTATCAGGACGGTCTTTTGGAGCTGTACAAAAAGATAAGACCGGGTGAGCCGCTTTCGGTAGACAGTGCGGAAGGTCTTTTAAGGTCAATGTTCTTTGATGCCAGAAGATATGATTTGGCAAAGGTCGGAAGATATAAGTTCAATAAAAAGCTTCACTTTAAGAACAGAATTAAGGGACATACTCTTTCAAGAGATGTAGTGGATGAGAACACAGGAGAAGTGATTGCACAGGCTGAGACTGTAGTGGATGCAGATATCGCTACAGCCATTCAAAATGCCGCAATTCCTGCAGTGTGGGTACATGGAGTTGAGAGAGAAGTAAAAGTCCTTTCAAACTTGATGGTGGATATCGAAACCTATGTGCCTGAGCTTAGCGATCCTAAGTCGATAGGTATTACCGAACAGGTATATTATCCTGTACTTAAAAAGCTTATGGAAGAAAACGAAGGCGAAGAGCTTATAAAGGCAATCGAAAAGAGTGTCAACGAGCTTATTCCAAAGCATATAACAAAGGAAGATATCTTTGCTACAGTAAACTACAACATGCATATCGAAGAGCATATCGGCAGCAAGGATGATATCGACCACTTAGGAAACAGAAGAATAAGAGCGGTAGGAGAGCTGTTACAAACCAATATCGTATCGGTCTTACAAGAATGGAAAGAGTTGTAAGAGAGAGAATGACCACTCAGGACATAGACTCCATTACACCTCAGTCACTTATCAATATAAAGCCGGTAACAGCTGCGGTGAAGGAATTCTTCGGAAGTTCACAGCTAAGCCAGTTTATGGATCAAAACAATCCGCTTTCAGAGCTTACTCACAAGAGAAGACTTTCAGCTTTGGGACCGGGCGGACTTTCAAGAGAGAGAGCCGGATTCGAGGTTCGAGACGTTCATTATACTCACTACGGAAGAATGTGCCCTATCGAGACACCTGAAGGACCGAACATCGGACTTATCAACTCACTTGCAAGCTTTGCAAGAGTAAATGAGTACGGATTTGTAGAAGCTCCTTATCGTGTGGTGGATAAGTCGACAGATCCTTTAAACCCTATAGTAACGGATGATGTTGTATATCTTACAGCGGATGAAGAGGACAACTTCACTGTAGCACAGGCGAATGAGCCGCTTGATGCTGAAGGACATTTTGTACACAACAATGTATCAGGTCGTTACCGTGACGAGACTTCAGAGTTTGCAAAGAAAAATATAGATTTGATGGACGTATCACCGAGAATGGTGTTCTCGGTTGCTACAAGTATGATTCCTTTCCTTGAAAACGATGATGCGAATCGTGCACTTATGGGATCAAACATGCAAAGACAGGCTGTTCCTCTTATGATTACCGATGCTCCTGTAGTAGGTACCGGAATGGAGACCAAGGCTGCAGTCGACTCTGGTGTATGTGTGGTTGCAAAGAATTCGGGAACGGTAACGGAATGTTCATCAGATAAAATTGTTATAAAAAGAGATGACGATGCGGTACTTGATACATATAAGCTTATCAAGTTTGCAAGAAGCAACCAGTCAAACTCTTATAATCAAAAGCCTATAGTATTTAAGGGCAACCATGTAAATGCAGGTGAGGTTATTGCAGACGGTGCTTCCACATACAACGGTGAAATAGCCCTTGGAAAGAACCCTCTTATCGGATTCATGACATGGGAAGGATATAACTACGAGGATGCCGTACTCCTCAGTGAAAGACTTGTAGAGTACGATGTATATACATCTATTCATATCGAGGAATACGAGTGTGCGGCAAGAGAAACAAAGCTTGGACCTGAAGAGATTACAAGAGATGTACCGGGAGTCGGTGATGACGCTCTTAAAGACCTTGATGAGAGAGGTATTATAAGAATCGGCGCCGAGGTAAGAGCCGGAGATATTCTTGTAGGTAAGGTTACTCCAAAGGGAGAGACCGAGCTTACAGCGGAAGAAAGACTGCTTCGTGCAATCTTCGGTGAGAAGGCAAGAGAAGTAAGAGATACTTCACTTAAGGTACCGCACGGTGCATACGGCGTCGTTGTTGATGCAAAGGTATTTACAAGAGAAGCCGGAGATGAATTGGCTCCCGGGTGTTACACAGAATGTAAGAATTTATATAGCACAAAAGAGAAAGATTTCAGTCGGTGATAAGATGGCGGGACGTCACGGTAACAAGGGTGTTGTTTCCAGGGTATTGCCTGTAGAAGATATGCCTTTCCTTCCGAACGGTAGGCCGCTTGATATCGTGCTTAACCCTCTGGGTGTGCCTTCACGTATGAACATCGGACAGGTGCTTGAGATTCACCTTTCACTTGCGGCAAAGGCACTTGGATTTAATGTTGCAACTCCTGTCTTTGACGGTGCAAACGAGAATGACATTATGAACATGCTTGAAGTGGCTAATGACTATGTCAATACCGAGTGGGACAGCTTTGAAGAAAAGTATAAGGATGTATTGGAGCCTGAAGTTATAGATTACCTCGGTTCACATCTTGAGAACAGAAAACTTTGGGAGGGCGTTCCTCTTTCAAGAGACGGTAAGGTAAGACTTCGTGACGGTAGAACCGGAGAGTACTTTGACAGCCCTGTTACAATAGGTCACATGCATTATCTTAAGCTCCACCACATGGTAGATGATAAGATCCATGCCAGATCTACAGGTCCTTATTCACTTGTTACACAGCAGCCGCTCGGCGGTAAAGCGCAGTTCGGCGGACAGAGATTCGGAGAGATGGAGGTTTGGGCACTTGAGGCATATGGTGCTTCATACACCTTGCAGGAGATTCTTACCGTAAAATCCGATGATGTTACAGGACGTGTAAAGACTTATGAGGCTGTAATCAAGGGTGAGAATATACCTGATGCAGGCGTTCCTGAGTCATTTAAGGTACTTCTAAAAGAGCTTCAGTCACTTGGACTTGATATAAGTGTCCTCGGTGAGAACGGCGAGGAAGTGGAGCTTAAGGAAAATACCGAGTATGCCGATTTAAGTATACACTCTATTATAGAGGGTGAGAGCAGACACCACGGCAAAGACGAGTTCAAAGATGCAGGATATAGTGAGCAGGTAGTAAAGGATGGAGAGTTTGTATCGGTTGATGAGGCAGGCGATTCACAAGAAGATGTAGATGCTGACTATGAAGGTGCAGGCGATACAGGAGATGATTCTCCTTATAATGAAGAGCCGTATGATGATGCAGATAACTTTGACGAGTAATCTTTAGACACTGAATACTGAAACCGCCCCGTATCAGGGGCGGCATAAAATAAATGAAGTCGATTTATCGTTTTATATAGAAGGGAGCAATTTTATGCCTGAAAACAATGATGCTTATCAGCCAATTTCTTTTGACGCAATCAAGATTGGTTTGGCTTCTCCTGAAAAAATACTACAGTGGTCTCACGGTGAGGTTACAAAGCCTGAGACTATCAACTATAGGACATTAAAGCCGGAGAGAGACGGTCTGTTCTGCGAAAGAATATTCGGACCGAGCAAGGATTGGGAATGTCATTGTGGTAAATACAAGAAGATACGCTACAAAGGCACAGTCTGTGACAGATGTGGAGTAGAGGTAACAAAATCCAGCGTGCGTAGAGAGCGTATGGGTCATATAAAGCTTGCAGCTCCGGTATCACATATCTGGTACTTTAAGGGTATTCCTTCAAGAATGGGTCTTATCATGGATATAGCACCTCGTATCTTGGAGAAAGTATTGTACTTTGCATCATATATAGTACTTGACGGAGGAGATACACCTCTTAACTATAAGCAGGTGCTTTCGGAAAGAGAGTACAGAGATGCAATCGAAAGCTACGGTTACGGCTCATTCAGAGCCGGCATGGGTGCAGAGAGCATCTTGGAAATACTTAGCAATATCGACCTTGAAAAAGAGTCTGAAGAGCTTAGAGAAGCATTGGTGGATGCAACCGGACAAAAAAGAGCAAAGATTATTAAGAGACTTGATGTAGTGGAGGCTTTCAGAAGCTCAGGAAATAAGCCGGAGTGGATGATACTTACAAATGTGCCTGTAATACCGCCTGATATCAGACCTATGGTGCAGCTTGACGGAGGCAGATTTGCAACAAGTGACCTTAATGATTTATATAGAAGAATTATAAACAGAAACAACCGTCTTGCAAGACTCTTGGAGCTTGGTGCCCCTGATATCATTATCAGAAACGAAAAGAGAATGTTACAGGAAGCTGTAGATGCTCTTATAGATAACGGCAGAAGAGGAAGACCTGTTACAGGTCCGGGAAACAGAGCGCTTAAGTCACTTTCGGATATGTTAAAGGGTAAGCAGGGACGTTTCCGTCAGAACCTCCTCGGAAAGCGTGTTGACTATTCGGGAAGATCCGTTATCGTAGTAGGACCTGAACTTAAGATATATCAGTGCGGTCTGCCGAAAGAGATGGCTATTGAGCTGTTTAAGCCTTTTGTAATGAAAGAGCTTGTAGAAAAGGGTACCGCACACAATATAAAATCCGCCAAGAAGATGGTAGAGAGAATGCAGACTGAAGTATGGGATATCCTTGAGGACGTTATCAAAGAGCATCCTGTAATGCTCAACAGAGCGCCTACACTTCACAGACTCGGTATTCAGGCATTTGAGCCGGTACTTGTAGAGGGTAAGGCTATCAAGCTTCATCCGCTTGTATGTACCGCTTTCAACGCCGACTTCGACGGTGACCAGATGGCTGTCCATTTGCCTCTGTCAGTTGAGGCTCAGGCCGAGTGCAGATTCTTACTTCTTTCACCGAATAACCTCCTTAAGCCTTCAGACGGTGGACCTGTTGCCGTACCTTCACAGGATATGGTTCTCGGTATCTACTATCTGACACAGGAAAGACCGGGAGCAAAGGGAGAAGGTAAGTTCTTTAAGAGTGTAAATGAGGCAATACTTGCATATGACAACAAGATTGTTACATTGCATTCAAAGATAAAGGTCAGAATGACCAAGGAACTTGAAAACGGAGAGATTTGTCGGAGACTGTAGATTCTACAGTAGGTAGACTTTTATTCAATGAGATAATACCTCAGGACCTCGGATTTGTGGACAGAAGCATTCCGGGCAATGAATTAAAGCCTGAGATTGATTTCCTTGTAAAGAAAAAGCAGTGTAAGCAGATTCTTGAAAAGGTTATCAATGTACACGGACTTTCAAGAACGGCTGAAGTGCTTGACGATATAAAGGCAATCGGATACAAGTATTCGACTATTGCCTCTATGACGGTTTCCATTTCAGATATGACTGTGCCTGCAAGTAAGCCTGAGCTTATAAAGAACGCACAGGCAACCGTAGACAGAATCGCAAAGAACTTCGCTCGTGGATTTATCACTGAAGAAGAGAGATATAAGGAAGTTATAAAGACTTGGGATATGACCGATAAGCAGCTTACAAGAGACCTGCTTGACGGACTTGATGCATATAACAACATCTTTATGATGGCGGACTCGGGAGCGAGAGGTTCAGATAAGCAGATAAAACAGCTTGCAGGTATGCGTGGTCTTATGGCGGATACAACAGGTCATACTATCGAGCTTCCTATCAAGTCAAACTTCAGAGAGGGTCTTGACGTTTTGGAGTACTTTATCTCAGCTCACGGTGCTAGAAAAGGACTTTCAGATACAGCTCTTCGTACAGCCGATTCAGGATACCTTACAAGAAGACTTGTAGACGTTTCACAGGACCTTATCGTTCGTGAAACAGACTGCTGTGAGGGCAAGGATATTCCATATATGGAAATCAAAGCATTCTCTGACGGCAAGGAAGTTATAGAGAGTCTTGAGGAGAGAATCACAGGCAGATATATTGCGGAGACCATCACAGATCCCGATACAGGTGAAGTGGTTATCAAAGCAAACCATATGTGTACTCCGAAGAGAGCCGCTGCCGTTATGAAGGTACTTGAGAAGCTTAACAGAGACAGCGTAAAGATAAGAACAATACTTTCATGTAAATCACATACAGGTATCTGTGCTAAGTGCTATGGTGCAAACATGGCTACAGGACAGGCCGTACAGGTAGGTGAGGCTGTAGGTATCATAGCCGCACAGTCTATCGGTGAGCCGGGTACACAGCTTACTATGCGTACATTCCATACCGGAGGTGTTGCCCGGTGGAGATATCACACAGGGTCTTCCTAGAGTCGAGGAGCTTTTCGAGGCAAGAAAGCCGAAGGGCCTTGCAATCATCACAGAGTTCGGCGGTGTTGTAGAGCTTAAGGATACCAAGAAGAAGCGTGAGATTATTGTTACAAACAATGAAACAGGTGAGTCAAAGACATACCTTATACCGTACGGTTCAAGAATCAAGGTATCAAACGGTGATGTGCTTGAGGCAGGTGACGAGCTTACAGAAGGTAGTGTAAATCCGCACGATATCCTTAAGATTAAGGGCGTTCGTGCCGTTCAGGACTACATGCTTCGTGAAGTACAAAGAGTTTACAGACTTCAGGGTGTTGAGATCAACGATAAGCATATCGAGGTTATCGTTCGTCAGATGCTTAAGAAGGTAAGAATAGAAGAGAACAATGATGCGGATGTCCTTCCGGGAAATTCTATGGATGTTCTGGATTACAACGATATGAATGAGAAGCTCGTTGCAGAAGGTAAGACACCTGCAGAGGGTAAGCAGGTAATGCTCGGTATTACCAAGGCATCACTTGCTACAGATTCATTCCTTTCAGCCGCATCCTTCCAGGAGACTACAAAGGTTCTTACAGAAGCCGCTATCAACGGTAAGGTCGATCACCTTATCGGACTTAAGGAAAACGTACTTATCGGTAAGCTTATACCTGCAGGTACAGGTATGAAGAGATACAGAAATGTAACTTTGAATACAGATGAGTTAATCGGAGAAGATGATGAAATAATCCTAAGTGAGGATGATCCTGCACTTCTTGATATTAAGGATGAACTTATAGCCGATGCCAGGGAAGCCCTTGAGCAGGAAGAAAAGGCACATGAGAAGAGACCAAGAAGGAAGAATTTTCTGAGGAAACTTCAAAAGAAGAGTCTAACGAAGATGATTCTCTAAAAGAAGAGCCTGTAGAAAATGATGTAGAGGATTCTGCAGACGAGAGTGTAGAGTCTGTATCGGATGAAGAAACGGACGGAGCAACAGATACTGAAGAATAAAATAGCCGGTTACGGTTATATAGATAAGAGGGGGTGTGAAAAAACTCTATAGAGTTTTTTCGCATCTCCCTTTTGCAATTATTGTGTATAAATGACTGAAATCATACGCAAGAAAAGCGCACTTTCCCTACCCCATAGAAATTCTTTTTTTAAATCTATGCGGCAGTTCTGTTTCTTGTCTTTTTTTTCTGATATTTATATAAATTATGGCCTATCGCCACGAGTAAAACTTCCAGTTTGACTGAATGAATACCTCTTCGGACAATTCTCTTGTACCAACGGTCGCTTTTTCATAATTCCGAAAGTACCTTCTGCTTGTATCGAACGATTCATTCTCAATAACGCACCGTGGATACTTTCAAGGTTTTTCTATTACTTCCTTATGCATGGAAGTTAGTTCCTGATTGATCCGAACAGTTCGATTCTTATCTGTCTTCTTACATTTCTTTGCATATGGACATCCGCTACAGTCTTCGCATTCATACAGTTCTTCCTTGCGTCCGTACTGATTTCCCCTCACACCTTTTTCTGCATAAAAAAATGGAATGCTTTATCGTTAGGACATCTCATGACTCCTTGTTCATCAATTCTGAAGTTAACTGCACGAAATGGATCTTCATGATATTTCCGATCCTTAGTTTCCTTTTTAAACATTGGAAATTTCATATACTTTTCAATTCCGTTCTGTTCACAGAAAATATAATTATTGTATGAGCCATATCCGGCATCTGCCACAGGATATTTGGGATAGAATCCATAAGTTTGTTTGAAGTGATCCATCATAGGAACGAAACAATCCATATCTGAACGATAATGGTTAACGTCAACAACTGCAATATATTCATCTGCTACACCAATCTGTACATTATATGCCGGCAGAAGCTGATCATTGCCCATGTAATCAGTTTTGATACGCATAAAAGGTAGCTGAGCTATCTGTTTTAGAGTAACTATTTCGGTCAGGACCACAGATTTCAATTTTTTTGTATGTATTCTTGAAGTTTTTTTGACAGAAAGTAGTTAAGTGTTCATAATGACGCTGTTCTTTGGATTTTCGCTTTCCGCTTCCGTAAACGAATGTACTTGTATCCAGTTCCCATAAAAGTACCAGCTGCTCAACGATTTCATTCAGATAATCCGGTACATACTCTGTGTTTGTTGTGATCTGCACCCCACTCCATGCGATTTCTGCATTAATTTCCTCAATCTCCGCAGTGATTTTTTTCGTAAAAGCTTGTAACGGAACTTTTTCGGTAGCCTTCTTCCATACCCAGGTATACTTGTTTGCGTTTGCTTCAAACTTGGAGCCGTCGATGTAGAGATGTTGCAGATCTACATGCTCCTCGTTAAAGATAGCATGATTGATATCGTTAAAAAAATGTTTTTCAATCTTATCTTTAAGTATTTTTATTGATGAAATATCCAAAGGTTCTGTATGACGGAGTCCGGTAATCCATGAGATAAATGAACCTGATATTAACTTTGCAGTTGTCTTCAAGTTTTCTCAGAGAGCAGTAACCGCTAGTCATAAATCCGAAAAGTACTGTCTTTAACATGTTGACCGGATTATATCTGCGTCGTCCGGTTGTGTACTCCGGAATATCCGTCAGATACTTGTTTAAATCGATTCCTCCTATCAATCTGTCAAATGTTAAAACAGGATCCAGCAGATCCAAACAATCTGAAAGAAACAGTGGAAAATATTCTTGTTTTGAATTACAATAGGTATTGGGTAAATTTTTCATTCCAAGTTAATTTTACCACAAAAATAGGACCTTTCGCATGAGCGAATGGTCCTATTTCTTTTGGGGACTTATTTCACAGCCCCTTTTGGTTTTATGTCAAGTGTTTGGGTAGATGAAGTAAATTCTGCAAAAAATAGATTTTGACCACAGTGTTAATGTATGGTAGAATGATTAAGTCTTAAGAAGATTCTAAGACAAAATCTTGTAGACTTTGTGTGTTGTATATATACAGTTTGCTGTATCTATATTCTAAAATTTGTGATTTTGAGACGGCCCGTATAAAATAAGGGTTTGAAGCACTTTAAGTAACGCAAGTTACGATATTTGCTTAAAATCGCTTGTTAAATTTTAGGCACGCTAAAGCCCCTTGGAGGCCTTGATTTATAAGGGTTTGGAGGGGGTAGGGTTTACAGAAGCTAACCCCGATAAGGGGACGAAAACAGAGTCATGAATTTTGACAAATTTATTTCGATGGTGTTAGTTTACAGAAGCTAACCCCGATAAGGGGACGAAAACTTCTTTATCTTCTTCACCAAGATTTGCCAATAATGTATTTATTGGTTTACAGAAGCTAACCCCGATAAGGGGACGAAAACGAAATACATAAAGGAGATGTATTATATAAATCAACTTCGTTTACAGAAGCTAACCCCGATAAGGGGACGAAAACTAGTCCCTCCACCAAAGTATCCAGAGAACGAAACCTGCAATGTTTACAGAAGCTAACCCCGATAAGGGGACGAAAACATTTTTCTTTCCCTGTAAAAACATCTTTGCAACTTTCGTTTACAGAAGCTAACCCCGATAAGGGGACGAAAACATTGTGGTGCATTATGTAATGCTGCTAGAGATAGATATAGTTTACAGAAGCTAACCCCGATAAGGGGACGAAAACTCTCTCATTTCTTTGTTCTCCTTTGGAATCCAATATTTGTTTACAGAAGCTAACCCCGATAAGGGGACGAAAATTTTCTAACGAAGCATTCAATGAAGCAAAAGATATGAGTTTACAGAAGTTAACCCCGATAAGGGGACGAAAACTTATTTGATTGACTTTTGGATACTCGACGATTATTTGTATCATATGCGTGTAAATAATGATTATGTAGCCCGGTGACACAGCAATTGAACATGTGGATGAACTTTTGATGCTGATGTCGGCAATGACAAAGGACTACAGATTTGAAGAGACCATAAATGAAGTGAAGTGAAAGGAAAGGAGCATGTGACTATGTGTGAGGTACTTGATAGAGTAGAGTCAAGGGGAAGAGAAGAAGGAATTAAAGAAGGTACTGTAAATATCCTTATTTCTCTGGTAAATGATGGAATTCTAAGCATTGCGGATGCGGCAAAGAGAGCTGATATGAGCGAAGAAAGCTTTAGAAGATATTTAGAGCAATGTTGAAGCAAATTAGTATATAGTTTTGAATATATTTATATAAAATCAGGGGGTGTAAAAAAACGCTATTGAGTTTTTTACACCCCCCCCTTTGGTTATATGTAAAGTGTTGGGGTGGAGGAAGTCATCTCTGATAAAATAGATTTTGACCACAGTATTAATGTATGGTAGAATGATTAAGTCTTTAGAAATCTCTAAGGCAATATCATGTAGACTTTATGCGTTGTATATATACAGTATGTTGTATACATATTCTAAAATTTATGATTTTGAGACGGCCCGCATAAAATAAGGGTTTGAGACACTTCAAGTAACACAAGTTACGAGAGTTTCGGCTGAAATCGCTTGTTAAATTTTAGGCACGCTAAAGCCCCTTGGAGGCCTTGATTTATAAGGGCTTGGAGGGGGTAGGGTTTACAGAAACTAACCCCGATAAGGGGACGAAAACCATTTATCCTCTCAATTTCTGATTTGATAAAGTTCTTGTTTACAGAAACTAACCCCGATAAGGGGACGAAAACTATATTCAAGGGATTGGTAGCAAATATGAAAATTTTAAGTTTACAGAAACTAACCCCGATAAGGGGACGAAAACTCTTTAACTGCTCAAAGTAAAATTCATCTGCTCTTAATTGTTTACAGAAACTAACCCCGATAAGGGGACGAAAACTTTAACATAAGAAACTCCTTTTCCGAGGGTATCTCCAAACCCGTTTACAGAAACTAACCCCGATAAGGGGACGAAAACAATATTTCCGTCTTGTAAACTCCATGTTACATATTTCGTTTACAGAAACTAACCCCGATAAGGGGACGAAAACTAAACAACAACCTTATATAATGGTGCTATTTCATCAAGTTTACAGAAACTAACCCCGATAAGGGGACGAAAACTTTTAACCATCCCCAAGCACTTGGATGAGTATCAAACATCGTTTACAGAAACTAACCCCGATAAGGGGACGAAAACGATGCCATCTTTAGATGCCTTGAACGCTTCCTGGATAGCGTGTTTACAGAAACTAACCCCGATAGGGGACGAAAACTCTTTATGGTCTCCCTTGAGAATCTATTACCGCTATCAGCGTTTACAGAAACTAACCCCGATAAGGGGACGAAAACGAAAAAACCGATGAATGTATTAACATTTACGATGAAAGTCGTTTACAGAAACTAACCCCGATAAGGGGACGAAAACTCTACTAAACCAAATAGCACTATCTGATTCAACTAACTCAGTTTACAGAAACTAACCCCGATAAGGGGACGAAAACTGGACTGGGGTAAACCACTCACCTCTCCAGCCTTCCCCATCGTTTACAGAAGCTAACCCCGATAAGGGGACGAAAACTAATCATCCAATACGGAATTACAAGTCGGACCCATTGCCGTTTACAGAAGTTAACCCCGATAAGGGGACGAAAACAGGAATAGCATTCTTGAAGAATATTATATTTGAAATATAGTTTACAGAAGTTACCCCCGATAAGGGGACGGAAACAGACCCTCGAACTGCGGAATGTCTTTAGCAAGGAAGTTTACAGAAGTTAATCCCAATAAGGGGACGAAAACTCATCACAAAATCTTGCGACTATATAATCATGTTTAATATGTTTACAGAAGCTACACCCGATAAGGGGACGAAAACTTTGTTGGCGCCATGTTGGGGCAAGGCGGAACTAGTGATGGTAAAGTTTACAGAAGTTACCCCCGATAAGGGGACGGAAACACTGCAACTATAGTATCCACAACTTCATTTTTGTTCTTGTTTACAGAAGCTAACCCTGATAAGGGGACGGAAACTTATAGGTGTCACCCTCGACAACTACTTCCGTAGGAAAGTTTACAGAAGTTAACCCCGATAAGGGGACGAAAATCTAATACCACCATCTTCATAATCAACCTCTGATATTGTTTACAGAAGCTAACCCCGATAAGGGGACGGAAACCATGAGAAGTCTGCATTTTTCAAATTTGTGCCTTCGTTTACAAAAACTAACCCCGATAAGGGGACGAAAACTTATTTGAGTGACTTTGGGATACTCGCTGATTATCTGTATCAGATGCGTGTAAACAAGGATTATGTAGCAAGTGACACAGTAATTGAACATGTGGATGAACTTTTGATGCTGATGTCGACAATGACAAAGGACTATAGATTTGAAGAGACCATAAATGAAGTGAAAGGAAAGGAGCATGTGACTATGTGTGAGGTACTTGATAGAGTAGAGGCAAGAGGAAGAGAAGAAGGGATTAAAGAAGGAATTAAAGAAGGTACTGTAAATATCCTTATTTCTCTGGTAAATGATGGAATTCTAAGCATTGCGGATGCAGCAAAAAGAGCTGACATGAGCGAAGAAAGTTTTAGAAGATATTTAGAGCAATGTTGAAGCAAATTAGCATATAGTTTTGAATATATTTAAATAAAAAAATCAGGAGGTGAATATTCACCTCCTGATTTTATTGTTCATTAGTCGCTAAATTTTCATATCCTTCTAAAGATTTCACATGAAAGTCAATTAGTCTGTCTCTAAGAGTTGTAGGATATTCAATAATAGCTTCTCCCGGATTGAATCTGCGAAAATATCTATACAATTGTTCTGTGGAGCATATAAAATAATATCTATAGTTACCGGCAGGAGTGATCTCTTTCCTGTCTACTTTAGGTCTACCGAAATAAATATGTTTAAAAGATCGTGTTCCGGCAGGAGTTAAAAGCACACAGGTTTCTTCCAATTCATCATTTATAGCGTAAGAAGCACCAAGTTTTTTTGTGAGGTAAAATTTGTCCTTGATATCTGAACGGTAAGGTATAGATGAATAGGACTTTTGTATACCGGTCATTCTGCTTAATCTGAAAGAATAGTTTTTTGATTTACCGTCTTCATCTAAGCCGTAGCAGAAAACATAGTTGAACATCTGCTCTTTACCGGTAAAAATCCTATATGGCATCACAGTATAAGTCTTATTATCATATGTATAGCGGAATCTTATGCAGTTTTTTTGACAACACTCAGATATTGCACTATATTCATCACTAAATATAATCTGTTCACGTTTATATAAAGGCTTACTAAAATATGACCTTAGCATTTTACATATATAATCTGATAGATTAGGATTTTTAATCAAGTATTTTGAGTCAATAAGTTCAATAATATTTAACGTTCCATATCTGGCAGTTGTTTTGAAGTATCCATGTTTTTGGAGAAGACTTGGTATCTTTCTTTTCGGATTTAATATTATCGGTAAATACAACTTCAGACGACATATAGTTTATAACATCATCAATGGTGTTTTCCGCAATCTTTAGATCTCTTAAAAACTTTTTGAAATATGAGAGCTGTAACCTTCTAACTCATTTATGTAATCAGAAAAAAATACCCATGTAGTAATCTGTTTAGAAATTCATTTATATTTTTTTCACCATTATGTTTTGTCCCTTATCCTTCTTGAATATCTCGAAAAGCTCAGTATCATTTCTTATAGATTGAAATAATTCAGGGGAAGGATAAAAATCAATTTTTCTTTGCTCACTCATTTTTTTCTCCTCTTGCCCACTATAAGTGGGTGTAAAAATGTTATTTAAGTCATTATAACACGCATTTTAAGCCGATAAAAGTGGGTGCTTATTGATATGAAACTACATATTTCCCGGATTTACATTTAGACTTATACTAAGAACAAGTTAAAGAGCGGTGCAAACAAAGTTGCAAGGCTTTTAGCCAAAGTAGTTAGTAACCGATATGTCAGATACAGGAGGTATCATATGAAAAAGATTTTAGCTGCAGCAGCAAAGAAGGCCCTTGTAAATATGCTACTTGAAGTAGCATTGAAGGTGCTGACTGCCTAAGGCGGTTGGTATCCTTACGGGGAGAGAGTAGGCATATTAAAGAAAAGAAAAGGAGAAAGCTATGGAAAAGAATGCGTTGGCAAAAGCAGGCAAGAACTTCCTTACAGACCTTGTCGGAAACGACAAGCTGGAAGGACTACCGAAGGTAGCCGCCTATACAGGACTGGCACTCCTGGAACTCGCAAAGTTGGTCTTGGAGGCCAAGGAGGCGAAGGAACGGCTATAGTGGCGTAGGCCACATTATATGGAACAAAAGGTTGGTGCAAATAGGTTAATAAAATCTGCAAAATCCTTGTTTTAAGGCAATAAAAGTGTGTGCAAAGTGAGGAGAAAGTACAGATTTAAAACCGGAAAGTAAATAGATATAATGTTTACATAGCAAAGAACGGCGCAAACAAAGTTGCAAAGCTTTTAGCCAAAGTAGTTAGTAACCGATATGTCAGATACAGGAGGTATCATATGAAGAAGATTTTAGCTGCAGCAGCAAAGAAGGCCCTTGTAAATATGCTACTTGAAGTAGCACTGAAGGTGCTGACTGCCTAAGGCGGTTGGTACCCTTACGGGGGAGAGAGTAGGCATATTAAAGGAAAGAAAAGGAGAAAACTATGGAAAAGAATGAGTTGGCAAAAGCAGGCAAGAACTTCCTTACAGACATTGTCGGAAACGACAAGCTGGAAGGACTACCGAAGGTAGCCGCCTATACAGGACTGGCACTCCTGGAACTCGCAAAGTTGGTCTTGGAGACTAAGGAGGCGAAGGAGCGGCTATAGTGGCGTAAGCCACACTATGTGGAACAAAAAGTTGGTGCAAATAGGTTAATAAAACCTGTAAAATCCTTGTTTTAAGGCAATAAAAGTGTGTACAAAGTGAGGAGAAAGTACAGATTTAAAACCTGAAAGTAAATAGATATAATGTTTACATAGCAAAGAGCGGTGCAAACAAAGTTGCAAAGCTTTTAGCCAAAGTAGTTAGTAACCGATATGTCAGATACACAGGAGGTGTAATATGAAAAAGATTTTAGCTGCAGCAGCAAAGAAGGCCCTTGTAAATATGCTACTTGAAGTAGCATTGAAGGTGCTGACTGCCTAAGGCGGTTGGCATCCTTACGGGGAGAGAGTAGGCATATAAAGGAAAGAAAAGGAGAAAACTATGGAAAAGAATGAGTTGGCAAAAGCAGGCAAGAACTTCCTTACAGACCTTGTCGGAAACGACAAGCTGGAAGGACTACCGAAGGTAGCCGTCTATACAGGACTGGCACTCCTGGAACTCGCAAAGTTGGTCTTGGAGGCCAAGGAGGCGAAGGAGCGGCTATAGTGGCGTAGGCCACATTATATGGAACAAAAGTTGTCAGGCTTTTAGCCTAAGTAGTTAGTAACCGATATGTCAGATACAGGAGGTATCATATGAAGAAGATTTTAGCTGCAGCAGCAAAGAAGGCCCTTGTAAATATGCTACTTGAAGTAGCATTGAAGGTGCTGACTGCCTAAGGCGGTTGGTATCCTTACGGGGAGAGAGTAGGCATATAAAGGAAAGGAGAAAGCTATGGAAAAGAATGAATTGGCAAAAGCAGGCAAGAACTTCCTTACAGACCTTGTCGGAAACGACAAGCTGGAAGGACTACCGAAGGTAGCCGCCTATACAGGACTTGCACTCCTGGAACTCGCAAAGTTGGTCCTGGAGGCCAAGGAGGCGAAGGAGCGGCTATAGTGGCGTAGGCCACATTACATGGAACAAAAGGTTGGTGCAAATAGGTCAATAAAACCTGTAAAATCCTTGTTTTAAGGCAATAAAAGTGTGTGCAAAGTGAGGAGAAAGTACAGATTTAAAACCGGAAAGTAAATAGATATAATGTTTACATAGCAAAGAGCGGTGCAAACAAAGTTGCAAAGCTTTTAGCCAAAGTAGTTAGTAACCGATATGTCAGATACACAGGAGGTATCATATGAAGAAGATCGTTGTTAAAGTTGCAAAGAAGGTGCTTATACATATAGCTATCAAAACAGCTCTTAAGCTCTTGACCGTATAGGTCCGAGCATAAGCAAAGAATATGGTAAGTACGGTGTAAAGTTCACCGGATGTCAGATACCAAAAACAGATAGCCGTTTGGCAAGGGAGGAAACTATGTACGATATCATTGAAAAAACTAACGAAACTGTATGCAACGATGTGACAAGCAACATAAAGCTGGAAGGCTGGCCGGCAGCGGTTGCCATACTGGGGCTCGGGGCTATGCAACTGGCCAAGGTCCTCATAGAGGCACGGTCGGAGAAAAAGGAGGAATGACCTCCTTTATAATAGAGGCATTTTTATTGGACTTCATAATGTGTATAGTATAGGAAAACGGTAAGAGAGTACTTTGTAAAGGAGATTTCAATGGAGAATCAGATTGTAAAACAGGAACAGGGAGCAAAGTGGCTGGATACAGTGTACAAACAGGCGATAAGAGGTATCGGTATCGGCAATACAAGCGTAGTTAGCATGGCACAGGATTATATGACTAAGCATACAAGTAAGGAAGCAGCCTGTAGAGCAATGCTTAATAATCAGGTTTTAAAGTGTACTTCAAGCGGCATTATTACAGGTATAGGAGGTATTGCAACTCTTCCGTTTACCTTACCTGTGAATGTGAGTACTGTACTCTATATGCAAATGAGAATGATTGCATGTGCCGCATATATGGCAGGATATGAGCCGAGCAGCGATCAAACGGAGACTCTTGTTCTCGCCTGTCTTGTAGGTATGCCACTTACACAGTTGGCAAAGCAGGCAGGTATTAAGGTCAGTACAAAGGTGGCTACAAATATGATAAAGAGCGTTCCGGGTAAAGTGCTTACCAAAATCAATCAGCTTATCGGTTTCAGGTTTATAACCAAGTTCGGATCCAAAGGAGTGATAAACTTAGGCAAGGCTGTACCGTTTGTTGGAGCAGGTGTAGGAGGTTTTGTTGACTTTCTTGAGACCAAGACCATTGCAAAGAGGTCATACTCATTCTTTTTTTGAAAATTAGGGAAATGGAGATATAGCTAACTATTTAGAGCAGTACTAAAAAGATATTGAGTATGATTTTTAATAAAAAAATTTTAATATTATTTAATACAATATTGAATAAAAAGGTAAAAAAATACCTTATATTTAACATAAAGAATATTTTTTTGTAAACAATTAGGAGGGCGAAGATGAACATACTTTTTTTCACCGCTTGGAGGAAATGACCCCATATCGGAGACAAATATGTATGACGGTTCAATGTTGCACATATGCAGGCATTATGATATTGACAAAGTCTATCTCTATATGACGAGTGAGATATGGAAAAATCATAAGAAGGATAACAGATATGAATTTTTCATAGACAGGCTGTCGGAACAGAAAAATAAGAAGATAGACTATGTTATTATTGAAGACAGTGAGCTTAGAAATGTACAGGTTTATGATCAGTTTTTGTTTAAATTTGAGGATGAGATAAACAAGATAATCAAAGGAATGTGTGAAGGAGACAAGCTGTTTATAAACATTTCATCAGGAACTCCGGCAATGAAGAATGCTTTGGTTATTTTACAGGATTTGAACGAGTACGATTGTAAGTTTATTCAAGTTGCCACACCTATGAAGGCAATGAATAAAAATCAGCATAGTGATAATCCTGATTGGGAGACTTTGTGGGAGTTTAATTCAGAACTTGAAAAAGACGGTGAGAACAGATGTACCGAGAATAATTGTCCTTCCTTATCAAGACTTAGAAAAGAAGAAATCATAAAAAAGCATATAGATGAGTATGACTATAGAGCTGCACTCTCGGTAGCAAGAGGAATGGAAAAGAACAGCACAAAAAATTATATTGATGAGTTGGTTCGTGCAGTAAACAGATATAACCTCAATATGAAAAAGGTGGATAACGACTATAAAAAAGACGGTTTTGACATAACACCGGTAAAGTCGGGAAATGCCAGAAAGCTTTTCGAGTATGCACTTTGGTTAAACATAAAGTTAAAAAGAGAGGAATATGTGGACTTTATAAGAGGAATTACTCCTCTGGTGGTTGAACTTTTTGAAATTATACTTAAGAGTAAAGGTAAGCTTGATATTAATAATTACTGTAAAAAAAATGATCGAGATATCAGAGTATGGGATGAAACAAAAAGTAATAGTTAAATTACCCGGAAAAAGATGTAAGTATCAAAGAGATAGTAAATAAGGAGTATCAGATTAAGCATAGTGATAGTGGTAAGGTAGGTGAATTTAAGCTTAACATGATATATTCAGAAGCATTGATGTACCTTATAAAGAATCTGACAGATGATGAGTTATTAGTTAAAACGGTATCTAATATAAGAGCGGTAGAGGAGGATATCAGAAACTTGGCTGCACATGATATAGTTTCCTTAGATAGTGATTATATAGAAGAAAAGACAGAATTCACTCCTGTACAAATCATGGATATGATAAAGATACTGTTTTCACGTACAAATTTTAGTATAAAGAAAGAAGATTGGAATTCATATGAGGATATGAATGAAGAGCTGAAGAGAAGAATCAGTGATCACAGAGAGGAAGAATCTTCATGTTAAGCTCACTTAAAGTAGAACTTGATGGGGAGATTGATAAGAGCAGGAATGACCTGCTGGGCTCTCTCTTTCAAGGGTTTATAATGGAAAATATTGATACGGATTATGCAGATACATTGCATGTGAGTACATTACATCCGTACAGTCAGTATGTGACTATGAAAGATGACAGGATTATATGGACGTTGAATACACTGAATACTGAAGCTAAGGAAAAGATAGCGGACAAAGTAAAGCAGATGGAAAAGATAAATATCAAGTACAAGGGAAATGAGTACAAGATAGTTTCAACCAAAGAAGAGAGCATCAGTTATCAGAACTTGGTAAAGGAAAGTTATTTGAAAGACGGAGGCAGAAGATTAAAGGTGACATTTTTAACTCCTACATCTTTCAAGCAGGATGGAAGATATGTGATATTTCCGACTGTAAGGCTTATTTTTCAGAGCCTTATGATGAAGTTTGATAAGTCTTCAAGTGATATGGAGGTATTCGGCAAAGACATACTTGAGACTTTTGAAAATTATACGGAGATAACTATGTACAAGTTAAGAAGCACATATTTTCATTTGGACGGAACAAAAATACCTGCTTTTATCGGTGATATTACAATAACCGTAAAGGGACCGGCTCAGCTGGTTAATCTTGCAAATTTGCTCCTGAAATTCGGAACATACTCAGGAGTTGGAATAAAAACAGGAATAGGAATGGGGGGAATAGCATTTGAACAGTGATATAAAAACCAAGTTTATATATGACAGTATTTTATATTATGTAGGCAAAATAACAGGAACCGCCGGTAAAGAATTTGAAAATATCTATATAATGAAATTGGCAGATAAAATATCGGCTACATTTGATAGAAGAAAAGCACCGGATTCTGAATTTACCTTTGATGAGAGTGGTAATTTATATAGTATATTCAATATACTAAACGGAAATAATGAGTCAAAGAGATATGATGCAAGTGTTCTCTATGAAGATGAGAAGATAAAGTTTGCAAAGGATAGTGTGAACAAGCCGTCCGGAGAGTTTTATAAAGAAATAAAAGAAAAACTTTCAGGTAAACTTGAAAATGCATCTGTAGATATGGATTTTATCAACTCATATTTGGAAATGCTTGAGCGGACTACATCATATATACCCGTATCAGGTTCCGGTGATGAAAAGGTAGATATATCTGTGTATGAGCATATCAAGCAGAGTATTGCCATTGGAAGTTCATTGTTTGAATATTTGACTGAAAATGAGAAGATAAAAGAACAAGAGAGTATATATCACAGTCCTGAGGAGTTTTACAAAGAGAAAAGTATCTTACTGTACAGTATGGATTTTTCAGGAATACAGTCTTTTATATATGGACAGTATGGCAAAGAAGAAGTATTGAAAAATCTTAGGTCAAGATCATTCTACCTTGAAATACTTATGGAAAATGTAATAGATGAACTTTTGAAAAGCTTAAACTTGTCGGTAGCCAACCTCTTATATGCAGGTGGAGGACATGCATATTTTATATTGGCAAATACAGGAAGAACAAAAACTATACTTGCAGACTTTGATGCTGATATTAAGGCTTGGATGCAGGATACATTCGGAATAGACCTGTATATAGGAAGCGGATACTGTGAGTGCTCTTGTAATGATTTGCAAAACAAGCCCGACGGAGCTTACAGCAATTGCTTTAGAGAAGTATCCGGTGCGGTATCACAAAATAAACTCCGCAGATATGGTGCAAGTCAGATAAAAGCACTTAACAAAGGCAAAAAGACTGACGGGGAAAGAGAATGTAAGATTTGTCACAGTTCATACAACCTCAATGAAAATGGAGTTTGCAGCCTATGTGACGGTTTTGCAAAGCTTTCGAAAGATATTCTAAACAGAGAAATATTTACAGTAGTAAGTGACAAGGAAAGGGAATACTACCTATATATAAGAACGGTTATCTGAGTGGCGGAAATATAAAAAGAAAAGACGGTGAGGAGTACCTTAATACCAACAAGAAAATACTTATTCGTGCCTATTCAAAGAACGGTGTATATAAGGGAAAGGATTATGTAAAGACCATATATGTAGGTGACTATCATAATGCAGATACACTGGAAAATCTGGTTAAAGACGGAGTAGGTATTAAGCGACTTGGAGTACTTAGAGGTGATATTGATAATCTTGGAAAGGCATTTGTTGGCGGATTTGAAAAGAATAAGCAGACATTGTCAAAGTCGGCGGCATTCTCAAGGAAACTTACACAGTTTTTCAAATATGATATCAATAATATACTAAGAAATCCTGTATACAAGATACCGTTTTCAGATGGTGAGGGTGAAAATACAGACAGAAAAATAGCAATTATATACTCAGGCGGTGATGATGTATTTGTAGTAGGAGCATGGAAGGACATTATAGAGTTCGGTGTTGATTTGTACAATAATCTAAAGGAGTATACACAAGGAACTCTTACCGTTTCAGCCGGACTTGGTATTTATATGCCGAAGTATCCTATATCCTATATGGCGGAAAAGACAGGTGAACTTGAAGACTACTCAAAGAAACTTGACGGTAAGAATGCTGTTACATTATTTGATAAGAACAATTCATATCACTGGGATGAATTTATTGATAAAGTAATGGGAGAAAAATTTGCTACTGTCAGTGAGTTTTTCTCAACAGTAGAGGATAAGGGAAAGAGTCTTTTGTATAACCTTTTGGAGCTGTTTAGGAATAGAGATAAGAAGATAAATATTGCCAGAATGGCATATACACTTGCAAGGATGGAGCCAAGCGGCAAGGTAAGTGAAGAGGAAAAGGCTGTATACAAAAATTTTAAAGAAAAAGTATATGATTGGATGTTTAGCGAGAGCGACACAAAACAGATGATAACTGCAATCTATATCTATAGCTATTTGATAAGAAAAGAGGAGGAGAAATAGATGGGTGGAAATAACTTTAATGGTAAAAGTAGGGGGAATGCAGTAGAAGTGAATAGAACTCCTATAGATCTTACCGATGAAAATTATGTAAGTCAGGCAGAAGCTGTAATAAAGAGACTTATAGATGAAAATGGGAAAAATAAAATTTTGACTACATCAAAGATAAGAAAGCTTTTGGCTATGATTAGTGAAATGTATACAAAAGCAAAAAGACTAAAGAGTAATACTTTAAATTCTGATCTGCTTACAAAGTTACAATATTTTAAAATGCATACAGTCTATGAAGCAGGAAGAGAATCATCTGTAAAGAAATTTGTAGAGGAAGCTCAGATTACTAATCAGATAGATAAGATAAAGACAGATAGGGAAACTTATATTGTTCTGCCATTATATGGAAGCACTGGTAGCATATAGAAAATTTTTAGGTGGAAGAGACGAATAGGAGGGATTTGATATGTTTGGAAAACTTGAAATTAGCGGATGTATAGAGTCATTGACAGGATTGCATATAGGTGGAGGTTCACAGTTTGCTGCTATAGGTGCAGTAGATTCTGTGGTTGTAAAGGATATAGATGATGATTTACCTATGATACCGGGCAGTAGCTTAAAGGGAAAGCTTAGGTCTTTATTATCAAAGCAATTTAGTGACGGTGAATTACCTAAGGAGCATAACAGTGATGCGGATGTGGTAAAAAGACTTTTCGGTCATACAGATAAGAGCGGCCCGAAAACAGGTAGGGTTTATTTTTCAGATATTTTTATGAGTAAAGAGAGCAGAGACAGACTTGAAAATGAGTATATTGATGCAACGGAAGTTAAGTTTGAAAATACTATTTCAAGATTGACAGGTGTAGCCAATCCGAGACAGATAGAGAGAGCTGTTAAGGGAATGAAATATCATATGAGCCTTATCTACAATATAGAAAATGAAAATGAGATTGAAGAAGACTTTAAGACACTAAAGACTGCATTTCAGCTTTTAAAGTATGATTACCTTGGTGCGGCAGGTTCAAGAGGTTACGGTAGAGTTGATATACATGACTTGGATGTAAAGAAACTTGTAGTCAGTGATGAGGCAAAGATAAGCGGTATTCTGGAGAATTGTAAGAGTATATTAAAGGAAGTGTAGTATGAACTATAAAATACTGAAGTTGGATTTTACTACAGCAGTACATTTCGGCAGTGGCGGACTTGAAAAAACCGGAAATGTGCTTGGAGCGGATACAATATTTTCAGCTTTATTTATTGAGTCCTTAAAGTATGGTGATTCAGATGTATTATTAAAATCTTTTAAAGAAGGAAAGCTGAAGATTTCAAATGCATTTCCATATATTAAAGGTGAGTACTATTTACCGAAGCCTATAATAAGATTGGATAATGACGCTGATGGGGACTCAGTAATAAAGAAGGCCTTAAAGAAGCTGAAATATATACCTATGTCAAGATTTGAGAGCTTTATAAAAGGAAAACTTGATATAAAAAAAGAATCAGATCTTTTTGGAGATAATTTCGGAGAGTCTACATTGGTAGAAAAGGTATCAATGCAGACAGAAGATGAAGACAAGTTTAATAATTTATATGCTGTAGAGGTATTCAAATATAAAAGTGGTAGCGGACTATATTTCTTTGTTGGCTATGAAGATGAAAAAGACTTTGAAGTCGTAAATAAGCTTTATGGACAGTATTTCATATACAGGTCTTGGCGGTAAGATATCAGCCGGATATGGAAAGTTTAGACTAAGTATAGATACACCGAGTAAAGATATTGTTAAGAACTTTGAAAAACGTAGGCAATTACAAGGATATCATGTCATTGTCACTATGTTTACCGAGAGAAGAAGAACTTGAGGACAGCCTGACAGATGCCTCATATACTGTGGTAAAGAAAAGCGGGTTTGTTGCATCTTCAAATTATGCAAAGACTTTTAGAAAAAAGAAGGATATATATATGCTTGAGGTAGGTTCCGTATACAAGAATACATTCAAAGGTGATATATATGATGTTTCAGAAGCAAATACCGGAGCACATCCTGTGTACAGATACGGAATACCTTTCTTCATGGGGGTAAAATGATGGCAAGCTTTTTAAAGAAGTATAATATAGAATTAAAGACTGCCGGACCTGTATTTATCGGCAGTGGTAATATAATACATAAAAAAGAGGCAATATTTAAAAAGGCTTCCGTTATTATAATTGATACTCAAAAGATGTTTAAATATCTATGTGATAAGAGGTTGCTTGATAAGTATCAGGATTATATGCTTGATGACCGAATGGATTTGGCTACATTCTTGCAAAACAACAATATTGATAAAGACGTATACAGCAAATGGGATGCCAAAGAACTTAGCCTTGGAGATACAAGAAGTACAAGCAAAGGAGATGCTAAGAGTAAGGGAATATCAAGTTTTGTAAGAGACGGCAACGGAAAAGTTTATGTTCCGGGAAGCAGTTTGAAAGGAATGCTTAGAACTATACTTACAGGTGCGTATATTATAAAGAATTCTGATTGTGGTGTAGAAAAAAAGCTTGATGACAGTAAATGGAAGCTTGGAAATCATCCATATAAAGGAAGTATGGAAAAAGAGTATAAGGCTGCTATGGACGATATAGAAGTACAACTTTTTCACAAAAAACTTTTTTCGGATCCGGAAGGTAAAAACAAACTTGAAAATAAAATAAATGACAGCTTACGAGGTTTTATGGTATCTGACAGTGAGTATATATCGGATGAGGATATGTGTGTATGTCAAAAGATAGATATAGGCTTGGAAGGGAAAGAAAGAACAATACCGCTTTATAGAGAGTGTATAAAACCGGGAGTAAGTATTAAGTTTAGTATTACTATAGACAGCACTTTTTGTGACTATGACAAGAAGAGTATTATAGAGGCAATCGGACTTTTTTATAATGACTGTTACTGGAAAAAGGTCTCAAGGCAGTTTGAAAAGGTGGCACCGATTATCAAGGATAGGTATACGTGTTTTCTTGGTGGAGGTGCGGGCTTTGAAAGTAAAACTGTCATATATCCAAGCTTTGAGAGACCTAAGGCGGTAGATTTTACATCTGATATACTTAGCGTTTTGTTTCCGGATGTTAATCATGATGCAGACAGAGAAGTATCGCCAAGAGTAATAAAATGTACATATTATAAAAATAATAAATATTTGTTTGGAGCATGTAAATTGGATAAATTTTCAGATCCTGAAGAACCGATAAAAGTTTAGGGGGTTTTATGTCCTGCCTTTATATTACAGAGCAAGGAGCGAAGGTATCCACAGAAAACGGTAAGATAATTGTGGATTGCAAGGATGGATCTAAGCGTAGTTTCCCTAAGGAAACGCTGGAGTCTATAATGATCTTTGGAAATGTTTCTATGACTTTACCTGTGCAGAAATTTTGCCTTGAAAAAGGTATAAAGGTGATTTATCTCTCTACAAAAGGCAAATATTTCGGCAGGCTACATAGTACAGCTCATTTCAATGCCGAAAGACTGAAAAAACAAGTGTATCTTAGTGACTGTGACAGCAGCTGTTTGGAGTTTGCAAAGAAAATCCAGTCAGCTAAGATACATAATCAGCGTATTATCTTAAAGAGATATGAAAAGCATTCGGATAAGGATATTAAGGAAGAACTGTACAGAATAAGTATATACGAGAATGAAATATCCAAGTGTAATACTGTAGATGAGGTATTAGGATATGAGGGGATGGCTGCCAGAGAGTATTTTAAGGCATTGTCAAAGCTTATAAAAGAAGAATTCTCCTTCAATGGAAGGAGCAGGCAGCCGCCCCTTGACCCTTTTAATTCAATGATCAGCTTTTGCTACACGATAGTATATTATGAAATATATGCTGAACTTGAGAGTAGAGATTTAAGTCCGTATATCGGTTTTATACATAAGATAAAGAGAAATCATCCGGCGCTGGCAAGCGATATGCTTGAAGAGTGGAGGGCACTACTTGTAGATTCCACTATACTTAGTCTGGTACAGGGTAATGAGATAGGTGTAGATGAGTTTAAATATGATGAGGAAAGCGGTGCGGTTTACTTATCCGATAATGCAATGAAAGTCTGTGTAAAAAGCTTGAGGATAAGATGAGAAAGGAAATCAATTATCTGGAATATTTGGATGCTCCTGTAAGTTTCAGACATGCTATATGGTGGCAGGTAAAGTCATTAGCAAGCTGTATTGACAGCGGTAGTTTTGAAAGTTATCAACCTTTGAAAATAAAGTGATGAGTATGGGAAACAGTAATGAACTTAAATACAAAGTACTTATAATATATGATATAACGGAGGATAAGCCTAGAATTAAGTTGTCAAAGTTGCTGTCGTCATATGGTATCAGGGTGCAAAAGTCAGCCTTTGAGGCCTGCCTGAATAAAAAGCAATATGAAAAACTTGTATTTGAGTTGGACAGGTATGTAGGTAGAGAAGACAGTATAAGGGTGTATAAGTTATATGAAGATAGCGAAGTGATAACATATGGTAAGGTAGATGAGGCTAAATTTGACGATGTTATCATAGTATAATCCCCGAAAGGGGACATAGAGATTGTGAGCGGATTATGGAAGATAAATTTGTATTGTTTAGACGAGATGGAAAAGGATTGTCTTATGGAAGAGATGATATTTGGATAAAAGAGCTGATACGAACAGATGGAGAAACTGCTCTTGCACCGATTGAATATACTGCTATTGAAAAGATAAATGATAACTTTTATAAGGCGCTTGTAGATTTAAGTAAAAAGCTTGGAAGAAAGGAATTTCAAAGTAAAGAGTGGCATAGCTGTATAAAAGAGGCTTTACATGAATATCCTGAAGTGGCGGATGTTTTTCTATATGCAACAAAGGAAGTTAATGCCGGTATATATGAGCAGATATGTAAGCAGATGAGCAAAATCACCTATGACGGTGACAGAAGTAACGGAAGTATGGACAGTAGTCTGGTTTCAAGCAAGCGTGCATTGATAGTGGATGCGGTAGAAAAGATAACTTACAGTAATTATCATCTTGCTCCGGATGAAAGGGAAGCTTTAAATGAAGGATATATCTATATTCATGATATGGGCTTTAGAAGAGATACCATAAATTGCTGCCTTTTTGATATGGAGGCTGTACTTGACGGCGGTTTTGAGATGGGTGAAATGTGGTATGATGAACCGTCAACACTAAGTGAAGCATTTGACGTAATTGCAAGTATATCAATGAATGCGGTGGCACAGATTTATGGCGGATTTACAATTCCGCAGATAGATGAATTGCTTTCCAAATACGCCAAGAAAAGTTATGATATATATTTTCAGGAGTATATAGATGTCGGAGTTGAAAAGTTGAAGGCTGACAGTCTTGCGAATGCCAAGGTGAAAAAGGACTTTGAAAACGGTTTTTTCTCACTTGAGGCTAAGTTTAATTCGCAGATTTCACCAAGAGGTGATTATCCTTTTATCACTGTAACATTTGGAATCGGAATGGATAAATATTCGCAGATGGCAACATTAGCCGCATTAAAGGTGAGAAAAGAAGGGCATGGCAAGGATGGACTTAAAAGACCGGTACTATTTCCAAAGCTTGTATTTTTGTATGATAAAAATCTTCATGGAAAAGGAATGGAGCTATATCATCTTTTTAAAGAAGCCATAGAATGCTCAAGCAAGGTGATGTACCCTGAATATCTTAGTCTTACAGGAGATAGCGGTATTGTTTCCGAGGTATATAAAAAATACGGAAAAGTAATAAGTCCTATGTGCTGTCGGGCATTTCTCACAAAGTGGTTTGAAAGAGGTGGAGAAAATCCTGCTGATGAGAGTGATCTTCCTGTATTTATAGGCAGGTTCAATATAGGTGTAGTATCTTTAAATTTGCCTATGATTTTAGCTAAATCAAGAGAAGAAAACAAGAATTTTTATGATGTACTTGATTGCTATCTGGAAATCATTAGAAAGATACATAAGAGTACTTATAAGTTTTTGGCACAGAAAAAAGCATATACCAATCCTTTAGCATTTATGCAGGGTGGTTTATATGGTGGACATCTAAATAGGGATGATAAGATAGAACCTTTGCTAAAAAGTGCGACAGCTTCATTTGGAATTACTGCAATGAATGAGCTACAGTATCTATACAATAAAAAGTCTATTGTAGAAGACGGTGAGTTTGCACTTGAAGTAGCTAAGTATATAAATAAGAAAGTGATTGAATTTCAAGGTTCGGATCATATTCAATATTCTGTCTATGGTACACCGGCAGAAAGTCTTTGCGGTAAGCAGGTGAAGTCATTCAGAGACAAGTTCGGAATTAAAGAAAATGTAAGTGATAGAGATTATTTCAAATTCATTTCATTGTCATGTGTCTGAAGATATTACTCAGATAGAGAAGCAAAATTATGAAGCCAGGTTTTGGAATCTTTTCAATGGTGGAAAAATCCAATATGTGCGTGTGGATGTACCTTACAATATAGAGGGTTTGGAAGCTTATGTAACTCATGCTATGAAGCTTGGACTGTATGAGGGAATAAATATTTCTCTGGCTTACTGTGATAACTGCGGATATCAGTGGAACAATATAGGTTCTGAGAGACCTGATACTTGCCCGAAATGTGGCAAAAAGGAAATGACCATGATAGACAGAATGTGCGGATATATAGCTTTTACAAAAATTCATGGCAAATCAAGACTGAATGATGCCAAGATGGCAGAGGTACATGACCGTATTTCGATGTAGAATATTTAATTGAATATTGCTTGGAGAAAGTTATGATTTATGTTAGAATGATATGGTCTTGAATATTTAAGACGGTTTGTAGACTTTATGCTGTGCCATATATTCATGCATTTAGTTGTATAATTATTTTAAATATGGCGATTTTGAGACGGCCCGCATAAAATAAGGGTTTGTAGCACTTCGAGTAACACAAGTTACGAGATTTTCGTTTAAAATCGCTTGTTAAATTTTAGGCACGCTAAAGCCCCTTGGAGGCCTTGATTTATAAGGGCTTGGAGGGGGTAGGGTTTACAGAAGTTAACCCCGATAAGGGGACGGAAACTCTGATAACTCAGCTAGCTCTTCGTCAGTTGGTATTGTCGTTTACAGAAGTTAACCCCGATAAGGGGACGGAAACTGCTAAAGATGAGAATGGTGATGTTATACCAGACTATCGTTTACAGAAGTTAACCCCGATAAGGGGACGGAAACGGATATGCATTCGTAGATAAAGACGGTAAGATACCGTTTACAGAAGTTAACCCCGATAAGGGGACGGAAACGATAGTTATCTACACTATTGATAATACATTAGATATTAAGTTTACAGAAGTTAACCCCGATAAGGGGACGGAAACGCATCAATAAGTTCTTTTTCTATTTTTCTACTACGTTTACAGAAGTTAACCCCGATAAGGGGACGGAAACCCCTTTTCCGCATTTTTCTGCCGTTACAATTCCAGCGTCGTTTACAGAAGTTAACCCCGATAAGGGGACGGAAACGTGATAGAAGATTTGAGATGGATTATTGATGTATTAAATAGTTTACAGAAGTTAACCCCGATAAGGGGACGGAAACTTATGAGATTTTCGCTATAGTCAAAAGTATCAGATAAGAGTTTACAGAAGTTAACCCCGATAAGGGGACGGAAACTATGCTCCACCGATATCAATAACACTGCGGAACATAGTTTACAGAAGTTAACCCCGATAAGGGGACGGAAACTACCACTATCATTATTTTCACTAAAGTCTATACTTGACTTCGTTTACAGAAGTTAACCCCGATAAGGGGACGGAAACTTGGTTGATTGATATACTTCATATCGATACCATTTATGTTTACAGAAGTTAACCCCGATAAGGGGACGGAAACCTTGCTATATCAAATCCAGATTTTAGAATCTTTTCGCCGTTGCGGATTTGTTTACAGAAGTTAACCCCGATAAGGGGACGGAAACGATATAATAGCACTTGATGCTACACAGAGGTTGCGCCGTTTACAGAAGTTAACCCCGATAAGGGGACGGAAACTCAAAATTTTCAAAGTCATTACCACATGTGTACATGTTAGTTTACAGAAGTTAACCCCGATAAGGGGACGGAAACTAAATATCATTCCCTGTGAATTCCATCCCGAGGTACACAGTTTACAGAAGTTAACCCCGATAAGGGGACGGAAACCCCCTCACTCCTGTGTTCACCATTGTCACCACCAGTGTTTACAGAATTTAACCCCGATAAGGGGACGGAAATCTGTACTACTAATAAATACTTCATGCTTTCCACCTTTCGCGTTTACAGAATTTAACCCCGATAAGGGGACGGAAACCGGAGGGTATATTTGCTGCAAAAAAATAATCAAGTTTTTTTGTAAAATTCTTAGGTTGACTTTTATATAGCTAATGTCTAAAATTTTAATTAGGGCATAGATGCGTGCGTTTTCTATACAGTTTTGCAAAGATAATTATATAAGACAGGGTAAAAATGTTAAAGGGGGAAGATGCAACAAGATATAATATTTATACCTCTTGGCGGAGGACAGAGAGTGGGGGCAAGCTGCTACTACTTAAAAAGTTGGAGATGCCAACATCATCTTGGATGCGGGAATCGGCATTGACGACGGACTTGAGTTCGGACCGGATTTTCAGTTTCTTATAAGGACACCTTTTATACAATCAATGACACAGATCAACAATATCTTTATATCCCATGCACATATGGATCATGTAGGATACTTGCTGAAGCTTATGAATCAGACAAGCTATGCAGGTGTATATATGACTGAGATCACAAAAAGTTTTATCGGAATATCAGCTTTATGACAGACTGTTTATAGGCAAGTCAAGTGATGAGAATACAAGACTGGCAGCAAGAAGTCTGTTGGAAAGGATTGCGACTGTCAGCTTTATGCAGACTATAGATTTTGGAAAGTACAAGGTTACATTTTTATCCGGCAGGGTCATATACCCGGTGCGATGATGATGCTATTTGAAGCAGGAAAGAAAAGAATACTTTTATACAGGAGATTATTCATTGAATAATACCGCATTGACACAGGGATGCATGATACCTAAGGATGTTGAAATAGATACCGTTATAATATGCGGACTTCATGCCAAGCATCCTGACTATACCAAAAAGTCGGATGCGATATATAAACAGGCAGGGTATGTGCTACATACGGTAAAAGACAACCGTAGGTCTCTGCTTTGTCAGATACCGCAGCTTAGCAAAGGAATAGAATTTATAAAAAAACTGAATGATTGGAATAATACCGGAGTACCGATATATATAGACAGCTCCATTATGGATATGGTGGTAAAGATGGAAAGACTCTCAGTACCCGTTCTTAACAAATACAACAAAGTGATGGGTGATGAGAAACCGTCGATGCCGCATATATATTTGACATCTGACAGGAATACAAAGTGGGCAGGTCAATATAAAAGTATTAAGGTTGATTTTTCATTACATGAGGATTTTAACGAGATGAAGCAGTTTTTAAAAAGAATAAATCCGAGGCAGGCCATAGTGGTACACTGCGGCAAGGAAAATTCAGTATTTGACGATACGATTGAGCAGGAAATGATGAAGGATGTGGATTGTAGGACACAGTTTACATTTGCAGATGAAGAAGAGATATACAGGCTTTAATAAGGGGGAACTATGCTAAATATCAATGAAGAAAAAATCAATGAAGTTGTACAGAACATACATGAAGCTATGGTCAGAAAAGCCAAGAAAAGCGGAAAGTCAAGTGAGGAAATAGTCACGGAGAGCAGGATTTTTTCCATTATATGCAGTGATTTTGACTTGGCACCGTCAAAGGTTGCTTCGCTTATGAACAGCAACTACGGATATGATATGACCGGTGAAGAAGTGATACGGATTTTTAGGAACAGGAAGATGGCAAATCCGAATGAGAGAAAAGAGCTTTTCAAATGGGCTGACAATGTTGCGAGACTTTTTAAAGGGGCAATGCTTGGAAAGAAAGAAAAGTTTGAAAAATTTGAAAGCCTTAGAAAAGAACCGGCACTAAAAAGCGGAAAGAAGCACGATTCACAGGACAGAATTGCAGCGATAATGATATATGAAAACTATCCTGAGATTGATATTTTCGATGATAAGAACAGTCTTTATCTGCTTGGAAATACAATGGCAAAGTACTTTTTCTATGATATGGTGGATGCCGTTCGCAATGTATACTTTTTTAATGAAAATGACGGAAGCAGAGCCGGACAAACCGAAAAAAAGAATAAGCTTTCATATGAGCAGGCACTCAGAAAAGTGGAGCAGCTTGAGAGTGCACTTGAGAGGACCAATACAATGCTTCAGGATTTGCAAGATGAGTTTGATGAGCAGCTTGAAGCGAGCAAGGTAAAGGAACTGGCGGATTTTTTTGCTATGCTCAATTCGGAAAAGTACGGTTGTATACTGGATGAGCTTTTGGTGGTAAGAAAGGGAGTGGATGCTCTCAGAAAGAGTAATTATGAGTTGCCTATAGAGATAAACGGGCTTCTTATTATGGTAAAGAAACTTGTACAGTTTGTGCGTGACAGTCATATAGAACCTATGATGAAGATAGACTCCATAAAGGAAGTGAGTGCTTGTGATATTGAGTTTTGTAATTACGAGGGTTCACCTTTTGACAGTGATAAAACCAAGAAAGTGAGGGTAATATCTCCGGGATGGGTATATAAGGACAAGGATTTGCAGATTTCAAGGCCTAAGGTAAAGGAGGTGAAGTCATGAACGATTTATGCGTAGGAATAGATCTGGGTACTACCAATTCGGTACTTGCAACTATCAATGAGAAGCCAAACGGTGATATTGTAAGTAAAGTTGTAGAGATTTCAAGAGCGGTGGATATGTACAATGCCGTATCGGGTGAAGCTAAGCTTACCACTATGAAAGCCCACGCTTCCGTCATGTGTCTACTACAGACAGGAGAAAAACTACGAGCCGCTTGTAGGGGATTTTGCAAAGATGCAATATCCTTTGCGTCCGCATCTTGTGGCAAAATCTGTAAAGAGTCAGATGGGCAGATCTGTGGCGGAAGGTCTGTCACCTGATATTCCCGATAAGACACCTGCACAGATTTCAGCAAGGATTTTAAAGCATCTGCTTAGAGAGGCGTCAAAGGTTTACAGATTGGATATAAAGGATGCGGTGATTACAGTGCCTGCAAACTTTGACTCCGCTATGTGTAAGGCTACAAGAGATGCGGCGGAACTTGCAGGTATTAAGGTGAAAAATGATGACGGCACTGAAAGAGCTGTACTTTTGTCTGAGCCGAATGCCGTAATTTACGACCTTATAAATCAGATTCATAACGGTGAAATTTCAAGTCATATCCTTGATCTCAGTGAGAAAAAGAGAGTGTTGGTATTTGACCTTGGCGGCGGTACACTTGATATAACAATGCATGAGATAAAGAGGCGAGAAGATAATAAAGAGATATTAAAAGTAGATGAGATAGCTACCAACAGATATACACTTCTTGGCGGTGACGACTTTGATGAAGTGATTGCAGGGGCTATGTATGAAAGATATTTGAAACAATACGGCAGCCACCCTGATGTTGTAAATAAGCTGAAAAAAGAAACAAAGGTTATAATGCCGCAGCTTTTGGTATATGCGGAGCATCTGAAACTTGAATTAAATGAAAGATGCGGTGACGACTACGATTCGGGATGGGACGATCCTGATGAAGATATAGAGATTTCCACAGGCGGAAATATGGGAGGTATAGGCTACTCCTATGACGATACATTTACACAAAAAGAAGTGGAAGATATATTGTCGGTATTTATGGGAGCCGACCTGAAATATGAAGATTATAAAAGAATTGAAAGTATAAAGAATACAAAGAATATCATTTATCCTATACTTGATGTTTTGAAAAAGGCTACAGAGAAGCTGAATGTTGATGATATATCTGTAGATGCTGTGATTGTAAACGGCGGAATGTCCAAGTTTTATATGGTTACAGACAGATTGAAAGAATTTTTCGGATTTGAACCTATTGTTGCGCTTGATCCGGATCAGGCGGTGGCAAGAGGTGCGGCCGTATATCATTATTATTTGAACAAGTATGACGAGATGAAGGATGATATGAGAATGCTTGGAAATGAAGCAAGCAGCGTATCATCTGTTCAGAGTAAGAATAACACAATGAGAACCATGCCGCAGGTGGCAATAGAGTGGGGAGATAATATCTTAAATGATTGTTTGTATCTTGGAGTAAAAAACGGTGCGGTTCATGAGATTATTCCTACAGGTGCCAAACTTCCGTACCTGTCAGATACTATGAACGGCTTTAGAGTGGAGCCCGGTCAAAATCTGATTGCAGTACCTATAAAGAGTAAAAATTTGGACGGAACATACAGAACTATTGCAAACGGTAATATTACCTTCAATCAAAAGTATTATAACGGTGCATATGTGGCGTTTAAGATACATATGGGTAAGAACAAGGTAATAAGTATGAAGGCTTGGACCAGCAAAGACCTTGCAGGTAAATCAAAGCTTGAGGAAGGATATACTGAGATTACTATTGACAGTAGTGAACAGTCGGGAGCCAAGTCAAAGATTATGGCACCGACCGGCAGCAAGTTGCAGCCTAAAGATGAGATCAACAATCTGCTTCAACTGTGTCAAAATTATGAGAAGTGTAGGAATAAACTTGAAAAGGTCAACCTTGCAAAGAGAATTTTTACCTGCGGTACAAGTATCTGCAATGCATCCAATAAGGATGAATTTGCAGAGGTGATACTTGACGCACTCAAAAATGTCACTCTTGAGGAGGCCAGAAAGAGATTGTTTGTCATCGCAAGAAAGATAGGAAATTCTTGGAACGATGATGAAAAAAGAAAGCTTTCAAAACTTTGCATTAGCCAAATAAGTACGGAAATCAGCGGATTTTCAATTACGGGAGGACCGAAGATTTCCACAAATATTCAGGCTATATATACTCTGGGCATATGTGGCAGTATGGACCAGCTCAGTAAGCTCTCGGCACTACACTCTAATTCCAGATATTTACAGGCCTGCCTTTACACTCACGCAAAGACAAGGTCAGATTTGCAGTGGATTCAGGATGAATTTGAGGCGGATGCCAAAAAGAGCTTAAAGCTGGCCGGCAACAATATCCAATTCAGCGCCTATGCAATAGGAATAGCACTCAGAAAATCAGATTCAGGTACAGAGATACTTTCAAGCTCGGCAAGAGGCAAGATAGTAAAGAATATGTGCAATATCATAATATCCGGAAAGCTTAGTGAAGAGGCGCTTACAAGCTGCATCCTTGCGATTGGTTGGATATGTGACAGTAGAGTGGAAGCTTCCGATATTGACGATACAATAACCGACTATGCATTAAAGACTGTCAGAGATATCAAGTATGTCTATTCACCAAGCACAGTGATGAAGGACGAAAAGATGATCGATATAGTCACAAAGATGATAAACGGTGATTCGCTTGACAGCTATGAGGAAAAATTCCTGCTGACCAAGTTGAATATATAATCAACCCTTTATACTTTCACCGATTAACCCCTTTATAAGGAACTTTTGTATAAAAATAAATATAATAATTGTAGGAATCATAGAGACAACACTTGCAGCCATCTGAGTTTCCCAAGTGGTTTTATAAAGCGACTGATAGTCTGTAAGTGCTGTTGCTATGGTTCTGTTTTTTGGTGAGAGTATGAAAGTTCTTGCAAAAAGTAAATCATCATAGGCTCTGATGAATGCAAAAAGTCCCGTAGTTATTATGCCGGGCAGCATCAAAGGAGCCAGTATAAATCTGATTCCCTCAAGCCTTGTGGCGCCGTCCACCCATGCGGCCTCCTCAAGTGTTTTCGGTATGGTTTTGATGTATGAATACAATAACCAAAGACTCATAGGCAGGCATACAGCCACATTGGCTATAATAAGAGACGTTTGTGTGTCTAAAAGTCCGAACTGTTTGAATAAGATGTATATCGGAGATGCCAGCACAACCTCTGAAAACATCTGTGTAAAAATGACTGTCAGAAGTACCGCCCTTTTAAGTCTGAAGCTGTATCCGGCAAGGGCATAGGCGGCTAATATACTTAAAAGTATACAGATAAGTGCCGACATAAAAGATATATAAAAACTGTTAAAAAGTGAAGGCAGTATGCTCTTTTCACCAAATAATACAGTTTTATAATTATTCCACTCAAGCGGACCCTTAAACCATGTAGGCGGCCATTTTCTGATATCCTCATATTTTTTCAGAGAGGTATTTATCATAATAAGCAGCGGACTTATAAAAATGAGAACAAATGCAGAGTATACAATTGTCCGTATAAGTTTGAATATTTTCTTTTTTAAAATCATTTTAAGTATCCTCTTTATTCATTAAACAGTAAATAAAGGTAAATATAAATAAAATACCTACAACAAGACAAGACAGAGCGTATGCAACACCCAGGTCAAATTTAGAGAAGGCTTCTTCATATATCTTTAGCATAAGTGTTTCGGTACTTCTCATCGGTCCTCCGCCTGTCAGCACAAAGATTACATTAAAAGAGTTAAATGTCCATATGCCTACAAGTGTTAATGTGACAAAAAATACTCTTTTTATACAGGGGCAGGTTATATGGATAAAACGCATGAAAACACCTGCACCGTCTATTTTGGCACTTTCATAAAGTGAAAGGTTGATATTTGAAAGTCCGGATATAAATATCATAGCTACCATAGGGATACCAAGCCAGGCATCTACAAAAGAGGCGGCAAAAAAGGCCATGGTAGGACTTGAGAGAAAACTTATATTTTCATGCAGCAGTCCTATTTTTTGAAGATAAAAATTGAGATAGCCGTAGTTTCCGTCAAAAATCCACTTCCATACAACGGCAACAGCTACCTGCTGCATAGCCCACGGAAGCAGTGATAAGAATTTAACACCTTTGAAAAGTACATATCACTGTTTAAAAATAATGCAGTTATAAAACCCAGAGAGAGCTTTAAAAACAGTGTAAAAGCGGTATACCTGAATGTAAGTGAGAGTGTAGGCAGCAGGTATTTTGAATTAAATATTTTTTTGAAATTGTCAAAGCCTATAAAACTTCTGTGACCGTCTATGATTGCAATCTTATAAAAAGACCCCGATATAATGCGATATATCGGGTATCCAAACAGTAATGCTACTGATATAAGTAAAGGCAGCAGCAATATATACGGTTGAAAGTCTTTTTTTATATTTGGGAAAATTCCATGTCTATTGTGCAACTTGTGACTGTGCCTCATCTAACGCCTCTTTTGCTCCCATCTCACCTGTAAGAGTTTTTTGCACTGCGGTAAGGAATGCTTTGTTAAAGCTGTCCCAGTCAGCCACCTGCGGTTCACTGATTCCATACTCTATGCTTGCTGCAAACGGTTGCATAAATTCACTTTTGAATCTTTCGTCATTAAACTCTTCTTTCAGTATCGGGAACCAACCGAAGGCTTCAGATACAGGTCTTTGATATTCAGGCTGACCCATAAATTCAACAAACTTCCAAGCCAAATCTTTGTTTTTACTGATACTTGAGATAACATAGGAGTCTGTTACCAAAGTCTCGGCCTGTTTCTTGCCTGCAGGAAGTATTGCAACCTTATAAGGTGATTTATCGGCCGCCTTATCAAGGGTTTCCTTCTCCCAAGGTCCGGATACAAACATTGCAAGATTGCCGTTTGCAAATAATGTGGCCTGGTCCTCTCTTGCAGTGCTTACAACATCGGGAACAAGTTTTTCATCATTGAATTTTTTCAGGTACTCAAGTGTAGCTACATTTTCAGAAGTGTCAAAGGTTATTTCACCCTTGTCATTTACAAGTGTACCTCCGTTTTGATATATAAAGTTCAAAAGTTCGTCTGTACCGCTTGTAATATCTGTAGGTATGGAAAATCCGTATATGTCGGGATTTTTTGAATGCACATCCTTTGCAACGGACAAAAGTTCATCCCAATTGGTAGGCGGAGTCTCTATAAGATCGCTCCTGTAATAAAGAGCTCTTGATGAAAATGCCATAGGTATACCGTATTGCTTTCCGTCTACAGTTCCGGTTGCCAGTACTGATTCCACTCTGTCTTTTTTGAAATCATCAGTTATATGAGAACTGAGGTCTTCGGCAATACCCAGTGTGGCAAGTTGCTTTAAGGTTCTTGAACCGGTCAGCATTATATCAGGTGCGTCACCGGCCTGATAAAGTGAGACAATTTTTGAGTTGAGTTCGTCCCAACCTACAGAGACTATCTCCACCTTAACACCCTTATTTGCCTTCTCAAATCCTGCAATACCGGCGTCAAGTTCTTTCTTTAAATATCCGCTGTCATAGCCCGGTACAAGCAGTTTTAAAGTTGTGGAATCTGTTGATGTAGCGGATGTGGACTCCATAGAAGCGGCAGTTGACTGAGTGTCATCCGTTTTTTGTGAAGAAGAGCACCCTGTAAGTAATGTACCTGCAAGCATCATACTTACAAGACCCAATGATAAGATTTTTTTCATAATTATTATTTATAACCTTTCTTTTTGTATTAGATGGAGTAAATTATAACAAATAGTATAAATAACATCTATGTATATTGAAAAAAAGCAATATAATGCAATGATTTATTTGAAAAAAATATAATTATATCTGTGATTTTATATTAAAAATATTCTGAGAAAGGTATATTAAGATTATGAAAAGTAAAGATGAACTGTTAAAGTTACTTGCAGAATATGTTAAAGATATGGAAGATGAAAAGATAAAGGATATAGCAAGAGAGTATCTTGAAGCGGGATATCCGGCAAAAGACGGTATACTTGACGGGCTTACAGTTGGAATGAAGGAGGCCGGAAAGCTATACGATGAGGAAGAGTACTATATTGCCGAATTGCTTTTATGTGCAGATGCGATGTATGCCGGAATAGATATATTAAAGGCTGAAATAAAAAAAGATACTGAAAAAAAGACAAAGGCGGTAATAGGTGTAATAGACGGTGATACACATGATATAGGTAAAAATCTGGTGAAGATAATGCTTGAAACGGCAGGATTTGATATGATTGACCTTGGTAAGGATGTGGCGGCAGAAGATTTTGTTAAGGCGGCTATAGATAATAAGGCAAGTCTTGTATGTATGTCATCACTTATGTCTACTACCATGTACGGTATGAAAAAAGTAATAGAGGGGCTTGCAGAATGTGGGTATCGTGACAGTGTAAAGGTTATGGTAGGCGGAGGACCCGTTACGGAAAGTTTTGCAATTCAGATATGTGCGGACGCATATTCGGACAATGCAATAGAAGCTGTAAGTGTTGCAAAGAGACTTTGCGGGTTAAACTGATATGACGGCAGATTTATGTGATTGTAATGTAGAGATATTTGAAAATAACAGTTTATATAATAAAAATGTATATGAGCTTGACGGAATATTGCAAAGCTTTGACAATGAAAACTCACTTAACCTTGTATACAGGTATATCTTGAGATATAACAGCCTGCCGGATGGTACAAGATTAAAATTGCAAATCAAATTAGATACCGTGGTTGACGGACTTATAGATGAAGCAAAGAATGCCTTGAATAGCGGATGTAAGATAATAAGCCTTGCAGATCCTCTTTCAGGAATGAAATTTGGGAGAGAGAGGTGCAAGTATTTATATTAAAAAAATATTTACAGACTTTCTTGTCAGGTTAAAAAATCTGTGTGAGAAATATGGCGGACATATTCATATTTGTCCAAGATTAAGTTTTTTACTCTACAACTATTGTGAGCTTTGTGTTAAGTTTGAAAAGGTAAGACTTTCTAAAGCGTATGATTCACTGCTTGAAGCCATACTTTTTGAGAATGTAGATGTGGTGACTGCCTGTAAATGTATACATTTTGCAGGAAAAGTAGATGAAATAACAGTGCTTGGATGGGAGCGGTATGACAATACTTGATTTTTTGAGAGAAAATAATATATGTTTGGATGCCGCCTGCAACGGACTTGGGATTTGCGGAAAATGTAAAATAAAAGTCGGAAATCTGAAAGCCTTTGAAGGCGAAAGAAAAGTGCTGGGTGATAAAGATATAGCTGCAGGATACAGACTTGCATGTATGCACTCTGTGGATGAATGTGATAAAGGGACTATATTAAAGGATATTAAAGAAAGCACCGGCAGTGTAGTACTTGTGGACGGTTTTATGCCGAGGGTGAGTCATACAAATATATGTGATAAATATGGTATAGCTATAGATATCGGTACCACGACAGTAGCTATGGAACTTATAGACTTGAGTAATGCCGCTATAATAGCAAAAGCGTCGGATATAAATTCACAAATCGCATTCGGATTTGATGTAATGAGCAGGATTGTATATACCATGGAAAATGTTGACGGGCTTTTTAAGCTTCAAAAGAGTATTGTGCATACTTTAAATATGCTTATAGATAAATTGCAGGCTGATACAGGTAAGGTCGGAGAAGACATAGCAGAAATAACTGTGGCGGCAAATACAGTTATGTGCCATATTTTATTGGGTGAGAGTGTGGAAGGCCTTGGAAAATATCCTTTCTCACCTGTGTTTACAAAGAGTAGGAGTGTGGCAGCCTCCGATATCGGAATCAAATCAGATGCAAAAGTCACAACATTGCCTCATATATCAGGTTTTGTAGGTTCGGATATAGTTGCAGGAGTGTATGCAAGCGGATTATATAAGGACGATAAAAATTTACTCTTTATAGATATCGGAACCAACGGTGAAATTGTTTTGAAATCGGGAAATAAGTTGCTTGCGACCTCATGTGCCACAGGACCTGCGCTTGAAGGTATGAATATATCATGCGGTATGAGAGCGGGAGAAGGTGCTATAGATAATTTTTGCATTGATGAAAATAAATTAATCTATACAACTGTCGGAAATAAAGAAGCTGTAGGTATATGCGGAAGCGGAGTACTTGCAATGGTCAGAGAGCTTCTTAAAAATAGTATTATAAACGTTAGGGGAGCTATAGATATTGAAAAGCAAAAGAAAGCATATGATTTTATAGCCTTTGATAAATCAGATAAGCCTTTTATAAAGATATCAGATGATATATATTTTACATCTAAAGATATAAGACAGGTACAACTGGCAAAGGGTGCGATATTGTCAGGGATTTTGGCACTTGTCAGTAAAGTAAAGCTTGAATTAAAGGATATATCTAAGGTATATATTGCAGGTCAGTTCGGCAAGTATATAAGTGTGGATTCTTTCTTTTGTGTAGGACTTTTGCCGATTGAATTTTTTGATAAGGTTGAATACCTTGGAAATACTGCATTGGCAGGAGCATATATGGCACTTTTAGATAAATATGCAATAGAGGATATGAGTTTACTCTCAAATAAAACCGAATTTTTTGAGCTGTCAAGGCTTGATAATTATGACAGGATTTTTGCAAAGGCTTTGAGATTTAACGGAGAAAATATATGAAACTTAAGATTCACAAAAATGATAAGATGACACCCAATGAAAGAGCAAGGGCAATTGCTGAAAAAAGAGATTATGACAGAATAATGATGGATCCTTTTTTAGGCGAGATAAAGGCGAGGCTTATAGGCAAGAATACAAGGCAATATTGGAGAAACGAAGATAATCTTGTTATGGGTGATGTGGAAGCTGTGAACAGATTCGGACTTGACGGCATGGGAGTCGGTCCGAATGCGTACGGTATTGCGGAAGCAATGGGAATTGTGCCGCACTACCCTGAGCAGGGTCTGATTTATGTGGAAAAGCATCCGATAGACAGTATAAATGAGGTAGATAAGCTTAAAGATATTACACTTGATAGCGGAAATCTCAGAATGTACTATAATGCCACAGCAAGACTTAGAGAGATTGCGGACGGGTTTTGTGGTGTAGGTGCTTCAGTTTCAGGTCCTATAACATTGGCAGGATTTGTACTGGGAACGGATAAGCTTTTAAAAGCAATGATAAAATCACCTGATAAAGTACACCTTTTTTTAAGGTATATCACAGAGAATGTAAAATATGTTGTTGATAAGTTTTCGGCACTTGATGTGGGATTTTCCATGGCGGATCCTATAGCGTCATGTACTATGATAAGTCCGAAGATGTACAAAGATTTCGCATATCCGTATACTGTTGAGATAAGCTCATATATAAAAGAGAAGTCGGGCAGAGCGCCAAGCTATCATATCTGCGGCAATACAAGAAAAATATGGGAGTATATAAAGGATTTGGATATCGGAGTTTTCAGTGTGGACAATGAAATGGACATTGACGAGACTTGTGAGTTCTTTGCAGATTCAAAGATGATTGCAGGTAATGTGGCTCCTGTAGCCACTATATGTAACGGCAGCAAACTTGATATAGAAAGAGAAGTGAAAAATGTATACTCGCAGGGAGAAAGTGTAAAAACGGATTTATGCTTGCTCCGGGATGTAATCTTCCTTTGGTTACAACTGATGAAAAGATTGATATGTTTTTGGACGCAGGCAGAAAATATGGTATCATGATATAAACATAAAATTTGCGGATTGGAATATATTATGATAAAAGATAGGGAAAATGCCCTGGCAGGTGCCAGATGTATTATTCAAAACTGGTTGGAGGCAAAAGAAAGTGAAGTGATACACTTTATAACCGATGAAAGCCATAAAAAAGAGGCTGATATTTTTGAACTGGCAGCCTTTGAATGCGGAGTTGTTCCTAAGATAAGTATACTTTCTTTGGATGGAGTGCAGTCCGGAGAGGTGATAGATAAGATGAAAAATACCATGTACTACTCGGATGTGATAGTAGGTGCCACACATTATTCATTTGTAACCACGGAGGCTGTGGAGTTTGCTCTTAAAAAGGGCTCAAGATTTTTGTCTTTTCCTATGCATACAAATGACGGAAGTTGTATATTTGAAAGAGAATTTATAAGGATGAGCCCGAAGCTTGCAAAGAAAATGGGAAAGCCTGTAGCGCAGAGTATAACTGACGCTAAAGAGGTTGTTGTAAAAACAAAGAAAGGAACAAATGTTGCTTTTTCTACAAAGAACAGAAATGCAGGTATATTTGCAGGAAGTTGTACAAGAAAGGGTAAGATTGCCTCTTCAAGTTTTGAGGTGTATGTACCGATTGTAGAGACTGCAACAAAAGGCAGGGTAATAGCGGACGGTTCACTGGGTTATCTTGGGAAAATAAGCGAACCGATAGAGCTGATATTTGAAGCCGGCTACTTGGTGGAGATAAACGGCGGAGAGGATGCTCTCAGATTAAAAAAGTATATGGAGAGTTTCGGTGACAAGGAGATTTATTGTGCTGCGGAACTTGGTATCGGACTTAATACAAAGTCAAAATGTGACGGTATCTGCTATATTGAGGATGAGTCTGCATACGGCACATTTCATATAGGATTCGGCAGAAATATCGCACTTGGCGGAAGACATGAGGCAAGGGGACATTTTGATATTGTTACACACAGTCCCGATATATTCGTTGATGAAGTTGTTATAATGGAGAATGGGGAGTTTATTATATAAACATTAAAAATATTCATACTATTATCGTAAGTAAATTGTAATCAAATATTGCATTTTAACAGCAAATATTCTATTATATACATAAAGAACCATATATTTATCCATAAATATATAGTTTTGTTTGTTATGGGAATATATCATTTTTTACTGATTAAACAGAGACTGAGCATTTTGATATTTTCCGAAAATAATAGAAAGTGAGAAGCATATGGAGATTTTAAAACTGATTGGTGTGCTGGTAGTAATAGTAGGTCTTGCTTTGAAACTGGACACACTGGCTACGGTAGTGGTTGCGGGAATTATAACAGGTTTCGTAGCCGGAATGTCACCTTTGGATATTCTTACGGTGTTGGGAAATGCATTTATTTCACAGAGAATATCTACACTTTTTGTACTTGCGCTGCCTGCAATAGGTATTTGTGAGAGATACGGACTTAAGGATAAGGCCGTAGATTTGATAAAGAAGATTGCAAATGCGACTACAGGAAGGATTTTGTCACTTTATCTTGCAATCCGTGTGTTTGCAGCAGCTACCTCTCTTCGTATAGGCGGACATATACAGTTTATCAGACCTCTTATACATCCGATGTCAAGAGGTGCGGCTGTAGCAAAGTACGGAGAGCTTAGTGAGGATGTTGAGGACGACATCAAAGGACTTTGTGCCGGCGTGGAAAACTTCGGAAACTTTTTCGGACAGAACTGTTTCCTTGGCGCTTCAGGTACACTCCTTATAGTAAGTACACTTACAGAGCAGGGAGTAAATGTAATGAAGGACGGTAAGCCTGTGCCTGTAGACGTACTCGGAATAGCTATGTGGTCTATTCCTATTGCTATAGTTTCTGTAATACTCGGAATTATATATTTCGTCATTTATGACAGAAAACTTGAAAAAGCATTGGGAGGTAAATAATGGACAGTGTATTAAAACTTTCTGAGATTGCAACATGGGGTATGTCAAATTGTTGCAGAGATTTTCTTTATAATCATAGGTATAGTTTTCATCCTTGTAGGATTAAAAGCACTTGCAGACAAGCAGTTTGCAAACAGAAATACAAGTGCATTATTTTGGTTTATTGTGGCGTTTACATTTATAGCCGGTCCTTATGTACCTAAGTTCATAACAGGAGTATGTGTAGTGCTTATGGCGATACTTACAGCTATAGGTAAGGTGGGACAGAGCGCCAGTGATGTTCCTACGGCAGAGGAGACAAGAGCTAATGCAAACAGGCTTGGAAATAAGATCTTTATTGCTCCTTTGGTGCTTGCACTCAGTGCATGGATTATCGCTACGGTTTGGAAAAAGCTCGGTGCAAACAATGCTGTAGGACTTTCGGCGATAATTGCGTTGATAGTTGTATTTGCAGTAACAGGTTCAAAGAAAGAGTATGCCGTAAAGGACGGAACAAGACTTATGGACAATATAGGTCCTGTAGGACTTTTGCCACAGGTATTGGCGGCACTCGGTGCATTGTTTACAGCTGCCGGAGTAGGTGATGTTATTGCAAAGGGAATTGAGATGGTAATTCCTCATAACAACAGACTTATTGCGGTTATAGTATACTGTCTTGCAATGGCAATTTTTACAGCTATTATGGGAAACGGCTTTGCGGCATTCTCGGTTATTACTGTAGGTATAGGTATTCCTTTCCTTATCAATCAGGGAGCGAATCCTTTGGTAGTAGGTGCTATGGGTCTTACAGCAGGTTATTGCGGTACTTTGATGACACCTATGGCGGCAAACTTCAATATTATGCCGGCGGCGCTACTTGAGACGAAGAACAAATATGGTATAATAAAGATGCAATTGCCGTATGCAATAGCAATGCTTATAGCACATATTATTTTGATGTATATATGTGCGTTCAGATAGAAAGGACAGTTATGAGATTATTATTGACAGCCTTTGACCCGTTTGGCGGTGATGCAGTCAATCCTGCACTTGAGGCGGTTAGATTGGTATCAGAGAAAATAGGAAGATTTGATGTTATAAAGCTTGAAGTACCGACAGTATTCGGAAAGTCTATAGAGGCGGTGGCAACAGCTATTGAAAGCACACAGCCTGATGTGGTACTTTGTATCGGACAGGCAGGCGGAAGATATGAGATAACACCTGAGAGAGTGGCAATCAATATAGATGATGCCAGAATCGCAGATAACGAGGGCAATCAACCTATAGACAAGAAGATATTTGAAGACGGTGAGAACGCATACTTTACTACATTACCGATAAAGGCAATGGTAGAGGCGATAAGAGACGTTAATCTTCCGGCAGCCGTTTCAAACTCTGCAGGAACATTTGTATGCAATCATCTTATGTACGGTGTGCTTTATACACTTGCAAAGAAGTATCCTCATATCAAGGGAGGATTTACACATGTGCCTTTATACCTGAGCAGGTAGCAAGAAGGACACCTGTAGCTCCTTATATGGCACTTGATGATATACGAAGAGGACTTGAGGCGGCTATAGCTGCTATTGACAAGCACTTTGACGGTGATATAGATGTCAACGGAGGAAAAGAGTTCTAAATGACTTTTACAAAACCTGTTTTGGAAATCCAAGGCAGGTTTTTTTAAATAAATTTATATATTTAACATATGTTACGGAAAAAGATATTTAAAAGGGTTATACTACAGTAGCAATAGAGATTTGGATTTAACCATAAAGGAGGACTATATGGATAAGTTTTTAAAGAATATAAATCATGAAGAAGTTTTAAAATTAGCCGATTTGGTTGAAGCAAGTGAAGGTCAGGTGGTTTCAAAGACATTGGCACAGAATAAATATGTAAGCATTACAGTTTTTGCATTTTCAAAGGGAGAGGAGATATCCACTCACGAATCAGACGGTGATGCTTTGGTGACAGTGCTTGAAGGTAGAGGAAAGTTTATAGTTGACGGCAAGGAGTATATCCTTAATGCAGGTGAAAGCCTTGTGATGCCGGCAAGAAAGCCGCATTCAGTTCATGCGGTAGAGAGTTTTAAGATGCAGCTTACAGTGGTTTTTCCGCTTGAGAGATAAAAGGAGAGAAAGATGAGTGCAATTTTAGGTCCAATACATCATTGGCTTTTTAGAAAGATTAAAATACAGAATGATTTGACAAACGCTATTATAGATGTAGCAAAGGATAAGGAGCTTAATGTAGCCCCACTTGCAGATATAGATGAGAGATTCGGTTCACTTCCTGAGGGTGACCTTGGAAATATTATAGATCCGACCAATATACACGGTTGGCTGCAGGATAAGATAGCTATAGTTGAGAGAAGACTGGCATATGTTACAAAGACTCTTACAGACAATAATCCTGATGCGATAGGAATTATATGTGAGTGTGCAAGGATATTCGGTGTGGAAAATGCTGTAGAGCCTAATGCTACTCCGGCAGACGGCTTGAATATTATGAGAATACCTTTGTCAGCGGAATGCCTTGTGACGGTGTAAATATGGTTGTCAATGAAGACAGCGATGAGATTACATGGCAGGAGACTGTGGATATTCATAAGCAGTACTGGGACGAAGTAGGTGTAGATGTGGCATTATTTTATGAGATAAGAAATGCCATGATTGAGGGAGTCTTTGCAGGCAGTGATTTGTCATACTATAACCTCGGCAACGGCTCATATAAGTTGGTTAAGGAGTGATATGTACGGAATAGATATTTTAGTTGAAGAACATAAAAATATAATAGAGTTTTGTAAAAGCATGAAGTCTATGTGCTGTTCTATAATAGAAGGGAAAGACGTAGATATAAATCTTGTGAAAGAGTGTGTAGCATTCGGTAAGAACTATGCAGACCATCTTCACCACGGCAAGGAGGAGAAGATTCTCTTTAAGGTAATGCTTGAAAAGCTCGGCCCTGTAGCGGATAAGCTTATAAGAAACGGTATGCTTGTAGAGCATGACCTTGGAAGGCTTCATATGAATGAGCTTTTAGAGGCGATAGACAGATATGAGAAGGATCCTTCCACACTCAATAAGCTTGATATAATCACAAATGCCTCAGGATATGCCACACTTTTAAACAGACATATCGGAAAAGAAGACGAGGTGGTCTATACATTTGCGCAGAGAGCTCTCTCGGATGAGGACAAAGAAAGAGTGAATGCAGAGACAAAGGAGTTTGACGAAGCTCCTGAGAATAAGGCCGACGTGGAAAAATACTTGGATTGGCTGAAAAACTTTAAGGAAAAGTATCCTGCAAGATAGACTCCTGTTTAAAAATACATAGAAAAACAAGCAATATTATGGTACACTTCGTGTGAAAGGATTTTCATACGGAGTGTTTTTTTGGATATTTGTACAGTCCATTACAGCACAGTTTGGTATATGAGGTGAACATATGCAGGATTTAAAAAATTGGAAGCCGCCGGTACTGCCTGAGGAAATTGAGCAAGCTGATGTGCCGGGAAGTAAGGTTGTGATAACCGAGTATCATATTGACAGAGCGGGAAGGATTTTCCCTTATTTGCTTGAGGAGATTGAAAAAGTTAAGAGTAAAAATGACAACGGAAAGGTAGTCGTATCCGTGTCAGGATGTTCAGGTGTGGGGAAATCGGGAATATCGGCAGTTCTGTCATATTATTTAAATGATATCGGGATAGGAAGCTATATATTGGGAGGAGATAATTATCCGCGAAGAATCCCTGAGTACAATGATGCGGAACGTTTACACCTGTTTAGAGAAGGCGGATTAAAAGGACTGGTAAAGGACGGTGAGTATACAAAAGAGCGTTTTGATATAGTTCATAAGCTGCAGGAAGACGGAAATGATGCAGACCCTGAAAATATAAAAAAATATCCATGGTATGAATCATATATAAACGGCGGACGTAATGCGCTGAAGGAGTACCTCGGTACAGCAAATGAGCTTGCATTTAAGGAAGTTGAAGATGTTGTCAAGCAATTTAAATCAGGTGCCGACAAAATCTGGTTAAAGAGAATGGGAAGAAGCAATACTCAGATATGGTATGATGATGTGAATTTCAAGGACATCGGAGTTCTTCTGATTGAATGGACACATGGAAACAGTGATTACTTTGAAGGTGTAGATATACCGATACTTTTACACAGTACCCCACAGGAAACTTTGAAATACAGACTTTTAAGGAATCGTGACTGCGGAATAGACAGCCCGTTTACGGCAATGGTACTTAATATAGAGCAGGGAACATTAGTAGAACAGGCACATAAGGCAAAGATAATTATTCTGCCGAACGGTGACAGACTAAGCTACGAAGAATATTGTAAATATATAGGAATGTAGGTGGATTGAGTGAAGAAAAATAATAACGGTCCTATGCTTAATGCGTACCCTGACAGTCTTGGCGGAAGCTTAAGTGATATTGTAAATTTCCTCGGTAAAAAAGAATTAAAGGATGTTTTCTCTTCATTTTACATTCTTCCGAGTCTGTTTAATACAGATTTGGACAGAGGATTTTCGGTAATTGACTATTCGTTGAATGAACTTTATGCAAAAAGAGAGGATTTGGAAAAACTTGAGGAACTTGGAATTGATTTAAAACTTGATTTTATTTTAAACCACGCTTCAGTACTCTCAAAACAGTTTCAGGACATTATAAAAAACGGTGAGAAGTCAAAGTATAGAGATTTTTTCATTGATTGGAATAAGTTTTGGGACGGCTGCGGTGAAATGACCAAAGATGGCTATATACAGCCAAAGGCCGATCTTATAAAGGATATGTTCTTTAGAAAACCGGGACTTCCGATACTTATGGTTCGCTTCCCTGACGGAAAGGAAGTTCCTTATTGGAATACCTTTTATCAGGAAGTAAGATATCCGACTTTGGACGCTGTAGATATAAGAAATATCACAGGTGTACAGTACAGCATTGTGGACGAATTGGCAAATTTATTAAATAAAGGTCTTTGTGAGGGCAAATCTCCTGCAAATATTTTAAATGAGACAAATATCTACACAGACAAACTAAGTGATAATCAAAAGAAAGAGCTTTGTGAAAGACTGGAGTCTGAGAGAAAGTATCTCGGACAGATGGATCTTAATATCAAGTCGCCTCTTGTTTGGGAGTTTTATGACAATACTTTAAAGACTTTGGCAAATTACGGGGCCAAGATTGTAAGGCTTGACGCATTTGCCTATGCTCCAAAGGGAGTCGGCGAGAAAAATTTCTTAAATGAGCCTGCCACCTGGGATGTGCTTACAAAGGTGAGGGAGTTGGCTGATAAGTATAATGTGAGATTACTGCCTGAGATCCATGCAAGCTATGAAGAAAAAATATATGAGAAGATAGCAAATAAGGGCTATATGACTTATGATTTCTTCCTTCCGGGGCTTATTATAGATGCTTTTGAACAGCAATCAGGCGAAGTCTTAAAAAAATGGGCCGATGAACTTGTGGAAAAGAAAATACAGGTCGTAAATATGCTGGGTTGTCACGACGGAATACCTTTGCTGGATCTTAAGGGACTTATAAGTGAAGAAAGGATTCAGTCAGTAATAGATACTGTGGTAAAGCGAGGCGGATATGTAAAGGATTTACACGGTCAAAAGAATGTATACTATCAGGTGAATGCAACTTATTACAGTGCACTTGGAGATGATGATAAGAGAATGCTCCTTGCCAGAGCCATCCAAATCTTTATGCCGGGCAAGCCTCAGGTTTGGTATCTGGATTTGTTTGCAGGAAAGAACGACCATGAAGCGGTAAAGAGGGCAGGAGCCGGAGGACATAAGGAGATCAACCGTACAAATCTGACTGCTAAAGAGATGGAAGACGGCTTACAAAAAGAAATCGTACAAAAGCAGCTTGAGTTATTAAGACTTCGTTCCACATTTTCGGTATTTTCAAATGACAGTGAGTTTACTATGAAATGTGATGAAAGTAAAATATTTATGGAGTGGAAGAATAATGAAGAAAGAGCGGTACTAAAAGCCGACCTTGCCGACTGTGATTTTGAGATATTTGTCGAAAAGAACGGTGAGAAAATTTATCAATTTAAATAAGGTTTAGTAAAAAAGAGTAAAACCGACGGATAAGGTTTTACTCTTTTTATAATTAATATTATAAAAAAATTAGTTGGAGCGTAATGTCGGCAGTTCTCTTGACATGTTATCAGATAAGATTTATACTATCAATTGATAGTATAAATCGTTAAGGAGGCAAAGTATATTTTTCTAAGTAGAATATCCAAAAAGCAGGAAGTCGTTGCTTTTATTAAGGAACTGAAGGTACTTTTAGAAGGGGACGATTTTGATATAGATCAAGATTTAATACTGATTAAGAAAAAGAAAATATATGATGAAGAGCATTCAACACCATATACATTGCTTGATTTAGGCTACGATTCCGAAGATGTGGTTAGTAGACTTAGAGAGTTGACCTTGGAGGAGTATTCGGAAACCAAGATTGATAAGGATGATTTAAATCCCCCGTTATTATTTGTTTTCGGAAAGGATATTAACAGAAAGCTTGTATATGTGAAGATAAAGATAAAACAGAAAGAAAATATGAGGAACTATATTTTATGCGTGTCATTCCATTATGCAAAAGAGAAGATGACATTTCCTTATGCATAGATAGAGAGGAAGAGGAGGCCGAACAATGGAGGAGAGCATACTTATTGGAAAGGTATATATGGATTGTCCGTTATGTGATAAGAAGCATGAGGTAGAGGAAAGAAAACGTTTGACAAGTATTACGATTAAAGGTGATAAGGTATTTTATGAAGAGCGCTTTTTTTGTTGTGTAAATGTGGACGAAGAAGAGAATGAATTTGAAACCGGTGCAATGGCTAATGAGAATTTGATGAATGCAAGAAATGCTTATCGAGTTTTACATGGATTGCTAACTTCTGAAGAGATTGTTGGAATTCGTGAAAGCTATGGTCTTTCACAGGTAGATTTAGCCAGGCTTCTAGGTTGGGGTGAAGCAACGATTTCAAGATATGAGAGTAAGGCTATTCAAGATGAAGCTTACGATACAATGCTGCGCATGATAAAGGATAATCCGCTTGTTGCGCTGGAACTCTTAAAGAAAAATGAGGACAAGTTTTCTGAGACAAAGAGAAAATATGTGCGTTCTAAAATTGTTGATAAGCTGGATTCGTATGGAAAAGAGTATTTGACAAGACAGGCGTTAGAAGCAGAGTATGCAAATTTTGATAAAATAAATGAGTTTAATGGCTACATTATGCTTGATACTGATAAAATTGAAGCGATGGTTTCGTATATTGCTGAAGGTATATCAAATTTATTCAAAGTCAAACTGATGAAAATGCTTTGGTATGCTGATGCATTATCTTTTAAGAGACGTGGTGTTTCTATGACCGGAATGGTATATCGTCACGAGTCAATGGGTGCATTGCCAATCGGACATTATAGTTTGATGAATTTGGAGAATTTAAATGTTCGTGAAGAAGAAAGTAATAATTATGACTTGATGCTTCATGTATATCCAAGTGAAGGAATGGATTATTCTATATTAACTGATGAGGATAGAACAATTTTAGATGATGTAATAAAAAAATTTAAAAATTACAAGGCAAAGGATATTATAGAATATATGCATAGAGAAATCGCATATACCAAAACGAAAGCAGGAGAGATCATTCCATTTAGTCTTGCCAAGGAAATTAGAAATTTTTAAACAAAAATAAATGTTGTAGAAGTTGTAGGAATGCAAAAAGGTTAGCAAAGAAAATCCGGAACCATGCATTTAAGTGACAAGGTCTTAGTAGAGGAGGTAGGAATGAAGAAAGAGAGGCTTAGTTTATGCATCAGAAAAAAATGAATCTTTTCCTGCGTGTGCTGTTTATCATTCTTATCATAGCGATATCCGGTGCGGCGCTGCTTCAGATTTTTGCTCCTGAATATATGGGAAAGCACGCCGCGTATGGTATTTCTACAGGATGGCAGAGGGAAATCGGATTTTGGAATATTGCCGTTTTGGTTATATTGATTACGGCATATAGGCACTACAATTGGATCTATCTAAAGTCAATTTTGCTTGCTCTGATCCTAGGAGGAATCGGTATCGGCAGCAATCATTTTGTCCATTATCTGAAGATGCATCAAATGGTAAATCTAGTCGGTGCTGTGGAAAATTACCTTTTGGTTCTTGCTTGGATTATCGGATGGAAAATAGAAGAAAAAAGGCAGGGTATCAAGTAAAAAATACCGGCTTTATTTTAGGATAAAGCCGATATTTCTATAATTATATTTTTATTGTTCTTTCACCAATGTAGCCATCTTTTTTACAAGTAATAAAAATTCCAACTTACTTGTATCATTTTTGATATCGGGAATTGAATCAAGTAATGACACAACGCTGTCATAACTTGATTTGCCCTTAAACTCCGAATCACGAAGTAACATACCGGTCTCTGCTACTGCAGCGGCGAACTTCATATTATCTGACATCTCGGTTTTGATGGATTCAGTTGTAACAGGATAGTTTAATTCTTTACTTGTTTCGGAATCAGGCTCCTTATATCTTACTGCAATATTTAAAAGATCATTTGAATCGTTAGCGACACCGGTTTGATATTTAAGGTCTGAACCTATTTCCATAGGTGAATCATTGTCAACTATTTCATATAATACGGTTACTCTATGTCCTGAGCCTATTTCACCGCCATCCTTGCTGTCATCCCTAAAGTCCTCATCATCCATGATACGATTTTCGTAGCCTATCAGTCTGTAGCCCTTTATAAACTTAGGATTGAATTCCAATTGGAACTTTACATCCTTTGCTACAGTAAAGAAGTTTGCACCAAGCTCTTCTGAAAGTACTTTCTTTGCCTCAAATCTTGAATCGATATATGAATAATTTCCGTTTCCGTTATCGGCAAGTGCTTCCATCTTGTTATCCTTTATATTCTCAGTACCGAATCCCAGAACGGAAAGAAATACACCGCTTTCTTTTTCTTTCTTTATAAGCCTTGTGAGTTCGCCTTCACTTGTGATTCCGACATTCAGATCACCGTCGGTAGCAAGTATAACTCTGTTATTTCCGTCTGCTTTAAAGTATTTTCCGGCAATTTCATAAGCAGTCTTTATACCCTCAGATCCTGCAGTACTTCCGCCTGCTTCCAAATCTTCTATAGCAGCCATTATTTCTTTTGAATCCGATCCCTTTGCACCTTCAAGTACAACCTGATCGCTTCCTGCATATGTAACTATGGAAATTGTATCATTTTCTTTTAACTGCTCACAAAGAAGCAAAAATGCATTTTTAACAAGCGGAAGCTTGTCAGGTGAATCCATAGAGCCTGATACATCAATAAGAAATACAAGGTTTGAAGGTTTCTTTTCAAGTTCATCCACCTGCTTTGCCTGCATTCCAACCATCATCAGCTTGGTGTCGGGATTCCATGGACATGCGGAAATTTCAGTAGTTACCGAGAATGGCTCACCCTCATTTGGCTGCGGATAGTCATAGTGGAAATAATTGAGCATTTCCTCAATCCTTACCGCATCAGCAGGCGGTAATTCTCCGGAATTTATAAAACGCCTGATATTTGCATAAGACGCCGTATCCACATCCGCCGAAAATGTGGAAAGTGGTGAAGTAGCTACAGCCTTGAAGTTACTTTCATCAACAGCATTGTATTCCTCTGTATTATAATTTGCATCATAACTTACATAAGGAGCGGCATATTCAGCCACCTTTCCGGTATCATAAATTGCACCTTCTGTTTTAGGCTGTGGTCCTGAACATCCTACAAGTAAGGCAGGTGTGCTGAGGGCAAATATCAACATACCTGCGCTTACCTTACAAAAACTTGATTTATTTTTCATATACTCATCCTCCTAATAAAACAATCAAGTGTAAAGCTTATAATAATAGTAACATTAAATACAATATAATAAATGTAGAAGAGTGTAAGTATTTATTAAAAATTTAGACATAATTTATTCATCAATCTGTGCATCACTTGATTTTCTGTAATGTCTGGGAGAAAGACCGTAGGTTTTTTTAAAGGCGTCCTTAAAGTAGTTGCTGTCATTGAATCCGCAGCTCATTGCTATATCCGTTACGGTAAGTTTTGTGGTGGCAAGCTTTGTGGCGGCCTGCTTTAACCTTACATAGTTCAGATATTCTTTAAATCTCATTCCTGTAGTATTTTTAAATTTTTTACTGAAGTAGGTATAACTTAGTCCTGCCATATCCGCAATATCATTAAGTGTTAGAGGTTTATCATAATTGTCCGTGATATACTTTGCCAATGTCAGCATATGCTCGTCGGTGGTATTTATAATAGCCGGTGTAGAGCGGTTAAAAGAGCAGAGTCTGATACAGTACAGGAATAATTCTTTTAATAAAAGCCTGAGAGTCTTTGAGCTGTGTTCATCATCAAGCTTATCCTCCGTAAGCATACTTTGCAGATGCTCATTTATTTTACCTTGATAGGCTGCAGGCACATGGAATACCTCTTTGCTTGAAAAATAGTTTTTAAAAGTGTCATTGTTTATATAAATATTGTCGACAAGATCGCTATACTTAAAGTAAATATTTATTCTCACACATGGAGTATCGGAAGTATATTTTGTATAGTGCATTTCTCTTGGCGGAATAAGTAAAAAATCTCCTGTATTCATCTCAAGCATTTGATTCTCTATAAAAAAAGTACATTTTGAAGCCTTGCAATAATATAATTCATAATACATATGAAAGTGATTGTCAGGCATATTAAATTTATAGCTGTTATTTCTTGTGGCGATGTTCACATAAATTCTGTCAATATCGGAATTTGATACTCTCATGAGGCCTCCTTAAATCAGTGATTAAAAACATTATAACACAGTACTTAATTAAAAATAACAAAAAAACAGTAGTTTACTTTGTTTTGCACTATTTTTCAGTTGGTTTTTTTGGCTTAAGCTGTTGTATAAATTAGTTAAATGAAAGGCAAAAGTATGAGTGAAAGTATCAAATGTAGCAGGGATGAAGCATTTAGAGAGAGAAGTTTAAATGGTGATATGCTTGCATTGGTTATTTATACAGGTATGCCGCTGGCGATATATCAGGGACTCAGTCAGTTGTTCAAAATATTTGACACAATAATGGCTGCCCATATAAATGCCGAATCGGTTTCCGCGGTTGCATATTTGTCACAGCTTATAGCTTTATTGTCTGCCATATCGGGCGGTCTTTCAGTAAGTGCCGGAATAAAGATTTCAAGCGCATTCGGAGAGGGCGATTATGATATGGTCAAAAAAAGAGTAAGTACTGTTTATTTGACAGCTGCAGTATTTGCGGTTTTGATGTTGGCTGTATTCATTCCGCTGACAAAACCGTTTTTAAAACTGGCGGCAACACCGGATATACTTATAAAAGCAGGTGCTTCATATTTCAGTATTGAAATTTTGACCATGGCTGTAAGTTTTATAAATAATATTTATATTGCAGTGGAGAGGTCAAGGGGGAATACATCAAGAATACTGTGGATGAATATGCTTGTACTGGTGTCAAAGCTTATACTTACAGCAATATTTGTATACATATTCAACGGCGGATTGCATATGATTGCAATTGCCACCTTATTGTCTCAGAGTATATTGCTTATATTTGCAATATATAACAGTCTTGGAAAAGAAAGTATTTTCTCATTTGATTTAAAGTTTGTAAGCTTTAGAAAAAATGTGGTAAATGATATGTATCTGCTTTCAATTCCTGTTGTGGCGGAAAAGATATTCTTTTCTTTGGGAAAGACCCTTATAAACAGCATGAGTACCGTATATGGAGCTTTGATGGTTGGAGCATTGGGAGTATCAAATACTCTTGGAGGAATTACAACATCACCGCAAAACGGTTTTCAAGACGGCAGCAGTGCAATAATAAGCCAGAACTTCGGTGCAGGCAAATATAGGAGAGTGTTAAGCGCATTTTATAATACTGCAATTGTAAATACCGTAATGGGATTTATAATATGCACGGCAACTTTACTGGGACTGGATTTCTTAAGTAATATTTTTGCAGGAGGAGATATTCATTTTGCAAAAATGATCAAAGAAGTTTACAGATACGAAGCCGTAGGCTCGTTATTCCTGGGAGTCAATGCGGCGGTGATGTCATTACTTTACGGTTTGGGAAAGACAAAGATAACGATGATTTTAAATGTGTCAAGAGTCTTTGTATTCAGAATACCGGTACTTTACTTTCTTCAAAATTTTACAAATTTAAAAGATGCAAGTATAGGTATAGTAATGATGGTAAGCAATATCTCTATAACAGTTATGTCTGTGACAGTGATTTGCTTTGTTATAAGAAATTATAAAAATAAATATTTATAATAAAAAAAGAGGAGAATTATGATGAAAAAGTTAAGTTTGGCAATGGCTGTTTTATTGGCAGGTTCATTAACAGCATGTACAGGAAATGCAGGTAAGGATGTTTCAAAGGAAGCACAAACCGGAGAAACTACAACAGCAAAGAGTGAAGACGGATCTTCAGGTCCTGTTACAATCACATTTAACTGGTGGGGCGGAGATTCCAGACATGAGGTAACAAAAAAGGCTGTAGACGCTTTTATGGCAAAGTATCCTGATATCAAGGTTGAAGTAAACTTCGGTGCATGGACAGATTGGGAGACAGCAAGAGCCTTGGAGTTCCAGTCAGGTACTGCAGCGGATCTTTCACAGATAAATATGGACTGGATCAGCAACTATGATGCAAACGGTGATACATTCCTTGATTTAAATACTGTGTCTGATGTAATCGATCTTACTCAGTATGACAGCGCACTTCTTGACAGATCAAAGGATTCAAAGGGCGGACTTGCAGGTGTGCCTATAGCCGAGACCGGAAGAATTTTTTACTGGGATAAGACAACATTTGATGAGGCGGGTATTGATACACCGAAGTCTCTTGCAGATCTTAGAGCGGCAGGTGCCACATTTAAAGAGAAACTTGGAGATGACTATTATCCTCTGGCAATGGGACAGTATGACAGAGCAATATTTATGACATTCTATCTTCAGGCTAAATATAAAGAAGCAATCTTTGGTGACGACGGAAAGTTCAACTTTACGGAAGATCAGATAAAGGACGGTGTAGAGTTTATCCAGTCACTTGAGGCGGATCATGTTATTCCTTCAATAAAGACTGTTGACGGTGACGGTGCCGCAAGCTTTGATGTAAACGAGAAGTTTATCAGCGGAAAATATGCAGGTATTTTAGAGTGGGACAGCTCGGCAAGCAAGTTTAAAAAGGCATTGGGAGATGCAAGAGAACTTGTTGTAGGTGAAGAATTTAAGGATCTTGCCGACGGAAGCAATACAGGTGTATTCACAAAGATATCAATGCTTTATGCAATATCTGCAAAATCACAGCATCCGAAGGAAGCTGCAATGTTACTTAACTTCCTTGTAAACGATCCTGAAGGTATAGAGATAATCGGTACAGAAAGAGGAATACCGGCTTCAAAGGTGGCTCTTGAGCAGCTTACAAAGGCAGATAAAATAAATCCTATGACAGGTGAAGCACATAAGAAGGTTCTTGAAGCGGCAGAGTTCAGTATGAGTCCTAAATTTGACGATTCATCACTTAAGGGTTCAAGCGGACTTTATACAGAAGTATTCGGCGGCGTAAGCTATGGAGATTACAGTGCCGAGGACGGCGCAAAGATGCTCTTTGACGGATTCAGCAATGTAAGCAACTAAGTTTGCAAAATAAATATTTTAATCTGACAGAGGGGGCCGTAGTTTTACAGCCCCCTTTTATAAGGAGAATTGTTTTGAAAAATAAGACATTTAAAAAAGTTTTGAAAAATAATATAGGTTTTCTTTTTATATTACCATGGCTTATAGGATTCTGCGTTTTTAAGCTCTATCCTTTTGCATCATCACTTTATTTCAGCTTTACGGATTTTCACCTGTTTAAGGGAATATCAAAGTATACTGTAGAAAATTATGTAGATGTATTTACAAATAAAAACGAGCTCAAGGCTTTGATTGTGACTTTTAAATATGCATTTATAACGGTACCGCTAAAGCTTGTAGCCGCACTGTTTATCGCATATATATTAAACTTTAAGATAAAGGGTGTAAACTTTTTCAGAACCGCATACTATATTCCTTCAATCCTTGGAGGATCTGTAGCTATTTCAGTACTTTTGGAAGGCACTGTTTAAAGATGAAGGACTTATTCAGACAGCATTTGCAATGATTGGACTTCATGCACCGAGCTTTTTCTCGGATCCCAACTGGGCATTGTTTTCAATATCACTGCTTAGAATGTGGCAGTTCGGTTCGGCAATGGTTATATTCCTTGCTGCACTTAAAGGAGTTCCGGCTGAACTTTATGAGGCGGCATCAATTGACGGTGCGGGAAAGTGGAAACAGTTTTTCTCTGTTACGGTACCGCTTATTACGCCTGTAATATTTTATAATCTGATAACTCAGCTTGTACAGGCATTTCAGGAGTTTAACGGACCTTATATCATTACACAGGGTGGACCGAGAGGTTCAACTACTTTGATGTCACTTTTAATATACAACAATGCATTTAAAAACTATCAGATGGGTAAGGCAAGCGCGCAAGCCTGGGTATTGTTTGTTATTTTACTTGTTTTGACAGCGATAGCATTCTATTCACAAAAACGTTGGGTTTACTATGCGGATGAGGAGAGATAAAAATGAGCCTGAAGACAAAAAGAACTATACAAGTTGTGATAAGGTACACCGTTTTGATAGCGGTAGGAATATTTATGATATATCCGCTTTTATGGATGATCGGAGCTACATTTAAGCCGAATAATGAGATATTCTCGGGTCTTAATATTCTTCCGAAAAAGGCTACATTTGAAGGATATTTAAATGCAATGAAAAACTATGGCGGTGATATAAATATATGGAAGGCGATGTTAAATACATATTCATATGTTATACCTGCCGTAATATTTACAATAGTTTCATCCACTTTAACGGCATATGGTTTCGGAAGATTTAAATTCTTCGGAAGAAGTGTATTATTTGCAATACTTATGTCAACACTTTTCCTGCCACAGGTGGTTTTGAATGTACCGCAGTATATTATGTACAATATTTTCGGCTGGGTAGGCTCAAAGCTTTATCTGCCGCTCATTGTTCCTTCAATGTTTGCTACCGAGACATATTTTGTATTTATGCTTATTCAGTTTTTAAGGAATATACCTAAGGAGCTTGAAGAAGCGGCAAAGATTGACGGATGTAATGAAATACAGACTTTGATAAAGGTAATAGTTCCTATGTTAAAGCCGGCACTTGTTTCATGCGCACTATTTAAATTTATGTGGGCAAGTAATGACTTCCTTGGACCGCTTTTGTATGTAAACAATCCTGCAAAATATCCTGCAACAATATTTGTAAAGCTTGCTATTGACTCGGATGCCGGATTTGCATGGAACAGAATACTTTCAACATCGCTTATTTCAATCCTACCTTCAATAATTATATTCTTTATAGCACAGAATCAGTTTGTAGAGGGAATATCTGCAGGTGGAGTAAAGGGTTAATATGGTAAAAAAAGAAAAATATATATTACTTGATAAATATATTGATTTTTTATTGGAAAACTCGGATGCCTCTTCACCGATGTGGAATGTAGAGCAGATTAGAAGCGGACGTAAAAACAAATGGAATTACATTGACGCATGCATGATAAGCGCATATCTTGAACTTTATGAAATAAAGAGAGATAAAGTATCTGAACTTTTGCGATGATTTTGTATCCGCGTTTGTAAACGAGGACGGAAGTATAAATACCTATGATATAGAAGAGTACAATATCGACAATATAAGACCCGGAAAGAATCTTTTTAAGCTTTTTGAACTTACAGGTAAAAAAAAGTACAGAAAAGCTATGGATACCGTATACTCTCAGCTTAAAACAATGCCGAGGACTGATGAAGGTAATTTCTGGCATAAGAAAATTTATCCTTATCAGGTCTGGCTTGACGGACTTTATATGGCACAGCCCTTTTATATGGAGTATGAAACAAAATATAACAGGATGAGATTTTGTATTGACAGCTTTTCACAGTTTGAAAATGTGGAAAGAATAATGAAAGATACAAATACAGGGCTGTATTATCATGGCTATGACGAATCAAGGCAGTCGATTTGGTGTGATAAGAAAACCGGATTAAGCAAAAATTTTTGGTTGAGGTCAATAGGATGGTTTATCTTAAGCCTTGTGGATACGGCACTTGCCATAGATGAGTCATTATACTATGAATTCAGAAGATTACAGGAGATGCTTTATAATCTTGCAAACGATTTGCTTAAGTTTCAGGATGAGAGCGGAATGTTTTATCAGCTGGTAGACAGGAAAGATGATAAAGACAATTATCTTGAGACATCAGGAAGTGCACTTATTTCATATGCCTTTTTGAAAGCAGCAAGAAATAAGCTTTTACCGAAAAGATTTGAAGATATCGGAAAGAAGATATTTGACGGTATTTTGGACAGGTATCTGTGTGTTGATGGAGAAGAGCTCTCACTTGGCGGAATCTGCCTTGTAGCCGGACTTGGAGGCAAGGAAAACAGGGACGGAAGTGCAGAGTATTATTACTCTGAACCGGTTGTAAAAAATGAAGCCAAAGGTGTGGCACCGCTTCTTATGGCATATACGGAGATAATAAGGTTGGGTATGGCATATGATTGACTTTGAAATTGTAAAGGTGTTTAAAAGGAGTGTAACAATTGAAGTCTGTTGTGATACTCCTTATGAAAATAAAAAAATATATGATATTTTTATAAACGGTGAAAAGAAAATATCAACAAATAAAAATGTTATATCAATTTTTGATCTTCTTCCTGACAATGATTATAATATATATATCACTTGCGAGAATGAGGATTCCGATAAAAAAAGCTTTCATACGGAATATGAATATGTACTTTCTTAATATAAAAGATTTCGGTGCCGCAGGTGACGGAGTAAAGACTGATTCGGTATGTATACAGGCTGCAATAAATGCCTGTCCCAAGGACGGTACCGTTTATATTCCTAAGGGAAAATATTTATGTACTCCTGTATTTTTAAAGAGTAATATAGATCTGTGGATAGATAAGGATGCCATACTTATCGGTGAAAAGGACAGAAAAAAGTATCCGATTCTACCGGGTATGACACAGTCAAGTGATGAGAATGACGAGTACAATATCGGATCATGGGAAGGCAATCCGCTGGACTGCTTTGCCGCACTTATTACGGGAATAAGTGTGGAGAATGTACTCATATTCGGTGAGGGTATACTGGACGGTAATGCCGGTATGCTTGACTGGTGGAAGGATGCAAAGAAGAAAAATATAGCATGGAGACCGAATACGGTATTTTTACATAATTGTAAAAACATAGCCATGCAGGGACTTTGTATAATGAATTCACCTTCCTGGACTGTTCATCCATATTACAGCGACAATCTTTTGTTTTTAAACAATACAATTATGAACCCCGACAATTCACCAAATACTGACGGACTTGATCCTGAAAGTTGTGAAAATGTCATTATACTTGGTGCGGATATTTCTGTGGGAGACGATTGTGTTGCAATAAAGAGCGGAAAATACTATATGGCACTGAAGCATTATAAGACTGCAAAGAATATAGTTATCAGAAACTCAATATTCAGAAAAGGTCACGGAAGTGTGACTATTGGTTCCGAAGTTGCGGCAGGAGTATATGATGTAAGTGTGGAAAAATGTATATTTGAAGGTACGGACAGAGGACTTAGAATAAAGACAAGAAGAGGCAGGGGAGAGAAATCCGTACTTGATAATATTTGTTTTGAGAATATTCTTATGAAAGATGTATGCATGCCTTTTACCGCAAATATGTTTTATTTCTGTGATCCTGACGGACATTCAGATTATGTACAAAATCAGGATAAGATGGAAGTCAATGAAAAGACTCCGAAGATCGGGAAAATAGTGGCAAGAGATATAAGATGTGAAAATGTAAAAAATATATTTGCATGTTTGTATGGCCTACCTGAGATGCCTATTGAGGAAATTGTACTTGAAAATATTACATTGAAGTTTGATAAGAATGAGAATATCAAGCCTGTTGTTCCGATAATGATGGACAATTTCCCGACTATGTGTAAAAAGAGGAATATTTGCAAAGAATATAAAAAAAAGCTGATATTAAAAAAATATAGAAATTACAGGCAGTAAAGACAGTAATCCTTTTATGGAAAAATATTGAGGATTGTGAATGTACAGGGGTGAGTTTTAATTGATAATAGAAGACAATAAAATAATAATCAAAAGTCGGAAAAAGAGACGGTGATTATAGCAGTTTAAGAGAGTGTATGCACTCTCTTGATTTTTATAGATACAGTTAATAAAAAGATAGAGATAATACTTACAGATGAAAAATACTTTGAGCAGGTGATTATTACAAAACCTGATATCTTATTGAGAGCAAAAGATGGTGTAAGTCCTACAATAAGCTTTTATTATGGAATAGGCTATAAATATAAAAGCATAGGAGAGTCGGGCTATTTTGAGGAAAATAAAGGAGAGGATAAGCATTTTGCAAAAAGATGGGGCGCAACTGTTATAGTTGAAAAATCGGCATATAATTTCAGAGCCGAGAATATAAACTTTGAAAACTCTTTTAACCTGTATATGACAGAGAGTGAAATAAAAGACGGTATTGAAAAAATAAGCAGTGAAGAATACGGACAGAGCAAATGTGAAATAAATGAAGAGAGATTATCCCTTGAAATTAAAGTGGGAGAGTATCATAATAAAGAGAGAGCGGCGGCTTTGGTCTGTGAAGCCGATAATTGTGTATTTGTAAACTGTAATTTCAAATCAAGCCAGGATACATTATATGCAGGACACGGCAGGCAAAGATTTATTAACTGCAATATCTTCGGCAATGTGGACTATATTTTCGGTGAAGAAGATGCAAGAGCCGATTTTATAAAATGTAGTCTTATATGGCTCGGGTATAAGGGAGAGGAGGCATCTCCCGGAATAATATGTGCACCAAAGGGCATATTTTTGTTTTATAAATGCAGGATTGAAAAGAATAAAGATGAAAATTATAAAAGTCTTCCGGGATATCTGGCAAGACCTTGGAGAGCAAGCGGCGCGGTATTGTTTTGTAAATGTGATATAGAAAAAGAATCGGTATGTAAAGAAGGGTTTACAGAAATGAATAAAGTTACCCCTGAGGAAGTGGCTTTTTTTGAGCATGAAAATATTTGCGAAGGGCATACTTTTGTTACAGAAAGAGGAAAGTCTTTATTTTAGTGAGTTTATGGAGGTGAAAACTTGAAATTTGGAGTAAGAGTACATGACTTTGGAAGAGACGATGCAAAAATCCTTGCAAAAAAAGTAAGAGAGATCGGATTTGAATCAATACATTTGGCTGTAAAAAAGGCCTTGCCGGGTATAAGCGGAAATATTGATATAAAGGAAAAAGATATTGAATATATAAAAGAGGCCTTTAATGGAATCGAGCTGAGTGTACTTGGAAGCTATATTGATTTTACAACAGATGATGATGAAATATGGCAAAATCATAAAACTGAGTTCATTGCCGCGATGAAAATAAGCAAGCCGCTGTCTGCGCTGTATGTAGGAAGTGAAAGTTCATATGGAAACATAAGTATGGAAGATAAGATAAGACTTTTTCCAAAACTTATAAAAAGACTTGATGATATGCTTAATGAAGCACAAAAGTATGATGCAACTGTGGCTATGGAACCTGTGGCTGCGCATACACTCTATTGCAGCGAGTGGACAGGAAAAATGATTGATAAGCTTGGAAGTGAGAGGCTGAAATTATATTTGATCCTTTAAATGTTCTTACAAGAGAGCGTGTAGACTCGCAGGAAGCATTGTGGAGAGAGTGTATAGACGCCTTCGGTAAGGAGACTGAGATTATTCATCTGAAGGACGGAGTATTTCCGGGTGAAGGCAGGCATACACCGTGTAAGCTTGGCGAGGGTATTATGAGGTATGACGTCATAAAAAAATGGCTTAAGGAAGAAAAGCCTGATATATCTGTAATAAGAGAAGAAGCAAGATACGAGTACGCTAAAGAAGATTTGGAATTTATGAAAAAATTGTTTGCATAAAAAAGGGATGTAGCGCCCGGCGCTACATCCCTAAAATATTATCTGCTCTGTGTCCAAACACCGCTTCCGTCTACATAGTAGCGGTTGTTGTCAACCCACTGGCTTGTAAGCATCTTACCGAGATTGCTTCCGTCCTCTTTGCTGAGCCAGTACCACTTGCCTGAATATGGGCTCTTTAACCAACCGGTCATCATATAACCTCTGTTGTCGAAGTAGTACCAGTTACCGTTTATCTGCTGCCAGTTGTTTATAGTATAGCTTCTGTCGGCATTTATATACCACCAGCCTACATTGTCCTTTAACCAGGCACCTGTGCTGTTTGAGCTTGCACCGTTAGGACCTGCGTTACCGCCGTTATTGTTGTTACTCTGTCCGCCGAGATTTGATAAGATATCGTCATCTACATCAAATTCATCAGACTCTGTCCAGTTACCCTTAGTACCGTTGCTTGCAACTGCACGAATCTTTACAGTGTAGCTTCCCTTGCCGTTCTCACGGATTTGCTGCGGAAATCATAGCTTGTACCTGATGTTGTTACATTATCTTTGATTGAATTGTTGCGGTACAGCTTTACTTCGTACTTGCTTGCATAGTCGGCCTTGTCCCAAGATATGATAGGGCTGTCATCGTCACCCCAGTTGATATCGCTTACTTCAAGTGCGCCGTTGTCACCTGCGCTTGTCTTTGGAAGAGTAACTGTTACAGACATACTTGTTCCGCTTGTAGAAATCTTTGATATTGTAGCGCCCTTGCCTGTTTTATCGTTAAGACTGATATTGCCGTTTGGTGTACCCTTGAAAGTATAATCTTCGTCGGACTTTAACTTAAGTGTAACCTTAGGCTTCTTACCGTAGTCCGTATTTGTAATAGCTGCAACTTTTATATCATTGACACCTGTGCTGTCACTGTCAACATCAATATTTCCGGCATTCATATTAGGTGCCAAATCATAATCTATATTGATTTTGACATTCTGTACTACTGTTCTTGTGTTCTTTGCAAATGCCATGCTTGACATTCCAAGAATCATTGATGTTGTCAAAACAACTGACGCCATCTTCTTTAAACTTCCTTGAATCATACAATCCTCCATTCTGCAGGCTCTCCTGCAAGATAAATATTTTAATGTTATGATTATATTCTAAAGCATTTTTTGTAGAAAATATAGTCCCTTAGACTTAATTTTATCTTACTTAATTGTAACTAAAATTGAATATCTTCAGAAAATGCAGAATAAATTTTGAAGATTTACAGAATATTACTTACAGTAGGAACTTTTATCATAATTATCACAAGTATTAAATATATAAGAGATTATACTTTATTTTTATAAAAAAAATATATCGGTACTTGATTTACTTCTAAAAAAATGAGGTATAAATATAAAAAGTAGTTAGGTAAGCCTAATTATAAAAAAATAAAATAACCTAATTCATTAGGAGGGGATAATATGTTTAAAAGAAATTTGAGTATACTTATTGCAGCAGCAGGAATGGCTTTATCACTTTGTGCATGTGCAGGAGGGAAAACTTCAGATACTCAGACTACTGCACAAAATACAGAGTCTAAGTCAACGGAAGAAACATCAAAAGCAAGTAGTGATACCGTGAATAAGAAGAATGTGGTTGTTACAACTTCATTTTTACAGGATATGGTAGAACAACTTGCAGGTGATACTGTTAATGTAGAGCTTATAATACCTGCCGGAGAGGATCCGCATTTATATGTTGCAAAGCCTGAGGACTATACAAAACTTAGTTCTTCAGATCTTACAATTTATCATGGACTTCATTTTGAAGGTAAAATGGTGGAGGCACTTGAAGCTAAAGGCGAGGCTGTGAGCAGAAATTTTCCGAAAGATCGTATAGGAACAATGGATGAAGACGGACAAGTTATTACAGATCCGCATTTTTGGTTTGATATAGGACTTTATAAGATGGCTGTAGAAGCTGCAGGTGAATCACTTGAAAATTTGAATCCTGAATATAAGGATAAGTATGAAGAGAATAAGACAAAGTATTTGGAGGAACTTACAAAGCTTGATGAGTATGTAAAGGAGAATATTTCTTCAATACCTAAGGAGAGCAGATATTTGATTACACCTCATGATGCATTTAATTATTTCTCAAGAGCATATGATATAGAAGTAAAAGCACCTCAAGGTGTAAGCACCGAATCGGAGGTGGCAAATCAGGATATACAAGAAACAATAGATTTTATAGTGGAACATAAAATAAAGGCTATATTTGCAGAGTCCACAACAGATCCTGCCCGTATGGAAAAGTTAAGAGAAGGTGCAGCCGCAAAGGGAGCGGATGTAAAGATCGTAAGCGGTGAAGGAAATGAGTTATTCTCGGATTCTTTGGCGCCAAAGGGTGAAGACGGCGATACATATATTGATATGTATAAGCATAATGTAAAACTTATTACCGATAATTTAAAATAGTACCTTTGAGGTTTGATATGGAAAAAGTATTGATACATTTGGAAGACTTTACAATGGCATATACAGATATTCCTGTAATATGGGATATGGATCTTGATATATATGAGGGAAGCATTACCGCAATAATAGGGCCAAACGGAGCAGGAAAATCCACCTTGATGAAGGGAATACTTGGGCTTATGAAGCCTATTTCAGGTAAAGTAAGTATTATGGGTAAGTCTTACAAGGAGGTATATAAGCAGATTGCTTATATACCTCAGACCACTACTGTAAACTGGAATTTTCCCACTACGGTAATTGATGTGGTGACAATGGGAAGATATGCGGGACTTGGTTTATTTAAAAGAGTAAATGCTTCTGAAAAGGAAAAAGCTTTGGAAGCATTGAAAAAAATGAAAATGGAAGATTTTGCATCCAGACAGATTTCAGAACTTTCAGGGGGACAAAAACAAAGGGTATTCATAGCAAGGGCAATTGCTCAGAATGCCCTTATTTACTTTATGGATGAACCGCTTGCAGGAGTTGATAAGAAAACAGAGAATATAATTATAGAAACAATGAGGGAGTTTAAAAAAGAGGGGAAGACCATTATAGCGGTACACCATGATTTAAACACCCTATGCGAATATTTCGATCATGTAATTATGGTTAATAAGCAGCTTATAGCAAGCGGAAGGACCGAGGAAACCTTTGTGAAAGAGAATATAGATGCGACATATGGGGAGTAGGCTATGAATATAAGTATTATTACACAGTATTCGTTTATTGTGGTTGCGATAGGAACAATGCTGCTTGCCATGGCAACAGGTATAGTCGGAACGATAAGTATTTTAAAGGGGCAAAGCCTGATAGGTGATGCTGTAGGTCATGCATCACTTCCCGGAATAATTCTGGCATTTATGATATCCGGAAGAAAAAGTTCTCTTATTTTAATGCTTGGTGCAATAGTGGCGGGCATAGTCGCTTTTTTACTGATACAGATTATTTCGGAAGGCTCAAAGATAGAAGCGGACACCGCAATGGCTGTCATTTTATCTGCAATGTTCGGTATGGGTATGGTATTAAAAAGTTATATACAGGGTAATCCGAAATATCAGGGAGCTTCACAGTCGGGACTTGCGAGCTATATATTTGGACAGGCGGCATATATACTAAGAGAAGATGTTTATATAATACTCGCTGTATCTGTCATATCTCTTGCCCTATTTATAGTCTTTTACAAAGAGATAAAGGTATATGTTTTTGATATGGTTTATGCGTATACAATAGGGATAAATTCAAGGCTTACCTCTCTTCTTATAATGATAATAACCATGATTTTGATTGCGGCAGGTCTAAAGGCGGTGGGTGCCATTCTTATAAGCAGTATGCTTATAACACCTGCGGTTACAGGTTTGCAATGGAGTAACAGTTATGAGAAAGTCTTAGTGATTGCGGCGGTAACAGGAGCCGTATCTGCCTTTTTAGGTACTTTTATAAGCAGTGCGGTGAAGGGATTTTCCACAGGACCAAGCATTATACTTATTATGTCTGTAATTGCTCTCTTTTCTGTATTGTTTGCACCGAGAGGTATTGTGAGAATGCTTTAAATATTAGGAAGATGAGGGTAGGGAAATGATTGAATCTTTGTATATTCTTATAATAACCTCTCTTGCCTGTGCTGTTTTGGGAGTGTTTTTAGTGTTAAGAAGACTTTCAATGGTTTCTGATGCAATCTCACATTCCGTACTTCTTGGAATAGTTATAGGATATTTTGTTACTAAAGATATAGGGAGTGTTTTATTAATAATAGGAGCAAGTCTTTTCGGTGTTTTAACGACTGTTTGTATAGAGTTACTGATAAAAAGTAAAAGAGTGACGGAAGATGCTTCGGTAGGTATAATTTTTCCGCTGTTTTTTTCGATAGCCGTTATACTTATTACAAGATATGCAAGAAATGTACATCTGGATACTGAGGTGGTTTTGATTGGAGAAATTATACTGGCTCCACTTCATAGAATAAATTTCCTTGGTATCAGTCTACCAAAGGCATTGGTACAGATGAGTTTTGTACTTTTGATAAATATTGTATTTATAGCGGTTTTTTTTAGAAAACTGAAAATAAGTTCATTTGATCCTGTATATGCAGGAGTGGCCGGTATTGCAGGTGCAGGTCTTTATTATGTTTTTATGGCTTTGGTTTCATTTACTGCAGTTTCGGCATTTGAATCTGTAGGTGCAATACTTGCAATTGCTTTCTTTATTTCACCGGCTGCAAGTGCATATCTGATTTCAAAGGATTTGAAGATAACTGTATTTTTGGCGGCTGTATATGCTGTAGTTAATTCTTGCATTGGGTATTTTCTTGCTGTAAAATTTAATGTATCCATGTCGGGAATGTGTGCCGTGGTTTCAGGCTTAACATTTATGATAACCATTGCAGTATATCCCGGCGGAATCATCACTAAGATGATAAGATATATGAAAAACAAAAATCGTTTCAGCAGAGAACTTTTGATTTTACATATAGATAATCATACAGGAAAGAAAAATGCCTTGGGTGAACTGGGTTACAGTACAATAAGAGAGCATATTGCCTGGTCCGACAGGAAGCTCAAATATGTTTTGGACAAGCTGATAAAAAAGGGATATGTTTATCGTGCAAAAGAAAGAGGTGTATATTCTCTGACTGAAACAGGTAAAAAATTAAGTAATGATATAAGAAAACATTACGGACTTAGAGTAAGGGAAAATGATATGGCTAAGATAGACACCGGCAGAGATGATTATATATCGGCAATTTATGAGCTTATTGAAAAAAAGGAAACTGCAACAAATAAAAAGATCTCGGAGATTTTGGGGGTAAAAGCGGCATCTGTAAGTGAGATGTTAAAAAAACTGGTAGATGAGGGTGAAGTATATACTGAGAACAAGTCGATTCTTTTGACGGAGAGCGGCAAAATAAGAGCCAGAACATTGCTTACAAAGCATAGATTGTGGGAGCTGTTTTTGGTGGAATATCTGGGTTATTCATGGCAGGATGTACACGAGGATGCAAAGGCTTTGGAATATGTAACTTCAAACGGACTAAAGGACAGACTGAATGAATTTCTAAATAAACCTATGCACTGCCCACACGGAAATGAAATATACGAAAATCATCCGGAGACCGATAAATTAAAAAAGCTTTCGGAGGTATCAAAGGGTATTTCCTGCCGACTACATAAAGTTGAAGATGACAGGGATTTGATTGAATACCTGGAAGAAAAAAAGATTGCTTTAGGAGATGAATTTGTGGTAAAGGATATCGATGATTTTGACGATTCGATACTTGTAAGCTCTGCAAGTGAAGATAAGCATATTGCGGGGAAAGCGGCAGTAAGGATGATGGTTGAAATTATTTGATATCGGTAACAGGTCGTATAAAAACGGAGCTGCAACTTTTGTCGCAGCTCCGTTAAAATTTTATAAAATATTTAAAGTATTAGTCTACCTTTGGTCCTGCAGCTACTAAAGCTTTGCCGGCCTCGTTTGTAGTATATTTCTGGAAGTTCTTTGCAAATCTTGAAGCAAGATCCTTTGCCTTGATTTCCCAATCAGCAACATTTGCATATGTATCTCTTGGGTCAAGAATCTTTGTATCAACGCCCTCAAGCTCTGTTGGAACCTCGAAATCAAAGTAAGGAATCTTCTTTGTAGGAGCATTCTTGATAGCACCGCTAAGGATTCCGTCGATGATACCACGAGTATCCTTGATAGAGATTCTCTTTCCTGTTCCGTTCCATCCTGTATTTACAAGATATGCCTTTGAACCGTTCTTTTCCATTCTCTTTACAAGCTCTTCTGCATACTTTGTTGGATGAAGCTCAAGGAATGCCTGTCCGAAGCAAGCTGAGAATGTAGGTGTAGGCTCTGTAATACCACGCTCTGTACCTGCAAGCTTAGCTGTAAATCCGCTGAGGAAGTAGTACTGTGTCTGCTCAGGTGTAAGGATTGATACAGGAGGAAGTACTCCCGAATGCATCTGCTGAAAGGAATATTACATTCTCTGCAGCAGGACCGTGTGATATAGGCTTAACTATATTCTCAATATGGTCGATAGGATAAGAAACTCTTGTGTTCTCTGTCTTGCTTCCGTCATTAAAGTCGATTTTACCGTTTTCATCAAGAGTAACGTTCTCTAAAAGAGCATCTCTTCTGATAGCATTGTAGATATCAGGCTCAGACTCCTTGTCAAGGTTGATAACCTTAGCATAGCATCCGCCCTCATAGTTGAATACACCGTTGTCATCCCAACCGTGCTCATCATCACCGATAAGAAGTCTCTTAGGGTCTGTTGAAAGAGTTGTCTTTCCTGTTCCTGAAAGTCCGAAGAATATAGCTGTATGCTCACCGTTCTTGTCTGTGTTTGCAGAGCAGTGCATTGAAGCGATACCCTTAAGAGGGAGATAGTAGTTCATCATTGAGAACATACCCTTCTTCATCTCGCCGCCGTACCATGTGTTGAGGATAACCTGCTCACGGCTTGTGATGTTGAAAGCAACGGCTGTCTCAGAGTTAAGTCCAAGCTCTTTGTAGTTGGCTACCTTTGCCTTTGAAGCATTATATACAACAAAGTCAGGCTTGAAGTTCTCAAGTTCTTCCTTACTTGGCTTGATAAACATATTTGTAACGAAATGTGCCTGCCAAGCAACTTCCACAATGAAACGAACTGCCATTCTTGTATCTTTGTTTGCTCCGCAGAAAGCGTCTACCACATAAAGTTTCTTGTTTGAGAGCTCATTCTTTGCAAGGTCCTTTAAAACAGCCCAAGAATCCTCTGAAAGCGGATGGTTGTCGTTAGGATATTCTTTTGTAGTCCACCAAACTGTATCCTTTGAGTTCTCATCCATTACAATAAATTTATCTTTAGGTGAACGACCTGTGTATATACCTGTCAATACATTAACTGCACCAAGCTCACTTACCTGTCCTTTTTCGTAGCCTGACAATGAAGAATCTGTCTCGGCTGCAAATAATTCATCATAAGACGGATTGTGTACTATCTCTGTAGTGCCTGTGATGCCATATTGTGTTAAATCAATATTTGCCATAATAATCCTCTTTTCTATAATTTTGATATTACAATGTTTTAAATCCTTATCAACATTGAGATCATCTGCTTAGAGCAATGCCAAGCAATATCTTTTAATAAAGCTATGCACTCTTTAAAGTACAATTGACCTTATTAGAATATACATAACAATCTGCAAAAAAGCAATAATATTTTGAAGTTTGTTAAAAAAATGCTTATCAGATTTTAGCCATCTGTGTTAGTGCATTCTCTCTTACCAAAATCTTAAAGTGCTCCTTATAATAGTCGTCACTGAAAGAAGTGGCGGAAAGTTTGTTGCCATACTCGGAGAGAATGTTTGCGGCGGCTGAAAAATCCTTTTTGTTGTCATTCTTTTTTAGGACCAATATAAATTTATTATTGGTTTCATCCTTATATAAAGTGTTTTCGCCGGAGTAGCTTCCTACAGCCTTTGCGGCTGTGATAAATTCATCCAGACTGTCAAATGAGAATGCTCTTAAATAAGATTCGCTCACAGCGTTTAGAGAGTTTTGCGAATCGTTTAATTCAATTGCGCCTTCAAGCAGGTTGTCAAGTCTTATATCAAGTGTGGAAAGTATATCATCCGATATGGCAGGTGCAAACTTTGCAAATCTGGTATCCAGTTCATCCGGGTCGTCAACCTTTGTAATATATATGACAATATTTTCTCCGGACATCGGAACCGCTTCTATCATAAGAGGAGTGTCGTCCGTATCAAATCCCACTTCATAAGAAGCTTTATGTAACATCTCTCGAAAAAGTGCCTTTGCGTTGTCGCTTCCGTATGCCAGTTCTACCACATTTAAATTTCTGTTTTGTAAGTCAATACTTGACAGTGTGCATCTTATCTGATTGGTACTAATCCTTTCAATTCTCAAGTTATCACCTCCTTTGGATGTAATTATATTTTAATACATTTAGCAATTATGTAAAGTATGATAAATGCCTACCGGATATCGGTAGGCACAAAAAAAGCAGGTGATGGGAATCGAACCCACGTATTCAGCTTGGAAGGCTGATGTTCTACCATTGAACCACACCTGCAAAAAATTACATTGCAATAGTATCAAAATTTTATGGAGTTGTCAATAAAAAAATTGGTTAAAAATGTACTTATTTTCGTACATGCGTTCTATCTAAATAATTTTTAGAAAATTGAAAATAAAGTTAGATAGCTATTGAAATGCCTAATAAAAAAATGATACTATAAGGGTACATTATTATGTTTTTGTTATTAAAACTGCATAATTCAGAGAGGAGATTTACAATGCTACTAATTGGTAATGGAAGGGTAGTTACTGGAAATCAGGAACAGCCATTGATTGAGGATGGGTCTGTAGTACTGGATGGCAACACAGTTTTAGAGGTTGGAAACTACCGTGATTTGAAGGCAAAGTATGCTGATGCAACTTTTGTGGATGCGAAGGGCGGGCTCATAATGCCGGCATTCATAAACACACATGAGCATATTTACTCAGCTATGGCAAGAGGCCTCAGCATCAACGGTTACAACCCGCATGGATTTTTAGAGATCTTGGACGGCTTATGGTGGACCATAGACAGAAACTTAGACAACGAGCTCACATATCTGTCTGCTATGACCACTTACATTGATTGTATCAAGAACGGTGTTACAACTATTTTCGATCATCATGCAAGCTACGGAGAGATCGAAGGAAGTCTTTTCGCTATAGAAAAGGCTGCAAGACAGACAGGAGTCAGAAGTTGTCTTTGCTATGAGATATCCGATCGTGACGGTGAAGATAAGATGAAGGCGGCTGTTAAAGAGAATGTTGATTTTGCAAACTATGTGAAAAAAGATGACAGCGATATGATTGCCGCTATGATGGGAATGCACGCAAGCTTTACCATTTCAGACAAGTCAATGGAATACGCTATGTCAAGAAAACCGGAAGATATCGGTTGCCATATTCATGTTGCAGAGGGTATCGAGGATTTACACTTATGCTTAAAGGAGCACAGCCAGAGAATAGTTGACAGACTTTATGACTGGAAGGTACTTGGCAACAAGTCATTGCTTGCTCACTGTATCTATGTTAATCCTCATGAGATGGATTTGATTAAGTATACGGATACCTGTGTAGTACACAACCCTGAGTCAAATATGGGTAATGCCTGCGGATGCCCTCCTACAATGGAGCTTGTTCACAAGGGTATAGTATGTGGACTTGGAAGTGACGGATATACACATGACGTTTTAGAGTCATGGAAGGTTGCAAATGTGCTTCATAAGCATCATTTATGCGATCCTAATGCAGCTTGGGGCGAAGTCCCGAAGATGCTCTTGAGTACAATGCAAATATTGCAAACAGATACTTTAAGAAGCCTCTCGGAGTATTAAAGCCGGGTGCTGCAGCCGATGTTATCGTTGTTGATTATGTACCTAACACACCTATGACCGCTTCAAACATCAACAGTCATCTGTTGTTCGGAATAAACGGTAAAGATGTAAGAACTACAATTGCAAACGGAAATATCCTTATGAAGGATAGAGAGCTTCTTAACATTGATGAGAAAGAAGTACTTGCTAAGGTTAGAGAAGGCGCAAAGAGACTTGCGGATAAGATCAATGGAAGGAGCAACGCATAATGGGCGATATAATGACACCTATTCCTTTTGACAGGATAATGGACAGACTTTTTGATGAGATGGCAAAAGAGGGGTCTTGCTTTGGAGTAAAGAAAGCATATAAGGCCGATAAGAATAAATTTTACACAATTTTCGGAAGAAAGTTGGAGACACAGATAGGTCCTGCAGCAGGTCCTCATACACAGCTTGCTCAGAATATCATTGCAGGATATTATGCAGGCGCAAGATTTTTTGAGCTTAAGACAGTTCAGAAGATGGACGGTAGAGAGCTTGCAGCATGTGTTGCAAAACCATGTATTACAGCTGAAGATGAGTGCTACAACTGTGAGTGGTCAACAGAGCTTACAGTTCAGGAAGCTTTTGATGAGTATATCAAGGGTTGGTTTGCACTTAAGGTTATCTCAAAGGAATGGGGCCTTGGCGGCAGCGACGGCTTCCAGTTCAATATTTCAGTAGGATACGATCTTGAGGGTATTAAGCTTCCTAAGGTTGACAATTTCATCAACGGAATGATGGACGCTTCAGAGACACCTATATACAAAGAGTGTAAGGAATATCTTGAGAAAAACTTAGGTAAGTTTAAGCACTTTACAAAGGCCGATCTTGATGCAATCACTCCTGATATTGTAAATTCCGTAACAGTATCTACATTGCACGGATGTCCTCCACAGGAGATTGAGGCTATTGCATCATATCTTATTACAGAAAAGGGATTGAACACATTTGTAAAATGTAACCCTACACTTTTAGGATACGAAGTTGCAAGAGAGATGCTTGACAGCATGGGATATGACTACATTGCGTTTACAGATCTTCACTTTAAAGAGGATTTACAGTACTCGGATGCAGTTCCTATGCTTGAGAGACTTATGGCACTCGCTTCTTCAAAGAACCTTGAGTTCGGTGTTAAGATTACAAATACATTCCCGGTTGATGTAAAGAATAATGAGCTTCCGTCACAGGAAATGTACATGTCAGGAAAGTCACTTTATCCGCTTTCAATGTTGGTTGCAAGAAACCTTTCAAGAAGCTTTAACGGCAAGCTTAGAATTGCATACTCAGGCGGTTGTGATTACTTCAATATAGATAAGGTTATAGACAGCGGAATCTGGCCTGTAACAGTGGCAACCACTATCCTTAAGCCGGGCGGATATCAGAGATTTATTGAGATGTCAGAAAAGCTTGAAAAGCCTGAGATTAAGGCTTGGTCAGGAATTGATGTAGAGGCTCTTGAGAAGCTTGTTTCAGAGGTTAGAACCGACAAGCATCATGTTAAGCCTGTTAAGCCGCTTCCAAACAGAAAGGCAGATAAGAAGGTTCCTTACCTTGATTGCTACATGGCACCTTGTGTAAACAGATGTCTATCAATCAGGATATTACAACATACGGAATACTTGTTAACGAGGGAAGATACGATGACGCTCTTAATGTAATACTTGAGAAGAACCCTCTTCCGTTCATGACAGGTCATATCTGTACACATACCTGTCAGAGTGCTTGTACAAGAAATCACTATGAGACAGATGTACAGATCAGAAGAAACAAGCTTATTGCCGCACAAAACGCCTTTGAAAGTGTTGTACCTACATTAAAGAGTGCAGATAAGAAAGATTTGAAGGTTGCTGTAGTAGGTGGCGGTCCTGCAGGTATCGCGGCTGCATTCTTCCTTGCAAGAGAAGGTGTGGATGTTACCGTATTTGACGAGAGAGATACTATGGGTGGTGTTGTTGCAAACATCATTCCGGGATTCAGAATTCCTGCAGACGATATCCAGAGAGACGTGGAGCTTGCAAAGGCTTACGGAGCAAAGTTTGTTGCAAACAAGAGAATTGATGATATAGCTGCACTTAGAGCTGAAGGCTTTGACAAGGTTATCCTTGCAATCGGTGCTCATAAGGAACTTCCGCTTGAGCTTAGCGAAGGAAAGGCAATAAATGCACTTCATTTCTTAGAGGACTTCAAGAAGTCTGAAGGAAAGATGGAACTTGGAGAGAATGTTATCGTTGTAGGTGGCGGAAATACGGCTATGGACGTTGCAAGAGCTGCCAAGAGAGTTCCGGGTGTTAAGAATGTATACCTTGCATACAGAAGAAATGCAAGATATATGCCTGCCGATGAGGAAGAGCTTAACGAGGCGATTGAAGACGGTGTAGAGTTCGTTACACTTGTTTCTCCGAAGTCATTTAAGGACGGCAAGCTTGTATGTGCTAAGAACGTACTTGGTGAGCCTGATGCAAGCGGCAGAAGAGGTGTTAAGGAGACAGATGAACTTGTTGAATTACCATGTGATACACTTATCGCATCAATCGGTGAGAGTGTAAGAGGTGACTTCTACACAAGCAACGGTATTGAGATTGACAAGAAGAACCTTCCGGGTACTTGATCCTGTTACTCTTGAGACAAGTGTTAAGGGAGTATATGCTGCAGGTGACGGCGCTAAGGGTGCATCTGTTATCGTAAAGGCTATCGCCGACAGTAAGAAGGTTTGTGAGGCTATCGTAAATCACGCTATCGGTGAGCTTAAGGTATCTGATACTACAGACGAGAAGGTTTACGACTACAGAGGAACTTTAGAGGAGCCTGTAGAGAAGAAAGCTGACGACAGATGCTTGGCTTGTGACTATATATGTGAGAATTGTACAGAAGTTTGTCCAAACAGAGCTAATGTATATGTTAATGTAAAGGGTAAACATCAGATAGTTCATGTGGATTATATGTGCAACGAGTGCGGTAACTGTGAGACATTCTGTCCATACGCTTCTGCACCGTATAAGGATAAGCTTACATTATTTGCAAGTGAAGCGGATATGCTTGACTCAAAGAATGACGGCTTTGTAATCACAAGAGGATGCAAGGATGTTAAGGTAAGAATCGACGGTCAGGAACTTGTATATAGAATAGGTGAGTCAAATGATAAGTTGAATTACAGATATGCTGAGCTTATCGACACAATCTATAACGAGTATGATTACTTACTTCTAAAATAAAATAATTTTTACAGATATGCCACCCTAAAAAGTGGCATATTTACTTTTAAGGAGAACATATGAAGAAAGTATTTATAAAAGGTGGAACTATTGTAAATTCAAAGGAAAGTTTTGCAGGGAATATACTTATTGAAGATGAAAAGATCAAAAAAGTATTAAAGCCTGACGAGTTTATAGAGCTTGATAATGATACAAAAGTGGTGGATGCAGGCGGCAAGCTTGTATTTCCGGGATTTATAGATGCACATACACATTTTGACCTTCATGTTGCAGGTACTGTAACCTGTGATGATTTCTATTCAGGTACAAAAGCTGCTATAAGCGGCGGTACCACAACCATCATCGACTTCGGTACACAGTATAAGGGAGAGACTCTTAACGAAGGAATGGACAATTGGCTGAAAAAGGCAAAAGACGGAGTGTTCTGTGACTACGGTATACATATGTCTATAAGCGACTGGAACGAAGAGGCGAAAAAAGAGTGTCAGGACATGATGGACAGAGGAGTGACCACCTTTAAGATTTACCTTACATATGACATTCTCCTAAAGGATGATGAGGCTTTTGAAGTAATACAAAGACTGAAGGAAGTGGGTGCCATCACAGGAGTTCACTGTGAGAATGCCGGACTTATCTTTGCACTTCAACAGGAGTTTGTAGAAGCCGGATTACAAAACAAGGTTTCATCACATTATAAGACAAGACCGGCTGCAGCCGAGGCTGAAGCTATAGGCAGAATCCTTCACCTTGCAGAGGTGGCAGGCAGTGACATCATTGACGTGCATCTTACCTGTAAGGAAGGTCTTGATGAGATAAGAGCCGCCAGAAAAAGAGGTCAGAAAGTATATGCCGAGACCTGTCCGCAGTATCTTACTATGACAAACAAGCTTTATGAGTTACCGGGATTTGAGGGGGCAAAATATGTTATAGCACCTCCGCTCAGAGAGCAGTCGGATGTTGACGAGCTTGGAGGGCGCTTGCAGACGGTGAGATACAGACTGTTTCCACAGACCACTGTGCATTTACTTTCAAGCAAAAAGAGCTTGGTAAAGATGATTTCAGAAAGATTCCGGGAGGAATGCCGGGAGTTGAAACCAGAGGCATTGTAATGTACTCGGAAGGTGTTACCAAGGACAGGATAAGTTTGGAGAAGATGTGTGAGGTACTTTGTGAGAACCCTGCAAAACTCTACGGCCTTTATGACAGAAAGGGATTCATAGAGGAAGGCTTTGATGCCGATATTGTTATACTCGACCCTAAGGCACAGACCAAGATTACTGCCGCTACTCAGGTTTCAAAATGTGACTATGCACCGCTTGAGGGTAAAGTACTTAACGGACATATCGATAAAGTATTCTTAAGGGGCAGTGAAATAGTTGACAATGCAAAAATCAAGGATACTCCTGAGGGCAAGTTCCTTGAGAGAAAGCCGTATAAGAAGTTTTTATAGGATAAAATCAAACCGAAGTGTTTGTCTTTTATACAGATTTATAAAAAGCACATGATTTAAGACAATAAGAGTTCCATCCATTTATCGAAATATTAAATAAATGAATGGAACTTTTATGATTTATATAGTATAATGCTTTGGTATAAACAAATTTTAAATGTATAGTTACAGCTTGGTAATATATAAACTTTACATAGAAGGGGAAATATGCGACTTATTGATACAAAAGATGCCGTAGGGCATATGCTCTGTCATGATATAACACAGATTATAAAAGGAGAAAAGAAAGGTCCCGTATTCAGAAAGGGACATATAATACAGCCTGAGGATGTCGAAGTACTGCTTTCTGTAGGCAAGGACCATATCTATATCTGGGAAGTAAATGAAAATATGCTGCATGAAAATGATGCAGCATTGATGCTTTATGATATGTGCAAGAACGATCACCTTACAAGAGACCCTGATATAAAAGAGGGCAAGGTGGAACTTATTGCGGAATGTGACGGACTTTTAAAGATAGATAAGGAAAGAATCAACAAGCTCAATTCACTTGGTGAGATGATGATTGCAAGTATACACGACAACTTTCCTGTGAAAAAGGGACAGCATCTTGCAGGTATGAGAGTTATACCTCTTATTATAGAAAAGGAAAAAATGGAAAAGGCAAAGGAAGTTGTGGGGGATAAGCCTCTCTTTGAGCTTTTGCCGTACAAACAAAAGAAAGTCGGAATAGTGACTACAGGTAATGAAGTCTACTATGGAAGGATAAAGGATACATTCACTCCTGTGGTTATAAACAAGATGAAAGAGTACGGTGCCGAAATTATAGCCCATGAAATAAGCAGTGATGATGTGGAGATGGAAATTGAGTGCATCAAAAAGGTCATGGCCGCAGGTGCGGATATTGTACTTTGCACAGGCGGAATGAGCGTGGATCCTGATGATAAGACGCCTTACGCTATAGGACAAAATGCAAGTAGAGTTATTACTTACGGTGCGCCTGTACTTCCGGGTGCCATGTTTATGCTTGCCTACGGCGGTGAGAATGAGAATATTACATTTATGGGGCTTCCGGGCTGTGTAATGTATGAGAAGAGAACAATATTCGATCTTGTACTGCCGAGGATTATGGCCGGAGAAAAGGTGGAAAAATCAGACATCGACAGCTTGGGTGTAGGCGGATACTGTATGCACTGTCCGGTATGTATTTTCCCGAATTGTGCATTCGGCGTATCATAAATAAAAAGGAGCAAAAATATGGACAAGGAATTATACAAAATAATAGATGAATCAAAGAAAAAGGGCTTAAGAACCTTTGTATTTACATCATTAGGGGATAAAGATTACGGCAGTAAGGCTGTTTTAAGAGAGGGTGAACTTGTTTGGATAAGCCCTGACACAAGTTTTTTTAAAGACAATTTTGATGAAATAAAGAATATAACAAAGGCCGGTATAACGGAAATAGACGGTAACAGAGTATATGTGGAGCATATATGTAATGTAAGTAAGATAGTAATCTGCGGAGCCGGACATACAAGTATCGCACTGATAAAGATGGGTCAGATGATCGGATGTGAGATGATCGTTATAGAAGACAGAGAAGAGTTTGCAGCCAAGGCAAAAGATGAGGGTGCCGACAGAGTTTATTGTGAGGATTTTTCATCAGCACTGAAAAAATTTGACTCGGACTATGACACCTATTTTGTAGTGGTAACCAGAGGACATCAGTGGGATAAGGAATGTATCAGAGAAATTTTAAAGAAGCCTTATGCCTATGTAGGACTTATGGGTGCAAAAAGAAGAGTAGGCTTCGTACTTGATGCCGTAAGAAGCGAGGGATACCCTGAGGAAAAGATTGAGGAAATCTATACTCCGATAGGACTTGATATAAAGTCGGAGACTCCGGCGGAAATCTCAATATCAATTCTTGCAGAGATAATATCTGTAAAAAATTCAAAGACCAAGAATGTAGGCTATGTTGAAGGAATGCTTGAAAAGATTGAAGAGAGCAATGAGAGAATGGTTATGGCGACTATCGTAGATAAAAAGGGCTCGGCGCCAAGAGGAGTCGGAGCAAAGGCATTGTTTTTAAGAGACGGAAGCTTTATCGGAACTATCGGTGGCGGAAAAGCCGAACATGATATCATGGTAAAGGTGGATGAAGTATTAAAAAGCGATGAAGATATAAAGCCTTATCTGTTACATGTCAATCTTACAGACAGTGAAGCAAGTTTGGAAGGCATGGTCTGTGGAGGAAGAATAGAAGTACTTATAGAACCGGTTTAGATATGAGAGATTGTTACAACAGAGAGATAGACTATATGCGTATCTCGGTTACAAACAGGTGTAACTTCAGATGCACATATTGTATGCCTGAGACAAAAAAGGTAGATGAAACACTGAGCCTTGACGAGATATACGATGTGGCGCTTGCGGCAAGCAAATGCGGCATAACCAAGTTTAAGATAACAGGCGGTGAGCCTCTTATAAGAGACGGAATAACGGATTTTATAAAAAGACTTAATGATATAGATACGGTAAAAGATATCACTATGACAACAAACGGGTTCTATCTTTGTAAATATGCCGAAGATTTAGTTGAGGCAGGACTTTCAAGTGTGAATATAAGTCTGGATTCGCTTAAAAAAGACAGGTTTTTAAAAATTACAGGTGTGGATGCACTTGATGATGTTATGGAAGGTATCTATAAGGCTGAGAAGTCGGGACTAAGTACAAAGATAAACACCGTCTTACAAAGAGGAGTGAATGATGATGAACTCTTTGATATTATAGGGCTTGCAAAAGACAAAAATATAAATATAAGATTTATTGAAATGATGCCTATAGGTCATGGCAAGGAGTCAAGCGGAGTTTCCAATTTTGAAGTGTTGGAAAAGATAAAAGAGAGATATATTGTAAGTGAGGATAATAAAAGGCACGGCAACGGACCTGCAAAGTATATAAAGCTTGAAGGTTTTAAAGGTTCTATAGGGTTTATCAGCGCAATACACGGTAAGTTTTGTGACGGATGTAACAGAATAAGGTTTACATCAGGCGGAAAACTTAAGCCGTGTCTTTGTTACACTTCAAATATAGATCTGAAGGATATTATAAAAGATAATACAATAGGATTTAATGAAAAAATACAACTACTTGAAGAGAAGATAAGAGAGTGTATAACTACAAAGCCGAAAGCACATGCCTTTGAAGATTTATCCAAGGTAAGTGAGCTTAAGGATATGGTAGAAATAGGTGGATAAGATGGAAGTAAAAGCTGAAGTTTTGGCAGTATGTATAAGTGAGAAAAAAGGAACAGAGAAAAAAGAAATAGAGAAGGCTGTATTAAAGCCTGATTGGGGTATTGAAGGAGATGCCCATGCCGGAAAGTGGCATAGACAGGTCAGTCTTTTGGCATTTGAAAAGATAGATGATTTCAGAAAAAAAAGGAGCCGAAGTGGACTTCGGTGCATTCGGAGAGAACATTATTGTATCGGGTGTTGACTTGAAAAGTTTACCTGTGGGAACCGTACTTGAAATAGGAGATGCAGTATTAAGGGTAACACAGATTGGAAAAGAATGTCACAGCCATTGCAATATATATCATAAAATGGGAGACTGCATTATGCCCAGAGAAGGTATCTTTGCAGAGGTTTTGAAGGGAGGCACTATACAAAAAGGAGATAAAATAAATGTAATTGAAAAAGAAGTCGGACCTTACAGAGTAGGCATTATCACTGTTTCGGACAGGGCGTCACAGGGAGTATATGAGGACAAATCAGGTCCTGTTATAAAAGAACTTGTTGAGGAAGCCGGAATGGAAGTGATTGATTGCCTTATCGTACCGGATGAGAAAAGTGAAATAGTAAAAAAGCTGCTTCACTTTAGTGATCAGAGACAGGCGGATCTTATATTTACCACAGGCGGAACAGGCTTTTCAAAAAGAGATGTTACTCCTGAGGCTACAAAACAGGTGGTTGAAAGAGAAGTTCCCGGTATAGGTGAAGCACTTAGAAGCTATTCGATGACCATTACACCAAAGGCAATGTTAAGTCGTCAGACTGCAGGAATAAGAGGAAATACTCTTATAATAAATTTGCCGGGAAGTCCTAAAGCCTGCAGAGAGAACATTGAATATATAATTAAGCCGCTAAAACACGGACTTGGAATACTCAGCGGCAGAGAAAGTGACTGATATTGTGTAATTAAAGGGAGACTGTTATGAAGTTGAAAAGTATTTGTAAAGTATTGGGTGTTGTTGCTGCAATCGCGCTTACAGGATGCGGTAGCACAAAGACTGCAGAAAGTAAAGTCGCAGATACTACCGCACAGACAAGCGCAGCAAAGTCGAGTACGGAGTCAAGTGAACAGACAAGTGCACAGGAGAGCAAGGTCTCAAGCGACCCTTCGGCGGTAAATGTATTTGCGGCGGCATCGCTTAAGAACGCGATGGATGAGATAATCTTGGGAGTACAACAAGGCAAATCCTGATGTAAAGATAAATTTAAATACGGATTCATCAGGTAAGTTGCAGACTCAGATAGAAGAGGGATTTGCATGTGATATCTTCTTCAGTGCGGGGAAAAAGCAGATGGAGAAGCTTAAAGAAGAGGGATATATAAAGGACGGTACAGATGTTGACTTACTGCACAACAAACTCTGTATTGTAGCACCGAAGGATTCGGACACAAAGGTTACAGGAATTGCAAATATTAAGGAAGCAAAGTCAATATCAATAGGTGAGAGCAGCGTGCCTGCAGGTGCATATGCAAGAGAAGCACTTTCAAAGGCTTATCCTGACCTCGGCATTACAAAAGAGAGTACAGGTGCCGAACTTAAGGAGAAGCTCGGCATGGAGATAATAGAGAACTCAAATGTTACAAAGACACTTTTATCTGTAGTGGACGGTTTCGGTGAAGTAGGATTTGTATATCTTACAGATACATACGGCAATAATGATGTCAAAGTTATTGAAAAGGTGGATGAGAATCTTAGCGGCAAGATTACATATCCTATAGCAAGAGTAAACAATGATGAGGCTGATGAGAAGGTAAGTAGTGAGGCAGATAAGTTCTATGACTATTTAAAGTCGGATGCCGCAAAGAAGGTATTTGAAATTTATTTATATGAATAATGTTTTAGCACATTTGGATTGGAGCCCTTTTTTTATAACCCTAAAAATAGGGCTCTTTTCTACAATAATATGTTTTTTTCTCGGTGTTTTACTTGCATATGTAAGTCTATATATGAACAAAAGGATAATGGCGGTATTTGACAGTATACTTACACTTCCGATGGTACTGCCGCCTACCGTAGTAGGATTTTTTCTGCTTCTTATATTCAGCAGAAGAAGACCTGTAGGAATTTTTCTGTACGGACATTTCCATATAAAAATAGTCCAAAGCTTTGTGGGATGTGTAATCGCCGCCTTTATTATTGCGTTTCCGCTGATGTATAAGAATGCAAAATCGGCATTTTTACAGCTTGATAAAAATTTGATATATGCAGGCAGGACTTTGGGGCTGTCGGAGTTTAAGATTTTTTTAAAGATAGTATGCCCTGTTGCATCGCCTTCGCTGTTTTCAGGAGCGATACTCAGTTTTGCAAGGGCTATAGGTGAGTACGGTGCAACATCAATGCTTGCCGGTAACATATCGGGAAAGACTTCGACCATATCACAGCAGATAGCGATTCTGGTACAAAACCAAAATTATCTTGAGGCTGGTATATGGGTAGCTGTTGTACTTTTTATTGCATTTCTTATAATGCTTTTGATGGAATATATACAGAGGTAGTATGCTTGAACTGAATGTGAAAAAGAAATTGAACAGTTTTACTTTGGAAATAAATTGCAGCCTTGACAGCAACAGGATAGGAATTTTGGGCGGTTCAGGTGCCGGAAAAAGTATGATTTTAAAGATGATTGCAGGTATAGAAAAACCTGACTCGGGTTATATAAAGCTGGACGGTAAGTTGTTGTTTGACTCACAAAAAAAGATTGATATAAAGCCGCAGGACAGACATATAGGGTATTGCTTTCAAAACTATGCACTTTTTCCACATCTTTCGGTGTATGAAAATATCATTATAGGACTGGATAATAAAAGTAAAAGTCTTGCTGATAATTTTTTGGAAAAATTTGAACTGACTCAGATAAAAGATGCCAAGCCGAACAGAATAAGCGGCGGTCAGGCGGCCAGAGTGGCGATGGCAAGAATACTTATAAGAAAACCGAAAGTGTTACTGTTTGATGAGGCGTTTTCGGCACTTGATATATATCTCAGGGATCATATACAGGAAGAGATAGCGTCAATACTAAAAGACTTTGACGGCAGTGCCGTATTTGTATCACATTCCAGAGATGAGATATACAGACTTTGTGAAAGTATGATAGTTATTGACAGCGGAAAAATAACAAATCTTGGAAATACAAAGGAAATATTCAAAAATCCTAAGACGAAGAATGCCGCAATACTGACAGGTTGTAAAAATATTTCAGAGATAAGATATATTGATGATAATACATTGGAAGCTCTTGACTGGGGAGTAAGTTTTAAGTTTTCAGAGACATTACCTAAGGGATTATCTTCGGTAGGTATAAGAGCACATGATTTTTATCCTATATGGGGTAAATCTGAGGGAAATATATTTGAATTCAGATTAAAGAGTAAGGCCAAGCTGCCGTTTGAGGACAATTATTATATAAAGACCTGTGGCGGACAGGATATTACCTGGCTTGTTCAAAGAGATATGAAAGAGTTGATAGAAAAAAAAGGATTACCTGATTTTTTGAAGGTAGATGAGAAAGATATATTGTTATTAAAATAGATTGGAGAAAAATGGAGTTTACACATTTTGATGAAAACAAGAATGCCGTGATGGTGGATGTATCGGATAAGGATATAACAGACAGAGTTGCGATTGCTACAGGCAGAATTACACTCTGTGATGAGGCTATGGAAGCGATAAAGGGCAGAAAGATAAAAAAGGGAGATGTGCTTACGGTAGCACAGGTGGCAGGTATTATGGGACAAAAAAGAACCTCAGAGCTTATCCCTATGTGCCACAATATCAATCTGACCGGCTCTAAAATAACCTTTGAGATAGAATGTAATGATATAGTAGTATTTTCAAAGGCAAAGACTGCCGGCAAGACGGGAGTTGAGATGGAGGCACTGATGGGGGTAAATATTGCACTTCTTACAGTCTATGATATGTGTAAGGCTATCGACAAGAGGATGCTTATAAGTGATGTGCATCTTGTAGAAAAAAAAGGCGGAAAGAGCGGAGACTTTTTCTTTTAATAAAAAGGCTAATCGGGCGATAACCTGATTAGCCTTTTGAGTTATATTACTGTGCCGGCTTAATATATGCGCTTGCTACATAAGCCTGTCCGCCGTTGTAGTTGATGATGGCCCAGTTGGCATCCTGTGCTCCGACATATTCAACGCTTACACCTACATTAAGTGTAGCCAAAAGATCGCCGTCTTTTGATGGTGAAGAGCGAACATTAAGCTTGGTTGTTGTAATGTATTTTGTGGTTGTCGCCTGTGCACTTGTTGTTTCCAAGCTGCTCTCCGAGCTTTCCGCTCCCTCACTTGTAGCGACGGTAGTAGTGGTTGCAGTCTTTGTTTTGGCAGCTTTGCCGCCCTTTAGAGGGTTAAGCGATCTGAATAAAATTATCAAAATAAACAGAATAACCACACCTATAAGTACTTTTATCAAATCAGGTGTGTTTACAGTCGGCTTTTTCTTTTTTGGAGTCTTCTTTGCGACCTTTCTTTTCGGAGCTGACTCACTGCTTTTGCTAACCGGTCTTCTTTGTACATTGTCATTGCGTACGGGAACGGGAGTTATCTTGCTCTTTTTAGGTGAGTAGTCGCGTATAAAAGTTTGTACTTCCTCTGAGAGCAACTGATATGCTGTAGTGGCGTTGAAGCCGTCATCATTATTTCGTGTACGGCTTTATTGCTTATAACACAAATCTTATGATAGTGTTCACATGATTTTTCTGAAATGGTCTTGTTTTCGCATAAGGAATTTATAATGTCTGTCAGGCTTTGATCGTCATAGTCGTCTCGTCCGCTAAGCTGCTTTATCATAATCTCCAAGGTCTGTCTTGCCTTAATCATGGCAAGATTATATTCCTGACCGGATAGAAGCTTTTCTGTATCATAAACTCCTGCCTGAATCTGCTGCCAGGCACTGTGAGTGGTTGAGTTTGCCATTAGGTAAACCTCCTATATTCTTTGTGTATCTGTGAATAAAAGTGTAAATACGAACTTCACAGAACCCTGAACTTATTATACAATAAGAAGCTTATAAAAGACAATATTTAGCAGATTTTTTTATAAAATATCTTATAAATCACTGAGAATTCTAAGTCTATTGATCTCTTTGCAATCCGTAATCCCCTACATTACCTTTCATTTGAATCCCCCACTTTCAAATACAAAAAAGGAGTGTTACAAAAGTGCAACACTCCCAAATATTACTGTAAAATTATGCCTCAGCGATGCACTCAATCTCACAAAGAACGCCCTTTGGAAGATCCTTTACTGCGAAACAGCTTCTTGCAGGCTTTGATGTGAAATACTTTGCATATACTTCATTGAATGCTGCAAAATCTGCAATCTCTGCAAGGAAGCAAGTTGTCTTTACAACCTTGTCCATACTTGAACCTGCAGCCTCAAGAATAGCAGCTACATTCTTGCAGCTCTGCTCTGTCTGTGCGGCAATACCCTCAGGAACTTCTCCGTTGGCAGGGTTTACAGGAATCTGTCCTGATGTGATAACCAAGCCGTTTGTGATAAATCCCTGTGAATATGGTCCGATTGCACCCGGTGCATTTTTTGTATCGATTACTTTCATGATAATCTCCTTTTTTCTTTTTCTTATATTTTATACTAATTTCCGGATTTGTACAGCCTATTTTTTTATAAGGAAATCTTAAGTCATTGACATAATATATATTTAAGAATTGTATTACTGGTATTACATATGAAAAATTGATATAATTAACTAAATGACGGCTTTAAATAAATAAACAGGAGGATAATTATGGGACTTATTTCAGCTATAGCAGGTGCGGCAGGAGGTGTGCTGGCGGACTCATGGAGAGATTTTTTCTATGAAGATTCAATGGATAATGAACTTCTTGTAACCAAAGGTAAAAAAAGAGTGGACCAAAGAGGTTCAAACAATAAATCTACAAATAATGTTATTACAGACGGCTCCATCATCGAAGTTGCAGACGGACAATGTATGTTGGTGGTGGAAAACGGAATGATAAAGGATGTCTGTGCGCAACCCGGAAAATATGTCTACAGTAATACTGATGAACCTACTATTTTTGCAGGTAATTTAAAGGAAACTGTAAAAAGAACTTGGGAGCAGTTTAAGAACAGATTGGTATTTGGCGGAGGTGCTACAAGAGATACAAGAGTTTATTATGTAAACACAAAGGATATCTATGGAAATAAGTACGGTACCGCCGAACCGATTCCATACAGGATAGTGGATCCGAATATCGGACTTGATATAGAAAGTGCGGTAAGATGTCATGGAGAGTTTGCGTTTAAGATTGTGGACCCTATACTTATGTACAAGGAAGTAGCGGGAAATACAGGCGGAGAGTTCAGAATGAATGAAGAATTCAGAAGACAGATGACTTCAGAACTGCTTACTTCGCTTCAACCTGCACTCGGAAGACTCTCAGGAATAGGGGCAAGATACAGCGATATCCCGAATCATACCAAGGAAATTGCAAATGAACTTAACAGCGTAATGTCAAGTGAATGGGGAGACAGATACGGTATTGAAATAAGTTCATTCGGAATAAGCAGTATTACAATATCAAAGGAAGATGAAGACCTTATAAAGCAGCTTCAAAGAACGGCGGTATTCCAGAGAACATCAATGGCGGCTGCAAACTTAAACGCCGCACAGGCTGACGCTATGAGAGATGCGGCAAAAAATACAGCAGGTGCAATGATGGGATTTGCAGGTATGAATATGGCAGGCCAGATGGGCGGTATGAATGCAAATCAGCTTTTCCAGATGGCACAAAACGAACAGATGCAGCAACAGTACGGTCAGAACAATATGCAGCAACCATATAATGCACAGAATAATATGCAGCAGACAAATCAGCAAGCTGTAAATACATGGACTTGCAGTCACGGACATGGCGGAAATACAGGTAAGTTCTGCTCCGAATGTGGTGAAGCAAAACCGACAGGAGTTGTAAGCTGTGCTTCATGCGGATACACACCTGCAGATCAGTCACATCTGCCTAAGTTCTGTCCTGAATGTGGAAAGCCGTTCTAAACTGATATAGATGGAGTTAGTATGAATAATATAGATAAGGTAACACTTACAATACCGAAAGAAAAAAATATTGCATTGATTGCACATGACGGTAAAAAACCTGATATTATCAAATGGTGTGAGGAGCATAAGGAAGTTCTAGCTAAGCATAAGCTGTACGGAACGGGAACCACCGCCAGACTTATAACTGAAAAGACAGGACTTACAGTAAAGGGATATAACTCGGGTCCGCTTGGCGGAGACCAGCAGATAGGCGCAAGAATAGTCGAGGGAAAGATAGATTTTGTTATCTTCTTTACAGATCCTCTTACGGCACAGCCTCATGACCCTGATGTGAAGGCACTTTTACGTATAGTACAGGTATATGATGTGCCAATGGCTATCAACAAGTCAAGTGCGGACTTCATTATCACATCATCTCTTATGGATGAAGAGTATGACCATGATGTGATAAACTTTAAAGAGAATGTCTCAAAAAGGGTAAAGGAAATGTCATAAATGACTTGCAAGGAAGCAAGAAAGCTCATCATACCTTTTATACATGATGAGCTTTCTATGGAAGATACAAGAGATTTTTTGCAGCATGTAAGAGGTTGCAAGGCCTGTATGGACGAGCTTGAAATATACTATATAGTTGAGGTGGGACTTGACGGCAGCGGTAATGACGATATCAACTATAATATGACGGAGGCTCTGCACAGCCATATAAGAGAGGCATATCAGAGGATATTTATAATATTCCTCGGGCAGGTGTTTAAGTATGTGGTAAATACACTTATGATTTTCGGCGTGTTTATTATCGCAATGATGCAATTACGAAATTGGTTCTTTTAGTAGGAGATATATGAAAAAATTAGTTCTGATAGACGGACATAGCATTTTAAACAGAGCATTCTACGGAGTACCTGAGCTTTCAAACTCACAGGGACTGCATACGAATGCCGTTTACGGTTTTTTGAATATTATGTTCAAGATTTTGGACGAGGAAGCGGCTGATTATATAGCAGTCGCTTTTGACTTGTCTGCACCCACATTTAGACATAAGGCATATGCGGAATATAAAGGCACCAGAAAGTCGATGCCTGACGAACTTAGAGAGCAGGTTCCGCTTATAAAGGATGTGCTTTCATCCATGAATATACCAATCCTTACAAAGGAAGGCTATGAGGCGGACGATATAATAGGAACTATTGCAAAGAGATATCAAAGTGACGATGTCTTTGTCAGTATAATATCGGGAGACAGAGACCTTTTGCAGCTGTCGGATAAGCATATAAAGATAAGGATTCCGAAGACATCAAAGGGAGTTACTACAGTTCATGACTATCTTCCGGAGGATGTAATAAGTGAGTACGGTGTGACACCGAAGGAGTTTATAGATGTGAAGGCGCTTATGGGAGACACCTCCGACAATGTGCCGGGGGTGCCTTCAATAGGTGAAAAGACGGCTACAAAGATAATACAGGAATACCACTCTATAGAAAATGCAATCGAGCATGTGAGTGAACTTAAGCCACCGAGAGCATCAAAGGCACTTTCCGAGAACATTGAAGAAGCAAAGTTTTCAAAGATGCTTGTTACAATAGTCACAGACGCTCCTATAGATACCGATATTTCAGATATGGCGGTCGGAAATCTGTATACAAAAGAAAGTCTTGAATGGATAAATAAATTAGAGTTTAAGTCGTTCTTAAAAAGATATGAGAATATGGAAACTGCCGCAAGTATAGAGCTTGATATAAGTGATATTACAGATTTGAATGCTTGGAACACTCTTTATGAGAAATTAAAATCTGCAAAGGAATTCGGTATCGCCATATGTTTAGATGAGAGCTTTATAAAGAGCTATACAGTAAGCGAACTTTATGCAATTTCAATTACCTTGGATAACAGGACATATCTTATAAAAGACATTGAGGGAATTGATGATATTTTGGAGCAGATTATCTGTCTGGATGCAAAAAAATATATACTTTCACTCAAGCCTCTTATAAAGCAGGTAAAGGATATGAAACTTGCAAAGAATTTTTATGATTTGTCTGTGGCGGCATATCTTATCAATCCGCTTAAGGACAGCTACTTTGTGGAAGATATTGCAAGAGATTATATGGGAAGCAGTGTTTCTTCAAAGGCTGAAATGATCGGAAAGTCAAAGCTTGGTGAAGTATTAAGGTTCAATGATGAAAAGGCGAAAAAGTACTTTGCAAGTGAAAGTCATGTGGCACTTTTTGCAAGTGACAGTTTACTTAAAAAGCTTAATGAACTTGAGCTTACAAAATTGTATGAAGATGTGGAGATGCCGCTGATATATTCTCTTGCCAAGATGGAAAACACCGGAGTAAGGGTGGATGAAAAGCGGTTAAGAGCTTATGCGGATACACTTCTTGAAAAGATATCAAAGCTTGAAGCAAGTATTACAGATAAGGCGGGAGAGAGCTTTAATATAAATTCGCCGAAGCAGCTTGGAGAGATACTTTTTTGCAAATTAAAGCTTTCAGGCGGAAAAAAGACAAAGACGGGATATTCAACGGCGGCGGATGTACTTGAAAAGCTTGCGCCCGAGCATGAGATAATAAGAGATATACTTGAATATCGTCAGCTTACAAAGCTTAATTCCACTTATGCTACAGGGCTTGCAGGCTATATAAGGGATGACGGACGTATACACGGTACATTCAATCAGACAATCACCGCCACAGGAAGAATCTCATCTACAGACCCGAACCTGCAAAATATTCCTGTGAGAACAGAGATGGGAAGTAAAATAAGAGATATCTTTGTACCTAAAGAAGGCTATGTGTTTGTGGATGCGGACTACTCACAGATAGAACTTAGAGTGCTGGCTTCAATGTCGGGAGATGAAAAGCTTATAGAAAGCTACCATATGGCGACAGATATTCATGCGGCTACGGCTGCCAAGGTATTTCATGTGCCGCTTGATGAGGTGACACCTGAACTTAGAAGAAATGCAAAGGCTGTAAACTTCGGAGTGGTCTACGGCATATCGGCTTTCGGACTCTCGGAGGACTTAAGCATTTCAAGGAAAGAGGCGCTTGATTATATAAACAATTATTTCAAAATCTATGAAGGTGTAAAGAAATTTTTAGACAAGCAGGTGGCTGATGCCAAGGAAAAAGGCTATGTAAAAACTATGTTCGGCAGAATAAGGCCTATACCTGAGATAAAAAGCTCAAACTTTATGACAAGATCCTTCGGCGACAGAGTGGCGATGAACTCGCCGATACAGGGAAGTGCGGCCGATATTATGAAGATTGCTATGATAAAGGTGGATGAGGCGCTTAATAAGAGCGGATATGATGCGGATATTGTACTTCAAATCCACGATGAGCTTTTGGTGGAAGTAAGAGAAGATGAGGCCGACAAGGTAAAAGAACTTGTGGAAAGGTCAATGAGAGAGGCGGTAAGCCTTAAGGTTCCGCTTGAGGTGGACGCACATATCGGCAAGACATGGCTGGAGGCAAAGTAATGAATATATTGCTCTTGGGAGGTATCGGTTCAGGTAAAAGCGAAGCTTTAAAGATACTTAAAGAAGAACATAACGCAAACATTATTGAGGCCGATAAGGTGGCACATTTTTTGTATGAAAAGGGTAGGGCAGGATACACTGCCCTAAAGTCTTTATTCGGCGATACCGTATTGGATGATAAAAAAGATATTGATAGAAAAAAATTAGGTGATATACTTTACTATGATAAAGACAAACTACGTAAAGTAGATGAAATAATACATCCGTTAGTAAATGCTGAAATAAAAAAAAGACTTTTAGATAACAGGTTGAATGTGGTGGAGCAGGCGCTTATGCCTGATGAAAACTTCTATGATTCTGTCTGGTATCTGTATACAGATATGGAGATAAGAATAAAAAGATTGATGTTATCAAGAGGTTTAAGTAGAGAGAGAATAGAGAAAATAGTATCAAACAGCCTAAAGAATCTGATTTTGAGTCTATTGCCGACAAGATTATAAAAAATAACGGAGATAAGTCTGAATTGGAGAAAAATATAAGAGAGGCTTTGAGGTGACGGATTGAGACTGGTAAGCTTGGCAAGCGGTAGCGACGGAAATTCCACATATATCGGCAGTGAAAAGACACATATTTTGGTAGATGCCGGTATATCAAATAAGAAAATAGAGACAAGGTTAAATGAACTTGGGCTTTGCGGCAAGGATATATCCGGAGTATTTTTGACACATGAGCACAGTGACCATATAGCGGGACTTGAAGTATTTGTAAGAAAAAATGAGATACCTGTTTTTGCATCAAGGGGTACACTTGAGTATTTGAAAGACAGAGAAAAATACTCAAGGATTTCAGATTATCTTAACATTATTGATTCGAATAATAACATTATTCTGGGAGACCTCAATATAAAAGCGTTTGATATTGACCACGATGCAAACGAGCCGTTCGGATACAGAGTGGAATGCGGCGATAAAAAGATGGCTGTGGCTACAGACCTTGGGAGATATACAAAGGATATTGTAAAAAATCTTTCAGATCTTGACGCACTGCTTGTAGAGGCAAACCACGATATCAGAATGCTTGAGACAGGTCCGTACCCTTATGAACTTAAGAGGAGAATCCTAAGTAATAAGGGACATCTTTCAAATGAGAACTCGGGTAAGTTGATATGTGAGATATTAAATGATAAGATAAAAAAGATTTTCTTGGGGCATTTGTCGGATAAGAACAATCTTCCCGAGCTTGCACTTGAAAGTGTGAGGTTTGAAATTTTTGCAGACGACAGACACTATAATCCTAAGGATTTTGATATAGAAGTGGCAAAAAGAGATGCGCTCTCAGAGATTTGCTACGTGTAGTGATATTTAGAAATGGAGAAGTTTATGAACAAGGTAATAATAACTGTAGTAGGTAAGGATACAGTAGGTATTATAGCAAAGGTATGTACATATCTGGCCGAGAATAATATAAATATACTTGATATATCACAGACCATAGTAAGCGGCTACTTTAATATGATGATGATTACAGATATGGAAAATGCAAGTGTGGACTTTGAAAAAACAGTGGAAGATTTGGATGCTCTTGGGGACGGTATCGGGGTAAAGATAAAGGCGCAAAAAGAAGAAATTTTTGAATCAATGCACAGACTCTAGGAGGACACTATGTTTGATATGTTTGAAGTAATAGAGACCAACAACATGATAGACAAAGATCTGTTGGATGTCAGAACTATTACAATCGGTATAAGCTTACTGGACTGTATTGATACAGACCTTAATAAACTTTGTGACAATATTTATAATAAAATTACAAGGGTGGCAAGAACCTTGTAAAGGTGGGAGATGATATCTCAAGAGATTTCGGTGTGCCTATTGTAAATAAAAGAATATCGGTTACTCCTATAGCTTTAATAGGCGGCAGTGCCTGTAAGAGTGTAAACGATTTTGTGCAGATAGCAAAGACTCTTGATAAAGCGGCAAAGGATACAGGTGTAAACTTCCTCGGAGGATATTCGGCCGTAGTATCAAAGGGAATAACGGCGGCAGACAGACTTTTGATGGAGTCAATACCGCAGGCACTTAATGAGACCGATTTTGTATGCAGCTCCGTAAACTTAGGTTCTACAAAGACAGGCCTTAATATGGATGCTGTCAGACTTATGGGTAAAATAGTAAAAGAAACCGCAAAGATTACAGCGGACAGAGATTCTATCGGCTGTGCAAAGCTTGTGGTATTTTGCAATGCTCCCGATGACAATCCTTTTATGGCGGGTGCATTCCACGGTGTAACAGAGGCGGATGCCGTTATAAATGTAGGTGTCAGCGGACCGGGTGTAGTAAGAGCTGCTCTTAAACAAGCCAGAGACAAGGATTTTGAGGTACTTTGTGAGACTATAAAAAAGACCGCGTTTAAGATAACCAGAGTCGGACAGCTTGTGGCAAGAGAGGCTTCAAAAAGGCTCGGTATACCTTTCGGAATCATCGACCTTTCACTTGCACCTACTCCTTCGGTAGGCGATTCGGTAGCTGAAATCTTACAGGAGATAGGTCTTGAGAGAGTGGGAGCACCGGGAACCACAGCCGCACTTGCACTTTTAAACGATCAGGTCAAAAAGGGCGGTGTAATGGCTTCTTCATATGTAGGAGGACTCTCAGGTGCGTTTATACCTGTTTCTGAGGATCAGGGTATGATTGATGCGGTGAATGCCGGCGCTTTGACATTAGAAAAGCTTGAGGCGATGACCTGTGTTTGTTCCGTAGGTCTTGATATGATTGCAATACCGGGAGATACTTCTGAAGAGACTATCGCGGGAATCATTGCCGATGAGGCCGCTATAGGTATGATAAATCAAAAGACTACCGCTGTCAGAGTAATCCCGGTTATCGGAAAGAAAGAAGGAGAAGTGGTAGAGTTCGGAGGACTTTTAGGTTACGCTCCGATAATGCCTGTAAACAGCTTTTCCTGTGAGAAGTTTGTAAACAGAGGAGGCAGAATACCTGCTCCTATACACAGTTTTAAGAACTGATATAAATAAAGGCTGTTGCATCAAAAAGTGCAACAGCCTTTGTTTTACTTTATCATCTTAAATCCCGGGAAGTAGCGGAAGATTACCTTTGCTATTATCTTATCCTTGTGTACAAAAGGGTGAACCCAACGCCTTGAGTCTGCGGAATTGTTCCTGTTGTCTCCCATACAGAAGTATGAGTCTTCAGGTACTTCAAAGTGCATCGGCGCCTCAGGAATCATAGGCTCTTTTATATAGTCTTCTTCAAGCGGAGTCTCTGAATTATTCAAATATATCTTGCCGTCCTTTATGTCAATGACATCTCCCGGCTCACCGATAATTCTCTTCACATAGTAAAGACTCTCATCGTCAGGGAACTTGAATATTATAACATCACCGCGCTTGGGCTCCTGGAAAAGATATGTAAGTCTGAAGCCGACCACTCTGTCACCTGTCATTATTGTGTTCTCCATAGATGCTGAAGGAACTCTTGAGTTTGCTATAATAAAGAGGTTCAGAACCAGCGCTATTACGGCAGCCACCACTATTATGGAAATCCAACTGAAGATTTCTTTTACAACATCAAAATCTGAATTCTTATTCATTATCTTCTCCAATCCGTTTTTAACATAGTTTTTAAAACCTCTACTATTTTACGCTAATTAAAAGTAGAATACAACCAAATGATAATATAATTATGAAAATAGTAATAAACATTTTTTTCTTGAAACACAAGTATAAAAATATTATATGATAATAATCACATTTATATTGAGTAGCTTATAACATTTGCTTTTAACTTTGGCAAAAGAATAGTATAATCTATATAAATGTTATGGAGAGGATAAGCGGCAGTATCTTATCTGAACTATTACTCATATTGTAGGAAGAAAGGTTAGGCTATGGATAAGAATTTATATGATTTGATGGATTGGGCAGCAATAGAAGAAATCGCTTATTCTGAATGTGACAGACCGAAAAAGATTCTTGGTTCACATAAGGTGGAAAACGGTTTTTGGTTCAGACTTTTATACCTCATGCAAAGAGTGTTGAATTGTTGATTGACGGCAATAAAAATCCTGTTGCTATGGAATGTGCGGATGAAGTGGGATTTTTTGTATGTCTTGTAGGTAGAAGCAAGGAGTTTAAGTATCAGTTTATAGTGACATATGATAATGACACTGTGCAGACAATCTATGATCCGTATTCCTTTGACAGTATTTATACAGAGGAAGATTTGTCAAAGTTTGAGGCGGGAATAAACTACGAAATTTATGAAAAAATGGGTGCAAAGCCTATGACACTTTCAGGAGTTGAGGGTGTGAATTTCTCGGTTTGGGCGCCTGAAGCTATGAGAGTGTCCGTAGTAGGCGATTTTAACCTGTGGGACGGCAGAAGGCATCAGATGAACAAGCTTGGAGACTTCGGAGTATATGAACTGTTCATACCGGGGTTGAAAGCCGGAGACCTTTATAAGTTTGAAATAAAAACCATGAAGGGAGAGCCGATGTTGAAAGCAGATCCGTATGCTTTCTACTCCGAACTCCGTCCGAATACTGCAAGCATAGTAGCAGACATTTCAGGATTTGAATGGAGTGATGAGGACTGGATGAAAAACAGAGATGTATTCCAGTCCACAGAGACTGATAAATCTCCTGCGATGAATATATATGAGTTACATCTCGGTTCTTGGATAAGAAAAGAGATGCAGTATACTGAAAACGGTGAAGAGGTGAACGGTTCGGTATTCTATAACTACCGTGAGATAGCACCGAAACTTGCCACCTATGTTAAGAAGATGAACTATACACATATAGAGCTTATGCCGATTATGGAACATCCTCTTGACGGAAGCTGGGGATATCAGGTGACAGGATATTACAGTCCTACAAGCAGATACGGTACTCCGGATGACTTTATGTATTTTATGAACTATATGCATAAAAAAAATATTGGTGTAATACTTGACTGGGTTCCGGCACATTTCCCAAGAGATTTGCACGGACTGGGCTGCTTTGACGGCAGTCATGTATATGAGCATCCGGACCCTAGGAGAGGTTCACATCCTCACTGGGGCACTTTGATATACAACTATGCAAGACCGCAGGTCAGCAATTTCCTTATTGCAAACGCACTTTTCTGGGCTGAAAAGTACCATGTGGACGGTATCAGAATGGATGCGGTGGCTTCCATGCTCTACCTTGACTACGGCAAGAATGCCGGAGAGTGGTTGCCGAATATATACGGCGGCAATGAAAATTTGGATGCTATAGAGTTTTTGAAGCATCTTAATTCAATATATAAGAAAAAACATCCTTCAAGTCTTTTGATTGCCGAGGAGTCTACGGCATGGCCTAAGATTACAGGTGATTTAAAGGACGGCGGACTTGGATTTGACTACAAGTGGAATATGGGCTGGATGAATGACTTCCTTGAGTTTATGAAGCTTGACCCGTATTTTAGAAGCGGAGACTACAACGGACTTACATTCTCGTTACTTTATGCATACAGCGAAAACTTTATTTTGGTACTCAGCCATGATGAGGTGGTACACGGTAAGGCGACTCTGGCAGGAAAGATGCCGGGTGCAACTCAGGAGGAGAAGTTTAACAATCTGAGAGTTGCATACGGATTTATGATGACACATCCGGGAAAGAAGCTTTTGTTTATGGGACAGGAGTTCGGACAGATGAACGAGTGGAATGAGGACGTGTCACTTGAGTGGGATCTGCTTGAGTATGAAAATCACAAGAAGATGCAAAGATACTCAAAGGCACTCAATAAGCTTTATCTGGATTATCCTGCACTTTATAAGCTTGACTACAATCCTGACGGATTTGAGTGGATAAACTGTACCTCAAAAGACGAGACAATTGTAGTATTCCTAAGAAAGACCGAAAAAGAAGAGGATACATTGGTGGTGGTATGCAATTTCACACCGGTAGTATATGAAAGAGAAATCGGAGTTCCTTATAAGGGTACTTATACGGAGATTTTCAACTCGGATGATAAGAAGTTTGGCGGAAGCGGAGTAGGAAATAAGAGAGCGAAAAAGTCCGTTAAGAAAAAAGTGGACGGAAGAGAAAACTCCCTTAAGATTAAAGTTCCTCCAATGGCAATGGTAGTATTCAAGTGGGATAAATAGTGATTTTTAATATTTTTAAATTATGTAGAGCCGGGATTTGTCTGACAAGCGTGACTGATTCCGGCTTGCCGAGTATATCGGAAAGTGATGTGGCGGAATCTGTCGCCAATGATATTCAAAAGCTTAAGCCGAGTGTGATGATGGAAACCTTAAAGAAGCTCTATCCTTTCTTTCTTGCACTGGCATATGACATAGTGATAGTGATTATTACATTACTTATAGCAAGTCAGGTAATCAGACTTTTATCAAATATGCTTGATAAGTTCTTAAAAAGATAAATATTGATATAGCTGTAAGGAGATTTTTGCTGTCTACGCTGAAAGTGGCACTATATGCCTTGGTTGCACTGGGACTTGCGGAAAGAATCGGTATAAGCAGTGCATCCATAGTGGCAATACTGGGTTCTGCAGGTGTTGCGATAGGTTTGGCATGGCAGGGCAGCTTAAGCAACTTTGCAGGAGGAATGATTATTCTTTTCAGTCACCCCTTCAGCAGAGGTGATTATATCATTACTCCGAAGGCTGAGGGTATTGTAGATACTATAGGTATAATATATACGGTGCTTTTGACACCGGACAATAAAAGAATATCAATACCCAACGGTGCGTTGGCAAATGATGTCATCACCAATGTTACGGCAAACGATATCAGGCGAATAGATATAAAGGTAGGAGTATCATATAACACCGATATCAGAAAAGCAAAAAAGCTTATAAAAGAAGCATTTGATGAAAACGGATTGATACTTAAGAACAATGATATAGTTTCGTATGTGGATGATTTGGCGTCTTCCGCCGTTATGCTTGGCGGTATGGCATGGTGCAAGACAGGAGACTATTTGACTGCAAAGTGGGCAATAGTCGAAGAAATCAAGATAAAGTTTGATAAAAACGGCATCGAGATACCTTATGACCAGCTCGAAGTACATATAAATGAATCAAAGGGATCTACAAATCAAAACAAAGCAGAATTACTTTAGTGTAGTAGAGAAATAAAGTGTTGACAGATACACTTTAGTGTGCTACCATAAGAAAGTGTTAAGACAAAGCAACAAAGCAAAGAAAGTAATGAGGTGTATTATGAAGAAAATTTATTTGTTTGGAGTATTGGCGGCACTTATGTTGGCAGGTTGTTCTAATGCAAAGACAACCGAGAGCACATCTGCATCTGCAGAAACAAGTAAAACTGCAAGCGAGAGCAGCGAAGCAGTGAAAACAGACAGTAAGAATACTTTTACTGTAGGATTTGATCAGGACTTTCCTCCGATGGGATTTGTAGGAGATGACGGACAGTTTACAGGATTTGACCTTGAAGTGGCTGCCGAGGTTGCAAAGAGAATGGGCAAGGAGATAAAGTATCAGCCTATAGCCTGGGATGCAAAGGATATGGAGCTTTCATCAGGCACTATAGACTGTATTTGGAACGGCTTCAGTATACAGGGAAGAGAAGATAAGTATACATGGTCAAAGCCTTATATGAAAAACGATCAGGTATTTGTAGTAAAATCCGATTCAGGTATAGATTCAATAGAGGATCTTGCAGGTAAGAAGGTTGAAGTACAGACAGATTCTTCAGCAGAGGCCGCATTAAAAGAAGACCCTGATATGGTAAAGACATTTGGAAGCCTTCAGACTGTAGCTGATTACAACACCGGATTTATGGACCTTGATATGGGCGGCGTTGATGCTATAGCAATGGACAGTGTGGTAGCAAACTATCAGATTACAAAAAGAGGCGGAAACAGCTTTACAGTGCTTGATACACCGCTTGCAAGTGAAGAGTACGGTGTAGGATTTAAGCTCGGTAATGAGGCTTTGAGAGATGAAGTTCAGGCAAAGCTTGACGAGATGAAAGCCGACGGAAGCTTGAAGACTATTTCAGAGAAGTGGTTTGGTAAGGATGTTACTACTTTAGAGTAATGTAAGAGACGCTGACAGTTCATCTGCCGGCGTTTTTTATGCACAATATATCTTATAGGAGAATTTATGAATATTCTTAATATTGCAGCAAAGCTTGCACCGGGTATGCTTGTAAGTATACAGATATTCCTGGTCACATTGATATTTTCGCTTCCGCTTGGACTTTTGGTTGCATTTGGAAGAATGAGCAAAATAAAAACAGTATCTTATCTGTGTAAGATTTATATATCTATAATGCGCGGTACACCGCTTATGTTACAGCTTATGGTGGTATATTTCGGACCTTATTATATCTTCGGAGTATCAATTTCGGGAAGCTATCGTATGGTGGCTACCATAATAGGTTTTGTAATAAACTATGCCGCTTACTTTGCGGAGATATACAGAAGCGGAATCCAGTCAATGCCTGCCGGACAGTATGAAGCTGCAAAAATATTGGGATATAGTAAATCTCAGACCTTCTTTGTTATCATATTGCCGCAGGTGGTAAAGAGAATATTGCCTTCCGTAACCAATGAGGTAATAACCTTGGTAAAGGATACTTCACTTGCATTTACAATAAGTGTGGCGGAGATGTTCACTATGGCAAAGGCGCTGGCAAGCAGTACAACAAGTATGTATCCTTTTGTATGTGCGGCACTGTTTTATTATATATTTAACGGTATAGTTGCATTTGTAATGGAGTTTATTGAGAAGAAATTGGAATATTATAAGTAGGTGATTATGTCATTATTAAGTATGAAGTCGGTAAAAAAGTCATTTGACGGCGTGGAGATATTAAAGGATATTTCACTGGAAGTCGGTGAAGGTGAGATTTTAAGTATTATAGGTCCTTCAGGTTCAGGTAAGTCTACACTGTTGCGCTGTGCCACACTGCTTGAAAGTATGGATGACGGTGAACTTAGCTACAGTGGAAATCCGGTATGTAAAGTGTGTCCGGAAAATCTGTTTATGAAAGTCCTGCAACTTTGAAAAAGATTTCAGAGTGTTTCGGACTTGTATTTCAAAACTTCAATCTGTTCCCACATATGAATGTACTGCAAAATATCTGCGATGCGCCTATAAGAGTACAAAAAAGAGATAAAGCAAGCGTGAAAAAAGAGGCTTTTGAACTGCTTAAGAAAATGGGGCTTTCAGACAGAGCCGATGCTTACCCGTATCAGCTTTCAGGCGGACAGTCACAGAGAGTGGCAATAGCCAGAGCATTGGCACTCAATCCGAAGATTTTATTTTTTGACGAACCTACCTCGGCACTTGACCCGGAGTTGACAGGAGAGGTTTTAAAGGTTATAAAGTCTTTATCGGATCTGAATATTGCAATGGTCATAGTAACTCATGAGATGGCTTTTGCAAAAGAGATTTCAGATAAGGTTATTTTCATGTCGGGCGGTGTTATAGTGGAATCCGGAACTCCGGATGTGGTATTTGCATCGGACAATGAAAAGACAAAGAACTTTATAGGGGCATTAAACAAATAGACGGAAGGTGAAGAAATGAAATATATAGTGGTACTTGGCGACGGAATGGCCGACAGAGATATAAAGGAGCTTGGCAATAAGACAATACTTGATGTGGCAAAAAAAGCCCAATATTGACGGTTTAAAGGGTATTATGGGTATGGTAAAAACAGTGCCTGACACACTAAAACCCGGCAGTGATGTAGCCAACCTTGCAGTAATGGGATATAACCCTTTGGAGTGTTATACAGGGCGTTCTCCGCTTGAGGCCGTAAGTATCGGAATAAAGATGAAAGATAGTGATGTGGCAATCAGATGCAACCTTGTTACACTTTCAGATGAAGAGGATATTAAAAAAAGAAAAATGCTTGACTACTCTGCAGGAGAAATATCAACGGATGAGTCAAAGGAGCTTATAAAGGCCGTAGAAGAAGCGCTTGGAGACAGTGAGCTTAAATTTTATCCGGGAATCTCATACAGACATTGTCTCATCTGGGATAAAGGTCAAACAGGACTTAATCTGACACCGCCACATGATATTTCAGACAGAGTTGTAGGCGAGTATCTGCCGAATAATGATAAGATTTTTAAGCTTATGGAAAGAAGCTATGATATATTAAAAAATCATCCTGTAAATATAAAAAGAATAAAAGAAGGTAAGAACCCTGCAAACTCCATATGGCTTTGGGGTGAAGGTACCAAGCCTCGAATAGAAAATTTTAAAGAAAAGACAGGACTTAAGGGTGCTGTAATCTCCGCCGTTGACCTTATAAAGGGTATCGGAATCAGTGCAGGTATGGAAAGTATTGATGTGGAAGGTGCGACAGGTACTCTTGATACCAACTATGAGGGAAAGCTTGAGGCCGCTAAAAAGACATTGTTAAAAGACGGCAACGACTTTGTGTATATTCACCTTGAAGGACCTGATGAATGTGGACATCACGGTGATATAGAGGGTAAGATTTTAGCGGTTGAAAGAATTGATAAGAATATAGTGGGACCGCTTTGCAAGGCACTAAGGGATGCCGGTGAGGATTTTGCAATGCTTATAATGCCGGATCACCCTACTCCTATTGAGACCAAGACTCACTCATCAGACCCTATTCCTTTTAAAATCTACAGATCAAATGACGAGAAGGGAAGTGTCGAGGTATATAGCGAAAAGAATGCAGCAAAAAGCGGCATATTTATAGAAGACGGTTACACTTTATTGACAAAATTTATAAATAATGATATACAGAATCTATAGATAAAATATTAACTGTTAATAACGGAGGGCAGGTATGGAAAGAAATAAACTTAATGTAGCGTTCGGATTTGGAATATTTGGTGTTTTTTTCTTAAGCGGTATAATATTGTTAAGTACCAACTTTATCAGCCGGTCATTGACATTTGTAGTAATGAGCAATATTAATTATATGACGGATATTCCTGTTATAAATGAACCGATATTATTTGTATTAAGCATTGTATGTTTCATTGTATCATTTATAGCAATGATAAAGAGTATATTGTTGTTAAAAGAAGGATGCTGATATTTATATACTTGATATATAGTTTTTATTACTATATACTAATGTTATGAAAACCAATATTGAAATTATAAATGATATGATAAAGCATTTTGAAAAGCTTGATATTGTAAAGTCTGAGGATATTCCGGATATATCGCTGTATATGGATCAGATGACAAGTTTTATAGATGAGAAGCTGACAAGTTTTAAAAAAGAGGAGGATGATAAGCTTCTTACAAAGACTATGATCAACAACTATACCAAGAATAAGCTTTTGCCGCCTTCAGATAAGAAAAAGTATACAAAGGACCATGTGATGCTGCTTATCCTTATATATTTTTATAAAAATGTGCTTTCATTTGCCGATATAAAGAGTCTGTGTGACTTAAGTATATATGACAGTTTTGAAAAGGAGGACGGCTCACTTTCAAAGCTGTATGATATTTTGGTAAGTATGGAGTCGGATAAAAAAAATGCGATTATCTCAGACTTAAAGGACAGGCTTGAGTATGCAAAGAAAAAGTCAAAAGACTTTAACAGCGAAAGTGTTGAGTTATTTGCATTTTTATCAGATATTGTATTAGAAGTATATTTTAAACAACATCTTATTGAGTATATTTTGAATAAGTTATAATGCAAACGTCAAAATATCTTTATTTCTATACATACTTATATAAAAATAACATATAAAAGATATGAATTAGTAAGAAAATTTTAACTATACATGAGACCTTAAATTAAATATACTTAGAGTATAAAGACAGCAAGGCTGTGAAAAATTAAGGAGGAATGTATGAGGTTAGCTAAGAAATTGGCGATTTTCGGGACGGTCTTAGTATGCTCATTTGCGGCGATGCCTGTATATGCGGCGAATAAGACCATCAGTTCAGTTGGAATAAAAGTAAATACGGATTTGGATATAGGAGACAATACGGACACACTCAGTATCAACTACGGAGGCAATTCAGGCGGAGATATCAATGTATACACCGCATCGGACAGGTTCAATGTGGTGGATGCGGAGATTACAAGCGGAAAAAAGCGGATTAATATAGGAGATGAAATAAAGCTAAAGATTACACTTGAGCCTGCAAGCGATTATTCGTTTAAGGGAACGTATTCATCATCCAATATAAGCGTTACCGGAGGTAAGTATCTGTCATCTTCAAAAAAAGACGGTGACTTGGTGGTGGCCGTTAAGCTAAACCCTATAAAAGGCACCTATGAGCAGCCTGAGGATGTGGAGTGGAAGGACAGCGGCATCGGTATTGCCAAGTGGGATGAGCCTTCGGGAACTTCAGGATATTACGAGTTGATACTGCTTCGCGGAAGCACACAGGTTACCAAGGTGGAAAACTTTAAGGGTAACAGTTATAGCTTTAGAAACGATATGACACAAAAAGGTACATATAAGTTCAAAATCAGAACCGTAAGTCATGGTGACGACTACGGCAGAAGTTCGGACTGGGTGACTTCAGATGAGTTTTATCTGGATGAGAGCAATGTATCAAAGGGCAATAACAACTCTTCAAACCAGGGTGGAAACGGTGTCGGAAACAATGTAGGCTGGAACAAGTCGGGTGATACATGGTACTTCAGATTCCCTGACGGAAGTCTTAAGACAAACGGTTGGGAATATATAGGAGATAAGTGGTATCTTTTTGACGATTCGGGCAGAATGCTTACAGGTTGGCAAAAGAGAGACGGTGAGTACTACTATTTGAACTCATCAGGTCAGATGACGATGGGATGGCAGCAGTCAAACGGTAAGTGGTATTACTTAAATGCCGAGGTGCCGAGAGGTAAGATGTTAAGCAACACATGGCTTCACAGCAGTGACGGCAAGTACTATTATTTGGACAGTAACGGTGCTATGTGTGAGAAGTGGACACAGATTAGCGGAAACTGGTATTATTTCTATCCGGGTTCGGGATTTATGGCTACAAACACTACAATTGATTCATTCAGACTGGGCGCAAACGGTGCCTGGATAAGATAAAAACGGGGCGAAAGCCCCGTTTTTTATAAATCTTTGAAATGAAATTCTTTTTTACCGTCTGCATAGTCGGCTACAATATCGCCGTTGCCGTAAAGCTTATACTTGTAGGTGCAAAGTCCTTCAAGACCTACAGGTCCTCTTGCATGGAGTTTTCCTGTACTGATTCCGACCTCGGCACCGAAACCGTATCTGAAACCGTCTGCAAATCTGGTTGAGCAGTTTTTGTATACATTTGCGGAGTCGACTCTGTTCATAAAATAGTCCGCATTTGAATCTATATTTGTGAGTATGGCGTCGGTATGATGTGAGCCGTAAGTATTGATATGATTTATCGCCTCATCAATGTCGTCAACCGTCTTTACATTGACAGTCTTTTCAAGGTACTCCGTATGAAAAGAGTTGTCTGTAGCAAGGAGAGCATTATCAAATTTATCTATTATATTCTCATGTGCAAATACTTTGATTTTTGCATCGTTAAAGCTTTATTTAATTTCGGGAAAAGCTTATCTACAGCATTTTTGTGAATCAGTATTGTCTCTGTGGTATTGCAGGCTGAAGGATACTGAGTCTTTGCATCCACCAAAATTCTTATGGATTTGTCAAGGTCAAACTCTTCGTCCACATATGTGTGGCATATACCGTCGGCATGTCCCATTACAGGAATATTTGTATTGTCCATAATATATTTTACAAAGGAATTTGAACCCCTCGGTATAAGCAAATCCACATATTCATAACAGGAAAGCAGCTCGCTTACATCACTTCTGGCCTCAAGCTGAACAAGTGCATGCTCAGGAAGGTTTGAATCTTTGACGGCTCTTTTTATACTTTCAAATAAAGCTCTGTTTGTAAGCAAAGCCTCGCTGCCGCCCTTAAGTATGGCTGCATTACCGCTCTTTATGCAAAGTGAAGCAATCTGAACCAATGCATCAGGTCTTGCCTCAAAGATAACACCTATAACGCCGATAGGAGTGGTGGTTCTTGTAAGTACCAATCCCTCATCAAGTTCCCTTTTTAGAGTGATTTTTCCGATAGGGTCGGCCATCTTTATAAGGTCGTTGATTCCCGCTATAACGGTATCCATCTTATGCTCGTCAAACAAAAGCCTTGACAGGATGGAAGATGAGATATTTTCATTCTTGGCGTTTTCTATATCTCTCTTATTTTCAGCCAATATATGTTCTTTATCTTTTTTGAGATTCTCAATAATATTTTTTAAGCAGGTATTTCTCATCTCATTGCTGCTTGCCATAAGCAAAAATGAGTCCGCTTTTACTTTTTTTGCAATTTCTTTCATAACTCTCCTTATTTAAAAACTGATTGTACCAGTACCATATAAAGTATTGTACCGGCGGATATGGATAAAATCATCTGTCTTTTCCAAAAATGAAGAAAAACTGTAACTGCAATACATATGGCTTCGGGAATTGCGTGGTTATCATTAAATACTGACACGTCCTTAAGCGAGTACACCACTAAAAGTCCAAGTACGGCAGCCGGAAGCACCTTTCCGAGGTACTTTATATATTTCGGAGTTTCCTTATTTGCAGGAAAAGCGATAAAGGGTAAAAATCTTGTGATCATAGTCGCTATTGCCACGACTGCAATTATAATTATATGTTGTATTGTACTCATTGTCCAAACCTTCCTCTAAGCAGTGTCAGAGCCGCCAATATAATCAACATGGACGGTATTATAAAGTTTGTACCTTTGAATATAATCAGACAAATAAAGATACAGTCAGTCCTATGATTGAAGCGATGTGATTTTTTTCTTTCAGCCAATTCTCTAAAAATATTACGACAAAGAGTGCGGTCATAACAAATTCAATGCCCTTGGCATCAAAAGGTATAAAGCTTCCGAATATACCTCCCAAGGTGGCACCGGCAACCCAATAAAATTGATTTAACAAGGTCACAAAGAACATAAACCATCCCTTGTCAACGCCTTCAGGGATAGTGACTGTAGCATTGATAGAGAATGATTCGTCACACATTCCATATATTAAGTAGTATTTTTTAAGTCCGGGTATATTGTACTTTTCAAGCATGGACAGTCCGTAGAACAGATGTCTTGCATTTATCATAAGGGTGAGGAAAAATATATTTATAGGGTCAAAGCTGCCAAGCAACCATGAAACGGTGGCAAACTCTACAGAGCCGGCAAATATTATAAAGCTCATAAACATCGGGTAAAGAAAGTTAAACCCTGAACGATTCATATAAATGCCGTAAGCAGTTCCCAAAAATAAAAATCCTGCCAAAATAGGTATAGTATTCGGAAATGCTGCAAAAAATGCCGACTTTATTTTATTTTGTTTTTGCATATAACTCCAAAAAATAAAAATGCATACCCATGTGCGGGTATGCACTGTTTGATTTATTTCTTTAAATCCTCAACAATCTTATCAGCCATAGCGACTACTTCATCATACTGTGCATTCTTTAAAAGTGACTTTATACTGATTGTTTCATCCGCTATATTCACCTTCTTTAACTGGCCGATGATTTCACGCATTCCCTTACCGGCTGTAAGCGCCCAAGAACCGTTCTCAACTACGAATACATCTCTGTTTTGGAAGTTGTGTGCCACAAGGTCCATAAGGAAGTTCTCCATAGGTGTGAATATACCGCCGTTATAGGAAGAAGCGGCAAACACAAGAACCTTTGCTCTGAATGCTTCAGACAAAAGGTATGAAACATCAACTGAAGAAATATCATATACCTTGGTATTTCTTACACCTCTTTGTGCCAAAAGAGTGGCAAGCAAGGTCGCAAAATCTTCAGTATGTCCGTATACGGAACCTGAGTAGATTACAACTTCATTATCTTCAGGAGTATATGAACCCCAAGTCTGATATTTATTTATACAAGCCTGAATATCTTCCTTTGTTCTGAAAAGAGGGCCGTGCAGTGCACAAATAAGTTCAATATCAAGTCCTGAGAGCTTCTTTATAATGTTCATAACCTGAAGGCCGAACTTACCTACGATATTTGTATAGTATCTTCTGGATTCTGCAAGCCACTCGGACTCATAGTTGAGCTCGTCGGCGAAAATATTTCCTGCAAGCGCACCGAAACTGCCGAAAGCGTCTGAAGAAAACAGTGTCTTAATCTTCTCATCATATACCATCATTACTTCAGGCCAGTGAACCATAGGTGCAAAGAAGAACTTGAATGTATGCTCACCTGTACTTAATGTGTCACCTTCTTTTACTTCGTGGAATCTGTGATCAAGTGAAAAGTCGAAAAACTGACCTATCATCGCCTTGATTTTTGCATTACCTACTATCATCATATCGGGATGCATATTCAAAAGATCGCCAAGTGTTGCGGCGTGGTCCGGTTCCATATGTGTTATTACCAGGTAGTCAAGGTGTCTGTCACCAAGTGTTGCTTCCAGATTTTCGAAGAATAAGCCTTCAACCGATCTGTCTACGGAATCAAAGAGTATAGTCTTCTCATCCAATATAAGATATGAGTTGTAAGCCATTCCGTAAGGAATAGGATAGGCATTCTCAAAAAGTCTCTGTCTTCTGTCACTGGCTCCTACATAATATAAATTGTCCTTAATACATTGTTCCTGATGCATAATTCCTCCATATACAACATAGATATAAATATCTTTCCATTTAATTAACCTACTATAGTATAAGCAAAAGTTTTTATTTGCAAGATATTTATCGTATACAATTTTATAAAGTTTTATTTTTATAGGAATGATTTTTGTTTTTATGCTTTGCTATATTATATGAATATGGTATAATGGTGAACGGAAAATACAGGAAAATACATACGGAGGTTTTCACATGGCAAATAAGTGGGTATACCTTTTTACAGAAGGTAACGCAACAATGAGAAATCTTTTAGGCGGTAAGGGAGCAAACCTTGCAGAGATGACAAATCTCGGTTTGCCTGTACCACAGGGATTTACAATTACAACAGAGGCTTGTACACAGTACTATGAGGACGGCGAGAAGATTAACGATGAAATCATGGGCCAGATCATGGATCATATCAACAAGATGGAAGAGATCACAGGAAAGAAATTCGGTGATAAGGAAAATCCTCTTTTAGTTTCAGTTCGTTCAGGTGCAAGAGCATCTATGCCGGGTATGATGGATACAATTCTTAACCTCGGTCTTAACGAAGAGGTTGTAGAAGTTTTGGCTGAGAAGTCAGGCAACCCTAGATGGGCATATGACTGCTACAGAAGATTTATCCAGATGTTCTCAGACGTAGTTATGGAAGTAGGTAAGAAGTATTTCGAGGTTCTTATCGACAAGATGAAAGAGCAAAAGGGTGTTAAGCAGGACGTTGAGCTTGACGCTAATGACTTGAAAGAGCTTGCAAATCAGTTTAAGGCCGAGTACAAGGAAAAGATCGGCAAGGACTTCCCTTCAGACCCTAAGGAGCAGCTTGTTGAGGCTATCAAGGCTGTATTCCGTTCATGGGATAACCCTCGTGCAAATGTATATCGTCGTGATAATGATATCCCTTATTCATGGGGTACAGCAGTTAACGTACAGATGATGGCATTCGGAAATATGGGTGACACATCAGGTACAGGTGTTGCATTTACAAGAGATCCTGCTACAGGTGAGAAGAAGCTTATGGGTGAGTTCCTTATGAACGCACAGGGCGAGGACGTTGTTGCAGGTGTTCGTACACCACAGCATATCGACCAGTTAAAGCAGGTAATGCCTGAAGTTTATGATCAGTTCGTAAAGATTTGTCATACACTTGAAGATCACTACAGAGATATGCAGGATATGGAGTTTACTATCGAGGACAGAAAGCTTTATATGTTGCAGACAAGAAACGGTAAGAGAACAGCATTTGCAGCACTTAAGATTGCATGTGACCTTGTAGATGAGGGCATGATCGACGAGGCTAAGGCTGTTTCTATGATAGAGCCTAGAAACCTTGATACACTTCTTCACCCTACATTCGATCCTGAGGCACTTAAGAAGGCTACACCTATCGGTAAGGGTCTTGCAGCTTCACCGGGTGCGGCAAGCGGACAGATCGTATTCACAGCTGAAGAAGCTAAGGAATGGGCAGACGCAGGAAAGAAGGTTGTTCTTGTAAGACTTGAGACATCACCTGAGGATATCGAAGGTATGAAGGCTTCACAGGGTATCCTTACAGTTCGTGGCGGTATGACATCACACGCAGCCGTTGTTGCTCGTGGTATGGGTACTTGCTGTGTATCAGGTGTGTCAGAGATCGTTATGGATGAAGAAAATAAGAAGTTCGAGCTTGGCGGAAAGACATTCCACGAGGGAGACGTTATCTCATTTGACGGTACAACAGGTAATATCTATGACGGCGCTATAGCTACAAGAGAAGCTCAGATAGCAGGTGAGTTCGGAAGAATCATGAGCTGGGCAGACAAGTACAGAAGACTTAAAGTTCGTACAAATGCGGATACACCACATGATGCAAAGAAGGCAAGAGAGCTTGGTGCAGAGGGTATCGGTCTTTGCCGTACAGAGCATATGTTCTTTGAGGGCGACAGAATAGATGCATTCAGAGAGATGATCTGTTCAGATACAGTAGAAGAGAGAGAGAAAGCTCTTGAGAAGATCTTACCTGTACAGCAGGGAGATTTCGAGAAGCTTTACGAGGCTCTTGAGGGTAACCCTGTTACCATCAGATTTCTTGATCCGCCTCTACATGAGTTCGTTCCTACAGAGGAAGCTGAGATTGAGAAGCTTGCACATACTCAGGGCAAGAGCGTAGCACAGATTAAGGCTATCATCGCTTCACTTCACGAGTTCAACCCTATGATGGGACACAGAGGACTTCGTCTTGCAGTTACATATCCTGAGATTGCGGTTATGCAGACAAAGGCAGTTATCAGAGCGGCTATCAACGTAGCTAAGGCTCATCCTGATTGGAACCTTAAGCCTGAGATCATGATTCCGCTTTCATCAGATTCTAAGGAGCTTAAGTATGTTAAGGATATCGTTGTAAAGACAGCTGACGCCGAGATCGCAGCAGCAGGCTCAGACATCAAGTACGAAGTAGGTACAATGATCGAGATTCCTAGAGCATGTCTTACAGCTGACGACATCGCTAAGGAAGCTGAGTTCTTCTGCTTCGGTACAAACGACCTTACACAGATGACATTCGGTTTCTCAAGAGATGATGCAGGTAAGTTCCTCAATGCTTACTATGACAAGAAGATCTTCGAGAACGATCCGTTTGCTAAGCTTGACCAGGTAGGTGTCGGCAAGCTTATGAAGATGGCTATCGAGCTTGGTAAGAAGACAAGACCTGAGCTTCACGTAGGTATCTGCGGCGAGCACGGTGGAGATCCTTCATCAGTTGAGTTCTGCCACAGAATCGGTCTTGACTATGTAAGCTGTTCACCGTTTAGAGTGCCGATTGCAAGACTTGCAGCAGCACAGGCAGCTATCGCTGAGATGAACAACAAATAATATTATATAGAAATAAAGTTTGGAGCAGACGCGAGAGCGTCTGCTCTTTTTGTGTGGGGATTTTGTGGCATATTTTGGGATTCGGGAAATTATGCAGCATTGACAGGTAATGACAATGTTGTTACGATATTGACATAAGAATGGAGGTAGTACATATGGAGAAATCGGCAACATTAAACTTAAGAGTAAATCCTACACTAAAGAAAGGCGCGAAGTCTGTACTTGTACGTCTGGGAGTTCCTATGTCTACCGCTGTAGATATGTTTCTTAACCAAGTTGTATTGACCGGTAGCATACCTTTTGCCGTAACTTTACCAAGTGCACCTGAGAGTATTGATACTACTAAAATGAGCACAGAAGAGATTCATGATAAGTTACAAAAAGGCTATGAATCCTATAAAGAAGGTAGAACACAGAGTGCGGCGAAGGCTTTTGAAAAATTTAGAGAGAGTCATAATTGATGGTAAAATATCAGTAACGTTTCGGGCTTTTTGAGTGATACAAAAGACATCTCGTATTGAGATAGATAAAGCAATAAGATATAGAGATGACTATTTAAGTAGGAGTGGAGATAGTAATGAGTACAAAATTTGATGATTTCTTAAATGAACAACTTAGTGATTTTGAAATTAGAAGTGAATACGAAGCACTGCAACCGGAACATGCTTTGATACAGGCTATGATTGATACCGGACAGGAATCCGGAATTACACAGAAGGAACTTGATAAGTGAACAGGAATTGCACAAGGAGATATCAGCAAATTAGAACGTGGTAATGTAAATCCATCTATACTTACTTTACAGCGACTTGCAAAGGGAATGGGTAAGGTACTTAAAATTGAATTTATACCGGAAAAAGTTTAATTAGTAAAGTTGTAAGTAATGCCTGATTATAAGTCGGGCATTATTTTTAACACTAATGTTATGTTTAATATTCTTGCCTATGAAAAGGTTTTCAGATGGTCTGATTGTAATAAACAATATAGAGTCTACTACATTTTTGAAACCTATATGAGAAACTGATAACATTGGACAGAGTTTATGGTAACCGGTGATTTAAGTATACTATATGAAGAATATTGGCAAAATAAGGAGTAGGGTAGTCAGGTAGACAAAATTGACTATAAAAAAATTTATTAAAAAACGTGATCTAATATAGTGAAATATAGTCTATTACTATCTAAAGAGTTATTGTGATTATTATCTTCATTGTGATATAATTTCTACCATGTAAGTGTTTTTGTTTTACACATGAAAGAGCCGGCCAAGTGAAATGAAGAAACATGTTCATTTCATACAATAGTTATGTAAAATGTTGATTGACAAGAATACGTATAAAAATGATCTTGCTACTGAATTTACTGTGCGTTCGGTTATGATGGACAAATAAGAATTAGGTAATTTATGGGGGTGCTATGCAGGTGAAGGAAGAGATAATGTATCGAGTTTTTGAAAAGTGTGAAATACAGATTGAAGGACAGACTATTTCAAAGGAACTACTGTTAAAGACTTTTGGAGATTTTTGACGCAAACAATAGCGAAGCGAGACCACAATATCGGGGTGGTTATGCATACAGGGTCGCTTTGTTTTGATGTTGTACTAATTACTTACGCAACTATTCTTAATCTAATATCAAATAAAGCTGAAACTGGAAATATGGTTAATTCTTTTTCAGACGGGGACACAGTTCTTTACGGACAACAAAAGAAATGCCGTTACATTTTTAAGGGTTTTATAGACGGAAGCGAGATTGGAAGGGAAAAAGGTGAAAAGTTAATAAAACTTGTACAAGGTGAGGGATTTGATACATATCTTCCTGAAAAACGTTGGAGATACATTGAACCATATAATGGTGATTCGGTTCGCATGGATGGAAGGGGAATAAGGAAGAAAACATCACTAAGAGATGATTTTTTCGCTGATGTGTTGGGCTTTGAGAAGGAAAATATACCTAGTATTTTAGATACGTCATGTGTGATAGTGGCACCTCGTGAATATACTGATTATTTGGTAAAGAACATAAGCTTGGGTTTTAACAAAAAGAAAATCAACTTATTAGAGTTGGTAACTGCTTCTTATTTTACAGAGGAAGATGAATACAGATACAGTGGTAATACCGGCAAAAATGAACCGACATTAAAGTTTACTGCTAAGGTTTCTGTTGCAAGATGTTTACTTTTGTCCGGACGTGGAAACAAGCATTTAGGGTTAATTGTACTTGGTGAAGATTCGATATCAAGAGGATATTCGGAGTTACCTGAGTTGATTAATAGAAAATCGCTTCAGTATGTATATATATGCTCTTCTATGGACAGTGACTTGGGACTTGAATTGACATCAGATGTTGAAAAGATGGAAATCTTTGCATGCACTAAGGAATTTCTGTTGGAAAATACAACTTATGAGAAAATTGAAAATAATCATTATATTACAGAACTCGGAACACAAGTTGATACAATTATTGATAAGAATAATGAGTTGGTCATTATTGAAAAAAATGGTATCGAATTAGATGTGATTCATGAGTTCAAGAAGAATATTCTTGAGATAAAGCGTGAAGAATATTCTACAGAGGGGAAAGATAATTTTATAATGCTTGCACACTCGCTGATGAAATTATTTGTTACTGCACCATTTCCTATGGATAGATTTTCAGTTGCCGAAGAGAGAGGGCTTATTGAAGTTGATTCTCCGGAGAAAAAGATTTTAGAGCTTAGGAGATTGGCAGAAGATTTTCCTGAAAACTTGAGAAAGAATGCATTAGTCGTAGTTGAAGTTCTTGAGAGAATACTTATTGAGGAGAAAAGTACTAACGGAAAGTATGAGTGGTTACGAAAATTTTTATATGATTATTTAGGCAAGAGGGTGGCCATTGTTGTTCCAAAAGCATATTATGTAACACTCATAAAGGGAACAGGACTTTTTTCGGAGTATTTGTTTAGAAATAAGGATTTTGTTACTGCAAATAGATTTGACAGTTCTAAGATGTACGACTGTGTAATTGTTCTTGGAGATTATGAAGGAAAAGCTTTTAATGTTTTTAGATGTAATGCTGCAGCAACAATTATTTCGGTAATATATGAAAGTGAGAAAGCAGGGTATTATTTTAAGAATAAGATATTTCATAATATGATAAACCGGCTTAATATGGAATCGACAATTATAATATCTAATCAGGATGAAGATGAAATAATAACGACTGAAGAAGAGAATGCAAAAGGTTTCGAAAAAGAAATCGAAGATTATATTGCTAATGTTGACTTGTCATATATGGGCTCAATCTATAAAAGTGATTCCCGATATGAAGGCGCAATGAATACGGATATTGTGGCTGTAGTTGTTTTTGATGATGACACCAAGGCTTATTTAAGTAGAAATTACAAAGGATATGTGCTTGAGGAAGCTACAGGTATAGTTAAGGAAGTAGGAGTACAGGAACTTTGTGAAGGAGATTCTATCATCTTTACGAAATAATGACGATACCAAAGACATCGTCAGTTCTATACTTGCTAAACTGCTTATAGACGGCAAGTTTGACAGTAATACGGAAGAAAAGTATAGGAAGTCAAACTTGTGGAAAAGATCGTTGGTGGAATTTATGCGTTCTAACGGATACACTGCCAGGAAAGTGGTGGATTTAATGCTCAAAGACGGAGCCGGAGTACACGAGCAAACAATATTACATTGGCTGGATGAAGATTCTTACACGGTTGGTCCGAGAGATGTTGATTCAATACGTCATATAGGAAATATTACAGGTGTTGAAGAACTTAAGGAGAGCCCGGAAGACATTTTTGAAGCCTGTAGAGATATAAGATCTATCAGACGAAAAATATTGGACCGGGTTGGAACAGCGATTTTTGATAAACTAAGTGGCCGGACTCCGCAGAGCGGGAATTATCTGGAATCAATTTACGAAAAAATAGATACGCTTGCAGAGATTAAAAGAGTTGAACGAATAACTAAGGTTGAAACGGCAGTTCCTATGTGGATGGCAAATAGACCGATTTTGATTTAAGGGTGGTAATTATGGCAGATAAGCAAGAAATGATAAGAGCACGAGATAAGTATATAGATCTTGTTAAAAAAGAACTTATGGGACCGGGATCGGAGATATCTATTCCTGATATAGAACATGAACTTATCTCAGACGCTCCCAATACCAGATACTCAGTAGGTGTACTTTTTACAAAGAATATTAAAATGAACGCTGACAATAATGACACTTTGAGAGTTGAGGAACAGGACATTGAGGTGCAGATTGACGAGACGGAAGATGTTTTAGTTAATACGGAAGAGGGATTTGTTAAACATCATCATTCAGATGCTGATGCTGACGAGGATAATCTTGACGAAGAAATTGGACTTGCCACACAAAATATGCCTTCTTCTATGGGAATAACCCTTTTTGTAAAAGGAAAATGTGAAAAGGTAAATTGTAAGGTCAGATTTGCTACGTATAAGAAGGCTTTGGCTACTGATTGTCGTATTCCTTATGGTGACATAAGGGACGAATATGAGCTTCCAACAGAGTTTAATCATTGTGTTTATTTGGACCGCAAGGAAAAGACATTAAGGCTTACTTCGGGAGGACTTAACAGAAAGTCTATACTTGCGTTAAAAGAAAGGGACTTGTTGGGAGGAGATGAATATAACATTATTTCACTTATGTATAAACTTTCTGACCAGCTTGGAAAGGGGTACGTAAGAGAACCTCATATGTGTGAACTTGAGTTGGATTTTTCCAGTTCTGATTATATTGATCAAAACAAGGAATTAGATCAAACAAATGCAAAAGTTACCGCTTTAAGGCGTAATATGGGAAGTGATATTTGGTCGTTAACTATTATGCTTGTTAATGATGACTCAAGTAAATCAAGTGCAAAGCTTTGCCTTTATCAACCTGAAATAAGAATTAACAGTGAAAATAATAGTTTTGTTTTTGTAGAGTATGGTGCTAACGTAGACTGTTCAGATTTAACTGATGAAGAACAGTCTTTGGCGCTTCAATATAGAAATAAAAAAGTATATGGAACAGGATTAGGTACTTCTATTTCATGGAATGTTGATGCTATGGGAAATGGCGAAGTATTCAGTGAGTATTTTCCTGTAAGCGAAGTCCCTTCAATGGATTTCAGTTTGCCTAAAGATTCGGGTGTAACAAAAGATGCTTTGTCCATGAAATACTTATCAGATTTGATAAAGGATGAAAAAAGCATCAAGATAGAGAAATTAATATCTATTGTAGCGGCATACGATAAATGGATAAGTGAAATCAGAGGTAAAACTAACTTACTGCATGAGAAATTCCATTATATTGCAGGGAAAAATATAATGGGATGCGAAGCCGCTTCAAAGCGTATGTATGAGGGAATAGAACTGCTTAAGTCAAGCGATGCGGCTTGGGATGCGTTTCAATTGGCTAACAGAGCTATGTTTATGCAGCGAGCTCATCTTAAATTGCAGGAAAAGACATCGGATGTAAACAGATATCCTTATGATGAAGAGTTAACTGAAATATTGAAGAAGATTGACTACTTTAGTGTTGAAAAGATTTTTGAAGACTTCTATGCATGGAGGCCTTTCCAAATTGCATTTTTACTTATGAGTATAAAGTCAATAGTAGATGACAGTTCAGTTGATAGAGAGTTGGTGGATTTAATTTGGTTTCCTACAGGTGGAGGTAAAACAGAAGCCTATCTTGGTCTTACTGCATTCACTATTTTTTACAGAAGACTTGCTCATAAAGAAAATGCGTACGGAACGACTGTTATTATGCGTTATACGTTACGACTCCTGGCGGCACAACAGTTTACTCGTGCATCTACGCTTATTTGTGCATGTGAGTATATTCGCGTAGATGCCACGGATAAAAAATCGATATATGGGAAATATGATCTTGGTTCAGAACCGATAACTATTGGTCTATGGATAGGAGGCAATCATACACCGAATAAAAATGCACAAGCAAAATCGGAACTTACTAAATTGACAAAAGCAACAGTAGAAGAGCTTGAGTACCAAAAGGACAGGCACAATAAGTTTCAGGTGTTGAAGTGTCCATGGTGCGGTACAAAAATGGTTCAAGATCGCAAAGGACATAAAAAAATGGGTGCATGGGGGTACAGGATGAGAAGTAACTCACACTTCGAGTTGTGGTGCCCTCAGGAAGCATGCTTTTTAACGAACGTGGTAAGTTACCGATACAAGTTGTTGATGAAGAATTATATCAGAATCCTCCAACCCTATTATTTGGCACAGTAGATAAATTTGCAATGCTTCCTTGGAACCCACAAATTGGAGCATTTTTTGGTGTTAGAACAGATAACAGAGCACCTGAATTGATCATACAAGATGAGTTACATCTTATTTCAGGTCCGTTGGGAACAATGGTTGGTTTGTATGAGGCGGCAATTGATTATATTTGTAGTAACAAAGGTTCAAAAACCAAGATTATTGCATCAACAGCAACTATAAGAAGAGCTGCAGAACAATGCTCATCTTTGTATAACAGAGAGGTTTGTCAATTTCCTCATCCGGGTATTGATGCTGAAGATTCCTTTTTCGCAAGAGAGTCGGTTATAGATTATGAAAGGGGAATATACGGAAGAAAATATGTCGGTCTTATGCCGTCCGGAAAAACAAAAGCAATGATGGAAATTAGGACTATGGCGGCATTGCTTCAAAAGATTTACACGATGGATTTGCCTTATGAAATAAAGGATAAGTATTGGACGCTTACTGTATATTTTAACAGTTTAAAAGATCTTGGAAAATGTTCAACACTTGTAGATGATGATATTAAAGATTTTATCAAAAGAATGGCTTACCGTGTGGGAACTGCAAAGGATGCTCGAATAATTACCGGTGCAGATGAATTGACCAGTCGTGTATCAACTACGCAATTAAATGAAACATTGGATAAGTTGGAGAAGCTGACCTATAGCAAGGAAAATATAGAAAACAAAAGGTGGCCTTCCAATATTTTGCTTGCAACGAATATGATTTCTGTAGGTATAGATATTGCAAGGTTGAACGTTATGCTTTTAGTGGGACAACCTAAACTGACAAGCGAATATATCCAGGCATCAAGTAGAGTTGGAAGATCATATCCCGGAGTGGCTTTTGCCATGTATGACGGTTCCAAGAGCCGAGACAGATCACATTATGAGCAGTTTTTAGGTTATCATGAATCGTTTTATAAACACGTAGAGCCTACAGGAGTTACACCTTTTTCAAAGCCTGCAAGAGATAGAGCGTTACATGCTATAGTGATTGCACTGCTTAGACAATTATTACCGGATTTGACACCTGAAAATGCAGCCGGACTTTTCTCACGCATTAAGTACAAAAAAGAAATTGATTCTATAGTTGAATATATAGTTGCTCGAAATAACGAAATAATCAATAGGGTTAATCCTGGAACCGACACCGGAGAATCAGATATTCGAGAGGAAATAGATATATTTTTAGAAAGTTGGGAGAAACTTAAAGAAGGATATGATGATCATTTCTTTTACGGTGGGAAGTATATGGTTACATATCCTGAAGAGGGAGATGCAAGACTGATGAAAGCATATAACTCAAGTAAGGGTGATAGTGCATTTGATACAATGACATCAATGAGAAATGTGGATATTTCTGTCGGAAGTAGCATTTTAATATGGGAGGAATGATAACATGTTAAATGAATTTGAGATAATTCAATTAAATAAAATAACTCACGCAGTTAGAGCATCTCAAGCAGTACTACAGTACGGAGTTGGTGCTATGGTTGATTTTCCTGAGCAAACTTTGATGACTGCAGCACCTGAAACGTGGGAGGGCAGTGTAGTTGAAGTTCATGATGAGAGACTTGAGAAGGCTCTTCATGTGGATTTTTTCGGGATGCCCGGAAGTAAGGATGACACAAGATATCAAAAAGGTATCGCATATTCAAGATTTCCTGAATGGTATTTTTGTCCAAGATGCAGATCTTTTAAACCTTTAAAAGAGTGGATAAATGAATATAATTCCAATCCCAAGTGCAAAAAGATGAGAGAAAATGATCCTCACATGATTAAGAACTTAAAGTGTCCTTCTTGTTTTCAGGAACTGGTAGTGGCGCGTATTGTTGTTGCATGCGGTCATGGTCATATAGATGATTTTCCTTGGATAAAATGGGTTCATGCCAAGAACGGTTTAGGTGCAAAAAAAATATGCTATAATCCTAAACTGAGGTTTACAACTAGTGCATCATCAACCGAAGGATTGGAAGGTTTGACAATAACATGTGAAACATGTCATGCCAGAGCAACTCTTAAGGGGGCTTTTGATAAGAATGCTCTTGAAAACTTAGATAAGGTTACAGGTTATGAATACGGTTTTAAGTGCACCGGAAGGCACCCCTGGAAGAACATTACAGAGATGTGTGAGAAATATCCAAATGTATTACAAAGAGGTGGATCATCTGTTTATTTTCCTATTGTCGTGAGCTCGTTGGTTATTCCTCCTTATTCAAGCCAATTAACAGCAAAAATACAGGGAAGTCCTTTTTTCTCAGATTTAAAAAAGGCTATTACAGAATCGATAAAAACTTTTTCTTCTATGAATATGGAGGTTACGCAGGAAATAAAGGAAAAGATTGTATCGCAAAAAATTAGTGAATATGCTTCAAAAATAGGTCGAGATATAGGGCATGATGAAGCATCGGTAAAGCCGGTTTTGATACGCAGATGGAGTGGAACCACAGATGACGGTTACACTACTACAAGTGTTAAGTATAGAGCTGAAGAATATGAAGCTTTGAGCGGAGAGGTAGTTCAAGAGGATAAAAATGGTGAATTTGTTCGTGAATCCACTGATATAAAACAATATGGTTTGCCATATGTTAAAAAGGTATCATTGATTCATAAAGTAAGAGAAGTTCAGGCGTTGGTTGGTTTTTCAAGATTGGAGCCGGTTGAGGAAGATAATGTGAATAACACAACGAAAATAAAAAAGGTGTCAATAAAAGAGGAGGATACAAATTGGTATCCCGGATACGATGTTCGAGGCGAGGGCATTTTTATTGAACTAAATGATGAAGTTATTGATAAATGGAGAACAAACAATCATAGTATACAACGCCGAGTTGATCAATTGAATGAGAATTATTCCAAATCTTATTATGGCGACATACGCCCTAGAACTATTACGGCGAAATTCCTTTTGTTGCATACGCTTTCCCATTTATTAATGAAACAGTTGAGTTTTGAGTGTGGATATAGCATAGCATCTATTAAAGAGAGAATATATTGCAGTGAATCTTCCGAAGGCAAAAATATGTCGGGTATTTTGATATATACAGCGAGCGGAGACTCTGAAGGAACAATGGGTGGACTTGTTCGTCAGGGCAGATCTGACATTTTTCCGAGTATTTTTAAAAAGGCAATTGAGGGTGCTATAACATGTTCAAATGATCCTGTTTGTAGTTTGAGTATGGGACAGGGACGCGATTCACTAAATCTGTCTGCTTGTCATGCTTGTACTCTTGTACCCGAAACAAGCTGTGAAGAGTTTAATGTTTTTCTGGATAGAGGAATGATAATAGGAACATACGAAGAGCGAAATATTGGATTTTTTTCAGAATATATTTATAAAAATGCAGGAATGTGTAATATAGTTACAAGTCCTAAAAATGACAGTACGAAATCTCAGATTCTTATAACAGATTCAGGCACGGACTTAAAAAATACAGATTATGTAGATATATGGAAGAATATACTGCAATTTTCATCAAATAAACATGAGAGGGAAATAATAAATGAGTTGATAGATAAAATTTTTGAGTATAAAGACAGAGAAAAGCCTTTCCAAGCAGGTACATTTCAGGTTCTAGGAGATCCTAACTATTATAATGTTGATTTGTATTGGCCTAATAAGAAAGTAATGATTTTTAGTGCCGAAAATGAAGAAGAATTCAATAAGGCATCAAAAAGTGAATGGAAGTGTTTTTGCCTTAGTGGAGAAGGCACTATCGCTGACAGTATATTGGAAGTATTAAAGGAGATTTGAAATGGCAATAATGATACCTGATGTGGCAAGAGAATTTGACCCTGCCAGTCTGGAAGGAGTAATGTTTGATTCTTTAAAAAAACTTCCATCTGATTATTATGTTGTACATTCTTTTAAGAATGTATATATTGAGGATAATATACTTCATGAAGGTGAAGTAGACTTTGTTATTTTTAATCGAACTAAGGGATTGTTGTGTTTGGAAGCAAAAGCAGGAGCTATAAAGTATGAGGGAGGATACTGGAAATACTCAAGTGGATGCATTATGAAGCATGGTGGACCTTACAATCAAGCTGCGGGAAACAAGTGGGACTTATTTAATGTGGTACAAAACAGCTCATTAAAAGATGTTGCAGGTAGATGTAAGTTTTTGCATGCTGTGTGGTTTCCTTCAATTTCACAGGAACGCTTGCGCGGAATCAAGTTTCCCAAGGAAGCAGACAGAACTATTACTCTTACAATGGAGGCGTTAGAAGATCCTGAGCCATATATCAGTTCTTTGTTCGATATCGAGTTGGAAAATCACATCAAAACAGACCTCAGTGAACAGGATGTAAGAAGACTCATTAGAGAAATAATATGCCCTGAGTTTAATATCTTTCCTTCTAAAAGCTTTGATAATGATTTGAAAAAAATAGTTTTTCATAGATTGTTGAAGGAGCAGGAGGGATTGTTAAACTATCTTGTTGAACAAAAATCTGCTGTTATTAACGGAGCTGCAGGAACAGGAAAAACAATGATGGCTGTGGAAAAAGCAACCAGACATGCTTTTAACGGTGAGAGAGTATTATTTCTCTGTTACAATGTAATGCTAAGGGATTATTTGGATAAAGAGTATCACCATGAGCACATAGAGTATATGACCATCGATAAATTTGCATGTAAGGTTGCTAAAACTGATAAACCTGACTACCGGGCTGCCGGTATTAGAATTTCAGATATGTATATTTCAGGCTCATTCCGCTATAAGCATGTTATTGTAGATGAAGGACAAGATTTTGGCCGAGAAGAGATAGAAGAGGCGGATCTTCTGCAAACAATATATGATGTTGTAATTCATAATGAAGAGGCCGGGGGAACATTTTATGTTTTTTATGATAAATTACAACTTATTCAGGCTAAAAATATACCTAAGTTTATAAGTGATGCCGATTGTAAATTAACATTATATAAGAACTGCAGAAACACTGAAAATATTGCAATAACGTCTTTAAAAGCTATATCGGACAGAGAACCTAAATTGTATGACGGGGCAATTAAAGGAGTACCGGCACGGATTCATTATAAAGAAAATTCTGAAGAAGTAATCAATTGCGTTTCATCGATAATTGAGGAATTAAATGAAGAAGGTATTACAGATGTAACTATTCTTACTTGTAAAAGTGAAGCTGTCAGCATTTTAAATGATGCGTGTATCAACGGTACATTTAAGAAAAAAATATTTACCACATGTAGAAAGTATAAGGGATTAGAAGCTGATGCGATTATAATGGTAGATGTCGACGAAAAAACGTTTGGTAGCGAGGCGGTTCAACGGTTTTATGTTGGAGCTTCGAGGGCGCGACTTCGGTTGGAAATCGTAACTACAATGACAGATACAGAATGTGAATGTGTACTTCTTAATGTGGTTAAGTATAAAAAGAAAATAAAAAATGCTAAAAGAGAGATGGCTTCAGCTTTCAATTCGATGCCTATTGTTTAGTACATTGATAGGGGAATATATTTTGCAGTAATAGTGGCCGGTTCATCAGGTAGTATATATGCTGATAAAATGAGTTTTAATGATATCAATGATAATGTACAAAGCGGCTATGAGTCTTATAATATCTGTTGAAATATAGAGTACTGATATGGACTTTAAATGAGTTATTAAGGCTTATAATTAATTGTAAAAATAATCAGTAGAAAGTTCAAATGATTCAAGTACTGATATAATAATCAAAGAAGGCAAGGATGATTATGAAAGTGAGGACAATATAGGGCTTCCGGAAGAAACACTCAAGGAATATAGACAGAAAGAGGTGGATAGCATGGTAATAGATGTACATGAAGAGGAGTAAAATATGTAAAGAATATATAAGGCTTTTTTTGCTTAATATGTCATGATATTTGTGAATAAAAAAAGGATAATTTAAATGAGAAGGAATATATATAGAGTTTATTTTTGATACCAATATTTTTTTGAAGATATTGTCAAAAAGAAAATAGATATTAGCATAGATGAATTGAACAGCTGTACTAATATAATTTATTATATTAGTACAGCTCATGTTGAAGAATATTTTATTGCAATAAAAAAATGATGTCGAAAATAAGTTTTCTAAATATAATAATGACCGAAAATTATTGATGACATCATTAAGATCTAAAGGTATATTAAACCCAAGTATAACACGAATTGTAAACAAACCGGAAAAAGTTTGATGATTGCTTATTTCGAGTAAAAAGTATGATACTATCAACAGAATGGTTGAAAACGGTAGAAAAAAATTTATCAAGAACAAGATAAATATTTTTAAAGATTTAGCTTTTCAAAGAATCCAAATGTTCAAAATAACTCAAATTTGGATTCTAAAGAGATTTGGGATAGAAAGGAAGTGAAATATATATTATCAAGATTTCAATATTATGTAAAGATGCATAATGCCGTACTTTTCTCAGAGCTAGAAAAGAGAATACGGTACCAATATCGCCTTAAAGATTGCTCCTTTTAAAAAGAAATTTCTATTTTTTTGAAATAAAAAAAGTTGTTTTTAAGGAGATTTGCAATAATTATTCAATTATGGAATTCGTCTTCGAATTTTTGCATTCAACACTCAATAAATGTGGGTACAGTCGCGATAAAAAGGACTCAAATGTAATCTCTGGTATATATGATACCACTCATTCTATTTATGGAACCTATTGCAATTATTTTTGTAACTAGCGATAATAGATTGAGAAAAACGAGTTTCAGCGATTTATGATTATTTAGGAGTTCCTACAAGGGCTATTACTTTTTAATGAATTTTTTTGATTATCGCAGATAAAATCAAATAATAATATTTAACATTAAAAATAGTAATCTCATCAGAGAATAGGAGATAAAAATTCCTTTAAATGAGTGAATATTAAGAGTACAGAAATAGAGTTATATAGTGTAAAAATGATAATTTTGTTTACTGAAGTTTGTATACTTACAAATTCTATTTCTAAATTGTGGCTACTAAAAAAAGTATACAAAAAAAGTCAAAGTAAGACAATGCTTATGTATAGTACAGAAAGACGATGATGGACATGAAAAATTCAAATATGTCCATGATATAGTTAAATTCATCCAGACTAATATATGGCTTGTATTGGTGCTAAAAAAATTTGGAAGATAAGAATTTAGTGATAATATATGAGGTGATTTATAATGGATTATATAGAAATGAATGATGTAGAGCGAAGTAAATTAGAAGAAAAAAACAAAAAAAGAAATCAAAAATATTGTTTCATTGGTTTAAAGAGAGTACATATTTAAAGTCGGTAGGTTTGGCAGATAAAAAAACTTAGAGATCAATTAGAAGAAATAGATGTAACGGATATTGTAAGTTACATCTTAAATGCAAAGTTAGAGTATACTAAAGTAAGTTGTAATTTTGAAAATGAATTTCTTGAAGGAGATAGCCGATCCAGAAAAATTTTTTTCATATGGGGAGACACAAGAATTCATCAAAATTTAGAGAATATTATAAGTATGGAGCCATCGTCAAATTTTATTTGTGAAAAATGAGTTTGATGATTTAGAATGTCCAGAAGATTATTCAAGACATTTAATAAGGCATATACATATTAACGATATTAATATGTATAGTGGGACTTTTTATTATTCAGGAATAGTGAGTGAAGAGTCCTCAAATGTGTCAATGTTGCTTGAAAATATGAAGCTATTTAATAATGTTAAAGTGATGTATATAGAGGATAATGAACCAGCATGGAAAAAACATATATCTGCATCTTACCGTTTGTATAAGGGAGAGTCATATCAATTAGCTTTTTTGATGGCTTTCATAGGTTTTGATAGCCTAATTGAGCTTATGAATGAAACCCTAAAGGATGTATATTTGTCACATGAAAATGAAATGATAGATTTTCAATTAAAGAATTATACTCCAGCTTTGTGGACTGCAATTAAAATTATGAGAGAACAAGTTTTTGGTTGCTGAATCATATAAACGACTCGAAAGGTTAGAAAATACAAACAGAAAATTAGTAGAGGAAAAGTTGGCTACAATACTTCAATTTACAAATAGTTGGGAAAAATTCTAAATGTAAAAAAATATAGGAAAGTTTTTTTGTTTTTTTGAGGTAATTAGAAATAGCCTTGCGCATGGTAATGATTGTGATAAGAGCTATATACAAAGTCAAACATATTTTTGGAATCTATAAAAAAAGGAGATAAAAAAATGATATAGATTTTGATAAATTGTATGTTGATTTACTTTTTAAGTATTTGCCAATTAATTGAGGATTTAATAAAATAGAATACCAGTATTTTTGATATTTATTATTTTACTACTTGATGTGCGGCAATTATTAGGGTGGCGATAAAGAATAGCTATAGTGGGGTATTTTTTTGTGAAAACAGGTAAGGTGAAATGATAAATTGAAAGATTGGGCTGTGGTACTAATTATAGAAAAGTAAGACAGTACAGATCTCCCGGAAAAAATAGAATTTCAGATGAATATTGTGTGGTCACAGAGGATTGTGTGCTTTTTGTATAAGGAGGGATATTAAGATGGGTTTTATGTATATATTATATATACATTTAGTAAGAAAGCTGATAATGTAGTCATAGAGGAAATGAAGATTGAGACTTAATGTTTTCAAGATATTAATATAGGCGAATTAAATAAAAAGCTGAGACATACTTTCGATGGAAAATCGTTTGTAAGGTTCTTATAAAGCATATCAAACAATGTGAAGAAGCCGTTGATATAGCTTTTAATTTTTTCAAGGCTAATGTAAATATAAAAAGAGGTTTTTTGTGCAATAAATAAAAAATTGCAATCTATTACCAAGATCTTCATGGCACAGTAATGAATCGTAAGCCAGCGCTTCCTACACTTATTGTCTTATGTTTGTTCAATTGGACTTAGAAGAATGGTTCAGAGTCCTGTGGTTGTTATTGGAGATTTTGGTATTAGAGGCACAATTATGAAGGTGGATAACATGGCAAGTACCTTGAGTGTGTGCAATGACGATGGTGCAAAGGAAGAATTAATACATCAGAGAACAGCGGTTTGTTTCGGAATAGTTTCGACGGAGTTCATAAGTAGTTTAAGGTTGGTATTGTATAAGATGGCTGATGGTGCTGTGTTAAAGCGTTGGAGGTAGAATAACAAATGAACGAGTTATTGTTTAGGGTAGTCGATGAGGTTGGATTTCGCGAAAACACATTTTATTTATTAAATGATAGATGGAATGACTGGTTTAAGTATTCAACTCAATATATGGCATATTATGTTGATGAAAATAGTAAACAGATAGAAATAGGATATGTAAAGATTGCAGAAAAAGGTCAGACAGAGAGAAGAGCTTTGCTACCGGTTGAATTCAAGGAATTAAGTGAGAATTTTTATTCGTTAGGTACTTCAGAGGTGTACTATCTTAAATTAAAGGATAATTTAAAACCGGATATTAGGGAAAGAGTATTAAAAGCATTAAATGATATTGCATTTAATACAGATATCTATGAGTCTGTTAAGGATTATGAAGTCACTCAGTTTTCTCTGAAGAGAGATATTACAGAGACAATGATTCTAGGGCAATTTAATAGAATTGCTCATGGTGGAGCTCGATTAACAAATTATTCGTTTAAGTATAGTTTTCCGTTTTGCTATGTAGGGAGGGATATATCAATTGATTTTGTGGTTATACCGGAAAGTAAACCACCTACTAATATACATGCTATTATAGGTAAGAATGGTGTTGGTAAAACAACATTATTAAAAAATATGTTGCGTGCAGTATATGTAAAAGGTTACCCAGGATTATTTGGAAGTTTTGATGGAATACATTTTTCTAATGTGATGTTTGTTTCTTATTCAGCATTTGATATTCCTGTGTTTGAAACAGATTTATATTCAGATGGAAGAGGAATACCGTATACAGTTGTGGGACTTATTGGTCAAAAAGAAAATGGGGAAAATTATGTCAAGGACCAAGAATGTTTGTCCATCGACTTTGCAGATAGTTTGTATAAGGTTTCAAATAGTTATAAAAAGAAAATATGGAATGAAATAATTGATATTCTAAGTTCTGATATGACTTTTGCTGAGCTGAATATAAAAGATTGGATAAAGGCAGATAGTAAGATACTTGGTGCTAACAATGAAGAGGAGAAAAAAGAATTCAGCAAAAGGATAATAGAAAAATATAAGCTGCTTAGTTCAGGACACAAAGTAATTCTTCTGACGTTGACAAAATTGGTTGAACTCGTTGAAGAGAAGACACTTGTAATAATGGATGAGCCGGAGGAACATCTTCATCCACCACTTGTGTCGGCTTTTGTATGCGCTTTATCAAAGCTATTGATTTATAGAAATGGGGTTGGGATAATAGCTACTCATTCTCCGGTTATAGTTCAGGAAATTCCTAAAAAATGCGTATGGATGATAAGAAGGATAAATGCAGAATTTGTTGCTGAAAGGCCTTCTATTCAGACATTTGGTGAAAACTTAGGAGAACTTACAGAAGAGATATTTGGCTTTGAGGTTCTAAATTCAGGATTTCATAAAATGCTAAAAGAGGAGTCGTATAAAATTGATGATTACGAAGAGGCACTTAAAGAGTTTGATAATGAACTGGGAAAAGAAGCTCAATCTTTATTGAAAGCATATATATTTGAAAGGATGAGAAGTAATGATTAGCATTCCGGATATTAAACAGGAAGATTTATTGAATGCATGTATTAACGGCATTAGAACTAAAAACGAGAGTGAAAAAGCAAGGAAAACCAGATTAAATGACAGTAAACAAGCTTTGTTAGAATATTCTAGGCACTATAAAGAAGTTGCAGAATTAGGATTACTGAATGCAGAAGAAAGAAATGCTGAAATACAAGGTGGAGTATTGAAGGATGATATGATTTTTTTGTATGAAGAACGTCTTGTTGAGTCGGTAAATGGTAAAAAGTATTACAACAAAATTAAAGCTGCTGCTCCTTATGGCATATGTCCGATATGTGGACGTCGTGAAGCGGACACATTGGATCATTATTTACCAAAGGCTGATTTTCATAGATATGCAGTAACTGTAGAAAACTTGGTTCCGGAATGCATTAAATGTAATAAAAATAAGGATAAATTTGTAGCAAAAAGTAGATATAAAGAGACTATCCATCCATATTTTGATGATTTTGATGATGAGATATGGATGTATGCGAAAATTAATAGACAAGCCGGAATCCCGTTTGGTTTTGATTTTGAAGTCGGTAAACCTAAATCATGGTATGATGAAAAAATTAATCGTGCCAAGAATCATTTGGAGGTATATAAGCTCTATGATTTGTATAGGTGTTTAGCTGCTAAAGAGATTAATACTGTATTATTAAAAAAATTAAAAAAATATATAGAATAGTAAAAGATATTAATTTGTTAAGAGATATTGTTAAGGGTAACTGTGACATCGAACGTGGGCAAAGAAAAAAATTCATGGCAAGCAGCTATGTATCAGTGTATATATGAAGATAGATGGGTTTGGGATGAATATATGCCAACTTTCTTAGATGAGAAATAATATGACTAATAACAATCTATTAGACTCTATGTCAAGTTTTTGGAGTGGGTTGATTTTTCAATCCACTTTTTGTAGTTAAATTTTTTTATATTAAATATTTTTGTTATGTTTTTATATAAAAAAATGCACAATTTTAATAAAAAAAGATTTGCTTTTTCAATCTATTCTTAAAATATTGTAATTAAAGTACTTCTTACAGCAGATGTCTTTACACTATTTTTACTAATGATTTTACTAATAAAGCTCAGTAAGTCCAGATTTTTATTTCTAATAAAAAGATGTTCGAATAAAACATAGAAATTCTGTTCGAATAAATAGAGATTAAGAGGACTAACGGATTCTCATAGAATAAGTTATGAAATTAGTTAATTGACAGAGTTATGAATAAATGAGATTTTCAAAGGCTAATCAAAACCAAACCACCTACAATTTCAGTAATAGTAATTGATGACCCTGTGTACCCGAAATTTCGGGTAGAATATTCATAAAGTTGAGTTATAATATTGTAAGGTATTGTTGAAAACGAAAGAGGAAGATAAGATGTATAAATCAATAGATTTATTTGCAGGTATCGGGGGGATAAGGCTCGGCTTTGAACAGGCATTTAAAGGCGATATCAAAACGGTTTTTGTGAGTGAGTGGGATAAAAAAGCGGTTGAAACTTACAAGGCAAATTATAATGACAGTATAGATGTGGTTGGAGATATTACCAAAGTTGATGAGAAAGATATACCGCCCCATGATATATTACTTGCAGGGTTTCCTTGTCAAGCCTTTTCTCTTGCAGGGCAGAAAAGGGGATTTGAAGATGCAAGAGGAACTCTTTTTTTTGATGTCGCAAGGATTGTAAAATACCATAAACCTAAAGTTGTATTCTGTGAAAATGTGAAGAATCTGGTTAACCATGACAGAGGTCGTACATTTGATGTTATAAAATCTGTTTTGGAGGATTTGGGATACAAAGTGTTCTATAAAGTTCTTAACAGTAAAAACTTCGGTGTTCCGCAAAACAGAGAAAGGATATATATTGTCGGATTCAGAAACGATATAGCACCTGAAGAATTTATATTTCCTGAGAAAACGGATGATACAAAGGTAATAAAAGATATAATGGAAGAACATGAAGTATCACCTAAATATTATATATCCACTATTTATCTGGATTCGTTGAAAAGACATAAGGCAAGACATGCTTCCAAGGGGAACGGATTCGGATATGAAATCAGAGAATTGGACTCCGTAGCAGGAGCTATTGTTTGTGGCGGTATGGGAAGAGAAAGAAACTTGATAATTGATGATCGTTTAACCGATTTTACTCCGGTTACACATATAAAAGGCAGTGTCAACAAAGAATATATTCGTAAGATGACACCGAGAGAATGGGCAAGACTTCAGGGATTTCCAGATAATTTCAAGTTTGTAGTTGCCGATACACATCTATATAAGCAATTCGGAAATTCCGTTACAGTTCCTGTGATACGTGCGATTGCCGAAAAGATAAAGGCACACCTTGAAAAAGAAAATACGAAAACTAAGAAAAGCGAAGAAAAATTTGAACAATTGGCTTTTATATGGAGGTAAATATGCTTAAAGGGAATAAGGGAGAATGGTCTGAAGTATATGTCCTTTTAAGACTTTTGGCAGACGGAAAGATATATGCTGCGGACAGTGAATTGAATAAGCTTGAGGATGTTTATTTTCCTATTATTAAAATAATCAGAGAAGAAACCAAGGGTGAAATAAAAGAATATACCGCCGGAGAAATGATATCGATTTATATTAACGGAGCAAAGGTGAAGGAATTGCCTGCGACAGAGTTCGAATCGGAGTCAGAGAATCTGTTGAATGAGATTAACAGTAAAGATTCAAAGGGGTCTTTTTCGGTAGAAAGTACACAGAATTTTATGGATAAAATTTTGTGTTATAAGCTTTCAGCACCTGCAACGGATAAAAGCGATATCACGGTAAAAATAGTTGATGTAAACACAGGATACAGTCCTACTGTAGGTTTTTCGATAAAATCCGAATTGGGTTCATCTCCGACCTTGTTGAATGCAGGAAAAACCACAAACTTTATTTATAAAATAGTACATAATTACCCGGATTTAATAAGAGAAGCGAACGAAATATACAAGGTGTCAGGCGGCAAAAATCATACAGATGTCAGGGGACGTATAAATAAGATAATTAAAGAAAACGGAACTCTTGAATATCGAAAGATGAATAATCAGGTTTTTGAAGATAATTTGGTTCTTATTGACAGTAATATGGATAGAATTATTGCCGAGACACTTTTATATTTTTATAAAGACGGAATCAGCAACTGCAACGATATGGTTGAAAAGCTTGAACAGGAAAATCCTATGAACTACGGTAATGTAAATGCCTATAGATATAAGTTCAAAAAGTTTTTGACGGCCGTAGCATTAGGAATGAAACCTGCTACGGTATGGGACGGTTTGGATGAGGCTACAGGAGGATATATTGTAGTTACAAAGGAAGGTAATGTTCTTGCATATCATATATACAACAGAAATTACTTTGAAGAATATTTGTTAAGTAATACAAAGTATGAAACGGCATCCACATCAAGACATGATTTCGGGGAAGTGTACGGTGAAAACGGCGAAGACTTTATAAAACTTAATTTGCAGGTGAGATTCAGATAGTGAAGAAGAGTAAGCCGATGACCAGAAGTGAAAATATGGCAAGAGTTAAAAGTAAGAATACAAAACCTGAAGTTTATTTGAGAAAGCTTTTGTGGCACAGGGGGTTTAGATACAGATTAAATTATAAGAGCTTACCCGGAAGTCCCGATATCTATATTCCTAAATACAAGGCTGCCATATTTGTAAACGGGTGCTTTTGGCACATGCATGAAAATTGCAGGTATGCATCCATTCCTAGGAATAATCACGATTTTTGGAAAAACAAGTTGGAGGGGAACGTTCAAAGAGATAAGCAAAACTACATCAAACTTGAGAGTATGGGCATTAATGTTATAGTGGTGTGGGGATGTGAAATCAAACAGATGATGAAGGATAAGATGATAGAAAAGGAAAAGACGGATTATCTCGCCAATAACATTTTTTCTACGCCAAAATACCAATAATGGCGAGATTATTCTCGCCGGTATCAGGTTTTCATAGCCAAATATTCCAAAATGGCTATGAAAAGTTATTATATAACAAAAAGTGAGTATATGTATGACAGACCTACAAAAAAGATATAAAGAATTAAAAAAACAAAATTTCCCTGACGGCGAAAGAATAAAATTTATTGTGGATTTAGGAGCAAGTGAAGAAATAGAGTTGCACTATAATCTGATTTGCAAAGACCGGGATGAAGGTACGAACTTGAATCTCTCAGGCAGTTTCTATAAACATGATAAAGAAGGATTGGAGTTTCTGCTTGAAGTTTGGATAATGAAAAAGACGAGAGTTTAAAAGCATTTACCGCATACCTTATCGCCGAAACTCTTTCAAAACTGAGACATAGAGATTTTTACTTAGAATTTTGCAGCAGGCTTATTCCGGTTATGACTTCGCTTATAGATACAAAAGATGCTTTACTTCGACAAAAGATCATTATAGCGCTCGGATGGATAGGCTCTTTAGATGAGATTGATATTTTAATAAAGCAAATGTCGGAAGATAAAGACAATCTTTGCAGAGCTTGGTCTGCATCAAGCCTGATGCAACTGTCATTTCACGGAGTTGATAAAGAAGCTATTCAAGAAAAAACAAAGTCATGTTTTGTCGCTGTGATTGCGGCGGAGACAGATTTACATGCCTGTGGAATTATGATAGAGGCGGCACAGATTCTATTTGGAAAGAAATGGATAAGCCGATCGGCTGTGGAAGATGTGGACGCTGAGAAAATAGAAAAGGCGAGGAAGTCTGCGGTAAGATTTTTGAATAAGTAGTGAACCGGAGATAAAAATTGTACATTAATATATGTGATATTACAAATCAAATTTGACGAAATCCTATTTTTTCTGTATAATACTTTCGTCTTTACGAACAGTGACTTTAAAGGGCGGCATAAGCTACCCTTTTCTTTATGTTTTATGAGAAGGAGGGATATTTTATTAAAAGGATAGGAAGATTAGGAATAGTATTTGCGCTGTTGTTTACAATACTGATTGCAACAGGGTGTTCAAAGGAAGTGGAAAACAACAGTATTCATTTGGCGACAGGCGGAACCGGAGGAACCTATTTTGCATACGGTAATGCACTGAAGGATGTGGCAAAGCAGGACAGCAATATTGATATGAGCATTCAGATGAGTGCCGGTTCAGCCGCTAATATCAGACTTATTGAGAATAATATAGTAGATATGGCTATTGTACAAAATGATACACTTACAGATGCTTTTAACGGCAAAGGAGAGTTTGAGGGCAATCCGATAAAGAAGACCAAGGCGGTAGCCGGACTTTACACTGAGAACTATCAGATAGTGGTTAATAAAAAACTGCGGTTAAATTCGGTTGAAGACCTTAAAGGACTTAGAGTTTCGGTAGGTGAAGAGGGCTCAGGTGTATTAAAGAATGCAAAGAATATATTGAAGGCTTACGGACTTACAGTCAACGACATTGATGTAAGATATCTTTCATTTGACGATGCCGCAACAGCATTAAAAAACGGTGAGCTGGATGCGTTTTTTGTTACGGCGGCTACTCCTACAAAGGCGATTTCAGAGCTGGCAGATGCCAATGTACCTATCGATATACTCTCACTGGATGACAGAGCTGTGAGATTTTTGGAAAACAGCTATGACGGTTGCAGTGTTACAACAATAAAATCAGGAACATATAAGGGGATTAACAAGGATATCACAACTGTAGGTGTGATGGCGGTGCTTGTGGCAAATGAAAATGTAAGTGCAAATCATATTGATGCAATTTTAAATTTACTTAAGGTACATCATGACAGCTTTAATAAGATTTCAGGTGATACTTTAAATATATTTGATGAAAGCGCATTAAACAGTATTGATGCTCCTTTCCATAAGGCGGCTGCAAGTGGTACAGTGACAACGGTATAACGGGAGTGAAGCCGGAGATTAAGGCCGATACTTCAGCCAGAAAGACCTTAAATCTTGATATGTACCAGACTGTGGCGGTGGCCGTACTGGCACTGTTTATAGGTGTGTTGCTGAAAGAGAGAATAAAATTCCTTACAACATTCTGTATACCTGCGCCTGTGGTGGGAGGAATGATATTTGCCGTAATATTCTGTATACTTTATGCAGCGGGTATTATTGAAATAAACTTTGATGAGACATTGAGGAATGTCTGCATGGTAATGTTCTTTACCTCTGTAGGTTTTCAGGCAAATATGAAAGTATTAAAGAGCGGTGGAAAGGGGACATTTATCTTCCTTGCCTTGTTACTTTTACTTATAATACTGCAGAATACTTTGGCTGTGGGACTTTCAAAGGCAATCGGAATAAGTCCGCTTATAGGTATGTGTACAGGTTCAATACCTATGATTGGAGGACACGGTACGGCAGGAGCATTCGGACCTTTACTTGAAGATATGAATGTGGAAGGTGCGACCACACTTGCTACAGCTGCGGCTACATTCGGACTTGTAACAGGTTCGCTGATGGGAGGACCGCTTGCAAACAGTCTGATAAAAAAGAAGAACCTTACAGCTACCGCAGTATATGAAGATGACAGTATGCTTGTAGAAGAGGAGATAAAGCATAGAAGAGAAGTTTCTATGTATGCTCCGGCGGTATATCAGCTTGCACTGGCAATGGGTATCGGAACAGTTATATCATTTATACTTTCAAAGACGGGTATGACCTTCCCTGTATATATCGGATCTATGATAGTTGCGGCTGTAATGAGAAATATCAGTGAGTATACAGATAAGTTCAGAATACATATGGGCGAGATAAATGATCTTGGAAGTATCTGTCTTTCATTATTCCTAGGTGTAGCGATGATTACACTTAAGCTTTGGCAGTTGGCCACACTTGCTCTGCCGTTGTTTATATTGCTTGCAGGACAGACAGTACTTATGTTCGTATTTGCAAGATTTATCGTATTTAAGCTTATGGGCAGTGACTATGATGCTGCGGTGCTTGCGGCAGGAACCTGCGGTTTCGGTATGGGTGCGACTCCCGAATGCAATGGCAAATATGCAGGCTGTAACCGAGAAGTATTTACCTTCAGTAAAGGCATTCTTAATTGTTCCGATAGTCGGAAGTATGTTTGCAGACTTTTTGAACAGTCTTACAATTACATTCTTTATAAATTTCTTAAGCTGATTTTAGGCTCCCTACGGGGAGTCTTTATTATTTTAGTATAAAATGGATAAGATTTTAGTTGAAATTTTTGTGTCAAACTATTATAGTTTACTTAATACTATTGTAAAAATTTATTGAAAACTTAAGGGGGTCAATATTGAAGGGGAGAGTAACAATACCTACAGATGTAGATATAATTAAAGAGACAAAAAAGATTATGAAGCTTTGGGGAGCGGATGCCGTAAGAGACTGTGACGGTACGGATATGCCTAAGGAGATAGAAGAGCTTGACGCAAAAATTTATGCTACATATTATACAACCAGAAAAGATAATGCATGGGCAAAGAAAAATCAGGATGAAGTTCAGCAGATGTATGTGATGACGGACTTTCATATGGCTGATGACAGTGTGCTTAGAATCAATCTGATGGAGGGACTGCATAAGGACTTATTGAAAGTAAATGACCATGACGATATAAAGAGATGGTGGGAAGTCATGGACAGGACTTTAGGCAGGTCGCTTGGAAGTAAGGAATGGCATTATGAAGACGGTGAAGTGGTCATTAAGGCAAAGAAATATCATGAGTATACTGTAAGCTTTTTGGCGTACATCATATGGGATCCTGTACATATGTACAATGCGGTGACCAACGGTTGGAAAGATTTTGAAAAACAGATAACTTTTGATGTACGTCAACCTAAGACACGTGAATATTCAATGAAAAGACTCAGAAAGTTCTTGGAAAATCATCCCAAAGTTGATGTGATCAGATTTACAACATTTTTTCATCAGTTCACACTTATATTTGATGAGCTTGCAAGACAAAAGTATGTGGATTGGTACGGATATTCAGCCTCTGTAAGCCCGTATATATTGGATCTGTTTGAAAAAGAAGTGGGATACAGATTCAGACCTGAATATATAATAGATCAGGGATATATGAACAATACCTACAGAGTACCGAGCAAGGAATACTTTGATTTTATTGATTTCCAGAGAAGAGAAGTGACGAAGCTTGCAAAGGAAATGGTGGATATAGTACATGAGTACGGCAAGGAAGCCATGATGTTTTTAGGTGACCACTGGATAGGTATTGAGCCTTATATGGATGATTTTAAAACTATCGGCTTGGATGCCGTGGTCGGAAGTGTAGGCAACGGTCAGACACTTAGGCTTATAAGCGATATTAAGGGAGTCAAATATACTGAGGGCAGGCTTTTGCCTTACTTTTTCCCCGATACTTTCCATCCGGGCGGCGACCCTGTAAAAGAGGCTATGAAAAACTGGATTACGGCAAGAAGGGCAATTCTTAGAGTACCTGTGGACAGGATCGGATACGGAGGATATTTGAAGCTGACTTTGGACTTTCCGGATTTTATAGAGTATGCAAAGCTTGTATGTGATGAGTTTAGAGAGCTTTATAAAAATGTCAAGGGATGTATGGCGTATTCTTTTAAAAAGGTTGCAGTTTTAAGCAGCTGGGGAAGATATAAAGCATGGGGCAATCATATGGTACATCATGCCATATATCACAAGGAGAATGAAGCGTATGCAGGTGTAATAGAGTCACTCAGCGGTGCGCCTTTTGATGTAAGTTTTATAAGCTTTGACGATATAATAGAAGACAGTGATATACTCAAAAATTTTGATGTGATTATAAATATAGGTGACGCACAGACAGGACAATGTGGCGGAAGATACTGGAAGGATGAGATGATTTTGTCGGCAGTCAGAGAGTTTATCTGTAGCGGCGGCGGTTTTATAGGAATCGGAGAACCGAGCGGATATCCTTATCAGGGAAGGATTTTACAGCTTGCAACTCAGCTTGGAGTGGAGCTTGAAACGGATTTACTTTGGGCAGGGGTAAGTACAACACTGAGGTAACACCGCATTTTATAACTGAGGGTATAGACGGTGATATTGATTTCGGAGACAGGCTGCATCAGATTTATGCGCTTGAAGGAACCGATATTTTGGCAAAGAAGAGTAAGTTTGTAGAGCTTGCCGCAAAAGAATGTGAAAACGGAAGATGTGTATATATAAGCGGACTGCCGTACAGCCTTGCAAATACAAGATTGCTTTACAGAGCGATACTTTGGGCTTCACATGATGAAGAGAATATTCACAAGTGGTTTAGCAGCAATGAAAATGTGGAAGTGAACGCTTATCCTGAGAATAATAAATTCTGTGTGGTAAACAATACTTACAATGAGCAAAAGAGCACCATATATAAGGGAGATAAGAGCAGTTTTGATATTGTGCTTGCTCCAAACGAGATAAAATGGTTTGAAATAGAGGGAAAATAATTATGGCTTTAGCAGAAGTTCTTAAGCAGTATAGCGGTATCGGCAATCTGAAAGGGGACTGCGAGTACGGCAACGGACATATAAACGATACATATCTGCTTGAATATGACAACAGAAAAGTTATTTTGCAGAAGGTAAACAAGTCAATCTTTAAAGAGCCGAAAAAGCTTATGGAAAATATATATCTTGTTACTTCATTTTTGAAAGATAAGATAATAAAAAGAGGCGGAGATTACACACGTGAGACTCTAAATCTTATAGATACTGATAACGGAAATTATTTTTATGAGGACAGTGAAGGCGATATTTGGAGAGCATATGACTTTATAAGAGATACCGTATGTTATGAGAAGGTGGAGTCGCCAAATGAATTCTATGAGTCGGGACTTGCTTTCGGTAATTTTCAAAATCTTTTGTCTGACTTTCCGGTAGATAAGCTTTTTGAGGTTATAAAGGATTTTCACAATACACAAAAAAGATATGAAACCTTTATAAACGGGGTATGTGAAGACCCTCTTAAAAGGGCTGCGGATGTACAAAGTGAGATAGATTTTTTCAAAAGCAGAGAAAAGTATACCAAGATATTTAATGAAGCATTGGAAAATAAGGAAATATCTCTTAGAGTTACACATAATGACACAAAGCTTAATAATATTTTATTTGATAAGCATACCAAAAAGGCTCTATGTGTGATAGACTTGGATACTATAATGCCGGGAGTTGCAGATTTTGACTTTGGCGATGCCATAAGATTCGGAGCAAACAAAGGACTTGAGGACGAACCCGATTTATCTAAGGTAGGACTTGATATTGAGCTGTTTGAGGCTTTTACAAAGGGATTTTTGAAGTCTTGCGGCAAGAGCTTAAATAAAAGAGAGATAGAACTTTTGCCGATGGCGGCAATTGTGATGACTTATGAATGCGGCATAAGATTTTGGGGGACTATATAGCGGGAGATAAGTATTTTAAGATTTCAAGGAAGAATCATAATCTTGACAGGGCAAGGACTCAGATGAAGTTGATTTCGGATATGGAGTCAAATATGGATGAGATGAAAAAGATTGTAGAAAAATATATTCAGTAACAGGTCTGTATCGGATGGGATTGAAGATGTTTGATAAAAAGATTTATTTATGCGGCTTTATGGCAAGCGGAAAGACTACTGTCGGCAAGGCTTTGTCAAAAAAATTGAATATTGATTATGTTGATACCGATGAGCTTTTGGTAGAAACTTACGGTCAAAGCATTTCTGATATATTTGAAAAATACGGCGAAGATTACTTTAGAGATCTTGAACATAATATTGCCAAAAAGACTGCGGATATGAAGTGCGGAGTGGTGTCAACAGGCGGAGGAATGCTTACCTTTGACAGAAACGGAGAAATATTAAAAAAGAGCGGTATTATCATATGTCTTGTAAGAGATTTTGATGTCATATATCAGGAGATAAAGTCGGATAAGAGAAGGCCTTTGGCTCAGACAAAGACCAAGGCCGAGTTAAGAGATATGTATGAGAAGAGAATCTCAAAGTATCAAAAGTATGCGGACTATACTGTAGTCAATTCAGGAAGTATAGATGACTGTGTAAAAAAAATAATGTCAATTATTGACGAGAATTAAAATCCAGTATATACTATTACGAAAGTATGTTCGAATACTTTGTTAGTAATGGAGATTTTAATGGAAACTAAATATATAAAGATAAGAGGTGCCAATGAGCACAATTTGAAAAATATATCGGTAGACATACCGAGAGGAGAATTGGTGGTTTTAACAGGGCTTTCCGGATCCGGAAAGTCCTCTTTGGCGTTCGATACCATCTATGCCGAGGGTCAAAGAAGATATATGGAGTCAATGTCTTCATATGCGAGGATGTTTGGGACAGATGGAAAAGCCGGATGTGGAGAGTATTGAGGGGCTTTCTCCTGCAATATCAATAGACCAAAAGTCCACCAACAGAAACCCGAGGTCTACTGTAGGAACGGTTACAGAGATATATGATTACCTTAGACTTTTGTATGCAAGGATTGGAATACCGCATTGTCCGAACTGCGGCAAGGAGATATATAAGCAAAGTATTGACCAGATGGTGGACAGAGTAACGGAGCTTCCCGAAAAGACAAAGTTTATGATACTTGCACCTGTGGTAAAGGGTAAAAAGGGAAGACATGAAAAGGTGCTTGAAAGTGCAAAAAAGTCAGGATATGTGCGTGCATTGATTGACGGAAATATGTACGAACTGAGTGAGGAGATCAGCTTAGAGAAAAATATAAAGCACAGTATCGACATTGTAATAGACAGGCTTTCTGTAAAGGAAAATATAGAAAAGAGACTTACAGATTCACTTGAAGCCGCATTAAACCTTGGAGGAGGCTATGCCACAATTGATGTGATAGGAGGAGAACCTATCAAGTTTTCACAAAACTTTGCCTGCCCGGACTGCGGCATCTCTATTGATGAGGTGGAGCCGAGGACATTTTCATTCAACAATCCTTTCGGCGCCTGCCCCGACTGCGCAGGTCTTGGCTACACTATGGAATTTGATGAGGACCTTATGATTCCCGACAAGTCACTTTCTATAAATCAGGGTGCAATAGTGGTACTGGGATGGCAAAGCAGCAATGACAAGAAAAGCTTTAGTAATGCAATGCTTAGAGCTCTGGCAGAGAAGTTTAAGTTCAGCCTTGATACACCTTTTGAAGACTATCCTAAGGAAATACATGATATTTTGATTTACGGAACTACCGAGCAGGTTGATGTGGCTTATACAGGACAAAGAGGAAGCGGAGTATATCCTGTAATCTTTGAAGGCCTGATAAAGAATATGGAGAAGCGTTACAGGGAGACTTATTCGCAGAGTGCAAAGGAAGAGTATGAGCAGTATATGAGGATTGCACCTTGTAAGAGCTGCTGCGGTAAGAGACTGAAAAAGGAAGCGCTTGCAGTTACTGTCGGTGATAAGAATATCTATGACGCCACAGATGAGTCTATAACGGATTTCAGAGATTTTATAGACGGACTTAAGCTTACAAAGATGCAGGAAGCTATAGGTTCGCTGATTTTAAAGGAAATCAGAGCCAGAGTCACCTTCCTTATAGATGTAGGACTTGACTATTTGAGCCTTACCAGAGCCACCGGTACGCTTAGCGGCGGTGAAGCACAAAGAATCAGACTTGCGACCCAGATAGGTTCGGGACTTGTAGGAGTGGCATATATACTGGATGAGCCGAGTATAGGACTCCATCAAAGAGATAATGACAAGCTGCTTGCCACCTTGAAGCATCTTAGAGATTTGGGCAATTCCGTACTTGTAGTCGAGCATGACGAGGACACCATGATGGAGGCGGACTATATAGTGGATATCGGTCCCGGAGCGGGAAGTCACGGCGGAGAAGTGGTTGCTACAGGTAATGCCAAGGAGATTATGGCAAATCCTAATTCAATTACAGGTAAGTATCTTTCAGGTGAGATAAAGATACCTGTGCCGGAGAGTAGAAGAACTCTACAGGTTGGCTTACTGTAAAGGGAGCGGCACAGAATAACCTTAAGAATATAAATGTAAAGATACCTACAGGTGTGATGACCTGTGTTACAGGTGTCTCAGGCTCAGGCAAGTCATCTTTGGTAAATGAGATAGTATATAAGGCACTTGCAAAGAAACTTAATCGTGCCCATACAATCCCCGGCAAATACAAGTCTATAGAGGGTATCGAACAGCTTGATAAGGTTATTGCTATCGACCAGTCACCTATAGGAAGAACTCCGAGGTCAAATCCTGCCACATATACAGGTGTATTTGATATGATCAGAGACCTGTTTGCGGCAACTCAGGATGCAAAGATGAGAGGTTATAAGAAGGGCAGATTCAGCTTCAATGTAAAGGGCGGAAGATGTGAGAGCTGTTCAGGTGACGGCATTATAAAGATAGAGATGCACTTTTTGCCTGATGTATATGTTCCGTGTGAAGTTTGTGGCGGAAAGCGTTACAACAGAGAGACTTTGGAAGTAAAGTATAAGGGAAAGTCCATATATGATGTACTTGATATGACTGTAGAGGAAGCTTTAGCATTCTTTGAGAATGTGCCTACCATAGCCAGAAAGATACAGACATTATACGATGTAGGCCTTTCTTATATCAAACTCGGTCAGCCTTCTACGGAGCTTAGCGGAGGAGAGGCACAAAGAATCAAGCTTGCAACGGAGCTTTCAAAGAGAGCTACAGGAAAGACCATTTATATTTTGGATGAGCCTACTACAGGTCTGCATTTTGCAGATGTACACAAGCTTGTTGAGATACTTAGAAGACTCTCCGACAGCGGCAATACCGTACTTGTAATAGAGCACAACCTTGATGTTATAAAATGTGCGGACTATATAATAGATATAGGACCTGAAGGCGGTGCGGGAGGCGGTGAAGTGGTTGCTACCGGTACACCTGAGGAAATAGCCGAAATAGAAAAATCATATACAGGCAAGTATGTAAAGAAATACTTGTAAAGGAAAAACACAGCCCGATGTCAGGCTGTGTTTTGTGCTTATATCAAGATTTAGATATCCAAAGCGGCTACCAAAGTGTAATCACTTGGATTCTTAAAATCCGCTTTTATATCTGAAGTGTCAAATCTCCAATTTCCGATTCCTGAATACTTTGACGCCAGTATTATATAGAAGTTTAACATTGCGGCACCAAGACCCAATAAGTTGTCGTCATCAGGAACTACATTATCAAGTTGGTTGAATAAGTAGATATGTGTGCCGTTTATTACAAAGCGGTAGTTTTGATGATTCAAAAAGCTTGGTGAAAGGCTGGCCGCATATACCGCATCGGCGATAACAGGGTCAGAGTATTCGTCATCGAAATTGTAAGCTGTGTTAAAGTCACTGTCAAAAGCCAATGAGGTAGCGGCAATCTTTGGAGCTATATGTCCTGCCTTATTGCTTATGCTTACATTTGAAGGTGAGTGTATATCAAGTTTTGTGGTATCTCTTTCCTTCTTGCCGTATCCGAAAGCAATTACCGTAGCTACAGCCAAGTCGGAGTTGATAAGCAAAACTTTCTTTATCATTTCGCTGTCGTCGCTTGTTAAAAAGCATGAAGACAATCCCAGCTCTTCAAGCTTTAATACGAGGTTTTCAGCCATAAAGCCTGCATTTATAAGGTAATTATCCTTTTCCTGTGACAGTATGGTTATATATGCAGGGGCATTGAATGTGTTTCCGCGATAGCCTGCAACACCTGAGAGTCTGCTTGCTGTGTCATAATCGGCTGAAACGAGTATCTGCACATCCACATCGATAAGCTTTTGTGATGAGTTAAAAAAGCTTATCAACTCATCTATCTTGCTCTGCTCAACTTTTTTCTTATGAAAATCTCTGATAGAGTTCCTGTTTTCAATAAGTTCTAAATAATTCATACATTTATTCCTCCGTAGTATAAATTTCAAAAAATAAACTATATATATTATATAAAATAAAATCGAAACGGTCAATTTTTTTATATGATTATATTTACAAAATACAGCTTGACAGATATGAGAATTTTACTTTCATATTTTTTGTATGGTATGGAATAATGAGAGAAATCTGCCTGAAAAAAATAGAGGTTTAAATATAAATAACTGAAAATGTATACATTATAGAAGTATTGATTAAACAAATGAATATGATATAATACATATGTCTCTTGGTGAGGCTGTCAGTTCCAAACTTGCAACATTTGTGCCGAGTTTGGAAGTTGGGGTCGATAGAAGAGCTCGCATAGTAGATTGTGATTTGTAAGGTTTTACAGAAAGGAAGATTTTATGAAACAGGAATTACTGGCAAAGATGAATGCTTATTTGGCCAATCAGGAGATTATGTATATTAAGCTACACAATATGCATTGGAATTTGAAGGGAAACGGCTTTTTTACCCTTCATGCAAAATTAGAGGAATATTACGATCAGACAGCGGATATTATTGACGAGGTGGCGGAGAGAATCCTTGCAATGGGTGAACTTCCGGTTGCCAATTTAAAGAAAGCTTTGGAGATTACCAAGGTTAAGGAGCTTCCTGACGGTGCTATAGATATAGCGGAGGCGGTTCGTATCCTTACTGTTGATGTTGAGTACTGGGTACATGACTCAAAGGAGCTTGTAGAGCTGGCTGATAAAGAAGGCGATGTGGTTACCGCAGATATCTTCACAGGTTATTTGAAAGAATATGAGAAGACACTGTGGATGTTGAAAGCATTCGCACAAAACTAAACACTGTTAAATGCTCAAAGCACAGCCTGAAAACGGCTGTGCTTTTTTTATAGAGAATTTGAAACTTTGATAGAAATATATCATATTATATAAATTTATTTGTAAGAATTGCATTTATTACATATTGTGGTATAATAAGTTTACAATATTATTAAGTGGAATATGGCATAAATATTAAGGCAATTATACAAGGATATTATGCTTATATGTCTGTAGAAGGAGGGAGTGTTATGACAGGTTTACCACTTATATTCGTGTTTATTTGGCGGTTATCGTTATGATAGTTGCCATCTCAAAGTTTGGTGTACATCCGTTTATATCAATTATGTGTATATCACTTATTTTGGGACTTGTAGCAGGTATTCCTTTAGTGGATAAGACCTTGGAGGACGGAACGAAGATACAAGGTCTCGCAAGCGTTATAGGAGCAGGATTTGCAGGTACATTTTCAAGTATAGGTATTGTTATCATACTTGGTGCATTGATCGGAACCATACTTGAAAAGACAGGTGCGGCTTTCAAGCTGGCGGATATGGTTATCAAGCTGGTGGGAAAGAACAATCCTGTACTGGCGGTAGAGCTTATGGGTTGGGTTGTTTCAATTCCTGTATTTTGTGATTCGGGATTTGTTATTCTAAACCCTATCAGAAAGGCCTTGGTAAAAAGAACTGCAGAGTCGTCTGTAGCTATGACTGTAGGACTTTCGGCAGGTCTATACATATCACATGTATTTATACCGCCTACACCGGGACCTATAGCGGCAGCTTCAACACTTGGAATAGGAGATAATCTTTTACTTGTAATGGGAATGGGTGCGGTATGTTCAATATTCCCTTTGATTGCAGGATTTTTCTACGCCAAGTATATAGGCAAGAAGGTAAAGGCCGACGATGAGGCGAATTCAAGTGAGATTACAAAAACATACGAAGAGCTTGTTGCAGAGTACGGAAAGCTTCCAAGCGGAGCTATGTCTTTGGCACCTATCGTGGTACCTGTACTTCTTATGGCTGTTGCATCTATAGTTTCTATGATGAAGATGAGCGGTATGGGAGCGGATGTGCTAAAATTCCTCGGAACACCTATTATAGCTCTGGCAGTCGGTACGGTATTTGGCGTATTACAGCTTAACGGAACCGGCAAGATGAATGAATTTTACAATATAACTAATGAGACATTAAAGACTGTAGGTCCTATACTTTTTGTGACTGCAGCAGGCGGTGTACTCGGTAAGGTTATAGCATCATCGGATATGGTCAACTTTATAAAGGATCATGCAGAGGTCCTAAGTACAATGGGTATGCTTTTCCCGTTCTTACTTTCTGCAATATTAAAGAGTGCACAGGGTTCATCCACAGTGGCACTTACAACTACCGCAGGTATTGTGGCACCGCTGTTGCCGGCACTCGGATTTGCAAGTCCTATGAGTGCTACACTTGTAACTATGGCTATAGGTGCAGGTGCTATGACGGTTTCACATGCTAATGACTCATACTTCTGGGTTGTTACAAACTTCGGTGCAATGTCACCTGAAAAAGGATATAAGACACAGACTATGTGTACACTGTTTTTGGGTATAGCGGGAATTATTGAGATAATGATTCTAAGTCTTTTCCTGCATTGATTAAAACTGAACAGACAAGATATTAAGGCACAGATTTTATGAATTCAAATTTTTGTAAGGTCTGTGCCTTATTTTAATTGCTGACAGTGTTTTGTATATATGGTACCTGACTTCCGTCGTTTCTCTCAAAACCTAGTACTCTAGGTATCCAAGAGCATGCAGTTTTGAAAGAAATTGTCGACTTCAGCTTTTGTTAAATAGAGAGCATCAAGGTTACTAAAGCCAACCAATTTTTTAACCTTTTCGTTAACAGATTGGTTTCTTGATATATTGATATATGTATTGTCACCTTTATTTACTACCCTAAAATCACGCATAAAGTTGATCAAGTCATAAGAGTTTATTTTATTTTTGAAGCACTTGATTTCTAATACTCTTTAAAAAGAAACAAGCTAATGTAGCATATCAAAAAATGCCCATAGATTGTTTCTTTTTTCTGTAAATAAACAGGCCTAGCATCCAGGTATGATTTTGTAAGTCTAAAAGATTCCTCGATTTTCCATAGGCTATGGTATGTTTTATATACCTGTAATGGCTCCATATCTATTTCGGATGTCACTAAAAGATTATATCCTGCATATTTAAGATCTTCATCAATCTTAGATTTATTTAAATCTATTATAGGCTTTATTGTCTTGCCTGTACTATCTTTAGTTATAATGTCTACATATTTAGCACAATCTCCAAGTTCATCTTTAGCGATATTTTTGTATGTAGAAAACTTTGAAGCTTTATCGACCATCTTCATTATTTCAAGCCTTTGTTTCTTTGCAAGGTTAGGATTATAAGAGACGATACGCTTTTCTTTTACAGAAAACCTTGTAACACTCTCTTTTCCTGTTTCCGGATCAATCTCTTTAAAACTGTAATCAAAGCTGTCAATACATGATTTAAGACGAAAAGATATATTACCTCTTTCATCAGTGTAATTAGAAAAGACATTTGTATCATTCTCAAGTAGAACCCATTTCTTTTCCTTTTCACTTAGATTCTTACCATGTATTGATTTTGAAAATATATAGCCGTCACTAGCTTCTTTAACTGCAGCATAAATATTTCTTGCACAATTAAGTCCTTTATCAGCCACCTGAATTGTCTTGCCTGATACGTTATGTCGTTGCTTCATTTCTTCAATAACTTTTCTAATATATGGCTTTTCCGATTCATTTCCGGGATACATTTGCATGGAGACAGGTACTAGATCAGCATCTAAAAGTAAAGCTTGCCCTATTATCGGAGAGTGCCTGTTCTCTTTTGAAGGTCCCTTTTGCTTGTCATCGCCGGGGATATCAATTTCAAAGTAATAATTAGTACAATCGAAAAATACATTGCTTAAATCTCTTTTAAAATACTTTTCATAAGAGTGATTAAACAAATCAATGTACTTTTTATAGGACTCTCCTATGAAAGAACACCCGTCATATACTTGGTCTTCAGAGATGATTGAACTGCCATAAAGGTATGGAAATACATGAGAGGCCGTCTTTGACTTAGAGCATGGAGATATAACCCTTGCATAAATAAGTTGCGTAATTAAATCAAATACAGAGAACTGAAAACGCATTTGAGAGGCAAGTATATCAATAGTTTCCTTAACATCAAGCTCATCAATTATCGAGGACAGTAAGAAGTGTCCTATATTAAGTTCAACAGGATTGGAAAATGCACGAGGGCGGGATTCTTCAGAAAGAGCTTTTGTTCTATTCTCATTTTGCTCTTTTACATAATCGCTATAAAATTTAATCGGATCCGGAATCTCATCTGAAGTCAGATCTTCAACGTAACCAAAAGATTTTACATTTCTTGTTCTTGGTTGCTTTTTATCCTTATCCCAAAATGATTCATACATCTGAAGATAAGTCCCTTTTTTCTTCTTTTCTTTTCTCAAAAAATAAGCCATAAACACCTCTAAATCTAAAGTACTATGAAGTACTATGATTATAACATACTATAAAATTTTTTTCAAATTTTTTGAAATATTTTTTATGTGAGAAAAGCCTTTAAAATAAAGGATCTAAAAGAATTGCATAAAATTAAATAGTTTGCTAAAAATTTGAAACGTCGGAAATTTCATAGTACTTCGACGGAAGACGGGGTTGTTACAAACTTCGGTGCAATGTCACCTGAAAAAGGATATAAGACACAGACTATGTGTACACTGTTTTTGGGTATAGCGGGAATTATTGAGATAATGATTCTAAGTCTTTTCCTGCATTGATTAAAACTGAACAGACAAGATATTCAAGGCACAGATTTTATGAATTCAAATTTTTGTAAGGTCTGTGCCTTATTTTAATTGCTGACAGTGTTTTGTATATATGGTATATTTATAAAATAATAAATAATTTAAAAGATAAGTTTTATAGACTTTTGTATAGACAAAGGAAAGAAAATGGAATTACTTGAACAGTGTAAAGAGTGGAATGACAATGAAGAATATCAAAAGGTAGTGGATGCGCTTGAGATTTTGCCTGATAATGCCAGAACCCCTGAAATGGATTCCGAGCTTGCAAAGGCATACAATAATCTGGGTGAGCCCGGTGATTCTAAGCCGTTTATACAGGCGCTGGGATTATTGTTGCCGCATGAAGAGTATTTTAGAGGCAATCACAGATTTTACTTCAGAGTTGCTTACTCATATTTTTACCTTGAAGAGCACGGACTTGCCCTACATTACTTTAAGCAGGCTTTGGATGCAAGGCCCGGAGATGAAGACACCATTGATATGATGAATGAATGTGTGAATTGGCTGACAGACGGAGTCGTAGCGGTCTCCATGTCACAGAAGCTGGATTTTGTATGGGAAGATATACAAAAAGAGATAAGGAAATATAATAAGAACAGCAAAATCTTTAATGAAAGGGCTATAAATATAGCGGTAAATCATATAAATAATGTATTTCCTAAAATAAAAATAAATATTTTTTATGAAAGCAGAACTATTGAATTTGAGGCCGGTGATGACAAGTCTAATGTCTTCATGCTTGAATATATAAAGGATACAATGCCTGACAATCTAAAAGGTATGTTTAATATAAGGGTCGGTGTATCGGCTAAAGAAGATATCAAAGATATAATAGTATATGAAGATGAGGAGTATGATATAAGCGAGCTCAGATTCTTTGTCAGTGATGACAGGCAGATAGTTATCTATGCCGATGAGTTTGATATTCCACTTGAGGTTATAGAACAGCTCTTTATAGATATCTTCGGTGAGATAGACTTGATGGCAAATGATTTTGAATTTGATATTGCGGATGAAGACGACTTTGACGCTCCGACTGAAGATACCTGTGATATAGTGCTTGATTATGAAGAGAAAGAAGACTTCTTAAAAGAGTGTGTGGACTACAGAGGACTGAAAGAAAGGGCAAAAAGCAAGGGATTCAGACTTGGAATAAGTGCAAAAGAGTATTTGAAGATGTATTCAGGATACAGGTTACAGTCCGTAGGAGATGATATCAGAGAGGATATATATACAGGAACCACCTGCCTGCCTTCACTTATAAGTGAGTATATATCAAGCGGACCGTTTGATAAGATGCCTATAATGGATGAACTGTACAGAAACGGAGTGGTAGCCGGTTTCTTTTGTTTCAGTTTGGAAGAATCCGATCAGGAAAATGATTCGTTTGAGTATGAGTTTGAGGTTATGAATATCAGAAATCAGCTGATAGAGTATATCTTAAATGAGCTTGAGAAGCTCGGAAAGACCGGAAATATCGCATTTTTAGAGGGTGCTACAGGTAAGATATGCGGATATCTTGATTTCCTGATATTCGGGAATTTTATGGATATAATGAGTTCGGCATATGATTTTTTTGAAAAAAAGAACATAAAGCTGGCAGGTTATAAGACATTCAGAAAAATATCAAAATTAGTAACATTTAGGGAGGAATAATGTTTAATCTATTTAAGAAAAAGCAAAATGAGGTAAAGTTGCCTGAAGTTGCACCTATGGAGTTGTGGGAAGAGCGTTCATATATGCATGTGCTCTCAGATAAAGTGGATGTTGAAGATATTGATGGCGCCAAAGAGAGAATACAGGCGATAGACGGAGTTAATCTTAAAGAATTCAACATTAAAGATGATAAGTCGGGCAACATGATACTTGATTATAAGGGCGAAGAGTACGGTGTAGGTTTTTATTTTGAAGATTTGTATTTGATCGTCTGTATTCATTACAAAAGCAAAAGATTCATGATGAGGACTTTGAAAAAATTGAAAAAAAGACCAAGTCATTTATCATATATATGAAGTTTAACAAGGATTATTTTGACTCATATCATCTACAGTTAAAGCTTATAATGGCGTTTTTCCCTGACACATTGGCGGTAATAGATGAAAGTGCGGAGAGACTCTTAAGCGGAAGATGGGTAAAGCTTGCGGCAAAGTCAAGTGTTACACCTAATGCTGAAAGTTTATTTACAGTACAGGCTGTATTTGATGACGAGACAAACAAAGTTTGGCTTCATACACATGGTATGTGCAGAACGGGATTTTCCGAGTTTGAACTTTTGGATATAAGCAGAGACAATGCAAACGATCTGTATTATCTGATAAATACCGTGGCAAACAGAGTATTGTATCAAAATGAAGCTATAGAAGATTATATCTTCCTTGGAGAGTTCATAGACGGAAGTGAGATAGTTGTGGCACCTCTTCCTTGGAATGTTGCCATTGCAAAGTATCCTTCCGATATAATCGGAGGTCCTGCTGACAGAGTAGACAGCCATAATACAAACAGTCAGGTTATTTTCCTTTTCTTATCTGAAGAAGATGCAAATAACGGTAAGTATACAAAGCCTTCAGAGATGGAGGAAAAGCTTGTTGAAAACCCGCTGTATTACTATACTAATGAACAGACGGAGCATATGAAGTTTATGGCAAGAGACAGATATGAACTTTTGAAAAATGCAATTTTGGAGAATCCAAGTTACAAAGCACTGATAAAGGTCGGTCTGCCTACAGACGGTGAGGACGGAAAGCCTGATTATGAAAATCTTGAGCATATCTGGTTTGAACTTTTAGAATTCACTGATGAAGGATTCAAGGCGGTACTTACACAGGCGCCATATAGAGTCGCAGCCATGAAAGAGGGCGATGAAGGTGAATACACAGTCAATGATGTAACGGATTGGATTATCTATACGGATGAAATGAGTATAGATCCGAATACGGTATATTTATTATAGGAGAGATTCATGTTTTTTACAAATATAAAGTTGGCTAAGAAGTACAATTATCTTAATGAGAAGTTTTTGAAAGCCTATGATTGGTTGGAGAGCCATGATTTGAATTCGTTGCCTGCAGGAAAGTATGAGATAGAAGACGGTGATGTTTTTGCAAATGTACAGGAATATACAACATTGCCTGTAGATGAAAAGAAGTTTGAGGCTCATGATAAATTTTTTGATATTCAATACCTGATAGAGGGTGTGGAATTCTTCGGTATCTGTGACAGAGAGGGGCTTAAAGTAAAGGAGGCAAAGCCTGAAAATGATGTGCTTTTCTTTGAGACGCCTGATACTTATGGTCATGTGATACTTCACCCGAATGAATTTATAGTGGTTGCACCTGAGTATGCACATATGCCGGGATGCTGTATGGATAAACCGGCAAGTGCAAAAAAGGCGGTTATAAAAGTAAGAGTATGATAAAAAAAGGTTTCTTAATAGGGCTGTTACTCTTCGGTATCTTTTTTGGAGCAGGGAATCTTATTTTCCCTGCCGAACTTGGATTTAGGGCAGGAAAACACTTTGTACCGGCTATGTCGGGATTTGTATTGTCAGGTGTAGGAATAGCTATAATCACTTTGATAGTCGGCACTATGATAAAAGGCGGATACAAAAGAGAACTTGGTATAAAGGTAGGAAAAAACTTTGCAATCGGCTACCTGACAGCACTTTACCTTGCTATAGGTCCTTTCTTTGCGATACCCAGGACTGCAAGTACATCTTTTTCTATAGGTATTGCACCTGTGACAGGAAATACAAGACTTCCTTTATTTGTATTCAGTGCAATATATTTTCTGCTTGCATATCTTATAGCACTTAATCCTTCAAAACTTATGGACAGAGTAGGCAAGGTGCTTACTCCCATATTTGCACTTCTTATAGTTATACTTATAATTGTGGGAAATTTGAACTTTCATGCCGTTGGTGAGGGTGAGATGGTTGGAAGCCTGACAGCGCTAAAGACAGGATTTTTTGACGGATATAATACTTTGGATGCACTGGCCTCGGTAAGTTTTTGTCTGATTGCCACTTCAGGTATAAAGACATTCGGATTTTCGTCAAAAAAAGAGTATATGAGTATAATGGCAATAGTGGGAATTGTTACAACTATACTCTTTAGCAGTTTATATATCGGACTTGGAGCTTTAGGAAATAAGTTCAGTGTTCCGAATGATGTTTTATCGGATAAGAGCGTCAATATAGGTACATATATACTTTCTATGAGCTCATATAAGCTTTCGGAAGTTTCGGACAGGCTTTCCTTGGAGCGATGACAATCCTTACCTGTTTTACTACTACTGTAGGTCTTATTGTTGTTACTTCACAATTTTTTGCAGACACATTCAAAAGGTTCGACTACAGGGCATATGTAAATATATTTACCCTGACAGGTTTTGTAATGTCAAACTTCGGACTCAATACTATTATAAAGATTTCCATACCTGTACTGAGTATACTATATCCTGTTACAATAGTTATAGTACTTATAGTTATATTGAACAAATTTATAAGTATGTCCAATATCGGCATGAGGTTTACAATTATTTTAACGTCGGTAACGGCTTTTATAGAAGTTATTGGAAATGTCTTCAATATAAAGATAATAAATGCATTTATGTCACTGTTTATAGGTGGAAGCTTGGGATTTGTCTGGGTGAATATTGCGGTTTTGGGGATAATTATATCTCTGATATTGAGGGATAAAATAAAGGGCGAAAGCTTTGAAATATAAAAACGGCTGTTATAAGTGTGGACTTATAACAGCCTATTTTTAGAATCTTAAAACTTTTAGAGATGTGGACTCATGTGAGGCGAGGCTGTAAGCACAGTTTTTGTCCATTGACTCCATTCTCACCCATTCAAGAGAACGCATGGAAGCTTCTTTATCCACACTGATTGCAGGCGGTGTAAGTTCTTTCCAGGCAAGCTCGCCATAGCCGGCATCCGCATAAAGCAGTGTAAATTTATTGTTCTCAGATGTTACCTTTACTCCGAACATACCCTCTGAGTGACCGTAAAGCTTTATAAGCTTGATAGAGCCGTCACCAAGTAAATCAAAAGATTTTTCAAAAGGACCTTCTTTTTGGTTCCAATCAAATATAGAAATATCGGCATTTTTCCACCAACTTCTGGAATATCTTAAAGGATTTTTTACAGCGGCCTTGGCCTCATCTCTTGAAACCAAAATCTTGGTATCTGAAGAGAGGTCTGCGACTCCGCTTACATTTTCAAAGTCAAGATGGGTAAGCAATACACAGTCTATATCCTTTGGTGAAAGATTGATTGCTTCAAGCCTTGAAAGCAGTGAAGAGTCCTTCTTCAGATGAAAGCGTGTGGAAGCACAGGTAAGAGGTGCCTTGATTTCACCGATTTGCTTTTTTAGGCTAAGTGGAGCATCAGACTCAAGCTCTTTTTTGATACCTGTATCTACAAGTATATTCTTCTTTCCTGTCTGAATAAGAAAAGACAGAACAGGAATATTTACTCTGTCAGTATCTTTTAGAAACAGTCCGTATGTCTGCGGATTGAACTTATCATTGCCTTTATATGCGAGAGAAGGTGATACTTCGACCTCTCCAGTTTGTAATATATATATTTTCATAAATAACCATACCTTATTATATTTTAGTTGTTTCAAACTGTATTATACAAAATATAGTACGCTTGGTCAAACTTAATATAATTTTTTGTTGCGAAGAACATGGCTATTTCGTATAATGGTGAGAATGTGAGGTAGGAAGATGACAAATAAAAATAAAGAAAACGGGAGTCTGTTAAAGAAGCTTCTTTGGTGGATTCCTATAATTATTTTGGGCTTAATGTTTGCCCTTGGCGCATGTACAAGGCAGGAAAGTGAGAATATCAGGGCTGAGAGTTTTTCAAGTGCGGAAAGTACTCAAAACAAAAGTATTTCAGATGAAAGTACTTCAAAGCACAGCGAAGAGATAACCGGAACACAGAGTCAAAAAAAACATAAACAAAAAAATAATAAATCAAAAAAACATAAAAAAAACAAAAAACAAAGTCAGGAGTCAAGCAGCGAAACTTTAGAAGAGACAAGCCCTGAAAGTGAGAGTACACAAGAGTCTGAGACTGTCGAAAGCAGGGAGACAACTGTAGAAGAAAACGGCAACTATACTTCAAAAGACGATGTTGCACTTTATATTCACACCTACAAAAAGCTTCCTGTAAACTATATCACAAAGGCCGAGGCTCAGGAGATGGGCTGGGACCCTGAGAAAGGAAATCTTTCAGATGTGCTTCCCGGAATGAGCATCGGAGGAAGTGCCTTCGGAAATTATGAAGGAAACTTGCCTAGGGCAAGTGGAAGAAGGTACTTTGAATGTGATATTGACTATGACGGCGGATATAGAGGTCCTAAAAGGCTGATATATTCAAATGACGGTCTGGTTTTTTATACGGAAGACCACTACAAAACTTTTGAACAATTGTATTAGGGAAAGATTATGAATAATATTACTTTAAAATTGGATAAGTTTAGTAAAAAGGAAGAATTACACAGTTACTTGAAAAAGAAAATGAAGTTTCCGGATTACTACGGAGAAAATCTGGATGCTTTATTTGACTGTTTGACTGATATAAGTACCGACACGGCTGTTGACATAAAATACGATGCGGATAATGAACTTCAAAGAGCGGTGCTTGCAGTATTCAGTGATGCGGTAGCTGCAAATACACATTTGGCTATAATAAAGACAAAGGTTAAGAAAAAGAAGCCTGAGTAGTATATTTAGAATGGAGAGTAAATGGAGTCAAAGTGGATGCTATATACAAAGCGAGCTGATTTTGAAAAAATATCGGCTCGCTTTCATATTTCACCTGTTTTAGCGAGAATAATAATAAACAGGGATATAAAGGAAGAGGATTTTTCACTGTATCTTAAGAGTGATTTAAGTTTGATGCATGACGCAGGCAGCTTATACGGTGTGGAAGATGCATATAGTGAAATCATGAGTGAGATAAAAAAGGGAAATAAGATAAGAGTTGTGGGAGATTATGATATAGACGGAGTCTGTTCTTCGTATATATTGGTAAAGTCTTTGAAGCGATTCGGTGCGAATGCAGATGTAAGGATACCTGACAGAATAAAGGACGGCTACGGTATCAATGACAATATAATAAATGAAGCGGCAAATGATAAAATCTCTATGATTATCACCTGTGACAACGGTATTGCGGCACATTCTCAGATGGAACTTGCAAGAAAACTTGGAATAAAGGTCATTATCACGGACCATCATGAGGTGTATCAGGAAGACGGTAAGGATTATCTGCCTGTAGCCGATGTGGTAATAAATCCTAAAAGAAGTGAATGTAAGTATCCTTTCAAAAGTATTTGCGGGGCGCTGGTAGCATATAAGCTTATGGAATATATGTATGAAAGACTGTACGGTAAAAAGATGTATGAAGACGGTGAACTCAGTGATCTTTTGGAGGTGGCGGCCATTGCGACAATAGGTGATGTTATGCCGCTTGTAGACGAGAACAGAGTACTTGTAAAACACGGTTTAAAAAGCCTGATGAATACAAACAACTTAGGGCTGAGGGCGCTTATAAAGGCTACAGGTATGGAAGGCAAAAAAATCAGTGCTTACAGTATCGGATTTGTGATAGGGCCTTGTCTGAATGCAGGAGGAAGACTTGAAAATGCGCTTGTTGCCTTAAATATGTTTATGTCAGAAAGCAGTGATGAGGCAAATGAGTACGCAATGCATCTGAAAGAGCTGAACGATGAGAGAAAGGATCTCACAGCCATGAATGTAAAAGTGGCCGTAGAACTGGCGGAAAGAGAATATGCAGATGATGATATATTGGTGATATATCTTGAAAATTGCCACGAGTCCATTGCCGGAATTATAGCAGGCAGGGTGAGAGAAGCGCTTGGAAAGCCTACGATTATACTTACAGATGCCTTCGGTGAAGACGGCATGATAAAGGGGTCGGGAAGGTCGATAGAAAGCTACAACATGTTTGAAGCGCTATATGAAGTCAAAGATATATTTGAAAAGTTCGGCGGACATCATATGGCGGCAGGTATGAGCTTAAAAAAGGACAGACTTGATGAATTCAGAAAAAGATTGAATAAAAACTCAAAGCTTACAAAAGAAGATTTTATACAAAAGATATGGATTGATGTTCCGCTGCCTTTTTCATATATCAGCCTTGACTTTGTAAGAGAACTTGAAAAGCTGGAGCCTTACGGAAATAAGAATGAAAAGCCCAAGTTTGCAAGGAAGGGTATAAAGATATTATCAAAGAATATACTCGGTAAAAATAAAAATGTGGTAAAGATGGTGCTTGAAGATGACGGTACAAGGCTTGACGGAATATATTTTTGTGACGGAGAAGCTTTCTTTGAGGAGCTTAAAGGTAATAATGAGATAGATATTATATATTATCCTGATATAAACGAGTATGGCGGCAGAGAGAGTCTGCAAGTGATTATAACCGGTTATAAGATAAAAAATATATAGCAATGAGAGTTTGTTTATTGTATACTTTACTTTCAGAAGCAACAAAACAGTTATGTAGGAGAGTTAGATATGGTTAACGAAGTGATGAACTTTTTAAAAGAACTTGACCCTGAGGTCGGTGCAGCGGTAGAAAAGGAAGCAAACAGACAGAGAAGAAATCTTGAACTTATTGCATCCGAAAATATTGTATCGGAAGCTGTGATGATGGCAATGGGAACAGTGCTTACAAATAAATATGCTGAAGGATATCCGGGAAAGAGATATTACGGAGGCTGTGAGGATGTGGATATAGTTGAGAGCATTGCCATCGAAAGAGCAAAGAAACTCTTTAACTGTGACTATGCCAATGTTCAGCCGCATTCAGGAGCACAGGCAAATATGGCTGTATTCTTAGCAATGCTTGAGGCCGGAGATACCGTACTCGGAATGAATCTCAATCACGGCGGACATTTGACACACGGTTCAGCTGTAAACTTTTCAGGAAAGTACTTTAATATAGTGCCTTACGGTGTAAATGATGAGGGATTTATAGACTATGATGAGCTTGAGAAAATAGCAATTGAACATAAGCCGAAGATGATTATAGCAGGTGCAAGTGCATATGCCAGAGTAATCGACTTCAAGAGATTCAGAGAGGTTGCAGATAAGGTCGGTGCATACCTTATGGTGGATATGGCCCATATTGCAGGACTTGTTGCAACAGGACTTCATCCGTCACCTATAGGAATAGCCGATGTTGTAACCACTACAACACATAAGACACTTAGAGGACCTAGAGGCGGACTTATCCTTGCAAACAAGGAAGCTGCCGAGAAGTTTAACTTTAACAAGGCTGTTTTCCCGGGAATTCAGGGCGGACCGCTTGAGCATGTAATCGCGTCAAAGGCGGTTTGTTTCGGCGAGGCTCTTAAGCCTGAGTTTAAAAAGTATCAGGAGCAGGTGGTAAAGAATGCCAAGGCTTTGGCTGACGCGCTTATAGCCGAGGGATTTAATATCCTTACAGGAGGTACAGACAATCACCTTATGCTTCTTGACCTAAGGGGAACAGGCATCACAGGAAAAGAACTTCAAAATAAATGTGATGAAGTATATATCACTTTGAACAAGAATACAGTACCGAACGATCCGCAGAGTCCGTTCACTACAAGCGGTGTAAGAATAGGTACACCTGCAGTTACAAGTCGAGGACTTGTGGAAGAGGATATGAAGACTGTAGCAAGACTTATCAAAATGGCTGCATATGATTTTGATACAAAGGCTGATGAGATAAGAGCCGAAGTTACAAAGCTTATGGATAAGTATCCTATTTATAAGTAATAATTATTTGCAGCAGTCTGCAAATTTATATTTTTAGAAAGGGCGGCCCAAGGGATTTCGGGCTGCTTCGGTGTGTAAAAATGAAGGAATTGAAAGAATATGTAAGAAGTATACCTGACTTTCCTGAGCCGGGAATTATATTCAGAGATGTGACCACCATACTGCAGGACCCTGACGGACTTTGCCTAAGTATTGATGAACTTAGAGGAAAGTTGCAGGGACTGGACTACAATATGATAGTGGGTCCGGAGTCAAGAGGCTTTATCTTCGGTGTACCGGTAGCCTATGCCGAGCATAAGGCGTTTATCCCTGTCAGAAAAAAGGGAAAACTTCCATGTGAGACTGTAAGTATCGACTATGACCTTGAGTACGGCAAGGCAACCATTGAAATCCATAAAGATGCCATAAAGCCCGGCGATAAGGTGGTAATAGTCGACGATTTGATAGCTACAGGCGGCACAACGGAGGCGATTGCAAAGCTTGTGGAGAGCCTTGGCGGCGAGATAGTAAAGATTGTATTTGTAATGGAGCTTGAGGGGCTTAAGGGAAGAGAAAAGCTTTCAAAGTACAATATAGACAGCCTTATAAAGTATGAGGGGAAATAAAATATAGGTAGGTGATTCGGCATAATCTTTGGATTTCAAGGATTATGCCTTTTTTTGTTAAAAAAAATAAAATTGAAATAAATATATATTTTTGTTAGAAAAATCAGCAAGTAATCTTATATAAAATATATTTTGTTGACAAAAAAACATATAAAGAAACTATAATTGAACATAAGTTTCAGTGAACGCGATCTATGAAAAATGTTTTTAATGGTTAAAGTTGTTTTTAATTGTATATACAATTAAATAAAGAGATTGTTTGGAGGTGGAAGTTTATAAATCTTTGCTACTACTATATATGACATTTTATTACGCACTGAATAATGACGGAAACATAGGAGGGTAAAATGAAAAAAAGAGGTTTGGCATTAGCTGTTGTATCAGCTATGTTGGTTGCAACATTGGGAGCATGCGGTTCAGGTACCACAAAGACTACAGGTGACAGTACTGCTGCTCAGTCACAGGATTCGGGTTCCAAGCAGGCGGCAAATACTGAAAAGAGTGAGGTGGATAATATTATCGCACAAGCTCAAGGTATGAGTCTTGAGGAACTTGCAAAAAAGGCGATAGAGGAGTCAAACGGTAAGACTTTTTACGGAGTCGGAAACTCAAGTAGAGGAAAGACTGCGCTGCCGTTGTTTATTTCATATTTGAAGACTATCGATCCTAACTACAATATGGAGTTTGAGTGGCAGCAACCTAAGAACAACAAAATATTTGAGCAGCTGAGTGCCGATTCACTTAAGCCAAGCGGTACATTTGCAATGACTCTTATTCAGGATGGTAATCAGATCCAGACTAAGATGGTGGATACAAATATACTGAAGACTTTTATACCTAAGGATTGGGCAGAGGCCAACGGTGTAAGCGCGGACAGTTATAAGGGATTCTTGCCGCTTCAGACTTTGAATAAAGTGTTTATGTTCAACAACACAGGCGATGCAAAATATACCAACTGTTGGGATTTCATATATGAGGGTTCACATCCGCTGTTTATGGATATTGATTCAGAACTTGTAGGAAAGAATTTCTTATATATGCTGACAAAAGAGGAGTATGCCGATAAGTTAAAAGAAGCATATGATAAGTTGGATGCGACAAAGAAAGCTTATTTTGATCCTGTTATTGCGGGTGAGGAGTCGGATGCAAAGGATCTTGGACTTTCAGAGAACGGAAAATACGCTTTGGCATGGATTAAGCTGTGGGTTGAGAATTATACGGAAGAGACAGATGACGGCCCTATCTGCAATACTCTTGTAGATACATCCGCAAAAGATCAGTCGGGACTTCTTGTATATTCAAAGCTTCGTTCCGTAGAGGAGTCTGCTAATGTTTCAGTAAATAATATAACAGTTGCGGCATATCAGGACGACTATACAGGAATCGGCGGATACGGATATAATCACTATTTATTCCTTACAAAGAACAGTCCGCTTCCATGGACTGCATGTGCATTTATAGCTTATATAACATGTACAGAAGACGGATTCAGTGCTTGGGGAAAGGATATGGGAGGATATTCCTCAAATCCTAAAGTAATGGAAGCCACAGAGGCAAAGTATCAGCATCAAAAGGGCGGATACAATGAAGCAGGTGAGGATCAGTTCCCTGCTAAAGATGACAGAGGATATGACTGGTGGACAAAAAGACGGTGAGCTTGTACTTGAGGATCCTCAGTATTGTGCAGATGTTTCATTTACTGTAGGTAACTGGATTGAAATGCTTAGCAAAGCTTCTGATAAGAATTATTGACCGGGTGCTGCATAATGCAGCACCCTTTTTAAGGAGAATATTATGGGAATACTGAAAAAAATAGAATCAGAACATTTTTTTGGCAAGCCACAGAATATTATTTTTGCTTATTTTCGGAATAATGTTGACATTTTCTACTGTTGCTCCTGTTGTGGCAATAGTAAAGGATACATTACAGATACATCCGGGTACTATTGATCAGCATTTGACAGGAAAAGCTTCCGGATACAGCATTGTAAACTATATAGACTTATTTACAAGTAAACTTGCAATGTCAAATCTGTGGAAGCCGCTTATAAATACATTGTTTTTGGCAATATTTACTTGTCTTATATCCATTTTATATGGCGGTTTTTTTGCGTTCTTGGTTACCAGAACAAATATGAAATTCAAAAAATATTTGAGTTCAATATTTATTTTTCCATATATCATGCCACAGTGGACTTTGGCGGTTGTATGGCAAAATATGTTCAACTCAAATGCAGTACTGGGAACTTCCGACGGGCTTATAGCTTCACTGACAGGAGTGACTTTTCCGAAGTGGTGGTGTCAGGGACTGTTCCCAAGTGCTGTAGTACTGGGACTTCACTATGCTCCGTTTGCATACATTATGATTGGCGGTATATTCAAAAATATGGATGCCAATCTTGAAGAGGCGGCTACAATACTTGATACACCTAAGTGGAAGATTATGACAATGATTACATTGCCTATGATAACACCTGCAATACTTAATACAATTTTGCTTGTATTCGGGTCTGCAATGGGATCATACCCGGTTCCACATTATCTTGGACTGACTACATTGTCAACAAAGTATATTTCTTTGAACAGTAAGTATACAGGTGAAGCAAGTATACTTGCAATCATTATGATGGTATTCGGAATAATGATTTTATCTTTGAATCAGCTTTCGCTCAAGAGTAGAAAGAACTACACGACAGTAACAGGAAAGTCGGGACAACTTTCAAAGATAAATATAGGTAAAGCAGGAAAGTATGTAGTCGGAGCGGTTTATATTGTAATGACATTCTTTACAAGTATTTGGCCGATAATGTTGTTTGCACTTGAGACATTCCTGCCGAATCCCGGAGATTACAGCTTCTTGTATACACATGACTTTAAAAATCTTACAACAAAGTGGTGGCTTACAAGTGAAAATGTGACTGAAAACGGCTTATATGGACAGCACGGTATACTCTACAATCCTACTATATGGCATGCATTTTGGGGTACTTTATTACTTGCATTTGCCTGTGCTGCTATTGCCGGAACTATCGGTACATTGATCGGCTATGCGGTGGCAAAAAACAGGCGTTCAAGGTGGGCGGCTTATGTCAACAATATGGCGTTCTTGCCTTATCTTATGCCGTCTATAGCAGTCGGTGCGGCATTCTTTATACTGTTTTCAAATGAGCATATAAATCTTTTTAATACCTACTATCTTCTTATTATAGCAGGTGTCATAAAGTATATACCTTTTGCAAGCAGAGCCTCTCTTAACTCGATGTTACAAATAAGCAATGAGCTTGAGGAGGCTGCGATAATTCAAAATGCAAGTTGGGTAAAGAGAATGGTTAAGATAATAATTCCGATTCAGAAATCTTCTATAATAAGCGGTTTTAGTTTGCCGTTTATGACTTGCCTCAGAGAGTTGTCACTTTTTTTGCTGCTTTGTACACAGGGATTTATACTCTCAACAACACTTGACTATTTTGACGAGATGGGATTGTATGCATTCTCAAGTGCTATAAATCTGATTTTAATTGTAACGATACTTGTATTTAATACATTGGCAGACAAGCTTACAGGCTCAAGCCTTGATAACGGAATAGGAGGTTGATATGCCGGCAATTACATTAAAAAATATTACAAAAAGATGGAAAAACTATTTTGGTGTTGACAATTTAAGTCTTGAAATACCTGATAACTCATTCATAACATTACTTGGACCGTCAGGTTGCGGTAAGACAACTATTCTTCGTATGATTGCAGGACTTGAAACTCCTACAGAGGGAAGAATAACTATCGGTGATAATGTAGTGTTTGACAGCGAAAAGGGTATTAATGTGCCGCCGAATAAGCGAAAGGTGGGTTTCTTATTCCAAAACTATGCACTTTGGCCGAACATGACAGTGTATCAAAATATAATGTTCGGTTTGAAAAACATTAAAGAAGAACTTCCTGTAGTAGACGTGGAAGCAAAAAGATGTACCGATATTATAAGAGCATTGCAAAACGGTAAGAGAATAAAGGCCGAGGTGACGGATTGCTGTGATAAAAACGGTAAGCTTGATAATAACAGAGCGTATGTGAAGCTTATAGATGCATTTGAGTTGTCAATATTCAGTGCAAAAACAGTATTTGAGTTAAAAATTCATGAAAGTGACAATCCTGATGAGGCTGCAAAAAAGCATAGAGATGAATATGAAAAAAAACTTGCAGCGATTATAGATAATCACAAGGCAAAGGGAGAAGAGTTAAATAAAGATTTTGAAGTTGTAAAGGCCGGAAATGTTGTGACGGAAGTTCGTAAGCTTACAGATGAGGAAATGGATTCAAGACTTCGACATGTAGCCGGAATAGTAAAAATCGGTATGTTTATGGACAGGTATCCTGCAGAACTTTCAGGCGGACAACAGCAAAGAGTTGCAATAGCGAGAACTTTGGCACCGAAACCGCAGGTGCTGTTTATGGACGAGCCGCTTTCAAACCTGGATGCAAAGCTGAGGCTTGAGATGCGTTATGAATTGCAAAGACTTCATGTGGAAACAGGCAGTACTTTTGTTTATGTTACACATGACCAGATGGAGGCAATGACACTTGCAACGAAGATATGTCTGGTACAAAACGGTGTATTACAGCAGTACGCTCCGCCGCTTGAAGTTTATAGAAGACCTGAAAATCTTTTCGTTGCGGACTTTGTCGGAAATCCTTCTATAAACTTTATAGATGCAAAGGGAGCTCAAAAAGACGACGGAAGTATTGAGTTAAAAATTTTTGACAATGTAGATATAGAGTTTGTTCCGAATGAGGATATTAGGATTTCAGATTGGCATAAAGGCAGAGACAGTGATTTTGAAAAAAAGAAAGAACAAAAATCAGAACTTATGAAGGACAAACATTATGTAGAGAAGTCCAATAAAGATGAGGTATTTAAATATCATATTGCAAAGATTGTAGAAGAGGACAGCAGTATAAAAAGCGAGCAGGTGGTAACAGATGAAGATTTTGTACTTGCTATAAGACCGGAAGCCATAGGCATAACAGGTGAGGAAGGTCTGCATACCACAATTTACGGTGCAATGCCTACAGGTATGGAAAGCACTTTAAAGCTGAGGCTTGGAGATTATTTGCTTACAAGTGTAATATTCGGAAATACCGCTTACAGGATCGGTGAAGATATGAAAATAAACTTTACCGGAGATGATATATTACTTTTTGATAGAAAATCAGGAATGAGAATCGCAACAGGCAAAATAAGGCTAAAATTGATTAAATAGAGGTATTGACAAACAACTGAAAAATCAATATAATTACTAATTGTGACATTAGAGATTGATGCTTATTCCAATGCCCCGGAGAGCATTTATCCATATAAAGCGAAGTTAAAAGATTAATGGAGGTCAGTCAATGAAAACTTTTATGGCTAATCCGGATAAGATCGACAGAAAATGGTATGTTGTCGATGCAAAGGGAGCTACATTGGGACGACTTGCTTCAGAAGTTGCAAGTGTATTAAGAGGAAAGAACAAACCGGAGTTTACACCACATGCTGATTGTGGAGATTATGTTATCGTAATCAACGCAGCAGAGGTAAAGGTTACAGGTAAAAAGTTAGATCAGAAGATTTATTACAACCATTCAGAGTATGTAGGTGGTATGAGAGAGACAACACTTCGTGAGCTTCTTGCAAAGAAGCCTGAGAGAGTTGTAGAGCTTGCCATCAAGGGTATGCTTCCTAAGGGACCGCTTGGCAGAGATATGTACAGAAAGCTTCATGTCTATGCAGGAGAGAATCACGGACATCAGGCACAGAAGCCGGTAGTAATGGAAATTAAAGGCTAATAATCTTTAAGAAGGAGAATGGTATGACTAACGATAAGTTTTACGGAACAGGTAGAAGAAAAAGTTCTATCGCCAGAGTATATCTTGTACCTGGAACAGGTAAGATAACAATAAATAAAAGAGATATTGATGAGTATTTTGGTCTTGAGACATTGAAGGTTGTTGTTCGTCAGCCTTTAGTGGCTACAGACAATGTAAACAAGTTTGATGTGCTTGTAAATGTTTGCGGTGGTGGTTTCACAGGTCAGGCAGGAGCTATCAGACACGGTATTTCAAGAGCACTTCTTCACGCAGATGAGGAATACAGACCTACTTTAAAGAAGGCAGGATTCCTTACAAGAGATCCAAGAATGAAAGAGCGTAAGAAATACGGTCTTAAGTCAGCAAGAAGAGCACCACAGTTCTCAAAGAGATAATAAAGAGACAAAATTGTACCCTGTATATTCAAGAAAAACCTTGGATATACAGGGTTTTTCTTTGTTTGAAATTCTGTATGATTTTGCTTACTAGTAACAAGATAGTAACATACTAGTAACAAGAGATTAGCTGTCTTGTGCAAGACTTTTGTTGTCTTGTGCAAGACACTTTCTGATATCTAATTTTGTTCTACAATGTATAATTCTTCCGTCCTTGAAGTAAACGTCATAGCCGTCATGAGTATTGCCGTTTATAGTTAAAATCTTATCTCTTGATTTTTCTGCAAGCTGCATATTATCAAATAGTCCTTCCTGATCCTTATTGATTAAAAATAAAAAATACTTATTCATAGACATTCCTTTATCTGATGCAAGGTTTTTAACAACCTGTTTCATACCTTTAGGTACGGAAAAGTTTATTCTTTCATAGTGTTCATCATTAAATTTATTTTTGTAATCGGTTCTATCCATATTCAACCTCAAATTTTATTTATAGCTTCAAGCTTATTTGGCAAGTCAACATGTGTATATACTATCTGTGTCACATTCTGCCCTTTATGGCCAACAATTTGCTGTATTATTCTTTCATCAACTCCGGCTTCAGTCAAAAGAGAGATACAAGTGTGTCTTGTACAGTGTGGAGTATACTTAAGTGACAGAGCATCCATGATCGGCTTCCAATATGAGTCATAAAAGTTTCTGTATGTAAAATGATTACCTTCAGGAGTACATATAAGATAATCACTTTTCTTTGATATCCATGACTCAAAGAAAGGTACTATCTTTTCGGCTATCGGTACTTCTCTTATACCTGCAGATGTCTTGGATTCCTTCACGTAGAACCACCGTTCATCAAGATGTACATCTTCTTTCTTCAGATCCAGCAGTTCGCCAATCCTTAGGCCTGTATATATAAGCATGAGTGCAGCAGATATATACTCATTGGAGTCTGAAGCATTCCAAAGTGATCTGATAGCGTTCTTACTGAAAGGCTTACGATCATAAGCATTCGGATTGCCGGCACTATTGATATCAACATATTTGATAATCTCTCTTTTATCCGGAGTGATAATCTCATGTACCACTGCATAGTCCCACATCAAAGACCATAAGTTTCTAAGATTTCGTAGTGTAGGTGTGTTCTTTCCGGACTGATCCACTACAGCCTGCAGATGACTAAGCTTAATATCTTTGAAAGCCATATTATATAATGCGGAGCATATAGAATATGCAGCCTTATATCCGTTCGCATTCTTTATAGCTTCATAATGCTTATCGGACCACTTATCATACACTTCCTTAAATGTAATCGTATCAGCCTTTAAATCATAAGGATTCTCATTGTATGCGGTAAGAGCCTGTAGTGCTTCAGCTCTGGTAGCATAGTAGCCTATGAAGGCATATACCGGGTGACATTGCATAGTATCTTCTATAGTTTTCCAGCCTACAGTTTTCCTTGCAGCCCAGGGCTTTCTTCTTTTTCCGGACAGCTTATATACCGATCCGAAAGAGTTGGGTAATCTCATAAACGTTCCTTTCTTTAAAAATGAGTACAAAAATAACAGCCATTGCAAAAACGGCTGCTATTATGGTACAATATAGCTTGTTCAGGGCATATTGTTGAAAGCAACAGCTTGCAATAGTATGTTTGCCACTTGGTATTAGCGTACCGGGTGGCTTTTTTAATTAAACAATCAAGACTTGATACCTTACAAAGTACTTGATGGTATTATGCTTTACTTGTGTAATACAAGTTCTCAGTTCTGTAACATTCTATTTTTTATTAGTATTCATTAAATACTGTAGAACCTCAGGGTGAGCCGGATCAATAGTAAAAGTTTTTAAGTCATAGGATCCATTTGATTTTGTAAATACATACTCAATTAGTGGTGTATTATCTTGATTGAGGAATCTGACATATAAATACTGATAAGGAATGTCGTATGTAGTTAATATTGTTGGGAGTAGTCTCCATGCACTAACCATATTATCTTGTATAGTTTTTACACTATCGGCTGTAGAGTCTTTCTTGGATAGAACAACACACTGGATGTACTGATTATCAGAACTTGCAAATGTAGAACAACTACCGAAAGCGGTTTCTGCCCAAGATTTAACAGCAACAAGAGGTTTGCTATCATTAAGTTCCTTATTGACTCTATCCAGTTTTTCAGCAGCTGCACTTGATTCTAAAGCCTCTTTTTCAGCAACTACAGATTCATATTCTTCTTTTGATACTGTTTGTGAACAAGCTGTTACGCTAAGCATACTGAGTGCCATAATGATACAAAGTTTTTTCATGTTATTTTTCCCTTTCATAAATGCGATACTCACCTATACCTTTCCTAATACCTTACCTATTACTTGAATTTCTTTAAATTCTGAAGGTTTGATAGTTTTATAATTTTGATTATGTGATATAAGTCCGTTTTTTCCAAGTTCTTTTATATATACTTCAGAGCCGTTTATCATAAAAATGCCTACATCACCGATATCAAGTGAAGTCATCTTCTTAACATACACCTTATCACCGTCATAGAAAGTAGGTTCCATACTGTCACCGCTTACCTGTATGATAAAGTCCGCTTCGGGACAAAGTGGAGCTTGTACTGTTTCTATGTCTATATCAGTCATAAAAGAAGTAGCTCCGGCACTTGCACCGCCAAGCACATAAGGATACATACAGAGTGAAGTTATAGTCTTATAAGGTGTTTTCTCTTCCTGTATGATAGTAACACTTTTATTATCGGTAACTCTTTCATATTCCTTATCAAGCACCAATGTAACAAGCTCTTTACCGTGATCATCAAGATTGCGGTATTTTTTAATACTATTCATTTCTTTATATGAGACAGTAAAATTGAAGTCTGTTTCATCTTGCCATAGATAATTAGCATCTATTTCTAAAGCCTCCATGATTTTAGCTAATGTTTCAATACTTGGCTGGCTAGTACCTTTTTCATATCCGGTTACTGTGGTTTTAGCTACTCCAATTAAAGCAGCCAACTGTTCTTGAGTTAGATTTTTAGACAATCTAGCTTCTTTGATTCTATCGTTTAGCGACATATATACCTCCTTTCCTAAAGAGTAACATAGCTATATTAAGTAGTCAATATAAAAAGTTCGAGTATTTAAAACTTTTAACTCAAAAAGTATTGACAAGTTCAAATAATACGACTATCATACAAGTAAAGTTCAAGGAATACGAACTTAACTAAAGGAAAGGAGGACTTTATGAGTACGTATGATTGCATAATAAATAATATAAAGCGAATCATAGAGGAAAAGGGGATGAAGCAGGTTGCAATAGCTGAGCGTGCAGGGTTCACAGCATCTGAATTTAGTAACATGTTAAATGGCAGAAAGTTACTTAGAGCAGAGTATATTCCTAAAATTGCAAGTGCTTTGGGTGTGGATTTGAATGAGATATTTAATATTTATGAGGAGTACAAGAGAGAGGATAGGGCAAGTTAGGAGAGCGGATGTTGAAAAATCATAATGAGCAAGAGGAGTTATTGGCACACCAGTTTATAAAAAGAGATGGTTTTGAGAAAACAGCTGTTTTTATGATGAATCTATGTGGTCTGATTGTAGACACAATGAGAAAGAAAGAACGCTTCAATATCGTTATTCAATATGATACTGAAGCGATAAATGTAAATATTGATTATCTTGATAAGACTACAAACGTGTCAACTGGCATCCCTTTGGAAAGTTAATGAGTGATAGGTCTTTCGGAAGTGAGATAAAACTTACCGGAGTGCAAGTCAGGACATACAAAAAATCCGAGGTAGGAAATGGACTCTAACTTTTCAATGAGTGCTTGTTGTTCATCTTTTGATAAGTCAGAATAATCAATTTGATATTCAATCAAAGTCATAGCGTTTCTCCTTTCTAATTACTCGGCTTGGCAGAGCCTGTAAGAATAGTTTAGGAGATAGATGGATAAAAGTAAATTGATTGGGGTAGAGAAAATAGGAGTGTATTTTTGTAGGAACTATATAGAAAAAGCAAGAGAGAGGATAAGGCAAGTTAGAAAGTCTAATGGCGACAAAGAAAGTTATAGATAAAATTACAGATCGTATAGAAATGTACTGCAACAAGGATATAGAGGATATATCTGTTAAAGAATTTTATGAATTTCATGATGATATTCGTATGTTGCAGTTTTTTCAGAGGAGAATAGACAAGGATCTTGAAATAGCCGGAGCTGAGAGAATCAAGGGTAAGATACAGGATCGTATAGAAATGTACTGCAATAAGACTACAGAGGATATCTCCATTGAGGAATTTTATGAGTTTCATGAAGATATCCGAATGTTGCTTAGGTTTAAGTTAAACAATTAAATACAGCACTTAGAATGATTGTACAAAATCCCATTCGTTTATGTCGTTTGGGACATCGTCAAGTGTACCGTCAAGTGAATCCCATTCATAGCATCCGGTAACATGACAATATACATCATCTGCAGCAGATTGTGGAGAGTGCCATGAGCCAAAGACATTGTCATTGAAAATTATACCATATCTTCCGGTGTTTAACATGGCAATGTATATAGGCCCTATAGGACTATCATATTTCCACATGATTCATTTCTCCTTTCTAATTACTCGGCTGTGGAGAGCCTGTAAGAATAGTTTAGGAGATATATGGTTAAAGTAAATTGATTGAGATAGAAAAAATAGGAGTGCATTTATGAGAGAACGAACATGAAAAGAGGTGAGACTTTGAATGATCTGAAAATTATAGAGCAGAGGGAAGTGTTGGGTAAAGAGTTCAAGATATATGGAGATTTTGAAAACCCTCTGTTCTTGGCTAAGGATGTTGCAAATTGGATTGAACATAGTGATATTTCAACAATGATGAGAACTGTAGATGATAATGAAAAGCTGCTACAAACATTGTTTGTGTCAGGTCAAAATCGTGAAATGTGGTTCTTAACTGAAGACGGACTGTATGAAGTCCTGATGCAGAGCAGAAAACCGATAGCTAAGGAATTCAAGAGAGAAGTAAAACAGATACTTAAATCAGTTCGCAAACATGGGTTATACGCTACAGAAGAGCTTCTTAACAATCCGGACTTTATGATAGCAGCGATGGAAGCGTTAAAAGAAGAAAAGAAAGCAAGAAAAGCACTTGAGGCAGAGAATGAGAAGCTACAGCCTTTAGCACTATTTGCAAAGTCGGTATCTGCAAGTCATACATCCATACTCGTAGGAGAGCTTGCAAAATTGCTGAAGCAAAACGGGGTAAATATTGGACAAACAAGGTTGTTTGCGTGGCTTAGAGACAAGGGATATCTAATGAAATCCGGTAGCAGCAGGAATATGCCTACTCAAAGGGCAATGGAGCAGCAACTTTTTGAAATCAAAGAGAGCAGCTACATAAATTCAGAAGGTGTCACCGTAGTCACCAAGACAACCAAAGTATCCGGAAAAGGTCAAGTCTACTTTGTAAATCTTTTCTTAGGAGAAAATAAGGAGTAATCATGAAAACGGATAATAAGATAAACCGGAACAATGGAGCAGAGTTAATAAGACTTGTTGAGAAGGCTATAAGTTGCTGTAGGTGGAAGGCTAATTTTGCCTTCTCAAATACAAGTGATTATAGAAAGTGGAAAGAAAAGAAGAAAGTATTGGAAGATGCATTAGAGATAGCGAAAGAAATTAGAAATGCGATCTAAGGAGTTATTGAATGACAATAAATGAAGCGGAAGAAATATTTAAGTCTAACAATGATTTTCAAAAGACGGTAATGGAGAGCAGGATACCTGCATACGTTCTGTTTATGAATTTTCTAAAAAGAGGCTTAATAAATAAGCATAGTCATATAGAGTTTGCGTCTGAAAGTATGAAAAAAGGAGTTGCAGCAGAAGAGTTGTTTCAAAAGCTTGTACCGAAAGCGGTTGATATAAACAGCAACTTTAAAATGAACAATCCTACATATGACTTTGTGTATGACGGACTGACAATAGATGTTAAGTATAGTTCTTTTTTAACAAGGAACGGTAATGAGTATTGGGGTTTTAGAAATTCTGAAGCCGATATAATAGTTGCCTTTTTAGAGAGGAAAAAGGGAAGCGAGCTGAACAATCCTTACATCCTTTTTATACCGACAAGGATAATAGCAAACAAGAACTTTCATATAACAAAGAACGGCAATTATTTTAGCAGCTTTAGAATACCGAAAGGTAAATGTTCGGAAATGCTGCAGTATTATGCAACGCTCAAAGATATGGGGATGCTTAGTGTAGCTATATAAAAAGCTGTTTTGGATCAGGGAAACAAAAAACAATGTGAGGAAAGAAGGATGAAAGGAATAAATGCCGAGGGAGTTTACAAAGGATGACTTACTGAAAGATTACTATAAGGAATGGATTTATGTATATAAAGAAGGTGCTATCAAAGAATGTACATTATCAAAGTACAAAATGAGTCTTTTTTTGGGTTGAGAAGATAGCTCCTGATCTGAAGTTATGTAATGTTTCAAGAGTAACTTACCAGCAGATCATCAATGAATATGCAAAAGAACATGAGAGAAATACCACTATGGACTTTCATCATCAGTTAAAAGGATGTGTCTTGGATGCGGTTGATGAGGGCTTTATACCGAGAGATCCGACAAGAAAGGTCATAATAAAAGGGAAATTGCCGGGTAGTAAGAAGATAAAGTACTTGAACCAATTTGAGTTACAAACTCTTTTAAAAAGTTTGAAACTTGGAGAAGAGGTAAGTTGGGACTGGTTTATTCTACTTCTTGCAAAAACCGGAATGAGATTTTCTGAAGGTTTGGGAATTACACCAAGGGATTTTGATTTTGCGCATCAGACATTAAGTATAAACAAGACATGGAATTATAAAGAGGGTGGTGGATTTACAACCACAAAGAATAAATCTTCAGTAAGAAATATACAGTTGGATTGGCAGTTGATAATGCAGTTTGCAAACCTTGTAAAAGGCTTGCCTGAAGATGAACCTATATTCGTAAAGAAAGACATGAATGTATATAACTCTACAGTAATGACTTGTTACTCAGATATTGTAAAAAGTTGGATATACCTGTGATCGCGGTACATGGATTGCGTCATACACATGCTTCTATTTTGCTATATGCCGGTGTATCTATTGCCAGCGTGGCAAGAAGGCTGGGACATGCAAGTATAACCACAACACAAAAGACTTATCTGCATGTTATTCAAGAGTTGGCAAGTCAGGACATAGATATCGTAATGAGATCATTATCCAACTTGGTATAAGGATAGGAAAAATGGAGCAAGTATATGAGAAGTGGCAACGAAAATAGGATATCGGTAGAACAGGCTGCAAAACTTCTTGGAGCGTCACCACAGTTCATAAGGATTGGGCTGCAGCAGGGGATGCTTGATTTTGGCATGGCCGTGAAGATGTCAAGAAATTGGACATATGTCATTACCAAGCAGAAGTTTGAGGAAAAAACGGGAATAAAAGTTGATTAAAAGTTGAAATAGTAAAGAGGGTAAGAACAAGGAGTAAAAGATGGAAAGAAAAGAAAAAATAGAAGTACCTGAGGTATTTGATGATAACAATGATGACAGTAAGTTTGTGCTTATAGAAAGAACTACGCTGGATCAGCTTGTAGAGTGTAGTGAAAAGATTGAGACTGCAAGAGTTATCTTTGAAAGAGTAACAATAGGCGTTGCAGTGTTGGTGGCCGGGGTGCTTATTGGGATGCTGTGGCTATGAGTAGTAGAAGGATAAAAACTAAAAGTAGGCTATGGACAGAGGAAGAACTTGAAATCTTAGTGGACATGATGAAACAGGGCACTAAATTAAGCGTAATTGCTGAACGCCTAAATCGTAGCTATGGAAGTGTTCAGAACAAAGTCAAATATATGGGGAAAGACATATGGGATAAGAGTAAATGGAATGAATATATATCTACCAGACCATACAATTATTGGACTTATGAAGAGTTACGTGAAGTAAAACTTGTTTTGGATTGCGGTGGGACGATGGCGGAAGCGGCAAAAAAGACATCACATAACAGAGCTTGTATTTCTCACAAAATAAATATAATGGGCATGGACTTCTGGGAGGAGAGAAATTGGGACAGGTATGTAGTTGGGTAGATGATACTTATAAGATTGAAGAATTGAAGAAGACCGCAAGGTCTGTAACTAAAGGAACAATATTGAAAAAGTATATCGGAAGTGTATGGCATCAGATAAATGAGACAAGAGGTTACGAAAGTCAGTTCTATATAGCGAATGTAACTGACAGAGGTCATCATGATGAGTTCGATAATGTTCCGGTATTCATAACTAAGATGGATAGGGAGTTTAGAGATGCTTTTAACAGAAACAGCAAGTTCTAAGCCTGATGATATAAAAAATGAGCCTGTGACAAAGACAGGCTCATAATGCTAAAAAGCATCAACTAAACAATATTTATTCTATGCTTTTTGGTCTAAGAAGTCAAGAAAAAAGTGGGGTGAATCCCCATTTCACTGCTTGATTAAAATATTAAAGTTACGACTAAGGGGTGTAGAAAAATGTATGTGAAAAAAACTTATAACTTAGGAAAGCATAAAGACATAATAGAGGTTCATAATTTTTATCCAGGTAATTACGGAGCACCCGGAAAAAAGAGAGAAAAAAAAGAGAAGGCATCTCCGGAGGTGATAAAAAAGCAGAACCACGCAAATAGGGTAAGAAAAGTACAAAGATTGATATTGGGTAATTTCAAGGCAGGAGATTGGCATATAGTTCTCAAATACAAGAAGGAACTGCGACCTGATGACTTCAAAGAGGCCAAGGAGCAGTTGAGTACATTTTTCAAAAAGGTGAGACTGGAGCTGAAAAAGTACTCAATAAGTTTCAAGTATATAGGAGTTACTGAGATGGGTAAAAAGGGCAGTGCCTTACATCATCACATCATTGTTGAAAACATCACTGATCCGGTAAATATGTTGAAGCTTATAAGAAAGCATTGGACATATGGCCACATTGCTCTGACTGATCTATACGAAGAAGGAGCATATCAAAGATTGGCCGAATATATAGTGAAAGCTGAAACAAAAGATCCTGATGGAAAGTCAAGCTACAAGCGCAGCAGGGGCAATCTGATAGAACCGGAAGTTGAAAGTAAGATCATGCTTAGAAAGAGTTGGCCAAAAGAGCCGAAAGCAAAGAAGGGATATTACATAATAGCCGACAGTGTAGTCTCAGGTGAGAATCCTGTTACAGGTTATCCGTATCAGAGATATATGATGCAAAGACTGCCTAAGATCGGATGTGCAGGAAGAGAGGAGGAAGAGTGGATACAGAGTGTAGAGTCAATATCTACATAACAACGTCCATAAGAGGACCGGCAAGGAAGAATGGTGGATATGGATATGTCATAGAATTTATAAAAAAAGACGGTAGTCCGATTACCAGGAGTGGAGTTGGCTATGAGATAAAAGCGACAGAAAACAAGCTTGTATTGATGGCACTAAAAGCAGCACTCAAAAGGCTTACAAAAAGGTGCTCAGCCTTAGTATTTACTAAGTGCGAGTATGTTTTGAGCAGCTATAAAAATGAATGGATTTCTGAGTGGAAAAAGAATGACTGGACTAATGCAAGAGGAGTAAAGCTTAGTAATTGGGAGCTTTGGAGGGATATATCAGAGTCATCCACATTACATGATATATCTTTTGCGAGTTCCGGAACTACAAATCCTTATGAAATGTGGATAAGTGACAGCATAAGAAAGGTGGAGCATGAAAACTGAGAAAGACTTAATAAATACTAAGCATGAGGGCGATTCGAGAGGTGTTTCCAAAATGGAAAAACCTAAGAAAAGAAGTGTCTCTTTTACAGTATATGGAAAGCCGATGGGCAAGCAAAGACCGAAGTTTGCAAGGAAGTATGGAAGTGTAATGACGTACACTCCTAAAGAGACTGTAAATTATGAAAACCTTGTAAAGATATCATATCCGGGCGGAGTAAAACTGGAAGGTGCCATAGTTGCCAATATAAAGGGATACTTTGCAGTACCGAGATCAGTAAGCAAAAAGCAAAGGGAAAGGATGTTGTCAGGAGAAGTCAAATATACGAAGAAGATTGATAGTGACAATTTGGCCAAGTCCATACTGGATGCATTGAATCACATTGCTTATGATGATGATTCGCAGGTTTGTTGCCTTACGGTAAGTAAGCAATATGCCGAGATCGAGAGAGTGGAAGTGGAACTTAGGGAAATATAGCAAGTTGATTTTAAAATATTGAGATTAAGGAGTTAGGAGAATGAGTATAACAAGAAAAGAAGTGGATGAAATTGTAACGGCTGCAACCGAGGTGGCGAACAGTGCAAGAAATATAAGAAATATCAATGAAGTAATAGAGGAAATCAAGAACTGGTCACTTGAAGAAGGTGCTTTGTTTAACATGAATCTTTATACACAGAAAGGTAAGGATGGGGTAATGAAAAAAATAGTTAATTTAGGAACTTTTTTGTCGTCAGATGAACAACTTCCAATCAGGGAGGCTTTTATACAAGCACTTAAAGAAAAGAGAGAAGAGTATACAAGCAATTTTCAAGAGGCTACAAAAGAGTTTGAAAAACTTGCGAAAGAGGTGCAAAGATGAGTAGCGATATCAAACACAACGCCGAGGGATACAAGGACAGTACAGCTTACAAGGCAATACAGTCTGTAAGTGCTGAAGAAAAGAAGTTGGCCATACAGTCAGACCATGACAAACTGATACTGCATTTGAAGTACATGATAGAGCTTGCAGGTTTTAGACTGTCGGACAGGATCAGGCTTGTACATAAGGTTACAGGTAGGAAGTTTGACTAAGATTAGGGAGTAAAAGGGGATGGATTATAAACAGGAAATAATCAATAAGATAAGAGATATGTCAAAATACTATTCCGGTCATCAAGTATTCAGGGATTGGATAGAAGTATACGCTTTAGCGATAGCAAATGCCTGCGAACCTGAAGGTACAGTGGTCTGGAATAAAGGGAGTAGCAGTATTTAAACACAATAAGCAAATACCAGACTGCAGAAGTGGACGGTTTTGCTGAGCTTGGAGGGTTGCTTACATTGGCACTTGAAAAAGATATGTCGGATATCCTAGGAAGTGTATATATGGGCATAGAGACAGGCAATAAGGCCACAGGGCAGTTCTTTACACCTGACAATATAAGCCGGCTGGTGGCGAGAATGATGGATGATAAAGTGGTATCAACCGATATGCCTATAAAGCTGCATGAGCCTGCATGTGGCAGCAGCGGGATGATTATTGCATATGCCAGAGCATTGAGAGATAAGGATATAAATTATCAAAAATTGCTTGATATAAAAGCTTCAGATATAGATTTTGCATGTGTATATATGAGCTATATACAACTGTCTTTACTGGGAATCAAAGCGGTTATTGCAAGACAGGACAGCTTGCTTTGGGAAAAAGTTCCACAGGAGCATATATTTGTAACTCCGGCAAAGAGAGGACTACTGCTATGAAAGATGAGGTTATATCAAAAATAATATTATCAATTGCTGATGATGTCAGTATAGATATCGGTGAGCTGAAGTCTAAGCTTTATATAGCTATGAACGGATACAATGTAAGCCTTGAAAGCACAGAGATTGTGGTAAGAGAGGAAAATAAAAACGAGTGGCTTTTCAAGAAGTTTATAATGACTAAAACGGTTCAGGGTTTAACAGAAAGAACACTTGGGTTGTATAGCATAGAAATACCTAAGATATTGAGTAAAATAGGCAAGCCGGTAGAAGAGATAACATCAGATGACATATTGTACTATTTAGCGATCAGAGAGTGCAAAGATAAATGCACTAAAGTAACTTGCAAAAACGAATTAAGGTATCTTAGTTCTTTTCTTGGATACTTATTTGTTGAGGGGTATATACCAACTAATCCTGTAAGGAAGATTGGAACCATAAAACTTGAAAAGAAAAAAATGAAAGCTTTTTCGGATATCGAGGTGGCGAAGATACGACAAGGGTGTAAGAATTCAAAAGAAAAAGCAATTATTGAACTTTTTCTTAGTACCGGGTGTAGAGTGAGCGAGCTTGTAAATATAAAAAAAGTAGACATAGAAATCAATAAAGTGATTGTAAAGGGAAAAGGAAACAAAGAAAGAATTGTTTACTTGAACGCTACAGCGATTTTAGCAGTAGAGGCATATATAAAAGATTTGCCGGAGCTTAAAAACCCTTATCTTTTCCCTAAAATGAACATGACAACAGGAATGAAAAAAGGAATAGCAAGAGGGAATGGTTATTTAATTGCCGAAAACTATGAAGAAGGGCATATGGATAAAGCTTCAGTAGAGGACTTAGTAAGAAGACTTGGGAAAAGAGTTGGAGTGACAGGCGTTCATCCGCATAGGTTCAGAAGAACATGTGCCACTATGGCATTAAAAAGAGGAATGCCAATAGAGCAGGTCAGTAAGATGCTTGGGCACGAACAACTTACAACTACGCAGATTTATCTTGATCTTAGTGAAAGAGATTTAGAAATAGCGCATGAGAAATATGTGTTGTAGTGAAAGGGGAAGGCATGAAAGATGAATTGATATCTGAGATAGTTATGGCATTGGCAGCAGATGTTGATATGGATATTGGAGAGTTGAAATCAAAGTTATATATGATTATGCATGGATACAGCATAAAGCTTGAAAATACAGATATAGTCATAAGGGAAGAGAACAAGAATGAATGGTATTTTAAAAAGTTCATAATGACAAAGACTGTGCAAGGATTGTCAGAGAGGACATTGGCGCAGTATTCAGCTGAAATACCAAGGATGTTAAACATAATAGGAAAACCTGCAGAAACTGTAAGCTCAGATGACATATTATACTACCTTGCCATAAGAGAACATAAAGATAAGGTATCTAAAGTAACGATCTCAAATAACCTTAGATACTTAAGAACATTTTTTGAGTTTCTAACAGTTGAAGGAATAATACCTACCAATCCGGTAAGGAAAATTGGAAGCATCAAAGTAGCTAAAAAGCAGAAAAAGGCTTTTTCAGATGTAGAAGTGCTTAAGCTGAGACAGGGATGTAAGACAGTGAGTGAAAGACTTATTGTTGATATGCTGCTAAGTACCGGTTGCAGAGTCTCTGAACTTGTATCTATAAAAGTTGAAGATATAGAGGGCAGAAGAATAACTGTTTTAGGTAAAGGTAATAAAGAGAGAATAGTTTACCTTAATGCGCAGGCACGCCTTACACTTGATGAACATATGAGAAATATCAATACAATAATCAATCCTTATATATTACCAAGTACAAGATATATAAACAGTACAGAGCATATGAGCAGCGGAGCGGTAGAAACTTTTTGCAGAAGGCTTGGGGAAAGAACCGGAGTTAGAAATGTTCATCCGCATAGGTTCAGAAGAACATGTGCAACTATGGCGTTAAAAAGAGGAATGCCTATAGAACAAGTGAGTAAGATGTTAGGCCACGAAGAGTTATCAACAACGCAAATATACTTGGACCTTGATGAAAGAAACTTAGAAATAGCACATGAAATATGTAGTGTAGCAGGAGTGAAAGCACATGAAATATAAAACAATATGGAAAGAAAGGAATATTAAGGAGAAAACAATGAAGAATACACTATCAGATTTAAACAATTATCTGTTTGAGGCTATTGAAAGAATTACCGATGATGAACTGACGGATGAAGCTCTGGATAAAGAAATAAAAAAGAGTGAGGCTGTACAGAAAATAGCAAAGACCATTATAGAAAACGGGCATCTTGCATTGAATGAACAGAAGCATATTGATGAGTGTGGAAGAAAAGAAAGCGTCAACTTACCTATGTTTGGAATTGAAAAGAATGCAAATTAGATATACAGCTGAGGAAAAGGCGTTTTTAAGGTCTTTCATCCCGGGACATTTCTCACATGAAATACAAAGAACTTTTGAAGAGAAGTTTGGGCGCAGTATAACTTGTTCGCAGATAAAGAACTTTAAGGGTAATAACAAAGTCCGATCCGGAATGGATACAAGATTTAAAAAGGGAACTGTTCCACCTAATAAAGGCAAGAAAATGAGTGCGGAGCAATATGCCAAGTCCAGTAGTACTATGTTTAAAAAAGGAGGTATACCACAGAATTACAGACCTGTAGGAAGTGAGAGAGTGAATGTTGACGGATACATTGAAATAAAGATTGCAGATCCGAGCAAGTGGGAGCTGAAGCACAGATTTATCTGGGAGGAAAGCAACGGTAAAATCCCTGCAGGTATGAATCTGATATTCAAGGATAATAATCCTTTGAATGTTAAACTTGATAATTTAATGTTGGTTACCAGAGCTGAAAATATGATAATCAATCATGCCGGGGCAAATATGTACAAAGGCATAGAAAAAGAAGTAGCCATAAATGCTATAAGGCTTAAAAAGTTGATAAAAGAGAAGATATTAAAAAATAAAAAGAAAGAGGATAAAAATGAACAGAGTAATATTGATGGGTAGGCTGACAAGAGATCCGGAAGTGAGATATTCAAGTGGTGAGAAATCCATGGCAATTGCAAGGTATACACTTGCGGTAGATAGAGGTTTTAAGCGTGGAGGAGATTCGACTGAACAGACTGCAGATTTTATACCATGCATTGCATTTGATAAAGCCGGAGAATTTGCAGAGAAATATTTTAGACAGGGAATGAGGGTATTGATTTCAGGTCGTATTCAGACAGGAAACTATACAAACAAGGAAGGCCAGAAGGTTTATACAACTGAGGTAATTATAGATACTCAGGAATTTGCAGACAGTAAGGGAGAAAGCACCGGAGGAAGAAGTAAAAAGCAAGAAGCAAATGTAGATGCAGATGGATTTATGAATATACCGGATGGTGTAGATGATGAAGGATTACCGTTCAATTAGTGAGTTGTTATCAACTATTAGTTGACTATTGAAAGGAGTAAGAGATGTTTATAAAGCAATCAGTATTTGAGAAGTTGATAAAGAAAGCATATAAGTATGATTCATTGAGAATATATAAAAGTGAAGATGATGACTTGATTATAGATACTCCAAATTGTACGCTAGGCATACATAAAGATTTTATAACTAAAGAAGTTAAGGGAGCACTCATAAAACTTGTTGGTGACTTACCGGAGAGAATGGAGTCTATACTGTATGGCAAAGGTGGAAATATGCAATATGAGATTTCAGAAATGATAGATACATCAATACTGAACAATGATTATACAAAGATAGGGAATATAGTCCTTATATTGTCTCCAATGTGACTATAGAAAAGATATACAGAGTAATTCAGTCTGAAAGTGATATAAGCATAATAAGAATGTTTAAACAGGAATATTTGGATTTGATTGAAAGAAGTCTTGTGGATATTAAAGGTGGAGAGACAAATGTTGAAGGGCCTATAAGTGATGATGAGGGTTCAAGCCTCAGATGGTATACGAATGTATGTGCATTGGAGATAAAACGCAGTGTAGCAGAAGATTATACAAATGAACTGATCGGGACACTTAAGACAATAAAACTTGAGCAGTATGAGGAGTAAAATATGGCAAAGCAAAAAGATGTAGCAATAAATCGCAGAGAGTATGAGAGAATAAAAAGATACGACCATACTCAAATGAATAATTATATCAGGAGCATATACAAGGATGGTTTTGATAGCGGAATCGAGGAAGCAAAGAACAGGAATGAGAAGAAGGACTTGAATATTGAACTGATAAAAGTTGAATTGGCAAATATAAAAGGCATAGGGCCTGCAAAGATGGCACAGGTAATAAAAGTTCTGGAAGAAAGAATTGGCTAAAAGTGAAGGAGGTGATGCTATATGAACTCTGCTAAAGCTGAGCTGCTTGAGGTACGAAAGCTTTGCTTAAAGATTTACCAGCTGTATAGAGAGAAAGAATCATTGCTTGGTATTACTAGAAATATCAAGTCAGATGAAAGAGTTCAGACATCTACAGGTAGCGGAGGGCTTGAAGCAACGGTGCTTGAGCGTGACAGGATACAGAAAGAAATTGATAAGGCAATGAGTTTGTATATATCAGAGAGGCAGCAGATAATTGATAGGATACATCGAACAGATAAAGAAGAGTATATTCAAGTACTGTATAAGAGATACATTGAAGGAAAGGACTTCAAAGAAATAAAAAGGGAGATGCACTATGAAGTATCTTACTTAAGAAAACTACATGTAAAGGCTCTCAATGCATATATTAAGATAATGCGATAAAGCATTTCCAAGAAGCAGCAGATGATAAAGATGTCTCACTTTTGTCCAATTGTATATGATATACTTATACAGTGACAAGGAATAGATACTTCTTGTTTGCTATTTCATGTATACCCCTTTTAGGAAGCTCTCAGTGTATGAGAGCTTTTTTGTTGTAATATTGCACAAATAATACAATAAAATATCGTGAAACAAGGCGAAAATATGTACAAAATGCATAAGGTACTCCCGGGGGTATACCCCCTATGCGGGGCAAAGAGGTGCGGCCGATTTGGCTTTAAAAAAAGTGAAAAAAATGGGATTTCCTTCCCTTGGAAAGGAGGGGTGATGGTGGCTGATGACAGTTAATCAGAAGGAGCTGGCGGAGTGTCTTGGAGTAGAGCCAAGGACTATAAGAGATTTGACTAAGAAATGTGGAATATTTGAAAGAAATGAGTCAGGGGAAAATACGAGTTAAGTACATGTATAAAAAGAGTATATTGAGTATAAGCTGGATTTGGACTCAAGCAGGGCGAAAGGCTTTGAATTTAGAGGCTTTGAAGGCCAGACATGAAGAGATAAAGATACAGATGAGCCTTGAAAAGTTGAGAGAATATAAGGCTGAAACACACAGGTCTGAAGATGTGGAAGAGTTCCTGTCAAATATGCTTGTAAGTTTCAAAAACAAGCTGTCAACATTGCCCTCAAAGCTGGCTATGGAGATCATGGGAGAGACCGATACCAATGTGGCAATAAAGAAGGTGGAAGAGGAAATAGACATAGCTTTGAATGAACTTTCCGGATACGATCCGAATAAGATTAGCAGGAAGAGAAAAAATATTGATTTGAATGAGGATGAGTTAGAAGAAGTAGAGGAAGAGGATGACATCAAGAGAGAAAACAAGAAGACTGTTTCAAAAAGTAATAAGCGAAACGCTAAAACCGCAAAAACAACTAAGCGTAAGCCAGTGGGCAGAAAGATACAGGGTACTTGATTCCAACTCCAATTTAGCCGGCAAGTGGTCCAATGATGTTACGCCATACCTTGTAGGTATAATGGATGCTTTCAATGATGTAAATATCAGAAAAATATTCTTTTGTAAAGCCAGCCAGATAGGTGGAACTAGCGCAATGGTAAATATGATTATGTATATCATTATGCAGAATCCGGCACCAACGATGATAGTCTATCCAAGTGACGATCTGGCCAAGAATATATCCAATGACAACTTAAAGCCTGCATTCAGACTTGTGCCGGAAATAAAAAAGATGTTCAAAGAGACAAAATCAAAGGAACTGGAGCTTAGGTTTACTCATATGCCTATATATCTTACCGGAGCAGGATCTCCAAGTAAGTTGGCTTCAAAGCCTATAAAGTATCTGTTTTTTGATGAGATAGATAAGATGGGTGGTGCCACGAAAAAAGAAGCAAGTCCTTATAATCTTGCGCTGGAAAGAACTAAGACATTCAGGCCTACTGAGAAGGTCTTTGCTGCAAGCACACCGACTATCAAGAGTAATTATATCTGGGAGCTACATGACGGAGCGGATGAGGTCAAACATTACTTTGTGAAGTGTCCGCACTGTGGCGAATGGATAGAATTTGCATTTGATCAGATAAAGTTCTGTAAGGATGATGAAAAGAAGATGAGCAACTACGAAAGGGCGCAGACTGCAAAGTATGTATGTCAGGAGTGCGGCTGTTTCATTACAGATTCAGACAAGATGAAGATGCTTAGAAGCGGTGAATGGAGGGTGGTGAAGAAGAGAGGTAATGGAGTGGCTGCAAAGAGTGTAGGATTCTGGATAAGTTCTCTTTATTCAGTATTTCTGAAGTGGTCCGACATAGTGGAAGAATTTAGACAGTTATAAGGATCCTGAGAAATTGCAGAACTTTACCAACTCATGGCTCGGAGAAGCCTGGGAAGATACAAGGATTGCAACAAGTAATAAGCTTGTATTACAAAGGCAAACCGACTTGGAAGAGTTTGTGGTTCCAAAGTGGGCAAGAATGCTTGTAGGCGGTGTGGATGTGCAGCAGGATTCTTTGTATTTTACTATCAGGGCATACGGAGCGTACACAACCAGTCAAAATATTACTCATGGGCAAGTACGAAGTTTTTCAGATATTGAAAGAGTTATGAATGATACCTATAAGCGTGAAGACGGTGTGGACATGGTAGTTGCGTTATGCCTTATTGACAGCGGATACAGGCCGGACGATACATATGATTTCTGCATTGAAAACAGGGAGTGGGCAATACCGGTAAAAGGTTCATCAAATCCTATGGACTCAAGATATAGATTTAATAGAGTGGATAAGAAGGGATATGGACTGCAGTTGGTAGTATGTGACGGTGGTGCTTTTAAGGACTCTATAGCTGTCAGACTGCAGAAGGAAAACGGTCCGGGCTCTTTTATGGTATTTAAGGACTGTGATGAAAACTATGCGAATCAACTTAGTTCGGAACAAAAGGTCATGGTAAAGACATCTGCAGGCAATGTGATGAGGTGGGTACCAAAGCGCTCTCATATAGATAACCATTATCTTGATTGTGAAGTATATGCCATGTGTGCTGCAGAGATAATGGGAGTGAGGAACTTAAGAGAAGAAGGCTATGAAGAGACAAGTGAGGATGATACCAAGGCGGAGGATACTGAATCTGATTGGATTACAGGTGGAAATAAAGGAGGATGGTTATAGTGGACAGACCGATGACGAACGAAGAACAGATCATAGAGATTGATAAAGCAATATCATCAATCTTGAAAACAGGACAAAGTTATAAGATAGGTTCAAGAACCTTGACAAGAGCGGACCTTGGAACGCTTAGAGCTATGAGGAAAGATTTATTGGCGGCTTCAGAAGATAACGGCACTGATTTATTCAGTAATACTTTTGTAGCTGTATTTGACAGGAGGTAGAAATGAATTGGCTTGACAACATAATTGGCTTTTTCTCTCCAGCATGGGCATATAAAAGGCAGGCTTTCAGAACAGGGCTTGATGAAATAAGATCAGGATATTATGACAGTGCAGACTCGTCCAGGATGAATAGAAACTGGACGGCAAATAATGCACCGGCAGTAATGACTGACAGCTTTTCAAGGGATAACATAAGAGCAAGAGCCAGAGACCTTGAGAGAAATTCGGATATCATGAATGCAATACTTAGTGCATATAACAGAAATGTAGTAGGCGAGGGATTTACCTTACAGGCAAGGACTGATAACGAAGAACTTAATAACAAGATTGAAGAGCTGTGGAGAGTATGGACTAAGAAAAAGAACTGTGACATATCTAAGAATCAAATCTGATTCAAATGCTTAGGATGATTGAGAGACGAAAGAGGGTAGACGGTGGAGTTCTTATACAAAAATGTTATACAGATGATGGAGAGTTGCCACTGAAACTTTCATGTCTTGAGGTTGATGAGATAGATAAAGATGTTATGAGTCCACACTATGAGGAAAATAAAGTGGTGGACGGTGTAGAAGTGAATGAGTATGGAGCAGCTGTAGGGTACCATATCAGAAGATACAGTAAGGATGGATACTTACTGGAAGAGCCACACTTTGTAAAAGCTGAAGATATGATATTTGTATTCTCAAAGACAAGGCCTTCTCAAGTAAGAGAGATGAGTGATCTTAATCCTACATTGCTTAGGGTAAGGGATATCACTGAATTTATGACTGCAGTATCGGTGAAGCAAAGAATTGAAGCTTGTATGTCGGTATTTATTAAAAAGGGTGCAGCGGATGAGCTTGGAAGAGGTATAGTAAAGTCAAACAACCAAGCCGGATATGACGGAAAGCTGTTATCTCCGGGTATGATCAAGGTATTAAATCCGGGTGAAAGCATAGATGTAGTAAACCCGAACGGTCAGGCGGCAGATGCAACATCTTATATAAAGCTTCAAAATCAGTTGCTTGGAGCAGGACAAGGACTCAGTTATGAGGCAACTACAAGAGATATGAGTCAAACAAATTACTCAAGTGCAAGGCAAGGCTTGATAGAGGATAACCTTACATATGCGGAGGATAGACAGCTCCTAGAAGACTTGGTAGATGAGATATATGAGGCTTTTATTACTTGTGCAGTGTTATCTAAAAAGCTTGATATACCTGATTTTTTAGAGAATAAAGAAAAGTATTTTAAACATGAGTGGATTCAAGCCGGTAGAAGGTGGATAGATCCGCTTAAAGAAGCGAGTGCTATGAGGCTTGGAATGGCAAGTGGCCAGAAAACATTTAAGCAGATAGCAGCAGAGAACGGAAAAGACTGGAGAGAACAGATAGAGGATATAGCTGAAGTTATTGCATATGGCAATGATTTGGGCATAGACCTTGGACATATCCTATATGGAATAGATTCTAGGAGGGAAAATGGATAAGAATTTTGTAAGAGAGATAGCAATAAACGGCATCAGACAGGTAAAAAGTGAAGATGATACTAAGACTATAGAGCTTAGCTTTTCAAGTGAAGAGCCGTATCAAAGATGGTATGATCATACAGAAATACTGGATCATAAGGGAATACAGCTTGATAGGCTGAATGATATAGGTGTAGTGCTTTATAATCATAACAGGGATAAAGTTATAGGCAAGGTGAAGAAAGCATGGGTGGAAGATAACAGAGGCCTTGCTGTGATAGAACTTGATGATGATGAATTCAGCACCGAGATATATAAGAAAGTGGAAAGCGGCACGCTTAAAGGTGTATCTGTAGGGTATTCTATAGATACATGGGAAGAAGTAAAGGCCGGAAAAGAGTCAACGGATGGATTTGCCGGGCCTTGTTACATTGCCAGAAAGTGGACACCTTATGAGATATCTATAGTGTCCATACCTGCAGACGGGACTGTCGGAGTTGGCAGATCTGAGGAGAATACAGACGGTAAGGATATGGCGGATTTAAGTATGTATGAGAATATAGTCAAAATGAATGAGAATAAGTTGAGATTATAAGATGTCTCACTTTTGTCCAATTTTTTATGCTATATTGGTAAAGTGCTAGATGGGCGTATAGCACATGATATTATTGATGTGATTGTTCCTTTCATGAAAGCTTGAGGCGTATGTCTCAGGCTTTTTTGTTGGAAAAAAATGAGAAAGGAGTCTTTTATGAGTGCAAAGGATGCATTGAGAAGACAACAGGAGCTTTGGAAAAAGCCAAGGCGGAAGGTAGAGGATTGAACTCTGAGGAGCAAAGAGAGTTTGAAAGTATGCAGACTGTTATTGATGCTGCTTCTACAGAGGGAGATGTAGATGGCTTACAGATCGAAAGAGAAAGATGTAAGCAGATTGTAGAGCTGTGTAAGGACATGGAGCTTGATCCGACTGAATTTATCGCAAATGGAGCAAGCATAGAAGCTGTGAAGGATGCTGCTATACAAAAGTTTAAAAGTGAGAAAAGACCGGTAACGGGTCAGCCAAGTGGTGATGTGAATTTGAAGGTTAAGACTGATGAAAGAGATAAGTATACCAGAGCTGTAGCGGACGGTATGCTTTTAAAAAGCGGTCTATATGTTGATAAGCCTGCAGCAGGTGCAAATGATTTCAAGAGCATGTCTCTTAGAGATATGGCAATTCATGCTATGGCACAGGATGGTGAGAATTTAGATACTCTTATGAGAATGTCTCCAAGTGAGGTGTATGACAAGGTTACAAGAGCAGGATTTTACAATCCTACATCCGCATTCCCGGCTATCATGGATACGGCTATCAATAAAGCTTATAAGGATGAGTATACACTTGCTCCTACAACATTTGAGAAGTTTGTAAAGATTGGTTCATTGTCAGATTTTAAGGCACATGACAACTACTGGGTAACAGGCCCGGGCTGGCACGTTCAAGGAAGTACCGGAGAACGGAGAGATCGAGGCGGATGTACCTAAGGATATGGCCAAGCCTAAGCGCCAGCTTAAGACATTTGCAAGGCAGTTCTCTATGAGCAGACAGGCCTTTATCAATGATGATATAGGCTTCCTTACTACAGTGCCTGCAAGATATGCAAGAAGTGCAAAGACCACAATCAATCAGATGGTGTATAACGCATTATTTTATGATGCAGCCATTTATGATGCATTGCCGCTGTTTGATGCAAGTCATAAGAACTCTTTAGCTACCGGATCGGCTCCAAGTGCTGAAGTTATCAACAAGATGATATTGGCGTTGGCGACGCAGAAGGATGAGTTTGGGCAAAGCATTGTAGTAAATCCTAGAACCATAGTAGCTCCTGTGGGATATGCTATGGATTTGTATAAGATTTTCAACTCTCCGAGTATCAATACAACTGATAATACACAGGCGGCAAATCCGCTGTACCAGCTTAGAAACAATATCCAGATTGTAGAGGATGCTACACTTAATGCACTGGCAGGAACAGGTGCTGCACCATGGTATTTGATGGCGGATGCATCAGATATAAACACTATTGAGGTGGATTTCCTTAACGGACAGCAGGTTCCGACTATCAGAAGAATGGAAAATCCGGGAACACTCGGATTTGTATGGGATATCTATTTTGATGTCGGCGTTACTGTAATGAATCATAGAGGTATTGTAAGAAATAAGGGAGTAACTATAGCTGATCCGTTGGCTTAAGAAAGGAGAGAGTATGGCAAATAAAGGCGCGTATGTAAATACCGGTTATACAATCAATTATATAAATGAGACGAACGCAAAAATTGAGGCGGGCTCAGTGGTAAAAATCGGAGATCTTGTAGGCATTGCAGCATGTGATATTGATGTGAAGGCACTTGGAGCTGTGAGCATCAGTGGAGTATACGATATTACTAAGAAAGCCGGAGAAGCTATAGAGGCAGGCAAGCTTGTATATTATTCTGATGATGGTGTTACGGCCACTGCAGGCAGTAATCCAAGAGTAGGTTATACTGTAGCCAAGGCACTTGCCGGAGACAGTACTGTAAGAGTAAGGCTGGGATAGTATGAAGAAGTATAGAGCTAAGAGGTATATTCTGTACCTGGGGCATATGTATGCTCCGGGTGATTTTGTAATGACATCGGATGTTGAATATTTGGAAAAGCTTGTTGCGAATGATTCTGCAGAATGCGTTGATGATGAAGGAAATGTAATCAGCCAAGCAGTAGTAAATACTGAGGAATCTCCAAAAGAAGGACAATCTGAAGAACTTCCATTTGGTGAGGAAGATTCATCGGATGAAGTAAAGGGAGATGTCAGCAACAAGCCTATTGGAAGAAGCAGGGCAAAATAATGAATGAGTTTATAGAAGCTCTTAATGATGATATATCTAAGGTTTTCTTAAACCTTGATGAGTTTGCTTCTACTCACAATATTGACGGTAAGGAATATAACATTATCATTGATGAATATGAGTTGAACGAGCGAAACAAGGGCAGAGAGAAAGAACTTATAGATGGAATCTATATAAAAAGAGCTGCTTATATATGTGTCTAAGGATGAGTTTAAAAAGGCTTCCAAGTATAGGTAGAATACTTTTTCTTGATAATGTGGAATACCTGGTCAAGGATGCACAAGAGGAAGAAGGAGTATTTGTCATTACACTTGAGAAGAATGTGCACTGATGGATATTGAAGTAAGAGTTGATGAGAACGATTTAAAAAGGCTTGAGCGTACCTTTAGGCGTTTTGGGGAAGATGCCGATAAAGGTCTTGCTAAAGTTGTGAATAAGACAGCGAAGGAAGTAAAGAAACTGCTTGCAAAGCAATCTAATTCCGAATACGCCACTACGGATTTAGGGCTTAGAGGATTTAATAATGCTATGAAGGTAAAAACAGCTACAGGAAAGAACCCTGTAGCTGAAATTATATCTAAGGATGGCAGCAGAGAATTATACAAGTTTAAGGTATCACCAAAAACCGCTACAAGAAAGAACGGTAGAAGGCCAAGAACTTTCAAAGCTAAAGTTTTAAAATCGAGCTCATTTAAAAAGATGCAGACTGCAGATATAAAAGCGTTTGTGACAACTTTCAAGAGCGGCCATACAACATTGGTTGAGAGAAACCCGGGAAAGAAGATAAGGAATAGAAGAGGCAAAGGTATAACAAAGCATAATATGGCACTTAAGGCCTTGTATGCCGTACCTGTTCCGAACATGCTTGCAGGTGAACATGGATATCTTAAGGCAAGCGCTATGATCGACGATGTACTGCAAAAGAATATTGATATGGAAATAGAAAAACTTTTGGGAAGTGAAAGATGACAGTTTTTGATATTTATAAAGAATTTGAGGATTTTCTGCATCCTATATTGGATGAAATGTACTTTGAAAGTCCGGATGGAAAAAGGGTAAAGATAAATATATATAAGCAGAGCTTACCTCCAAAGCGTGATGATGAAGATATGAACCCGATTCCGTATCTAATTATAAAAGTACTTGGAGGTACATTTCCAAAGGACTATAGAAGTGATACGGCCAAACTTAGAGTAATACTTCTGATAGGCATAATGAATACGGAAGAAGGTTATACAGCATCCAGGGATGTAATCGGTGTTATCGAGAGGATAAGGCAGGAGTTCTTAAAGGTTGGCCATTTAAAGACTTTTTCGCTTTGTGCCGATATTGACTTCTCTATGAATGAAGATGATGAGTATCCTTACAGCTTTGGAGGGATGGATTTAAGCTTTAGAAGCTTGGATGTGGTGAGAGAGGATGAATATACATAATGGATGATAAGAAAGAAGATATTGTAAAAGAAGAGCCAAAAGTGGACGCTGCAGAAGAACCAAAAGAGGTTATAGAAGATAATACAGAAAGTGATGCAGCCTTAATAAATACTAAGCGTGAGAGGCTCTCCAATGTGGTCTATGTAGGTCCGAAAGTAAGCGGTGTTATACAGCAATTTGATACATTCAGCGGAAATGTTCCTGAAAGTATTGAGGAGTTTTCAAATAAATATAATACGATAAGGGCACTTTTTATACCGATTAGCGATTTTGCCAAGGCTTTTAGAGAGGTAAAAGAAAAAGGAAGTGCTCTTTATAATCTCTATATGAGAGCAAAGGAGGAGATAAATGACAACTTATAATCATGGTATAAGGGTAAAAGAGGGTGCGACACCTGTAAGTAAGCCGCTGCTTGGTACTGCAGGCCTTCAGGTTGTAGTAGGATGTGCACCGGTAAACCTTACAAAGGATCCATATTCTAAGACAAACAAGGTTGTACTTTGCAACAGCTTTGATGAGTGTGTACAAAAGCTTGGATACAGTGATGAGATGGATAAGTACACTCTATGTCAGGTTGCATATGCTTCTTTCAAGCATTTTAAGATAAGCCCTGTAGTTTTTATCAATGTACTGGATCCGAAGAAGCATAAGCAGACGGTAGCGGAAAGCACTATCAATGTTGTAAATAAGCAGGCGATACATCCTGATACAGGTATTTTGCTTGATAAGTTGGTGGTAAAGAATGCTGCAGCTACATTGGTTGCCGATACCGACTATATATTAAGCTTCAATGATGAAGGAAAGGCTGTAATATCACTATTGTCTACAGGCAGTGCATATAATGCCACACAGCTTAAGGTAAGCGGCGAGAAAATAGATCCAAGTCTAGTTACAGTTAATGATATAGTTGGCGGTTACAGTGATTCTACAGGAGAGAGTACAGGTATTGAACTTATAAAGAGTGTATTCCCTAAGCTTGGGAATTGTGCCGGGCACATTGCTTGCCCCGGGATATTCGTATAATCCGCTTGTTGCAACGGCTCTTGTCGCAAAATGTGAGGAGTTGAACGGAAAATTCAGGGCTATGGCTCTGATAGATATATCTTCAAGTACGGTAAAGAAGTACACAGATGTTCCGAAGGCTAAGGCTGATCTTAGTATTAAGTCACCTTTTGCAATTGGACTATGGCCAAGCGTGAAGGTGGAAAAGAAAGTGATTTCTTATTCGGCAATGTTTGGTGCTTTATGTGCTTATATTGATACTAAGAATGACAACATTCCTAGCAAGTATCCTTCAAATAAGCCTTTGAATGTCGAGAGTGCTTGTCTTGCAGACGGCAGCGAGGTGCTTATTGATGAAGAGCAGGGTAATACTTTGAATGCAGTAGGTGTAGTAACGGTTATAAATCAGGTCGGATTACGTGCCTGGGGAAATAATACAATGGCCTATCCGGATGATACCGATCCTAAGAACAGGTGGATTGCAATAAGAAGGTCTTTCAACTGGTATGCAAACGGATTTATAACTAGATTTATTGATGCGGTTGATGATCCTACAAGCTACAAGATAATCGAAGCATTTCTTGATGCCGAGAATATGTTCGGTAACAGCATTGTAGCAAGGGGAGACTTTGCAGGAATAAAGATGGAATTCAGCATTGATGACAATCCGAGAGAAGCTATACTTGCAGGAAGGATTAAATTCAAGGAGAAATAGCTCCATTTATTCCAACAGAATATATAGAAAATGAGATTTCGTTTGATCCTAATATGATTGTGAATGCATTGGGAGGTAATAACTAATGAGTTTTCCAACAGTAATAAATAATTTTAACGTATATGCAGGTTCAGATAGACTGATCGGCGTAACAGATGAAGTGAAACTGCCTGACATGAATGCGATAACTTCATCTGTAAGTGGTGCAGGTATAGCAGGAACTATTGATATTCCTGTTGTAGGTGCATATGAAAACATGGATATAGAGATACAATTTAGAGGTCTTACAGAAGATATTTTTAAGATTTTCAAGGCGGGAGAGACTGTAGATCTGACTTTAAGAGGAGCGTATCAAACTCTTGAGAACGCCAGTGCTTCAATAGGCAAGAGTTATATGAGAGTAATGGTAATAGGTTTTGTAAAAAACTTCTCCCCTGGAAGTGTCAAGATAAATGATCAGATGACCGCTACAGTTACTATATCTATAGCATACTATCTGATTGATGTGGCAGGCAGCAATGTCATTGAGCTTGATAAGCTTAACTCAAAGTGCGTAATCAATGGAGTTGACGTACTTGAGGACATAAGAAGTTATATTTAATGTTTTGAGTCAGGTGTCTGTAGATGCCTGACTTTTTTGTATAAGCATATGGGTGACATCACCGATATGGATCTAAGACAGATGATAGGAGAAAAGATGAGTAAAGAAGTAGAAAAAGATATTGAAGTCGTAGAAAAGAATGATACCGCAGTAATTGTATTTGGTGAGCCGTACAAATGGGAAGGCAAGGAATATACAAGTGTAGATATCTCTAATATGAAAAATCTAAAGGGCATTGATCTTATAGAATCATTAGACAATGGTAACGGCTTATCTACAAGTGTAAACGGCGAATATAATATAAACTATTATGTCTTTAGTAAGCAAAGCTACAGGGATACCGGTTGAGTTCTTTGAATATTTGCCTATAAAAGAAGTTATAAAGATTAAGTATAAAGCTATAAGTTTTTTATAAGAGTGGGCATAAGCCCTAATGACGGCAGGGTAGTAAGAAAGATAGCTATAAGATTGTCAATAAGACTTAATACAAGCATGGAATATTTTATGAATATGCCTGTGAGGGAACTTATAGAAATAGTTGAGGAGGTGAGCGAAATTGGCCAGTAAAAAAGAATATGAGATGAGGATAAAGATTGGCGGTAGAGTGGATGCCTCTTTGGGTAATGCTACCAAGCAGGCTATAAGTAATATTGAGGGTGGTCTGTCAAAGTTTGAAAGCCGTATGAAGACTATAGGTAAGGTGGTAGCAAGTGTAACTGCAGGACTTGCCGGCGCTGCTACTGTAATGGGATCTAATTTTGAAGCACAGATGAAGACTGTGCAGGCCATAAGCGGATCAAGTGAAGCACAGCTTGATATTCTTAGTGAAAAGGCTAAAGAAATGGGTATTAAGACAGTGTTCAGCGCTACAGAATCAGGTAAGGCGCTTGAGTATATGGCTATGGCAGGATGGAAGACTGCAGACATGACACAGGGTATATCAGGTATCATGAATCTGGCTGCAGCATCAGGTGAAGACCTTGCAATGGTTTCAGATATAGTTACTGATGCACTTACTGCTTTCGGACTCAAGGCAAGTGATTCAGCACACTTTTCCGATGTACTTGCTGCAGCATCTTCAAACTCCAATACAAATGTAGCTATGTTGGGCGAGTCTTTTTAAGTATGTTGCTCCTGTGGCAGGTGCTCTCGGGTATAAGGTTGAAGATGTAGCTGTGGGATTAGGTCTCATGGCAAATCAGGGAATTAAAGCCGGTATGTCAGGTAGAGCCATGAAAAACATATTGTCAAATATGACTAAGCCTACAAAAGAAATGGCTGCGGCTATGCAGACACTTGGAGTCAGCTTGACTGATGATAGCGGAAATATGCTTTCATTTATGGATATTATGAAAAATCTTAGAAAAGGCTTTGCAGGCGGTAATTTAGGAGCAAAGGAGTTCAAAGAGAGCTTACAATCTATTAGTGACGGATTGGAAGACGGAGAAATAGATGAGGAAGAGTATCAGGAAAAGATGGATACTCTGATGACAAGTATGTATGGAGCAGGTGCGGCAGAAAAGGCCAGACTTGCTAATATGCTTGCAGGCAAGCAGGGTATGACAGGACTTCTTGCGATAGTGAACTCTTCAGAGGAAGATTTTAACAAGCTCACATCTGCAATACAGAATGCTGACGGTGCGGCGGAGGATATGGCCAATACAAGACTTGACAATTTACAGGGTGATGTAAAGCTTGCCAAGAGTGCCTTGGAAGGATTGGCCATACAAGTGTATGAAGATTCTAAAGGACCTATGCGTGAAGGTGTGAAGATGTTTACCAAGTCTATTCAAGATTTGAATGCATATATCATAAAGAGCGGAGTGGCTAAGAACATAGGCAGAGCATTATCAAAAGGCCTTAAGCAGATGGAAGGTGCAGGAAAAGGTATTATTGAGTTTGGTAAGTTCGCAATGAAGCACTCAAGTGTAATCCTTGGACTTCTATCAGGAATGGCAGCAGGCTATGCTACATTAAAAGCTGTAGTAATAGGCAATAAGATAGCAAGTGGAATATCAGCTATAACAATGGCACTTTCAAACCATGTTACAGGAGCTATTGTAGTTGGAGCATTGGCTGTATCTGCAATAGTAGGAGTAACTACAGCTCTTAAGGCTATGAGAGTAGAAGTAGGCAACAGAAGCCTTAGTAAACATTTCGGTGACTTATCTTTATCAATGAAAGAAGTTAATATTGTGGCGGACAGGCTTGTAAGCAGTAAGTCGCTCGAGGGTGTAAGAACTGCTATGAAATCATTTGATGAGGCCACAACATCAATGGATAACTTTACAGATAGCCTTAATGCAGTTAGAAAACTTAATTGGCAAGTGGGTATGGGTATCAAGCTCAGTGATGAAGACAATGCCGCATATAAAGACGACATTGAGAATATGATCTCTTCTTTAAAACAATCTGTAACAAGCGAACAGTACGGGATGGATATGAATCTTGCTTCTATACTTGGAGATAATCCGAACATGGAAGGTATAAGAGCTTCTTTTAATAATTACTATACTTCAGTGTACTCTGAACTTGACAAACTGGGTGAGGAGATGAAAACTGCAGTCAATGATGCATTCAATGACGGAATACTTGATATAGATGAGGCTAAGCATCTTGAGGAACTTGAAAAGCAGATGGCGGATATGAAGGCCAAGTTGGCAAATGACAATCTGCAGTCTTCTTTTGATGTTATCAATGCTTCAGGCCTTGGTAATCTTACGCCTGAAAGCTTTAAGGATATCATATCTAAAACAACTGAGAAAGCGAATGAAGCAATGGCAACTTTCTCGGAGAGTCAGGAAAAAGCACTTGCAAGCTTACACGCGCAGTACAAGGACGGCTTTTTATCAGAAGGTGAGTTTAACAGACAGTATGACATCATTATCAACAGCATACTTGATAATCAAGGCAAGACCATAGGAATGGCTGTAAGCTCGCTTACTAAGAATATAAAGGATTCATATTCTACAGAAATGCAGGACTTGATGCCGGAGCTGAATGATGTAGTCAACAATGCAATAAACAACGAAGGAAACCTTTATGCACTTAAAGAGCAAGGTGCAATAGCATTCACAGGTATTAAAGATAGTTTGTTGGACGGAATGAAAGTGGATTCGGCTACTAAAGAAGCTATGTCACAGCTGTATAAAGAGTTACAGCCTGACATGGAAAAGATGAATGCGATTGCAGAGAGCTACAAGAAAGCAGGACTACAAATACCTGACGAGCTGGCAAATGCGTTACATGAATCTGCTACTATAGGAGCATTGGCAGGAGATGAAGCGAGCCTTTGGTATCTATACGGTGAAAGATTGCTAATGATCCGAATTATGCCGAGATACTCAGTACAATGCAAAAGCAGGGAGTAGAGATACCGCAGGCATTACTGAATGGATTGCAGGCAAGCGGTGTACTGGATCAGGCAGGTAATATAGTGTATGGAAAGATAAATAATTCTGTACAGTCTGCAATGTCTACGCCGATAAAAGCCGTGGCCAAGTTTGATCTTGAAGCTGTGTATAATGTGAGCCCTAATGTACTTAGTAATAAAGCCAGAGCGGAGGCGCAGGCAGCGGCAGTAGGTAAGCAAATTGCAAGCTTAAAAACAAATAAGATAACAGGGTTGCCGGCATATGCAAGCGGTGGAATTATTGAAAAGCCTACATTGGCCACTTTTGCAGAGGACGGACCGGAGGCGGCTATACCGCTTGACGGCTCACCACGTGCTATATCTTTATGGCAAAGAGCCGGAGAGATACTTGGTACACTTGGTGGCAAGTCAAAGGCAAGTGGAAGCTTGGAGAAACTTGAGGGTACAGATACATCAGGAAGTAACGTTGTAGTGAACTTCTCGCCTGTACAAAACTTTTCTGCCGGCACTACAGCTGAAGAAGTTCAAAGAGTTAATGAACTCAGCTTTGAAGAGTTTAAAAAGATGTTCGACAGATATGTAAAAGATAATAAAAGACTGGGATTTACATAAATGAGAGATAGAATATATATAGCAGAGTCGGGAGATACTTGGGACAGTATCTCCTTTAAAATTTATGAAGATGAGTTTAAAGTTGAACTTTTAATGAATGCGAATAAGGACTTGATGCATATCTTTGTATTCGGCGGTGGCGAAAGAGTAAAGATACCTGAGCTGCATGAAGATGTGAGTAGCTCTTTACCTGATTGGAGAAAGTAATGGCAAGGTATACGGATTTAAGCCTGGTATATGAGGGCAAAGAAGCAAGTAACATAGGTACTGTAGAGAGCTTTACTTATGTTGACGAAGCTGAAAATAATGCAGACAATATAAGCATTACTATTGACAATGTGGATAAAAGATGGGCGAACGGCTGGACTCCTAAGCTGAACGATAAGATAGCAGCTAAAATAGCCTGGACTGATGAGAATAATAAAAAGAATAAGATTGACTGTGGTTCCTTTGCGGTGGATGACTTTTCTATATCATCAAGTCCTTTAACTTGTAGAATAAATGCCACTATAAAGCCTGTAAAAAATGAGTTTAGTGTGACTCCGAAATCAAAGCTGTGGAAAGATGTATCGGTAAAGCAGATAGCAAGTGAGATAACAAGCGCATCAAGTCTTAACCTGGTATATGACAGTGATGTGGAAGATAAGATAAAGGAGCTTGAGCAGTCCAATCAGACGGACTCATCTTTTCTAAAGTCTCTTTGTGACAAGTATGGCTTGAGTCTGAAAGTATATGATAATAAAGCTGTAATCTATGATGTTGCAAGATATGAGGATAAAGAAAGTGTAGTCAGTGTAAAGCCTGAGCAGTGTACACAGTGGACTTATAATAACAGTATTTTAGGAACTTACACAGGCGCTGTTTTTTCATATACCAATTCTAAAGACAATAAGACTATATCTGTGACGGTAGGCAAGAGTGACAGGCTTTTATATATCAATGAATCTGCAGATGATGAAGCTGATGCAATGAAGAAGGCTATAGCAAAGGTGAATAAATCAAATAGAGACCTTATTACCATGAGTCTTGAGCTGGTAGAACCTATGCTTATAACAGCTACAAATTGTGTAGATTTATTCGGATTTGGTGGGGAGATAGATGGAAAATACTTTATAACAAGTATAAATCATAACATAGCAGGTAGCGGATACAGTCAAAGCCTTAGTCTTAGAAAAGTGATATCAAGGATAGGAGCAGGCGGTAAAGAAGATGGCCAAAGAAAGTGCAACTAAAGAAAACAACAGTGCAGCGGACGGCATGGAATATATAGTGAAAAAAGGTGATAATCTTTGGAACCTTGCAAAGAAGTATTTGGGTAAGGGCCTGAAGATGAAAGAAATATATGAGGCCAACAAGGATGTGATTGAGAAGGAAGCGAAGAGACATGGAAAGAAAGATTCAGATAACGGCCATTGGATTTGGGAAGGAACGAAGTTGAATATACCGGGCGGAAAGAATGAATAAGAATGTGTAAGTGTAGATTTACAAAGGAATAGGACTTTTGCTCAATTATGGGCGAAAGTCCGGGTTGTAGATTGGCAACTAAAAATAAAATATAAAAAGTTGTTAACTTTTGTATCCACATAATATATAATAAAGACAGTTAAGCAAGGCTTAACAAATAAAGCAAGGCAAGAACAGTATCTCGGTACTGGCGGAAAGGAGGTATGGTGGACGAGGATATGAATCTGGGTGAGTTACTTAAGGACATAGCTGAAGAAAATCAGACAAGAAAAATACTTGAAATCCTTAATGAGTGCAAGGACATTGAGGAAGCCAAAGAAAAAGTAAAAGCCCTACTTAGTAAATAAGTAAGGCAACAATAAAATAGATATACAAGGTGGTCCTTGCCACCGCCTTGTATAGACTATGGTAACATAGTAAAAGAAATATGGCAAGAGTTAAGAGGTGGGTAAAGTAGAAAAGAAGATGGGTAGACCAACTACGAACCCGAAGGAGCTAAGCACTCGTATAAGGCTGTCACATGAAGATGTGGATATGCTGGAGTCATGTAGCAAAAAGCTTGGAGTGACTAAAGCTGAGGTGATCCGAAAAGGAATAAAAATGGTCTATGATAATTTGCAAAAATTATAACTTAAGGAATAAGAGAGCTGCGGCTCTCTTTTTTCATACAAAAAATAAGGAAGGATATATGAATGATGTAATCAGGATAGGCAAGGTGTCAAGTGTTGATTATGAAAAAGGAATGATATCTGTTTACTATGAGGATAGAACCGCTATGGTAACAAGTATTATGCCGGTTCTTAGCAATGGTAGATATAAGATGCTAAAATAGGCGAGTCAATATTGGTGGCACATCTTAGTAACGGAACGAATGCAGCAGTTGTGCTGGGTACAGTTTTCAATGATGCAAATGTGCCTAAATCTTCCGGACAGAATGTGTATTATGAAGAGCTGTCGGATAATACAATGATAAGCTCTGATGGTATAGATATAACATTGAAAGCAGCTGCAGGAAGCATAAATGTATCAACTCTTTTAAATCTTATAAAGCGTGTGGAAGCTTTAGAAAGAAGGTGATCATGAGAAAACTTGGAAGTTGGGGAAAAGACCTGGTATTTTCTGTATCAAGCGATAAAGTACTTACTTTTAAAAAGCTTGGTAGAGAAGTTTCATCAAGGTGGGCAAGTCATACTCCGACATTTGGAAAGCCTAAAAGAGAATTTTTGGGAGCAGATCTTGAAACGATTACGCTTGATATTACTTTGAATGCTTTTTTGGGTGTGAATATTACTAAGACTATTAAGAAACTTGAAAGTGCATTAAAGATTGGCAGAGCAAATTATATAGTGATTGGTGGTAAAAGGATTGCAAATTATAAATTTAATCTGACAAAGATAAGCGAGGCATACAATGTAGTATATAGAGACGGTTTTATATCTGAAGCTGATATCACATTAACATTTACGGAGTATCATTGATGAATATTAAAGTAGATTTTACGACAGATAGCAGTATCGATACTGAGATTTTAACATCGATACAGACTTTATGCAGTACTTATGAAGGCACAATCCCTTTAGATAGGCGGGTTGGTCTTGATTCAAGCGTAATATCTGAAAGTATTGATATTTCAAAAGAGATAATTACTGCAGATATTTTCGACAAGCTTGAAAAGTACATACCGGAAGTAGAAGTGATAGAAGTTTCTTTTAAAGAAGGTGAAGACATATCAATGCTTAATGTATTGATAAAGCTTGGAAGGAGGGAAGATGTTTGAGAGAGTACCGGATGTAAGTTTTATTGATGATCTGAGACTTGAAAGCTTGATGGAAGAGCTTGTAAAAGAATATGAAAATGAATACAAGCGGATAACCGGCAACAATGAATATACACTACCTAAAGTATCACCATATAGATTTATATTAAATGCTATATGCTTACAATTATTCCAGGGATTTATGTGGCTTGATAATATGGGTAAAATGAATCTTCTAAAATACTCAACCGGACCGTATCTCGACAATATGGCTGTGGCGTTCGGCATTGAAAGAAAGATGGGTGAGCCAAGCAAATGTAAGGTCAGATTCAAGCTATCAAGCGTGCAGACATCAAATATACCTATACCTAAAAATACAAGGGTAACAGATGGCAGTATATACTTTAGAACAACTAAATTTGCTGAGATAGCAGCAGGAAAAGAGTATATAGATGTGGACTGTGAATGTGTAGAGGTAGGCAGTAAATACAATGATATTGTAGCAGGCAGAATCAAGATACTTGTAGACAGTATTCCGTATATAGAAAGTGTATCAAATACAAATACTACAGAGTATGGAGCTGATGTAGAAGATGATGAAATACTGAGAGAAAGAATATTCCTGGCAAGCTCTACATATTCGGTAGCAGGTCCCGATCGGTGCATATGAGTATCATACAAAAGCCTACTCAAGCCTTATATCTGATGTAAGGGTAACGAATCCGTCTCCTAGAGTGGTAGATATAAGAGTTGTTCTAAAAGGTGGAGAAAAGCCGGATACAGAGTTTTGTAGAGGACTTAAAGAGTATCTGTCAAGTGATGATAGAAAGCCTCTGACTGATGTAGTGGAGGTAAATGCACCACAGGATACAAATTATAATATCAATCTAAAGTATTTTATAAACGACAGTGACAAGGCCAATGTGACAAATATCCAAGCGGCAGTTACTAAAGCTATAGAAGATTTTAAGAGATATCAAAGTGAGAGAATTGGTAGAGATGTAAATCCTTCCATGCTTGTGAGCATGATAGTAAATGCAGGAGCAAAGAGAGTAGATATAATTGAGCCCGCATTTATAAGTGTAGATGATGCACATATAGCAATATTGAAGTCATCAAATATCACATATGGAGGCCTTGAAAGTGATTGATATTTTTAACTCTCGTATCGTGGATGTTTTACCACATAAATTTAAGAACGATCCTAAAGTGCTTGCACTAAGCTATGCAATAAATATTATTTTTAATAAATACTTTCAAGCATTAAATAAGAGTATGGTTATATCCGGCATTGATAATTTAGGTGAAGAGGTTCTTGACTTAAGAGCAATTGAGCTTGATATCCCTTACTATACTTCAGATATGGATATTGAGACTAAAAGAAAGCTGGTAAAGTCTGCGATAGCTTTATATAAAAAAGCCGGCACTAAGGCGAGCATAAGAGCTGTAGTGCAGACCGTACTTGGCAACGGTGAAGTGATCGAATGGGATAAGTTTAATGGAGTACCGGGCAGCTTTAAAATAGTTACAAGCGGATCAAGTGATACTGAAGCACTGCAGGAGCTTTCTAAGATTATAAAAAAGATTAAAAATGCCGGTGCGACCTTGATAGCAGTAGAGAGAATAACAGATATAAAGTCTGCAGTTTATATTGGAGGCTTTGTACAAAGTGTAACTATACAGTCAGTGAGGTAAGAAATGGCGAGATTTAATACACCTATGATTACAAATGCAGGTATAAATATTATAAATAAAGCTATAAATGGTGAAAACCTGGAGTTTTCAAGCATAAAGATAGGTGATGGTACATATACTGGAAGTGAAGACTTGAGAACATTTACAGATCTTGTGGGATATAAAAATACTTTAACATATCTGAAGCATCAGTAGATGGAAATATCTTAAAGATAAATGCCGCAGTAAGTAATGAGAATGTAAGTGTAGGATATCAAATAAAGGAAGTCGGGATATATGGCAAGGTGGGCAATCAAGAAATATTGATAGCAATTGCTACTGCTATAAATCCTGACTTTTTAGCTGATAGGACAAGTGCTCCTGTAACTATCATAATGGAGTTTTATCTCACGATAGATAGAGCAAGTGAGATAAATTTTACATATAGCATACCAAGTGGAGTATATGTAGATGTCAGAACATTTGATACAGGCTTAAAGAATATAGAGAGCAAGATAAATCAAAAGCTTAAAAAGGTGACGGTTGTAGAAGTTCCGGTAGGCAGCTGGGAAGGTACTACGATATTTAAACAGCGAATAAATATTGCCGGTATTAAAGCAAATGATATTCCTATTGTGGGTCATAGCATAAGTGATAGCATATCAGATTCAGCGACTATAAAAGGCCTATGGAAGGCCTACAGCTGTCTTGATAAGGTTGCAGTATATGACGGATATATAGAGTTGATTTGCTATAGAAAGAAGCCTCAAAGAAGCTTTTATCTTGCAGTAAAGGAGGTGTAAAAAATGGCTGATGCAATTTTGATGGCAGGAGGCACAGGAGGAGTAAATTCGGATGATGTTACAGCGTCTAAGGCTCAAGTGCTACAGGGCTACAAGACGGTCACTACTGATAGCGATGATGAGATAGTTGAAGGTACTATACCAAATCATGGCAACGTGGTAGATACGGTAAGTTTTGAGAATGCACATTGGGAAAGCAAATTTGTAGCAAGAATGGAGGAGGGATACTACAGTCAAGCAGGGCAGTGGAAGCCGTGCGTGGCTATACCGTATGCAGTGCTGGTAAGCGTAGCAGGTGTAGATGCAAATAAAATGCTGGATAGTCTTACTATAGCAGGAGTAAGGGGTACTGTACACACATACGGTGCTTGGAATACAGCATCGGAAGTGGTAAATGCGACATGGGAAAACAAAGTGCATGTGCGATTTGAAGAAGGATACTATCCCAAAGATGGTAATTATAAGCCGGCAGCGATAGTGCCATATGATGTGCTTGCCAATGCTATTGGAATTGACGCAAGTAAGATGCTGAGTGCTCTTAATGTGCTTGGAAAGCAGGGGCAGATAAAATCCATTAACACGCAGGATAATAATTACAGGGTTAACAAATCGACAGCTTTTGGAATTGATAACTGGACTGATAGAAACAACCCTGTTTTTTATGTAGATTTTCCATATGGAAGCGCATATTATACCCGCACAGATGGGCGGCCGCATGTCTGCATAGATGCAAATAATTTAGGAACCGCTCAGGCAGATTCGGTATTAGAATGGCAAACCGCCACAAGCCAATACGGTGTAAAATTTGCCGGAACAATTCCAAGATGGATTGCTAGTCATGGTGATGTAATCATTGCAAATTCTAGTCATTCTGGGCAGGGATTTTCTTACGATTTACCTGGGGTAGGAAGAGGAATTGTTGTTGGCATAAAAAATGGGTCGTTTATACAAGGAGCAAATTATGTGTTTTTACCTGCCCCGTATGTACTTTCTGAAAATATTCGTGAAGGTGTAAATATGTTCGGTGTGCCTGGAGGACTTCCAGATTATAGAATCGGTAGACCGGTTTTTGACGGTGCCACTTTCAATGCATTGTATGTAGGGGGAGTGGCGAATAAGGATTTTCCGGAGGCAAAAATATATCGTGATAGGACACAGTCACATAATAATTATTCGAGATACATTGGTGGAACAACTATAGATGTGCGAGCCGGTAGTAATTATCACCTTTCAGCATTTTCTAATTATGTAGGATTTATATTAGATAGAGCTATTCTTTTTACTTTCTTTAGACAGCTTAAAGTAACATATAAATTAAACATGAACATGCATACAGGAAGATATAACAGGACAGCAGGAGTTAATATATTTGTTTTTATATATGACGCAAACAATAGGAGTCGCAATATAGGGGGTAATCAGGCAACACATAGATCAGGTGACAATATTGAGAGTGTGCATAATGAGAATACCTATGAGCTGATTGTAGATACATCTATGATAAACCAAGATGGATTTGTAGCACTGTGTGCTGATGCATATAGTGATGATAATATGTCAAGTGCGATAGGCAGCGTAACATTTACAAAGATAGAATTGATAAATTAGGAGATTAGGATGAGTAAATTGATATTGAAAGATAAGACAGAGATAGAACTTAGTACGTATTACGGTGATACATTTGTCACTGTGATAGATAACTTTGCAAAGCTTGACGAGCTTAAGGACAAGTTGACTGATGCAAATACAGTGATTATGACAGTACAAAGTGATGGCAGCGAGGATACTATAACAGGACTTAAACTGCAGGGTATAACTATAAATTTTGTCAAAAATGAGATGGGTGTAATTACTCAGATACAGGCTCTACTGATGTTCAGAGCGATGGATAAGGTAGAGAAGGTGGAGACTACATTGACTGGTCGTATAGATGCTCTATCAAACATGGTAGCAGAGCTTATGGGAAGCGAGGAGGAAGATGGCAATGAGTAAGAAAAAGACTAAAGTATATATTAAGTTTTTCGCATCAAGGATTAAATACGGCCTTATGACACTTGATGAAGTACCGGCTAAATATAAAGAAGCGGTAGAAGAGTTCATGAAGACTGATGAGTACTTGATGATGTAGCTATAACAAATATAAAAATATGTGTAATTCCTATTGACAAATATAAAAATATGTGTTATTATATAGTCATAAGGAGGTAAGAAATGAAAAGTTACTCATCAAGGGAAGTGATAAAAATGCTAAAAGAAGATGGTTGGTATGAATTACCTAAAACCGGAACAAGTCACTTACAGTTCAAACATCCAACTAAAAAAGGGAGAACAACGGTTAAGCATCCGGACAAGGATATACCACTTAAAACTCTTAGAAGCATTGAAAGACAGTCAGGGTTAAAGTTTCAATAACCCTGACGGGGGGCTTCCCTCTTGATGATTTACATATTTTTATATAAGGAGAGCTATATGAAGAAAGTTGATAGATATTATTATCCTGCTATATTTACATACGAGGACGGAAAAGAGATAGCAGTAACATTTCCGGATTTAGATTGTGCTACAAGTGGCGAGGACGAAAAGGATGCACTTTATCCGCCAGAGATTTACTTGGGTGTGTACTTAACGGTCTTGAAGAGGACGGAGAACCGATACCACCTGCAAGTAGATTGTGCGATATGGAATTAGAGGATAATGAAAGAGCTGTGTTGGTGGATGTTTATATGCCAAGTATTAGAAATGCCAATGTGAATAAATCTGTAAACAGAACAGTGACATTACCGGCTTGGTTAAATGCGGCGGCACTTGAGAGAAATATAAACTTTTCACAAGTGTTACAGGAAGCACTAAAACAGCAGATTTCATAAGTATTTTAAAGCACCGGTTAGGGTGCTTTTTTGTTGCAAAGAAAGGAGTATTGGTAAATGCATTTTGATATTTTTAAACCTGTTTTTGATATTATGAGAGGAAATATTCTGTTTCAGCTTGTAGTGATTATGATCGTGATGGACGTGGTATTTGGAAGCTTAAGAGCTGCTAAAGAGAGAAGCTTTAATTCCAGTGTAGGCATAGATGGGGGCATCCGTAAAATCGGTATGCTGATATCTTTGGTATGCCTGGTATTTGTAGACATATTGTGCCCGGTGAATCTCGTAGGATTTTTGCCTGAGACTTTAAGGGAATATATACATATGCAGGATATTACAGTTATGGAGTTTTTCGCGTTGCTTTATATAGTGTATGAGGTGCTTTCGGTACTTAAGAATATGACATTGTCAGGGCTGCCTGTACGCAGGGTGTGGATTATGGTAAAGGGATTCCTAAAGAAAAACACAGGCGAATTTATAGAGATTGAGGACAAAGAATAACGAGGGCTTAGGCTCTCTTTTTTAGTGCAAGAAAGGAGCAAATATGGATTTTAATATTTTTTTAGATAAATGCAAAGGCATAGTAGCAGAGTATACAAATGAGCACTTAGACAAATCTGATAAGAAAGAGATTTCAGTTGCTGACGTTTATGTGGTTTGGTACTGCAAAACACTGAAAAATGCTAAGGTGCTACTTAGTACTACTCTTTTTGACGGTATGTACTATGAAATTACATATAACGGCGAAAAAGAAGAGTTATATCTGGATGCTTACAAGAAGTTTGAAAATAGATGTATAAAGATGGAGGTTTAGGATATGATTAAAATTGGACAGGCAAGCAGAGATGAAAGAGGCAGGTACAGCGGTGGTATAGCGGGAGATCAGGACGGCAAAGAAGTCGTGATTAGGGAATGGTATAACAGGCCTTGGAACAAGGTCTTGAGATGCAAGGACTCAAAAAGGCAGAGAAGATAGCTGCAGCTATGGAAAAAGCCTGTAGAAATGACTTAATAGGTTACGATCAGTCGCAAAGGACTACACTATACAGCCTTTGCAAGGCCAACGGCTGGAAGATAGAAGATGTAAAAACACTTTGCGAGACTGATTGCAGTGCCCTTGTATCTGTATGTGTCAACGCAGCGGGCGTAAGAGTATCAGGCGATATCTACACGGGCAATGAAGCTAATGCGCTTTTACGTACAGGAGAGTTTGAACTGCTATCATCTCCTAAGTACTTGCTATCTGATGAATATCTAAAGCGTGGAGACATACTTTTATATGAGTTCCACCACACCGCTATAGCACTACAGGACGGAAGAAAAGCAGAGAAGAGCAGACCTGCACAGGTGGAGTATCCGCTTGGATGGAACGTGGATAAAGACGGTCAATGGTGGTATGCTGATACTCCACACAGTCGCATAGCAGGACGATGGGCATATATCGATGGCAGGTGGTATGTGTTCGACCGTGAAGGCCGCATGATAAAGGCTGGTTTAAGCAGGGCGAAGACTGGTATTATATGAATACTGCCGACGGAGCTATGATATCAAATCAGTGGGTAGATGTTGACGGCAAATCTTATTACCTTACTCAGTCAGGATTGATGGCCAGAAATGGATACATAGAAGACTCAAGCGAAAAGCTGTACTTTTTTGTAGATGATGAGGGAAGATATGTAAAAGAGCTGGATACAGATGCGCCTGATTTAAGCAAGTATGAAATTATAGAATAGTAGATAAGGCAAGAGGCTTAATCCCCTTGCCTTTTTTTATTGCTTAAAATTTTTTCCTTTTTCTTGAATTGTGCTTTTGAGTTAAAATTTTTTGTACTTTTTTGAAAGTATCAGTTGATATAATACTTTCATGTGATCCTGATTTTTCCTCTTTTTTAAATCGAATGTATCCTGCGTAAGTTTTATTTTTTAGCATTACTTTTACTGAGTTGGCTGAAAACTCTTTACCGCGTTTTCCTTTGTATCCAGCACGATTGAGTATCCGGGCTGTTTCAGATAAGTTATGCGTTTCTAAGTATGCTTCAAAGCACAGTTTAACACAATCTGCTTCTCTTTCTATGATTTTCAGTTCATCATTTTTACTAGTGTAACCTTGCAAAAATGCCGGTGCATACTTGCTCTGCTTGAATTTTTCATCAAGCGCAAAGCTCACTCTTTCGCTTGTAAGCTCGCGTTCTAACTGAGCAAAAACTCCCAAAATGCCTACAATCGCACGCCCAAAAGGCGTGGAAGTATCAAATGCCTCAGTATAAGAAACTAAGTCAATGTTTAGTTGATTTAACTTGTATACTGTCTGATACAGGTCTGCTACACTTCTTGTAAATCTGCTTAATGCCCAGAAAAGAATAATATCAAATTTCTTTTTTTCTGCGTCTTGCATAAGCTCCTGTACTGCAGGCCTGTGTGTCATATCTTTTCCACTTATCCCTTCATCTGCATACAGTTTATAAATGAAGTAATTTTTGTCAGAGCAGTACTTTCTCAAAGTTCTTTCTTGTGCTGCTAAAGAGTAGCCTTCTCTAGCTTGATCAAGAGAAGATACCCGGATGTATATTGCAACTTTCTTGCTCATATGATAAAATGCCTTTGCCTTTCTTTTGAGGTAGGCCCTGTAGTTTTGCTTTGGTCGGCTGCTACAGGGTCGTTTTTGTTTATTCAGATGAGTTTCTATTCAGCTGGATCGTAGAATGTTCCGTCATCGTTGATATACTCAACCACCTCGTCTTCTGAAACAGATAGTGTTCCGGCTACAGATAATCCATTGTTGAGATCTAGTGTAATCTGATACTCACCTATTTCTGAAGGTCTGCCATTGTCTACTCCATTAACCGTTCCGTAGTATGTGCCAGAAATCATTCTATCGATCTCTCTTTGCTCTTCTATTGTAAAGCTATCGTATGTTCTTCCTATCATTGTTTCCTTATTCATATTATCTACCTTTCTTTTTTTACTTACAGTTTTATATTTGCTGGTCGGCTCTGTAAGCTCTCTGTAAGTTCCTTTATTTATCTTACAATGATATGTTACTCTATTATTAGAGCAATGTCAAGCACTTTTTACTCTATTTTTTTAGAACTTTTTTTATTGCTTTTAAATGATACATAATATATACTTAAAAAAACAAGAAAAAGAAAGCAGGAACTACGATTATGATTAGATATAAAATAGATATTATGAAAGAGCTGAATGATAAAGGATACAATTATATGCAATAAAAAAAGAAAAAAATTACTATCCGCTCAGACATTAGAGAATATAAAGCAGGGAAAAATCTATTACATTGGATACACTTAATAAAGTTTGTCTGATGACTAAATTACGTGTGGAAGACATTATAGAAATGACTGCCACAGATGAAGAAAGAGAAAAGTATTATCAGTAGAAGTTATTTGCAAATAGTTATTGGTAGGAACTTACTAGTAACAAAGCACCTTAAAAAAAGCTATAAAACAGGCGTTTCACAGTTCACAAAGAGATAAATTATATATTGCAATATTACACCCCGGAACAATGTTCCGGGGTTTTTTTGCGTTTTTAAAAAAAGTATCAAGTAAAAAAATAAAAAAACGTATAATCCGTTGATATTTTTTTCAATATGCAATATATAATAGAGTTATATGAAAAATAAAAAAACAAGAAATACGTTTTTTTAGAGGAGAATAATAGATGAAGATACTTCGCATTACGGCTAATGGACTTCCATTATTTAAAAGAGGAATTGTATATATGTTTCTATACGCAGTAACGAGTTTGTAAAGATGATAAATATAGCCTTTTAAGTATAATAATCAATAAGAAGCGGTATCTGTATTGAATAAAATATTAAATACAGATGCCGCTTCAAGCAAATAATAAATAAAAAAGTTTTTTATTCCACCGTAACAGATTTTGCCAGGTTTCTCGGCTTATCAGGATCTAAGCCCTTTAGGAGGCTTACCTGATAGGATAAGAATTGTAATGGAACTACCAAAAGACTTCCTGCAAAGAGAGGTTGGGTCTTCGGGACACTAAGTATTTGTGCAAAGTCGTCTTCCTCTACTGAAATATCCTCCATGGTGAAAGCAAAGCATTTGGCACCACGGCTCTTTACCTCGTGAATATTTGAAATGCTCTTTGCGGCAAGCTCCTCTTGAGAAAGAAGCGCAATCACAGGACTGTCTTTTTCTATTAGACTTATTGTACCGTGCTTTAACTCGCCGCTGCTGTAGCTTTCACAGTGAATATAGCTGATTTCCTTAAGCTTCAAAGCTCCTTCCATAGAGACTGCCCAGTCAAGACCTCTTCCAAGAAAGAAAATATTTTTATCATCCTTCAGTTTTTTTGCCATAGGCAGGGTTTCGCCGTCAAGTGAAAGACATTGTTGAATCTTACCGGGTAGATTGAAAAGCTCCTCTTTAAGTCTATGGGCATCTTCATCACCAATTTTGCCATTTGCTTTAGCTAACAACAGTGAGAAAATGTAGCCGGCAACAAGCTGGCAACTGTAGGCTTTGTGGTGGCTACCGCAATTTCAGGTCCTGCCTGAGTATAAAAGACAAAGTCGGATTCACCGGCAATGGCTGAGCCGTTTACATTTACTATAGAAAGGGTTTTAGCACCCAATTTTTTGGCTTCCTTTATTGCGGCTAAAGTATCTGCAGTCTCTCCTGACTGGCTGATACCGATTACAATTTCGCCGTCCTCTAAAATCGGGTGATTGTAGCGAAACTCACTTGCAAGTTCAACCTGTACCGGAACTCTTGCCAAGCTCTCACAAACCGACTTTAATACATATCCTGCATGATAGGCGGAGCCGCACGCAATGACCCTGACTCTTGTAATATCTCGGAAATCTTTTTCGCTCATTGAGAATGCCTCATAGGAAAATTCATTATTTTCATTGTCGCAGGCGTAGAGCAGAGTATCCTGTACAGCCTGTGGCTGCTCAAAGATTTCCTTTTCCATAAAGTGAAGATATTCTCCTTTATGAATCATACTGCTGTCAAGCTCTGCTACAGTGGAGGAGCGCTTTACCTCCTCGCCGTTTTTATTGTATATATGTATTTCATTTTCAGTAAGACTTAAAATCTCTTTATTTTCTAATTTATAGAACTCCTTGGTATAATCAAGAAAGGCTGAGACATCTGAAGCCGGATAGAATCCGTTTTCGCCCTTTCCTACAACTAAAGGACTGTCCTTTCTCATGGCATAAAGAGTATTTGCATCATCTTTGAACATAATCGCAAAGGCGTAAGAACCTTTCAACTCCTTTTGTACTGCGAGGAGTGCTTTTAAGACATCCTTTTCCTTTAGGTAAAAATACTCAATCAGATTTACAGCCACTTCAGTGTCTGTGTCTGAATAGAACCTGTAGCCCTTTTCTTGTAAAAAGTTCTTTAAATCTGCAAAGTTTTCAATAATACCGTTATGTACCAACACCACTTCCTTATGCATGGACAGATGTGGGTGGGCATTTTTTTCATCGGCCTTACCATGAGTTGCCCAACGTGTGTGACCGATTCCCATAGAGCAGTGAAGTTCACATTCTTTGGAAGCAACAACCTTCTTTTTCAATTCTTTTAATTTACCTACAGCCTTTACTACAGTGAAAGGTCTTGAATACAGAGCAATCCCCGCAGAATCATAACCTCTGTATTCAAGACGCGAAAGACCGGACAGTAGAATATCCTTTGTATTCCCCTGCCCAACAAAACCGACAATACCGCACATTGTATTTTCTCCTATTTGATTGTTTATTGTGCGAAGAAAGCTTTTGTTACGATCTTGATTTCGCTTTTTGTCTTTCTCTTACGATACACTACTCCGAAACAGCATCCGCCGAATATTTCGATAACTGTTTACCTCGTCAGCTTGGGTTTCCCCGAAGCCCCGGCGCTAATCTTCCTTTTTTCCTCAGAAAAGAAAAATTTGTGTTATGATAACATATGAAAAAGAAATTTGGAATGCTTTTTTGCAAAAAATAAAAAAAATTTTATATAAAATATGGTAGAATAATATTATATAAACGCGTTAAGAGAAGGGGTAAGTATGAGCGTCAGACTAATATTTATAGGTTTAATGGTATTTCTGGGATTTTGGTATATTGCCATATTGATTTGGTTGATGAACAGGCTTAACAAAAGTTCCGAGTACGGAATAAGCGGAGAGAAAAGTTCTCAAAGCGGTAGCGGCAAAATGAAAATCAGTGATCTGTTTTTTCATATTTTGGTTATAGCTATTGTATTTATTACAGTAATAAAGCTGATGAGCTTTGTAGGGCCGGCTTTTGCATCTCTTGGAGGTATGATTGTAGCAATACCTGTCAAAGCACTTTTAAATGCAAGCGGACGTAAGACTAACATTATACTTACTCTCTCCGGGATGGCTTTACTATTTGTTTATTTATGCTTTTGGTATATTCTTATCGGTGTACCGGTAAAGCCTCCTGTAATGACTGTAGGAGGGATGAAAGTAACACTGAGTAAGACAAGTGTAGAAGACCTTTTAGATAACGGATTTGATATATATATCATGAATGATGAGAATACATATGAGTACAGTGAAATGCTGACAAGCGGTTCTTACACTAAATATGACGAAAATCAGGATACTAATGTAGAAAAAGGATATAGAAGTACAGGAGAGACTCTAAGGGGAGCACCTTATTTATTGGCGAAAGATGATACACTTATAGGCGCAATAGATTTGTACGGAAGTCTTGACAAAGATGTGGATATAAAGGATGCCAAGGTCGTGAATTTCTATATGGATAATGACTGTGAGAGTGCAGTGAAAAATGCCGGTATAGATATTGAGCTTGAAGTGCTGGATCTGTTAGATACTTTTGATACAGATAATGTAAAAAATATATTTAAAAAGAAACTTTGGATGATACCGGATGAATCCGAGCCTACAGACTCTGTATATGGAATAGCATGGCGTACCAACAGCGATTCTATATTCTGGAACGAGTATTATGCCTATATACGAATTGATGAAAATAAGAATATGAGGTCTTTTATAATATCAACAAGTGTTGCAAAGGATAAGCATTAAAGACAACTTAATAATTGCGTTTTTTTACCATTTAGGATATATTATTGTAAGTAAAATTATTTTATCAAGTATAGGAGATACAGATGGAATTAAAGCAGGAACTTATAATTGTTTTGGACTTTGGAGGCCAGTACAACCAGTTGGTTGCAAGAAGAGTAAGAGAAAACAATGTATATTGTGAAATCTATTCATATAAAACCCCTTTAGAAGAGATCAAGAAGAAAAATCCGAAGGGAATCATACTTACAGGAGGACCGGACAGCTGCTATCTGCCTGATTCAGCTACATACTCAAAAGAGCTTTTTGAACTTGGAGTTCCTGTACTTGGACTATGCTACGGTGCACAGCTTATGCAGCATCTACTTGGCGGAAAGGTAGAAAGAGCAAGTGTAAGAGAGTATGGTAAAATCAAACTGACAGTGGATAAGACTGACAGTGCACTGTTTGAGAATGTGCCGAAGGAAAGCATTGTATGGATGAGCCATACAGACTATATAAGTAAACTTGGTGAAGGGTTTGAGATTACATCACATAGTGATGACTGTCCTGTAGCTTCATATGAGAATACAGCAAAGAATCTCTACGGAATTCAGTTCCACCCTGAAGTTTTGCATTCAGAGTACGGTTCTGTAATGCTTGGAAACTTTATAAAGAATGTCTGCAAATGTGAATGTAACTGGAAAATGGATGCCTTTGTAGAAAACAGTATAAAGGCAATAAAAGAAAAGGTAGGCAACGGTAAGGTACTTTGTGCACTTTCAGGTGGTGTTGACTCATCGGTTGCAGCAGTAATGCTAAGCAAAGCGGTAGGTGAAAACCTTACCTGTGTATTTGTTGACCATGGACTTCTTAGAAAAAATGAAGGTGATGAGGTTGAGGCCGTATTCGGACCGAACGGCAATTATAAGCTGAACTTCATCAGAGTAAATGCAGCGGAAAGATTCTACTCAAAACTTGCAGGTGTAAGCGAGCCTGAAAAGAAGCGTAAGATAATAGGTGAGGAATTTATCAGAGTCTTTGAAGAAGAGGCGAAAAAAATCGGTAAGGTAGATTTCTTAGTACAGGGAACAATTTACCCTGATGTTGTGGAATCAGGACTTGGCGGAGAGAGTGTGGTTATAAAGTCACATCACAATGTAGGAGGACTTCCTGACTATGTTGATTTCAAGGAAATCATAGAGCCACTTAGAGATCTTTTCAAGGATGAGGTAAGAAAGGCGGGACTTGAGCTTGGCATACCGAAGAATCTTGTATTCCGTCAGCCATTCCCGGGACCGGGCCTTGGTATAAGAATAATAGGTGAAGTGACAGCAGAAAAGGTAAAGATAGTTCAGGATGCAGACGCTATATACCGTGAGGAAATAGATAAAGCAGGACTTTCACAGGAAATCAACCAGTACTTTGCTGCTCTTACTAATATGAGAAGCGTAGGAGTAATGGGCGATTATAGAACTTATGACTATGCCATAGCACTTCGTGCAGTTAAGACAATAGACTTTATGACAGCAGAGGCTGCCAGACTCCCTTGGGAAATACTTGAGAAGGTGACCAACAGGATTATCAATGAGGTAGACCATGTAAACAGGGTACTCTATGATATCACAAGCAAGCCACCGGGAACTATTGAATTGGAATAATTTGTGGTAAAAATGGGTAAATCGACTCGTTTCGAATAAACCTCAGTGAGGCGTACTTAAGTACGCCTCACTCCTGTTTATTCTGTACTTAGTCTATTTCACCATATTTTCTCATAGATTATTTTTGAATATTATATAATTGGATGTAATTGAGTAGTTTCTTTTTAGAGATTAATCGAAGATAGATTAGGGAAAAAAATAAGCAAGAAAATCATAAAGGATTTTTTTCAATTACAAAAAGATGAATATACCATTTCATATTGGATAAAAATCAATTATATCAATTATATGATAATATAGTTTCATAATTACAATATTAAAATAGAAGGATTGATGTATGTTAGCCAAAAATTAAATTGTGGTTTTTTTAATCATAAAAATTATTTGAGGATGTCAAGATTTTTTTAATTGTAACAGTGGCGCTTCTTTTTAGTTACCTGGATTTTTGATCATCAATATATTGCAATTAAATCTTATATTCCCAAACAACTATTGTTGTCGGTTGAAGTTTCGGTAGATTTCCTTTCTAATTTATCTGGAATATTTTTGACTATAAGTACTTTTAGTTTTACAATTATTGTCACTGTACTTAATAAATATAGCAGTAACATATCACCTAGGATGCTTCAGAGTTTCATAGATAGGACCGGAGTTCTTGGTTTATATGGTATATTTGTCAGTGGTTTTTTCTATTCAGTAATCAGTATCCTATTATTGCAAGATATTGCTCCAGACCAACATGTTGTCGCTGGAAGTTTCGGAATTGCTTATTCCATAATTGCGATGCTAAGTTTTATCGCTTTCTCAAGACAGGTTCTTGATAATCTACAAGTATCAAATATTATAGAAAATGTTTTTAATGATTGCGAGAAACTTATTGATAAAGAGGTAGAACTAAGAAAAAAAGCTAAGCATTATGAAGAAGGCTACGAATCTACAAACTTATCAATTGTAGCTGAGAGCTCAGGTTATTTATTTGAAATAAAAAGCAGATGATATTTTTAAAAAAAGCTTAATGGCATAAAAAGCAGAATTTGTTATAAACAAGAGAATTGGTGAATACACAACCAAAAGGAGAAAGCGTAGGGGAATTAAATATATTCCAATGCAAGTTAGATGATAATGATAAAAAAGAATTAAAAGAAAAATTAAGTCCATTGTTTATAATAAATGCTTACAGTAATGAAGAAGATTATCACCGTGGAATTGTAAACTTAAGCGAAATTGCGAATATGGCCTTAAGCCCTGGCACAAATGATCCAAATACTGCAATAATGTGTATAAATAAAATGTCATCATTGCTAGGGAAACTCTTATCTACAGGCAATCATTTTGTAATCCTGAAAGAAGACGAAAATGTAAAAATAATTTATCAAAGTTATTCTGTAAAGGACGAACTATATCTTGGTTTCAGCCAGATAATTTCCTATTCAGCAGGAGATCCCTTGGTTACCAAAGAGATTTTACAAGGAATTTATATCATATACATTATGGCAGATATAAGTGCTAAAAAAAAGCATAAAAAGTTTTTTTGATGATAGCTACGAAATTTTTAATAGAAAAATTTTACCCACGAAATTCATTTGGATATTTTTTTAAAAGAATAAAAAAACAATATGGAAGAGTACGTAAGCTTATAGGAAAATACATCTGAATCCATTTGAATTTAAATGCATTCAAAATCAAATTAAAAAAACGTGGTCAATTAGTTTAGTATTTGTGGACCACGTTTCGATAATAACTCTGGGCCCATTTTTCGGTTGATATTTACATGATGAAATATTTACGTTTGAGCCTAATGCATTTAATATAAGCAAAAAAATAAATATCTTTAAATAAAAAAAATGATTCCAACCCCAAAAATCTATATGATAGATTTAATAATTACAGATCTACAAATTATAATTCTCCGGTACTGGGACTGGGACGGGACTAAAAATCTGAAAAATCTCCTATAATTAGGTGGATTTGGTGATACTAGAAAAAATAGAACCTAGTATTTTGAATGATTTGAGATATATCGGACGTTTGGAAAAGAAGAGCTTGAGTAAAGGAAGAAAAAGATGACAGATGAAAAATTAATTAAAGAAGGGTTGAATGGTAAAGATTCTTTAAAAATAATTTTGTCAGGCTATGTTGATAAGTCAGAAAATGAGAATACAGAAGAAAAAAAGTAGGTGTAGTTTCGGTAATGTTTGTATCTGAAAGCAAGGAGCTTGTCATAAAGAAAATTGAGGAATTTGAAGCAAAATATCCCGAAAGATATTTTATGGTTTACAGTGTTCCTTTAGATACTAACCTTGAAGAGCTGAATCATTATCCGTCAATTGCAATTTTTCAAAGTGATTTAAATTAGATTAACAAATTAAATAATAGAAAGCCTTCCATCATTTTACGGGGAGGCTTTTTTTGTAAATAGTGGAAAATAAAAAAACTTTTTAAACTCAAGGCGAAAGCAGATCATAGAAGAAATAAGAAACAGTCATTCACATTGAGAAAAGAAAGTCGTTGATTTTTTTGATATCAGATCAAAAATCAACGACTTATTGTTTAAATATATTAATAGTTCAATAACATAGCGCTTGTATTCAAAATCTCTAAATATATTATTGGTATTCTCCTTATTCCGGAATAACTAAATGGTCTATATAGTCAATAATTTCTTCATAAGTGGGTTTACGGCCCCATTGCTCTTCAAGCATATTTGAAAGATTAAATACTGATTGAGAGTCGGATTTTATACCATCACGCATAGCTTTGTTAGGGTTAGTTTCATATAAAGATATACCGGATTTTATATAATCATCCGGGATGGTAGTATTGGTAACTTGTTTAGGCTTGAGAATAAAGAAATCCTTAACAATACAAAGTATTGAAACGATTATAAGTACTGTAGCAACAATATTTTCATTAAGCCAAGAAACTTTAGCAATGAATTCATCAAGCTTAAAAGCTAAGAATAATGCCAGGGAACCTGTACATAAAGTAGCTATCAGATAGTTACCTGAAAGATTTAACAGTATCCCAAAGAGTGAAGAGATTAAATATACTGCTGAAGCCATTAATAATCCACCTGTAACAGTCCCAATTTTGAATGCACCACGACTATAATCGTGGTATTGTAGATATGCGAATACACCGAAAAACAACAGTATTCTTATTATTTTACCACTATGCTTCTCCATAAAGTAACTCCTTTTAAACTTAAAAACTTTTACTTTATTCATCAGCACTATATTCGACAATATTAGCCGGTGCATTTATCAATTTCCATGCGGTAAATTCTGCATCGTTATTAGTAAGAGATTTACTCACATGACCTTTTTTACTGTTTCATAATTTTATTACTTTAGTATCATACTATCACCTCATCACAGAATTAAACATAAATTATAACATAAACTATAACATATATTTAACATCTTTTCAAACATAAACTATGTTTAGGAGGTGGTTATATATGGCAAATAAAGATTTGATTATAAAACCCAAACGAGCAAAAGGTGACGACGGATATAGGACATTCTCTATTCGCATTAAAGAAGAAATAGTTTCAAAACTTGATAATATTTCTACACAGACGGGGCACAGCCGTAATGAACTTATTGGTGTATTTGGAGTATGCAATTGAGAATTGTAGGGTTGAGGAAAGGTGATTATGCTTTAGGTATTAATACGGTTGAATAAAATTATTTTACAATTTATTATTCAGGTGGAGTAAATAATATAATGCCACAAACTGTTTAAATACAAGGATTTGTGGAGATTTAGGAGTGGTTTTAGTACAAATTAGAATTTACCGAGGTAACATAGAATGAAAAAGATGAGAGCAATAGTGGAAAAAGGGCGCTCAGGTGTTCCAAGACCGTTGTTTTTGATTTTGATGACCATTTTTCTTCTGACTGGTTGTTTGGTAAATACTGCCGGTTCAGTGCAAGAGGTCGAGAGCTATCATCAGATCGATCAAGATATGGCAAAGCAGATGATGACCCGGGATGACGGGCATGTGATTGTAGATGCCCGCAGGCAAGATGAATACGATGCAGGCCATATTCCTGGCGCAATTCTAATTCCAAATGAGAGCATTGAAGCGGAGCGGCCGGAAGAACTCCCGGATCTGGATCAGATCATCCTGATTTACTGCCGAAGCGGGAACAGATCCAAGCAAGCAGCGCAAAAGCTTGCGGACATGGGATATACCAACATCTACGAATTCGGCGGGATCAACACCTGGTCCGGAGAGATCGTGACAGGAGAAACTACTATGGAGATACCGGAGAATATAAAAACAATCTATCTTGCAGGCGGCTGCTTCTGGGGAACGCAGAAGTTCTTTGATCAGTTTGTCGGCGTAATCCGAACAGAAGCAGGTTATGCAAACGGACCTGACGAAGCTCCGACCTATCAGGACGTCTGTAACAGCAGCGGGCATGCCGAGACAGTGCGGGTCGACTATGACCTGCTGTAATTTCTCTGACTGATTTGCTGAATTACTATTTCATGGTGATCGATCCGCTCTCTGTAAACAAACAGGGCAATGATCGAGGCATCCAGTACCGGACGGGGATCTATTATACGGAAGAAGACCAGCTTCCGGAAATCGAAGCGGTTTATCGGGCGGAGGAAGAGAAAGCCGGAGCCAGGCTTGCTGTTGAACTGCTTCCGTTGGAAAACTTCTTCCCCGCAGAAGAGTATCACCAGAAGTATCTGGACAAGAATCCCGGCGGCTACTGCCATATCCCGCGCAGTTACTTTGATCTTCAGCAAAACAGCGCAGAAGAATCTGCAGATGAACTTCGGGTGCGGATCGGCGATTTGGCCTTTGAGGTCACACAGCACGCCGCCACGGAGTACGCCTTCACCGGCGAGTATGACGACTTCTTTGAAAAGGGCCTTTATGTCGACATTGTCAGCGGCGAACCGCTCTTTACATCCATGGACAAGTATAGTATAATTCCGGGGGTGTGGCTGGCCGGCGTTCACCAGGCCGATCGCGGAAGATGCTGTCACTGAGGCCGTGGACACTTCACATGGTATGGTCCGGACGGAAGTGTGCAGCAGCGGCGCGGATTCCCATCTGGGTCACGTGTTCAACGATGGTCCCCGCGAGTCCGGCGGGCTGCGTTATTGCATCAACTCGGCAGCTCTTAGATTCATTCCCTACGATGAACTGGAAGAACAAGGGTATGGGGAGTATCGGAAGCTCTTTGAGTAAGAATAATCAAAAATCAATACAAGGGGGCATATAGCAATGGAAGAAAAAAGAATCTATGAAATGGACATGGTAAAACAAGAAGACAAAAAAGCTGCAAAGAAAACACCTTTTTACCAAACAGAATCTACAGGAGGGTCGGTGTGGGTGATTAAACCGGGACAAACCCTGCAGAAGCACCGTCACCACAATTCTGATGATATCTGGATCATTTTACAGGGAGAAGGAATATTCTATCCCGAACCGGATAAAGAGATTCCCTTAAAAAAAGGACAGGTTATCGTTTCTCCTAAAGGTGCATGTCACGGCGCAATGAACACAGGAACAGAGGATATAGTTTTTGTGAGTATCGTTGCACCGGTTCCGGCAGATTATGATCCTATAGGCGAATGAAATACATTTTTTTGAATGTGTTTTGATAAATTCAAGTTTGTTGAACTGAAAAATTGAATACTAAATGCGTAAGACGATAGAAAAGAAAAAAATCTATCGTCTTTTTTCATGCCTATTTTCAATTTATATTGCGATCAATAAATAGGGGAAACTCACTAATTAGCGAACTAGTATTTCAAGTACCTTTCACTAATATATACACGACAAAATGCTAATTCCCTTAAATATGTTAAAGACAATAAAGGAGATAAGATGATAAGGATCAGAAGTCCCACTAAGAAAAAACTAAATAGTAAGAGTATCAGCGATTGGAAAAGTAATACTTCTGGTCGCTTTTTTTATTGAAATGAAAAGGAGAAATTTAAAAAGATGAAACAAGAAATGATTAACATCAACGCCAACTTATTGGCGGAACCTACTTTCTCAAACTTTGAAAAAGACGGAGAAACGGTAGAAGTTGCAAATTTTACGCTTGTAAAAAAGTACGGTAAGGGTAAGGAGTATATCAACTGTGCAGCTTATGGAGAAAAGACAGAAATAGCAAAAGCCTTTGAGAAAGGCGATTTGATTCATATCTTCGGCTACTTTAAGAAGCGTGAAAAAGAGGGAAAGACTTACAAAAACTTTGTAGTGAAGTCATATAACAAGATTGAAAAGAAGGAAGAAAACGAGGAGGAATAAATATGGATTTTTTTGTTCAGGCAGTCAATGTATTACAGATTTTGGTTATGGCAGTAGGAGCCGGACTTGGAGCCTGGGGAGTCATTAACCTTATGGAGGGATATGGAAATGATAATCCAGGAGCAAATGCTCATGTACGGTAAGGAAGCAAGCAACCGAAAACAAGAGATAGACCGCCAGCACTACACTATTCCGAACCAAAGACCAAAAGATAAGCATTGTGGGAAAATCTAAACTTTTGGATTTTCCTACAATGCCGACTACGGCGGAATCCCTCCCACTCCTTATATCTTTCTTTCCGTATACATTGAATTTGTATTTAGTAAATGCTATAATGTCCCTATTCAAATTATAAATGTGTTGAATTAGTTACATGTACATATTTTTTGTGCCGGAGGAAGTGAAATGAAACAAAAAATTTATCTCATTACAGGCTTAATGGCTTCTGGAAAATCTACAGTTTCCGATTTACTGGCAAAATCAATAGAAAAATGCGTCCATCTTCGTGGTGATGTGTTCCGAAAAATGATTATTTCAGGCAGAGAAAATATGTCAGCTACCCCATCAGCGGAAGCAGTCCGCCAGCTGTACCTTCGATACAAATTGACTGCTGATGCGGCAAGGTCATACTTTGACAACGGCTTTCTGTAGTGATCCAAGATAACTACTACGGTGATGAATTAAACCGAATGATAAATTATCTGCATAAATACCCTGTTGAGGTTGTCGTTCTTTGTCCAGATGTGGAAACAATAAAAGAAAGGGAACGATACAGGGAGAAAACAGGCTATTCCGGCTTTACGGTTGAAACCTTATACGATACATTTATGCAGACAACACCACGGATCGGCTTTTGGCTGGACAATTCCAACCAAACACCACAGCAGACAGCAGAAACCATTCTGAACGCCAGAAAGTCGGTATGATTGTTACATATAAGGGGAAGAAAAATTTCTTTTAGGTACTTTCTTTCCTAAAACTAATGTGATATAATAGCATCATTCCAAAAAAGGAGTAAAAAATATGCGGCAAGGTATTCTTAAATAAAACTATAATCAAATAGTGGGAACAAAGGATTATGATAGTCCCTTTTGTGGGGGCTTGGTTTTTTGTACCCAATTTAAGAATACTTTTGCCTTATCAATTTTGACATATCCGAAAAACAGCAATCACAAACAGGTGTATGCTGTATATGTGTATGTCCGCAAATTATAATCCCCAGTGGTAAAAGTATTTTACTGCTGGGGATTTTTATGCCCTTTTGGGGCTGTAAAAGGAGGACAATCACATGAAAATAATCAATATTGGAATTCTCGCCCATGTAGACGCAGGAAAAACAACATTGACGGAAAGCCTGCTGTACACCAGTGGAGCGATTGCGGAACAAGGAAACGTGGATAAAGGAACTACAAGAACAGACACTATGATTTTGGAACGGCAGCGCGGAATTACCATTCAGACAGCGGTTACTTCTTTTTGCTGGAATGATTATAAAATCAATATCGTGGACACTCCCGGTCATATGGATTTTTTAACCGAAGCATACCGCTCTTTATCTGTCCTTGACGGAGCTGTTTTAGTCATTTCAGCAAAAGACGGCGTACAGGCACAAACCCGTATATTATTCCATGCGCTTCAGAAAATGGACATTCCGACAATTATCTTTATAAATAAGATAGACCAAAATGGGATCGACCTGCGGCGTGTTTACCAAAGCATTAAAGATAAACTTACCAGTGATATGATTGTCATGCAGGAGGTTTCCCTGTCGCCAAAGATAACCATGACCGATATTTCTGATTTGGACAAATGGGATATGATTATTTCCGGAAGCGATGAACTATTAGAACGATATGTTGCAGAGGATTCTTTGGATATACAGGAATTACAATATGAAAAGTGCAAAAGAACCAGATGCTGCTCTTTGTTTCCTGTTTATCATGGGAGTGCAAAAGACAATTTAGGAACAGAAAAACTGATTGAAGCGATTATAGAAACTTTCATTACAGAAACGGACGATATTCAGTCTGAATTATGTGGATATGTTTTTAAGGTTGAGTATACAGAGCGGAAAAAACGGCTTTCTTATTTACGCCTGTATCATGGGACGCTCCATTTACGGGATACCCTGCTGCTGTCAAAAAAGGAAAAAATAAAGATTACAGAAATGTGTATTCCGTCAAATGGTGAAATCGTCCCGGCTGACCATGCCTGTCCGGGAGAAATTGTTATTTTAGCTGATGATACTTTGAAACTGAACGACATTCTGGGAAATGAAAAACTCCTGCCTCACAAAACACGGATTGATAATCCCATGCCATTACTTCGGACAACGGTAGAGCCGCAAAAGCCGGAGCAAAGGGAAGCCCTGTTAAATGCCCTCACAGAGATTGCTGATACAGACCCTCTTTTGCATTTTGACATTGATACTGTTACACATGAGATTATATTATCTTTTTTGGGAAAAGTACAGTTAGAAGTTATTTGTTCGCTATTAGAAGAAAAATATCATGTGGGCGTGGCTATGAAAGAGCCTTCGGTTATTTATCTGGAAAGACCGCAAAAAAAAGCGAGCTACACGATTCATATTGAAGTGCCGCCGAATCCGTTTTGGGCATCTATTGGTTTGACTGTAACACCGCTTCCTGTTGGAAGCGGAACACAATATAAAAGCGAGGTATCTCTCGGCTATTTAAACCAAAGTTTTCAAAATGCCGTCATGGAGGGTGTGCGTTATGGAATGGAGCAGGGCTTATATGGCTGGGGAGTGACAGACTGCCAAATTTGTTTTGATTATGGAGTTTATTACAGCCCGGTCAGCACCCCCGCTGATTTTCGTTTTCTTGCGCCTGTCGTGTTGGAGCAGGCATTGAAAAAAGCAGGAACACAACTGTTGGAACCATACCTTTCCTTTACCCTTTTTGCACCGCAGGAATATCTTTCACGGGCTTATAATGACGCACCAAAGTATTGCGCAATCATTGAATCAACCAGACTTGAAAAAGATGAAGTTATTTTTAAGGGGGAAATCCCTGCCCGTTGTATTGGTGAATATAGAAATGATTTGAATTTTTATACAAATGGAAGAAGTGTCTGCATTACAGAATTAAAAGGGTATCAGGAAACTTCCGGCGAGCCTGTGTTTCAGCCACGCCGCCCGAACAGCCGTTTAGACAAGATCCGGCATATGTTTCAGAAGATAATGTAACATCTTGCGCAATGCAAACGTTCATTGCTGGCTATTGCGAAATATCATTGATAAAATCAGCATCAGAGAGGAGGAACCATTTTGAACCAGAAACAGACGGATATTACAACAGGAAAGCAAATACGTCATCTGCGAACACAATCGGGAATGACACAGGAAGAACTGGCTGGGAAATTGAATGTTACCCGGCAGGCGCTATCGAATTGGGAGAGAGATGTTAATGAACCCGATTTAAATACGTTGAAAAAAATTTGTTTTCTTTTTGGAGTCCACATGGACGATTTTGCGAAGGAGGTAATAACAAAAATGGAAACATGTGAAAAAAAGAGAAACGACAATTTAATAAGTATGATATGGCAATTGGACTTTTTTATGGTGTCGGGATATTTCTTGGCATTGGTATTTTCTTTGTTGGCGGTTTTATGACAATGTCGGGTGCAGGGTGGGGAGCATCACTATTTGGCGGTGGCTGTTTTTCTCTTGTATTTGGCTTGATATGCCATGCAGTTATTACATTGAGAAGAAATGACAAATGATGACATATCCTGCTTTCTAGTCTTTTCGGTCATATCGCGTAAAAAAGCCGCTGCTTTTGGCTTTCCAATAGCGGCGGCAAAGGGAAATATCCTTTGAATACCTTACAGAAGAAAAGTTTTGCAGCATTATAAAAATAAAAGCCTATACCATTTTGGAAAGAAAAGATACATAATAGTCAAGACGGCAACAATCAGAAGTTATGGAGGGTAACAATGGAATATAGTAAGGAAGATTTAATGGAAGCAAAAAGGCAAATTTTGGGAGTGGGAGAGAACATGGGAACAGAGGAAAGCAAAAAGATCTGGGAGAAAAACGCACAATTTTGGGATGATGCAATGGGTGACGAATCCAATGAATTTCACAGAGAGGTAGTACGTCCCAAAGTAACGGAACTTCTCTCTCCTGATCCTTCGGATTACATTTTGGATATTGCGTGCGGCAATGGAAATTATTCTTCGTATCTTGCACAGAGAGGCGCTTCGGTCGTCGCTTTTTGATTACAGCAAAAAAATGATAGAATTGGCTAAAAGACGGCGATCACAATATGCAAAACAAATTGAGTTTTGCGTAGCGGATGCGACCAATAGAGAAAGCTTATTAGGATTAAAAAGAAATCGAGCCTTTACGAAAGCAGTTTCTAATATGGCAATTATGGATATTACGGATATTGAACCGCTTTTTATGGCTGTTTATGAACTATTGGAGGAAAACGGGATTTTTGTCTTTGCAACGCAGCACCCTTGTTTTATCACATTGACTGAAAAATATATGACACCGCACAGTTACTATGATATAGCGATCGAAGGGCAGCCGGAGGAGCAGATTTATTATCATCGTTCCATACAAGATATTTTTAACCTTTGTTTCAGAGCTGGATTTGTCATTGATGGATTTTATGAAGAATGTTTCAAAAACAATAAAGAAATTCCTATGGTAATGATAGTAAGGCTTAAAAAGGTAAAACGTGATAGCTTAAAATAAATTCAAGTTTGCCGGATAAATAGCAAACCCGGCCGAGCCAGTCAACGGTCAAGATGAACGGGCTTCGCCCGCCGTTGACAGCCCCGCCCGGTTTTGCAGTTAGGCAGTCAAGGAGCGACAGCCTAAAGTGCTGCCGCCCCTTACTATCATAAAAAGCAACTACTAACCAGCCACAGCCCTTTTGGGAGGAAAGGGGGATTTTCCATGACCTGTACAGAAGAATATCGGGAACATATCGAGTACACTTTCCATGCCTTTTGCAAAGTCGTTATCCGAAATGCAACGATCAACGCAGCGAGGACACGGAGCAGGAAGCACAAAAGAGAAATATCCCTTGAATACCTCACAGACGAAAAGCACTACCCTTTAGGCACGACAGATGAATATTTCCAAGCCCCGGAGCCGGACGAGGAATACATACTTACCCTTTGCGGCGATACGGTCATTTTCAGCAGCGGTTTACTTGCGGAAGCCCTGTCACGGCTGGACGAACGGGAGCGGGAAATGATTTACCTGTCCTTTTTCAAGCGTATTCCACAGCACGAAATTGGCAGACAGTACGGGCGCAGCCGCAGCACAGCGGGCTACCATATCCGAAAAGCCCTACGGCAGCTCCAAGCGGAAATGGAGGGAATGGCATATGAGAAATAATAGGCTTCTCCCCTATGAAACAATCGTCCAAGCCGCCAGCGGGGAGCCGGAAGCGGTGGGAACTGTATTGCAGTATTACCGCCGCCGCATACAATGTGCCGCCCGTGTGAATGGACGGGTAGACCAAGATACAGAGGACTACATCACCCAGACGCTTCTCACAGCTATTTTCAAGTTCCGCTTTGGGAGATAGCCCTACCGCCTACAACTGAATAACCGCCGCTTCGCCGGCAACCAGAAAGCAGTAAATCTATTCAACAGATTTGCTGCTTTTTTTCGTTCCTGTTTGGCATTTTTGAAAATCCCCAGTATGAAAAAACAAAAGGGAAAATAGCCGCCGCAGTTGGCAAAATCCCTTACTTATCCGTAGAGGGTATCAAAGAAAAAAATACTGCCATTGTCCGCCTATTCCGGCTTGCGTGGTGTTGTAGGGAATAGAGGGGAAATTCTAAAAATCTCCGTCCATTTTGCTTTGCGTGGTGTTGTAGGTAGTGAAAGGAAAATTTTCAAGATAAGCCGGAATAGCGGGTAGCAAAGCCCTTTTGAAACGTTTTGTTAGCGGAAAGGACGGGAGCCGGGGAACGCCGGAGTTTTTCAGAGCAAGATTCTACCGAGGTGCCAAAATTCGCTCTCCGCTTATTTTTGCCCCTGCGGGAATCTTGTTGAGGGAGTGCCTTCCCCAAACCCTGCTATGCAGCCCTGTCGGGCGAGAAAGGAGGTCACAGACCATGCGAAAGAAATACAATACGCCCCACCGCCGTCATGTGGTAAAGACCCGCATGACCGATGAAGAATACGCCGACTTCACCGGGCGGCTGGCGGCTTATGAAATCAGCCAGTCCGAGTTTATCCGGCAAGCCATACGGAAAGCGACCATACGCCCCATTGTCACCGTTTCCCCGGTCAATGACGGGCTGCTTGCCGCCCTCTCAAGCTCACGGCAGAGTACGGGAAAATCGGCGGCAACTTAAACCAGATTGCCCGGAGCCTGAACGAATACGGAAGCCCCTACCCGGGGGCTGGAAAAGGAAGTGCGGGGAGCCGCCGCCGACCTTGCCGCCCTTGAAGTTTGAAGTCTTGCAGAAAGTAGGGTGAAGCCGTTGGCGATACTCAAACATATCAGCTCTAAAAATGCCAACTACGGGGACGCTGAAAAACTACCTCACATTCGAGCATGACGAGTTTACCATGAAGCCCACCCTTGACGCAGACGGGCGGCTCATACCGAGGGTAGACTACCGCATATCCTCTCTGAATTGTGGCGGGGAGGATTTTGCCGTTGCCTGTATGCGCTCCAATCTCCGCTACGGCAAGAACCAGAAACGGGAGGACGTAAAGAGCCACCACTACATCATCAGCTTTGACCCACGGGACGGCCCGGACAACGGCTTGACCGTTGATCGGGCGCAGGAGCTGGGCGAGAAGTTCTGCGCCGAGCATTTCCCCGGACACCAGGCCCTTGTCTGCACCCACCCGGACGGACACAGCCACACCGAAAATATCCATGTGCATATCGTCATTAACAGTCTGCGGATTGCGGAGGTTCCCATGCTGCCCCACATGGACAGGCCAGCGGACAGGAAAGCAGGCTGCAAGCACCGCTGTACGGACGCAGCTATGAACTATCTGAAAGCCGAAGTCATGGAGATGTGCCACAGCGAGGGGCTTTACCAGATAGACCTTTTGAACGGCAGCAAAGAACGCATTACCGAGCGTGAGTATTGGGCGCAGAAGAAAGGACAGGCTGCCCTTGACAGAGCCAACGCCCCTATTGCTGCGGACGGTATCGCGCCCCGGCAGACCAAGTTTGAAACGGATAAGGCGAAGCTGCGCCGGACTATCCGGGAAGCCCTTGCCGCTGCTTCCGGCTTTGATGAGTTTGCCGCCCTGCTTCTCCGGCATGGTGTGACCGTCAAGGAGAGCCGGGGGCGGCTAAGTTACCTCACGCCGGACAGGACGAAGCCAATTACCGCCCGGAAGCTGGGGGACGATTTTGACCGGGCTGCTGTCCTCTCCGTTTTGGAGCAGAACGCCGCCAGAGCCGCCGAAAAACCCGCAGCCATAGCGGAATACCCCGGCAGTATCAAAGACCGCTTACGGACGAAAAAAGAAGCGAAAAACGCCCCGAACAATGACGCTGTACAGCGCATGGTAGACATAGCCGCCAAGCGAGCCGAGGGGAAAGGACGGGGCTATGAGAAGTGGGCGACCATGCACAACCTCAAACAGATGTCGGCTACCCTCATGCTCTACCAGCAGTATGGCTTTTCTTCCCCGGACGAGCTGGACGCTGCCATTTCCGCAGCCAACACCGCCACGCAGGAGAGCCTTGCCGGACTGAAAGGGCTGGAAGCCGCTATCCGGGAGAAAAAGGAATTGCAGCGCAACCTTTTGGGCTATATCGGCACGAAGCCCGCCCGTGACGGTCTGAAAGCGCAGAAATCGGAGAAAGCCCGGAGAGCCTACCGGGAACAGCACGAAAGCGATTTTATCATAGCGGACACAGCCGCCCGTTATTTCCGGGAGCATGGAATAACCAAGCTGCCAGCCAGCAAAGCCCTGCAAAGGGAGATTGAGCAGCTTACCGTCCAGAAGAACGCCGGATATAACGACTACCGGGAGAAACGCCAGCGGGCGCAGGAGCTTCAGACAGTCAGACGCAATATCGACCAGATTTTAAGGGGCGCACCGAGCCAGCAGAAAAAGCGTGAACAGGAGCGTTAAAGACCGCCCCGAAATGATACCGAAACCCTACAAAAATACAGGTATGATATGAACCCTTACCGCAATACTCCCCGACTTCCAAACGGGGCTTACAGGGCAGAAAAAGCCCGAAAATGATACCGAGAACATACAGAAAATGCCCCCTATCCCGCTACACCGATAGGAACGGCAGAAAGGAGCTTACCATTGCCGAGAATGAGCAAGAAGCGGCGGCTGGAATGGTCTTTCTTCCTCAACCACCGCAACCGTATCACTTACAACGACCTATGCCGGGGCTGCACCCGTGACTGCAAACAGAGCTTCCGGGCGGTTATCATACTATGCCCTCGCTATTATTCCAAACGCTGGAAAAAGGAGGACGCAGCCTATGGCAGATAACCGCAAATATTACTACCTCAAGCTGAAAGAGAGCTATTTTGACGATGATGCAATCGTTCTGCTGGAAAGTATGCAGGACGGCGTTATCTATTCCAACATTCTCTTGAAGCTGTACTTGAAATCGCTGAAAAACGGCGGGAAATTGCAGCTTGACGAGAATATCCCCTACACCGCCCAGATGATTGCGACCATTACCCGCCAGCAGGTAGGTACCGTGAGAGAGCTTTTGAAAATCTTTATGAAGCTGGGGCTTGTGGAGCCTTTGCCAAGCGGCGCACTCTACATGAGCAACATTGAGCTTTTTAATCGGCCAGTCCTCTACCGAGGGGGAGCGCAAGCGCAGGGCGCGGCTGGCTTTGCAGGAACAAAAAGCCCTGCCGCAGACAGGGGCGGACAAATGTCCACCATATCGAGCGGACATTTGTCCACCAGAGATAGAGATAGAGAAAGAGATAGATATAGAAATAGAAAAAGAGAGAGAGTTAGAAACGGGACACCCCGCCCCCGCCGCCTATGGCAGATACCACAATGTCATTCTTTCCGATACGGAGCTTGACGGGCTGAAAACAGAGCTTCCCGGCAAGTGGGAGTATTACATTGACCGCCTATCCTGCCATATCGCTTCCAGCGGGAGGAAATACAAGAGCCATGCAGCCACGATTTTCAAGTGGGCGCAGGAGGACGCAGCCAAGAAAGCCCCGAAAAAGGGCATACCCGATTATACCTGTAAGGAGGGCGAGAGCTTATGACGAATGGATTTGATGAAATGATTTTGAATATGACCGACACCACGCCGGAGCCGGAGGACTACACCGGCGAGGACGGGCTTTTATACTGCGGGAAGTGCCACAAGCCCAAAGAGGGCTATTTCCCCAAAGAAACCGCCGCATGGCTGGGGCGTGACCGCCACCCGGCAGAATGTGACTGCCAGCGGGCAGAGCGTGAGGAACGGGAAGCCGCAGAGAAACAGCGCAGTCACCTTGAAAACTGTCGAGCGGTTGAAGCGGCGGGGCTTTTACAGACCCCTGCTATGCAGGGCTGGACGTTTGAGAACGACAACGGCAAGTGCCCGCAAATGGAACACGCCCATTTCTATGTGGAGAACTGGGAAACCATGAAAGAGCGCAACATTGGCTATCTGCTATGGGGCGGCGTTGGCACAGGCAAGAGCTATTTTGCGGGCTGTATCGCAAATGCCCTTATGGAGCGTGAAATCCCCGTGTGCATGACAAACTTTGCATTGATATTGGGTGACCTTGCCGCCAGCTTTGAGGGCAGGAATGAATATATCTCCCGACTTTGCAGCTTCCCGCTGCTTATCCTTGACGATTTTGGAATGGAACGGGGAACGGAATACGGCTTAGAGCAGGTCTACAACGTGATTGACAGCCGTTACCGCAGCGGCAGGCCGCTGATCGTCACGACTAATCTCACGCTGGAGGACTTGCAGCACCCGGAGGACACCGCCCACGCCCGCATTTATGACCGTCTGATTGAAATGTGTTCTCCTGTCCGCTTTACCGGGAGCAACTTCCGAAAAGCCACGGCGCAGGAGAAAATGGGACAACTGAAAAAGCTGATGAACAGAAAGGAGAGCCGCCTATGACCAACACCCCAAAGAATGACCGCAGCACCCGCCGCCCGGATTGCGTGACGGAAATCCGCATAGGTAATTCTGTCCTTGTCGTTTCCGGCTATTTCAAGCAGGACACCACCGCCACCGCCGCCGATAAAATGCTGAAAGTGCTGGAAGCGGAAGCTGCTACACAAAAATCGGCAATTTGACGGGACGTAAAGAAGCAGAAAGGACTGTACAGCCAGCCCCGGCGTGTGGTATGATAGTCATACGGAATAGTGGGGCTGGCTGTCGGAAATGGAGGACACTATGTTAAGACAGACCACCCGAAACCTTATTACCGCCCTTTATCCGAGATTATCCCACGAGGACGAGCTGCAAGGTGAGAGCAATTCTATTTCAAACCAGAAGCGTATTCTTGAAACCTATGCGAAAGCAGAACGGCTTTTTCCAATCTGCAATGGTACACAGATGACGGTTATTCTGGTGCGAACTTTCAAAGACCCGGTTTTCAAGCCATGCTTGCGGACATTGAAGCCGGAAAAGTCGGCACCGTTATCGTCAAGGATATGTCACGGTTAGGGCGAAACTATCTGCAAGTGGGAATGTATACGGAAATGATTTTCCCACAGAAAGGCGTCCGCTTTATCGCTATCAATGACGGAGTGGACAGCGCACAGGGCGACAATGATTTTGCCCCTCTGCGGAACATTTTTAACGAATGGCTGGTGAGAGATACGAGCAAGAAAATCAAAGCAGTAAAACGCTCAAAAGGCATGAATGGCAAGCCCGTCACGAGCAAACCCGTATACGGCTACTTTATGGACGAGGACGAAAAATTTTATCATTGACGAGGGAAGCCGCCCCTGTTGTGCAGCAGATTTACAGCCTGTGCCTTGCCGGGAACGGGCCGACCAAGATAGCCCGTATGCTCACAGAGCAGGAGATCCCCACGCCGGGAACGCTGGAATACCGTCGGACGGGAAGCACCCGCCGCTACCACCCCGGCTATGAGTGCAAGTGGGCGACCAATACCGTGGTACATATCCTTGAAAACAGGGAGTACACGGGCTGTCTGGTAAACTTCAAGACGGAGAAGCCGTCCCTACAAGACCAAGCACAGCGTAGAGAACCCCATTGAGAAACAGGCGATTTTTCGAGAACCACCATGAGCCTATCATTGACACCCAGATGTGGGAGCGTGTGCAGGAGTTACGCAAGCAGCGCAAACGCCCGAACCGCTATGATGAAGTGGGCTTATTCTCCGGCATACTCTTTTGTGCCGACTGCGGCAGCGTCCTTTACCAGCAGCGTTACCAGAACGCCACCCGCAAGCAGGATTGTTATATCTGCGGGAGCTACAAGAAAGCGTACCCGTGACTGTACGGCGCACTTTATCCGCACCGACCTGTTGACCGCCGGAGTGACCGACAATCTGCGGAAAGTCACCAGCTATGCAGCGAAAGCACGAAGCCCGGTTTATGAAGCTGCTGATCGAGCAGAACGAGGACGGGGGCAAAGCGCAGGAACGCCGCAAGGAAAAAAAGGAGCTGGAAGCCGCCGAGAAGCGTATCAGCGAGTTATCCGCTATCTTCAAGCGGCTGTATGAGGACAGCGTGACCGGGCGCATTTCAGACGAGCGTTTCACGGAGCTGTCGGCAGACTATGAAGCCGAGCAGAAAGAACTGAAAGAGAGAGCCGCCGCTATCCGGGCAGAGCTTTCCAAAGCGCAGGAAGCCACGGTAAACGCAGAAAAGTTTATGAATGTTGTCCGCAAGTACACCAGCTTTGAAGAACTTACCCCTACCCTTTTGCGTGAGTTTGTGGAGAAAATCGTTGTGCATGAGTGCAGCTATGACGAGAACGGCACACGCAGACAGGACATTGATATTTATTACTCTTTCGTTGGCAAGGTAGACCTGCCCGAATGACCGCCCGACCTATCCGGCGCAATGCGCAAACGCCGGATAGGAACGGCAAAATTTTTTACACTTCTACTACTTCTTTATCACACATCAGCAAAATCCCAAGGCATTAAGCAGCTTATGGCAGGGGGAGGCATTGCCCTTATCGGATTAAAACTAATTCCGCTTCTTGCCAATGTGATTAAGTAAAAGGAGAGAGTATGTTTGAGATATTAGACAAGATAGAAGAGTTTTTCAGAGAGCTTCTACTGGGCAGTATCCAAGCAAACTTAGAGTCTATGTTCCTTGATCTAAACGATAAAGTTGGGTCAGTGGCAACAGATGTAGGACAAACGCCAATGGGCTGGAATAGTGATGTGTTTCAATTCATCAAAAGCATTAACGATACCGTCATTATTCCGATAGCCGGGCTAATCATAACAGCAATCCTATGTATTGAACTTATCAACATGATTATGCAGAAAAATAATATGCAGGATACCGATACTTTTGAGTTTTTCAAATACATTATCAAGATGTGGATTGCTGTTTGGTTAGTGTCTCATTCCTTTGAGTTTTCCATGGCAGTCTTTGATGTGGCTCAAAACATGGTCAATAAGGCGGCAGGAGTCATCAATACAACTGCTGTTGTATCAGGAGATGAAATTATCGCTATGGTGGATTCCATAAAAGGAAAAACCTTAGGAGAGCTTATAACAATTCTTTTTGAAATCTCCTTAATCAAAGTTGCCATGCAAGCAATCTCTATATTAGTCATGGTGATTGTTTACGGAAGAATGTTTGAAATCTATGTTTATGCTTCTGTCTCGGCAATTCCCTTTGCCACTATGGGAAATAAGGAATGGGGACAGATTGGAACGAACTACATTAAAGGCTTGTTTGCCTTAGGACTACAAGGACTTTTTATCATGGTTTGCCTTGGAATATACGCAGTACTGGTAAAAACAATAGAAATCACGGATATGCACAAAAGCACGATGATGATTCTTTGCTATGCAGTTTTACTTGGACTCATGATGCTAAAGAGTGGATCACTAGCAAAGAGTGTACTAAATGCACATTAGGGAAAGAGAGGGAAGAAGATGAACAAAAGAAAAACTGGAATTTGTCGAAAAAAATTGTTTTTTATAAGATTTATATTTATCTTTATATTATTAATGGCTATTGAATGGATATCAATCTTACCGTTTATGTTATTTTTATACTTTTATGGAATCAATGTTCAAATATTGGATTTGGCAGTTTATGCTATGATCGGGTCTGTGGGATTGATTAGTATGGTACCTGTTTATCAATTTTTAAGCTTAAAATTCAATTATACAGGCTCTATTTTGACAGGTGTTATTTGTACCTTGGCTGCCGTTCTTTTAGGCACAACAGATTTGGGAAGCGGTATATGGTATTACTTCCCGTTTGTGTATCCGATAAAACTTATATACGGATATGTCAGTGGATCTTTTAATGTGGATACTGTTATTTTTTACCTTTTTATATCTTTGTTGCTCTCATTTGTAAGTGTGGGAATATTATCATTTTGGTATAATAGTTGGGACGGAATAAGTGAAATGGAGGAATAAAAGGTATGAATCTTCTCATAATAGATGATGACAATGATTTGCTGAAATTATTAAAGCTGACATTTGAGAAAGAATATAATGTTGTTATTTGCGATTCGGCACTTAAAATCCGGCCAAGCGATTTATGTAAATATGACTTGATTATTCTTGATATAATGATGGAAGAAATGTCAGGTTTTGAATTTTTGGCTAAATACAGGAATATGATAGACATTCCTATTATTTTACTTACAGCGAAAGATTTTGAAAAAGATAAAGTTGAAGGATTTGCATTAGGAGCAGATGATTATGTGACAAAACCGTTTTCTCTTGCTGAAATTAGAGCAAGGGTAGCTGCACATATCAGACGAGAAAATAGAGAAAAACATTCAAAACTTATAGATTATCCGATATCTTGTGATTTGCTTTCGAAAAAAATTTATTTTGATAATGAAGAGATAAGTTTTACAAATAGCGAATATGAAATTTGTGAGTTCTTATTAAAAAAAATAAAAAAATCAAGTATTTTCGAAAGAAAAAAATTTATACGGAAATTTATGGTTATGACAAGGAAGGCGACAGTTCTACAACGATTACAGAAAGAATCAAATTAATAAGAAGTAAATTTGAGCCATATTATATAAATCCTATAAAAAAACAGTTTGGGGAGTTGGTTATCAGTGGGAAATAAAAAAAAGTTTAAGATATTTAATCAGCAAATATGCAATTATGGAGTTGGTATATACTTTATTTATCATTTTGCTGTTTTTATGTCGGATTAAATGTATTATTAAATGCCGGAGTAGTATATCCGCTAACTATGCTGAAATTCAGTCGGGAAAAGTGGAAACAGGTTTTTAAAACAAAAGATTGGACACCGGATGAAATACCATATTATTATGATTTTTTTATATTTGAAAGGCGGGAAAATAATAGAAAATACCATTGATAAAAAAAATATGATTATTTAGTAAAGGAAGCCATAAAAAAACGGAAAGGCAACAAGCGATGAGGTTATAGGTTCAAATATTTTTAAAGCTTATACTATAGGAAATAGACAACTGGTAATAAGATACAGAGTTAATGCTATATTTGCCAGTGAAAAGCTTTATAGACTCTTTGAAAATTTCGAGTGGGGGTATATTGTTTTTATACTAATTATTTGGTTTTTGGGATTTGCTTTACTTCTTATTCGCTCTTCAAATATATTAAAGAAGGAAATTCATAAGATTGCTACGGCGAATGATAATATCAGTCGGATGGATTTGGATTATGAGAGGGAGTATTCTAAGTATAAAGAAATAGACGGAGTACTGGTTTCGATTGATGTACTGGCTGAAAATCTAAAAAAATCTCTTGGTGATCAATGGGATATGCAAATTAAGCAAAAAGAGTTGGTGGAACAACTTACCCACGATATAAGAACACCGATAACACTGATTAAAGGAAATTTAGAATTATTAAAAGAAGAGCATCCCGGTTTATCTTCTGATAGATTTGCAGATATTTCAAACGGTATTGACAGGCTGGAAAAGTATATTGATAAATTGAAAAAATTTTCTTATACGATGGAAGGGAAAAAAGATGTTGTAAGTAATGAAGTGATTTTATATTGGATTGAGATAATGTCCGGTATATGTAGGTTAAACGGTTTGAATTTAGAAGTAATAAAAAGTGACTGCAGTAATATTAAGCTGGATAAAGAGGAAGTAGCTGCAGCTCTGCAAAATATAGTTACCAACGCGGTTGAATATTCTAAAAAAGGTTCTAAAATAACGGTAGAGTTTAAAGATGAATCTGAAGAATTTATTTTGACAGTCAGAGATGAAGGAACAGGTTTTGATAAAGACTTATTACCTTTACTTACAGAAAAATTTATTTCCGGCAAAGTAAAGGATAAGTCTTATAAACATGGATTAGGCTTATGGGTAGTGAAGAATATTGTCTCGGCAAATAACGGCAACTTGTATTTGAAAAATTATACAGGAGTAACTGCAGGGGCTGAGGTTAAAATGGTATTTAATAAATAATTGAAGAATGATTACGGTTAAGGATACCTTTTTCCAATAAGAGTAAGGAGGAAAAATGAACGAATTTAATAAGTACAAATTATTAAGTGAAGGAAAAGCATTTGGAGATAGAGCTAAAATTGCTTTAGTATTACTTGACAGCAACACAGCTTATGAAGAGCTGAAATTGGAAGGCGCACAAACTTCAGTTCCCGGAAGTTATAGCTGTGTCGGAGGAGATCCGGCTGCAATACTTGAAATGATAATTATAGAATTGATATGCCGCAATCCTCGTGATACCTGGTACTTGCCCGACAATGTAAAATTTTGGGACAGGAGATTTGGCAGTTTGTTTGAAACAAAGTTCTTCTGTTATGATAACGATGTGGAAACCTGGAGCAAAATACTGAATAAATACTTTATAAAGTTGCAGTGGATGCCTAAAAGAGAAGATTACAGTTCAACAAAAAGTTATAATAATGCCTGGGGATATTTTGCAGAGCTTTTAGCGGTTGTAAAAGAAAATAATCATCCTGAATTTAATATTTATTATGAGATTGCTACCGGGAAAGGTATGAGTGATTCAGTATTTGAAAGAAAGCTAAAAGAGTTGGCTGAATTAAAACAGTCATTTGAAAAGGGTTAAATGTTACCATTTAATAAAGCCGACAGAGTTTAAATTCTGCCGGCTTTTTGAAAATTTTACTCAATTTCTTCTGAGGCTCTAAGCCCCAATATAAAGTCTTCAAAGTTATCTGCAAGTACAATTATCTCGAAATCATCTTCTTGTATACATATTGATACCTTCGGTTCTCCGTTTTTGCCACAATCTCTGTAGTCTAAATATATCATTTCATGTCCGCCTGAGATTGTATCGGCAATAATAACACCTACATTTCTTGGATATTCCCATTCATCATACCAAAACTCATTTCCGAATTTTCCAAATAAGGAATCTTCTCTTTCTTCCGATATACTGTAGAATTCCTCTAAATCAACACGGTACCTATTCTTTTCATCAAACCAAACATTTTTATTGGGTTTACCACCGTTTTGTGTTTTCATAAGCTCTATATATGATTTCGGTAACTTAACGCCCAGTCTTTTTTCAGCTTCTTGCACCATCTCATCTGTTAAAATCTCTCCGGTACAGACTTTATTTATATACTCACTTTCCTTCCAAAAACTTTTGAAGTCAATATTATCAAACATTGTTGATTCCCCACTTTTTTTCCAAACTTGAATTAACTTATCAACTTATATTATAATCATGTTTAGCAATTAAAGTAAATATTAATAAAGGTAAATCCTACCTGGGGAGGTTTTAATGAGTGAAAAATAAACTTATGGATTTGAAACGACAAATGATAAAACTTATTGAACATTTATACAATGAAAATATTATTACAGGTGTAAGTGCAAAGGACAGTCAAACATTTGACGAATTGGTTATTTTACTGAGAGATACACTTAAAGAAGAATACCCGAAGACAAAGTTGAAAAGAATTATGAAAAGCGTTCATTATGCAAACGGTTTTAGTGATTTGGATTTAAAAACAAAGTGCATTTATACTTGATGAAATTGAACAGTATCTTTGTATAAATAAATTTCTTAATCATGATAAGTCGGTTAAATACTTCAATAAGCGTATAGTATCAAACGAGTTTGAAATAAATCCACAAAATATGGTTTTGGTTATGATAGAAAGCTTGCTTTGCAGTAAGAGTTAAGTATAAAATTATAAGAAGTTAGGAGAATATATGTATTTAGGTAATCGGAAATTTTTGAAGGATTCTTTGGAAGTGGCACATGAGTATCTTAAAACGGCTATGCAGGATGAAAAATCTGCGGTTATACTTGAGAGCAGGGAGCTTTATAATCAGGCTGCGTACTTTTATGTGCAGGCTATGGAAAAACAAATTAAAGCCAAAATTGCTCAGATTGTGGATGTAACAAATGCTTATTATAAGGAAATGATAAAAAAGACTATCGGGCATTCACTTGACAAGTCAATTGAGATATTGGTGCAGATATACGGCAAGGGAAATACTATGGTTGAGGAAAGGTTGAGAGAGCAGCTGCTTATAAAGGTGCTAAAAGATATCAAATTTTCGGCACTCAACAATAAAACAAGATATCCGGATTTTGATGAGAATAAGAAAAAGTATGCTGTAATAGAGATGGGCAAAATAGATTGTGTAGAGCTTGCAAAAATGCTAAAAGCACTTAAGCAATATTTAACGGACTTGGAAAGATATACTGACTTATAGGAACGGAATGATTATGGGTGGTAAAAATATGTGTGAGTATTGTTCAGATATTAAAAAGACAGAATACTTTTCATCGCCCAAACTATATGAAGAAACCATAGAGTATATTAAAGAATTGGTTGAAAATAAGGGGTTTATAGTGATAGAAGGAAACTGTAAATTAGGGGAACATATAAAAGACGGACATTGGATTGATGATATAATTTATCATGTGATAGAATGTCCGAAATGTGGGAAGAAATTTACCTGCACTGTAAATACATATAGAGGTGGCGGGTCTTTTAAATAAAGGAGGAATTATGAGTTTTTTATTTGTGGCACTTGGCGGAGCTATAGGAGCAATGGCAAGATATGCGATAAGTCTTATACCGGTTAAAACAGGATTTCCGATACTTACACTTATTACAAATATAGCAGGTGCGATATTAATAGGTTTTATTGTCGGGTTTACAAGTAACAAAGACAATATATCAGAAAATACAGTATTGTTTTGGAAGACAGGTGTATGTGGCGGATTCACTACATTTTCCACATTCTCACTTGAGGCGTTTAACTTGCTTGATAATAAGCAATATACATCAGGCGGATTATATATTGTATTAAGTGTTGTATGCTGTATATTCGGTATCTTATGCGGAAAGAGGTTGGCTTCGGTGGTAAAGTTATAAATTATGTTGAGAACTAATTTGATAAAAAGGAGAATATAAAATGCTACTTGATGCAGAAAGATATGCAAGTGTTATCGAATACGGTAAGGACGCAGTAACTAAAATCAACGAAGGCAATTTAAAAGAGGGATTTGAAAGTGCGGATAAAGGCTGGAGTGCATTCCCGGGAGTCCGGAGCCAAGTGGAATCAGGGCTATGGATATGCCAAATCTTTCTTTAATAAAGCCATTGAAAATAAAGATTTGGTAAATGCCAAAATATGGCTTGACAGAATGACTGAAAATAATGATAACCTACATAATTTTGACGAAGAATTGGAGCATATGAAGGGAAAGTATGCATATGAAAATGGTGAGCTTGATAAGGCTTTTGAAATATGGCAGAAACTTGTAAAGATAAAGGCGGTAAGTTACAGATACTTTGAATATGACGACCCTAAGTATAAGGAATTTTATAAGTCAAGGAAATAAAATATAAAGCACATAGCTTAAAAAATTCTGCTATGTGCTTTATAATATTATGAGAATCTGCCTTTAGCCATCTCATATGTCTTATCTGCAAGAGACATTGTAGATTTTCTATGTGAAACCAGTACGATAGTCTTTCCTGCGCTTTCCTCTGAGAGTGACTTTAAGATAATACCCTCATTCAGTACATCAAGATTGCTTGTAGGCTCATCCAAAAGCAGGAAGTCACCGTCATGTAGGAAGGCTCTGGCAAGTCCTATACGCTGCTTCTCACCGTAAGAGAGTGAATCACCAAGCTCACCGACAGTAGTGTCATAACCGTTTGGAAGGCCTGATATAAAGTCATGTATACTTGCTTTCTTAGCAGCATTTTGAATCTCTTCAAGAGTTGCATTCTGCTTTGCAACTCTTATATTATCTGCAATAGTTCCCTGAAACATCACAGTTTCCTGAGTAACATATCCTGTCATTTCACGAAGATCCTCGGTGTTTACATTCTTAATATTCTTACCTGAAATATGAACTTCACCTGTATTTACGTCCCAGAATCTCATTAAAAGCTTCAACAAGGTGGATTTACCGGATCCGCTTACACCATGTATTCCAAGGACCTTACCTTTTTTGATATCCAGTGAGACATTTTCAAGTATATTCTCTTCACCATATGAGAAGTTTACATTATCAACATCTGCACCTTCAAAGGATGTAGCTTCTTTGCCTGATACTTCTTCCACAGTAGGTTCTTCCTCAAGCAATGATAATACACGTTCACCACTTGCCAGAGTTTGACTAAGATTATTTGAGAGAGAAGACAGTGCTGCGGTAGGACCGAATGAGCTGATCATAGCCAATGTTGCAAGGATAAGTTGAAGAAAATCGGATATTTTGTTCATATACAATATGAGCATAAAAAAAGAACATTCCCCAAGAAAAAAATGAATAACAAGATTGGTGACCGCTTTTTGAGAACCTTCAAATACACTTAGATCTTCCTGAGTGTAATATAGGTTTTTGCAATCTTTCATCCATCTCATCCAATCGCACCGACCCTTGATTATATTGAAGTATTTCATCAATTCCATAGGTACTGTTGATAATGAAGTTATCAAGTTCGCCCATATTGTTTCTATAATTTCTACCGCTATCGGCAGTACGTCGACGGTTCCAAATAGGAAGAATTACTCCTACAGAGATATAGGCAAATATTGAGAATACAGCTGCAAGAGGATGTTGGTACCACATGAATACAACCATTATAACGGATGTTATAAATGCTATTGCTATAGGCGATACGGTATGTGCAAAAAATACCTCCAACAGTTCTATATCGCAGGTGATTACAGTAATCAGATTTCCTTTTTCTTTGTTCTCAAGTTTTGCGGGACAGAGCTTTCTAAGTGCCGCAAAAACCCTGTGTCTTATGATTGCAAGAATACGAAATGCAATATAGTGGTTGCAATATTGTTCACCGTAGTGGAAAACAGCTCCTGCCACGGCGAATACTATAAGTGCCGTCATAAGTATGCCTGAAGCATCATAACCTACTGAAAAGCCGCCGTGAATGAATTTATAAATGCCGTATATTATACAATAACCTCCTGCAACTGTAAGGAAGATAGCGCATAAAAATCTAAGTACTCCAAGTAAAATTCCAAGTAACATAATGCCTGTTAACGGCTTTATCAAAACAATCAAACTCTTCATAATTGACAGTCCGGATCTTCTTGTGTTTTTTTCCATTATCCTATTGCCTCCTTTTTCTTTGAGAAGTTCTCAAGATTCATTTGCTCTGTAAACAGCTTTTCATAAGGACCTTCATTGTTCATCAGTTCATCGTGACATCCAGATTCTATAATGCTTCCGTTTTCAAGCATAAATATTTCATCACTGTCAACTACATTGGCCAGTCTGTGTGATATAAGTATAACGGTTTTTGTTTTTGATAACTCATGTATTACATTCATTATTGTCTCTTCACTGTCTGCATCAATATTTGATGTTGCTTCATCAAAAATATATACAGGTGTATCATGAAGAAGAGCCCTTGCAAGCGAGAGCCTCTGCTTTTGTCCTCCTGAAAGGTTGCCCGCATTTGAAGTCAGGCATGTATCAAGTCCTTTTTGAGAGTTTACAAAGTCAAGAAGATTGACCTTCTTAAGTGCCTCATTCATTTTTTCCTCTGTAGCATTCGGGTCACCCATCAAAAGATTTTCTCTTACTGTACCTGCAAATATCCAACTGTTATGTCCCACTAAAGTAAAATGAGAGAGTATTGTTTTATTTGTAAGTTCAATATGTTCATCATGATTTATCTTAATACTTCCGCCGTAGTTTGAATGTCTTCCCATAAGTATGTTTGCTATGGTAGATTTACCTGAACCTGATACACCTACTATAGAAACAAAAGACTTCGGCTCAACAGTTAGATTTATTCCTTTCAATATGGTCTTACTTGAATCATATGAAAAAGAAAGATTCTTTAGTGATATTTTCACATCATTATCTGTTATCTCTTTATTACCTCTTTTTTGTTCAGGAAGGTCAAGGAATGCGAATATACGATCACTTGCTTTCATGCCGTTCATTCCTATATGGAAGAAGCTTCCAAGTGTTCTCATAGGAAGGAAGAACTCTGCGGCTAAGAATAAAACAATAAACGTATCCGACATAGTAATTCGGGATCGGGCATTGTAAAACTGTGATAAAGCGCTGATAATTCCTGCAGCTGCACCGCCATATGCTATGAAATCCATAATGAGAGTACTGTTAAGTTGCATCATTAAAACCTTCATAGTTATTTTTCTAAACTTTTCAGACTCTTTGTCCATATCATCAGCAGCTTTCTTATCGGCCTGATAAATCTTAAGCGTTGTCATACCGTTAAGCTTTTCAAGGAAACTGTCTCCAAGACCGTAATATATATCAAAATAACGACTTAGAAGTTTTTTTGAAATCGTTATTACAAGCATAATTACTATAGGAATCAGAAACTGCAATAAGCATAACAGTGGCGACTTTAATATTAATCTTCATTATAACAAAGAATAGAGTTATCGGAGCAATCAAAGAATATAATAATTGTCCAAGATATTTGCTGAAATACACTTCAAGCTGTTCTACGCCTTCACCTGCCATTTGAACTATTTCAGATGTGTGAATCTGTTCTTTGTATGAAGGGCCGAGACGGAGTATTTTTTCGTAAATAAGATTTCGCAATACCTTTTTTACATTGGCACCTGCATAAAAGTTTTGGGTTGTGTAGGCATAATCACATAATGCCCGTACCAAAATATAACCGATTATAAAAAGAGCATCTATGATAATTTCCTTTTTTGACAGTCGGTTTATTGTAATCATTCGTATGCGATCGGTAATGTTAAATACAATAGATATTTGCATAATGAGTGATACCCATTGCATCAGAACTCCGCATAATATATGTTTGCCGGAGCCTTTCAACAGACGAATAAGCCTCATACTGATCATAAAATAAAGACCTCCATGATTTTGTTGTATAGAATAAATATATCATATATGGAGTTAAATTTTAAATGAAAGTGTATTCTTTTTTATTTTACACAATGTATAATAAGTATGTTATAATGTACCCACAAGTAAGGTATTTACTGTATATAGTCATGGAGGTTTTATATGTACTATACAATTACATTGAATCCGGCTATTGATATGCTTACAAAGGTTGAAAATTTTGAACTTGGTAAGCTCAACAGGACCGGTGAGTCAAAATATGTCGTGGGAGGCAAGGGAATAAATATTTCTCTTTTGTTAAAAAATATCGGTAAAAAGAGCAAAGCACTTGGCTTTATTGCCGGATTTACAGGGTATTACATCAAAGAGGAATTAAAGAAGCAACAAATAGATTCAGACTTTGTTGAAACGGACGGGTTTACAAGAATCAACATAAAACTTACTACAGAAACCGAGACTGAGATAAATTCACAAAGCAGCAGCGTAAATAAGAAAAATATAGATGATTTCTTTAAAACTTTAGACGGACTTTCAAGTGATGACTGTGTATTTTTATCGGGAAACATTATACCGGGAATGGAAGCTGACGACTTTGTAAATATAGCAAAGAAAGTCGAAGAGAAAGGCGCCAAGCTCATAGTGGACAGTAATAAGGATATGGTACTGAATACTCTTAAATATAAACCTTTTGTAGTAAAGCCTAACGAGTTTGAACTTGGAGAGATGTTTGGTGTAAATATAGATACTGTTGAAGATATTGCAAAGTATGCAAGAAAGCTTCAGGAAATGGGAGCTTTAAATGTATTGGTTTCAAGAGGAAGCAAGGGGGCAATACTCTTTACAGGTGAAGGCGAAGTTTTCAGTGCAAATATTGCAAAGGGAAAGGTGGTTTCTACAATAGCGGCAGGTGACAGTATGCTTGCAATGTTTGTAGCAAAGTATGATGAGACCAAAGACTATAAGCTTAGTTTACAGTATGCATCGGCGGCAGGAGGAGCGACATCATTTTCTGCAGGTGTAGGAAAAAAAGAGCTTATTGATGAATTATTGGTACAAATAAAGGTAGATAAATGTAATCTGTAAAGGAGGTTATATGACTTTAACAGAGTTGATTAGATTTGATTTGATTCAGTTCGGGTTCAAAGCCACAGATAAGAAGGATGCTTTGAACAAACTGACCGATATGCTTGTGGAAAAGAAGGTTATCACTACAAAGGATGAGTTTTTAAATGCTCTTTTGGAGAGAGAAAAACTTTCAACAACCGGTGTAGGAGACGGGATAGCCATACCGCATGCCAAGGCAAGTTGCTTTGATAAAGCAATGATTATATATGCAAAAAGTGATGAAGGTGTTGAGTGGGAGAGTTTTGACTCTCAGCCTGCAAAACATATATTTATGATCTGTGCTCCTGCAAACGGAGCGGATGAGCATTTGAAGGCACTGTCCACACTTTCTACGGCACTTATGAATCCTGATGTGAAGGGCAAACTTGACAAAGCGACTACAAAGGAAGAGGTACAAAGTATATTTGAGGACTTTGTAAAATCGACTGAGGAGCCAAAAAAAGAGCCTGAAGAGGAAAGCACCAAGTATGATGAGAAAAGAAAATATATTGTAGCCGTTACAGCCTGTCCTACAGGTATTGCGCATACATTTATGGCTGCCGAGAAGATAAAGGAAGCCGCAAAAGAGATGGGACTTGATGTAAAGGTTGAGACCAACGGGCAGATCGGCGTTGAAAACAAGCTTACAAAGGAAGATATTGACAGAGCCGAGGGTATTATAGTAGCGGCTGATAAAAAGGTCGAGATTGCAAGATTTGACGGACATCCTACACTGTTTACAAAGGTTGCAGACGGCATCAATAAGCCTAAGGAACTTATACAGACTATACTTGACGGCAAGGCAAGCATATATCACCATAAGGGCGATGAGGGCAGCAATGAAGGCGATGAAGGCGAGAGCGTAGGAAGAAAAATCTATAAGTACTTGATGGACGGTGTCAGCAATATGCTTCCGTTTGTTGTGGCAGGCGGAATACTTATAGCTTTATCATTTTTCTGGGGCATCAATTCATTTAACCCTGAAGACCCGAGCTATAATAAGTTTGCCGAGCTTTTATTTGTACTCGGTAAGCTGTCATTCAGTATGATGCTGCCTATACTTGCAGGTTTCATAGGAAGAAGTATTGCGGACAGACCGGGATTTATTGTAGGTATGGTAGGCGGTATACTTGCAGACCCTAGTATACTCGGTCTAAAGAGTGAGGCGTGGTTAAGCTATACACCTTCAGGATTTTTAGGCGCACTGGTAGCCGGATTCTTGGCAGGAGGCATTATAATCGTACTCAGATATGCATTCTCGTGGATTCCTCGCTCAATGGACGGTATAAAGCCGATATTTTTATTCCCTGTACTCGGCTCATTTATAATGGGAGTGTTGATGCTTTTTGTAGTGAATGCACCTATGGCGTTTATTATGACGGCATTCAAAAACTTCATTGAAAGTATGAGCGGCGGTGAAAAGGTTGTATTAGGATTTATTGTAGGATCTATGATGGCTATAGATATGGGCGGTCCTATAAATAAGGCGGCATATGTCACAGGAACGGCACTTGTTACTACAGCAGGTACAGCCGGCAGTGATGTAATGGCGGCAGTTATGGTGGGAGGTATGGTACCTCCGCTTGCAATCGCACTTTCCGCTACAATTTCAAATAAGCTTTGGTCACAGGCACAGAGAGGAAGCGCTTTGGTAAACTATGTTATGGGACTTTCATTTATAACTGAAGGGGCAATACCTTTTGCGGCAAGTAATCCTTTAAGGGTTATACCGCCTCTGTTTTTATCAAGCGGTGTGGCAGGAGCTTTGAGCATGGTATTTGATTGTAAATCAAAAGCACCTCACGGCGGAATGTTTGCAGTATTGGTAGGAGCTGTTTCAAATCCGATTATGTATATAATCGCACTGATTGTAGGTACGGTTATGGGCGCACTTCTTTTGATAGTGTCACTGAATCTTGGAAAAAAGAAAGAAAACTAGAACTTACAGGCTTATGGGTTTTACCATAGGCCTTTTTTTGCGTTAAAATTGTATTCAGTAAGAATTATTCTATGATATAATTATTTGAAAGACTTATATAGTTTGAAACAGAATGGAGATAAGATGGAATTTAGAGCAATGAGAAGATTCAAACAGCAACTTTCAGAAGATGAGTGCGTTGAAATATTAAAGAGTGCGCCAAGAGGAGTTATAGCTATGAACGGTGAGAACGGATATCCGTATGCCGTGACTATAAATCAATATTTTGATGAGACTGACGGTAAAATATACTTTCACGGTGCACTTCAGGGGTTGAAGGTCGACCTTTTGGAAAAAGATAATAAGGTATGTTTTACAACTACGGACGAGGGGCATATAGAAGAGGGAGATTGGGCAAATAACTTCAAAAGTGTGGTATGTCTTGGTCATGTAGAGGAAGTGAACGATGTAGAAAAGATCTATGACAGGTTGAGAAGGCTTGCAAAGGGATTTTATCCAAGTGAAGAATCCATTGAAAAGGAAATTGAAAAAGCAGGAAGCAGAGTAAAAATGTATGTGATAAATATTGATCATATGACGGGTAAACTTGTACATGAAAAGTAAGGAGTCGGAACATTGATAATGGTGCTTTGACGTTTTGTAATATATGAGTATGAATTAAATTTTGGAACCGGCGGAGAATACATATGACAAAAAAGCGACTTATATGTGTATTGTTGTTTATAATTTCGGCTGCAATAAGTATATACAGTTACTTGCTGTTGGCTAAGCAGACTCAAATATTGGAATATATAGAAGAGTCGGCCACAAAAGAATTATTTGTTGAGCATTTTATACTTTTTATAGGATTTTATCTGATTTTTAGAGTTGTAAAAAGTAAAGGTATAATTATTTTTACGGTAAGCTTTATATCGGGAACATATTTGTACCTGCATCAGGCCGCCACGGCTCTGATTATAGTCTTTATATATGTTAAGGCGCTGATATGGCTTGGAGAGATATTATTACTGTTTATAAGAAAAAAATATAAAGAGGAGAGCAATATGACAAGGATATTAAACAGCTTTGTTATAGGCAGTCTTTTTTATATTATTTCTGTTTGCATAATGTCGGCCTTACATATAGCTTCAATAGAAGTGCTGAGAGTATATACACTTTTGCTTGCAGCGCTCACTATAGTGTTATATCTTTGGCTTAGAATTTTTAAAGTTATAGAAATAAAGCCCGATTCTGTATTTGAAGAAGAGTTTGTAAAGCTTAGGGATAAAAATCATTTCTGTGTAGGTACGGCAATAATGCTTTCGGCTTTGCTTTTGCAACTTGGCAGAATAAATATTGCACTTGACTACGACTCATTAAGATACGGACTCAGGAGCTTGTCGGTACTTATAGGAAATACCGGAATCTATGACAAACTCGGCACTGTAAATGATGTATATGTATACCCTAAAGGTCTTGAAATACTTACACTGGCTTTGAACAATAAATTACTTTCGGTTTTGTACTCAGCTTCAATTATATTTGTGCAATATTGATGCTTATATGTGTATATGGGATAATATCGGTATGCACTGAAAGTATAAATAAGGCATGGCTTGGAGTTGTACTTGTATCGGTGACACCTGCCGTTATGAATATGAGCATATCTGCAAAGACGGATATGATAACATTGCTTATGCAGCTTGTTTCGGTGCTGAATATCTGCCTTTATATCAAAAACAGGAGAAATTTGTATATCATATTTGCATTGACGGCATTGCTTGCAAGCATTATATATAAGCCCACAAGTCTTTTGTTCAGTTTTGGAATAGGAGCGGCAAATCTTATTTACTTATTTTTTGAGCATATACTTAATAAAGACAAATCGGAAAGAGTAAAGGATAAGAAAAGTTTTGATATAAGTTTTATATATCTGCTTGCATTTCCTTTGCTTGCCATAGTATTTGTATACGCAAGGACATATATGCTTACAGGGCATATAATTACTTCTGTGTATTCATCTGTCTGGTATAAGCTTGGAATGGAGACTAAATATCCTTATACAATCGGAATATATAAAAGCGGCGGTATGAATATGTCATCCGGAGAGAGCGTGGATATGATTTACAGGTTGTTTCAGCTTTTTATAGCTCCGACTAAGGAAGTGCATATCTATATTGCGTCGCCGACTGTACTTATAGCGGTATTGGCAGGTGTATCAATTATACTCTTTGTGAGGTTTTTATTTAAGAAAAATAATAATAAGGAGATATTTGCATACATCGCTGTTTTATTGGCGGCGGATGCCTTGGTAAGTTTAATAAGCCTTTTTATATTGAATCAGATAGACGGAAATTATTTTATATTGCTTTTTACACTGATAATAACGGCAGCCTGTTTTTTGGTGGAGAGAGATTCTCTAAAGTATCTTTTTAGAGGACTGCTGCCCTGTATAGTTTTTGCATTTTTTATAACCGGTTTAACAAACTGGGCAGGTGTAAGGGGACTCAGTGCGAAAATAAATGACGGAAGTACATTCGGAATCTACAATCATCATACCAAGTTTTTAGACAGAGACTTGAAAGAGAGAAAAGAGTTTGCAGACGCATATGAGGATTTGAAGGAACTTGGCAATCCCAGAACGCTTTTATTGTCGGATGACGATTCACTGTCCGCTCTGGGACTTGATATCAGAACTTATACGGATATTACGGGAAGCGGCGGAAATCCTGCGGTGGTAAAGACACTTGACCACTTCAAAAGATACCTTGACTATGCACAGATTAAGTATATCTGTGTGGATAAGGAGTATTTAAAAGACAGACAAAGAGCATCGGATGTGGTGAAATATATGTATGAAGAGGGCAGTACAAAAATTTATAAAAAATATGGTGATGTAGTGATATATAAAGTGGATGTGAAGCAGAACTAATCGGTAAATTTTAGGGAGAAGAGATATGATAAGAGGTTGGAAAGATAAGCTTGAAAAGTATGTAAATTTGAATGAAGATATCTGTGTGGATATGCAGATTTGCGGTAATGCGGAGTATGATTTTTGCTGTTTCGGAGTGGACCGGGAAGGGAAACTCTCAGATGACAGATATATGGTGTTTTATAATCAAAGGCAAAGTCCTGAAGGTGAGTTATCCTTAGAAGATATAGGGAACGGTGTTAGGTTTAAACTTAAGCTTTCAAAGTTGCCTGAAAAAATAGATAGACTTATTTTTACTCTGAGTATAGACGGAGCTCAGACGGTAGGGGAGATGCAAAGCCTTACTACCAAGGTATATCAGGCAGGCAAAGAAAGTATAGATTTGGAACTTGCCGGAAAAGATTTCTCAAATGAAAGGGCTGTTATAGTTATAGAAATCTATCGCAAAGATACCTGGAGAATCGGCTTTGTGGCAGGTGGATTTGACGGCGGACTTTCCGCGCTTTTGAAGCATTTCGGCGGAGAAGAGATAAAAGATGAAAATACTGATGATACTCTAAAAGAGACAAAGAAGCCTGAGGCTACAAACACCGGTTCTGAAAGTGTCCCGGTCAAAAAAGTATCGCTTGAAAAGAAACTTGAAAAAGCTCCTCATCTTGTCAGCCTTGTAAAGCCGCTTGTATTTGAGCTTAAGAAAAAGAATCTTGAAACCACAGTTGCAAGAGTAGGGCTTGTTTTGGATATATCGGGATCTATGAGTCAGCGTTTTAAAAACGGAACTGTGCAGGAAATAGTGAATAAGACATTACCTTTAGCGGTACAGTTTGATGATGACGGTGAGCTTGATTTTTGGTACTACGGTACTACAGCCAGAAGAATGAAGAGTGTAAATCTTGACAACTACATGGAGGCGGTTCCGGCTGATTGGAAGCGTCTTATGATGGAGCTTGGCGGAAGAAATAATGAGCCGACAGTACTTAAAATGGTGGTGGATGCGTATAAAAACACAAAGATACCTGCATATGTACTGTTTATTACAGACGGAGGAGTCAACCATAGGAAAGAAATACAAAATATTATTATGGAGGCTTCACATCTGCCTATCTTTTGGCAGTTTGTAGGAGTCGGCGGACAAAACTACGGCATACTTGAAAAGCTGGATACTATGACGGGAAGATATGTTGATAATGCCGGTTTCTTTGCACTGGATGATTTCAAGAAAGTATCAAATGAAGAACTTTATGCAAGACTTTTGGAGGAGTTTCCGAAGTGGCTTGAGGAGATAAGGAAAAAGGGAATGATTTAGACGAGGTGATTTATGCCTTTTAAGATTATAAAAAATGATATAACAAAGGTAAAGGCTGACGCAATTGTAAATACGGTAAATCCGAATGTAATAATAGGTGACGGCGTTGAGTATGCCATATATAATGCGGCAGGTAAAGAAGAGCTTTTAAAAGCAAGAGAAAAGCTCGGATATATGCCGCCCGGTGAGGTGGGTATCACGCCTGCCTTTAAGCTTGATGCAAAATATATTATTCATGTAAGCAGTCCGGTATGGACAGGGATTTGGTACGGAGAACGCCCACCTGAAAGTGTTTTTACAAAAGATACGATATTACTTAGAGATTGCTATATGAAAGCTCTTTATATGGCGGCAAAAAACGGATGTAAGTCAATAGCTTTTCCTTTACTTGCTACAGGTACATACAAATTTCCGAAAGAGATCGGTATGGCTGTGGCGGTAAGGGCTTTTACAGAATTCTTGAAAAACTATGATATGGAAATTTTTCTGGTGGTATTCGGAAGGGATTCTTTTAATATCTCAGGAAGTCTGTTCAGAGAAGTAAAAAGATTTGTAGATTATGAAACAATATGCGCCTGCGCCGAATTGGCTCCGAGAGACGATTTAGATTGGATTGACGGCAGTACAATTGATGACTATGAGGAAACTGAAAGATATCAGGATATAAGTGAGGACGAGAAGCTAACTGAAAGTTATTGGGATATAAGTGAGGATGACAATGACGAATTATATTATGAAAGTCAGTCAAGGTCACATAAGCACACTGAATCACATAAGTACTCCAGATCTTTAGAGGAGTCATTAAAAAAAATCCATAAGTATTCATTTGCAGGCTATTTGCAGCAGCTTATAAACAAAAAAGGAATGAAAAATTCCGAGGTTTATGCTACGGCAAATATTACAAAGCAATATTTTTCAAAACTTATAAACGGTAAAGTAAATCCTTCAAAGGAGAAAGTGATTGCACTTGCAATCGGGCTGCACCTGAATATGGATGAGACAAAGGATATCTTGAAGGTTGCGGGATATGCTTTCTCACCTTATTCACAGACCGATATTGTAGTGAAATACTTTATAAATAATAAAGATTACAATGTGATAAAACTGGATATTTTACTTTATGATTTCGGATTGGATCCGATTTCAAGCTGATAAAGGTCGCCTCAGGGTTGACCTTTTTTATTTTGATTCGGTGTATCATAAGCTTACAAAACAAATTGAAGGAGAAACTTATGGATAAGAATTTAACAGAGATAGTTTATATACTTGACAGAAGCGGTTCAATGAGCGGACTTGAGGCGGATACTATAGGCGGATTTAACTCTATGATAGCAAAGCAAAAAGATACCGGTGAGAGTGCGTATATTTCAACAGTATTATTTGACACTGTAAACGAGGTGATCCATGACAGAGTACCTATTGAAAAAGTGGAGGAGATGACAAAAAAGGAGTATTTTGTAAGAGGAGGTACCGCACTTTTGGATGCGGTGGGAGGTGCTATACGGCATATAGCAAATATCCATAAATATGCAAGGAAAGAGGACAGACCTGCAAAGACCGTTTTTATTATAACCACTGACGGAATGGAAAATTCCAGCAGATATTATAATTATGAACAGGTAAATAAGATGATAGAAAAGGAACAAAAAGAGTACGGCTGGGAGTTTATCTTTATCGGAGCAAATATTGATGCGGCAAGAGAGGCGGAAAAACTCGGTATCCGAAGAGATAGAGCACTAAATTATGTACCTGACGAGGTGGGTACAGGTGCGGTATATGAAAGTATCTCAAATGTTACATGTGGTGCTATGAGGGCAAAAAGTTCAGGTGATATAGGAGCATTTTTGGATAGAGGCGAGTGGGGCAAAGTTATAAAAAAAGACTTTGAAAAGAGAGCGAAAAAGCGCAGATAAGGCCCTTACATATATGTTATAATGGCAGATGAGTAGAGTAATAATGTATGATTATAGGAGAGATTTATGAGTTCAACCACATTGATAAAGAATAACAACGGTGTTACACAGGTTCCGCTTCAGGCAAAATTTTTAGGTAAAAGATGTGTAAGCATCAGCGGAGAGATAAATGAGGAGTCGGCTGTTGACTTCACAGATAAGATACTTGATTTGAATCTGGAATCAAATGAGCCTATAACGGTGCTTATAAACAGTAACGGCGGCGAAATAAACAGCGGACTTTTGATGTATGATGCTATAGTAGGCTCAAAAGCTCCTATAAGAATGATATGCAGAGGTAAGGCTTACAGTATGGGTGCGGTACTTTTTGCCTGTGCGAAAGAAAGATATATGCTTCCAAACAGTGAACTGATGTTACATCAGCCTATGCTTGGCGGCAAAGTTTCAGGAAACGCCTCAAGTATAAAGAGTATATCCGACAGTATGCTTGAAACAAAGAAAAAGATAAATAAGCTGCTCTCAAAACATACAAAAAAGACTGAAGAAGAGATTGATGAGGCTACAGGTTTTGACCATTATTTCTCACCGGAGGAATCTATAGAATTCAATCTTTGTGATGAGATAATAGAGTTTTCAAAAGTTATTGACTTTATAAAAGAGGTGGAGTGGTAATGAGAGATAGGGTAGACAAAGTAGTTTTGGGTGAAGGCTGTGTATACAGTACGGACAGCAATGTAACCGGTATCAACAATAATATTTTGGTAGTGGGAGGCTCAGGTTCGGGAAAGACCGTTTCTATAGCTGAAGCATTTTTACTTGAGTCATATAACAGAAATATAATCACAACAGTGACTAAAAGAAGAATAGTGAAAAAATATATTCCGCTTCTTAGGGACAGGGGATACAGTATATGGGATCTTGACTTTGTACATCCTGAAAACGGCAATGTAGGCTATGATCCGCTGGATTTTGTAAAGAGTTATCAGGATATAGTATTTGTAGCAAAGAGTATAATTGAGTCAAATAATAAAAATGAAAACAGCAATGCGGACCCTTATTGGAATGAAGCAGCCACATCGCTTTTTTCATCCATCATAGCGTATGTACTTATGAAAAAGCCGCATCCGAATTTTTCAGATGTGCTTGAGATGATTGACGGACTTACATTTGAAGAGGACGGCGGTGAGATAACAACTAATTATGACTTTGAATTTTTTAAGCTTGAAAAGGCCAATCCGTCAAACTTTGCTACAGTGAACTGGAGATCTTTTAGAAGATTGCCTATAAGAACGGCAAGTTGTGTGTTCGGTGTACTGAATACGGCAACCTCATTTGTATTCACTCCTGAACTTAGAAAAATATTCAGGTTGAGAAGGAAGATAAGCTTTGAGAGATTTGCAAGAGACAAAAGAGCATTGTTTATAACAAGCAGCCCTGTAAATCCTAGCTTAAATACTTTTATAAATATGTTTTATGCTCATATATTTAAAGAACTCTTTGAGATAGGAGAAAGAAGAGAGAGCGGAGTGTTGCCGAGGCAAGTACATATGCTGGCGGATGACTTTGCAACAGGCTGTCCTGTGCCTTTATTTGATCAGTATATCTCCATATTCAGAGAAAAAGGTATATCCGTGACACTTTTGGTACAGTCGGAGTCACAGCTTTCATCACTCTATGGTGACGATAAGGCCACAACCATCATTAACAACTGTGATACCTATGTGTATATGGGCTCAAACGATTTGGAGACTGCAAAGAATATTGCAACCAGAGCGGGTATACTGACTGAAGAATGTTTGAATATGAAGCTTGGCAATCAGATAATCTTCAGAAGAGGATCAAAACCGATATTTTTCCAAGAGATACAATATTTTTTTGAGAATAAACTTTACAAATCCATACCGGAGAGTTTTAAAGACGAAGATATAATATGTGTCTTAAATGAAGAAAGAAGTTCATTTATCAGGGAGCTTAGAGCAAGTATAGGTGAGAATGAGTATGATTGTTTTGATGAAAACGGTATCTTCAAAGTGAGTAACAATAAAAACGGTACATGCGAATATTTTGACAGTGAATATTTTAAAAAATATTCGGACGGTTAAGAACGAGGGGGGAATATAATGTCAAAATCGGATTCAAAGTCACAAGTGAAATTTATGTCGGCGATGTTTAAAGGAAAGGAGATATTTAAGCCTTTAAATACAGGTTTTATTGATGAAAGAGTGAGCTGTATCAGGGAATATGTGGCCAATATCTTCTTTTATACAAAGAACGGACATACGATAATGATTGATGCGGGGTATAACTACGAAAAACTTGCAGAAAAGATGAGTTGGCTAAATATTGACTACAAAGATATCAAGGAGATTTTAATTACTCATTTGGATACGGACCATGTGGGAGCGATTGAAAAAGACAGTGAAGGTATATTCAAAGACTCGACAATATATATCGGCAGAATTGAAAATGAGTACTTAATGGGAAATAAGCGCCGGAAGGTCTTTTGGGGATTATATAAATTGCCGAGGGTAAACATTGATAATAAAAAGGTTTTAATTGATGACTCTCAGGTTATTTTTATCGGAGATATTAAGATAGAAGCCTTCATTGTGCCGGGGCATACATGGGGGCATCTGGTATATCTTATTGACGATATGTACCTGTTTACAGGTGATACGATTTGGTTCGGAGCTGACGGTGGATATGCATTTTTAAACACACTGGCGGAAGACGGAAAGCTTCAAATAAAATCGTTGAAAAGATTGGAAGAAATCCTTAGAAAAAGGAATCTTAATTTAAAGATTATTACAGGTCATACAGGTTGGACTGATGATATAAACTTTGCGTTTGCCCATAGTGATGAGATTTGCAACTCGTTAAGAAGAAAACCGAAAGTCCATGATCCTAAAGCACCTTATGACGGCTTTGATGAAAGCGGTGATAAGAAAGAAAATATAGAAAAAGTATTACCAAAAATATTGCAGAAGTAGTATAGTGTAATTATATTTTTATGCAAAGGAGATTATTATGTTGGAAGTAGGAATCAAAGGACAAAGAGAAACCGTGGTTACCAAGGAGAAGACTGCAACAGGTATCGGAAGCGGACTTTTGGAGGTATTTGCAACACCTGTTATGATTGCACTGATGGAAGAGTCGGCATTTATGAGCGTAAATGAAATACTGGATGAGGGCTTTACTACAGTGGGTATTGCAGTGGATATAAAGCATATAGCGGCAACACCTGTAGGTATGAAGGTAGTTGCAAAGTCGGAACTTATAAAGGTTGACGGAAGAGAGTTGACCTTTAAGGTGGAGGCGTATGACGAAAAAGGACTTATAGGTGAGGGTATTCACAAGAGATTCATTGTAAATAATGACAAGTTCCAGGCAAAGACCGACAGTAAATTGGAAAAGTAAATATAAATAACTAAAGTGCAAAGGCAGGAGCCGATGCACTTTTTTTATATTAAGACTATTGTTATATATAGTATTTTACTTTTATGATAAGATACATAAAAAGGAGGATACTATGAAAAAGAGATTGTTATATTTGATTCCTGCATTATTTTTACTTTCAGGTTGCGGTAAGAGTGTTTCCATATCTATAAACTTACCGGGAAATGAAAGTAAGATAACTGAAAGCAGTGATACGGACGAAAGTGAAGATACAGAATCCACAAAAGAGAGCGTGAAAAAAGGCGTAGAGATGCTTGATGCAAATGTGTATTATAAGCCTCAGGACGGGTATCAGCCGCCTGAAAATATTATACCGCAGATAAGAGCAGACAATAAAAAACTTGAGGATACTGTAAAAAAGATAAATTCAGTTTGGACAAGCGACTATTCAAAAATACAGCTTACAAGGTATGATTCCAATATATTCAGCCTCTTGATAGATACTGTAACAGTTGACAACGCAGCTTCAAGTGAAGAGTTAAGAGGTGTCAATATAAGCTCAAGCACAGGCAAGGAGCTTAAGATTACGGCAGTTTTAAAGGATGCAAATACTCTGTATGAGAAATTGATGAGTGATCATGATTTTGTAGATAGTTATGATGATATTGATAACTTTAGTGAAAAGCTGAAATCGGTTTTGACAGAGCCGGCTGCTTTTACTGACGGTGAGAACAAAAACAGTGATGTTGCCTGGTCACTAAGCAACGGTGCACTTATGATATATATGCTTGAAAATACAAAGTATGGAAAGCAGTCGGTGTCTATTCCTATCGACTATATAAAGTATAAGGAGTTCTTTAAGCCTGATGTACTTACTTTACCGGATGATTATGCTTTCAAGATAATTCCCGACAGGGAGATGACTGTAAATATAGGCGGAATAGAGCGTGTTGTGGAAGTCGATGAGGACATTGACGAATACGGTGTATTACAGGAAGTCGAGCTGAAAATTGACGGAGTAAAGAGAGAGTATAAGGACGACAGCTACAGCTACGGTATTACGGATGCATATATTTTTAAAAAGGGAAATTCAGCATACCTATACCTTGAGTTGACCTATGATAATGACTATAGGAGCATTAAGGTGATTGATTTGAATAATGATAAACAGTCGGATATCAGTGAGTGTTTTGCGGATACCGCTCCTCTAAATCCGAATAAGTTCTACCTTGGTGAGAGGGTTGCGACCATAAGCACTGTGAATGTTGAAAGAAAGTACACCTTAGGCGAGGGTGGCAGTCCTAAGGCATTGGAAAACTACTATACCATTGTTACTCCTGTCAGCTTGGTCGCTAAAATTGAGTTAAGCGGAGAGCGTTTAAAGGGAATAAACGGAAGTTATGACAGCAGTATCACTCTTCCTGTAGGAATATCACTTACACCTGTAGGCAGTGACAATGAAACTTTTACAGATTACAGTACAAGTAGCGGAGATATTATAAGAATACCTATGCAAAAATCATCGGACGGAGAAATAACTATAAACGGTCTAGATGTAAGAGATGTATTTGACGGTACATTCTTTGCAGGTTGATATGAATACAAATCGGATTATTATTCATGTGGATATGGATGCCTTCTATGCTTCAGTAGAGATGAGGGATGATAAAACTCTTATGGGTAAGCCGCTTATTATAGGTTCTATGCCAAATGAAAGAGGTGTTGTTGCAACCTGTAATTATGAAGCCAGAAAATATGGCATACGCTCAGGTATGAATATTAAGGAAGCATTTAATCGTTGTCCTAAGGGGATTTTCAAGCATCCGAATTTTGATAAGTATAGGTCGGTATCAAACAGCCTGCATAAAATACTTGAAAGCTATACAGATATAACGGAGTATATTGCACTTGATGAGGGATATCTTGACCTGACCAGAAAAGTATCTTCATGGGAGGAAGCAGGAAAAATAGGACATGAAATCAAAAAAAGGGTAAGGAATGAGCTCTCTCTTACCTGTTCTGTCGGTTTGGCATATTCAAAGACTGCTGCAAAGACTGCAAGTGAAGAGAAAAAGCCTGACGGATATTTTGAAATAAGGACAAGAGAAGATTTTGTAAAAATTGTAATTGACAGGGATGTAAGAGCATTGTATACAGTGGGCAAAAAGACTGCAGTGAAGCTCCATATGTATGGGGTAGATACTGTGAGAGATTTACAAGACAAGTCGGATTTTGTAAAAAAATTTATGGGAAAGCAGGGAGAATATCTTGTTGATCTGGCTTTCGGATATGATAACAGAAAGGTTACACCTTATAGGGAAGAGGATACAAAGTCTATCAGTAAGGAGTTTACATTTCAAAAGGATGTATCAAGCTTTAAATTTTTGGATGATGTGCTTTTTATATTAGCTTTTCGTGTAGAGGAAAGGGCAAAAAGGCTTGGACTCTATGGTGAGGGTGTTTCACTTAAAATCACTTATTCAGATATGAAGAGTATCACAAGGTCAATGCTTGTAGATGAATGCAGCAATGACGCTTATACAATCTATGAGAATGCAAGTATGCTTTTAAAGAATGTGAAAAAGGGTGAGATAAGGCTTATAGGAACGGGAATATATCATCTTAGAGAGGAAGAGGGTAGGCAGCTTAGCTTTTCAGATATTTTTTTAAGAGAGCGTGATATTATAAGCAAAAAAGTGGAAGATAAGTGGCGTGAACTGAAAAATTATTATAAAATAGATTTTGATGAGATAAAAAATTCATCAAACAGGCTTAAGACTTATGAATATATAGAAAAGATGAGAGAAGTTATGGAGTCTATGTAACAAAAGGCTCAAAACATATAAGAAAGGATCATATATGAGAACTTTTGATGAGCAGGCTATAGTTTCTATAGCACCTAATGCGAATGCGGTTTCAAATGGCAGAAAGCTGTCATCCGGAAACAGTTTTGTAAAAAGAATGAAGTCGGCTGATGACAGCCTTTATTTTGGTGAGTGCAAAGGAAGTGGGAAGAGCAATTATAATGTTTCCATAGACTTTGAAAAAGAGGGTGAACCGGTATTTCGATGTTCCTGTCCAAGCAGACAGTTTCCATGCAAACATGCTATAGGCTTGATGTTTGAGATGAAAGAGGGTAAGAGCTTTGAAACGGCTGAGATTCCTCAGGATATTTTGGATAAGAGAGAAAAGATAGAGGCAAGAGAAAAGAAAAAGGCCGAGAAGGAAATTGAAAAGGAGAAAAATCCTGACAAGCCGAAAAAAACAAGTGCAGCCTCAAAAGCGGCTAAAACAAAGAAGATAAAAAAGCAGATTGAGGGCTTGGATCTGTTAAAAGATGTTATGAGTCAAATAACCGGTTCAGGTGTGGCAGCTTGCGTGGATAAAGCATTTGATAAAAAATATGATGAACTGGCAAAACAGTTGGGAGATTACTATTTGCCGGGAGTACAGATAATATTTAAAAGATTTTTAAAATCTTTAAGAACGATAAAAAAACGATCTGTTTATAGAAGAAATAATAAATGATTATCCTAAGAGCTATATAGATGAGTTAAGAAAGGATTATCCAAATGACTATGTTGAGGAGTATTTGTTATCTTTAGCGGTAAAGGAGCTCACAAAGCTTAGATATATCGAAAAGAGGGCAAGGGATTACCTTAATAAAAAGCTTGAAAGTGATTCTACCGACCCTGATGATAATATACTCTATGAGGCACTTGGCGGAGTATGGAAACTTGAAGAACTTGGAGAAACAGGTCTTAAAAAGGAAAATGTATCAATTGCGGAGTTAAGCTTTATATCGGAATATGATGATGTAAAAGCAGAATATATAGATAAAGGCTATTGGATAGATCTTGATACAGGAGATATAAATTATACAGCCAATTATTGCCCTCTAAAAGCAAAGAAATATATTCAAAGAGATGACAGCTTCTTTGGCAAAAAGTTTATTGAAAAGCTTATTTCTATCCTGCAAATGAGGGAGAAAACAGAAGAATCCGTTATGAGAGCAGTAGAGATGAAGATTTGAATATAGATGATATCAAAAAGATAAGAAGTTTTGCAAAGAAGAACATTGCAGAGTTTTTAAAACCTGCTAAAAATATATTGAAGGCTACTTTATCCGATAATGCTTATGGAGTACTTTTTGAGTTTGCAAAGATAGGTACAAACGGCAGTGATGTTGTAGCAGAGGATAAAGAAGGCAAGCAGATTTTACTAAGGGCTATGACTAAGGATAAAACAGCTATGGATGCAATATTCGGACTTCCAAGTAAAGACTATCTTAAAAATCAGGTGTTATTCGGATTGGCACATTATGACTCGATGCTGAAGCAGATTTGTGTAGAGCCAAGAAGTATTATCACGGAAAACGAAATACTCAGATTGGCATATTAAGGGAGGCTATTATGAATTTGGATATTTTATATAAATTACAGGAACAATTAAGAAACAGTGTAATTACAGGCAGCTCTCTTATAAAGGAAGACTTCAGACTGAAAAAATGTGTAGATGATATGGAAGCACTTTCAAAGGCGGCGCCTGTGTTTGCTCAGATTAAAAAGCAGGCAGATGAGCTGTTTGTATGTGATGATCCGGGTGAGAAGACTTTGGATCTGCTTGCACTTGTAGATGCGGTACTTGAAACTCAGGCAGGTATATATGAAATCAGCGAGCTTTCAGATATCGAAGCGGGTTGCGGAAAGATTAACGGAAATTATTCTTATAAGATGCTTGAGCCTGTTATTACCGCATTAACTACAACAGGAAGCGGAAGATGGGATATATTGGTGGAAGCCAGAAAAGAAAACTCGGATATTTCCTGGACTATAGAATATTGCCAAAGTTTATTGCAGGACTTGGAGACGGATACAGTGAGATCTCATTTGCGATCGGAAGATGGATCATGCAAATTGGAAAGATGATGGTAGAGCCGCTAAAAAGAGGCTTTGATCCTATGGGAAAGAGTGAGATGTATCTAAGATTTGATATTATTGCGGATCTCGCAAAAGAAGAGGAAAATGATTTTTATTTGTCTGTTATAAACGGTGAGGCAAGGAAAGATATAAGAAAGAGGGCTATAAGGTCTTTGATGTATAGTGAAGATAATATAGACTGTTTGATTGAACTTGCAAAAACATCCGATAGAGCAAGTAAAACCGATGCTATAGAGACTTTAAAGACATTTAATAATGAAAAGGCGATCGAATTTTTAAAAACTGTAGAAGTTAAGAAGAAATAAAAGGTGATAGATATGAGTGAAGAATTACAAAGACTCCCTGCGGAGGTCATGTTCCAAAAAGAAATAGATGCACTTATTGCGGCTGAAAAAAATCCCGTTCCCACAGGATGGAAGATGTCACCGAAGTCTGTACTTACTTACATTATGGGTGGTGAGTGCAACGGTGTTAAAATAATGCCGAAATACATAGGAAATAAGAGAATAGTTGAAATAGCAATAGCCACTTTGGTAACAGACAGAGCATTGCTTTTGATAGGCGAGCCGGGTACTGCAAAGTCATGGTTGTCGGAGCATCTATGCGCCGCTATAAACGGCAACTCAACCTGTGTTATACAGGGAACTGCAGGAACTACAGAGGAGCAGATAAGATACTCATGGAATTATGCCATGCTTATAGCAGAAGGCCCAAGTGATAAGGCAATTATAAAGAGTCCTGTTTTTGAGGCTATGGAAGAGGGTAAGATTGCCAGATTTGAAGAGATATCACGTTGTGCCTCCGAGGTACAGGATGCCCTTATTTCAATTCTCTCAGAAAAGAGAATTTCGATTCCGGAACTTGGTAAGGACAGTGCGGCTAAGAAGGGATTTTCAATAATAGCTACAGCAAATACCAGAGACCGTGGTGTAAATGACATGAGTGCCGCTCTAAAGAGAAGATTTAATATAGTGGTGCTTCCAAGTCCGAATACTCTTGAAGAGGAGATGGATATAGTAAAGACCAGAATCGAGAAGCTTTCAGAAGGTATGGCATTGCTTTCAAAGGTGCCTGAGGCTGAGGTAATAAAGAAGGTCTGTACAATATTCAGAGAGCTTAGACAGGGTGAGACACTTGACGGAAAACAAAAAATCAAGTCCACAGCAAATGTACTTTCTACCGCAGAGGCTATATCATTGCTTACAAACAGTATGTCTTTGGCAGGCAGCTTCGGAGACGGAGAGATAAGTGATGCGGACCTTGCGGCAGGACTTCAAGGTGCAATAGTAAAGGAAGATTCCAAAGACTCAAAAGTTTGGGAAGAGTACCTTGAGAATATAATGAAAAAGCGCGGAAAAGAGTGGATTGGACTCTACAATGAATGTAGGATGCTCAATGGCTAGGAGGCAGCCATGAAAACTTTTGGAATTAGACATTTTTCACCTGCAGGTGCATATTTTCTAAGACAGTTTTTGGATGAAGTAAAGCCTTCACTTGTGCTTATAGAGGGACCGGCGGATTTTGACTTTTTGATAGAGGATATTGTATCAAAAAAACTTGTTCCTCCGTTTGCCATCATGGCATATACAAAGGAAGCACCTATTGACACAATTCTCTATCCGTTTGCAGAATATTCGCCGGAGTATCAGGCAATTCTTTGGGCAAAGGAAAATAATACGGAATGTCATTTTTTTGATTTGGAATCCGATATTATTTTGGGACTTGAAAAAAGGGATGATGAAACTAAAGATGGGGAGATTATCTCAGAAACAAATACAAAGAAAAGTATTGAAACGGATATGGAAGGTTTTTGGGAAAGAACCTTGGAGCAGAGTGAGGATATGCATGCCTATAGAGTCGGCAGTGCTTTGTTTGGAGGAAGCATAAGAAAAGATACAAATGCAGATGACAAATCCTTTATAAGAGATACAGTCCGTGAAAGCTTTATGAAAAGAAAGATAAAGGAATATATAGAAAAGGGATTTGATACTGAAAAGATAGTGGCTATAACGGGTGCTTTTCATACATCAGCTATTGAAAGTCTTGAAGGAGCAATGTCTGATAAGGAATATAAGGCATTGGTAAGAAGAGAATCCAATGTTACATTGATGCCGTATTCTTACTACAGACTTAGTAAAAGAACCGGTTATGGTGCGGGAAATGCGGCGCCGGCGTATTATGAGTTACTTTGGCAGGGATTTTTAAACGGTGATATTACTTATCATGAAAGAAAGTATCTGAGCAGCTTGGCAAAGTATATGAGAGAGCATGGCGGAATCGTTTCATCCGCTCAGGTAATAGAGGCGACAAGGCTTGCAAGAGAACTTGCGATTATTAGAGGAGGCTCTGTTCCCACACTTGAAGATTTAAAGGATGCAAGTATTACCTGTATGGGTGGTGGAAGCTTCGGCGAGATGGCAATGGGCTTTGCAGAGACCGATATAGGCAAAAAGATAGGCAGTGTTCCACAGGATGCTATGCAGACGTCTATACAGAGTGATTTACTTCTAAACTTAAGCAGTTAAAGCTTGAAAAATATAAGGAACTTGTAGCTACACCTTTGCAGCTTGATTTAAGAGAAAACCTAAGAGTAAAGTCAAAGGATAGTGCTTTTCTTGACTTAAACAGATCATTTTTCTTGTACAGACTTGTTGTACTTGGAATTGATTTTGCTAAGATTAAAAGAAGTAATCAGGACAATGCAACTTGGGCCGAGAACTGGATACTTCAGTGGACACCGGAAGCAGAGATACAGATAGTTGAAAGTGTATTAAAGGGAGACACTATAGCGGATGCTGTGGCATTTGTGTTGAGTGAAAGGCTATTAGAGGCTACGAAGATATCTGAAATAGCGGAGGTTATAGAAGATGCGTTTAATTGCGGACTTCCTAAGATAGTAGAGGGTGCGAAAAGAAGTCTTGATGAGATGACAAACGGTGCAATAGCTATGTGTGATATCGCGGATACCGTAAGTAAACTTTCAAATATGATTTTATTCGGCGATATCAGAAAACTGGACAGAGAGCCTTTGATACCTATTGTAAAAAGACTTTGTATCAGAGCTTCTCTTATGCTTGTCGGGGAGTCGGCATGTGATGATATAGCGGCAGCTTCATTGGCTGAGGATATTCAAAAAATACATAATGTTTTTATGGTACAGGACTTTTTGGATGAGAGCCTTTGGTTTGATAAGCTTACAGAACTCTCAAATAGAGATGATCTGAATACAAAAATCTCAGGACTTGCTACAGCAATACTGCTTGATGCAGGTAAGATAGATGAGCCGACTCTTAGAAAAGAGGTATCAAGACGACTTTCTGTAGGTATGCCTGCAGAACTTGGTGCAAACTGGTTTGCCGGTCTGTCTATGAGAAATCATTATGCTCTTATAGGGAGACTTACACTTTGGGAAAGCCTTAGTGAGTATCTGGATACCTTGGATGAAGAAGAATTCAGACGTTCGGCAGTTTTTTTAAGAAGAGCTTTTGTAGAGTACAGCGCTAAGGAAAAAGATATGATTGCCGAAAATCTTGGTGAAATATGGGGACTCAATGCTCAGGAAGTAAGTGAAATAATAAACTCTGAGATAAAGGAAGTAGACACGGAGATTCTCGAAGACTTTGATTTGGAGACTTTTAGGAGATATAAATGGATACAAATGACAGACTGAGGCGATGGAGACTGATACTTGGTTCTGAAGCACAAAAAAGAATGGAAGGCATGGGAGACGGACCGGATTTGAGTCAGGAAGATCTTATGATGGATACGGCACTTGATGCCATCTATAACAGGGATATGAAATTCGGCTTCGGAGGGGGAGCCGGAAAAGGTGCATCAAGTCCGCAGATAAGCAGATGGCTTGGGGATGTGAGAACACTTTTTGATAAGGACATTGTAAAGATAATTCAGTCCGATGCTATGGAAAGATGCGGCTTAAAGCAGCTGATATTTGAACCTGAGCTTCTTGAAAATATAGAGCCGGATATGCATATGGCAAGTATGATACTTACCCTAAAGGATCAGATACCGAAGCAGAGTAAGGAAAATGCCAGAGAGTTTATAAGAAAAATAGTGGAACAGATAAATGCTTTGCTTGAAACGGATTTAAAAAGGGCGGTTACGGCAAGTATAAACAGAAAGTTACACTCACCTATTCCGTCAGCATCCGCACTTGATTTCAGACTACTATAAGAAAGGGTATCAAAGACTACAATACAAAGTTAAAGAAGATAATACCTCAAAAGTATTATTTCTTTGAGAGAAGCGCAACAACCGCCGCTAATAAATATACTGTTATTTTGGATATTGACCAAAGCGGTTCTATGGGAGAGTCGGTAATATATTCATCTATAATGAGCTGTATCCTGGCAAGTATGAGTGCTATAAAGACTAAGGTTGTGGCTTTTGATACCAATATTGTGGACTTAAGTGAAAAATGCGAGGACCCTATTGATTTACTTTTCGGATTCACACTCGGCGGTGGAACAGATATTGAAAAATCAATAAAGTATTGCACTAAATATATAGAGAACCCGAAGAAGACGATTTTCTTTTTGATTTCAGACCTTGAAGAGGGCGGAAACCGTGCAGGACTTCTCAGAAGATTGACACAGATGAAGGAAGACGGTGTTATTGTGATCTGTCTGCTTGCCATATCAGACTCAGGCAAACCTTATTATGATGCAAATATGGCACAAAGAATTGCAAATAACGGTATTCCATGTTTTGCAGCCGCTCCGCAGATGTTGCCGAGGCTCTTAGAAAAAGCAATGAAAAATGAGGATATGAGTGAGTTTGCCACCGGGTAAATTCGGTGTGGAAAGATAAGGAGATAAGAAAATGAGAAAATTATTTATTATGACACTTGGATTATATTGTGCAGTTGCACTTATGGGATGCAAAGCCGATGCTGCAAACACTTCAGAGTCTAAGACCGCTATAGAGTCGCAGACAAGTTCAGTTGCAACTACAGATACAAGTGTTGCACAGAGCGGTGAAGATTCTCCGGTTTTAGGAGGATGGAGTATAAACGAGAAGCTTTCACCGAGTGATAACAGTGATGCAATGAGAGCATTTGATATGGCTGTCAAGAATTTGGAGGGTTATTCATATGAGGTTGTAGCCGTACTTGGCTCACAGACTGTATCGGGAACAAATTATTCATATCTTTGTAAAGGTATAGCGGTGACACCTGATGCCAAGGCTGAATATGCGGTTGTTAATGTATATGAGGATTTGAGCGGAAATGCAAAGATCACAGGAAGTTTGGAACTGTTGGAAGGTAAAGAGGGCTGGGAGTACAATGAAGGAAGTGCAAAGTTGGAGGATAATGCCGATGCCAAAACAGCTTTTGATAAGTCTCTTGAGGCCTTGGCAGGTGCAAACTATGAGCCTATAGCTTATATAGGTAAAAAGGATAATTCATATGCGATACTTGCAAAGATTTCAACAGAGGGTTCAGATTCACAGACAACCATATCAATGGTTTACGTAACTTCTACAGATTCCGGAGCGATGATTGATGATATCAAGGATGTGGATATATCTATGTAGGGATACAAAGTACCTAAGGAGCAAATAGAGTATCTTATAGGAGTTGTAAAATAAATAATTAGGGGGAAATATGAATTTCAGATTTGCGAAAAGAGAGGATTGCGCTTTAATACTTTATTTTATAAAGGAGCTGGCGTCATATGAGAAAATGCTTGATGAAGTGGTTGCTGATGAGAAGATTTTAGAAGAGTGGATCTTTGATAAGCAGAAAGCGGAAGTTGTTTTTGTAATGGAGAATGAAAAGGAAGTCGGGTTTGCACTTTTCTTTCACAACTTCTCTACATTCCTAGGCAGAGCCGGAATATATCTGGAGGATCTTTTTGTACTGCCGGAGTTTAGAGGAAGAGGATACGGTAAGGCCTTATTAAAGAAGCTGGCCTCCATCGCTGTAGAGAGAGGCTGTGGCAGACTTGAGTGGTGGTGCCTTGATTGGAACAAGCCGAGTATTGACTTCTACCTGTCTCTTGGTGCCGAGCCGATGTCGGACTGGACAACATACAGGATAACCGGGGATACATTAAAGAGGATGGCAGAAGTATAACTTAATGATAACTTGAAACAGGGTACTGTAAAATCTGATTTATAACGATTTTGCAGTACCTTTTTTATTTTAAATTATATTGGCAAAAAATCAGTGGTACAGGCACTATTTGACTACTTTTACATAGTATTTACAACTTTTTTTGTTATATAAGTAAATTAGTTTATTGTATAAAAAAATAAAGGAGGAACGTGATAAAAAAATATAGAACTGAATGGTGGTATATTGTTAAAAAAAATAATGATTTTTTTGAGGGAAGGATATGAAAAGAAATATTTTTGAGATGCTTTATGGCATATATTTTAAGCATATTACTGTTAAGTAATAACTTGGAAGTGTTTGCAAGTACTTTGACAAACGGGATAGAGCTAACATCAGAAACCGAAGAAAGAAGTGATACCGTTATTTCAAAGGCAACGGATTCAAATGCAAAAGAATGGGAATTTACGTATTTTGGACCTTCTACATCTACAATTACAAATACAGTAAACGATGATGCAGATATAGATGGAGAAGTGGTTTTAAAATCAGCAACATATAAAAAAGACGGAAGTATAAATAAAAAAGGTGGAAAGTTCGTGTCTTCCGATCCTGCTGACGGAATTAGCTTCTATTATACAAAAATAGATCCGAGTAAAGAAAATTTTATTCTTGAGGCGGATGTAAGGATTGATTATATGAATCCGAAACCTGACGGACAGGAGGGATTTGCACTGATGGTAAGGGACTCTATAGGTGAAAAAGGAGATTCGGCAAGTTCGGAATCAAATTTGGTATCTATAGGTGCAACACAACTTCCTAAGGGAGAACTCAATTCTACAAGTCAAGTAAAAGATATGCTTGGAGTAAGGGCATACACAGGTATTGATAATAAGATAAAGCCTAATCCGGATACATTTAAAGTTTACAGATTAGGATTTGACAAGGACGGGGGCAAGGTAAGCAGTGGAGATACTTACAGAGTCAGGTTGGAGAAAAATTCTTCAAGCTATGTTGTATATCAGCTTGCTATGGACGGCTCTGAGCTTTATAAGTATGAAATTCCTATACAGGCAAAGGATATTCGTGCAAACAGTATAAGCGGATATGAAGAGTTAAACGACCCTATGAATGTACAGGATAGTTTTGCATATGTAGGATTTGCTGTTGCAAGAGGTATGAATGTCACATATTCAAATATAAAATTTGAAAAGAGTGAGTTTGATGCAAATGATTGGAGACCTCAAGAAAGCAGATATATAGATCTACAGGCTAAGATTACAAGTCCTGATACTGCGGCAGAAGAAAATTATACACTGGTATTTAAAGCCAATGCAAACGGAACGGCTAAAATTTATCAGGATAATGTACTTAAAGACAGCGTGGAAGTCGTTAATAATGAGGAACTTAAGAAAGATTATGATTTATCAGCAGGTAAAAACTTCAGTGTTGAGTTTACCCCGGAAGCAGGTTATGAACCTGAACCTTTTGTGAAGCTTAAATCTTATGAAACTGTTACATTAAATAAAAGTGTATCATTAAGGACTATAGGAAAAGACTCTTATATTTATGTATCAAATACAGGCTTGGATGAAAATGACGGTTCAGGGTATGATAATGCGATAAGTTTGGAGTCTGCAATAAAGTATGCGAAGCCGGGGCAGACAATATTATTGAAGCCTGAAGTTTATGATATGTCAAATAAGTCTCTAATTGTACAAAAGGGAAGAAACGGAAGAGAAGATAATCCTATAAGAATACAGGGAGACGGTGGTTTTGCAACATTAGACTTTAAGAGAAGCGGTAAGGGATTTAGCCTTGGCGGAGATTATTGGGAACTTAAGCAGTTTAATATTATAAATACTGCAGACGGATATAAAGGACTTGTAATCTCGGGAAGCCATAATATAGCGGAAAGGTTAAATTTGTTTAATAACGGAACAACCGGACTGCAGATTTCAGGGAGCAGCGAAGATTCTAAAGATAAATGGCCGAGTTACAACTATATTTTAAACTGTACATCAATGAATAATGCCGATTCGGCTATGGAAGATGCCGACGGATTTGCAGCTAAGATCACATCGGGAGTAGGTAATGTTTTTGACGGCTGTATTGCGGCATACAATGCTGATGACGGCTGGGATTTGTTTGCCAAAGTGGCAACCGGATCTATAGGAGATGTAATCATAAAAAACAGTGTGGCTTATAGAAACGGATATATACTGATAAAGAACGGCGGTAATAAAAAGAACTTTGAATTTGCACCGGGAACAGTGGATGAGTACGGAAATTTGTCGTTTGAAAAGCCCAATATAATGTTGGATGCCGGAAACGGTAACGGATTTAAAATGGGTGGCTCAAATGTATCCGGTGCACATAAACTTGATAATTCAATTTCATATGAAAATAAAGCAAAGGGAATTGATTCAAATTCAGGTCCGAATATAAAGATTTCAAATTCAACATCATATAATAACGGAAGTTATAATGTGGCTCTGTATACAAGTGATAAAACATTAAAAACAGAGTTCAGTGCTAAAGGTATATTGTCATTTAGAAAGGGAACAAATATAGGAGAGCAGCTTTCTTTGCAAAGCCAAGCCGGTTCCGATGTAATGGACGGAACAACTTTTTATTGGAATAAAGATGAGAATATTTCAAAAAATACCGCTTCAAAAGTAATTACCGTGGATGAAAATGATTTTATTAACCTTGATACTGAAAATGATCCGAAGCGAAACGAAGACGGAAAAATCGATATGAACGGACTGCTGCTCTTAAAACCGGAAGCTAAAGAAAAACTTTCTTCAGGCGCAGGAGGTAGAGCTTTTGGGGAAGAGGAAATTACTCCTGATACTTCGAATAAGACCGGTAATGCAAATAACGAAAAGCCGAAAAATGAATTATCAAATGATACTTACGAGAACCCGAAAGATGGATTACCAAACGATGGTAGACAGGATAATAATTCAGTTGAAAATCATCATCAAGAAGTAGCGGAACATACGAAAGTATCCGATAATAAGAATAAATCGACTTCAGATGATGGTAGAGTCGTTATACCAAATAACTCAAACAGCAAGGCAAAAAACCGCAGGTCGAGTTCATCAAGCGGAAGCTCTTTTAAGGGATCTAAGAAAGTATTTCATAATACTTTTACAGGATGGAAAACGGAAATCGTAGATGGACACAATGTTTGGAAATATGTGGAAAACGGAAAGAATGTAACATCTCAGTGGGCATACATATTTAATCCTTATACAAATAGAAATGCATGGTTTAAGTTTGATAAAGACGGAATTATGGAGACCGGATGGATTAATGAAAACGGAATAAATTATTATCTTAGTGAGATTTCAGACGGATCTTTGGGAGAGTGGATTAAAAAATAGTATATAAAGCTTTAAATTTAAAAAGGGCTGCAGTAATCGAAAATGACTACTACAGCCTTTGTTTATGCTATTATTTCAGCCCTGCTTCCGCCGGTCTTATCTTTTTTAACAATGATTTGTTTGTCTATTTTTTGCTTGAGTTCACCCACATGTGAGATGATGCCGATAAGCTTGTTGCTGCTTGCAAGTGATGCAAGAGCATTCATTGCCTGAGCGAGGGAGTCTTCATCAAGTGAGCCGAAACCCTCGTCAATAAACATAGTATCAAGCTGTATACCGCCGGCTGAGGATTGAATTTCATCAGAAAGTCCAAGTGCCAAAGCTAAAGAAGCCTTAAATGATTCGCCGCCTGAGAGCGATTTACACTTCTCTCAGTGCCGTTGTAGTGGTCTATTACATCAAGGTCAAGGCCGCTTTGCCCCATCTTACTTACAGCTTCCTTTCTTCTTACAAGGTCGTACTGACCGCCGGTCATTATCACAAGTCTGGCATTTGCCCTTGAGATAATCCTGTCAAAATAATGCATCTGGATATAGGTTTCAAGCATTATCTTGTCCTTTCCTGTGATATTGCCATTGGCCGTATCGGACAGAGACTTCACAACCGCATACTGTTTTTCAGCCTCTATAAGTTCATCAGATTTCAGATTGATATTTTTATAATTAGACTGATTGTTTACTATTCTGCTGTGAATTTCTTCCTTGTATGACCTAAGCCTTTTAATATTGCCCTCAAGCTCATAAAGTTTATTCTTTTCATTTTCAAGGTTAATCTCTTCCTTGCCATTAAGCTGCTTTGAAAGCTCTGCCTTGGTGGCGGTGGCTGAAGCAAGTTTTTCATTACATTCATTAAGCCTTTTTGTAGCAAGCTCTATAGCTTTTTGAATCTTTAAAACGGTATCATTGTTACTTTTTATCTTTGTATCGGCTTCAAGCTTTGAGGAGAAAAGCAGCTTACTCTTTAAATCGGCAATTCTTTCTTCAATGGCTTTGTTCTCGGATGTATAAGTGGTAACAGTATTTGATATGGTATTGATACTGTCTTGCAGTTCTTCAAGTCGCTTTGTTGACTGTGGCAAAATCTTTTCTATACTGTCTTTTCTTGAAATATTTTTGCTTAACTGCTTAATCTCACTGTTAATGCTCTTTATTTTGGCTTGAAGTTCACTGATATTTTCTTTTGCAATATCTGTGGCACTGTTCATATTGATATCACCAAGCAGCTCCTTTATAGATGTGAGAGTGGCTTCCATCTTTTCATTTATAGCACCATTTAGTTTGCCGGCCGCCTGACTTGCCCGTTCCACTTCTTTATTGGCGGCTGAAAGCCTGTTTTGTAAGGCATCAAGCTCCTCTTTTGTAGGGACATATACAGGTTTTGAGGCTTTTTTAGGATGTGAGAGCGATCCGCATACAGGACATGGCATATCTTCTTCTAAGCTTTCCGCCAGAATACCTGCCTGTGCGTCAAGATACAGCTTGTGTCCTGCTTTATAGGAAGCATCTAAGCTATCGACATTTGCCTGCTTTTCTTTGTAAATTTGTACAGCCTTTTTATGCTCCTCATGATTTTTCTTTAAAGCTTCCATACTCTGAAGTAATTGTTGAAGTTTTGAAAGCCTGTCATTAAGACTGAGTATATTATTTTCAAGTATTATTTTTTGCTCACCGCATTTTTCCAAGGTCTTTGCCTCGGCAGATAAGCTTTCAATCTGTGACTTTAAGGTATCTATATCTGTCTTTGCCTTATTCAGAGTCAGATTATTTTTTTCTATAAGAGAAATATTTTTAGCCAAGGCTGCCTGCTTTTGACTCAGCTCGTCATACTCAGGTAACTGTGCCGATATGGTAGCGGAATCCTTTGTAAGTTTTTCAATTTCAACGGATCTTTTATTCTCTTCATCCAAAGCGGCGGCAAGTGTGATTTTTTCACTTGAAAGCTTTTCAAGCAGTGCTTGGGTTTGTTCAAGCAAAAGCTTTGCCCTTGATATACTTTCTCCCTGTTGTATATTAAGCTTAATAGTGTCGGCTTGTTTTTCAATATTTAGAATTTTTTCAGCTGTTTTTTCTTCGGATTGTGAGTCTTCAGCCAGCAGATTTTCAAGTAATGATATACATTCATCTATAGGCAGTTCGTTATTTGGCCTTTGAAACCTGTACACAATGTAGTGAAGATTCGTCACAATTTATACCTGCAATATATTGTGTGATGCTTTGCCTTATCTGTAAGCAGTTGTTGTCAAGAGATGAAGCCTCCTGCTTTAACTTATTTTGAAGATCCGAGTAAAGCTTGGTTTTGAAAATATGTCTGAATATTTCTATTCTCTCCTTTGTGGGAGCAAGTAAAAGCTTTAAAAAATCACCCTGTGCAATCATTGCAATCTGACAGAACTGATTTTTATCAATTCCCATAATATTTTTTATGGCTGTATCCACTTCTTTGGTCTTTGTAAGCACCTTTTTGTCAGGAAGAGTAAGCTCTACACCTGCGGTTTGTTTGGTGACACCGGATCCCCGCTGTGAGGCCCTTTCGTATTCAGGGTTTCTTTTGACAACATATTCATTATCCTTATATTTAAAAATAAGCTTTACAAAGGTAGGTGTTTCAAGGTCTGCATATTTTGAGCGAAACATTGACACTTCTCTGTTATTGCCGCTCGGGTCACCGTACAGAGCATAGGTAATTGCATCAAATATGGTTGTTTTGCCGGCTCCCGTATCACCTGTTATAAGATAAAGTCCGCCTGTGCCGAGCTTGTCAAAGTCAAAATCCGTCTTGCCTGCGTAAGGACCGAAGGCTGAAAGTGTAAGTTTTAACGGTCTCATATTATTTCCATACTCCTTCTATAATATTTTCAAGGAAAACTCTCTGAGCATCACTTAAATGATTGCCATTTTGAATTTCATAGAATGTATCAAAAAGTTCAAGCGGTGACATGGAGTCCACAGCATTTATAAGATTGATTTCGGAACTTTTTCTTGTCCTTTGATTGTCATAGTCAAGCTTCATAATATTTTTGTATATCACACGAAGCTTGGTTATAACATCAGGTATATCATCTTCATCTGTCAATGTGATATGTACATAGTCGGTTGGAAGAGAAGTGTTTTCATAGAAGCTTTTAAGCATCAGTTCATTGTAGCTTCCTTTTATTTCCACCATATCTCTAAGAGGTGTAAGAGGAATAAAATCAAGCTTTATATCACCTTTTTCTTTTATATCAATAACTGTTATACTCTTTGCATCCTTTGATTCGGAAAAGGAGTACTTGAGCGGTGTTCCGCAGTATCTGATATATTCACTGCCACAACTTTGAGAACGGTGAATATGCCCGAGTGCGACATAATCAAAGTCTTTAAAAATATCGGCATCCACATTGTCACTGCCGCCTACAGAAACATCCTCGGACTCCGTGCGTGAAGAGCCTGTAACAAACTGATGTGTTATAAGTATATTTCTTTTGGTATTGTCAATATTCATATCTGTGATAACGGTATTCAGGGCATCTGTATATGTGGAAATAGAAGCATCAGGGAAAAATCTTCTTACATGAACAGGTTTGATAAAAGGTAGCATATAAAAATTGATATCACCGCACTCATCATCTACAGGTGTCGGGAGAATTTTACCGTTATATACAGGTGAGAGATATATACCGCTTTTATCAAATAATCTGGAGCCGAAGGCAATGCGCTCCGCGGAGTCGTGATTGCCGCTGATTATAAATACATATAGATTTCTTTTTGACAGCTTATATAAGAAATCGTCAAAAAGTTCTACCGCTTCAGCAGGCGGGATAGGCTTGTCATATATATCCCCTGCGAGTATGACAACTTTCGGTTTTTGCTCATCTATGATATTTATTATTTGTTGAGAATGTAGGTTTGATCTTCAATCATGGAAAATTCATTTACACGCTTCCCAAGATGAAGGTCTGACAGATGCATTATTTTCATTAAATTGCCCTTTCATTGTAAAAATCACGATTACTAACTTGTTTGTCCAAATTTTCTATTGAAAAATAAAAAGATTGGCACTTTAAGTCTAAAAGTATATATGCTAATATTATAGCATAACTGTGATTGTTAGTAAAAATTTTTGACAAACTTCAAAACAGACTGAGGGGGCTTTATGAAGACTTGGATTTTTATGTTGTTGGTTGATTTGCTTATACCTGCCGTAATGTTATTTTTCGGACTTAGATTTGAAAAGAAAACACCGAAACCTGCAAGGAGTATGTTCGCATTTGGTTATAGAACGGTGATGTCTATGAAGAGCAAAGAGACATGGGATTTTGCACATAAGACTGTAGGTAAGTTGTATGTTATTATGGGAATAATATTGGCGGTGTTGAGCATTGTTGTATTACTTTTTACAATAGGTAAAGACAAAGATACAATCGGATTTACAGGAATGATTATTTGCTATGTTCAGATAGTGGGAATGCTTTTGCCATGTATACCGACTGAGCTGGCGCTTAGAAGAAATTTTGATAAAAACGGAAAGAGAAAGAACTGATAATGAAAGAAGCCGAACTTTGCACACTGTGCTATATTGAAAGAGATGATAAATACTTAATGTTACACAGAGTGAGTAAGAAAAATGATATCAATAAGGATAAGTGGATCGGTGTCGGAGGTCATTTTAAAGATTTGGAAAGTCCTGAGGATTGTCTTATCAGAGAGGTAAGAGAAGAGACGGGATATGAGCTTTGTGACTTTGATTTTAGAGGAATTGTAACATTCGTGTGTGGAAAGACCGGAGCGGAAGTAGTGGAATATATGCACCTTTATATAGGCAGGAATGTTGTCGGAGAGCCTATTGAATGTGATGAAGGTGAGCTTGTCTGGGTAGATAAAAAGGAAGTGTTTAATCTCAATCTGTGGGAGGGAGATAAAATCTTCCTAAGATTACTTAATGAGAGCAAGGACTTTTTCTCATTGAAGCTTGTATATGATGAGAATGAGCAATTCAAAAGCGCTGTATTAAACGGGAAGGCGATGGATATAGAATAGATTTTCATGTGTTTTAGAAGTAGGGGGAGTTTATGGAAAAGAAGTTTCGTATAAGAGGCGAGATATATTTATTGTTGTCCGGATTTTTCTTCGGACTTCAGCCTTTTTTTGCAAAGATAATATATGCTCACGGTGGAGATGCATACAGTCTGCTGGTACTTAGGTTTTTTGTAAGCGGAATTGTATTTGCCATAATTTCTATGCTTATCGGTACAGGTATGAAACTTAGTAAGGATGAGTTTCTTTCCGTGCTGATTTTGTCTGTTCCTGAGACCGTTATGTGTATATTGCTGTTTGTATCATACGGTTATATATCGTCAGGACTTGCGTCTACACTGCATTTTTCATATCCGGCGGCGGTTATATTGCTTGAATTATTGATTTTTAGAAAGAAAATAAGTAAAATCAAGCTGTTATGTCTGATATTTTGCGCTATAGGTATAGGAGTATTTTATCAGCCTGACGGAAATATCAATATTCTCGGTATGGTGTTGGCGCTTGCCTCAGGTGTGGGGTATGCAATATATATTATAGTGTTGACTCATGGAAAATCTTCAAGAATACCTGTAGTTAAGATGTCTGCATGGCTTTCTTTTTTGGTAGCCGTAGAGATAGCTATTATCATGGTAATTCTCGGCAAGGTAAGATTTGAGATGGATACTACGGCTGTTGCAATAAGTGTTTTCATGGCTGCTGTGATTTCAACATCGGCACTTTGTGCTTTTCAGGTGGGTGCGCCTATGTGCGGAGCGCAGACTGCCGCACTGCTTAGTACAATTGAGCCTGTGAGCAGCATTTTACTTGGAGTAATATTCCTTGGCGAGAATATGAATATAAGGATTTTTATAGGTATATGTTTTATACTTTTATCAATAGTTATTCAAATAAAGGAGAAAAAATAATATGAGATTAGCGGTTGCATTACAGGAGAGAGCGGACCTGAATATTAAAATAGATGATTTAAAAGACAGACTTGAAAGAAATGTTCTGGTTCAGGAAGGCGAAGAGCCTACGGAAGAGCCTATGGCTTTGAAAAAAGAACTGGATTCCTGTATTGAAAGATTGTCATATCTGATAGCGGCTATCAATAAAACAAATTGTGAGACATTTATTGACGGAAAGTCTGTTACTCAATTGCTTGCAAGAAAGGATGCTCTTTCAGTAAAGGTAAGTGCGTATAGAGATACCGTATATACAGGAAACAGTAATACTAACAGGGCGAGAAATACCGAGATAAAGATAATGCCTGCAATAGATGTAAAGGCTTGGCAAAAAGAGACGGATCTTATTTCAAAAGAAATAAGACTTATAGATAATAAAATTCAGGAAACCAACTGGACTACTGAACTTATAGAATAATATTTTTTAGACGGTAGCATATTCAGGGCGAGTAAAAACTGCACTTTGCACACATATCGACCTTGGGCAGGTCAAATATCATTGTTATGCCCCGACAGTGTACAAATGTATTATTATAGATAACTGTTATTACCGATTACTGACTGTTTGTGTGAGGGAGGGAAGAGGGATTTATGAGAAGATTATCTGATTATTGTAAAGAAAAATTTGGAACAAAAGTGTACAGATTGGCACTTAGCAGCGGAGCCACCTGTCCCAACCGTGACGGAAAGGTTGGGGTGGGTGGCTGTAGTTTTTGTTCTGAAAAGGGTTCAGGTGAGTTTGCCGTAGATGTTATGGATTTGGACTTGCAGATAGAAAGAGCCAAGGCACTTATATCAAAAAAGTTTCCAAACTCGATAAATACAGCCGACAGAAAGTATATCGCATATTTTCAATCATTTTCAAATACCTACGGTGATACTAAAAGACTCATAGGTTTATTTGAACGAGCCATAAATAAAGATGAGGTGGTAGCACTTTCCATTGCTACAAGACCCGATTGCTTCAGTGAAGAGATGTTAAATTCGCTTGAGAGATTGAATAAAATCAAACCTGTTTGGATTGAACTGGGGCTACAGACAATAAATGAAAACACTGCAAGAGATTTTAACAGAGGTTATACACTTGATGTATTTGAAAAGACATATACTGAGCTGAAGAAAAGGAATTTTGAAGTAATAGTTCATATGATTCTCGGTTTGCCGGGTGAGAGTGAAGAGGATATGTATGCAACGGTTAAGTATTTAAGTAAAAAGAATATAGACGGCATTAAAATACACGGACTCCATATCTTAAAGGGAACAAGACTTGCAGGCGAGTATGAAAAGCATCCATTTAAGATAATGAGCCTTGAGGAGTATACAAGGGTTCTTATAAATTGCCTGAAGCTCTTACCTAAAAATACAGTTGTTCACAGAATGACAGGCGACGGAGATAAAAAGATTTTGATTGAGCCTCAGTGGAGTGCGGATAAGAAAAGAGTGCTTAATTATATCAATAAGAAGATAAAAGAAGAACTTTTATAAGACTTGCAAGAACATATGTTTTGGTCTACAATGAAGTAAAGAAAAGTTTTTAGAGGTACTATGTCTACTATATATGATAAATTAAATGATAAACAAAAGCAGGCTGTTTTTACTACAGAAGGACCGCTTTTGCTTTTGGCAGGTGCGGGTTCAGGTAAAACAGGTGTACTTATGCATAGGATTGCATATTTGATAAATGACAAGCATATAGATCCGTACAATATAATGGCGATAACCTTTACCAATAAGGCTGCCAAGGAGATGAAGGAGAGAATAACCAACCTTATCGGAGAAGACGGCAACTTTGTTTGGGTTATGACCTTCCACTCAAGCTGTGTAAGATTCCTTAGAAGATTTATAGATAAGATAGGGTTTGATAACAACTTCACTATATATGACAGTGACGACCAAAGAACTCTTATGAAAAAAATCTTTAAAGAAAATAATATCAACTCAAGAGTTTATAAGGAAAGAACGGTGCTGAATGCCATATCAAATTGTAAAAATGAGCTGATTTCACCGGTTGAGTATATGAAGTCAGCTGCAGACAGCTATGAAAAAGGTGTGGCAAGGCTTTATGAGATATATCAAAGCACTTTAAAAAAGAATAATGCACTGGATTTTGACGATCTTATTTGCAGGAGTGTGGAGCTCTTTGAGAACTGCCCCGATGTACTTGATTATTATCAAAACAGATTCAGATATATTATGGTAGATGAGTATCAGGATACCAATACGGCGCAGTTCAGGCTTATATACCTTTTGGCACAGAAATACAAATATCTGTGTGGTAGGTGATGATGACCAGAGTATTTATAAGTTCAGAGGTGCAAATATTGAAAATATCCTAAGTTTTGAAGACAAGTTTGATAATGTAAAGGTTATTAAGCTTGAACAAAATTACAGATCCACAGGCAATATTCTGGATGCGGCAAATGCCGTTATAAAAAATAACAGGGGCAGAAAGGATAAGAGCCTTTGGACAGAGGGAGAGACAGGAGCCAATATAGAACTGCAACAGTTTGCAAATGCCAATGCCGAAGCGGATTTTATAATAAAGGATATAAGAGCCAAGGCTAATGACAATTTCAAAGATTTTGCCGTACTTTACAGAACCAATGCACAGTCCAGACTTTTGGAGGAGAGATGTGTAGCACTCGGAGTGCCTTATCAGCTTGTAGGGGGTGTAAACTTCTACCAAAGAAAAGAAATAAAGGATGTGCTTGCCTACCTTAAGACGATTGCAAACGGAAGCGACGATATTGCACTGCTCAGAATAATAAATGTGCCAAAGAGAGGAATAGGTGCGACCACCATTTCAAAAGTAGTTGATTATGCCAATGAAAACGGTATCAGTCTGTATGACGCTATGACTATCTGTGAGAATATCGGAATAGGCAAGTCGGCGGATAAAATCAAGAGCTTTATTGCAATGATTGAAGAATTCAGAGACAAGGTGGCACAAAAGGCAAATATTGCAAATATGATTGAAGAACTCTTGGATAGAACAGGTTATATACAGAGTCTGTATGATGAGGGTGAAATCGAAGGAGAGAGCAGAAAAGAAAATATAGAAGAGCTTGTAAACAAGTCGGTTGACTATGAGGACGGTGAGCTTTCACTTTTCCTTGAAGAGGTATCTTTGGTGGCGGATATTGACAGAATGGATGAAAATGCCGACAGAATCACTCTTATGACCTTACACGGTGCCAAGGGGCTTGAGTTTGATACTGTATACCTTGCAGGCATGGAAGAGGGGCTTTCCAAGTGCTATGAGTTCAAACTCAAGAGAGGACTTGGAGGAGGAGAGAAGACTTGCCTATGTAGGTATTACAAGGGCTAAGAAAAATCTTATTTTAACCTCCGCAAAGCAAAGAATGATAAACGGTGAGACAAGGTACTCTCTGCTTTCAAGATTTGTAAGTGAAATTCCGAGGGATTTACTTAATAAGCACGTGCTTGACAGTGAAAAAAAGTATACACAGAGGACTTATTCTTACGATGAAGCTCTGCCTTGGGAGAATAAGTCTAAACCTGATAATGTCAAAAACACTTTGAATTTCGGAAAGCAGTTTAAGGTGGAAAGACCTAAAAGCCTTGATTATAAGGTGGGAGATACTGTAAAGCATATAAAGTTCGGTATCGGAAAAGTACTTGAAATAGTGGACGGAGAAAAGGATTTTGAAGTAAAGGTGAATTTTGAAAAATTCGGCATAAAAAAGATGTATGCGGGATTTGCCAAGTTGGCAAAAGTATGATAAAATTCTTTAATTGAGTGGTTAAGCTTTATGGCTGACTTGATAGTAAAATATATCTTTAAAGAGAGGTATGGTTATGGATAAATTTAATGATTTGAGTTCCAAGATGGAAGAATTGGTTAATGCTTCAAGACTTAATAGGCTGTTGACTAAGAAGGAAGAAGACGAGAAGAAGAAAAATACCATTATATGGGTTTTGGCTATTATCGGTGCTATTGCCGCTGTAGCAGGTATTGCATTTGCAGTATATAAGTTCTTCACACCGGATTATCTTGAAGATTTCGAAGATGACTTCGATGATGATTTTGACTATGACTTTGATGATGACGAAAAAGAAGATTAATTTTTAAATGTAGATGGCGACCTTTTGGTCGCCATATTTTGTAAGAGGATAAATATTTGTAATATCTTGTGAGGTGATGATGAAAAAAGGTGATATCTTAAGCGGACAGATTGTGGAAAGTAATTTTCCCGACAGTGCATATGCAGACTGTGAAGGCGAAAAAGTGCTTATAAAAAAGGGTATCCTAGGTCAGACCGTAGAGTTTGCAGTTACAAAAAAGAGAAAGGGAAAGCTTGAGGGTAGAGTCTTAAATGTGGTGGAAAAGTCCCTGCTTGAAGACAATGAAAACCCCTGTATACATTATGAAACCTGTGGTGGCTGTACATATCAGACATTAAGCTATGAAAATCAGCTTAAATTAAAGGATGAACAGCTGAGAGCACTTATGGAAGGTGCTACAGACAATGATTTTTGTGGGAGGGAGTTATTCCGTCACCGAAGTATCTTGCATACAGAAATAAAATGGAGTTTTCATTCGGCGATGAGAAAAAAGAAGGAGACCTTGCACTCGGAATGCACAAGAGGGGCAGCCACTATGATATAGTAAATGTGTTCGGATGTAAGATAGTGGACAGTGATTTTACAAAGTTGCTTGAGCTTACATTAAACTTTTTTAAGGAGAGAAATATATCTTATTTTCACAAAAATACTCATACGGGTTTTTTAAGACATTTACTTGTGAGAAGAAGTGAGTACAATAGTGAAATACTTATTTCACTTGTGACTACAAGCAGCTTCGGATTTGTAGAGGATCCGAATGTGTGTAAAGAAGCATCAGTACTTGGTGATGCCGAGATTGCGCTGGTAAGAGAGTGGGCGGATTATATAAAGAATGAGTGCGACAAGGGGATTTTAAACGGCAGTATCGGTGGTATTTTGCATACAAAGAATGATTCATATGCCGATGCCGTGTTAAATCAAGGTACCACTTTGCTTTACGGTAAGGATTATATCACAGAGAGATTAAACGGACTTGATTTTAAGATAACTCCGTTCTCGTTCTTCCAGACCAATTCCAAGGGTGCGGAGGTTTTATACAATGTTGCCGGAGGGTATTTGGGAGATACTGAAGGAAAGTCAGTATTTGACCTCTATTCAGGTACAGGAACCATTGCACAGCTTTTGGCACCGAAGTCTGAGAAAGTCTACGGTGTGGAAATCGTTGAAGAGGCTGTAGAGGCCGCCATAGAAAATGCAAAGAAAAACGGTCTTGACAACTGTGAATTTATAGCCGGTGATGTCTTAAAGGTTGTGGATACTCTAGGATTTAATCCGGATATCATTATACTTGATCCACCAAGAGACGGAATACACCCGAAAGCACTGCCGAAGATACTTGAATTCGGTGCAAAGAAAATAGTGTATATTTCATGTAAGCCTACATCATTTGTGCGAGATCTTAAGGTAATGGAAGCCGCAGGCTACAGAATGGAAAAATGTGTGGGAGTAGACATGTTCCCAAACACAGTTAATTGTGAGGCGGTTGTTATGCTGTCACGACCGTAAGGGAAGTGAGAGCATTACAAACCACCCATGCAATAGCCGTCCGTGATTGTCAAGTGCGAAGCACGCAGACAGAATGGAAACGGCGAACTGCGGAGGCGGTTGTTATGCCGGCCCGTAAGGGAAGCGAGAGCATTACAAACCGGCCATGTGATAATGTAAAATAGTGAAAAAATAGTGTAAATTTAGTAGAAAAAGAGCTGTGTAAAATTTATAATAAATCATGGAGGAAGTGTTGTATGATTAAAGTCATTCTTTCAAATGAAATATTAAAATATATAACAGAGATAGATAAAAACAGATATCAGGTCCATGATGTAAAGATACCTAACTCAGTTGCAAGTAAACTCAGAAAAAATTCAAAGAAAAAAAGTTCATATGCCTCTAATAAGATAGAGGGTAATCCATTATCTGAAAGACAGGTGGATGAAGTTATTGATTCAGATGAAAGACGCCATTTTCTCAGACCTGAGCAAGAGGTACGTAATTATTTTTTGGCTTTAAACTATCTCGAAGAGGAGAGAAAAAAGGAAACCGAATTTAGTAAAAAACTTATTCTTGATGTTCAGAAACTGGTTGAAAAAGGAGCGTCAAAAGAAAAGTTGGGACTTAGAGGACCGATGCCTCCGGGAGTCTTGTTTGCAGTCTATGATACACAAACAGGTAATCCGGATTATATACCGCCGGAATATGTAGATATACCTGTACTGCTGGATGAATTAGTTGAATATGTTAATACAACGGATGACCATCCGCTTATTGTAGCGGCAGTAGTTCATTATCAACTTGTTACAATTCATCCATTTGAGGACGGTAATGGAAGAACGGCAAGATTGATGTCGGGATACATACTGGACATTAATGGATATGGATTTAACGGTATAGGTTCGTTGGAAGAATATTTTGCATATGATGTCAATGAATATTATGAGTCTATACAAATGGGATTACCTGCACTATATTACCTGGGAAGAGATAATCCACCACACCCTGAAATTTGGATATGTTATTTTCTGAGAATGATGCAGTTGTACTCAGGTAAGGTAAAAGAATTGTCAATGAGTTCAAATAATGATGAATTGGAAGGCAGTCTTTCGTATTTGAAAGCAAAAGAAAAAGAGCTGTTAAGTTTATTAATAAATAAATCAAAACCGGAGTTTACACCGATAGAGATAAGTAAAGAAATAGGTGTAACAAATAAGACGGTAATAAATAGGCTTTCAGTATTGGTAAAGAACGGTTTTGTTGCTCCTATTCTTGTGAATAAACGTGTTAGATCTTACGAATTGACCGTATTTACAAAAGAAAATAAAGACAGAATTATTGATTTGGCAAAACTTGGTTAATAATGAAGAGCTTGAAAGGGAAATGGAAATTATAAAAAGAAACTATGACAATGCTTAGTCATTGTAGACAGTCTTATAAAAGAGCTTAAAGGTATTCTTAGAAATTAGATATTATACTGAATATTTAGCAGAAAGGAGAAAATCCTGTATTAAAAAAGAATATGGGATTGTGGAGATATGAAAATAATCGAAAACAATATGGTTTTTGCATTTGACGGGAAAAATAAATGTGTAGCGGAAGTTGAGGACGGTGAAACTTTGATTTTTCGTACACATGATTGCTTTGACAATCAGCTAAGTGAAGAGGGTTCATCAATCGGTAACCTGAACTGGGATTGTATAAATCCGGCTACAGGACCTGTTTATGTAAAAAATGCTCTTGCAGGTGATGTGCTGAAGGTTGAAATACTTGACATTAAACTTGAAAACCAAGGTGTGATGTGCGCACTGCCTGATAACGGTGTATTGGGTTCTTTGGTAAAAGAAGAGTCTGTAAAGCGTTTGAAAGTGGAAGATAATAAGGTTTATTTTAGTGAAAATATTGTATTTGATGTAAATCCTATGATTGGAGTAATAGGTGTAGCACCGAAGAGCGGAGCTATAAATTGCGGTACACCGGGTAATCATGGCGGAAATATGGATAATAAGAGAATAGCAAAAGGCGCGACTCTTTATTTTCCGGTATTCCATGACGGAGCAATCTTTTCTTTAGGAGATGTACATGCAGCTATGGGAGACGGTGAAATAATGGTCAGCGGAGTGGAAATTTCAGCTGACGTTACGGTGAGACTTTCTGTAATAAAGGGTGTAAATATTGAGACACCGATGCTTGAAAACGATGATATCTGCGGTGTAATCTGTTCTCACGAAGAGATTGAAAAAGCGGTATTTCATGCGGTAAGAATTACAAATGAGATAATGCAAAAGGAACTGGGATTGTCATTTAATGACGCAGGTATGTTAATCAGTGCTGTCGGAGACTTGAGATTTTGTCAGGTGGTGGACCCTGAGCGCACGGTAATGATGTGTATACCGAAAAATATACTTAGTAAGTTGTTTTAATGTTATAAGAACTGCGGTTGTCGCTTTAGACGGTTTGTGAGGAAAACTATGGCAATAGATGGGATAAAGATAATAGACAGTGACGATGCCTACGATATTTATAATGATATTGTGGAGCGCTATAAAGACTGCACAGATGTAGATATTATCAAAAAAGATTGGCTGAATGAAGAGAGCAATTTTTGTACCGACGAGCTATATACGGAAATATATTGGACAAGTTTTGCATATGCACTTTGGAAGATAGGAAGTACGGATGAGAATATAAAAAATAAAGCCTTAAATATTATATCAAAGGGTGCAAGCAAACTTTGGAACGAAATAGATGAAAAGGCTATGAAAAAAAGACAAAAAGTACTTGATAAGCTGGCTGACCAACTGCAAAGTGAGAATCAAAGGCCTGTTAAAAAATATAAGCCTGTAAAAGTAAGGAAGCCTTATTTTGAGCTTGGAGATGTTATATCAATAAGATTTGAGAATGAGTATGGAATGTGTTTTGTCTCAGACCTGGATGTAAGACCTCGAAAGATAGAATATCATTTGGCCTGTACAAGAAACTTGCAAAAGTCTGAGCCTACAATGGATGATTTTTGAGCAGTCAAATCGCCTATAAAAAAATGAATACCGAAATTGCACTTGAAACAGACAGATGGTTTAATCATAAGGATTTGGGAGAATTATTGCCTCATTTAAAGAAAATCGGGAATGTAAAATTAAAGCCGTATGTTTTGGGTGTTTTGGCGCCTGCAGGCACTCTGGAAGATTTCTTTGATGATATTACCAATGATCCGAGTATTTGGTGTTTCAGAATAATGGATACTAAGGAGCTTATAGAAGATGATATGTTATCAGGCCATGAATAATATCTTACAACAAAAAACGTACCGAATCGGTACGTCTTTTTATTAGTAGCTTGAAAGCTTATCTACATTTTGTATTATCACGATCTTTGTATTGGCATCTACGCCGTTTACAAGTTTTTTCATATAATCTTCAGGTATTCGGATACAACCTGCCGATGATGTGTCGTTGTCAGTCTTTGTACAGTGGATAAAGATAGCTGAGCCCTTACCCGGTACGGCTTCTGTGTTGTAGTTCAGTGCCAAAGCATAGTTGTAGAAAGGATAAGCAGCCTTAAGGTCCTCGGCTGAAGCCCAGTCTTTCTTTACCTTAGAAGTATTTACCCAAGTGTTATAGTAGGCGCTGTTTGAGTCGTCAACCCAGTAGTCACCGTCGCCGATCTTTCTGTATTCAAGCAGGCTTCCCGGATTGTCCTTAAGTCCGAAGGCGAACATAGCGTTGAATACACCTTCAGGAGTCTTTTTATCCCCCTCACTCTTTTGGGTAGATATACCGTTGGTACCTGCTATGCCGTTGACATACCAGTTCTTTGTCCATTTGCCGTCACTTGATTTGGTATAGTCGTTTACGGTTACCTTATTCTTATTGTTCTTATGTCCGACAATAAGTATGATGTGATTTGCGGTTTTTGATACGGAAAGCTTTCCACAGGTAAGGCTGCATAGGCACTTACACTTGTGCTTGCAAGCAGTGTGGACATCACAACAAATGCCGCACATATTTTTTTGATAAGTCTCATATTCTTCCATTCTTTCTTCAAAATTTAGTCTGAATACAATTTTATAATGTTTAAAGCGACTTAGTCAATCGAAAAAGAAAAAATTAATATTTGTTTCATAGAATGTAAAAAACAGATGCATATTTTACTGTAATGTGTTAACATACTAAAGTATAAGGAGAGGTAATATATGTTAAATACTATAACGGACTTTTTGGGAAAGGTTGACAATTTCGTTTGGGGATTGCCGCTTATCATTTTGATTTTGGCAACAGGTGTATTTTTGACTGTAAGACTTAGAGGATTGCAAATAATAAGATTTCCTCTTGCAATCAGATATATGTTTTCTTCAGATGAGGAAGACGGAAACGGCGAAGTATCAAGTTTTGCAGCGCTTTGTACTGCACTTTCGGCTACGATTGGAACCGGAAATATTGTAGGTGTCGCAACGGCAATAGTTTCAGGCGGTCCCGGAGCATTATTTTGGATGTGGATGGCTGCTATTGTAGGAACTGCAACAAAGTATGCGGAATGTCTGCTTGCGGTAAAGTACAGAGTTGTAGAAAAGGACGGACATATAATAGGCGGACCTTTTTACTATATTGAGAACGGAATGGGAAAGCAGTTCAGATGGCTTGCAAAGATTTTTGCCGTTTTCGGTATAATGGTAGGACTCTTCGGTATAGGTACTTTTACACAGATAAACGGTATTACAAGTGCTGTAGGCAATTTCTTTGATGCTGACAGCGTACATTATATAAATCTGTTCGGAAGAGATTATTCTATTACAATTGTTATCTCAGGTATTATACTTACCGTATTTGTAGCACTGGTTTTGATCGGCGGATTAAAAAGAATATCAAATGTGGCACAGGTGGTAGTTCCTTTTATGGCAATCGTATATGTTTTGGTGGTTCTTATTATACTTGGATTAAACATTACAAAGATACCTGCCGCATTGGTGGAGATAGTGGAGGGAGCATTCGGTCTTAGAGCCTTTGGAGGCGGTATGTTCGGAGCCATGGTTGTTGCTATGCAAAAGGGAATTGCAAGAGGTATTTTCTCAAATGAGGCCGGACTTGGAAGTGCACCTATTGCAGCGGCTGCGGCACAGTCAAAGGAAGAAGTTCGTCAGGGACTTATCTCAATGCTCGGAACTTTTATAGATACCATTATTATATGTACAATGACAGGTCTTTCCATAGTTATTACAGGTGCATGGGACATGGGACTTGAAGGTGTAGCTGTCACTACAAAGGCATTTCAGATGGGATTACCTTTCCCTGATAAAGTAGCGGCTTTTATACTTATGATCTGTTTGGTATTCTTTGCTTTTACCACTATTTTGGGTTGGGATTATTACTCCGAGAAATGTCTGGAATATATAATAGGAAATAAGCCTAAGGCAATTACCGCATACAGATGGATTTATATTGCCTGTATTTTTATCGGACCTTATATGAACGTTCAGGCGGTTTGGACTATAGCCGATATATGTAACGGACTGATGGCAATACCGAATCTTATAGCTTTGATTGCGCTAAGCAAAGTAGTGGTCAGTGAGACGAATTCCTTCTTTGAAAGAGGTGTACATAAGCAACTTAAATAGTTTTTATAGCGGCGGCTAAGTGCTGCCGCTATAAAAACAGCTTGAAAGAAGTGTACATTTGTTGTATACTTTTTATGTTGTGGAAATTCAAATAGCAGTTCTCTTAGTTAAATGGATATAACGATAGCCTCCTAAGCTGTAATTGTGGGTTCGATTCCCGCAGGGAACATTTTTGGCGGTAATGACTTGTGATAGATGCTTGTCATTATCGTTTTTTGTTGTTTATAAAGGTTTGATTTTTATTGAATAACTATTTATTATATGAGAGAATAATAGCGAACAGTCAAGTTTAATCTTGATTATATAAGCAAAGATAAAAACGCAATGTACATTTATTGTGCTATAGCCGGTAGGTAGCCCGGCAGTCCTATAATTATATAGGGTAAGTAACCTGCCCCTCCGGGTTGTCCGTTCTTTGTAAAGAAATTGGAGGGATGGCGATGAACGATATAAATGTCAAATTAACTGTGTTTTTTGAAAATCCGTTTTGGGTAGGTGTGTTTGAGCATGTTGAAAACAACTTTCTTGTTGTATCAAAAGTAACTTTCGGTGCAGAGCCTAAGGGCTATGAGGTATTAGACTACATAATAAAAAATTACTACAGTTTGGTATTCAGCCCTGCTGTTGAAACAAAGATAAAGAAAGACAAAACAAATCCGAAGAAAGCTCAACGTGATGTAAGAAAGCAGATGCAAGTATCCGGTATAGGAACAAAGTCACAGCTTGCATTAAAATCGCAACATGAACAGAATAAGAAGGAAAGTAAGGTAAGAAGGCGAGAAGAAAAAGAGGCGGATGAGCTTAAGAGGTTTTTATTAAAACAGTATAAGAAAAGAAAAAAACATAAGGGACATTAATATTAAGTACAAGTATTTGTAGGTGAAAGCGGGTGTTTATATGTATGAAGATGAGAAAACAAAGCTTCAAAAAATTATTGATGACAGTAACAATATAGTATTTTTTTCGGTGGGGCAGGTGTGTCTACCGAAAGCGGTATTCCGGATTTTAGAAGTGCGGACGGACTCTACCATCAAAAAGTATAAGTACTCTCCGGAACAGGTGGTAAGTCACAGCTTCTTTATGAAATATCCTGAAGTTTTTTTATGAGTTTTATAAGGATAAAATGATGTGCCTTGATGCAAAGCCTAACGCCGCACATAATAAACTCGCGGAGCTTGAACAGGCGGGGAAACTTAAAGCTGTTGTGACACAAAAATATAGACGGATTACATCAGGCTGCAGGAAGCAAGATCGTATATGAACTGCATGGAAGCATACATAGAAACTACTGTATGAAATGCGGCAAATTCTATGATGCAAAAATATGTAAAGGATTCAAAGGGAATACCTTATTGCAGCTGTGGCGGTATGATAAAGCCTGATGTGGTACTGTATGAAGAAGGACTTGACGGGAATGTAATAAATTCTGCGATAAGAGCTATAGCATCGGCAGATACACTTATTATAGGAGGAACATCTTTGGTTGTATATCCTGCAGCAGGCTTCATTGACTATTTCAGAGGAAAACATTTGGTAGTAATCAATAAGTCGGATACTGCAAAGGCTGTGAATGCCGAGCTTTATGTGAATGCTCCTATCGGAGAGATAATGAGCGGGATAGAAGTATAATAAAGATAAAGGAGTCCTTATGGCAAGGGGGAGCAATCAAAAGTTCAAATTTACATATCTTATGAAGCTGATGGCTGAAAAGACTGATGATGAGCACAGTCTGACTATGGCTCAGATACTTGATGAACTTGGAAGATATGGTGTAAGTGCCGAGAGAAAGAGTATCTATGAAGATTTTAAGGATATGGGAGAATTCGGTGTTGAAATATTAAAAGAACAAAAAGGCCGAGAGACTTTTTACCATATAGCAGGCAGAGAGTTTGAGCTGGCGGAGGTCAAACTTTTAATAGATGCCGTGCAGTCTGCCAAGTTTATTACACAAAAGAAGTCAAAGATACTTATTGCAAAGGTAAAAAACTTTGTAAGTGAGCATCAGGCAAAGCAGTTGCAGAGACAGATTTTTATAAATGACCGTGTAAAGACTATGAATGAGAGTGTGTATTACAATGTGGACGATATACACACCGCAATCAATAAAAACAAAAAGATTAAATTCAAGTACTATAAATGGGATATTGATAAAAAACTGGTTGCAAGGCATGGCGGCAGTTTTTTTACAGTCAGTCCTTGGGCATTGCTTTGGGATGATGAAAATTACTACATGGTTGCCTTTGACGACTGGGATCACAAAATAAAGCATTATCGTGTGGACAAGATGATGAACATTTGTATATGTGAAGAGGAAAGAGCCGGCAAAGAAGAGTTTAAAAATTTCGATATGGCAAAGTACTCCAAGGCAACCTTCGGTATGTATCATGGAGACAAGAAAAAGGTATGTATAAGATTTGCGAATCATATGTGCGGAGTATTCATAGACAGATTCGGAAAAGATATACTCTTTATGAAAGTTGATGAAGACTACAGCGAGTTGGTGGTGGATATCAATGTAAGCTTGCAGTTTTTCGGCTGGATTTTCAGCCTCGGAAAGGATGTGACGGTTATTTCGCCTAAGGAAGTGGTGGATGAGATAAAGGAGTATACAAAGGAATTCTTGAAAAAATACGAATAATATCTTAGAGGGTATTTTTAACGGACAGCTTAAATGATATATTTCGGCTATAAAAAATATTCGATAGGAGAAGATTATGGGAAAGGTTTATATCACACTGACAGGAACAAGGCACTACTTCGGAGATGAATTTTTGGAAAGGGGTATGAAGCTTGTATTGGAGAAGGAGCCTGACAACGAGTTTGACAAGGAAGCTATAAAGGTGCTTTGTGAGGGCGTAGGCAAGATAGGTTATGTGGCCAACAGCCCGTATACTGTACTTGGAGAGTCTATTAGTGCCGGCAGGCTGTATGATAAGATAGGTGAGTGTGCAACTGTGAAGGTGGTCTTTAAGACTGAGAAAGGTGTTATTTGTAAGGTTTCAAAGAAGTCTTTGGTAGATTACATATAGACATAGGTTACGTTTTAAATTATTTGTACTAAGGAGTTTTTATGAGTCTTTTGGGTAATATTTTGTGGCTGATTTTTGGAGGATTTATAAGCGGTATTTCTTGGATACTTGCCGGATGCTTATGCTGTATTACCGTTATCGGTATACCGCTCGGACTTCAATGCTTTAAATTTGCAGGTTTGGCATTTTGTCCTTTCGGCAAGCAGGTAATATACGGCGGAGGCGGATTCAGCTTTCTTGCAAATATCATTTGGCTGATTTATCGGTATATGGATGGCGTTTGCTCATGCATTTGTCGGGATATTGCTTTGCATTACGATAATAGGTATTCCTTTCGGCAAGCAGTTTTTCAAACTTGCAAAGCTGTCACTTATGCCTTTCGGTGCTACTGTAATATAGTTACAACATTCTTAAATTATTATTGACTAATTGAAAAAAAGCTATATTTGATATATCATTGAAGCAAAGAAATTAGTGAAAATAATGTATTGTTGTATACAAGAGACAACAACATTATATATTCAGGAGGTTAGTATGCCAATTAGTTTAAAAAAGGGACAAAAAGTAAGTCTTACAAAGGGTAATCCGGGTCTTAAGAATGTAGTGGTAGGTCTTGGATGGGACACAAACGCATATGATACAGGTTCGGATTTTGACCTTGATGCGGCTGCATTCTGTCTTACAGATTCAGGCAAGGTTGCAAGTCAGAATGATTTTGTATTCTTCGGTAATCTCAGTCACCCTTCAGGTGCTATAACTCACCTTGGAGATAATCTTACAGGTGCAGGCGACGGAGATGACGAGCAGATCAAGATTGATTTGTCAAAGGTTCCGGCAGAGATTACAAAGATTGCATTTACCGTTACTATCTACGAGGCTGAGGCGAGAAGACAGAACTTCGGTCAGGTTTCAAACGCATTTGTAAGAATTTTTGATGAGAATACAGGTGAAGAGCTTTTAAGATATGACCTTGGAGAGGACTTCTCAATAGAGACAGCCGTAGTATTCGGAGAGCTGTACAAAAACGGCGACGAGTGGAAGTTCAATGCTATAGGCAGCGGTTATCAGGGCGGACTTGCAGCACTTTGCAATATGTACGGCATTGATGCGGAATAAAAAAATATTGATACATTTTAGGATCGGCGCTTATGTGCCGGTCCTTTTTTATAAAAATATTTTTTGTAACAAATAATACTGAAAAAATTCTTATATAATAATATAATTAGGATATACTAACTTAGATAGGAAGGAGAAATGTATGAGTAAAATACTTGATTTAGATAAACCGGTTTATGAACTTGCAAAGGAGTATCCTGATTTTATAGATATATTTGCAAGTCTGGGATTTGCGGATATAAAAAATCCTGTGATGTTGAATTCTATGGGCAGAATTATTACAGTGAACAAGGGTTCAAAGATGAAAAAGATTCCGCTTGAGAAGATAAAAGAAGTCTTTGCAGAACACGGTTATGAGATAGAGGGAGACTCTAAAGAAAGTAAAGAGGAAGATACGCTAAAAGCAGCAAAAAAAGGTTCGGATTTGCCAAAGGATGATGCAAACAGTACCGAGCTTATAAAGCAATATCTATTGAGACTTTCAAACGGTGAATCACTTGAGTCCGTTCAAAAAGATTTTAAAGAAAGGTTTGAGTCTGTAGATTCAAGTGAAATAATGAAAGCCGAGCAGGAACTTATGGAGTCAGGAATGCCTTATCAGGAGGTACAAAAACTTTGTGATGTCCATTCGGCACTGTTTCACGGTTCTACTAAGAATGAGACAAGTGAGATAGAAAAGACATTGGACCTTGCAGGCGGTGCGGGGGCAGATACAAAGGAACTTGTAGATACCGTAGGGCATCCGCTTAATACTTTTACAAAAGAGAATAAGAATCTTGAAAATTATATAGATGAATTTGAAAAAAAGCTTGATAATAATACTGTAGACAGAGAGCTTTTGAAAAAGATAAGGGAACTTTCAATACATTATGCGAAAAAGGGAGATCTTTTGTACCCGCTTTTAAAGACAAAGTACAATGTCACAGGACCTGCAACCGTAATGTGGTCTGTGGATGACGAGATAAGGGACGAGCTTGCAAGGTTGTCTGCTATAGATAAAGAGGATGAGAAGTGGGTAGAAGATGTAAAAGCTGTACTGACAAGAGCAAAGGAGATGATTTATAAGGAGGAAAATATATTATTTCCTATCTGTGCGACCAATTTTACAGGTGAAGACTGGATAAATATATACCTTGACAGTAAGGACTATGAAAATTGTTTGGGTGTGGTGCCTGAAAGCTTTGAACTTGCAGAAAATTTGAAAAGAGAGTTTGACGATATAGACGGTGAGATAGTTTTGACGGGAGGACATTTTACAAAAGAGCAGCTTATTGCAATGCTTAATACCATGCCTTTTGAGATTACATTTGTGGATGAGAACGATATAAACCGATTCTTTAACGAAAATGATGCTCCGAAAGCATTTAAAAGGCCTCTTATGGCTATTGACAGAGATGTGTATTCATGTCATCCGCCGAAGATTGAACCTATGGTAAGAGAAATCATCGGCAGCTTCAAATCGGGAACTCAGGATGAGGTATCTGTATGGTTGAATAAAAACGGCAAGGATATGCTTATAAAGTACATGGCGGTGAGAGATAAGAACGGGAAATACCTTGGAACTATGGAGATAGTACAGGATATGGATTTTGCAAGAAAGCATTTTGAAGAAGAAGCATAAAAATTTGGGGCCTATGAATAATCATAAGCCCTTTTTCTATGCGATAATATTTGTAAGTCCGCTCTGTATAAAGGAGTTTGTAAGTACAGCCAGCTCGTGAGGAGACATCTCAAATTCACTGTCAACCCATCTGACAAGTAGACCTACAGTTCCCGATATGATAAAATCGTAGTACAATTCAAAATAAGGCATATTCTTTTGCTTGATAAACGCTTTATACTTATTAAACACACATACACGAAGTTTACTTCTCAGTTCACTTGAAAAGCTTGCCTCCAAATCCTCATGTAAAAATATCTTTGACATATCTTTATTCTTATATATGAATAAAAACAGCGCCTCAATAAAAGGAACAAGATTGTCCGTATCCGGAGCTATAGTGGTAAGTATGCTTTCAAAATCCTTTAAAAGATCTTTTTGAATGTTGTCAAGCAGATCGTATACATCCTTGTAGTGCAGATAAAAGGTTCCGCGGTTTATATCCGCCATCTGAGCCAATTCTTTTACCGTGATGTTTTGGACTTTCTTAGTCTCAAGCAAGGTGCTTAGACATTTTCTAAGCTGTGCTCTGGTCTTCCTTACTCGCCTGTCCAATGTTTGTTCGTTCATAATCCCTCCAAAATATATTGTACAATTAAATTTGATATTTATAAACAGATAATAAAATATCGTTGTTTAAAGTACTGATATCATTTAATTAACTATTGTACATAAATGTACTTAAAAGTATAATCACTTCCATAGAAAAAAGCAATAGTAAAATAGAGGCGGTTAGGATGAATAAGAAGAATATTAAAAGAAATATATTAAAGAAGACTAAAATGGGAGTTGCGGTTTCACAGATTGTTTGATGACATCTTTGAATATGTTATCAGGCTTTGCCGGTGTGCCGCAGGTAACTGTTGATGAAACGGTATATACAAACTTGGATTATTATGGCGCAAGAAAGGATTTGAGCATTGTAAAGGGAGTCAGTTTAAACGGTTATACCGATTTCAGTGACTACGGAGATTACAGCAATGTTATAAATATGACTTCAGACAACGCACCGAAACTTGATGCAAATCAGGTGAGCTTTTCATCACTTGACAGTTCCAAGAAGTTTTACTATGAGGTCACTCCGAAATCAAACGATTTGGAACTTCCTTGGAATTTTGATGTGTCATATAAGTTAAACGGTGTTCCTACAAAGGCTGAGAACCTGGCAGGTGCATCAGGTATGGTTGAGATAAATATAAATGCAAAGCCTGTAAAGACAAAGTCCGATTATTTAAACAACAATATGATTCTTATGCTTGGAACGGATGTGGATATGACAAAGAATCTAAGCGTGGAAGCTCCGGGAGCTCAGATACAGAGTCTGGGTAAGAATACTGTGGTTTTGTTTATGGCATTTCCGGGAGAGGAAAAAGATTTTACTATAAGAATAGGAAGTGACAGCTTTGAGAGTGCAGGTATTATGATGGCAATGGTTCCTGCAACTATGGATTCACTTGATAAGATAAAAGAGATAAATGATGCAAAGGATGATATAAAGGACTCTGTAAATGCTATATATAACAGCAGCAATGCACTGCTTGATGTTATGAACTCTATGGGAGGCGGACTTAATAGCCTTAACGGAGGGTTAAAGGAGCTGCAGTCGGCAAGGGCTACTATACATTCATATGGAGACAGCTTAACGGGACAGACCGATACGGCTATACAAAACCTCAATTCACTTGCAAATACAACCTCACAGATGGTGCCGCATCTTGTGACATCAAAGAATGCATTGAACGACTTTAATAAAGATATAAATAAGATAGATAAGGGAGTAAGTGATTTAAAGCCGGTGCTTTATGATTTGACAGACAGTATGGGAGAGGTGGACAGCTCTATAAGCCATATAGGCTACCTTTTGAATCAGGCGAAAACAGCCGAGGCGGCAACAGCGATGAATGATTTGAGTGACAAGCTGATACTGTCAAAGAAAAAAGCACAGCAGTTGCAGCAGATGATAGACGGAAGCGGAGTGCTTGCCACAGCATCAAACGCTGCAGGAAATATCAATATCTACTCTATGGACCAAAGTTTGAGACAACTCTACGGAGGACTTGCAGGTGCGAATATGATATCAAGTGCAAGCGGAAATACCGCCGAAAGCCTGTATTACAGATCGCTTCAAAATGCGGTGGCTTCCACAAGTGCAATGTATCAGGGACTTGGAAAAATGCTTGGTGAAACAAATGCATATATAGATGCCTTAAATGCGGGTATTGCAAAGGACGGTGTAAATGCTGTAAAAAACATAAATGATTCAATACTTACAGGTAAGGATCTGGCCAACAATACTACAGATATGATTGACGATATACAGGTCACAACACTCAATCTGACTGAGATTATTGATGATATGAACGCCCTTAACAAGACTGTAAATTCATATCATGACAGTACATTGTCGGCTGTCGATACGGCAAACAATATAATAAACTCGGTAGATACCAATATAAATGTGGCGGCCGATACATTAAATACAATCAACAACATGTATAAAAACTCAAAGGATACTTTGAATGCAGGCACAAAGGACAGCCTTAGTGCAAGTATGGAGATTGTAAATAAGTCATTGGATGCGCTGAATGTTACAGGTACTATAAAGCAGTCAAACGACACTTTAAAGTCTGTTTGGGATGAGAAGGTTGACGAACTTGAAAATGACAGCAATATTTTAAAGATTGATACCGAGGCGACAAAGACCTCATTTACATCCGATAAAAATCCTGAGCCGAACTCCGTACAGGTTGTACTAAGAACACAGGAGATAAAAAAGGGTGACAGTGACGCTGTAGTGGATTTGGAAAATGAAGATGAAAATATGACACCTATAAAAAGAATCGGAAATATATTCAAGAAACTTTTTGATTTTATAAGATCTTTTGTATCAGGTAAATAAGATTTAAGAACTGCCGTTTTAACGATTGAAAAAAATTGTTAGAACGGCATTTTTTTAATAAAAAAATTATTTTTAAGTAGAGCTGAAAGTATAGTATAATGCATTTGTGATTGTATCTTTACAATCTTAGAGAATGATGATGAATAAGGATTTTTATGAAAACTAAAAAATTTAGATATATTATATTTGTGTTTGTATTTCTGTTAGCGGTGACAGGCTTTTTATTGTACTCATTTTTGAGAAAGAATAAGGGTAGTGCGGATATTGAAGAGGTTGCAAAAAGCGATACCAATATACCGAGGCTTTACAATGTACTTGGAGATTATTATATAAACAAGATGTACGGTTACAGTGACGAGATGGATACAATGGCAAGTGACAATGTTTTATCACTTGTACTTGATGATTTCAGTATCAAGTTCAGGATTGTAGATGCAAATATTTCCGAAATAGAGGATTATGATTACAGTATCAGGACATTTGATACAATGAACTTGTAGAAAGCGGCGATAAAAAGAAGGTGGAAGGTGATATACTTGATTTACATCTTTCAAGCCTGATGGAAGAGAATAAGGAATATTTTTTACAGTTAAGATTGTATACAAAAACAAATACATTCAATTACTATACCAGAATAATCAGAAGCAATACGGATTTTGCAAAAAAGCTTATAGATATGGCAAATACATTTTCAAACAATAACTTTGACGGCAATAATGCCAGAGAAAATACGGTGTATTTGGAGAGTGACGGTACAGGTAATGCAAGAGGGCTTGAGTATGTTACACTAAAGTCCGACTATGAGATGATGAGCTATAACGGTATGAAGCTCACTCCTTCAGAGAAAGAAGTTAAACTTGTAAATTACAACGGAAAGATAGGCGAGATACATTTCAGTTTCACTGCGGATGCCGACGGGAAAAGCTATAATATAGAAGAGAATTTTATCTGTAAGGCGGGCGCACAAAGACTGTATATGCTTGACTATACAAGAACTATGAATCAAAGACTCTCAAAGAATCTTGAATATGCCAAAAAGCTTGATTTGGGTGTAGGAAATAAGGCTTCCAATATTATATCAAATAAGAGCGGTGAAAAGATTGCATTCCTTGCAGACAATAAGTTGTTTTTATCGGATAATAAAGAAGGAAAGCTTGAGTTAGCTTATACGGCAGGTAATAATGACAGTATATTGCCGCTTAAGTTTGGAGACGGGCTGTATTTTTTAAGTTACGGTTACAATGTGGACGATGCTCATGTCGGTGATGTCGGCGTTAGTCTGTTAAAGTATTCGGATGATAAAAAGGTTTCAAAGCTGGCATTTGTAAAAGTCGATGTGGATGCGGCAAGCCTGAAAGAGTCTGTAAATGAACTGGCTTTTTTAAGTGACAGCGGTATGCTTTATTTGAAACTTCTTGATAAGGTGGTAGGTCTTGATATAGGCTCGGGAAACTACGTTACGGTTGCAGAGAATCTTGAAAACGGAAAGTATTCAATATGTCAGGATAAAAGTCTGATTTCATGGAATGTCGGAGACGGACTTAATATCTACAACTTTGCTACCGGAGAGAACAAGCAGCTTGACAATGCGAATGAAGTAATGTTACCGATAGGATATATAGGCAGTGATCTGGTTGTGGCTATTGAAGCACAGAATGTGTCAAGTACAATCAACGGAAAGTCGACCGGAAATATTTTTGAAAAGGTAAGTATATACAATAATCTTTTGGAGTTGCAAAAGGAGTATACTTATGACAACAGATATATTGACAATATAAATGTATCCGGAAATCGTGTGCATATAGATCTTTATCAGTATGACGGCACAAACTTTACAAGAGCCGGAGAAGATACTATTATAAGTAATAAGTCTATAACAAATGACACCAGAGTATCGTCATATACCGATAACTTCAGGTGTAAAAACTATGTTGTAGACACCACAAAGTATATAGAGAGTGAAGTTTCTTATGCAAAGGAACTTTCTGTAAACAGCAATAATGTTTTGTATAATATAGAGCTGAACAGGGCGTATTTGCAGAAAATGTACTATGTATATATAAATTCCAAGCTTGCAGGTATATATGATGAACCGGCAAAGGCTATAGAGGATGCATACAATGATATGGGATTTGTCAGAAGAAACGGAATAATGGTATATGTAAGGGCTATGGTGGAAGCTTCGGCGAATACAAACTTTGATGTGTCAAAGGCGGCCGATTATGTGAATTATTGGGAGAATGACAAGCTTACAAGATTCCAGGGTATCACACTTAAAGAGGCTATGTATTTTGTGACAATGAAGAAGCCGGTATTTACATTTACCGCAATAAATAATCCTGTAATTATAATTGCATATGACTCTAAAACTGTCGCAGTATATGATATAAACACGGCAAGTGTACAGAAAATAGATATAAATGAAGCGCAAAGTATATTCAATAATACGCAAAATGACTTTTCTTGTTTCTTTACCTTTAGAATGTAATGTGATAAAATTACTATCGTAATAAAAAAGAAAGAAACAGATTAAGATTTTTTTGTAACTTATTGGTCAAAGTTTTAAAAAAAATTGTATTGTTTTATATAGAGGAGAAAGATGGCTCAGTATATAATGAACGGCGGAAGCCCATTGGTAGGAGAAGTTGCTATAGGCGGTGCAAAGAATGCGGCGCTTGGTATCTTGGCAGCAGCCATAATGACAGATGAAGATGTTTATATAGATAATTTACCTGATGTGAAGGATATCAATGTAATGCTTGAGGCAATCAAGGCTATCGGTGCAAGCGTTGACAGACTTGACAGACATAGTGTCAAAATCAATGCATCAAGTGTGAAGGATGTTTGGTAGATGATGAGTTTATAAGAAGAATCAGAGCTTCATACTATTTTATAGGTGCACTTTTGGGTAAATATAAGAGTGCGGAGGTGGCTCTTCCGGGAGGCTGTAACATCGGCTCAAGACCTATAGACCTTCATCTTAAGGGATTTAAGGCGTTGGGCGCCGAGATAGAGATTGAGTCAGGCAGAGTGAAGGCTCACGCCATAGATTTGGTGGCATCAGATATTTACCTTGATACAGTGTCTGTAGGTGCTACTATAAATATCATGATGGCGGCTTCACTTGCAGAGGGCAAGACAGTTATAGAAAATGCGGCTAAGGAACCGCATATTGTTGACGTGGCTAATTTCCTTAACAGTATGGGAGCAGATATAAAGGGTGCAGGAACGGATGTTATAAGGATAAAAGGCGTAAAAGCTTTACACGGCAGCAGATATTCTATAATTCCGGATCAGATAGAGGCAGGTACTTTTATGTGTGCCGCAGCTATCACAAAGGGAGATATTACAGTTAAGAATGTTATACCGAAGCATATGGAAGCCATAAGTGCAAAGCTTATGGAGATGGGATGTGAGGTTGTAGAGTTTGATGATGCGATAAGAGTTATTGCAAAGAACAATCAAAAGTCTACAAATATCAAGACATTGCCGTATCCGGGATTCCCTACAGATATGCAACCGCAGATAACTACCGCGCTGGCACTTGCAAGCGGCAGCAGTCTTGTGGTTGAGAGCATTTTTGAAAACAGATTCAAATATGTGGATGAGCTTGCCAGAATGGGCACAAATATAAAAGTAGAGGGTAATACCGCTATGGTTATCGGTGTGAGCAAATTGAGGGGGGCAGCGCTGAAGGCTCCTGATTTGCGTGCAGGTGCGGCACTTGTACTGGCAGGTCTTGCTGCGGAAGGACAGACTACTGT